>Ga0210391_10000007_pt1 | contig 538221 bp, 454 predicted proteins | sample IncBWC12OmetaG_FD_160573 | JGI IMG/M metagenome (GOLD analysis project Ga0210391, IMG submission 160573) | Forest soil microbial communities from Barre Woods Harvard Forest LTER site, Petersham, Massachusetts, United States - Inc-BW-C-12-O ...
CGGAGTACAATCACGACCGGCCCCACCGCGGAGTGCAAAACCGCACTCCGCACGAGGCGTTCTTAGCTTTCGCAGGTGTACTAAAAAACGAGGCCCTGACTGTCTAAATTAGCGGGGAGCACTACAATGGATGTTCATCGCTGTGATTTGAAATTGCTCTTTATACCAGACCGCCACTACCGCGTACTTGTCCATCATCTCGGTGGGGTTCCCCTTCTGCTTCATGAAGTCTTCCAGCGACAGCTTTGCGGTTGTCAAGTCCGGAGCTGAAGGTATCTTTGGAGTCTTTAGTTTTCGTTTCGCCTTTGCCGGAATCTCTCCAGCCACTTCAACAATTTCTTCCTCCGTTTCCGCCGGAACTCCTCGCTCTCCCGGCGTTTCCTCCTCATCTTCTTGGTGCAAGACTTCGGCAGCCTGGGCGCCTCCGTTCTTTAGCTGACGGGACTCCCCGAGTGCGCGCCCGGCGATCGCATTGCCGAGAGAGTGTAGAGCTTCTTTCACGCCGTCTCCCGCCACATTTTCAATCGTGAATTCCATAGTTCGATCCGGGTCCGTATAGCGGAACTTGATTCGTCCCTTGCCGGCTGCTGGTTCTTCTTTTCGACCTTTTGGTGCCATACGTACCTCAATGGAAATGGAGGCTCGACTTCACGCGCCAATTGACAATTATAGCATACTAACTTGGGGTTATTCGCCGTTTATTCGCCTGGGTCCATCCCCGGTTCTTCCCAGACGACGGCCGGGGGGAGCCGAAATCAGAGCGATCAACGGACAGCACGTTTGCTCAAATCGTTCAGTCACTAAAACTCTGGCTTCAGCGTGTCTAGTAGGTCGCAAGGAAGAGAGGGTCTGTCCCTGCAATTGCGAGAGGCGACGTGCCCGATGCAGTCAAAAATCCAGTGGATTTGTCGATGCTAAACACTCTGAAAACGGCAGCCTGATGGTCAGCGGCAAACAGGTACTGACCAGACCGGTCTATGACTATGGTCCCGGTGGCTGTTCCGGCCGGGAAAGGAGATCCCTGGACCTCCGTGAGAGTGCCGTTGGAGTCGTTGATCATGAACTCGGAAATCGTACCCTTAGATGGGTTCATGCCGTAAAGAAAGCTTCCGGTAGGAGCTACGACTATTGAAGAAATTGTTGTGCCCGCACCAAACGGAGAGTTAGTTATTGGAGTCAAACTTCCGTCCGTCTGAGAGATACTGTAACCGGTCAGTCCCAGAATACCGGATGAGACGTAAAGGAATTTCCCGGTGCCGTCGATAGCAAGCGCCGCCGGGGCGTCTCGCGAAGGCGTAGGAACTTCCCATGGGGAGCCTTGAATTTGGGACAGGTCGCCGGAGGTTGGATTTATCGAAAATCCTGTAAGGTTTGCGCCCGTGCTCGCGTTCACGGAGTATAAAAACCGTCCAGAAGGGTCCACGATTACAAGGGTCTCAAAAACATTTGCGGGAAAGGGCGAGTTATCGACGGAACTCAAACTTCCCGTCGATGCATTAATTTTGAATCCACTGACCCCGCCCGCCGTCTCGGTCCCCGCACCCACGGTCTTCACGATGCCGAAATCCGTGACATATAAATAAGTTCCTTGGGGATCAATTGCGAGGCCCGCTGGGGTAGTGTCGCTCCCTACGGTAAATGGCGACCCGTCGACGGTCGTCAAGTCTCCCGATTGGCCTATGGTAAATCCTCCTACGTTTCCATTTATATTTACGATATATATGAATACACCATCTGTATTGACACCAATTCCCGACGGCGATTCTGGTCCCGCGACCGACTGGGTATTGCTTAACGCGCCGGTGGTTGTATCGATCTGTAGGCTCAACACGGTACCGTTCGCCGCCGCGAACAGAAATTCTTCTGATTGGGATCGGGGAGTTACGGGGTTTACCGGCGTTGTGGGGATCGTGCACGAGTCTAGACACATGCAGATCCCCCACACCAAAGAAACCTTCAGCATTCCACGCACGATAAAATACTCCTCTTTATTCTGGAGGTTTGGAAAGCCGGTTCCGGCTAAAGCAGCGCCACCTTTCTTACTAATGCTGGTGGAATCGCTAGGACATCAGCAATCTGTGATTCGTCGTTCGCCCGAATCGCTCCTAAGCGATCTCCAATAATTTCTTTTGCGGCTCGCGGTAGCAGCGCGGGCAAGGCTTCCGTCTCGGCGGCAAGGGCCACACGAACACTCCTAATGGAGTATGGGATCAACGCAGCGAGCCCTAGAAGCAGGATGACGGGTACCAGCGCTAGCCCGAAGCGATCGTTGGGCTTTTCGACTACGAACGCGATCAGGAGCGCAATTTGAAGAAGTAATTGCGCGATTGTTCCCCAAATTGTCAGCGTGGAGGCTACAAGGAACCCGCCGGCGCAGCCCACCAATTGATTGTCTTTCCGAATTTGAAGCATCGTGTACGCACTGGGAGCAGCTATCACGACGGCCGCCATGAGCACGGCGCTCACGTTGTATGAATTCTTTGCGGCGACCTGTGTGAAGGGTTTGAAATCAGTAGTTATGGAGTTTGCGACTGAAACGCCGATAATGCCCGCTAATGCGCTGATATTCGAAGCCCAACTCCGCGAGAAATCCCAAGTCAAACTCACGTCGAAGGGTGTGTTTAGCTTCATTCTTATTGGCTTGAACGCGAACCCAACGATTGTCACAGACAAGGGTAGCGATATCAGGACAGCTATTTGTTCATAGCCGACCCATGCGGCATTGGAGAGAGTTGTCATTTATGGCTGAGGCTCCGCTTTTTCCTTGTTGCTTCCCGCTTGGCCAACCATTACAACTAAGCCAACGCTCGCGGAATTGTCTACCAGCCGAAAGGCGGGGGGTAATCTTCCGTATTCGTCCTTTAGAGTTATTCCCCATGAATTTGTAAACATAAAGTCCAGTTCTGATTGAACATGATTGCGCGCGGCGGTAGTGATGTGGTACACATCTATTACCTTGGTACTACCGGGCACCGTCTCTGTGTTAGTGCTTATCTCCGAGAACGCAGGAATCCTTACCCGGTAGGAAGCGGAGATCAACATCTTCTTTACTGCAATATTCTTCCTAGGGATGATTCTCGCCGACAAATCTACCCCGGCTACTCCCCTAAAAATTGTTCCGGACCCATCTGGTTCGAGCCCGTTCTCCGTGTTCGTGCCAAACTCGAATCCGATCGTCGGACTCAGATATGCCGTGAAAAATTCTTTGGTGGTTGTTGGCGTCGACCATATTGGCCACACGCGGAAGAAGTTACTCAGCATTACCGCAGATACTAGGTTGAGATCCTTGCCTTTGGCTTCGAATTCAGGTCCGAATATATTCCAATTCAGGAGAACGGATCGCCCAGAGAATCGAGCCGACTCGTCCGCACCGCAGCCGGAAATAAACATGCTGAAACTCGGGGAAACGGCGTAGCTGTCTGGGTCTACAGTTGGCCTTTGATTTGTTTTGGCTTGGGCGTTGAGACCCAAACTGGGATTGCATGCGTTTTTGGCACTTAGATGGAATTGAGGACTAACGAGAGCGTCTATAGAATACTGCGGCGGACTTCCGATTCCCGGACTGTATAGACCGCTAAAGTAAATGGCAGAGGTTTGCTTGCTCGAGGCTGCTACCAATCTGTCAGGATTTTGTTTCACGGCCGCGCCGGTAGCCGGTTTATTCGGCGTTTCCTTTACTGGCGTCTTCCACAGGGCCGTGAGACCCAAACCCTCTGGATCGAACTGCACCACGACAATATCCGTTTCTGAGAGTATAGAAAGCGCATTCGCGGTCTTCAATCGAACTTGAGCCTGATCTATGGTGTTGTCGGGGCGTGTGTAAAACGAAGGTTTGGCAACTGCTAATAGCACTGGTGAAGCATTTTGATCGTGCGGGATCGCCACAACTCGCCACTCGGTCGATTCCAGCGCCTTCGTAGCATCCGGTCTTCCCCCAGCAAAAGTCACAGCAATGAATTTTCCTTGGGAATCTACTTCTACGTTCATAGTCGGCTTTGGACCAGAGCCTTGCGCTAGCCCCACGCTGGCCGAAACCAATTCAGCGAGGATTAGAGAAGCGATGACAATCAAGCGACATTCAGTTCGACGCATACTGAACCTCTGCGGCGAGAGCGTCACACGTCTCGGTATCGCCGATGGAAAGCGGCCCCGGGAGAGAGAAGCCTTCGTCATGAATCTCTTTGAGAATGCACTGTACGATCTGATCTTTAGTCGCTGGGGGAGCTTGCGGATCTAGGACGGGATCCTCAGGCCCAGTTCGGCCGCTGCAGTCAAGAACGATTTTCAGCGCTTCGTCATAGCCGATAAAGGTCTTCTGCGTGGCCGCAACCGCCGCACCTTGCCTTCCCGCGCCGGCGGTGGTTCCTAGATGGGTGCCGATCGCGCCGATCGTGTCGCTGAGCTTTAGCAGTAGGTCATGCTGATTCTGAAATGCGACACTTAGTCTGCGTCCCTTAGAAACGTCGACTTTCCCGGCACGCGGCCGTTTCCCTCGATTGCTCGGCTTGTCCACGGCGACCTCCTAGTTGAGGTAGGTTCTACGATACTTGTCATGTCGTGTCAACCAATAATTAGTAATAATCGACCAACGGAAACAACAGCTAACATACTAATACAATGAATTATAGGCGGTCTGCATTTTGTCCGAAAAGACGTCGGCGCGTATGCCTTGGCTGGTCCGAGGCTTCGGATTTGGAGAAGGAATACGCTAACGCGCTGAAAAGGGGATGCTTGGAGCGGGGGGCGGAGACGATTTTAGTTTGGAGATGGAGCGGGCACGACGGGTCGTGCCCCTACGGAGAAAAACGATTAGTGCGAGAACAGTGAGGCGAAAAGATTACAGCGAGGTGTGGCCTAGTTTGAGGTTCCAGAGGGCGGCTACCAGGGCGTCGATTTCTTCGCAGGTGTTGTAGAAGGCGAGGCTGGGGCGGACGGTGGATTCCACGCCGAAGCGGCGGAGGATGGGTTGGGCGCAGTGATGGCCGGCGCGGACGGCGATGCCTTGGCGGTTGAGGGCGGCGCCGACGTCTTCGGTGCGGTGGCCATCGAGCACGAAGGAGAGGACGCCGGCTTTTTCTTTGGCGGTGCCGATGAGGCGGAGGCCGGGAACGGATTGCAGGGAGTCTGTGGCATAGGTTAGGAGGTCGTGCTCGTAGCGGGTGATGTTGGGCATGCCGATGCGGTCGAGGTAGTCGATGGCGGCGCCGAGGTTTTATATGGCGTCGGCGATGTTGCCGGTGCCGGCTTCGAAGCGGCCGGGCGGAGGCAATTCGTCAGGGGCTGAGGCCCATTGGTGGTGAGACGCGATGTCGGAGCTGAAGCTCCGACCCACAAAGCGTCCACAGAACCGTCCCACAAAGCCGACCACAGGGGCGAGCATAAGACCTAAGATAATGCTCAGCCAATGATGAAGAGGGTGATGGGGATGCGACGGGTGTTGGCGTTCGTCTTGATGTTGGTGGTTGCTGGGGTGGCGGAGGGGCAGGCGCGGAGAGGGAGCTTGGTGGTTATGATTGTTTCCAAGCGCGCGGACTATGTGGTTATCGGCGCGGAGAGCCGCACGCTTGATGTAAGCAATCATACTTTTGAGGATCGGTCTTGCAAGATTATTTCTTTGGGCGGAGATACGTTGTTCTACGAGACTGGGAACGCGGCGATCGGCGTCAAGGGGGGAACAAGCTGGAGCAGCGAGGGGGCGGCGCGTATTGTGTACGCATCGTCCCAGAAGCGTGATGCGGGCGACCTGGCTCGCGCATGGGCGACTAAGGCGCTGCGCTGGTTTGGTTCTCTGCCGCGACAAACCGTAGCGCGCGCTGCGGTGCCACCGCATGGGAGTTTGGTCGTTGGCGGTTTTATCAATTTTGACGAGAAGAGAGCTTTGTCAATTCATGCCGGCGAGATTTCTTTTGATTCCGTGAAGGGCACGCTGGTCGATCGGCGGTCCTCGGTGGCGCCCGGGGATATCGGCGTCGCGGGGATCGCGCAGGACATGGTGAAAGAGTTTTTTCTCGAGAAGAGTGAAAGAGCGGTGCGAGCGTTTGGTCCTGGCGGTACGGTGGGAAGGGTAGGTGTCGATGCGGAGAGGGATGCTGCGCTCGTACGCAAGGCGATTCAATTCGCGATGGATAACGCGGTCGGGGAGGATCGGCGGGCTTTGGGAGGCGACATCGACATCGCGATTATTCGCAACGACCGCAGGATCGAATGGGTCAGCCGAAAGCCTTGGTGCAGTCAGCAAGATGGGAAACGGACGGAATCCGGCGTGGAGTAGCTGGTGTCACTACTACTCAGCGGTGCGGGCGGACTCCATCCTGGGAGTGAGCGGGACGCGAGCTTGGATTGTTGCGCCGGAGTGCGGTTGCGAGCTAATGGAAAGATTCCCGTTCACTAGTTTGAGGCGTTCCTGCATGCTGGTGAGGCCGAGGCCGCGCCCTTTCACGGCTTCCACGGGATCAAAACCGCTGCCCGAATCACGCACGATCAGATAGAGTTCATCCGATGCAACCGTGAGCGACACTTGGAAATGCCGTGAACCGCTATGCCTAGCCGCATTCTGCAGGGCTTCCTGCAAAACGCGGAACAGACAAAGGGAGACTTCTTTGGACAGCTCTTTCGGGATGTTTTCGGAGTAAAAATCGATCTGCACTTTTTGGCGGTCAGAAAGCTCTTTGCAAAAGCTAGCGGCAGCCCTGGCGAGCCCGGTGATTTCCAGCTTGGAGGAGTGCAGCCGGTGGGAGAGGCCCTGGATATCGTTCCCGAGATCTTCTACCTCTTTCCTGGCCTTGGCAATTTCGTGCGTGAATTCGGCGGAGGGCGGAAGGTCTTGTTGCAAGCGATCCAGATTTAGCGCCAGCAACACTAGGCGTTGACTAACGTCGTCGTGAAGCTCGCGGGCAACCCAGGCACGTTCCACCTCTTGCGCCTGGATGAGTTGGCCGGTCAGCATCTGTAGCTTGGCTTCGGACTGGCGCAGCTTTTCTTCCGCGGCTCTTTTTTCAGTGACGTCCGCGACCATGGCGACGACCAGCGGATGCGAGCCGGCCGCATTCTGCATGAGAGAAATGCTCAGGCGCCCCCAGATTAGCGTGCCGTCTTTCCTAAAGAAGCGTTTTTCGAGATGGTAGTGGTCGATGGAACCTTGCCGCAATTGCGCAAAAAGCGCGCCGTCCTTGGCGGCATCTTCAGGAGGGGAAAAGTCGGTGCAGTGTTTGTTCCGCATTTCCTCTTCGCTCAATCCCAGCATCGAGCAAAGAGCGGCGTTCGCAAACAAAGGCCTCCCTTCCATGTCCTCGACGGCAATCCCGATGGGGCTCGCCTTGAAGACATCGTAGAAGATCTGGTCGGCGGCGGTTGCGAGCTGTGCTTTTTCCTCATTCATAGATGAAGGCATATAGCATCAGTGCTTTCAGAACTGCAAGTGAAATTCCAGGTTAGTCGCGGTCTCGATAGAGCCTTAGGAGGAACTTTCTCTTGGCCGGCTTGTCTGCGCCGTGCGATTTGCGCGACGGTCGATGGGATCATGGCGAGCAGCGGGCACGGCATGCCGTGCCCCTACGTCAGAACATGCTACTTCGAGCTTGGAGTGGCTACGATTTTTTCCAGTTGGGCTATTTGTTGCTTGATTAGGTCGGCGTTGGGGCCGGGGGCGATGTAGGTTTGGGCGTTGCGCAGGTGCGCGAGGGCGGCGGCGAAATCTTGTTTGTCGGCCAGGATTACGGCGAGGAGTTGCTCGGTGTTAGGCACAGTGTGCAAGGGATCCATGGCGAGGGACTTTTCGGCGGCGGTTTCGGCTACGTCTTTTTTGCCCAGTTTGTAGTTGGCGATGGCGCTGTAATACCAGATTAATGCGGTGCCGCGGGGATTTAATTGGAGCTCGTGAGCGGTGGCGTCGGCGACTTCTTGCCATTTGCCGGCTTTCGCGTCAACTATGGCCAAGTGTTCATAGGGGAGGATGAATTGGGGATCGGCGGCAGCGGCTTTGGCGAAGGAATTGGCGGCGTCAGGAGAGTTGGCGGCTTCCTGGATTTTCCCGAGCTGGTACCAGGCTTCGGCGAATTGCGGATCGAGCTGGACAGCTTTCTCCAAATCTTTTTGGGCTTTATCCGGTTTCTTCTCGAGCCATTCGGTGCGGGCTTTTTCAAAAGATTTCGCGGCGTCTTTGGGGGCCGAGGCGGTGGTGTTGCTGACGACGCTGCCCACGGAGTTTTCTTCGCGGTTCAGAGTGATAGTGCCGATGTCGGGATTGTCAGTAATGTTGCGGTCGGCGATGGTGACGGTGGTGGAGTTGAAACCCGGGAGGGCGGCTTCGACGGTGCAGCCCATGAATGCTGCGGCCGGCTTGGATTTGGGGTCGGCCGATGCTGGCGCGGTGCTGGTGACACCAGGGGAAGCGGCGGGAGCGATCACGAAGTTGCCCTTGGAGTCGGTCACGGAGGTGTAAGCGGTTTTGCCGCTGCAGGTGACGTTGACGGGGATGGCGTCCCAGGGGAGCGCGCCGCCGGCGACGGAGACTTTGCCGAGGAGATAGTCACCGGTGCGGCCCTGGCGAGAAAGCGCGTCATAGCCAGAATATTTGCCGATGTCGGTGGAGCCTGCGGGACTGCCGGAGGCACTGGAGGGCGTGGTGGGCGTTCCTGAGGCTGAAGGGCGAGCTTGCGCGAAGGCGGCAACGGGGAGTGCAAGAGTTGCGAGAAAAACGACGAAAGGTTTGGTGTTCATGGCTTGCGTCCTTTGAAGATTTGGCTCCAGGTATTTTAGATGCTTGGGACGAAAAGAAAAGTTCGTTTAGTGGGTGGGCGTGCGAGGCAACAATCGCGGGCAACTGCTTCAGGCAACCTTGTTAGGCAACCCGGGCGGAGTTGCAGGTATCCGAAATGATGGGTAGGCTGCCCGGACGCGCGGGATTTTGGGACTGGTCGTTGGGGCAAGTTTTTGTGTGGCCTGTCCTTTGGTTCAGGTTATAATAAGACGCTCCTGCGGGCATCGAGGTTCCCAGCCTCAGTGCGCAGCGGCGCTGGCCAATGGAATGTTCGGTGGGGTGGATTGGCGGCTTGGGGTGGAGACGCGAAACTCTAGCGATCGAGGTGATGTTTGCGCCGTACTCTAATATTGCTTGCAAGTGGGATATTTCTGGTTTCGGTTGGCGCGGTGCAGTGCGACGCGCAATTTCTACACAAGAAGAAGGTTAATAAGTCGACCAGCGCGGATAATAGCGCGGAGCCCGACAAGGTGCTGTATCTGCGGGCGCTGGACGAGGCCAAGAAGGGGCATCAAGAGATTGCCCGGCTGGACCTCCAGACGTTAATCAACACTTATCCCGACAGCGAATATCTGGCCAAGGCGAAACTGGGAATCGCAGACTCTTATTATAAAGAGGGCGGGACGGCGAACACCACGCAGGCGATTCAGGCGTACAAAGATTTCATCGTGTTCTTCCCTTTCCTGCCGGAGGCGCCGTACGCGCAGTTGCAGGTGGCGAATGCGCACTACCGAGAGATGGCCAAACCGGACCGCGATCGCACCGAAGCGAAAGAGGCGGAAGACGAGTTTCAGACATTTTTGCAAAAGTATCCGAGCGATCCACTGGCGGGCCAGGCGACGCAGCATCTGCGCGATGTGCAGGAAGTGCTGGCCGAGGGCGACTACCGCATTGCTTATTATTATTACGTGAAGGGCGACAAGCGAGCGGCGGCGTCACGGTTGACGTCGGTGACCACGCGGTATCCGCTATACAGCAAGTCTGACCATGCGTTGTGGATGCTGGGGGATTTGTATGAAACCAGCGAAAAACGGGACATTGCTTCGAAATATTATGCGCAGATCGTGCGGGATTATCCGAAGTCCGATCTGGTGGGAGATGCGAAGTATAAATTGAAGGCGTTTGGCGTGCCGGTGCCGCAGCCGGATCCGAATGCGTTGGCGTGGATGACGGCAAACGCAAACGCGCCGCGGCCGAAGACGCCGATGTATAAGCGGCCTTTGGACTTTGTCTCCGGCAAGCCTGCGGGTGAGCTACTTTCGTCGGCAAAAGTTGGTACGCCGACGATGACGCAGGAAAGCGACAACAACAACGACACACTGCACCCTGGAAGCGGAGCACAACTGACCGTGGGTGGGACGCCTGGGAAGTCGGTGGTGGCTACGGTGGTGCCGGGGTCAGAGTCGGGAGCGGTGAGCGGCGAGAGCGTTCCAGCCGCGACGGGGACTGATACGGCGGCACCGGCCGAAGGCACGAGCAGTGCACCAGCTGTAGGGGCACCAGCGGCGGAGGCACCGGCTGCGGAAGGCGCGGCGCCAGCGGCGGAATCTACGTCCGCTGCGGCAAATGGCGCGGCGGGCGCTACTCCGGCGACAGGAAATGCGGCGGTAGCTAAGGCGGCGGATGGAACTGCGCCGGCTAGTGACGCGGCGGCCACGGAAGACTCGTCCGACAGCACGAAGACAGCGAACCCGGATGGGAAAGAATCCACCAGCAAGAAGAAGAAAGGGATCAAGAAACTCATCCCCTGGTAAAAGCCCAGCGCGAGGTTGTTCGGAGCTGACAAAAGGCTCAGCGAAAACGAGACGAAGAGATATGGGGTTCGCCAAACTGGCGGACCCCTTTTTGATTATGGCTGCTTATTTATAAGGTGCTGCGACGGAGCTGATGTGCGCCATTGGGCCAGTGTTCGTTTCCGACACACTGGCACCCTGTTCACATTGACGGGTGTTTGGCCGAATGCTCAAATACAGTGGAGCACGGGAGTGCTTCCGGAAGATTTCCGGGAGAGCGTACCGTTGCGGAGCGGCCAAGAAGGTAAGAAGGCCGCGAGATACGGCGTGAAACGGCGCGGGTAGAGGTTTCTCCCGGAGGATGTTCGGTGGCCAAGATCCTGGTGGCGGACGATAACAGCAACATCCAGAAGATGGTGGGCCTGGCGCTGAAAGACCAGGGCATCGACGTGGTGGCCGTGGGCAACGGCGAAGCCGCAGTGCGAAAAATTTCCGACATACATCCGGATTTAGTTTTGGCCGATGTGTTCATGCCGGTGCGCAATGGGTATGAAGTTTGCCAGTATGTGAAGCAGGATCCGGCGCTGGCGCATATTCCCGTGATTTTGTTGGTGGGCGCGTTCGATCCCCTGGATGAGCAGGAAGCGCAGCGTGTGGGCGCGGATGGTGTGTTGAAGAAGCCGTTTGTGCCGCCCGATCCGCTGATTGCGATGGTGAAAGCGGCGTTGACGCGCGCGGGCGTGGCGTATTCGTCTGAGAAGACGCTGGGCGACGACAAGTCTGGAAGAAATGGCGAGCGCAAAGGCGCGGAATTTTTGAAGCCCAAGCCGGCGCCGGTGGCGGTACCGGAGCCTGTGGTGATGGCTGCTCCTGTAGCGCCCCCCGAATCGATTGTGATGGAAGATTTGGACGTGGTGGAAGAGGTGTCGCTGGTGCCTCCGCCGGTGAAGATGGTTGGCGAGGCTCCATTGGCATTTGGGAATTTGATGGAAAGCGGCACCGCCGAGGAAGAAGATCCGGGATTTGTTGCCGCAGTGCATCCGGAACTGGCGGGGCGCGATTGGCGGGACGCGGAAGAACAGCAGGATGTACCGGAAGAGGAAGAAGAAGAGAAGCCGAGGGCTTCTTGGCGCCGTGATGCTGGGGATGAAGAGGTGGCGGGAGGCGTGACGGGAGCGGCGCGGGATTGGCGGGATACGGCGTTCAACGAGCCGCCCACGCGTAAGAGTGCGCGAGAAGATTGGGGAACGACGCCGGTGCCCGCGATGACGGAAGCGGCGGCAACGCAAGAAAGTCCCGCGGCGATTTTGCAAGAAGAGACGGTTTCGGCGGTTACGAAGATTGATGCGGGACTTGTTACGTCCGAGGCAATTCCGCAGGTGACAGCGTACTCGGCGGATGCCTGGGATAGCGCGATCTCTGCTGGGGCGTCGGAAGCGGCGGCAGCGCTGGCGTTGTCGAAGAACGGGTCGCAGACGCTTACGGCGGAAGCTGCGCTTAACGCGGTGAGCGATGCGGCAGGAGAGTTGCCAGCAGCAGCGCTGGCCGTGGAACACCATGCGGTGGCAACGGCGATTGATCGATTTGCAGGCTCACAGGATGCGCAGGGCGAAGCCGAAGGGGCGGCGCCGACGGCCACTAGTGCGTGGGAAGTGCAGGCGATGAAGGCCAATCTGCTGGCGTCGACGTGGGACGCACCGGCGGCGGCTAGTGCGCCAGTGTTTTCGGAAACGGCGGCGGAAGAAGCGCCTGCTGTACTTGCGGCGGAAGAGACCGTTGGAGAGCCGGAAGCGGCTGTTGTGGAGCACGCGGAAGCGTTCGTGGAGCCGGCCGCTGAAGTTGCCGCGCCGGTGGTAGAGAACTCGAACGTTGATGTGGCTGCGGCGGGCGAACTTGCGCTTACTGCGGAGACACCGGAAGTTATTCACGAGGAACAGGCGGCGGAGCCCGCGGCGACGGCATATGCGAGTGAGTTGAGTGTTGAGCCCGCGGCGAGCGCTGAAGTTGAGACGGCGATTCCCGAAGTGGAAACGGCCCATGAGTCGGTGGCTAACGAGGGGCCTGCCGAGGAAATCCACGGCGCGGAGAGTTTTGCTGCGACGCAGGCGGTTGAGGAACCGGCCGTCGAACAGAACGTGTTTCTTGAAGAAACGGCTGCGCCGGTAGAGGAAGTTGCGCCGGAACATGGTACGGAACACGGCGCGGAACCAAGCACGGAACAGGTCTCGGAAATTTCCAACGTTGGGGCCATTACGGAAAGCGTGGCGGCGAGCGTGTATGTGGGCGAGCCGCCGGCCATCGAGACCGCGGCTGAGCCTGAAGCGAAAGCGGTGGCTCACGACGTGGCTGCGACGGAGGCCCAGGCTAACAACGCAGACGTGGTGGCGCGGGTGCTGGCGAGTCTTAGTCCGGAAGTGATGCAGGCGGTTACGCGCGAGTTGCTGAAGCCGGTGGTGGAGGCGATGGTGCGCGAAGAGTTGAATAAGAAGAAGTAGTTCCCTGCCGCGGCTGGTTTTTAGAGATTGTGTTTAGCAAAATGCCCGCGATTGAAATCGCGGGCATTTTTGTTTGTAGGCGGAGTGAGTCGGCGTGATGAAGAAACCGTTTGCCGCCCCTACGGGGCTCGCGGTTCCCTGCATGGGTACCCAGCACTTGCGTGCTGGGCTATATTGTGGCGCGCCTGCGGCGCTGTTTGGGCGGCATTGCGAAAATGCCGGTCCGCGCGAATTCCTCGCCCCCCCGCAAAAACCACGTTCGTGAAGAGACGCCCGCCCGGAAATGGGTTGCGTCGGTCTCGGGACTCATGGAAGATGATGCCCATTCTTGATGCCGACCTCCGAAGCGCTACAACGTAAGGGTATTCCAGGCCCGCTGGCGTTGACCCTCGTCTTGCTGGCGATTTCTGTGTTCATCAACTACGTGGATCGCGGAAATCTCTCCATCGCCGGCCCGCTGCTGAAGGACGAACTGGGCATTTCCGCATCGCAACTGGGCATCTTGTTTTCCGCGTTTTTCTTTACCTACGGGCTATTTCAACTCGTTTCCGGCTGGCTGGTGGACCGATACAACGTCAATTGGATCTTCGCCGGCGGCTTCTTTCTTTGGTCGGTCGCCACCGCAGCGACAGGCCTCGCGCACGTCTTCGCAAGCATTTTGGTTTTTCGATTGCTCGTCGGCATTGGCGAGTCCGTCGCCTATCCGTCCTACACAAAAATCATCGCCAGCAATTTCCCGGAAACGCAGCGCGGCTTTGCCAACGGCGTGCTCTCCGCTGGGGTCGTCCTGGGACCCGGATTTGGCATGCTCTTCGGCGGCTTGCTGATCGCGCGATACGGATGGCGTCCGTGCTTTATCGTTTTAGGACTCGCAAGCCTGCTTTGGATTATCCCTTGGCTGCGTTACGCGCCAAAAGACCCGCCCGCTATTCGCACGAACGCTGCGGGCACGCCAATGTTTCTGGAGCTTCTCCGCGTGCGGTCGCTGTGGGGAACCTGCCTGGGACTATTCTGCGGAAATTATGTGAACTACTTCCTGATTACCTGGTTGCCGTTTTATCTGGTTCGCGAACGGCAGTTCTCCATGGACAAGATGGCGAAAATCGGCGGGACCGCCTACCTGCTCGGCGCGTGTGCTTCCGCCCTGGCAGGTTGGCTATCCGACCGCTGGATCACGTCGGGGGCCACGCCGACGCTCGTTCGGAAAACGGTCGTTGGCGGAGGCTCCGCTTTGGCCGGCATTTTCGTCGGCCTCGCCGCTGTTGCCGGCCCGGTCTATTGCATCCCCGCCTTGGTACTCGGAGTTATCTTTTTTGGCGTCACCGCCTCCAATGTCTGGACCATTACACAAACGCTCGCGGGACCGAAAGCGGCCGGACGATGGGCCGGTTTCCAGTGCTTTATCGGAAATATTTCGGGGATTGTGGCGCCGGCGGTCACGGGATTTGTGCTACAGCGCACCGGGCATTTTTTCTGGGCATTCGTTATCGTCACCGCCGTCTCATTGGTCGGAGCGTCTTCGTGGCTTTTCCTCGTTGGTCCTGTGGAGCAGGTGGCCTGGCGTGGGGAAATTTCGGCTTAGATATAGCTCGGCCAAAATCGGTCATTCCCGCTCACACTGCTCGCTGGAGTGACGCGGTAGTTGGAGGCCAGAGTCTGTTGATAAATTGACGTCCCGCGATTTTTCCCCGTATAGTCGAAGATTATCCTGACGACAAATTTGTTTGCTGGATGACGCGTTTTTTCTATTGGGAGCAACGGGAATTATGGGTCGTGAGATCGCCAAGGGGTATGAACCGCAGCTGATTGAGCCGCACTGGGCGGAGTATTGGGTGCGGGAGGAATTGTTTAAGGCCGATCCCGCGGCGGAGACCGGCGGGAAGGTGTTTTCTATTGTGATTCCGCCGCCGAATGTGACTGGATCGCTGCATATCGGGCACATGTTGGACCACACGGAAATTGACATTTTGACGCGCTGGCACCGCATGCGCGGATTTAACACGCTTTATTTGCCGGGGACGGACCACGCGGGGATTTCCACGCAGCGCGTGGTGGTGCGGCAGTTGGCGGAACGCGGGATTGATTATCAGAAATTGGGGCGGGAAGAGTTTATAGCGCAGGTTTGGAAGTGGCGGGAGGAGAGCGGCGAGACGATTCTTTCGCAGATGAAACAGATTGGGGAGAGTTGCGATTGGTCGCGGCTGAAATTTACGCTGTCGCCCGAACTTTCGCGGGTGGTGATTGAAGTTTTCGTGCGGCTTTATGAAGAAGGATTGATTTATCGCGAGACGCGATTGGTGAACTGGTGCCCGGTTTGTTTGACGGTGCTTAGTGATTTGGAGGTTTTGCACGAGGAGCGGGCGGGGTCTTTGTGGCATATCCGGTATCCGGTGGTGGGGAGCGATTTGTCGGTGGTGGTGGCGACTACGCGGCCGGAGACGATGTTGGGAGACACGGCGGTAGCGGTGCATCCGCTGGATGAACGGTATGGCGCGCTGATTGGAAAGAAAGTGCGCTTGCCGCTGATGAATCGCGAGATTGTGATTATCGGCGATGAAATGGTGGATCGCGAGTTTGGGACGGGGGCGGTAAAGATTACGCCGGCGCATGATCCGAACGACTTTGCGGTGGGCAAGCGGCACGGACTGGAAGAGATTGATGTAATGACTGTTGACGGCAAGATCAATACGAATGGTGGGGCGTACGCAGGGCAGGATCGCTTTGCGGCGCGAAAACAAATTGTGGCGGATCTGGACGAGCAGGGATTTTTGGTAAAGGTGGAGGCGCACTCGCATGCTGTAGGGATTTGCGAGCGGAGCAAGACGGTGGTGGAGCCGCGGATTTCCACGCAATGGTTTTGTGCGATGAAGGATTTGGCGGCGCCGGCGATTGCGGCGGTGCGGGAGTATGCGCCGGGGAAAGACAATACCATCAACATCATTCCGGATAACCGGCGCACGGAATTTTTGAATTGGCTGGATAACATTCGCGATTGGACGATTTCGCGGCAGCTGTGGTGGGGGCACCGGATTCCAGCGTGGCATTGCGGTGCCTGCGCAAAGATTACCGTGGCGCGGACTGTGCCTGCCAAATGCTTGCACTGCGGGTCCGCCGAGCTAACGCAGGATCCAGACGTTTTGGACACGTGGTTTAGTTCGGCGTTGTGGCCGTTTTCTACCTTGGGATGGCCGGAGAAGACGGCGGATTTTGCGAGGTACTATCCGACGTCGGCGTTGATCACCGGATATGACATTTTGTTCTTTTGGGTGGCGCGCATGGCCATGATGGGGATGCATTTTACGGGGCGCGTGCCGTTCAAGACGGTGTATTTGCATTCGCTGGTGCGAACGGGTTCTGGGGAAAAGATGTCCAAGTCCAAGGGCACGGGCTTGGACCCGGTAGCTTTGAATCAGCAGTATGGGACGGATGCGATGCGGTTTTGCCTGGCGTCCATGGCGGCGCCGGGGACGGACATTGTTTTGAGCGATGACCGGCTGGCCGGGGCGCGCAATTTTGCTAACAAGATTTGGAATGCAGCGCGATTTCTGTTTGTGAACCTGGATAAGTTTGAGGCTGGGGGGACTTCGCTGGAGGAGTTGGCGGCGCGGGAGGTGCGCGCTGGGGCGCCTTATGCGTTCGAGGGCAGTGTGCCGCTGGCGGACGCGTGGCTTTTTTCGCGCTTGGCGCGGACGATTGCCACCGTGAACGAAGCGCTCGCGGAGTTTCGGTTTCATGAGGCGGCGTCCAGCGTTTACCAGTTTTTCTGGGGAGATTTTTGCGATTGGTATATCGAGTGGGTGAAGCCGGAGCTGCTATCGGCGGACCGCGCGCGGGCAGTGGTCTCCTGGAAGAATTTGTTTGCGGGGTTTGATGCGGCTTTGCGATTGCTGCACCCGCTGATGCCGTTTTTGACGGAGGAGTTGTGGCACCAGTTGCCGCAGCGGGCGGGGGCGAAGTCGATCGCGCTAGATGCGTTTCCGGAGGTTGCAAGCGGCTGGATGAATGCTGCGGCGGAACGCGAGGTGACGTTTTTGCAGGAAGTGATTGGTGCGGTTCGGAATATTCGCGCGGAGATGAAGCTGGACCCGAAGAAAAAGGTGGAGGCAGATGTTTCCGTGGCGGACGCTGGATTGCTGGCGACGGCGAAAGCGAATCGTGATTTTCTGGTGCGGCTAGCGTTGCTTTCCGAGTTGCGGCTCACTGGGGAGAAATTGTCGTTGACTGGCGGGGCCGCGCGCTCCTCGGTGGAGTTTGATGTGCGTATCGCGTTTGCGGCAGAGACGGTGGATGTTGGCGCGGAGTTGGCGCGGTTGAAGAAAGAGATTGAGGGTCTGGAGAAGGCGATTGCGGCTAAGGAAAAACAATTGGGAGATGACACATTTTTATCGCGCGCGCCGGAGAAGATTGTCAATGGATTGAAGGCTGCGCTGGAGCAGCAGAAGATTGAATTGCGGAAATTGTTGGAGAGGAAGCGGGAGTTGGAAGGTGGTTCGTAACCGCAAAGGCGCCTGAGGCAGGGGTCAAGAACGGGACGAACGTCAAAAAAACGGAACTAACGTCAAAAGAACGGGTCTGAAGACCCGCCACTACTTATGCATATCGATTGGAAATCGGCGAGCGTTGTTAATCTGGTGCGGCGCGCGCTGGAGGAAGACGTCGGCACCGGAGATGTTACGGTGTTGGCGACCGTGCCGGCGCTGGCTAGCGGGCGCGCCCGGATTTTGGCACGCGAGCCGCTGGTGGTGGCGGGGTTGCCATTGGTAGAGATGGTGTTTGCGGCGCTGGATCCGAAGATCACGGTGGAATTTTTAGCGCGCGATGGCGACGTGGTCGAAAAGCGGCGGGATTTGGTGAGATTTTCCGGCCGCGCGCGGGCCATCTTGACCGGGGAGCGGACCGCGCTTAATTTTCTTTCGCATTTGAGCGGGGTGGCGACACTTACACGAAGGTTTGTGGAGCGGTTGGCGGGAACGCGCGCGAAGATTCGCGACACGCGGAAGACCACTCCCGGTTTGCGGATGCTGGAAAAGTACGCCGTGAAGATGGGCGGAGGGACGAATCACCGGTTTGGTTTGTACGACGCGATTTTGCTGAAGGAGAATCACATAGCGCTGGCGGGTGGTGTGAAAGAGGCGCTGGACATGGCGCACGCGTTTGCTTCGGCGCAGATGAATTCGCGGAGCACGACGGCGTATGAGGCGGTTGGCGGGGACGCCGGCGCCAATGGCAATTCCCTTCTCAGCGTGCAGATTGAAGTGCGCAATGAGCAGGAGTTGCGAGAGGCGTTGGGGGCCGGAGCTATGGCGGTGTTGCTGGATAATATGACGCCGGAGCGGGCCCGATCTTGCGTGGAGATTGTGCGTGCGGTGCGCAGCGAGTGCATGGTGGAGATTTCTGGTGGGATCACATTGGAGAATGCGCGAGATTATGCGGAGACTGGGGCGGATTATTTGTCTGCCGGGATGCTGACGCACTCGGCGGCGGCGGCGAATTTGAGTTTGTTGGTGGAGAGTATCGTCGAGGGTTGACAGGGCAGGATTCGCGGACAAAAAGCGACGGGCAAGAATAGAGAAAGAGAAAGATGACGCCCTGAAGGGCGTCGCTACAAAACGCAAGCACAACTTAATGGCGAAACGAAATATTAGCGAGGTTACGGATCGGCGGTTGGCGACGCTGGTTACGCTCCTGGCGGAGAACGCCACGATCGTGATCAGTGGGGCGCGGATTGCACGTGAACTTGAGGTTTCGCGGACTACGGTGTGGCGGTGGGTTACGCGGTTGCGTGAGCTGGGGGTAAAAGTTAAGGGGCAACCGGCTACGGGATATTTTTTGGAGTCGGTGGCGGATATTTTGACGCCGGAGTTGCTACGTAAGAGGCTGAAGGGGAGTCTATTCGGAAAAAGGGTGTGGCATTTTTTTCGGACGGACTCCACAAATCGCGTCGCGTTCGACCTCGGACACGCGGGTGAGCCCGAAGGCGCGGTAGTGGTGGCGGAGGAGCAGACGGCCGGCCGCGGGCGGGCTGGGAGGGCGTGGCATTCCGAACGCGGGACGGGGATTTATGTGACGCTTTTGCTGCGGCCGCGACTCGCGCCAGTGCAGGCGCCGCTTTTGACGATGATGGCGGGGATCAGCGCGCAGACCGCGGTGGCAGCGGTTACCGGACTAACCGTGGACTTGAAATGGCCTAATGATTTGCTGATTGGCGGGAAGAAAGTCGGCGGAATTTTGACGGAGATGCACGCCGAGCCTACGCTGGTGAAATTTGTAATTGTGGGGATTGGGCTAAACGTGAATCAGGAGACATTTCCTGGCGAGCTCGGCGCGATGGCTACTTCCCTGCGGGCGGAAACTGGGAAAATGCACTCACGCATGGAAGTACTGGCGCGGTTGCTGCGGGAATTTGAGAATGACTACAATCGGTTGCTGCGCGAAGGATCTGCTGGTGTGGTACGGAGATTTGAAGAGGTTTCCAGTTACGCGCGCGGGAAAAAGGTGTGCGTGGTCACGGGAGCGGAGACGTTTTCGGGGATTACCGCGGGGCTGACGCCGGAGGGATTGCTGCGGGTGGAGCGCGGGAACGGCGAGATTGTTACCGTAATTGCGGGGGACGTTACGGAAGCGCGGTGAAACTCGTGCCAAGATGGGGGCGCAGCCCGCGTCACCTCTACGAAGGATTTGCGGGAGTCGGACATCTTATGCTGCTGACGATCGATGTGGGCAATACCAATACCGTGCTCGGAGTGTTTCGCGGCGAGCAGTTGGTGGCTAATTGGCGGCTGACCACCGCGCGCGAACAGACCGTGGATGAATACGGCGTTCTAACGCGCAACCTTTTTTCGCTGGCGGGGCTGGATCGTGGTGCGATTGGCGGCGTGATCGTCAGCTCGGTGGTGGCCACGGTAAATTGGACGCTGGGCGAAATGGCGAAGAAATATTTGGGGCGGCGGGCGCTTTTTGTGGAACCGGGAGTTAAGACTGGGATGGCGGTGCTGGTCGACAATCCTTTGGAAGTGGGTGCGGACCGGATCGTGAATGGCGTGGCGGCATTCGCGGAATATGGCGGGCCTTGCATCGTGGTGGATTTTGGAACGGCAATTACGTTCGATGTGATTTCCGCGAAGGGAGAATATTTAGGCGGCGTGATTGCGCCAGGATTGGGGATTTCGTCGGAAGCCTTGTTTGCGCGGGCGGCGCGCTTGCCGCGCGTGGAGATCAAGGATCCCGGCAAAGTGATTGGGACCAACACCGTGACGCACATGCAGGCCGGCTTGTATTACGGGGCGGTGGACATGGTGGATGGCATGCTGACGCGAATCAAAGCGGAGATTGGAAGTGATTTGCCGGTGGTGGCCACGGGGGGGCAGGCAAAACTGGTGGCGCGCGGATCGAAGCATATCAAGCATACCGATGAGTTTTTGACGTTGAAGGGCTTGCGATTGATTTGGGACAAGAATCCCGAGTTGGTGAAGAGTTTGGCGGCGGAGAGTCGCGGGCCGGCCACGATTGCCGGCAGCAAATCCGATCCGAAAAAGGCCGGGCACTAGGCGCGGATGGCGGATTCGGACAAGTCGGATAACGGATCGAATACTGGGGCTGATACGGGTCAGGCCAGGGACATTCCAGAGAGTAGTGACGGCTGGAATTACTTCAACTACTTCACAGAAATTGAAGAATATTTCTGGAAGAAGCGCGGGGCGCGTCTGCTGGTGTCGCCGCTGGACTGGGCGATCATGGAAACCTGGCAGAAAGCCGGAGTGCCCCTGGAGGCGGTGCTGCGCGGGATCGATCGGGCGGCGGAGAGTTACGCCCGGTCCCGGCGTGGGGCCGGCAAGGCGATGAAGACGCTGGCGTATTGCACGGACGCGGTGCTGGAAGCGGCGGAAGAGATGAATGAGGCGGCGGCTGGAGCTGCGCCGCGCGCTGGAAAGGCCGCGACTACACGTCCAGCGTTTCCGCTGGAAGATCTGCGGTCATATCTGTTGCAAAATGTTGCGGCGTCGTGCGCGGCTGCGGAGAAGCTTGCCTCGGGGCATGCGTCACTCGCAGCGCGGATCTTGGAAATTGCCGCCGGCGCCGAGGCCGCTTGCGCGCTATTGGATGCGCCGGGACTGGTGGATTTGGAGGATCTGGAGCGGCGTCTTACCGTGCTCGATGATAAGGTGTATGCGGCGGTCACGGGAGATGCGAGCGAGGAACTGCTGCTGAAAGTGCGGCGCGAGATGGATGGGCAGTTAGCAATGTACCGGCGCACGATGAAGGCGGCGCAGATAGCTCTTGTAGAGAAGCAGTATCTGCAGAAGCGGTTACTGGAGGAGTTTGGGTTGGTGCGGTTTAGTTTGTTTTATTTTTCTTGATGGCCGGCACGGAAAAAAATTTAACGCAGAGAACACAGAGGCGCAAAGGGCGCGGAGGAGAACCAATACTTCGCGTACCCCGATGGTTCACTTTTGTTGGCATTTCGTGCAGAATAGGATGAGTGATGGCGGAAGAGTTAAGATTATCGATTGAGAAGCTTGTATACGGAGGGGATGGCTTGGGGCACGCGGAAGGAAACACCGTTTTTGCGCCGTTTGTGCTGCCGGGGGAAGTCGTGCGCGCCGAAGTAAAGACGCGCAAAAAGAAAACGGTTTGGGCCAAGGCGCTGGAGGTGGTAGAGCCGGCAGCAGCCCGCGTGAAGGCGCCATGCCCGCATTTTGGGATTTGTGGCGGATGCAACTATCAGCACATAGAGTTTGCCGAGCAGACGCGTCTGAAGATTGGAATCTTGCGGGAGACGCTCTCGCGACTGGGCGGAATTTCGTGGGCCGGCAAGATCGCCGCGCATTCCGCTGAGCCTTACGGATATCGCAATCGCGCGCAATGGGCGGTGCGCAGTGGGATGCCGCGGGCGCTGGGTTATTTTCTGCCAGAGAGTTCCGTAATTATGCCGGTGGATACGTGCCCCGTGCTCTCGCCGCGCCTGGCGGAGACGTTTGGGTTGCTGCAAGAGATGGCGCGCAGCGGGAAGCTACCCACAGGCATTCTGGAAATAGAGGCGTTTGCGGATTCCGCGGACGAGAAGATTGCGTTGAATGTGGCGTTTGATGCCTATCCGAAACCCGCGGCGGAGTTAGCGGAATATTTTCGGGCGGAACTGCCGAAGATCGAAAGCCTATTGCTGCTAGACCAGAAGAAAGAGCGGTTTGAATTGACCGGGCCAGGATATTTGACGCATCAGGCCGGAGGATTTTCGTTTCGCGTCAGCCATTTGTCATTTTTTCAGGTCAACCGGTTTTTGATTGAAGAGCTTCTGGCGGCGGTGACGAAGGGCGCTAAAGGCAAATTGGCGCTGGATTTGTATGCCGGCGTGGGATTTTTTACCTTGCCGCTGGCGAAGACGTTCACAAAAGTGGTGAGCGTGGATGCGAATTTGGCGGCTACGCGGGATTTGTATGCGAATGCGGAGTTGGCGGGCGTCGAAGTAACCACCCATCACGAGCATACCGAGGACTTCCTGAAGAAGCCGCAGGACCGTCCGGATCTGGTGGTGCTCGATCCGCCCCGGTCAGGATTGGGGGCGGAGGCTGCGGGAAAATTAGTGGAGTTGGGCGCGCCAGAGGTTATTTATTTGTCTTGTGATCCTTCGACGCTGGCGCGCGATTTGGCGGTATTGACGGGCAGCGCCAAGAAACCCGTGGAAATTGCCGCCGCCGGTCCATTTTACGAAATTACCGCGATTGATATGTTCGATTTATTTCCACAAACATTTCATATCGAGACTTTGGTGCGGTTGCGACGGCTGCCATAAGGTTATTGCGGTGAGGTTATTGCGATGAGTGTAGTGCCGTGAAATCGCCGGCGGTGGCGATAACCGCAGCGTTTATCTGCGGGATTGCTATCGGCCTGCGTCCGAGTATGGTGGCCCACGCTGGTTCGCGAGAACTGATCGTGGGCTTTTTTATTGGCGCTGGGGCCCTGTTGATCTTAGGTGTAATTTTTGTGGCGCGTGGACATTTGTTGGCTGCGAGTTGCGCCGCGCTTTTTTGTTGGGCGTTCCTGGGTTTTGTGGGCGCGTGCATTGCGCAACAGCCGCGCGCGGCAGGCCACGCAATTTCCCTCGTAGAGAGCGGCGAGCTCGGATTACACACGCCGTTGCGGTGGCACGGGCAGCTACGGGATGAGCCCGCGCGGCTGCCCTGGGGTTATGGTTACGAAGTAAGCCTTTCGGGAGTGGATTATCAGAACAATCTCATGCCGTTGCGCGGCGGTTTACGCCTAAGTTTTTCGCAACAGCGCGATGCACAAGGCCGTGACCTGCCGCCGCCGGATATACACGCCGGCGATGCGATCACCGTGGTTGCGGAGGCACGCCAGCCGCAGATATTTCGCGACGAAGGGGCGTTTGACCGGCGGGCCTTTCTCGCGGGGCAAAATATTGATTTAGTGGCGACCTTGCGGGCGCCAGAATTGCTCGAGCGTGAGGCGGTGGCACGTCTGACGCCCGCCGTGCTGATTGCTCGCGCACGACGGCGGCTGCGCGATGAAGTAGATGTGCTCTTCGCTGCGCGGCCGGAAGTGGCCGGCGTGCTGAGGGCCATGCTCTTGGGGGATCGCAGCTTTGTGGACCGCGAGGAGTCCGCGGATTTTCAGAAGACCGGCGTGTTTCACGTTTTGGTGGTAGCGGGCCTGCATGTTGGAGCGATCGCGTATTTGCTTTTTTGGCTGGGTCGCAAGTTGCAAATGCCGAGCGTGCTGACCGTCGCGATAACGATGGCGCTGCTGTTCGCCTACGTGGCAATGGTGGAGCAACGCCCCCCTGTGCTGCGCGCGGCGCTGATGGCTTCTGTCGTGGCTATTGGTACTATTTTTTTTCGACGGCTAGACCTGCTCAATTCGGCGGCGGTGGCGGCGTTGCTACTACTGGTGGCTCGACCGCTGCTGCTGTCTGATGGAAGCTTTCAGCTTACGTTTGTGGCCATTGGATGTATCGCCGGTATCGCGGCGCCCTGGCTTGAAGAGTACGTGCAGCCGTACGCGCGGGCGCTGCGCGGCTGGCGAGACGTGGCGCGAGATGCGATACACGTTCCTAAAGCGGCGCAATTCCGGATTGACTTGCGTGCGGCGACTGCGTGGTTAACTTCGGGCGTGCCCGCCAAGCTCGCAAGAACGGCGGAAAGTGCGTTGGCCGGCGCGCTCACTGTTTCACTACGCGTGTTTGAATTGCTGGTGATCACGGTGGTATTGCAGATTGGGATGCAGCCCCTGATGACCAGCGCGTTTCACCGCGTGACACTGGCGGCGCCGCTCGTGAATCTGCTCGCCGTGTCATTGATGGGAGTCATGGTACCGCTCGGCTTTGCGGCCATTCTGAGTGGCGTGCTCTTCCCTGCCCTGGGAAGATTTTTGGCGGCGCCGCTTGGATGGCTCACGACGCTCTTGTTGCGCGTGGTGAAGTACTTTGGCGCTTTTGGGCACTGGAGCTATCGCGTGCCCGGACCGCCTGCATGGCTGACGATGGTATTTTTCGTGGCGGCGGTATCTCTTGCGATCTTGCTGCATTTGAAATCGAAGCGGGCGAGATGGTGCGCGCGGGGAAGTGCGCTGGTGTTGCTGGCTGCCGCCATGGCAATTGCTACGTTCCCATTTCCAGCCGTTTGGCATCGCGGCGAGTTGGAGCTAACGGTACTCGATGTGGGGCAGGGCGATTCCCTGTTCTTAATTTCGCCTGGCGGGAAAACTTTATTGATTGATGGGGGCGGAGCGTTTGGAGGATTCCCAGGTCATGCGGAGCATTTGGGAATTGATCCTGGAGAAGAGGCAGTGTCGCCATATCTGTGGTCACGGGGATTTAAGCGAATTGATTTCGTGGCGGTCACGCACGGGCATCAGGATCACCTGGGGGGTTTGACAGCTGTGCTGGAAAATTTTCACGTCGAGACGCTGATGATTGGACGAGAGGTCGGCGGTCCCGCGCTGGCGAAGCTGGAATCCTTGGCACGTGATCGCGGCGTGGCCATAGTGCATGAGGTGCGTACCGGAAGGTTGGACTGGGATGGCGCGGAGGGCGAGGTTCTGTGGCCGGAGGCAGGTACTGACGACCTAAGAGTGGCGCCGAAGAATAATGATTCGATTGTGATGCGGTGGGAATTTGGCGGGACCGCGTTCATGCTGCCGGGCGACGCAGAGAAACAGGCGGAGCGGGAGATTTTGTCGGAGAACGCTGCGGGACACTTGTGGGCGGACGTGCTGAAGGTTGGTCATCACGGGAGCAAAAACTCAACCACCGAAGAATTCCTGGCGGCAGTGCACCCGCGGGTGGCGGTGATTTCTGCCGGAGAGAACAATCCTTACGGGCATCCCAGCCCGGAACTGCTGGAGAGGCTCAAAAACGCTGGGGTGCGAATCTTGCGAACAGATCGCGACGGCGCGGTGCACATACTTTCGGATGGCAGACAGTTGGACATTTCTTGCTTCGTGGCGTGTCCGGAAGCTGCGGCGCCGCCTCCCGCGTCATTGTCAACGCAATCGCCACAGAATTAGCAGCGTGGCTAGAAGCAGCACAAAACCCAGCGTAGCCTGCCATTCGTGGTTTTTCCGGTACTGCGCGTAGGAAAACGCGCTCGCGGAATCGGCGGAAACGTCGGTCATTTTTGCCGGCGTGACGCGCGGGAAAAAAAGCGGCACGGCGCGCGCGTAAGTTTCGAACGCCGCCCCGTAATGTCCTCGCAGCTCGCCCTCCTCCCTCTTCATCACGATGGAATAAAACAGCGCGAAGTAAGAAAGTAACAGCACGCCCACGATCCAGGAATGCGTGGCAATTCCGGTGCCAAGCGCGAGCATGGCGCTGCCTAGATAGAGCGGATTGCGTGTGTGGGCGTAGGGTCCGGTGATGGTCAGGGTCTCCTGCTTATGAAGATATCCCGCCGCGTAAGCGCGCAGCCAAAGGCCCATCGCTCCCACTAGCGCGCCAATGGCAATATCGCGCGGAGTCGGTCTGGCCAGCAACAGAACCGCGACGGCCAGCGGATATCCCAGGCGGACACGCCATCGGGCGAAGAATGCGGCGCGGTCGCTCACGCGCGCGGCCCAATGAGGCGGATAAGGGCGGAAAACACTTCGGGAACAGAAATCTCAAGAATCGCAGGATCGGTTTCGTCGATGCGACTATGATCGCGCACGGCAGAGTTGGCGCGCAGAACAATGTTGCGGATGGATTCTACGCTGGAACCGGAATTTGCTGCGCCGGCCGCTAGATCAGGCAATGCGAAGCCTGGGTACGGGCCGTTACGCTGCGGATCGGTGGGGCCGTAGATGCTCACCGAGGGCGTTCCCAGAGCAATGGCCAGGTGCAGCGGGCCCGTGTCACCACCGACGATGCACAGGGCATTCCGCGCCACGGCCATCAATTTTTCGACCGTGCCACTGTAGGCGATGGGTTCAGCGTTGCCGCTCGCCGCTTTAATCGCTTCCACCAAATGGTCTTCTCCGGGACCGTAGTTTAAAACACAGCGCAGGTTTAAAGAGTCGCGGATGTGCTGCGCGAGTTTACCAAAGCGTTCGGGAGGCCAGCACTTTGAGCGCCATCCACCGCCCGGACTTAGCAAAACGTAACGGTCGACACCGCAGTCTTGCAGCAGTTGGCGGACGATAGCGTCATCTTGCGAAGAAACTTGCAGCGTGAACGGCGCGACCGTGCTTGTTGCGCCCGCACACCGCGAAAGTTCGCCATTTTGCTCCGCGATGTGCGTGGTCTCGCAGCGCACGCGATCCGTATAAAGAATGGGCACGCCCCATTCGCGGATAGTCTGCGAAGAAAATCCGATGCGCCGCGGCACGCCTCCAAACAATGGTAGTGCAGCCGATTTCCAAAGTCCCTGGTAGTCGATGGCCGCGGTGAATTGTTCTTTGCGAATGCGCGCAATGATTCCGCGGATGGAAGCCAGCGAACGCGTCTCCGTGGCCCAGATATCCGTGGCCAGGGTACTGCTAGCCACTAAAGATTCCCAGCGCGGGTGCGTCAGCCAGGTGATCTGGCTCGCGGGAAAAGTTTGGCGGAGCACGGCAACAGCCGGGAAAGTGTGCACGATGTCACCCAGCGAGCCGAGGCGCACCACCAGGAATCGCGGATCAGGCATTTTGATCCTTGCGAATATTTTCCAGCAGCGCGCGCGTGGAATGATTTTTGGCGTCGCCGACGATAGCCACGCGGATACCAAGCCGCGCAGCAGTCGCGCGCTCGGGGACGCTTTCTACTGTATAGTCCGTGCCCTTGGCGTGAACGTGCGGACGCAGTTCTTCGAGCAACCAGTTGACGTCAGGTTCCGCGAAAATAATTACGTAGTCGACGCAGCGAAGCGCCGCCACCAGTTGCGCGCGCGCTTGTTCGTCCAGAATCGGGCGTTGAAATCCCTTCAACGCGCGAACCGAGGAGTCCGCATTCACCGCCGTCACCAGGACGTCACCTTCCTGGCGTGCACTCTCGAGATACCGGATATGGCCAACATGCAGCGTGTCAAAGCATCCGTTCGAAAGAACGATTCGCTTTCCGTTGCGGCGATGCTCTTCGAGAAGCGTGCGAAGTTTTTCGACCGAGACAATTTTGGTGTGAGCTTCGCGCATTACCTAGGCTTGGTCTTTCTTCGAACGGAGCGCTTTCCTGAGCGGCGTTGCGCCGGTCTTCGGATGAAGCGGCGCGTCATACACGCGCTGTTCCGCCGGTTCCGCCAAAATTTCCTGGCGAATGGCGTCAAGAAGTTCTTTTTGCGAAATCGTAGCCGTGCCGCGCTTCATAACCACCAGCCCGCCGGCAATGTTTGCGATGTGCGCGGCTTCCAGAGGCGGCGCGCCGCACGCTAACGCCAGCGTGTAGGCGGCCAGTACGGTATCGCCGGCACCCGTAACGTCTACGGCCTGCGCTGCACCGTGGATGGGAATATGCGTTACGCGGTTGGCGTCTTCGAAGAGCGCCATCCCGTCTCGGCCGCGCGTTACCAGTAACGACTGCAACTTCATGAGGCCCTGCGTGGATTGCGCGCAACGCTGCAGTTCAGCAACATTTGCGCCGATAGCCGCATGGTGCAGCGCTTCCACCTCAGCCTCGTTGGGCGTGGCGGAAGTAATTTGCGATTTGGCGTACCCGTGGAGATTACGACGGGCGTCAAGCGTGATCACGAATTTTGCTTTGCGTTGCGCGCGGGCCTTACGCACCAGCGCCGGCGTGGCTACTCCGAATCCGTAGTCCGAAACCGCCAAGGCGTCGGCTTTTCTAAGTTTGACGGCCAGCGCGGATTGCAATTTCGCTCGGATATTCTCCGGGAGTGGCGCGGACGGTTCGCGGTCCACGCGCAGAACTTGCTGCCCCGCGGTGTGCGCCCAGCCTGCCAAAAATCTCGTTTTCGTCGGGGTCGTCCAGTTTTTCGCTGAAAAAATTCCGGAGACGTCCATGCCGATCAATTGAAAATACTCGCGTAGCTTGTCACCCGCAGCGTCATCGCCCACCACGGTCACTGGTAGCACTCGCGCCCCCAGCGCGGCGAAATTGTTCGCGGCGTTGGCGCCCCCACCAGGGACAAGATGCGTATGATTGTGGCGCAGAATCAGCACTGGTGCTTCGCGAGACACGCGCGAGATGTCGCCAAATTGAAATTCATCTGCTACGAAATCGCCGAGCAGCACAATCGTTTTCGCCGAAAATTGCGCGACGTAGTCGGCCAACGCACTCAAGTCGATCGCCGGAGCGGCTGGCGTTCGCGACGAGTTCAACACCGGGCCAGTCCAGCGCACAGCCAATAATTTCTTCTTTGCAACTCGACGGCGGCTCATCTTATCTGCTCCAGGATCCATTGAGTGGAGTTGCCCAAATACCTCCCGGCAACGACGCACTGCTCGGTCACCACGACTACTCGCGTTAGCTCTTGCTTCAATCCGTGAATGGCGCCTTCCGCGATGGGAAAGATACGCAAACGGGTAGCGTGATTCAAGTAACCCACCTCTTCGCGGATAGTTCCGTCGCATTCCCGGAACTCCTCTGCTTGCGAAGCGGCGGCGTTAGGCAGAAGGCACCTCGGCAGCGCGGAGCTTGCCCGCCGCCAGCCATAGAGCGAGGGCGGCCTCTACCGCGGCAGGTTGCACAGCAGTCATGCAGCGATGGTCTGTGGGGCAGCGACGCAGAAAACACGGACTGCAGTAGGGCTTTTCTTGCACGATGGTGCAGCGCGGCGTGACCGGCGCGGTGCCGAACGGATCGGTGGGCCCGAATACCGCGACGGCCGGAAGGCCCACGGCCGCCGCCACATGCATCGCGCCGGAATCGTTGCCGAGAAAAATCTGGCAGCGCGAAAGCAATGCAGGCAGTTCGGCGATATTCGTTTGCCCAGTTAGATTGCTTGGCGGTTTCATCAGCCTTGTCGCAATCGCCTCGCTCACTTGCGCTTCGGCCGGAGTGCCAAAAAGAATTACCTCGGCGTCGCCGTGCATTTGCAAGTGATTCAGCGTCGCGGCGAAACGCTCGGGCGGCCAGCATTTTGCTGATCCGTAGGAAGCTCCCGCGCCTACTGCGATGCGCGTGCTCTTCCCCAGGCTGCCGGCACCGCGAAGTTTCGCTTCCGCGGCGGCGAGTTGTTCGCTTGGTACGGCCAGCTGGATAAATTGTTCGTCAACAAGTTCGTTAAGCCAGCCGGCACGCCGCACCAGTTCCAGGTAGTAAAACTTTTCGTGCGCCGGTACCTCGCCGTGTCTAGGCACGGGGACGGCCTCGCTCAGCAGCATGCTGCGGCCGTCGCGGGCATAACCAATGCGGCGCGGGATTTTGGCGCGCCACGCCAGCCACGCGGCATCGAAAGCGTTTTGCAGCAACAGCGCGAGATCGAAGTTCTTCGTCCTTAACTCAGCCGCCAGTCGTTCGCGACCCGCGAAGCCGGCGTGGATTCCCTTCCAATCATAGGCAATCAGTTCGTCGGCGACCTGCTGATGGCGGTAAATGTCGGCGACGTACGGCCTCGCCAGGATGGCAATTTGCGCGTCAGGAAATTTCGCACGCACGGCTCGCAGCGCGGGAATAGCCATGATGGCGTCGCCAACCCAATTCGTAGCGCGAACCAAAATCTTCACGACGCCGCTCCCACGCGTTGCGCAATCTTGGATTGAATCAGCGACAGAAATTCCTCTTCCTGCGAAACCTCAATATCAATGATCGCCACAAACACCGGGACACCTTGCAAGCTGACGCCACCCAAATTATTCGCGTCTTTTTCCGTGGTGATCATCCCGCGCGCATTAGCCTCCTTCGCGGCGCGCTCCAGTGCGGCGGCATCTCCGGCCGTGTAGCGGTAATGGTCGGGAAAAATCCTCTGACCGCCTATCGAAAGGCCCCATCCCGCAAGGTCGCGAAAAAATTGCTGCGGATTGCCAAGTCCGCAGAAAGCGAAGAACGGTCCGTCCCCGATCTGCCCCAGCGCGAAAAGCTCGCCATTGTCACCGCCGAGCCTGCGGAAACCCAGCAGCTTGGTGGTAGCGGAAAAGACCGGATAAGCCTGCAAACTCGACACCACATTCGAAATGCCGGGCTGCGTTTCCGCGCGCGTGAACACCAGTGCGTCGGCTCGCGCCATGGCGGAGAGCGGCTCGCGCAGCCGTCCCGCGGGCAACAGCGATTCCCCCGCAAGCGAATGCGAGGCATCCATCAAAAGGATGTCCACGTCGCGCGCCAGTTGCAGGTGCTGGAATCCATCGTCGAGCAGAAAAATGTCCACGGATTGGGCGGCTTCGAGCGCCGCGCCCGTGGCGAAGCGATTCGCGCCCACGGCCACGGTGGCGCGTTTTCCAAGACGCGTGCGAAGTAGCTCGACTTCATCGCTGTTGCCCCCTTCCCCGCGATAGCCGCGCGTAAGAATAGCCACGCGCTGACCTTGCGCTAGAAATTTTTCCGCCAGCCACAACACCATGGGAGTTTTCCCCACGCCCCCAACCGTTAAATTCCCCACGCTAACCACCGCACCTTGCAAACGCTTTTGTTTGCGCCGCCCGTTCGCATAGGCCTTCACTCGCGCGCGCACCACTGCTGCATACACCAGCGAAAGCGGCCACAGAATCAGTTGCGCCGCCTTCGAGCGTTGCAACGAGCTCCAATTCATCCTCTCGCTTCCGTTTCGTGCCGCGACAACACCATCGATATCTCGCCCACCGCGCGGCCCGTGGCGCCGCGACTCTCTTCCACCAGGCGTCGCGCCGTTTCTCCCATGCGTTTCATGCGCTGCGGATCCCGCAGCAGCTCAATCCACGCCACTCCCGCATCTTCGGGACTTGGCACCTGAATAGCGGCGTCCGCCGAAATAAACCGCGCCGCCATTTCAGAAAAATTTTCCATCGAGGGACCAAAAACCGGAATTTTCCCGAACGCCGCCGGCTCCAAAATATTATGCCCTCCAGAAGTCACCAGCGAGCCTCCCACAAACGCCTCGTCGGCCACTCCGTACAGCGAAGCAAGTTCGCCAATACTGTCCAATAAAATTACTTTTACGTCGGCGCCTAACTGCACCGCGCCATTTTTCGCCATAGCCTGCGACGGCCCGGGAATTTGCAGCGTCGAACGCCGCACGAACTTGGTGTGAAAGTCCTCAATAAATTGTGCCGCGGCGTCGAAGCGTTCTGGTTTGCGCGGCGCCAGCACCAAAAGCGCCTTGGGAAATTCACCTTGCAGCGTACCGAAAGCGATCAACGCCAGCGGTTCTTCCGTTGCCACGATGCTGCCGGCCACGATGATCGGAGATCGCCCCAGCCGCGCAGCCTCTTCTGCCAGCCAGTTGGATAGCGGCGTAGCGGCAGGTATCGCGAGATCATATTTCAAATTACCGGATACTTGGACGCGCTCGGAGGGAGCGCCCAGCGCCCGAATACGCTCGGCGTCCGTTTCGCTCTGCATCAGGAAAATGCTGGCGAACGACAGCGTACGCCGCAACAACGGCCGCAGATAAAATCCAAAAATCCCCAGAAAGCGCTGATATCGCGCAAACGAACGATCCGAAATCCGCCCGCTGACGAATGCTACGGGAACATTTTGTTTCGCAGCTTCCCGCAAGAAATTCGGCCAAATCTCCGTTTCGACAATCACCACAATCCTCGGCCGCACCGCCTGCAGCGCCCGGCGCACCGCAAACGTCCAATCCAACGGAAAGTATAGAAATCCGTCAGCAAAGTTCAGACGCTCCCGCGCCAGCGCCTGACCGGTAAGCGTAGTAGTCGAAACAATCAGCGGCCGCTCCGGATTCTCCTCCTTCAGCGTCCGCGCCAGCGCAACACTGGAAAGTACTTCCCCCACCGAAACCGCATGGAGCCAAATCGCTCCATCACCCTGTAGTGCGGGGCGCTTGGTTCTGAGCCCCGCGGTTTTTTCCGCCCCAACAGTTGAACCCACCGCAGCAGTTTTCTCAGTCCCCGCCGCCGATCCCGCCCCCCCGCCAATCCCCGGAAAAGAAAACCCTAGCCGTTCCCCCAAATTCGCGAGATATTTCCCATGCCGCGCGCTCTGTATCAGCCAGTACGGCGTCAATGCCAGCGCGGCTAGTCCCATCAATACGCTATAAATCAGAAACACGAATCGTAGCTCCGGTCTTTACTTTGCGAATTTACTTTGCGATCGGTCGCGGCCCGCTGCCACTTTAATTCCGCCGAATAGGCACGCAACCGGTTCGCGGCACAGGGCAACCCTGCACTTCCCCAAGGAATCGAAGGCGTCAAGATGAGTAAAAAACATTATAACCTGATGCCAAAGCTTCTCATCGCCATTCCGTGCGTCGCCGCGGTTTTTTTTATGAATGGCCGCTGGGCAACTTCGCAGGCCAGTGCGTCGCCGTACGCGGCCTTGCAGGGTGCCAAGCAGTCCCCACTGCAAACTTCCGCGCTGGAATCGCATGAGGGCATCACGATTTCCGCGCGTCCGTGGACGGACGCCGCGCTATACAAACAAAAATTCCCCAAGAAATCGCCGTTCGCCGCGGGCGTTCTGGCCGTCCAGGTGGCTTTCCGCAACGACTCCGATCAAAGCGTTAAAGTGGGGCTCGACCGCATCCGCCTTTCCTTTACTTTAGAAGACGATAGCCGCCAGGAATTGGAGCCCATGAAAGCCGCGGACGTCGCCGACGCCATCCTCCGGCCCGGCGGCAAGGATCCCACCGCGCGTCGCAGGCTGCCCGTTCCCATCACCCCGAGCAGCAGCAGCAAAGGCAAGGACTTTACCGAGCTACAAAACCAAGCGCAAAACGCCGCCGTGCCTTCCAGCGTGGTAGCCGCCCACAGCACCGTACAAGGCCTTTTGTATTTTGACATGCAGGGCCAATTCGATTTATTGCACACCGCCCACCTGTACATCCCCGATGTAACCCCGATGGGCAAACAGGAAGGCCTCACCTATTTCGAAATCGATCTGAGCCGCTGACCAATTCCCTCCAATAATTCCCAAAATGGTACTTGACAAGGTAACTGCCGATCTGTTAATGTTCCTGTTGTAGAGAAGTGCGCCTCGCCGTCCTGCAACAATTCCGTACTTTCACGGACCAGCTAACTCACACAGAATGAATACTTACATAACTGCTCATTCTAAAGAACTTTAAATCCTGTAGAATGCGCACTTACAAAAATCAACCCAGTGGGCCCCCTCGCACAGCGCAATTTGGAGTGCGGCGACTTGACGGCGCTTTCGCGTAGTAAGGACAGGGTCGCCCGCACCAACGTCACCAAGGTGTGTCACCAGGTGCGTCACCGCCCAACCAAGAACGCCAATCAACAATCGCATCAGGAATGATCAAGAATTCCCGACGAGCGCGTCGCCCGTCGCTAGCAACGTCTCTCCGTTCATTTGCGCGCGTCGTCTTGCTCGGCTACCATGACTAAGCACACAAAATTTCCAAAATAATTTCCTGAAACGGCTCAATGCTCACTCTCCTCAACGAATTGAATCCCGAACAACGCCTGGCCGCCGAAACCATCGATGGACCAGTCCTGATCCTCGCCGGCGCGGGCACCGGCAAAACTCGCGCCATCACCTTTCGCATGGCCAATATGATCGCCAGCGGCGTTTCGGCGGAATCGATTCTGGCGGTGACGTTTACCAACAAAGCCGCACAGGAGATGCGCAATCGCGTCACCGATCTCCTCTTGCGCGCCGGATTTCCCCCGGCCCAGCCATGGCTTTCCACTTTCCATTCCTTGTGCGCGCGCTTCCTGCGCCGCGAAGCCGCCAACGCCGGCTTGCCGCGCGATTTCGCTATTTACGACGACGACGATCAGTGCGCCGCCGTGAAGTTGACCATGGCCGCGCTGCACATCGACGATGATTCGCTTACTCCGCGTAACGTGCTCAGCCGCATCAGCCACGCCAAAAATCACGGGCAGTCCGCCGAGCAGTTGCGCCGCGAAGCCATCGACCAGGACGGCCGCCGCGTAGCCGATCTTTTTGCCGGTTACGAAGAATTATTGGCGCAGAGCAACGCTGTGGATTTTGACGATTTGCTGCTACGCTCCGCGAAGCTCTTGCGTGAAAACCCGCAGGTCCGCGAACGATGGCAGCGCCGCTTCGCCTACATTCACGTCGACGAATATCAGGACACCAACCGCGTGCAGTACGAATTGCTGCGACTTTTAACCGGTCCGCACCAGAACTTGTGCGTCGTGGGCGACGAGGATCAATCCATCTACCGCTGGCGCGGCGCGGACGTCTCCATTTTGCTGAGCTTTTCGCGCGATTTTCCCAACGCCCGCGTCGTGAAGCTCGAACGCAACTACCGCTCCACGCAGAACATTCTCGATGCCGCCGGCGCGGTGGTCGCCAATAATCCCGAGCGCCTCGGCAAAGTCCTCAGCGCGGAAAATGGCGCGGGCGGCAACGTACGATACTTTGAAGCTCGCGATGCGCAAGCCGAGGCCGAGTTTGTCGCCGGTGAGTTGGAAAAACTCCAGAACGACGATCCCGACCAGACCTGCGCCGTCGAGTACCGCACCAACTTTCAATCGCGCGCCTTTGAAGAAGTCTTCCGCCGCCGCGGGCTGCGTTACAAACTGGTTGGCGGATTCAGCTTTTACGAGCGCGCGGAAGTAAAGGATGCGCTGGCCTACGTCCGTCTGGCCATGCATCCCGAAGACGATATCGCCCTGCTCCGCGTGCTGAACGTTCCGCCGCGCGGCATCGGCAAGACCACCGTCGACGCCGTCCGCGAACTGGCTCGCACCGATGGCACTTCCCTCTGGGCGGCTATCGAGAAATTCGTTTCCGGCGCCGCGGCCGGACGCACCGTAACGCCGCTGCGCGCGTTTCAGGAAATGGTCGGCAAGTTGCTCGCAGCTCAGGCCAATCAGGCGCCGCCGGATTTTCTCCGCACCGTGCTCGACGAAACCGGCTACATGGAGATGCTCAAGGATCGCAATGCCCCGGAAGACGTCGCGCGCATCGAAAATCTTGAGGAACTCACTCGCGCCGTGGCGGAGAGCATCGACGCTGGCGAATCCTTCACCGATTTTCTCGATGCCGCAGCGCTCGTCAGCGACACCGATTCCTTTGAAGGCAAACCCGGCGTAACGCTGATTACCCTGCACAGCACCAAGGGCCTCGAATTCGATCACGTTTTTTTGACCGGCATGGAAGAAGGCATCTGCCCGCACAATCGCGCCATCAACGAAGAAAAAGGCATCGAAGAAGAACGCCGCCTGGTTTACGTGGGCATGACGCGCGCCCGCAAATCCCTAACGCTCACGCGCGCCATCTATCGCCGCATTTTCGGCAACGAACAGCAGATGCGCCAAGGCCTGCCTTCACGCTTTCTCGCGGAGATACCGAGTGAGCTTGTAGACACCGTGCGCGGCTCGCTGGCGGAAATTGGTGAGACGCGCCGCTACGAGCCCGATCCGGAATATTCGTATTCGGCCGACGAATTCCTGCGCCGCGTGCGCGGCAAGCCCACGCCCGCGGCCCCAGCCCCGCGACGCACACCCGCGCCGAGCAGTTTCGGCAGACCCGCAAGACGTGGCGCGGACGCCAATCCCATGCTTGGCCGCAAAGTTCGCCATCCCGAATTCGGCGTCGGCACCGTAGTAGGCGTCGAGGGCGACGATGACGATGACCGCCGCGTCTCCGTAAGCTTCCCCGGTCGCGGCACAAAAAAATTCATCGAAAAGTACGCGCAACTGCAGCCCGCTTAGTGTCGACAGAATCGAATCACTATTTTTCCCGGCAGCTTGATGCGATAGGTTTTCTGCGAGAAGGAATCATGGGTGATCTCGAAAACGTACTGCCTGACGAGATGAAACAAAATGCGACTGTGTGTGGGAGCGAACTTGTCCTGCCTTTTTCTGAGGCCTTGGGTGCTATCGCCCTTGCGACACAGTTTCGGATTGCGGTTCTAGGTTTGGAATCGTTCAAGATTCAAGCAAGCGGCTTGCAAACTATCAGCTATTCGGGATACGACGACGATTTCCCAAGTCAGGGTGATTGGACGGCGTATGTCAACGCAATGAATAGCGAGGCCGAGCGATGGATAAGAGCCAACCCACTCGACCGCGATCACGGCTACATTCTAACAACCACATCTGAGCGCGAGTTCGCCAAATTAAGATCCCGCATGGATTAGTTTCAATGGCATTGAAAAGCCGAGCCTGCGCAAGTTTCCCTGGCGTCTGTTGCGTGATGGCGCGGCTCAGGATAGAGTGAGGCTCTTAAATTATTCTGCACGCTGCAGCGGGCAACGACTGCCGCGCAAATTAACCGGCTGTGATCGGAGCGCCTGAGTGGGATCAGATCTCTTCCGCTGCAAGAGCATCGACCAACTGTTGTCCGACTGCGAAAACGCTGAAGTTCCTTTAAAAAAATCTTTGGGCTGGATCAGCCTTACCTCCCTGGGCATCGGCGCGGTAATTGGCTCCGGCATTTTCACCATTATCGGCACAGCCATCGCGGGCCAAAAGTTCACCGCGTCCTCGATTTTGAATGCTCCGCTGCTGGAGTATCTGATTCACCACTCGCCATCGTTTGGGCGCCCGGGAGCTGGCCCGGCGATTGCCCTTTCATTCGTTCTCGTGGCCGTGGTTTGCGGTTTTGCTTCCGTCTGCTACGCCGAACTGGCCGCCATGATTCCGATTGCCGGCAGCGCGTACACCTATACCTACGCCACCATGGGCGAACTCATCGCCTGGATCATCGGCTGGGACTTAATCCTGGAATACGCCGTTAGCAACATGGCGGTGAGCGTGGGCTTCTCCCAGCACATCGTTAATTTATTCGATTGGTTCGGCTGGCACCCCAATCCGCGTTGGATTTCCCCGGCGTATCTGCCTTCCGGATTGCAGGATCTGCAGGGTAACGACATCTACGGCCCGGGCTGGCACTTCGGCTTCAACTGGCCGGCGTTCATCATCGTGATGTTGCTGACCGTGGTGCTGGTCCGCGGCATCCGCGAGTCCGCGCGCACCAACAACATCATGGTGCTGCTGAAAATCGTGGCCATCCTGGTGTTCGTCAGCTTTGCCTCGCGTTTTATTCATCCCGCGAACTGGCATCCTTTCGCGCCCAACGGCTGGCCGGGCATTCTTACCGGCGGCTCGATCGTTTTTTTCACTTACATTGGATTCGATTCCGTCTCCACTGCAGCCGAAGAGTGCACCGAGCCGCAGCGCGACTTACCTATCGGCATCATCGCTACGCTGGTGGTGTGCACCATCCTCTACATCGCGGTGGTTGTCGTGCTTACCGGCCTGGTGCGCTGGGATACGCTGGTCGACGACGCCGCCCCGGTGGTGAACACTCTGAAGAAGCTGCACTTCTCCGGCGTGCGCCTGGTGGTCCTGATCGGTGCGCTGATGGGCATGATCTCTTCCCTGCTGGTCTTTCAACTCGGGCAAGCTCGCGTGTGGTTTGCCATGTCTCGCGATGGACTTTTTCCGAAAATCTTTTCCCGCGTGCATCCGCGCTATCAAACCCCTGCGTTTTCCACCTGGACCGCGGGATTTGTGGTGGGCATCCCAGCAGGAATCTTGGATATCGGCACGCTCGCCGACCTTTCCAATATCGGCACGCTGTTTGCCTTTGCACTTGTAGCCGGAGGAGTTTTGATCCTGCGCTACCGCGAACCCAACCGCCATCGTGCCTTCCGCGCCCCTGGCGGTCCCATCGCTCCCGTCATCACCATCTTCACCTGCCTGCTGCTGATGGCCGGCCTGCCCATCATGAATTGGATTCGTTTCTTCGTTTGGATGATCATAGGACTGGTGCTTTACTATTTGTATGGCAGCCGGAAGAGTACGCTGCGGGCAGCCAATCGAGCATAAGAGGAATTGCGGGATGCCGCGAGGGATTTGCAAGCAGCTGGTGAGCAAGGTAGCGGCGCTGCTGGTTGTGGCTGCCTTGTGCGCGTTTGCGCCAAGCCGCGCGCAAGCCTGGGGACGCAGCGGACAAAAGCTGGTGGTCAGTCAGGCCATCGACACCTTGCCGCCGGAAATTCGCGGCTACTTCGAGGCCAACCGCTCCTTCCTGCTGCAGCACGTCAGCGATCCTCTGGACGCTCCCACAGCCAAGACCAACGCGGACCGGCGTAATCACTATCTATACCTCGACAAATACGGGCGCTTCCCTTTTGAGGCCTTGCCACGAAACTACAAAGCCGCCGTGGCGAAACTGGGCAAGTGGAAACTGGAAGCTAACGGGCTGCTTCCGTGGCAGGTCGGCGTATACAGCCAGAAGCTAACCGAAGCGATGAAGGCGGGACACTGGGAAGAAGTGAAAGTCGATGCCGCGATCCTGGCGCTGTACGTAGGGGAAACTGACGACCCGTTTCATACCACCGACAACTTTGACGGCAAGCTCAGCGGCCAGTTGGGCATCGATGAACGCTTTGGCACCACGCTGGTAGATCGCTTTTCTTCGTTTTTCCCGATGCGCCCGAATGATGCCGCGTATATCCCCGACCCCACCGATCATGCCTTCGAGGACTGCCTCTCCTCGCACAGCTGGATCGAGAACGTGTTGCTTGCCGACCGCAATGCTCACCTGGGACTGGCGTCTTACACCGACGAATTTTACGATCGCTTTTATAACCTCTCGGCAGCCATCCTGATCCGTCAGCTCTCGAATGCTGCGACGGATACCGGCTCTTATTGGTTGACCGCCTGGATCAACGCCGGCAAGCCCCAACTGCCGCACTGAGTTTTGTTTTCGTCCCGACTGCAATTTGTCGGCTTCGTCTCGAAAGGTCCACTCCTTTGACCGCGCTCCCCATTCGCATCGCTTCTCTGCCCAAGGCCGAGCTGCACGTGCATCTCGAGGGCTCGCTGCAACCAGCGACAGTGGCGAAGATTGCCGCGCGTCATGGCGTGCAGGTAACCGAAGAAGAAGTCCGCCAGCGCTACGCCTACAAAGATTTTGTGGAATTCATCGAAACTTTCAAATGGGTCACCTCCTTCTTGCGCGAGCCGCCCGATTACGCGGTCATCGTGCGGGACTTCGCGGAGGCGCTGCACCAGCAGCATGTGGTCTACGCGGAGGTGACGCTTTCTATCGGCGTGATGCAATTGCGCGGACAAAACCCGCAGGCCAATTTTGAGGCCATGCTCGAGGTCGCCGAAGAGTTTGAGTCGCGCGGTCTGCGCCTGCGCTGGGTGTGGGACGCGGTCCGGCAATTCGGCGTGGAAGCCGCCATGGCCGTCGTCGAAGCCGCTGGAAGTTGCCACAGCGAAAAAATTGTCGCCTTTGGTATCGGCGGCGATGAACGCAGCATTCCCGCGCGGGAGTTTCGCGCGGTTTACGGCCGTGCCGCGGACCTGGGCATGCATCGCCTGATTCACGCTGGAGAAGTTGGCGGCCCGGAAAATATTCGCGAAGCCATCGACCACCTGCATGCCGAGCGCATCGGCCACGGCATCGCCGCCATTCGCGATCCGGCGCTGATGGATTTGCTGGCAGAGCGCCAAATCCCGCTGGAAATTTGTCCCGCGAGCAACATCTGCACCGGCGCCCTCGATCTGCAAATGGGCGTCGCCGCCGCAAAAATCGAACAGCATCCGCTGCCGCGGCTTTTTCGCCACGGAATTCCCATCGTGCTCTCCACCGATGACCCGACGATGTTCCACACCACGCTCACCGGTGAATACGAAAACGCCTGGAAGATGGGCCTCAACAAGGCGGAGTTGGAGCGCCTGGTGGAAATGAGCTTTAACCACGCCTTCCGCTAGCCGCTCTGGACGACGGCCCCTAGTCGACGGCCGCCGCCGATTTTTATCCCAATGTTATACTGGCGCCATGAAAGCACACGTATGGGTGATGCCAAAACGCACCGTTCTTGATCCACAAGGTCAAACCATTCAGCACGCGCTCGCGAGCCTGGGCTACGCCGCGGTCTCGGACGTGCGTCAGGGCAAGTTTTTCGTTCTGAACCTCGACGGCTGGAGCCGCGATGAAGCGCAAGCTCAAGTAGAAAAAATCTCAAAAGAGGTTTTGACCAACCTGGTGATCGAGGAATTTCGTTTTGAAATTGTGGATTGAAGTTCCGGATTTAAGCTGTAGCCCCAAATTGTGGCTTTACATTATCGAATGACGCGCGCACTCCGGCCGCGGCGAAACTATGACTCTTTCTTCCTCTCGCGATAAATCAACCGCTCCTTTCTCGTTCGCCTTGCTCCTTTCCTTCTTGTTGTTGTGCCTGGCGCTCGGCGCCTGCAAGAAAGCCGTCGCCCCGCACACTTCCGATCCACAGCTTGAGGGCATCGATCAACTCCTCGCCAAGGAACTTCCGCCGGGCACCACCATGGACCGCGTGGTGAGGTTTTTGCATGTGCGGGGCTACGAGATGCTCGACGCCGCCCAACCGCACACCGTGGTGGCCGTCGTGCATCACATCAATCCGCAGACTATTCAGCCGGAAGCCGCGCGCGTTACATTTCGCTTTGACAAGGACCTGAAGCTGCTCACTTACGATTTGCAGCCCGCTCCCACGCTGCCGATTAATTAAAAGCGCGAGTCTCTAAACGTATTCAGCACAAGCGTTTTCGTGTGCCGCCATTGAGAAATGCCCTTCATGTTACGCTAGCAAAGTCACCGAGGAGAGACGCTGCCCGTGTGTGGAATTGTCGGCTACATCGGCCCTAAAAAGGTTGTGCCCGTGATCATCGAGGGCTTGCGCAAGCTCGAGTATCGCGGTTATGACTCGGCGGGAATCGCGGTGGTCAACCCCGCGGGCCAACTGGAAATTCGCCGCGCCTCCGGCAAACTGCGCAATCTCGAAGAAGTCATCCGCAAATCGCCCATCGATGGCACCTACGGCATCGGCCATACCCGCTGGGCCACGCATGGACGTCCCACCGAAGAAAACGCGCACCCGCATCGCGACTGCACCGGGCAGATCGTCGTAGTACACAACGGCATTATCGAAAATTATCTGGAATTGAAAGAACGGTTGCGCAGCGAAGGCCACAAATTCGTCACCGAAACGGACACCGAAGTGGTTGCGCATCTGGTCGAAAAGCACGCCAAGGGCGGTATTCCCTTAGAAGAAGCCGTGCGCCTCACGCTCAAGGAACTCCGCGGCATCTACGCGCTGGTGTTTCTTTCGGCCAATGATCCGCAGAAAATTGTGGCCGCGCGGCTGGGGCCGCCGTCGGTCATCGGCATTGGCGAAGGCGAATATTTTGTAGCCAGCGATATTCCGGCGCTCCTGGAGCATACCCGCGAAATTTTCTTTCTGGGCGACGGCGATATTGCCGTGCTGACGCAGAATGGCGTTCGCGTAATGGATCACGACGGCCGCCCGGTGGAGCGCCCCACGCAGCACGTCAATTGGGATCCCATCATGGCCGAAAAGGGCGGCTACAAACATTTCATGCAGAAAGAGATTTTTGAGCAGCCGCGCGCCGTGCGCGACACGCTGCTCGGGCGCATCTCGCAAGACACCGGCAAGGTCTTTCTCGATGAAATGCGCATCACCGAAGAACAATTTCGCGCCTTCGACCGCGTGCGCATCGTGGCGTGCGGCACCAGCTGGCATTCCGCACTGGCCGGGAAATTCATGATCGAGCGATTGGCGCGCTTGCCCGTCGAAGTCGATTACGGCAGCGAGTTCCGCTATCGCGATCCCATCTTAGATAGCAAGACGTTGACCGTGTGCATCAGCCAGTCCGGCGAAACCGCCGACACCCTCGCCGCGCAACGCGAAGCCAAGAGTAAAGGCTCGCCTACGCTGGCGATTTGCAACGTGATGGGCTCCATGATCACGCGCGAAGCCGCCGGCACGATTCTGACGCACGCGGGCCCCGAAATTGGCGTGGCGTCGACAAAAGCCTTCACCGCGCAGCTCACCGCCTTGCTGCTGCTGGCCATTCGCCTCGGCGAACTGCACGGCAAGCTTGCGCCAGACGCGGCGAAAACGCTCATGCTGGAATTTACGCGCATCCCGCACAAAATCGAGCAAGTCTTGCAGGCCGACGCCACCGGCTTTTATGAAACGCTAGCGCGGCAATTTTTTCGCTTCACCGATTTTCTGTACCTCGGGCGCGGCATTCACTATCCCATCGCTCTCGAAGGCGCGCTGAAACTCAAAGAAATCTCCTACATTCACGCGGAGGGCTATCCCGCCGGTGAAATGAAGCACGGCCCCAACGCCCTGATCGACGAGAATCTTCCCGTGGTGGTGCTGGCCACGCGCGATGACAACGATCCCGATTCCGTCACGCTGTATGAAAAAAGCGTTTCCAATATCAAAGAGGTGAAAGCCCGCGACGGCATCGTCATCGCCATCGTCACCGCAGGAGATCATCTCGCCCGCGAAGCGGCCGACCATCTCATCGAGCTTCCTCCTGCTCCCGAGCTGCTCGTGCCGCTGTTGGAAATTATCCCTCTGCAGTTGCTGGCCTATCACATCGCGGTGCGCCGCGGCTGCGACGTGGATCAGCCGCGCAACCTAGCGAAATCCGTCACTGTCGAGTGACCCGCGCGGTGGCGTCCGTTTTTCCGCCGATCCGCCGCTCTGCAGGACCATTTTTCCGCCAACCCTTTTTTCTAATAGAATGGTGGACGTGAAGTCTGCTCCCTCTATGAAGCGCGGCGCAGTGCGTGGCCCAATACGTGACATAGTCCTCGGCGTGATTCTCGCGCTGGCTGCAAATTCCTTTATAGCTGTCGTCACCCGCGCACAAACCGCGGCACCTGCCGCGACCGCAACGGCGACGCTTACGAAAATCTCCGCCGACGGCCTGAAGTCTCTGCCAGAATCCGCCGTGGTGTTATTGACGGGTCTCACCATCGGCTCACAAGTCGGCCGCGCCGATTTGCAATCCGGCGCCGATCACCTGCTGCAAACCGGCTTGTTCGCCACCGTAAACTACAATTTCAAAACCGCCGCCAACGGCGTCACCGTTACTTACCACCTCGAAGAAGCGCCGCGTCTCCCAGTGTATTTCGACAATTTTCCCTGGTTCGCCGACAGCGAATTGACCGACGCCATTCGCGCCAAGCTTCCCTTTTACGACGGTCACCTTCCCGTCGCCGGCGGCGCGCTTGACCAGGCTTCCGACGCCGTTGCCGCTCTGTTACTCACTCGCGGCCTGAACACGCCCGTCGAGCACCAAGCCATCGCCAATCCTCTCGGCGACGGCGACGTGCTCCAGTTCCACGTGCAGGGCGCGCCGATGCAGATTGCCAGCATGACCTTCAGCGATTCGGCGCTCAGCGCGTCGCTGGTCATTCAACAGCACCTTGCTGAAATCGTTGGCAAAGAATATTCGCGCGCCACCATCGACCTGTTCCTCGCGGAACAGATTCGGCCGTTTTATTTAGAACGCGGATTTCTGCGCGTCAAACTGGGACCACCGGAAGTGCGGCTTTCGGGAAATCCCAATGACAAACTTCCCGAAAGCTTGCCGGTGTTTGTTCCTGTGGTGAGCGGCCCTCCATATAAATGGAACGGAGCAACGTGGCACGGCAACAGCGCACTATCAGAAATTACTCTCAACAACCTGCTCGGCGAAAAAATCGGCACCTCGATCAACGGCATGGAACTGGAGGCCGGCTGGGACCGCATTCGCGAGCAATATGGCCAGAAAGGCTATCTGGAGGTCAAGATCGACGCGACTCCGTCTTATGACGACACTACGCGAACCGTGTCCTACGCCGTCAACATCGAAGACGGTCAAGCGTATCGTTTCGGCAAGTTGGTGCTCTCCGGACTTTCCCTCGAAGGCGAGCGGCGCTTGAAACAAGCTTGGCCCATCCCGGCCAACGCTCCGTTCGACAAGTCCGTCTTCGAAGAGTTCCTAACCAAGCTACAGACCCATCGGACAAAAGTTTTCGGCGATCTTCCGCTGCACTACGACGGTATGGGACACTGGTTGCAGACGGATCCGCAACAAGGCACGGTGGACGTACTTTTGGATTTCAAGAATTAGGTTGCGTGGTAAGGTGCGGCCGGCCAGCGCACAAAGAAAAAATGAAATCGCTAATTCACATTCACGGGTCGAACGGCGCCGTCGCACAAGCGGAATCCGCGGACTCCGAATCGTCGCGTCGCACCGTCGCGGAAAAAGAGCAAGCGCTGTTGCGACGTTTGACGGAACTGTCCTCCGTAATCGTGGCGCTCTCCGGTGGCACGGACTCCACCTACCTCGCCTGGGCCGCCCATCGCGTGCTCGGCCAGCGTGCTCTTGCCGTTACCGCCGTCTCTCCAAGTTTTGCGCCCCACGACCGCTCCATCGTGGATGACTTCGTCGCTGCCTGCGGCTTGCAGCACGAGTATGCGGACACCCACGAAATGGAAAATCCCGCGTACCGCGCTAACGCCTCGGACCGCTGTTATTTCTGCAAGAACGAACTCTTCAACGTGCTGGACGCGCTGGCGCAGCAGAAACAATTCGCCGCCGTGGCCTACGGCGTAAATGCCGACGACACCCTGGATTTTCGCCCCGGCCACCGCGCCGCCACCGAGCACCACGTCGTCGCTCCGTTGCTGGAGGTCGCGCTGCACAAATCCGAAATTCGCGAACTTTCCCAGCGCGCGGGCCTGCCCACCTGGGATCGCCCCGCGTCCGCATGCCTGGCCTCGCGCCTGCCCTACGGCACGGAAGTCACCACCGAACGCCTCGCTCTAGTCGCTCGCGGCGAAGACGTTTTGCGCCAGTTGGGCTTCCGCCAATTTCGCGTCCGCCTGCACGACAAGCTTGCCCGCGTCGAAATTGCGCCGGAAGAAATGCCACGCGCCTTCGCTCCAGAAATGGCCCGCACTATTGCTGAACAACTGAAACACGCTGGATTCACCTACGTCGCCCTCGACCTCGAAGGCTATCGCCAAGGTTCTCTCAACGAGGCGCTCGCCTCACCCGTGTCCGTTGCCCCCAAGGTATCCGTTGCATCTCAAGTAAAAGTTGCGCTGTGAACATTTTTCCTATATTCCTCGTACTTTATTAGTGAGAGCCAGCGACGGCGCCTAGCAACAACGGCCGGTAACGACGCCCGGTAAACCGGATTGCTCCGTTGCATGGTTCTGTTATATTTCGCGGTTCAACATTTTTTACGGAGGCGCACTTGCACGCACCAGCGATAAAGCTTCACCGCCACATGGCAACAGTGCTATGCGCGGGTGCGTTTTTGTTGGCGGCTGGCTGCGCGAATGGACCCAGCGTCGACGGCAGCTTTGATCGCTCCTATAACGTAACCGGACACACGCGCCTGGACATCGGCACCGCCTCCGGCGATATCACCATCACTGGCAGCGCCGACGGGAAAGTCCACGTCCACGGCGATATCAAGGCTTCGGGAAGCGGCCAGCAGGACGCGCAGAAACGTTTGGCCGATATCAAAGGCAATCCGCCAGTCGAGCAAACACCGGAAGGCCTGCGCATTGGCCGCGACGCGATGCACTTGCATGACGCCAGCATCACATACACCATTGAAGCCCCGCCCGATACCGAGGTCAGCGGCACCAGCGCCTCCGGTTCGCTCACGGTGCGCGGCATCAAGGGCCCCGTGAAGCTGCAGTCGGCTTCCGGTTCGGTGCATGCCCAGGACATCCAGGGCGAAGCCCAGCTCGCGAGCAACAGTGGCGCGGTGACTGCCGCGAACATGGGCGCTGTCGTGCGCGCCTCCAGTGACTCTGGCGATGTATCCGTTAACGATGCCAAAGGCGACGTGCGCGCTAAAAACGAATCCGGCAACATTCACATCAGCGGTCCCGGCTCGCGCGTCGAAGCCGAAAACACCAGCGGCAATGTCGACGTGCAGGGCGCCACCTCGGACGCCAAAGCCCACTCCGTTTCTGGAAACGTCGCCGTGCGCGGCAATCCTTCCGCGAACAGTTATTGGGACCTGAAAACGATTTCCGGCAACGCCGCCATCGGTGTCGCCAACGGTTCCAATTTTCACTTGCTCGCCGAATCCACCAGCGGCGAAATTCGCGCGGATATTCCCATCATGATCGAAGAGCAAGGCAAGCACTCTCTCCGTGCGCAGATCGGTTCCGGCGGCGGCCGCGTCGAAGTTCACACCGTCACGGGCGAAATTCACCTCGCCCCCTTTTAACCTTGTAGCGGCGGGTCTTGAGACCCGTTCTCTTGACTTTTCTGGATGTCTTCTTCGCGGGCCCAGCTTTTACGGTCACAGCCTCTCTAGCCTTCACAAGTTGCGGTTTCATCGCAAACGCCCGCGAAACATTCGCCAATTCCCTTCTCTGCCCGTAAAATCATAAAGCATGAAATTCCGCTTCAACACCCGTCCGCGAATTGGGCGAGACGCGATGATCCTCGCTTCACTCCTGTGCGCACTCGGCCTGTTTTCGCTGACCTGCGTTTCGACTGCTACGGCCGCCAATCCTCAGAACCCGCCCCCCAGCGCCGCGCCCGGCAAAACGCCAAGCGCGAAATCCACAACCCCACCAAAACAAAATCCCGAAGAAGAATTGCAGGCAACCATCGAAGCCGCCGGAAGCGATCGCGCCGCTCTGGTACGCAATCTGGAAGCATTCCTAAAGAAATATCCTGAGTCGTCAGCCCGCCCGCAAATCTATCGCGCGCTGGTCGAGGCCGATTTGCAACTCCAAGACAACGTGCACGCCACCGAATACGCCGAACGCATCGTCGCGTTGTCACCGGACGATATGTCCATCACCCTGCTGACCATCCAACTTCTCGAACGCAACGGCGATGAAGCAGCCCTGAAACGCGCCACCACATACGCCACGCGCGTTTTGGAATTCATTCAGCAGGACTCACCGGACAAACGCTCGCAGCGGGTTTCGTTGCAGGAATGGCAAGCGGAACACCAGCGCGATCAAATGTCTCTGCTGCTATTGCGCGGACGCCTATACACGAAGCTGAAGGACGCCGATTTCGCGCGGCGCGATCTACTCGCCAGTTACACCATGCAACCCAACGCCGCGGCCGCCGAAAAACTTGGCGAACTCGCCGAAATGACCAAAGACTCCGCCGAAGCCAGCAAGCAATACGCCCGCGCCTTCGCGCTCGCGGACCCGGGCAAGAGCACGCCGAGCCGCCGGGAAATTCGCGAAAAGCTAGGCAACGTGTGGCGCCAAGCGCACGGCTCCGACGCCGGTCTCGGCGATTTCATTTTGCTCACGTTCGACGAGGTTTCACGCGCCACGGGATCAGCCACAGTGAAGCGCAACGCCGACGCAAAAACCGCCTTCGATTTCACGTTGCGCAAAGCAGAAAGCGGCGTTCCGTTTCCGCTGCAACCACTAAAAGGAAAAGTTCTGGTAGTAAATTTTTGGGCCACCTGGTGCGGTCCCTGCCGCGCGTTAGCTCCATTCCTCGAGCATGTGCGCCAGGAATTTCAGAGCGACGCGGGCGTGCAATTTTTGGGCGCCAATTGTGATGAGGACGAATCGCTGGTGGCGCCGTATCTTGCCGTAGAACAGCCAAAAATAAATATGGTCTTCGCCGACGGCCTGGAGCGCCTGCTAGCCGTGACGTCGTTTCCAACTGTGGTCGTTCTCGATCGCGAAGGAAAAATTGTCTACCGCTCCGAAGGTTTCGGCGACGAGTCCTTCGAGTCCGAACTAAGCGCCGCCATCCGCCAAGCCGCCGCAACTTCGCCGGCACCCCTCTAGGCCTTTGTAGCGGCCGCCTTCTGCTCGCCCCCGTGGGGGAGGCGGACGCCTTTGTGGCACAGCCAATCTTGGCTGTGCACTCTTTCGCATCCACCCCGAAAAACGATTCGCCGCATAATCGTCATGTATGTGCAGCATCTCGCAGCTCTGCCACACCGCGCGCCGCAATGATCGTATTCACATGAATCCGCACAGTATCCTCAACCCGCCGCGCATACCCACCGGCCAGCGAAGTCACGACAGCAATACCGCGCCCGCGCGCTTCCTCAAACACCCGCCGATCCCGCTCGAACAATCCTTTTTTCGTAAGCATCAACCCGCCAAGCTGGTCCTCGCAATAGGGATCCGCACCGCCCACGTAAAACACCATTTCCGGCCGAAACTCGTCCAATCCCTTGCGCACCGCTGGCAACAATGTTTCCAGATATTCGTCATCCTCCACGCGATCATCCAGATCCAAGTCCACCGTCGAATGCGGCTTGTGCGCCGGATAATTGTTCAGCTGATGAATGGAAAGCGTAAAAACGGAAGGATCATCACGAAGAATATGCGCCGTCCCGTTGCCGTGGTGCACATCCGCATCCACAACCATGGCTTTCCGAATCGCGCCATCCGCTTGCATTCGCCGAATCGCCACCGCCACGTCGTGAATCGCGCAAAACCCCTCGCCGTGCGCCGCGTGCGCATGGTGAAATCCGCCGCCCAAATTGCATCCAAAGCCATCGCGCAGCGCGCTTTGCGCGGCCAGAATGCTGCCTCCCGCGGCGAGCCACACGGCTTCCACCAGCTCCGCCGAGTACGGCACTTCCAGCAGCATCGCCTCGCTGGGCGTCAGTGTGCCGGTCTTCAGTTTGCGTACCCACTCCGAAGTGTGCACGCGCAGAATGTCCTCATCGCTGGCCGCGGCAGGTTGCAAAAAATCTTCCGGGCCCGCGATTTTTTCTTTAAGAAGCGTCTCGGCAATCAGACGGAATTTCTGCGAAGGAAAGACGTGCGCTCCAATATTCAGGTCATATCCAGGATGATAGATGAGCTTGAAGGGCAGCATTTGTAACGCAGGTCGGAGACCCGCAGCCGTGTTCTGTGTAGGGGCACGGCATGCCGTGCCCGCGGCTTGCCACGATCTAAGCCGCTAGTTCTCGCGCTCCAAGATAAAATCCGGCAACACCGCCAGCGCCCGCGCATATTCCGAACTGCCATGACCATTCAGACAAGCCTTCGCCCGGTGAACGTATTCATGCGCCAGCGAGCGCGCCCGGTCCAGCGCCCCGGAATCCTGCACCAGCGCCACAATCGTTTCCGGGCGCACGGAATTAAACTCTTTCTCTTCCAGCACCCGCGCCACCAGCTCGCGCGCTTCGCGATGACCATTCTCCATCGCATAAATCAGTGGCAGCGTAACCTTGCCTTCTTTCAAATCGCTCAACACCGGCTTGCCTAACGTCTGCGCTGACGCCGTGAAATCCAGTAAATCGTCAATCAATTGAAAAGCTAGCCCCGCATTGCGTCCGTATTCCGCCAGCGCTTCTTCTTCCACGCCTTCCAGACCGCCAAGCACCGCGCCAAGCCGAGCGCAGCCGCTGAACAGGCAAGCCGTCTTGTACGTGGCCAGTTGCAGGGCTTCATCCTCGGTAACGTCGATGCGCCCAATTTTCGCCAGCTGCAGAAGTTCGCCCTCAACCATCTTCTGCGTCAGATCGATCAGCACATCCAGAATGCGGAAATTGCGCTCTTCCAGCGCCATCTGAAAAGACTGCATGTACAGCCAGTCTCCCGCCAAAACGCTGCGATGATTTCCCCAGCGCGAATTTGCCGAAGGCCGACCGCGGCGCGTGTCCGAAGCATCGATCACGTCGTCGTGAATCAGCGTGGCGCTATGCAGCAGCTCCACAACAGCGGCCAAACGAATCGCACCGGGGCTGCGCTTCCCTGCCGCGTAACCGTTGCACAGCAGCAGCAGCGCAGGCCGCAAGCGTTTGCCGCCGCCGCCCAGGAGATAGCTGGTCAGCTCGGCAACCGGCGCGAAGGCCACCTCGCTCTGACGCGAGAGTTCCGCCTCCACCAGGACCAAGTCCTCGCGAACCAGGTCAAAAATCTCCTTGGCCGTAAGCAGCGTGATGACTCTCCTCCAAATAAAACGCGAAAGGAACTTGCGGCCTCGCGGACATTGCCAGCCGCTCGCAAACGCCTGCCACACTACACGCGCGCCGACCAGAAGAATAACGCCAACGCACTACTACAACGACCTTTTAGGCCTTACGGCCCCTACTGCAAGCCAAAAAACCGCCGAAAATTCCCTGCCGTGGCAGCGGCGAATTCATCCGCAGGCAAGTCTCTCACACTCGCAAGCACCCGCGCTACTTCCGCCACGTGGGCCGGCTCATTCCGTTTACCGCGGAAACCTTGCGGCGCCAGGAACGGAGCGTCCGTTTCAATCAGAATGTTCTCTAATGGCAAAGCTTTCGCAACGTCGCGAATGTTCTGCGTTTTCGGATAGGTGGAATTCCCGGCAAATGAAATCATAAAGCCCATGTCCAGAACCCGCCGCGCGTCTTCCAGGGTGCTGGTAAAGCAGTGCAGGATGCCGCCCAGACCGGTAGACCTCCAATGTTCGTCGATCATGTTCAACGTATCGGGCCACGCATCGCGGCAGTGAATGATAATGGGCAGCTTCGCGGCATGCGCCAAGGCCATTTGCTCGCGAAACACCTGTTGCTGCGTCTCGCGCGGGGAGTGATCGTAAAAATAGTCCAGGCCAATTTCGCCCCAGGCAATGACTTTCGGATGTTTGGCAAGATCCGCGAGTCTTGCGAGAACCTCCGGCGTGACCTGTTTCGCTTCGTGCGGATGTACCCCGACGGTGGCATAGATCCAGTCGTGCTGCTCGGCGTAAGGAATCGCTGCGTCCATTTTCTCCGGACCGGGACCGGTGCCGATCGCCAGAATCGTTTTCACGCCGGCCGCTCGCGCGCGTTCAAACACCGCATCGCGATCCTCCGCAAATTGCGGGAAATCAATGTGCGCGTGCGAATCAATCAGTTCCATTGTTTTGTGGCACAGGCACTCTTGCCTGTGCGGTTTGCATCACAGTCGTAGCGCGTCGCTCGGCTATTTCGAGCAACCCCGATAAATCATCAGCTGCACAGGCAAGAGTGCCTGTGCTACCAAGCGTGAACTACCTCAGGCGCGCGCCTACCTCGACGTCTTCGTCGGGAAAACCGGCGAGCACGGGGCGCCCGTCGGGTCCAACCGCTGCGGCGACGATCATGCCGTTCGATTCGACACCGCGGAGTTTGCGCGGGGCCAGATTGACGACTACCGCGACCTTGCGGCCGATGAGTTTTTCTGGCTCGTAGAATTGCGCGATGCCGGCGCAGATTTGGCGGATTTCCGTCCCGATATCGACGGTCAGTTTCAGAAGTTTGTCGGCGCCTACGATGCGTTCGGCAGTTTTGATTTGGCCTACGCGCATCTCCACTTTCGTGAAATCGTCGATGGTGATTTTCTCGCTCGCGGCAGGAGTAGCAGCCGCGGCGCCGGCTCCGGTAGTTGCGGGCGATGCTGCAGCGGCGGTCGCCGCTGATGTGACGGATGTACCGCTCGTTGCCGCTCCGGCCGACGTGATTGCGGCTACCGGCGATGCTGCGTTTTGTTCTTCGTTTTCCATGGCTTCCATTCTCTCCTGAGCTTCCTTTTTATCGATGCGTGGGAAAAGCGGTTGCGATTTTTCTAGTGCGGTGCCGGGTGCAAGTTGACCCCAGCTCAAACCGCCGAGATCCTGCGCGCTGATTTTGCCCGGCTGTCCCAAAACCGTCCAGACTTTTGCCGTGCAATCTGGAAGCACCGGATGCGTCAGCGAAATGACCACGCGCAGAAGTTCCGCCGTGGTCCACAAGACCGCGGCGCGGCGTTCTTGCTCGGCGTCGGAATTGCCGCCAGCCCACGGTTGCTCGGACGTCAGATATCTATCGGCGGCGCTGATCACCGACCAGATTTTCTCCAGCGCGTGGCTGTACTTCAGCGTCTCGTAATGTTCCAAAACTTCGGCAATAGCCGACTGCGTTTCCTTGGCCAGAGCTTCGTCTTGCGGAGCGAAAGCGTCTGGCTTGGGGATTTTCGCGGCAAAAAACTTTTCGATCAGCGCGGCGGTGCGGCTGGCGAGGTTGCCCAAGCCGTTGGCGAGATCGCTGTTGTAGCGCTGGATCAGCGCGTCGTAACTGAAATTGCCGTCTTGGCCGAAAACTGTTTCGCGCAGCAGGTAGTAACGCAGCGCGTCCATGCCCAGCACGTCCACGATGGGGCGCGGGCGGACCACGTTGCCTTTGGACTTGGACATTTTGCTGCTGTCCATCAGCAGCCAGCCGTGCGCCCAAATTTGTTTGGGAAGCGGCAGCATCGCGGCCATCAGAAACGCCGGCCAGTACACCGCGTGAAAGCGGATGATTTCTTTGCCGACCAGGTGCAGATCGGCGGGCCAATAGCCGCGCTGCGCGTAGTTCGGGCCGCCAACCGCGGTGAGGTAGGCGCTGAGCGCGTCAAACCAAACGTAGAAGACGTGTTTTTCCTCGCCGGGCACGGGGATGCCCCAGCGAATGCTGGTGCGCGTGATGCTCAAGTCGCGCAGGCCGCCTTCCACGAAACTGAGAATTTCGTTGCGGCGCGCCTCCGGCTGGATAAAATTGGGATTCTTTTTGTAAAAATCCAATAACGGTTTTTGAAACGCGGACAATTTGAAATAAAAATTCGCCTCGGTCACCGTTTCCGTAGGGCGCCCGCAATCGGGACATGGCTCGCCCGGTTTCACATCCACGTAGGCGTTGTCGTAAATGCAGTATTGCCCAGTGTAATGGCCGGGATAGATGAAACCGTTTTCGCGGCACAATTTGAAGAGCCACTGCACGGTATGTGCGTGTTTCAGGTCCGTGGTGCGCACAAATTCGTCGGCTTGCAGACCCAACTCGTCCCAAAGTTTGCGCCATTCCGCGGCCATTTTGGCGACGTATTCGGATTCCGGAATACCGGCTTTTTGCGCCGAGCGTTCGACGTTTACGCCGTGCTCGTCGGTGCCGGTGGTCATGACCACGTCGAATCCGCGCATGCGTTTGTAACGGCGGATGGTGTCGCACACGATGGTGGAATAGGTGTGGCCGATGTGCGGCAAGCCGTTGGTGTAGTAGATCGGCGTAGTCAGGTAATATTTTGGTTTGTCGGGCATTTTTTAATTTTCGATTTCCTTGCAACAAAAACAAAATCAAGAAAAGCAAAGTCAAAAAACAGATAGCGGCTACGATTCAATCTTGCCGAGCTGGGGCGCAACATGTTGCGCCCCTACAAAGGCTTGTTGGGCGGCGGTGATTATTGTTTGCAGCGGGACGTTTTTTTCCACGGCTATTTTGCGGCAGTCTTCGTATTCGGGTGTGGCCTGGCGGATGTGGCCGTTTACGCTGGCTACCTTCATGCGGACTTCGCCGTAGGTGGTCATCACGGTGACGGATTTGCGCGGCAAGACGCGGCGTTGTGCGTTGTAGGTGCGCGCGCCGATGGTGGTGGTTTCCGCGAAAATCAGATCCAGCAATTTTTGCGCATCCGCCAGTTTACAGAGGACCGTCAGCAGCGTGCCGGGACGATTTTTTTTCATCTGCACCGGCGTGGTGTAGACGTCGAGCGCGCCGGAAGTCAGCGCGCGTTCCTGGAAATGGCCGTAGATCTGCGGATTCATGTCGTCGAGGTTGGCCTCGATGACCGCGATTTCTTCGTCGAAGCCGAACGGCGCGGCGGCCAGGGATTTTTCCGCAGCTTCGCCAATCATGATGCGCAGGACGTTGGGCTGATTTTCCAGGTCGAGTGTGCCGGCGCCGTAGCCGATCGAGGAAACGGTCATGGCCGGCTGCGGACCAAACGAATCGCACAGCGTGGCGATGATGGCTGCGCCGGTGGGCGTGACCAATTCTTTTTGCACGCCATTTGAATACGTAGGCGCGCCTTGCAATAGGCGAGCCGTCGCAGGGGCCGGCACGGGGAGAATGCCGTGGGCCATTTTTGCCGTGCCGCCGCCAACGTTTAGCGGTGAGCTGGCGAATTTGGCGATACCCAGCGCGTCAAAGCCGATGCATACGCCGACTATGTCCACGATAGCGTCGACGGCGCCGACTTCGTGGAAATGCACTTTTTCGAGCGGCGCGTCGTGCACGTAGGATTCAGCGCGGCCGAGTTTCTCGAAAATCGCCGACGCGCGATCGCGTACCTGCGGGGCGATTGCGGATTTAGCGATAATCTCGAGAATGGTCGAGAGGCTGCGATGCTTCTGCTGGTCCTCGCTGACCACCTTGACGTAGGTTGCAGCCATGCCATTTTTCCAGACTTTCTCGGCGGAGAGCGTCCAGCCGGGGACATCCAGGGATTGCAATTCGGAGCGCAGATATTCGACCGGGCAGCCGGCGTCGACCAGAGCGCCGAGGGTCATGTCTCCGCTGATTCCGCTAAAACAGTCAAAATAGGCCAGTTTCATAGTGGTCCGCCACCCTGCGATGGGGCCGGCACCGCAAAAAAATGATGTGGAGCTAGCGAAACGATAGTATCGGCGGCGTCCGGGCGTGTCAAACCTGCGCGCGCGCTAGGAAGTGATGGGTAGAAAGGTGACGAGGGTACCCCTACCCCCGGATGCTTTTCGCAAAGAGTGCGTGAGAGATTGATTCCAAGGGAGTTAGAGGAAAAATAGAATTGAGAAGAGTGCGCAAGTGATTGAAAACAAACGCTCGTTATTTTTGCGGGTGCGCAGATCGCCGGGGTGGGGATAGGCTGGTAGGATGGATCGGACTTAAACATAGAGTACGTTAGCAATTAAGTTACTTTTAGTCAATGGTTTTTCGCGAGTCGGGAAGGAGGCGAGCCGAAGTGGGCGGCGACGGGTGGGCGGAGTTGGTCGATCGTTCGAATGGGGATTTTAACGCAGAGGGCAGAGGCGCAGAGGAGAGCTACAGTCCCGGTACCCTGATAGTATGGCGGCTGACGGTCGGGAACGGTCGCCCGGGCAAGCTTATCCGCAAGAATGGAATGAACTGTTGGGCAGTGGCGCGGTATCCCTATACTGGGAAGCACAAATGGCGATGGCTAAACAAATCGAGGGCGTGTGTATCAAAAACTGAAAGAACGATTGCGGGACGCGTTGGCGCGGCATATTCAGCTGACTTACCACGTTGATCTGGGCGTGGTGCTGGAGCGGCCGCCGAAGATTGAGATGGGCGAGGCGGCTTCGCCGGTATGTTTTGAGTTGGCGAAACGGCTGAAGAAGGCGCCGCGGATGATCGCGCAAGAGATTGCGAATGACTTTCGGAAGGTGGAGGGGGTGGCTCGTTTGGAGGTGGCTGGAGCGGGGTACCTGAACGCCTACTTCGAGCGTGGGGCGTTCTGGGAAAAGATGGTTATTGGGAACGAAGAAGTGGCGAGTGGTGAGTGGCGAGTGGCGAGTAACGATGAAGGTGAAGGCACGGAAAAGGCCGCAGGGCTCAAAGGCAAGCGCCCTGCGCTACAGGGCGATTCGGGCGGGAAGATTATTGTCGAGCATACGAGCATCAATCCCAATAAGGCGGCGCACATCGGGCATGTGCGGAACGCGGTGCTGGGCGACACGCTGGTGCGGATTTTGCGGCATGCGGGCCATCGCGTGCAGATTCAGAATTACATCGACAATACCGGCGTGCAGGTGGCGGACGTGGTGATTGGGCTGCTGTGGATGGAGAAGCGCACGCCGGTCAGCGTGAAAATGATGGCCATGGAGCCACGTTTTGACTACGACTGCTGGGACATTTATGCCAAAGCCACGCAGTTTTTTGCCGCGGACAAGGTGAATGCCGCGAAGTTGCGCGGAGACACGCTGCGAGCGATTGAAGAAGGCCGAGGCGAAGAGTCCGAAGTGGCGGAAGTGGTGGCGGACGCCATCGTGACGTTTCATTTGCGGACCATGGCGCGGCTGGGGATTTATTACGACTTGCTGGCGCGCGAGAGCGAGATTCTACATTTGAAGTTTTGGGATGCGGCGTTTGAGATGTTGAAGAAGTCTGGCGCGATTGTGCTGGCAACGACCGGGAAGATGGCGGGTTGTTGGATTATGCCGGCGGAGAAGCAGGAGGTTGAGGAAGCAAAGGAGGTAAAAAAGGAAGCTGCGGAGGAGGGAGAAGGCGGGGAGGAAGAAAATATTCAGGACAAGATTATTGTGCGGTCGAATGGAACCGTCACGTACGTTGGGAAGGATATTGCTTACCAGCTTTGGAAATTTGGGTTGCTGGGCAAGGATTTCAAGTATGCCAAGTGGAAGAATGCGCCGGCCGAAGAGACGGTATGGGCCACGACGAGCATGAAGGGCGATCCCCACGCGCCGAACTTTGGGGCGGCGGCGAGCACGGTCTATAACGTGATCGATGCGCGGCAGGCGTACTTACAGGATGTGGTAGCGCAGGGGCTACGAGCGCTGGGGCATGCCAAGGAAGCGGAACGGTCGATTCACTTTGCGTATGAGATTGTGGCGCTGACGCCACGTTGCGCGGCAGATCTTGGTTACGAATTGTCCGAGGAGGAAGCGAAGAAGCCGTACGTGGAAGTGAGCGGGCGCAAAGGCCACGGCGTGAAGGCCGACGATCTGATCGACAAACTGGAGGCGGCAACGTTAGCCGAAGTGCGCGAGCGGCATCCGGAGATGAGCGAGGAAGAAAAATTAAAGACCTCGCATGCCATTGCGGTGGGCGCGCTGCGATTTTTCCTCTTGAAATTCACGCGCAATTCGATTATCGCCTTTGATTTCGCCGATGCGCTGAGCTTTGAGGGCGAGACCGGGCCGTATTGCCAGTACGCGGTGGTGCGTATACGCGGAATCCGCCGCAAAGGTTTGGAAGCTGGTGCGGCGGAAATTGCAGTGACGCAGGAGACGGCAACAGCGCTTTTGGGCGGCGCAGCAGGAAACGAATTGTGGGAGCTGGTGTTACTGGCAGGGTCGCTGGATCAGGCGGCGGAGCTGGCGATCAGCGGCCAGGAGCCGGCGTTTGTGGCGAAATATGCGTTCCAACTGGCGCAGGCGTTTAATTTGTTTTATCACAAATATCATATTTTGACGGAAGCGGATGAACAGAAGCGGGGATTTTTGCTGCGGTTGACGGAGTTGGTGGAGCGGCAGCTGGTTACGGCGCTTTCGCTGCTGGGGATCGAGGCACCGGAAAAAATGTGACGCGTGATCGGCGGGTGCCCGGGAATGTCGTTTGCGAATCCCATAAAGGCGACCGCCTCCCCTCCTACGTCGGGGTAAACAGGAGGCGGCCGCTACAAAGCCTCCTAGCGCTGACATCGTGGCGAGCTGAGGCGCAGCATGCTGCGCCCCTACAAGGGCGGGGTGTACGCGTCTGTTGCAACGTCGGCCACAACAAAGGCAGGTCGATGCGGCACATTACTTGGTGTCGCGGAGGAGGATGATGTCCGCGGAGCGGGTGCCACGGATTACGTAGAGATTTTTGCCGTCGGGGGACCAGCGGAAACTGGTCATGACCGGGGTGGTGAATTTGGTGATTTGCTGAAATGGCCCGCCAGAAATGGGCTGGCGCCAGACGTTGGCCGCGCCGCGCCGCAGTGTGGAGTAATCGACGGCTTTGCCGTCGGGCGCCCAATCGAACCAACTGGCACCCGCTGGTACATTGTCAAAAAGAACGCGCGGCGCCCCTACCCCGACAGGCCCGAACTCGAAGGCCATACGCTCCGGAGGGCCTGCGACAAAACCGATGGTAGCGATGGTTTTGCCGTCGGGTGAAATGCGCGTGCCGCCTCCGGCTGTGGGTAGGTCGAGTTTGACGGGCGGCGAGGTGCCGTTGATGTCCTGAAGAAGTACGTCCGGGGCTTGAAAGTAGACGAAATACTTTCCGTCCGGCGAGCAATTAGCGAAAAGAGCACGCTTCCCTTGCGTCAGATGGGTAAGTTGCACGGGGTTTCCACCATCGGCGTCGGACTTCCAGACGTTCACGGCGTCGTCACGGTTTTCGGAAAAAATCAGTGCGCCCGTGGACCCGCATTCCAGCAGCGATAAAATTTTACGACCGGGCAACAGGGCGGTTTGTCCCGAACCATCGAGGCGCAAAGCAAAGGGTTGGGCAAACTGATCCGAAACGACAAGGCGGTCCGCACTCGCAGAGCTTAGGCGACGCGGCTCGCCATTGAAGGGGATCTGCGTGGCACGGTCGGAGTCTCCCCCTGGCGCGACCCATAGTTCTCCATGGACGGCGGTCTGCACCGCGGCGATAGTTTTGGCGTCCTGGGTGATGCCCAGGGATGCCAAGCCGTAGTTGGTTAGGTCATTCGTGACGCGATGCACTTCTCCGCTGGGAAACGAAATATACCAAAGCTGTCCTGGGGCGCTGGGCGCGGGCTCGGACATGACGAAAAGCAGACCGCTGCCATCTGGCATCCACACTGAGCGGCCGGTGAAATTGCGCGTCTCATAGAGTGGCCGCACGGCACCGTCGAACGGGGAGACGGCCATGAGAGAGCGTTCGCCGGAGTTTTTCCAGTTTGGCAAAACGATGGTCTTGCCATCGGGAGACCAAGCGGGGGAAATCAAACTTGCTCCCGAAGTAACCGCGGGCATGCTGGCCAAGACGTGTTCGTCGCTGCCATCGATGTTGGCGACGACGAGGTTGAGCTGAAATTTGGTGGGGTCGCCGCGGACGAAGGCCAATCGTTTGTTATCGGGAGAAAGCGCGGGAGCGGTATCCGCGTCATGAACGATAGTTTGCGGCTGGCCGCCCAGGACGGGCATCTTGTAGATTTCGCTGTAACCGGCCTGTTGTTTATTGGAATGGCTGAAGTAGACGTAGTTGCCGTCCGGTGAAAAGGTTAAGCCGTTGTACTGGACTTCATCGGGCGCAAGCACCTGGACATCACTGCCAGTTTCGACCTGGCGAACGTTGAGGCTTTCTTTTCCGCTGTCATTCAAAACATAGACGACGTATTGGCCGTTGGGCGAGATAGTGACCGCGCTGGCTTTGCCGGATTGTGTGAGCGGGGCGATGCGCATGTTCTGAATGTCGATGGCGATTTTGTGCGGAGAGAATTTGTAGACGGCGAAAATGATGGCGGCCACGACCAGCAGTGCGCCGAGAATGCTGGGAATCAGCAGGCGGCTCTTTTGCGCGATCGCGGAAGTTCCCGCGGGAGTGTTCGCGGAACTACTGGCGGAATTCGTGGCGATTTGTGACGAGACGGGCGTGCCGCCTGAACCGGGCGCTGAACCAGGCGCGACCGGACCAGCTGTGCCGCCGGAGGCTGCAGTGGTTGCGGCATCGGCTGCGGAAGATACGGCTTGCACGCGGCTGGAGCTGGTGTCCCGCTGCAGGCGCTTTAAATCGGCGCGCAATTCGGCGGCGCTTTGGTAGCGCATGGTGCGATCTTTTTCGAGGGCTTTGTTGACGATGCGCTCGAGTTCGGCGGGAAGTTCGGGATTGAGGCGGACCGGGGCGATCGGCGCGCGATTTAAGATGGCGTCAAAAATTGCCGCGCTGGTGGCGCCGGGAAATGCGGGGCGGCCGGTGCTCATTTCGTAAAGCACCACGCCGAAAGAGAAAAGATCGGTGCGCGCGTCAAGATCCTTGCCGAGGGTTTGCTCTGGAGACATGTACGCGACGGTGCCGAGCGCCACGCCGGGGCTAGTGAGGTTGGCTTCGTCGATGGTGACGGTGCCGTGGGTGGCGCCCTGCGCGGACGCTTGCATGACCTTGGCTAAACCGAAATCCAAAACTTTGGCTTGGCCGCGATCGGTGACGAAAATATTGGCGGGTTTGATGTCGCGGTGAACGATGTTCTCGGAGTGCGCTGCGTCGAGCGCGTCGGCGGATTGAATGCCCAGCTCGATTAAGGTGTCCGTGGGTAGTGGCCCGCCGGCAATACGATGCTTCAGCGTTTGGCCCTTGAGCAGCTCCATGACGATGAAGCGGCGGCCATCCTGGTACTCGCCAATTTCGTGAATGGTGCAGATGTTGGGATGGTTGAGCGCGGCGGCGGCGCGCGCCTCGCGGAGGAAGCGGTCGAGCGCGACTTTATCGCGGGAAAGTTCTTCGGGCAGGAACTTCAGCGCCACCATGCGGCCGAGGGTAGTGTCTTCGGCTTTGTAGACGACGCCCATACCGCCTCCGCCCAGTTGCTCGATGATGCGATAGTGAGAAAAAGTTTGGCCGAGGATGGCGTGAGATTCGGTCACAGGGTCAGGGGCATCTTAGGGTGGGCATGGAGTGAAGTCAACGGGCGAGGCGGATTAAGACAAGAGCTTGCGGCGAGTGCTAGGATACGACGCGATGAAAATTCATTTGAAGATGCGTTTCTTTTCCATTTTAGGCGCTTCCCTGCTGCTGAATTTTCTGGGCGGGCGTTTGACGGAAGCACATACTCCAGCGGCCACTGCCGCGGCGACTGCGGCCCAGGCGACACCGGTCTTTCGTCTGGACGGTGGAAACTCGACATACGCATTTGGCGTAAATGAGCGCGGCGAGTTGCAGCCGCTGTACTGGGGCGGACGCCTTGGCGCGCACGACAATATTCCTGCCGCGCATTCGTTTCCCGAGGCGGCGTCCTTTGATTCACCGTACACCACCACGCCGCAGGAATACGCCAGTTGGGGCGCGGGACTATTTACGGAGCCGGCGCTGAAGATTACCTTTGCGGATGGCAATCGCGATGTGGTGCTGAAGTTTGTGCGCGCTACGCCGAGCGGGCCGCAATCGCTGGACGTATTGCTCAAGGACATCTCACGCGAGATCTACGTTACGCTGCGATATTCCATGGACGCGGAGAGCGGGATTCTGGCGCGCTCCGCGAGCATCGAGAACAAAGAAAAACAGGCAGTGCTGGTTGAGCAAGCGGCCGCCGCGCAATGGACGCTGCCTCCCGCGCGCTACGCACTGAGTTATTTGACCGGGCGCTGGGCCGGCGAATGGACTTTGAACCAGGAGCCAATTGCGGGCGGGGAGCGCGTCATTGAAAGTCGCCGCGGAACTACCGGGCATCAGGCGAATCCGTGGTTTGCGATTTCGCGGGACGACAGCCATGCCGGCGGCGGGCCGATCGTTGCGGGCGAGGAGCATGGCGAAGTTTGGTTTGGCGCGCTGGCATGGTCCGGGTCGTGGCGCTTCACCATCGAAAAAACGCAGCTGGATGCTGTGCGCGTGACCGGCGGATTTAATCCTTTTGATTTTGGTTACAAATTGCCGCCCGGCGAGCATCTGGATACGCCTATTTTTTATGGGGGATATTCCGATCACGGGCTGGGAGGGGCGTCGCGGCTGCTGCATCGTTTTGAGATCGCGCACATCTTGCCGCAAGCGCCGGACCCCAAGCCGCGTCCGGTGATCTACAACTCTTGGGAGGCTACGGAATTTAGAGTCGATGAAGCCGGGCAGGAAGCGATTGCCGAAAAGGCGGCGTCCATTGGCGTGAACCGCTTTGTAATGGATGATGGCTGGTTTGGCCAGCGCAAAGACGATCACGCGGGGCTCGGCGATTGGTATGTGAACTCGGAAAAATTCCCGCATGGCTTAAAACCGCTGATCGACAAAGTGCATTCGCTCGGGATGGATTTTGGGTTGTGGGTGGAACCCGAAATGGTGAACCCTAATTCCGATCTTTATCGCAAGCATCCGGAGTGGGTGTTGAATTTTCCCGGACGTCCTCGCTCGGAATCGAGAAATCAGCTGGTGCTGAATCTGGCGCGGCCGGAAGTGCGCGACTACATTTTCGGTTTTCTCGATAAGCTGCTCACGGAAAACGATATCGCGTTTTTGAAATGGGATTACAACCGCAACTGGTCGGAGCCCGGCTGGGATCAAGTGCCGGCGGACGAGCAGAAACGCGTATACGTGGAATTCATCCGCAATCTTTATGCGATTCTGGCGGAATTGCGCAAGAAGCATCCGAAGGTGGAGATTGAATCGTGTTCCGGCGGCGGCGGGCGCGTGGACCTGGGGATTTTGCGTTACACCGACGAAGTATGGCCCTCGGATAACACCGATCCGTTTGACCGGCTGGCGATGCAGGATGGCTTTAGTTACGCGTACACGCCGCAGATCATGATGGCGTGGGTTACGGACTCGCCACATTGGCTAAACTTCCGCGCCACCTCGCTTGCTTACCGCATGCTCAGCTCCATGCAAGGTTCATTGGGCATTGGCGCGAATCTGAATAAGTGGAATGCGGAGGATTTTGCGACTGCCAAGCGGCTGATCGCCGCGTATCACGCCGTGCAGCCAACCATCGTGCGCGGCGACCTGTATCGATTGATCAGCCCGCGCGGCGGAAGTGAATTTTCCGTAACGGAAACGGTGGCGCGGGACAAAAATCAAGCCGTGGTTTTTGCGTTTACGCAGGCGACGCAGGAAGGGCGCGGGCTTCCGCTGCTGCAACTGGAAGGGCTTGATCCCGACGCCGAATATAAATTGAGCTTCATCGAAGGCCAAGCGCGGCCGGACACTCCGGTGAGCGCCTCAGGCGCATGGTGGATGCGGCATGGAATAGATTTGGATTTGCGCGGAGATTTCCGCGCCGCCGCGTTCCAGTTGGATCGTCAGCATTAAACCTGCCGTCCCACGACGAATCGCGCATGGTGGGCGCGGCGATCGCGAATTAAATATTTCTAAAAGTTACAGGGGCAGCGAACGAAGTTGCGCGCGATCAGTGATTCGCATCCGGATCCTTGTGCCAGTTGAGAGTTGCGGGGCGGCCGTTGCGGAAGGTACCGCTGGTGTCGATGACTCCATCGTGCAGCGTGCCTTGTACGTTGATGGAGGCTAGGCGCTCGCCGTCGGGTGTTTGGCTGTGCATGACCATTTCGATGGCGACGTCGCCGGTCTTGGAGACGTCTCCCGTCAGAACCATAATCATTTTTTTCTCGGGGCCCATGAACCACTGCCCGGTGATTTTTCTGCCGGTGATGGTGCCTTTGGCGCGGAAGCAGCGATGCGGTTCTTTTTTCGTCTCCGCAAAACAGACGGGACCGGAGTAGGAGCCATCGATCAAACGTGCAGTGGCAGCGGATGTTGCGGCGCCGCCGGCCGGAGCGTGCGGGTGAGCGGGTGGCGTTGTGGAATTGCCCGCAGCAGGTACGGCAGAATTCGTTGGTGCATTCGCGGCAGACGGCGGCGGTGCGGTCGCGGACATGGTCGTGCTTCCCGGCGGCGGGGTGGTGGACGGGGGGGCTGCGGGCGGAGTTGCCGGAGGGTTTGCAGATTGCTGCGCAGCTGCAGCGGCGGCTTGTGCTTGTTCCGCAGTGTCGCGCTGATGAACTGTATAGGCCCAAAAGCCGCCGCCAGCCAGCAGCAGCACTACTGCGGCAACTATCCATTTCACCGGCCTGCTTTTTGCATGAGGCGCTTCCGGCTGGGTGGCAGGAAGCGTGCCGCCGCCTTCGATTTCGCTGATGGAAAAGGTGCGCACGGGTTGCTGAATATTTTTGAAGCTTTTCTCACCGAGCGAAAGAAACGAAAGAGAAAGTTTATTGCGGATTTGATCGTGAACACTGCCGGAGATGCAGATGCCGCCGGGTTCGGCGGCAGTTTGCAAGCGCGCAGCTACGTTGACGCCATCGCCCATGAGGTCGACGCCTTGCACCATGACGTCGCCGAGGTTGATGCCGATACGGAAGCGGACTTGGCGAGTGGGCGGGAGCTTATCGTTGCGGGTGCGCAGCGCGGCCTGGATGTCGGTGGCGCAGCGCACGGCTTCGACGGCGCTGTTGAACTCGGCGAGGATGGCGTCGCCCGCGGTGTTGAAAATACGGCCGCGGTGCATGGCGACAAGAGACTCGAAGACTTGCTTGTGTCCGCGGAAGGTGCGCAGCGTATCTTCTTCATCTTCGCCCATGAGGCGGCTGAATTCGGCGACGTCAGCGGAAAGGATGGTAGCAAGTTTGCGCTCGAGGGGTTGCGCGCTGGGATTATCTTGTTCGTCGGGCATGTGGGCGCTCCGAGAGTAGGTTCGCTGGGTATCATACTGGAAGTCACAGGCTGGAGGTTAGAGGCGAGAGGGTTCGAGACGAAGAATGTACAAACTTTCGCCGGTCGATAATTCTTGCGACGGCATCTGGAAAAATGACGGCGCTTTTGAAAAATTGAATTGTTAACGCCATTCGCCGTATGAACAGCGAATCAGCGATGTTCGCCGAACCGAGGGAACTCGCAAGCGCAGATCATGCAAACGAGGAAGTTAGATCAAAATCGGATTTCGCGTGGTTCTTACCCGGCGCTCGCGCGAGCTAGTTCCTGCATTTGCTTCGAGTCGAGCTGCAAAACGGCTGTGGCTACGTTTTCCTCGAGGTGTTCGACGCTGGACGTTCCAGGAATCGGCAGCATAACTGGAGACCGCGAGAGCAGCCAGGCCAGAGCCACCTGGGACGGAGTAACTTTCCATTGCGCCGCCACATGACCGATGGAACTCTGCGGACCGGAGAGTTTACCAGCCGCGAGCGGGAACCACGGAATGAAGCCGATGTTCTGTTTTTCGCAATATTCCAAAACGTCTTCCGAGCCGCGGTCGGCCACGCTATAGCGATTCTGCACACTCACGATAGGAAGCATGGTTTGCGCGTGTTGAATCTGCTGCACGCTCACTTCCGATAATCCGATGTGTTTTATCTTGCCTTCCGCTTGCAGAGCCTGCAGCGTGGCGAACTGTTCTTCAGCCGGAACCTTGGGATCGATGCGATGCAGTTGATAAAGATCAATTCGCTCGAGACGTAACCGGCGCAGGCTACCTTCGCAGGCAGCTCTCAGATGCTTCGGCGTTCCGTTTTCAGTCCAGCGATCGGGGCCGGGCCTCTCAAAACCGCCCTTGGTGGCGATAACCAGATTCGCCGGATAAGGGTGGAGAGCCTCGGCGATGATTTCTTCGCTCACATTTGGACCGTAGGAGTCGGCGGTATCGATGAAATTGATCCCTAATTCGACGGCGCGACGCAGCACCCGGACGGCCGCAGCCCGGTCCGCGGGCTCGCCCCAAATACCGTCTCCCGTGATGCGCATGGCTCCGAATCCCAACCGCGTGACGCGCAGATCATTTCCGATCAGGAATTCGCCAGCCTTTTCAGCAAGTTCTTTACCTTGATGCTTCGCAGATTTTGTGCCCGGCATATTAATCCTCGCTTTCCCGTTAAGACGATAATAAACAACTGCCGCGTTCAGCGGTCACGCACCGAACGTCTTGCCAAACGTTCGCCGAACATCGGCCGGCCGCTCTTGGACGACTCACGCGGGGCCTGATCCTGAAGGACGTCCCACGCGAATTGGATGACGGGTGGAGAGGAACCGATACAAAAATTTCGTCAGAGGTCGAGCAGCGGCCGCGGAGAAAAAACCAAAGGGACGACGGTCGTGCTTCTGTGGGTGGCCAAAAGTGCCGCAACTTGGCGAACTCGAGGGTGCGCGAAACGACGCGCCGTCGCCTTATTCGTTTGGCATGTAACGAACTCCTTATGGGAATCACTTACTAGCAAGCTGTACCCGAGCGTAGCGTGGTCTTGGTCAATTTTTCGACGCCTGAGTGTGTCTTGAACGCTCGCTGAGAAACGAATCTTTGACAATAAGGAGAACCGCTAATGAGTGACCCAAATCCGAGAGCATCCATTCATATTCCTAGTGACTTCATATTCGGAGAAGTTCGCCCAAATCATAAGGTGGTCGCCCCGCCTGCAGCGACGCCGCCCCTTGGTCCACTTGCCGAATTCAGGGGAGATTGGGTGGGCAACGGCTTCAACACCATCTTCCGGCCGGATAACACAGTGACGCCAACGCCGCTACCAAATCCAATTCCACCGCCTCCTCCGCCTCTCGACAACATTCTGGAACTGAATCTAACCTCCGAAAGCCTCTCGTTTTCACCGAGCTTGGGCTCCGTCCCGAATCGCGGGACAACGCCGCAGGGAGATATCTTCCTCAACGGAGTGCCTTATCTCCAGACTGTCAAGGACATTACCATCCACGGCGAAAGCGTCGGCATCCACGTGGAGCCCGGAATTTGGATTCACGTGCCTCCGACGAACGTGCCGGCACTTGGTAAAACGGTCACCCGCATGGCCTCGATCCCGCACGGGACTACCATCGAGGCACAAGGCACCTTTGCGGAAGTCGCCGGCCCGCCGATCATAAACCCCGTTGACATTACGCCATTCCAGACGGTGAACCCCGCCAACAAAATCAGGTTCGCCAGCCAGACCGCCGCCAGCACAAACACGCCGAGAATTCCACAAGACCTAAGCAGCTTTATCGCCGCCGGCACGATCACGCAACAATTGTTGGACAATCCGAACAAGTTGCTGAGCGATGTCATCGCCAAGCAAAACATCATTAAGACGATCGCGATTATCATTTCCACGGCTCCGACTCCACCTCTCTTCGGGGGCGGAGTGGACAATATCGCCTTCTTGCTGGGCCAGGCCGCAGCTACCGCGCCGAACGCTCAGGCCTTGCAGATGGCGGCAATTTTCTGGATCGAAACCGTCGAAACGACCATTATCGTGGGGCCTCTAAACGTGGGGCAGCAGTTCGCGGTCAAAGCCACACCGAGTATTCCGTTTCAGCGTGTTCCGACGTTCTCGGGAATAGCACCTTTTGACGTGGATGTGCCGCGTAAGCTTACGGTCCGTTTTACGCAAATTCAGTACACGCAGACGGTCCTGCTGAATTTCGCTACCCTCACCTGGCCCCATGTTTCGGTGAACACGCTCGTGCCCGCCGACGATGTCCACGTTCCTGACTCCGCCTGGAAATGAGCCAGTCGGCTGTTTTGGGCGGCGGTTTGTCCTTAGGCGGCTTGCTGAGGCGAAGTCCCAGCTTCGCCTCGGCACCATCTTGTTAGCAGCAAGCAATAGCGTTCACCGAGCCGCGCCTCGCTGCTGCGTGCGTTCCCTACTTAGGGCCGACCAATCTATTTTATTGGGGCGAGCCAGATGTCCTGATCTACGTAAGCGGTCAGTGCAGTGCCTGCGGGAATATCCACGTTTTTGCCGTGTTTGATTAGCCCAATGGGACCAAAGATAACTGTAAGCGCTACGGCCGAGCCGGTTCTGCTGTCGCCCTCACGGGCTTTGTTACCGCGTAAGCGAATGTGGTTGCTGCCCACGGCCACGTAATCGATGTGCACGCTGAGTTCGCCGGGGCGGCCCAGCATGCCTGCTCTTTTGGCGTTCGAGACGGTCGCGACGGCGTGAGCGCCCTTGGCTAGCACGATGGAGTCGCCAACCTTAACGTCTTCATCGAGCAGGAATTCGACGGTGTCCCCTTCATTGGCGGTTTTGGAATTTAGGTCCGCCGCAAATTTCAGCGGGAGTACCGTGCCTTCGCGCAGAAGGCAGCCATTGGAGACAGTGCAAGTTGGAATTGTGGGGTCGACAGCGACGCCGTCCACGGTTGTGATCGTGGTACTGCGGACGGCCTCGACCGTGCCGGTCGGTTTGATGGATTGCGCGATGAGCATGGCTTCCATTACGGATTTATCGACGGTGGCGTTTTTCAGATCGATCAGCGCCTGGGGAGAAGTGTCAAAATCGGTGGCGCTGGATTGGATCTCTTTGACAATGAGGCTGGGCTCGAATCCCTGCTTAGTCATGTTCAGGATGTCGGCGTTGGTTAGCGGCTTTTGCGTTTGCGCGAACGAAACGGTGGCAGCGCAGATAGTGAAGAACAAGAGTGCGAGTGGGAATCGCCGTCTCATGAAGAGTGCTCCTATCGGCTGCGGACTACTCGAAGGCCAAGCTTATCCGCAAAGTAAGGCCACGAGCGCAGAAAGCTCGTTGGCTTTGCTTAATGTGGAACTGTCCCAAGTAGTTGGACGGCGCCGAAATGACTTGCGGTACGCTGAGGAATTCGAAAACAAACTTCAGGACGATGGATCAGAATGGAATCGCCACTACAAAAACATGAAGGGCACGACATGTCGTGCCCTTACGAAAAGAAGGTGGACGTCAATAGGACATAACCAGATGGACCAGCGTGCGCAGCGCTACTGCGGTTGGTCCTTTGGCTAGCCAGGGCTTGGCGTCGTCGTTCCACGCGGTGCCGGCGATGTCCAGGTGGATCCACGGGGTGTCGCCCGCGAATTCGCGGATGAACCATGCGCCGGTGATGCTGCCGCCGCCTTTGCCACTGCTGATGTTTTGCAGGTCAGCAAAACTGCCTTTCATGAACTCGCGGTATTCGTCGTCCATGGGGAGTTGCCACATTTTTTCGCCGGAGGCTTTGGCGGAGGCCAAAAGTTTGTCGGTGAAGGGTTGATCGGAGCCGAAGACGCCCACGTTAACGTTGGCGAGCGCCACGACTATCGCGCCGGTAAGGGTGGCGGCGTCAATCAATACTGTAGCGCCCAACTGCTTGGCAAACGTAATGCCATCGGCCAGAATCAGGCGGCCTTCGGCGTCGGTGTTTAGCACTTCGATGGTTTTGCCGGACATCGAAGTCTGAATGTCGCCGGGTTTTTGCGCGCTGCCGCTGACCACATTCTCCGTGCTAGGCACCACGCAGATCACTTTGACATTGGGTTTCAGCGTAGCGATGGCGCGCATGACACCGAGCATGGTTGCGCCGCCGGCCATGTCGTACTTCATCTTTTCCATTCCGTCAGCGGGCTTGATGGAAACGCCGCCGGTGTCAAACGTGACGGCTTTGCCGATCAAACCGATTACCGGAGCGCCGGGATTGGGCTTGGGTGGAACGTAGGTGATTACAATCACGCGCGGAGGCTCCGGGCCACCTTGCGCCACGCTGAGCAATGCGCCCATTTTCAGGTCGGCGATGCGGCGCTCGTCCAGCACTTCCACGGCGAGACCTGCTTCGCGGGCCATGGCTTCGGCTTTTTCGCCCAGGACGCGCGGCGTTAATTTGTTGGAAGGCTCGTTGACCAAATCGCGGGTGAAGTTTTGTGCGTCGCCAATGGTGCGGCCCGTGGCGATGGCGGCTTCAGCGGCGGCGCGAGAGGATTCGGAATAGCCAGCGATGGCGATCGATTCGATATTCTTGTCGGTTTTTTTGTCGGTTTTGTATTTGTCGGTTTCGAAATTTGCAGTGGTGGCGGCTTCGGCAACGGCTTGGGCGCTGGCATCGTTGGCGTCATTTTCGCCAACCAGGAAAACGATTTTCTTCGCGCCTTTGGCCTTGAGCGCGCGCGTGGCCGCGCCGGCGATTTTGCGCAGCGTGGCGCCGGAAAATTGTTCGCGCTTCCCCGCACCGACGAGCAGCAAGCGAGACGCCGCGAGTCCGGCCGGCGCGTGGATCAGCGTGAATTCCAAAGTTTTGCCGGTCAATTCCCCGGCTTTGACTAATTTTTTCAGCAAACCGTTCGTGGACCGATCGATTTCGAGCAGATGGCTCTGAATGGGATCGCTTTCTTCAAAGATATACGAAACCAGAGCATCGGCTTCGAGTGTGGCATACGGCTTGGTTTCCAACGTGATCTGCATGATGCGTTTATCGCCTCCGATTGCGATACATGGATTCGTCCACTTCCCTGCGCGCTTCTTTCTTGCGTTCGTCGGCGCGGCGGTCCCAGTTCTTTTTGCCTTGGGCCAACGCGATTTCGCACTTGGCGATGCCGTTGCGAAAATAGATGCGCAGGGGTATGACGGTTAAACCTTTGGCTTCGGTCCGAACCGAGAGCTTGTGAATTTCGTTGCGGTGCAGCAAAAGCTTTCTGGAACCGAGCGGTTCGTGGTTCCAGGGACCGCCGGCCAAGTACTGCGCAATGTGCGCGTTGACCAGCCAAGGGCCACTTTTCTTGAAATCGACGTAGGCGTCGCGAATATTGGCTTTACCTTCGCGCAAAGCCTTTACTTCGGTGCCGTGCAGCACCAGGCCAGCCTCGTATCTGTCCAGCAGGGTGTAATTATACGACGCGGCGCGGTTCTGGGCGACCAGCAACTCGGCGGGCTTGGCGGACTTTTTCGATTTGTCCGGCTTTTTGGACTTATCGCTCGGTTTCGAGGGACTGGGCACACTTTCATCATAACTGGACTGTTAAATCCGCGCTAGGCGATGGTCAACGGGGTGTAAATAAGGGACAAAAAGGGGGTTATCGGATGAAAGACAGCCAACCTTCCGTTGCTTGCTGCGCTTCTAAGCCGAATGTTAGACTGCAAAACAGGTCAGGACATTGCACGTGTTGGCTCGGGAGAGTTCATGCGCCGTTGGGGGAAAATCGCAGTATGCCTGGGGATAGCACTGCTCGCCGCAGGATGCCCCAAGGGCCAAAAAGACTACGACGCAGGGCAAAAGGCTAATGACCTATCGGACTTTGACGACGCTTACGCGTACTACCAGAAAGCACTGAAAACCGATCCAAACAATGCAAGCTATCGCATCAAGGTGGATCAGGCGCGGTTTGACGCTGGTCAGATGCATTTGCAGCGCGGCTACGCGCAGAAGAAAAAGGGCGATTTGCAGGCCGCGCTGGGCGAATTTCAGCGCGCTTTGTTCATCGACCCGGCGAGCTCCGTGGCCGAGCAGGAAATAAAGCGGACCTCGGAGCAAATAGCGGAAAACAGTGCGGCGGCGGAAGCGGCGGCGCAGCCCGAACTCGAAATGGGTGACGCACAGCTGGCGTCGCGGCCTCCGGAACTTAAGCCGCTGTCGAACGCACCCATCACCATGTCCTACAGCAACGAGGCCAAGATGGTGTACGACACCATCGGCAAGCTGGCGGGGCTGACGGTGATCTACGATCCGGACTTTGTGGCCAAGCAGGTCAAGGGACAGCTGAACAATGTGACGCTGGGGCAGGCGCTGGATATCGTGTCGTTGCAGGCCAAGGCGTTCTGGAAGCCGGTGACGGAGAACATTATTTTTGTGGTTCCCGACCAGCCGCAAAAGCGCCGCGATTATGAAGAAGAAGTGGTGAAGACTTTTTACCTTGGGAACACCGTGCAGCCCCAAGACATTACGGAAATTGTCACCGGTTTGCGGCAACTGCTGGACATGAAGAGGCTGCAACAATTGAATTCACAGAACGCCATCATCGCGCGGGATACACCGGACAAGCTGGCGCTGGCGGAAAAGATGATCCGGGATATCGATAAGGCCAAACCGGAAGTGCTGATTCAGGTGGAGGTGGTGCAGGCCCGGACGGATCGCATGCGCGCCTTAGGAATTCTGCCGGGACAGACGGCCTCGGCCGCCATCGTGCCGTCCACTACATCAACGACAACCACCACAGGAACGAGCACCTCTTCAACCTCAACGGCCGGTACGATTACGCTCAGTCAATTAAAGGGTTTGACGAATTCGGACGTCGTCTTGACCATACCCAGTATTACGGCAAATGCGGTATTGACGGATACCTACACGAAGATCATTCAGAATCCGGAGATTCGCTCCATCGACGGGCAGCCGGCGAAGCTGAGGGTCGGCGACAAGGTTCCCGTGGCGACAGGCAGCTTCCAGGCCGGCGTCGGCGTCGGCTCGACGGGCGGCGCTGGTGTAGTCAACCCGCTGGTCAACACGCAATTTCAGTATTTGGACGTCGGCGTGAACGTCGACATTACCCCGCGCGTGCATCCAAATCACGACATCAGCATGAAGCTCAAAGTTGAGGTTTCTTCCGTCACCGGTACGTCGACCATCGGCGGAATTCAGCAGCCGATTATCAGCCAGCGCACCATCGAGCAGGATATTCGCCTGAAAGAGGGCGAAGTGAGCGTGCTGGGCGGATTGTTTGAAAAGGACGACACGAAAACGTTGAACGGGTGGCCCGGCCTGGCCAAGATTCCCTTCTTGCGCTATTTCTTTTCCGAAGACAGCAGCGACAAGCAGGACAACGAAGTTTTGATCGTGCTGACACCGCGCATCGTGCGGATGCCGGAGTGGAGCAAGTCGAATTTGCAGCCCATGTTCTCTGGAACCGAAACCAACGTACAGGTGCGGCGCGACGCCGAGATTCGTGCGCCGATCGCGCAGGCGGCCCCGCAAGGACCGGCAGCACAAGGACCGCTCGTGAATCCCGGTGGCGCGCCGGGAGCGACTTCCCCGGTCGCAAACGCGGGACAGCCGGGAAACACCAGCAGCGGCACAGCTTCCGGAGCTCCTGCAAGGTTGAAGTTTGAGCCGCAATCGGTGGCGCTAAAAATGGGCCAGGAAGCGACGATAGCCATTGCGGTGGACAACGTCACCGATCTCTTTTCCATTCCGCTGCTGCTGCAGTTCAATCCCGCGGTGATCAGCATCGAAGAGGTCCAGCAAGCAGTCGGGCAAGGTGGAAGCGGCGGCTTCTTGTCTGGCGGTGGCACGCAGACCATCGCGGTGGTGGACCGCATCGATAAAGATAGGGGCCAGGCGGTGATTTCCGCCACGCGGCAGCCCAATACCCCAGGTGTGAGTGGAAGCGGAACGCTGGTGGCGGTGAAGATTAAGGCGTTGGCGCCAGGCACCTCCAACCTCTCAATCGTGCAGGTGAACGCCAAGGATTCGCAGCAGCGGCTGATTCCCTTGATCACGGGCGAGGCCACAATACAGGTCCAGCCGTAACATCCTGAGACGGAATAGCCATGGGCTCAGATGGAAAAATCGCGAAGCAAATGCGTGGCGGGATAACTCCCTCGGTGCGTCGTAGAAGTGGAACAACGCAAGCCGGGATGACGCTGCTGGAGTTGATTATCGCGTGCGCAATCTTGTTGGTGCTGGCGTCCGCGGCGTTGCCCATCGCGCGGTTTTCGGTGTTGCGTCACAAAGAAACGGAATTGCGCAACGACCTGGAGGCCATGCGCGACGCCATCGATGCGTACCGGGAATGCGCCGAGAAGCAGCAGATCAAGACCACACCGGGCGGCAGCAATTATCCTCCGGACCTGGACACGCTGGTGCGGGGCGTACCGCTGACGGCGAGCGCCGACAAGACTATCCGGTTTCTGCGGAAGATTCCTGTGGACCCTATGACTGGGCGAGCGGATTGGGGTTTGCGCGGCGTGGAAGACGACACCGATTCGCTGACCTGGGGCGGCAAGGACGTCTTTGACGTGTACTCGACGTCGACGGGGACGGCCATGAACGGAACGAGATATTCGACTTGGTAGAGCCCTTCGGCCTGGGGATAGCGCACCAAGCGGTTGAGAGCATCGCTCATTTGTTTTTGTTTCACGGGAGCCGAGATTGAAGAGTCTGTTGCAAACAGCGGGTCGGTCGAACGTGGCGCGCAGTAGGGCGCGGCGGTGGCGAACCTCCGGGTTCACGCTGATCGAGTTGATGATCGTCATCACCATTATTTTGATCCTGCTGGGCATCGCGGCGGGAAGGTACACCCAGTCCGTGCATCGCGCGCGCGAAGCGGTGTTACGGCAGGACTTGTATGAATTGCGCAAAGCAATCGACAACTACACGCTGGATAAGCAAGCCGCGCCGCAATCCCTGGACGATATGGTGCAGGCGAAGTATCTGCATTCCGTTCCCATTGATCCGATGACGCGCCAGGCGGATTGGGTTCCGGTATTCGAGAATGTGGTGCTGAGCCCGGATCAGAACAGCACCGGCATGACCGACGTGCATTCCAACAGCGGAGAAATCGCGCTGGACGGCACCGCCTATAACACCTGGTAGATGGTAGACCACAACCCCTAACGTCGGCAGTGGTGCTGCAAGACGCCGCGCCTCATGCGCTCCAACAAAGATGAAAACGGCTCAGGATGGAGCATCCTGAGCCGTAACATTTAAACTGACGAGTGGGTTCGCTTGTACAACGCTCTTACTTCGGAGAGCTGCCATCCACATATTTCGTGATTGTGATGTCGGACGTCTTCATTGAAATGTTCTTTCCCGTTTTGATGTTCGCCGTCAGCTTCGGCGCCTTGGTAATCTTCTTCGATGGTTTGCTGGTCACTTTATTCCTCCTCCGAGAGTTTAGTACTGCAAAATGGCGGAACGTCCCACCTCTGGTGCTGCAACCGAAAGAGCAATTAGGCTGCCGGAAGAAGCAAGATTTAGGAGATAAGAAAAAAATTGAAAAGCAAAGACTTACATGAAGAACTGCTTTACCGAGGAGAAGTCAACCGCCGGATCGGTAAAAGTTTAACCAGCGGATGGTTAAAAAGTGACCGCCTCCAGGTTGCAGCGCCTGCGCGACGACTGCGATGCTGCAAATTCGCAAGAATAAGCATTGAAAAATCCTTGACAATAAACTTTGTCAAGGCTAACATCTCGCTCGTGCTCGACATTCAAGTCATCGATGATCCGGCCGCGGCGACGGTGGCTTTGGAGCCCATGCGGAGTCGATTGCTCTCCGAACTGGCCGTGCCCGCCTCAGCGGCGACCTTGGCTACGCGGCTTGGCCTGGCTCGGCAGAAAGTCAACTACCATCTGCGCGGGCTGGAGACGCACGGGCTGGTGCGGCTGGCCGAGGAACGCAAGTGGGGCGGGCTGACGGAACGACTGCTCGTAGCGACGGCCGCTTCCTATGTCGTTTCGCCGGGCGCACTGGGGCCGGTCGCCGCGGACCCGAATCGGGAAATGGATAGGCTGTCCGCGAGCTATCTCATCGCCCTAGGCGCACGGGTCGTCAGGGAGGTTGGCGATCTTGTTCGTCGTGCGAAAGAGACGGACAAACGCCTGGCGACCCTGGCAGTGGATACCGAGGTTCGCTTCCGGTCGGCGACGGACCGGGCGGCTTTCAGCAACGAACTCACCGAGGCCATCACGAAACTGGTTGCGAAGTACCACGATGCATCCGCCCTCGGCGGCCGCGCGCATCGCCTGGTGGTCGTGGCGCACCCACTTCCGCAGAACGTGCCGCAAAACCTGCCGCAGAAATCCGATCCCCCGGTCGCTGCAAAATTCAAGGAGCCATCATGAGCGTGAAGAAAGAAGCCTCCGGACGCCATTTCGTCCAGGTCGAAGTCGAAGTCCCCGGCACGCCGGAGGAAGTCTGGCGGGCTATCGCTACCGGACCGGGTATTTCGTCCTGGTTCGTGCCGGCGGAGTTCGAGATGCGCGACGGGAAGCCCGTTGCGGTGAAGCTGGACTTCGGGCCGGGTATGGAGTCCAGTTCCGCGGTGACGACCTGGGATCCGCCGCGGAAATATGGCGCCGAGGCCCCTGGCTGGGCCCCGGGCTCGCCGGTCATCGCGGACGAGTGGAGCGTCGAAGCGCGCGCGGGAGGCACCTGCATTGTCCGCGTGGTGCATAGCCTCTTCGCCAGCACGGACGATTGGGATAACCAACTCGAAGGCACGGAATCCGGCTGGCCGGGATTCTTCCGCATCCTGAAGATCTATCTCACGCATTTCCGCGGGCAACACTCCGCGATGATGCAGTGGATGGCCCCTGCCGCGGGAACCGAAGGGGAGGCCTGGGAAACGCTGACTGCGGCATTGGGGCTGAAAGGCGTGAGCGCCGGGCAGCGTTGGACCGCCCCGGCGGGCGTCCCCGCGCCCAATAGCGTGGTGGAGGGCGTGGTGGAGCACGTCAGCCAGAGTCCATGCAACGCCCTGGTGCGGCTCGACAAGCCGGGACCGGGCACGGCAGCGCTGGGCGCCTGCGACTTCGGCGGCCAGAGCATGGTCACACTAAACTTCTACCTCTACGGCGATCATGCGGCCGGGACTGTCGCCCGCGAAACGCCGCTCTGGGAAGGGTGGATTCAAGAACGCTTCCCCACGCCGCCCGAGACGAGCAAGAGTGCATGATCGCGTGGTCATGGGGAGTCGTTCCACTTCGACGATTTCGTCGGCTTACGGGAAACTTGGGCGCGTCGAGAAAATCATTCCGAGCGCAGCGCTTGTATGACGTCGACGCGGGCGGCGCGTGCCGCCGGGAGCATCGAAGCGACTACCGCCGCGCCTAACAGCACCAACGCAGAAACGATCACGGGCAGTGCGCCCGGCATTTTTAATTCGCCGAAATAACTGCCTGCCACACGCGCAACGACGAGCCCAAACGCCGCGCCCGCCAGAACGCCAACGCTCGCCATCAGAACGCCTTCTACGACCACGCCTTTGAGCAGATTTTCCGGCTGTGACCCCAGCGCCAAGCGGATGCCGAATTCGCGAGTTCGCGCGCTGACAGAAAACGCCAGTACGCCCGCGACGCCAACGACAGCGATCAGCAGCGCGACCGCTGCGAACACGCCAAAGACCAGGGAGTTTAAGCGGTCTGGCGCGAGCACTTTTGCACGGATGTCTTCGAGAGTGGCGGCGTGCTCAACGGGTTCATCTGCGGACATCTGCCGGATAATTTGCGTTACCGGGGTCACCAGCGAATAAGGATTTGCGGCGGTGGTGTGGATGAAGAGGTGACCGCCGTACATTCCGCCATCTGCGAAGGAGCTATAAATGGTGGAGGTGGGCACAGGAACGATATGTGCGTCGTCCACATCAGCGGCGACCCCGATGATGCGGTGTGGCGACGTAAGTCGCGCCTTTTCGCTCGCAGTGCCCTCCATAAACTCGAGCACGGGATCGGTCCAATAGACATGCCGATTGATCGGATCCTGACCAGGAAACATGTGCTGCGCCAGAGTTGCGCTGACGATCACGACCGGTTCTTGATTCTGGTCATCAAGCGCGTTGAAATCGCGGCCGGCAATAATGGGAACGCCGAGCGCGGTGAAAAAGCCGGGAGAGACGTCACGCCACAGCGCGCGAGGATCGTCTTTGCCATGGACGTGACCATCACCGGAGAATTGCAAGCCTACACCGAAGTCGTTCGCATCACGCCACGGAGCGATCATGCCGACAGCCGTCTCGCTGACGCCGGGTAGCGCATCGATTTGACGTATCGCCTCCTTATAAAAATCGAGGACTTGCTGCGGGGTTTTTCCGTAGGTCGGCGCCGGAACGTCGATGGCGAGGACGTGACGCGTATCGACACCCGTCTGGATCGTTTGCAACGCGATCAGCGTAGTGATCAACATACATGCGCCGGCGAGCAGCACGAAAGACGCGGCGATTTGCGTGACCGCGAAGATGCGTTGGCGGCGGCTGGTGCTGCTGGTGATGCGCACGCTGCCGCTCGCCAGGTTCATGCCGTTCGATGCGTTAGCCGAGGGCAGGCGCGGCACAAATGCCAAAATCACCGCGGCGACTACTGCCAGCGCCACTCCCACCCAGAGCAGGCTGGAATCAACCGTCAAATCCAGTGCGCGAATGGAGAAGCGCGAGGCGTATCGCGCCAGGACCGTGACCAATGGCTGCGCGATTATTACGGCGATGGCTGCGCCCGCGCCGCAGAGCAGAAGGCTTTCGGCTAACAACATGCGGCGCAGCGCGCCAGTGCTTGCGCCCAGCGCGGTGCGGATCGAGAGTTCGCCCTCGCGGCGAACCGTGCGCGCGAGAATCAGGTTGGCAACGTTCGAGCAGGCGATGATGAAGACGAGGCCCGAGGCCGCGAGAAGGACGAGGAGAACGGTACGCGCGCCGGAAGTAATCTGGTCCTTGAGCATCTTGGCATCAATGCGGAAGCCGCCGCTATCGGGATACGCATCGGGGTGGTCCTTCTGCATAGAGGCATACGCGGTGCGCAACTCGTTGCGAGCCTGGTCTAGAGTGACGCCGGGAGCAAGCTTACCGAAGAGTTCGGTCATGCGATGGACGCGGCCCGTGACCATCGTGGCGGAAAGATGATGCGGGCTGGTGACGAGGTTGCTAATTATCTCCGTGTCCGCGGGATACGGCACACAGGGTTCTAGGACGCCGATGACCGTGGCGGAACGATCGCCAATGCTGCTGAGGCGAACTGTTTTGCCGATCACGCTGGGATCTTTTTTGTAAACGGTGGACCAGAAGCGATAGGTGAGTACGATGACGCCAGCGGCGTTGGAACCGTCGTCTTGCGGTCCGATGAGGCGGCCGAGAACAGGCCGCAGACCCATGACTTCAAAGTAGTTGCCGCCGGCGACGCCACCTCGAACGACGCGAGGTTCACCAAGTCCGACCATAGTAAAATCCATCGTCGAGAAATCGCCAAACTCGCTCACGGAGTGCACGCTGGCTTCGATGTCCTTGATTTCGGGCACGGAGAATGTGGTGTTGTCTTCTCCCATGCTGGGGGCGCTTTGCCGGATGTACATGAGCCGGTTCTCGTCACGGTTGACGAGCGGCTTGAGCAGGACACCTCGCACGAGGGTGAAGATGGCCGCGTTGGCCCCGATGCCAAGCGCCAGCGTGAGGATCACAATCGTCGCCAGCCCTTTGCTGTGCATCAGCGAGTGGAACGCAACTCTTAGATCGCGGAAAAATGACATGTTTCGTCTCCCCTCGGCGTCTATCAGCACCACGCGTGCCAATAGAAAGACCCACATTGTAAATCACTTACCACAACCTGCGTCGTCAAGGGGTGGTCGTTTTCGGCCGCCAACGTCCCAAATTCGGACACCCGTTAATCTGGCAATTGGACTCCTTTGGGTGGCTATGAATACTGCTATGCCTATCCCTTATGATGAAGCGAATCTCCCCCGACGCCGCGATTTTACATTGATTTGACACTTCACTGACAATTCCACCGTTCGCGAAGGTTAAATGAACTCGTGTCGGAAAGACTGAAGGCTAAGGAGATTCTAGAAAATCAACCCATCCTTAGATAATTCTTGTTCGACGGAAAAAAGTGCACAGGGAGACCAGCGAAAAGCTTTCAGGATAAGGAGACTTTATGATCGGTATCACGAGCTCGCGCGTACGATCCCTCGTATTTCAGAATATCCGGTCCGCGATATTCGCTTCGGTGGGCAACCGCCTCATCATCGCCATGGTCGCGGCACTTTTCTTGGTATTTTTCGCGCCTCTCGTAACGCGCGCGCAGAACGGCGATCTGCCGCAGCCATTTCTTCCGGCTCAGGTTCACCCTGTCTCCACGGTGCCCCCCAATGGCGACGTGAATCCATACGGCGTCGCCTTCGTTCCGCGGCAGTTTCCGACGGGCGCCGTGAACCCTGGCGACATCCTGGTCTCGAACTTCAACAACAATTTGAATCTCCAAGGCACGGGCACCACCATCGTGGACGTGCCTGCGGGGACCGGTGGTTCGGTGAGCGTCTTCTTTCAAGGCAGTGGATTGCTGGGCCTCACCACCGCTCTGAATATTCTGCGCAAGGGATTCGTTCTGGTGGGGAATTTTCCGTCGCCAGACGGAACTTGTGGTAACGCTGGCAACGGCTCGATCCTAGTGATAAACAGCAGCGGCCAGCAAATCCAAAGCATAGCCGACCCTTCGTTTATCAACGGTCCGTGGGATTCCGCGCTTTTCGATCGCGGTGATAAAGCGAAATTGTTCATCGCTAACGGCTTGACCGGCACGGTCGTGCGTCTCGACTTGGCGGTTGGCGCATCCGGCGTCACCGTGGAAGGCAAAACGCAAATTGCGTCCGGCTATTTGCATCAGTGCGATCCGGTCACGTTCGTGGACGCTCCGACCGGACTGGTCTACGACCCGCAATTGGATGTTCTCTATGTCGCTTCGAGCGCCGACAACGCCATCTTCGCGGTTAACGACGCCGGCGATACGACGCACGATCACGGTCGCGGAAGAGTGATCTTTGAAAGTAACAAGCATCTGCACGGCCCGCTTGGCATGATCATGGCGCCCAATGGGAACCTAGTGGTCGCCAACAACGATTCGATCAACCCGGACCCAGCGCAACCCAGCGAACTCGTCGAATTCACCACCACCGGGAAGTTTGTGAAAGAAATATCCGTAGACTCGAATTTCGGCGGCTCGTTTGGATTGGCCGTGGAAACCTCGGGCAACACCGTCCACTTTGCTGCTGTGGATGATAACGTGAGTACCCTGTTGGACTGGCAGTTTCCATTGCCGGAAAATGCTCGGCTGCCCTAGCATCGGGCAATACCCAGATCGTTTCTGGTTCGAGCTGTAATGGAAATGGGGTGTTGTGACGCTTAGAGCCTCCCCATGTCAACAGCTGGCTGTGAGCCTTTTCCGGCTTGTGACTGAAATTGCTGCGTCTGTCACTTTTGACAGTGGAATCTCCTCCTCTCGCCAGCTAGTCTCCCGTCGAACGGCGAACACTGCCTTGGGAGATCGCACGATGAAATTACATGTACGCAATATGCAAAGAATCACGCTCAAATTGGCTCTAGCCTCCGCTGCACTTCTGTTGCTCTGTGGCCTTGCCGCCGCGCAAAGCACGCAAGTCAAAGGCGTGATCAACGGCCGCAGTGGCGCCACCATGTCGGTTCAGACGCAGGATGGCAATGTGACTGTCGTCCTCACGGACTCCACCAAAGTGCAAGAGCCTGAGGGCGTGTTTCGCAAGAAGAACGTCAGCATGGCCGCTCTTGTTCCGGGTCTGCAAGTCGATGTAAAAGGTTCCTACAATCCGCAGAACCAACTCGTCGCGGACACTGTCACCTTCAAAGGATCTTCGCTGCAAACCGCGCAAGACATCCAGGCTGGCTTGGCTCCCACGCAACAGCAGTTGGACCAAACTGCGGCACAAGTTCAGGAGCAGCAACAGCAGCTTCAGCAGCAGCAGGCGCAACTTACGGCCGAGCAGCAGCAAAGCGCCGCGCATCAGGCAGAGATTGCGGCCAACCAGGCCAAGATTGCGGCCAATCTGGCGTCGATCGCCGCAGCCAACAAACGCTTCGGTGAGCTCGGTGAGTACAACATTCTGGGAGAGGTGACCGTGCTTTTTGGCAACGGCGAAGTGAACGTTGAACAGCAATATAAACCTCAACTGCTGGCATTGGCGAAGCAGGCTACGGGAATCACCGCTTACATTATTCAGGTCCAGGGGTATGCATCGAAGGTCGGAAGCGCCGCGTTCAATCAGAAGCTGAGCACCGAACGCGCCGAAAACGTTACTAATTTCCTCCTGCAACAGGGGCAGATTCCGCTAACCAATATGCTGTCTCCCGGCGCGATGGGCACCAGCCAGCAGGTCGCGCCCGATAACACCGTCGAAGGTCAGGCCGAGAACCGCCGCGTGGTTGTGCGCATCCTCCAAAATAAAGGTATCGCCGGCACGTAAACTCGCGGAACGCTTTCGCCAATGTTTGTTCTCTGGCTCTCGAATAAATTGCGATCCCCTGTTCATTCTGACAGTTCCCTTCGCTGATTCGATAGCTCAAGAATGAAATCCCCGGGGATCGGTTTCAGACCGTCGCTAAGGAGAAAAAGCTATGCCGCAAAATAACAAATTAAATAATTCGCATCTCACCTGGACGCTCACGAGTCTTCTGGTATTGGCGTTGCTCGTTGTGGCCGCGCTTCCGGCGCTTTCCGCGCGGGGCACCAAGAACGAGACCATCGAAGCCACCGCCATGGGCACGGGCACCCAATTGGGTCAGGTGATTGGTGTTTCCATGGAAATCTACGAATTCTCGACTCCCGCCGACAGACAGGGACTGGTTGAAGCCTTCAATAAGGGACAGAACCAAGGACTCGTCAATGCCCTCAGCAAGATGCGCGCTGTGGGTCATGTCTCCATTACCGGCACGCTGGGCTACGATGCCTCGTTCATCCGCATGATCCCGACGCCGACGGGCCGCAAGATTCGTTTTGTAACCAATCGTCCGCTGCGTTTCGGAGAGGTCTGGGCCGACTCGCAATCGACGGCCTTCAATCTCACCGGCGGCGAGTTCGATCTGAACGATTCAGATAAGAGCAAGAGCACCGGCGTGTTGTATCCGGAGTGCCAGTTGGTGATCGACAAGCAGGGCCAGCTGCAAATTGACCTCAACCAAAATGCCTGGAAGCTGGTCGACGTGCTCGATTGGGCGGGCACGGCCGGCGTCAACTAAGCACGCGCACCGCTCATCCGCCAGACGGTCCGCGCGTCCAGCGATGAATTGAATTTGCCACTCGCGCTGTTCAGGGCGCCGGGATGGTTCCGATTCCCCGCGTGAGCCCTCTACGTGCCAGCCGCTCCTTCGCGGAGGAATCTGCTCGCACCACTCGTGTGCTTGCTCACCTGTCATTTCTAACAGTGGCCATGCGTGCGGCTTCCGTTTAGCTTGCACATGTTTGGCGTCGCAGTCTGCCGCGGCGGAGGGGCTTTGGAGTTCACGCGAAGAGACTTGATCAGGGTTTCGGCGGCAACCGCGGTTTTGGGAACCTTGAGTCGCGTGGCCGAAGCGCTCGACGATCCGCTGCCTTCGTGGAACAACGGTGCCGCTAAGCAGGCGATCCTCACTTTCGTCAAAGATACGACGGACAAGTCCAGTTCCAAGTTCGTTGAACCAAAGGATCGCATCGCCACCTTTGATCAGGACGGTACGCTCTGGACGGAACACCCGCTCTACACCCAAGCCATGTTTGCGCTTGACCGCCTCGTCAAAATGGCGCCGCAACACCCCGCCTGGAAAGAGACCGAACCGTTCAAGTCGGTGCTCTCCGGCGACCGCGAAGCGATGGCCAAGTTCACCGAGAAGGACTGGGTGGAAATTGTTGGCGTAACGCATTCGGGAATGGGTACAGAAGAGTTCCAATCGCTGGTCCTCGCTTGGATCGGGGTGGCCAAGGCTCCGCGTTTCGTGCGGCCGTACACCGATCTCGTCTACCAGCCGATGCTGGAAGTGATGAAATATCTGCGCCAGAAGGAATACCGAACCTATATCGTCACCGGTGGCGGGCAGGAGTTTGTGCGCGTGTACAGCGAGCAAGTGTATGGCGTTCCGCCCGAGCAGGTGGTGGGCTCCAGCATCGCAACCACGTACGTAAATACGAATGGCAAGCCGGTGCTGATGCGCGAACCGAAGCCGTTCTTTATCGATGACGGTCCCGGAAAAGCGATCGGCATCAACATGTTCATCGGCAAGCGGCCGTACGCGGCGTTTGGCAATTCCGGCGGCGATACTCAGATGCTGCAGTGGACGCAAGCCGGCGACGGTGCGCGCTTGATGATGCTCGTGCATCATGACGATGGCACGCGCGAGTACGCGTATGGCCCGGCGGGAGGTTTGCCGGATACCAAGGTCGGCACTTTTTCCGAGGCGCTGATGGCCGAAGCCAATAAGAGCAGCTGGACGGTGATCAGCATGAAGAACGACTGGAAGCGCATTTTCCCGTTCGATAAGTAAATCGCATCGCGGGCCCAAAGCACGTGCCGCCTTCATCGCTAAGGTTGCGCACCCATCGCGAACAAGATGTTCGATTGCCAGCGTTCTCCTTTTCGTCCTCAAGGTGGGATGGCCCTCTTCGGGCGGACACTACGCCGCCCAAACGAAGGCTGGAGTTCTCAGGAAAATCTCAGGATTTCTAAGTTCGCGTCCACGCCTCCAAACTCCCAGCTTTGTAGCTCGCGCCCTGTCCCCGCGCCCATAACGCCGCTCTCCCCTTACACCAGCAATTCATGAAGTTGCAGACGCGGACGATTTGCCAGCAACGCTTTTTGGTGCGATGCATTTCCCACGCCGTGGGTGCGCTCGCAAGTTTGCTTGCGGCGACCGATGGGCATTGACGCTTTCAGTTGTTGTCTTCCTCGGTTGAAGAAAGAAAGATACGCCCGGCGAGAACTTCGCGAATCGCGGGCAACAAATCGGTGTCCCTGCGATTCTTCGCGACATATCCAGAAGCTCCCGCGTCCATACAGACGTCTATGAAGGTCAGGTCGGAATGAACGGTCAAGAACACTATTTTGGCACGAGACCCTGATTGCTTTAGTTGCTTCGCGGCTTCGATGCCGTTCAGGACTGGCATGGAGATGTCCGTGATAATCAGGTCAGGCTCCAATCTGATAGCGGTCTCGACCAGCGTCTTGCCGTTGCGGACGTTTCCAATAACCTCGTATGTTGGTCCGAGAATTTCTTCAACCAACTCCGGAATGCCGGGATGGTCGTCTGCGATGAGTATGCGCACCTTGCTCATGTTTGGTTGACTCCAGAAGCATTCGCTCGGACAGCCGCGGGCGGGAGCGACTAGACGATAAGAATGTCATTGACCAAACCGCGTTGGAATCAGTACTTTTTACAGCAACCTGGAAGGAGGTTCTAGCATTTAGGGCGCGAGGGACTATGACCTGCAACAAGTGCGCATCCAGCAATCAGCGGGGGTTTACCGGGGAATTGACTCTCTCTTTTTCAGAACTTAAAAATGTCAATCTAGCGCCAGTTTACAGCTCCGCGGATGTCTTAGTTTGCCTCGATTGCGGCCACGTAGAACTTACTCTGCCTGCGGCTAAATTGGAGCAACTCAAACAGGGAGCCTTGGAAGAGCGTTCGCCTTCTTCCGGCGAAGCTGGCGCGATCAAATCCTGATACTTGGTGCCGCTCTCTGCCTTAATTCCGCGCAAATCGATCAGCGCTTCGGTTTGTAGTCCTTGCACCGACAATTCGGAAAATTACAAGGGTGCTTAAATTTATCGCCGACTTTCTGGGCGCGATGAATCGCTTTGCCGTGAGCGCAGGACAAACAGGCTTTTATCATGGGCGGGTGAGGCATCGGGGGAGATTACCACGCCAGGGGCAATTCTTTGAATGCTCAGTCTTGGTAGAGTATCCACGGGTTAGCGGCCCGGTGGGGCGACTGCGGGACAATTCATTAAGCGCTGGGCGGTCGGCCCCCGGCTGACTCCGCCGGTATCTCGACAGAACGCGTGGCCCGGACGTAGGTCGAGAGCACGATTCAGGGTGCCCCATCCTCGTTTTTTGAGGGTGGGTCTGTCCTTTGAATTCGCTGCAACCATTGGTACCTAACCCCCTCGCTCCACTGGCTCCAAAACGGAACCAGACCGCGCATTTCCGTTCGAAAGTACTATTCCCATCATTCGAATTTAGTACTACATAATAATATCTCTTGACAAGCATCACAAGCCCATGCTTACCATGCCCTGTGAAACTCGCATTCCACCTCTATCCTGACCCCTTCGGACGGAGGGGCGTCCCCAATCCGCAACGCCGCGTCCGTATTTCCTCACCTCATTACGTCATTACCTCACTTCTCGTTTACCCTGAGCGCTGTGGCCGAACAGCCGTAACCCCAACAGAATCTTACTCTTTCGCGAGAATCACCCCTAAACCCAATAGAATCCTACTCTTTCATCAGCACCCCGGGGGGTACCCCGTATCACCCTAGTTACTAATCCCATCCCTCCCAAATCGCTCAGTGCGCCTGCAACCAGCACAAAAAGGACACTTTATGCCTCGTAAACCCGATCCAGCCACCCTCTGCCAGCACCACTCCAAAGACGGCAAACGCTGCCACATGCTCCTCGCCGCCGCCAGTTCAACGCTCTGCGCCTTCCACGAACGCGTTACCGCCAAACTAGCCGCCGCTAAAGGACGACGACAGTCCGCCGAAGCCACCTTTCCTCTGGCGAAGGAGGGCGACTCCACCGACCTCTTCGCCCTCTTCAGTCAGGATCTCCCCAAACAAGAAACCGCCGCCGACATCCACACCCACCTCTCGAACCTCTCTCTTGCTCTTCAGCAAGGCCGCATCTCCCCGCGCCGCGCCGCCGTCCTCGCCTACATCAACAGCCTGCTACTCCGCACCCTCCCCGCCATCGAAAAACAAAATTCCCCTCACGATTCCGGCGGAATCGACATGACCGGCGCCCCCCGCCCCATCCGCAACCTACCACCGCCGCAACACTCTCCCTCGCAATACTCCCCTGGATCCTACACAACTCCAGACTCCTACGTGCCGTCCGCCGTTGTTGCGGCCCCCTTCAGGGAGCCATCCCCATCTCCGAGTCTTCCCCGTGGCGAATGTGGCGAATCTTTAGATTCGCATTCCGCCCCTCCGCTTCCGCCAACCGCAACACCGCCACCATCCGCGTCAAAACTCTACGGCTTCCAACACACCGTAGGGGCACGGCAGGCCATGCCCGCACACTCAACCTCAAATTCCTCAACGCCGCAGTCCCACTCCTCTACCTCCTTAACCTCCTCTACTTCCTTTACCTCTCTTGCTCCTCCGGTTAGACTGACCGTAACTACCCATGCCGATCACCACCGGAAAATTAATCGCTATCGAGGGGATCGACGGCAGCGGCAAACGCACCCAGGTGGAACTGCTGGCCAGCGCCTTGCGCCAGCGCGGCTACTCCGTGCACCAGACCGGCTTCCCCAAATACGACTCCACTTTCGGCAAACTAATCGGACAATTTCTCGACGGCCAGCTCGGCCCGCTCGAAACGGTGGACCCGCGCTTCACTGCCCTGCTCTACGCCGGCGACCGCCTGGAAGCCAAGCCCGAACTGGATGCCGCGCTGGGCAAAGGCCAGATCGTCCTCGCCGATCGTTATATCGGCTCAAACCTGGCGCACCAGGGCGCGCGCACTGGGCCCGAATCGCGCGCGCATTTCATCGATTGGATCCGCCACGTCGAATACTCCATCTACGGTTTGCCGCACGAACAGCTCGTCCTATATCTCCGCGTAACTCCCGAACAAGCCCAGAAAATGGTGTTGCAAAAAAACGCTCGCGAATACACTGCCGCCGTGCAAGATCTGCAGGAAGCCAGCCTGCTCCATCTGCAAACCGCCGCGGAAGTTTACGATCAGCTCTCCGCTCAGGCGCCTTGGGTCACCATTCAGTGCTTCGATTCTTCGAGCAACGTGATGCATCCGGCGGCGCAAATTGCCGCCGAAATTCTCTCCGTCGTCGAACCGGTCTTGGCCCAAACCGTCTTGGCGCAAACGGCCTTGCCGCATGCCGACGCTCCGGAGGGTCTCTAGCTCATGGCCTTCGCTGATTTTCTCGGTAACCCGCGCATCGTGCAGGCCCTGCGTGGCGCGCTTAAGAGCGAGCGCGTGCCGCACGCTTTGCTCTTCACCGGGCCGCGTGGCGTGGGCAAATTCACCCTGGCGCGCATGTTCGCGCAAGCCGCCAACTGCGAACGCCTCACCGACGATTTCTGTGGCGAATGCGCTACCTGCCAGCGCATCGCGCAACTCGCCGATCCGGTGGCGCTCATGGAACAAGGCCTCGCCGAACGCGGCGAAAGCGCTGACGCCGCCACCGTCGAGCGCATGCCGTTAATTCTGCAGCCGCACGCGGACGTCTGGGCCGTCGTGCCCGATCCCGTGCGCCTGAAAACTCCCGTCGCGCGCCCCATGCTGCGCATTGGCCAGCTTCGTGCCGTGCAGCGCGCCGCGTATTTCCAGCCCATGGGCCGCCGCCGCGTCTTCATTCTGGACGGCGCGGAAACCATGCGCGGCGACGTCGCCAACGCCTTCCTGAAAATTCTGGAAGAACCGCCGGGAAACGCCACGCTCATTCTGCTCGCGCCGTCGCCCTATACCCTGCTCTCCACCATTCTTTCGCGGTGCATGCAATTCCAGTTCGCCCCGCTACCCTTCGCGGACGTGGAGAAAATCCTGCAGGAGCGTACCGATCGCAAACCCGCGGAAAATAAACTGGCCGCCGCGCTTTCTGAAGGCAGCCCCGGCTGGGCCATGGAGATGGATGTAGAACAGACCGCGCAGCGCCGCAAAGACGCTCTGCGCATTCTCGAACGCGCCGCCGCGGGCCGGGATTTCTCGCAGCTCTTCGCAGCCACTGCCGCCTTGGCGAAAGATAAAGACGCATCTTTCGATGAACAAATCGATATTTTCTACGGCCTGCTCAGTGACCTGCTGGAAGTCACTTCGCGCATAGAAGTGCCAAACTTGCGCAATCAGCCGCTGGCCCGCGAGCTGCAAGCCCTCGGCAATTCCGTCGACACCGCCTGGGTCATGCGCGCCATCGCTGGGTTTGATGAACTACACTTCGGCTCCCGCCGCAACCTCAACAAACAGCTGGGACTCGACGCTTTGGCCGCTTCCCTGGCGACTTCGCCGCGCGCTGGATTGCCGCCGCGCGAGTGACGGAAATTTTACATTTGCTGCCGCGAAAACTTTACGGGAACTGTAACCCGTGCGAGCGTTTATGCATCACACAGACTGATTACCCTGCCGCTGCTAGCTAGAAGGAGCATGTTATGGTCAATCGTCGTATGTTCCGGCCTGGTTTTCCGGACGTGAAAGAGCCTGCCTCAGCGCGCCCGCAGCATACTAATGGGGGCGTGATCCCCAACAAGAAGCCTGCCCCGCCAGAGATGACGCACGCCGAGAACTTCTATTGGGTCAAGCAGATGCAGTCGCACACGCCGATGGCCGTGGTGCTGGAAAATGGCGAAGTGCTGAAGGGCACCGTGGAATGGTACGACCGCGATTGCATCAAGCTCACGCGCACTGGCAGCCCCAACTTGCTCGTGTTCAAGCGTGTCATTAAATATGTCTATAAAGACGGCGAAGAATCCGCCAGCGGCGGCGAAGAGTAGTTCTTTTCTGCTAGGGGATTTCCTGTAGATCTACGAATAACGGTTTTCAGTTACGCGATTTTTCGGTCGCACTATTTACGATTTTTTTCGGGAAGCGATTCAAGTTTTTTGTCGCACTACTTGCTGCGTTTTAAATTTTCGGAGACGCGGTCGGACACTGCGCCAAACGTCAGCAGCGCTTTGGCGGTCAGCTCGCCATCCTGATTCCAAATTTCGCACTCGGTGACCACGAAATTTCTTCCGGTGCGCAAGACGCGGCCCTCGGCGCGCAGTACGCCATCCACGACAGCTTCGAGGAAATTAATCTTCATCTCGATGGTGGCGATCTGGCTGCCGTGCGGCACAGTCGAGTACGCCGCCACCGCCGCCACGGTGTCGGCCAGCGTGGCCAGAATTCCGCCGTGGACTACGCCATGCATTTGGCGGTGTCGCTGGTGGACGCGCATGCGAAACACCACGCGCCCGACTTCGACGCTCTCCACTTCTAGTCCCAGGCCGCGGGTGGCGGGGCTATGTTTCAGCCGCGCCTGCACTTGTTCGACGGCGGTGCGCATTTCTTTCGCGACGCGCGCTTCTTGCAATGACGACGATTTCTTCAACTTCATCAACCTGTCCTTTCGCTACGCCAACAATCCGACTCCGTCGTTTCGCTTCGCGACGATCCGATCCGTTTGTTTCGTTCCGCCGAAACGATACGACGCGGCTGCTTGCTGCCGAACCGACTCCGTTGTTTCAGTATGCTGACAATCCGCCGTCGAGGGGAATGGCTACGCCGGTGAGCCACGACGATTCGTCCGACGCGAGATACACGGCGAGCTCGGCGACATCTTCCGGTTTTCCCATGCGGCCCAGCGGCATTCCGGCTACGCGCGCTTCGCGCAGTGCGCGGCCCGCGGGCGTTTGCGGAAATATGGCTTGGACCATTTCCGTTTCGACCAGCGCGGGGCAGATGCAGTTGACGCGAATGTTTTCGTGGCCGTGATCGAGCGCCATAGCTTTGGTCAACATGGTCACGCCGCCTTTGGACGCGCAATAGGCGGCGCGCGATTTCATGGCCACGAGGCCTAGAATTGATCCGGTATTTATGATGGAACCGCGGCCGGCGCGGCGCATGGCGGGCAATGCGGCGCGAGACATCAGGAACGGTCCTTTGCTGTTTACGCGCATGACACGATCCCAATCTTCTTCGGAAAGTTCTTCGACGGTTCCGGTGCTGTGGGTTCCCGCGTTATTTACGAGGATGTGTAACGCGCCGAATTCTTCTGTCGTTTCGCGCACGGCGCGTTCGGCGTCCACGCCGAGGGTGACGTCGCATTCGACGGGCAAGACTTCCCCGCCCTGCCCGATGATTTCTTCGGCCACGGCTTGCAGTTTGTCTTTGCGCCGACCGGCGATGGCAACCTTGGCGCCTTCGCGCGCGAAAGCGAGCGCCATGGCGCGGCCGATGCCGGTGCCGCCGCCGGTAATCAGCGCTACGCGGCCTGCTAATCGTCCTGCGATGCGTGTCACGAAATGTGTACCTCGCGCGTCTAATCGCGTAGTTTAGACAAATACGGAGACGTACACAAAGGCACGCAGACAACGGACGTACACAAAGGCACGTAGACAAAGGCACGTAAACAAACGGGCGTAGACAAAGCAACGTACAAAAAGGCGGCTATGCGGATTGGCATAACGTGTTATCCAACTTACGGCGGGTCTGGCGTGGTGGCTACGGAGCTCGGCATGGAACTTGCCGCGCGGAATCATGATGTGCATTTTATTAGTTACGCGCCACCGATCCGGATGAATCCGAACGATCCGCACATCTTTTTTCATGAGGTGGAAGTGGCGTCTTATCCGCTTTTTGATCATCCGCCGTATACGTTGGCGCTGGCTACGAAGATGTTGGAAGTTTTTGAATCGCAATCGCTGGATTTGTTGCACGTGCACTATGCGATTCCGCATTCGGTCAGCGCGCTGCTGGCGCGCTCGATGGCGGCGCCGCGGCGGTTGCCGTTTATTACCACGTTGCACGGGACGGATATTACTTTGGTGGGAAGCAATCGCAGTTATCTGCCGATCACGAAATTCTCTATTGAGCAGAGCGATGGGGTGACGACCATTTCGCGGTATCTGCTGAACCAGACGATCAAGGAATTTGATATTAAGCGGCCGATGGAAGTGATTCCGAACTTTGTGAATTGCTACCTGTATTCGCGGACGGAAAATCCCGAGTTGCGCGCGAAATGGGCGCCCAATGGCGAGCCGATTCTGATGCACCTTTCTAATTTCCGTCCGGTAAAGCGGCTGACGGACGTGGTGGAAATATTTGCCCTGGTACGCGCCAAGATGCCCGCGAAACTTGTCTTGATTGGCGACGGGCCGGACCGGGGTTCGGCGGAATACCTGGTGCGCAAGAAGAAGCTGCAAAAAGATGTTTTGTTTTTGGGTAAGCAAGATCAGGTGTACGAAAAGCTGTCACTGGCGGATCTTTTCCTAATGCCTTCAGAACTGGAATCGTTTGGGCTGGCGGCGCTGGAAGCGATGGCTTGCGAAGTTCCGGTGATCGCTACGAATGTAGGTGGTGTGCCGGAAGTAATCGAACATGGAGTGGACGGTTATCTGGTGGAACCTGGAGACGTGACGGCGGCGGCGAAATTCGCGATTGATATTTTGTCGCGCACGGATCGCGGGCGGGAGATGGGAAAGATTGCGCGGATTAACGCGAAGAAGAAATTCTGCTCCAATGATGTGATTCCGCAGTACGAGAATTACTACCGGAAGATTTTGGCGGAGGCGTAGGGCCAGGTAAAGGAAGAAGCTGCGCAGAGGGACGCAGGGCGCACGGAGGAGTAGGGACGGTGGCAGGTGATCGATTTGCGTGGCTTCGCGGTGCGGGGGCCTGACGCTTTCGGCGTCAGGGCGAACTAAAGTTCTGCGTTTAAATGGCGGCTCATGGGTGTCGAAGAAAGGGCCAGAAAATCGAAAAAGACCTAACGTCTGCGGCATGTTATTTGCCGATTTGGGGCATTTTTGAAAAATCTCGCCTTTTTTACAGCCACCGGCAATATTGACAATGGACAGAATTCCATCCGTGCTGTAGAGAAGGTGTTGAGAAGCGGTGCCTATACCCCGCGACTCAAGACAAAAAAGGCTACGCAGCTTGAAGGAGAGAAGAAAATGATCACGACCTTCACGAGACAGCTCTCGGCAACGATGCTGTCGTTCCTGCTGGTAATGGGCGCCCTGCCATCGGAAGCTGGTGCGCAAACGGGTTCAACGGAGTATTCGGGGCAAGGCACGCCATTGCCTCCGGATCAGTTACAACAGCTCGTGGCGCCCATCGCGCTCTACCCGGACGCACTGGTGGCGCAGATTCTCGGAGCTTCGACTTTCCCAGACCAAGTTGCAGCGGCTGCCAGCTGGCTTCAGCAAAACAGCTCTCTGACAGGCGCAACTCTAATGCAGGCCGTCGATGCGCAGCCCTGGGATCCCAGTGTGAAGGCGCTCACACAATTCCCTTCCGTGCTCGGGAACTTAGCGCAGAACCTCAGTTGGACCTCCGCGCTGGGAGAGGCGTATCACACCCAGACCGCCGACGTTATGGCAGCAGTGCAGGTTTTGCGCGCGAAAGCCCTCGCTGCCGGCAATCTGAAATCAGGCTCGCAGATTGTTGTTTCGCAACAGTCACCGCAGACCATCATAATTCAGCCAGCGAATCCGCAAGTCGTGTATGTCCCCGTGTACAACCCCGCGGTGGTTTACGGATACCCTTATGTGACTCCCGGATATAGCACTGCAGCCGTTGTGACCACCGCCGTGGTGGCGTTTGGAGTTGGTATTGCGGTAGGAGCCATGCTGAGCGGTGGTTGTTGCGCCTGGGGATATAGCAGCTGGAACTGCGGCTGGCACGGCACCACTGCGGTTGTGTACCACGGTGGGGCGTACTACGGAAACAATGCTTGGCACGGCGGCTATTACGGCTCCAGCGGCTCGGTCTATGGTCCCAATGGCTCCGCGCACTATAGCAACGGTTACAACCCGTCCACCGGGACTTACGCGCGTGGCGGCACGGCTTCAAACGGCTACGGCAGCGTAAGTGCCGGTCAAGCGTACAACCCAAGGACCGGGGCCTCTGCCTCGACAGTGCAAGGGTCCAATGCGTATGGCAGCTATGGAGCCTCGACCGCTTCGAAAAATGGCACCACCGTAGACAGCCAGCACCAAACCAACGCTAACGGAACCACTGGGCAGATGCACAGCTCAACCGGCGCGTCGGCTTATGGCGCGACGGGTAAGAACGGCAACAGCGCCGCGGTGGGCGAAACCGCCAATGGCGACAAATATGCGGCGGCAAACGGCAAAACCTATAGCAATACCGGCAGCGGTTGGGACCAGAAGAGCGGAAGTCCATCAAGTTACAACAAATCCAGTTCCAGCGGCTGGGGTGGGCAGGAAAAGAGCGGTGGCTCGTCAGCCATGAGCAGCGGAGGCGGCGGATGGAATAACAGGGCTGCCAGTGCTCGTGGCTCGTCAAGTATGGGACGCAGCGGTGGCTGGGGTGGTCGTAGGTAGAGCTCGGCGGAACAGTCGCAAACGAAGTCAACGTTGGCGGGCCGTTGATGAAATTCTTACAGATGATGATGTGGAGGATGGGTATGTCGCTCACAATCCGAAGAATCGCTATTTCGGCTCGATTCATCCTTCTGACGCTAAGCATTGCCCTTGTCGCGTGCAACAAGTCCGATAAACCTTCGTTTCAACTGTTTGCCTCACCCGACGAGGCGGGTAACGGCTTGTTGGCTGCGGCAAAATCAGGCGACCCAAATACGATACTCGCCGTTTTTGGTCCGGACTCGAAAGACATCATTCTCTCCGGCGACCCCGTGCAGGACAAAAATACCGCCGCCCTGTTTGTGGCCGCCTATGGCGTGATGCACCGCTGGCGCAAGATGCCTGACGAATCCCAAATCCTGCTCATTGGCGCAGACAATTTCGCGTTCCCGATCCCACTGAGGAAGAATGCCGCAGGACAGTGGTACTTCGACGCGAGAGCAGGCCGGGAAGAGATTTTGGCGCGTCGGATTGGGAAGAATGAACTGGCTATCATTGAGGTTTGTGGCGCGCTAGCCGACGCTCAAGCTGAATATTTCTCACAGCGTCATGATGGCGTGAACCAGTACGCTCTGAAATTTATCAGTGACACGGGTAAGCAGAACGGTCTGTATTGGGAGCCGCAAGAAGGTCAGCCGAAAAGCCCGCTCGGACCACTGGCGGCATTCGCAACCAAGGAAGGATATAGCGCAAAGCCGAACTCGCATGTGCCGTTCCACGGCTATTACTTCCATATGCTGACGCAGCAAGGCGGTAACGCGCCGGGCGGCGCGAAGAATTACGTGGTCGATGGGAAGATGACCGGTGGATTCGCCTTCGTCGCCTATCCAGCTGAATACCGCAATTCGGGGGTGATGACCTTCCTCATCAACCAGGATGGCGTGCTGCTGCAAAAGGATTTGGGCAAGACCACCACGGAAGCAGCAGCCGCAATTACTGAGTTCAACCCCGATGCCAGTTGGAGTCGAGTACAATAACGGGTTTCCCGCGACCGCGCCAATGCCGGGAGGAAGACAGGACAAGCGCGGAGAGGATATATCGAGTTGCGGGTGCGCCGGGGCGATTTGGGTAGGGTGGATCGTGGTAAAAGCGGCGTCGCGCCCTTCGCGCAAAGCGCTCAGGGTAAACCGCACTCCAAAAAAAAATCGGCTAGCGCGATGAGGCTTCCACTTCTAGCTTGATGTGTTCGAGGACGCGCATGTGAATACGGTGGATGATGTAGTCGGACCAGAGATGCCAGTAGGCGGCGGGCCAGATGGCGTCGGTGTACCAGGTGGTGCCTTCGAGGCGGGTGCGGCCGTTTGGTAATTCTGTGAGTTGGAACTGTCCTTGGTGCGAGACGAAGTAGCCATGCAAGTGCGGGGGCCGGACGTTGGCGTAGGGCGAGAGCTCTTGCAGGGGCGCGGGATTTTCGGTTACGCCGAATTGCAGGAGTCGTGGTTCGTCCCAAACTTCGATCGGTTCCACGAATGGGCCGGTGGAAAATTCGCAACGACGAATGGCGCCCGGGCCTTGGCCGGTGATTTCGGCGCGGATGGGGTAGGCGATGCCGGCGCGAAAAATCATCTCGGTGGGCGGCGGGATCTGCGAAAACGCGATTACTTTTTGCCACACAGCGGCGGGTGGCGCGTTTATTTCAATGGAAGAGCGCACGCTGAAGGTGGGCGATGTTGGTTTGCTGACGTGCTCCGCACCGACCATCGCCGGGAACAATATCAGTACGGCGCCAAGGACAGCGCCGGGTCGCCTTCCGGCAGTGCGGGATGACCAGTGACTCGACTGAATGTGGTAGCCGAGTACGCCTCCGAGAGCCGCCAGGCCCATGGCGATGGGTGCGGCCATCGCGAGACAAATGAAGCCTTCCATTGCCACAGCCAATAAGACGATGCCGACTACCACGACGGGCAGGGTCGACACTTTCAGACATTGCCGGAAAGTGCGCGGCTCGTGATAGCTGTGGAGAAGAGTGGCAAACAAACCCATGCAGAAAGGCAGTCCCAGAAATAGGCTCCAGCCGTAGGTCTGCAGAGTCAGCGTCATTATGGCTACGGCGGCAATGCCGATCGCCGCAGTGAGCAGCACCGAGAGAATGGCACTGCCCCATTCGCTACGCGGGATGAGTTCGTCAATGCGCGCGGATTCCGCCCACGGTACAGCCTCGTTACCGGCCCAATGGTGGGCGGAAGGAACGAAACACATCCAAAGAAAAAAGAGTAGGTTCACGGCGGGAACGAAAAACAGTGCGACGAGCCAAACGGGGTATCCGGCATCGCGCAAGCGGCGCACGGTCATGGTTACGCCGATGTAGAGGAACGGCAGCGCGGTGACGAGCAAAATTGCCAGCCAGTTTCTGTCCGAGAGAGACAAATGGTTTAATCGCGCGGCGGCGCCCAGAGGGCGCCAATAGTCAGGCCACGCGTTGCGCTGGAAGAAAGCGGCGGAGATTAGACGATCAAGATTGTATTTAAGAGCAACGCCGAAGAAGCCAGCGAGGAGGTAGGCGCGGCGGCTGATGCGTCCCTGCCATTGCCAGAGGTCGGAGTAGCTGAATGCCATGGGTGGCTCCGTTTAGGTTGTTTCAGAACTTGTGCCGGGTTGCCAGAATTCACAGAGCAGAAAAAGAATGTCGATCTAAACATCGACCACTACGTTGGCCTGTCGACTGCGCAATTTGTGGCGGAGCAGCTGCGGTTGGCGGCGATGGCGCGATAGGTGATGTGCAGCAGTTGCGTCACGCCGGGAATTTTCGTTACCCAGACTAGCGGGCGGGCCCACCAGATTTGGCGGGCGAGAGCTACTACGGCGTCGGCGCCGCCGAATTGGGTGCCGTCGGACATCAGTAGATGGATCTCGCGCATTAGGTGGTCGTGGGAGAAGCCTAGTAGGGCGGCTACTCGGGGATCTTGTAGCGGGGCTAGCGCTAAACCGCGGCGCTCCAGGATGGGAGCTAACGCGCGGGCGATTTTGGTGCAGAAGCGGCAGTCGGCGTCGAAGAAGAGCCAGCCTTTTGCGTGACGGCCTTTGGTGTCGGTGTATTCGTTGGCTAAAGAGATCATGAGCGCCTCTTAAATTTGGCCGGGCTTTCATTCGGCAAAAGAGCACAGGCCCTTCGTGCCTCAGGGTAAGCAGGAGTGCACCCTGCGGGCGTAAACCTGTGCTACCTAACCCGTTTTCTTTTTTTCGCTGCCTAGAAGCGTGATTACTTTGCCGCGGAGTTTGACCACGCCTTTCAGGGCGGGGCTGGGCATGCGCATGATTTCTTCGAACATGCCGGTCATGGCGGTAAGGAATTCGAGCATGCTGACGAGGCGTTCGTGGCTGTAGGCGTCACCGGCGCCTTTTGATTCTTCTACGCATTCGGCGAGGACGCGGAGGGTGGGGTCGATTTCGCGGCGTTTGCGCTCTTCAGAGACGATGCGAAAAATTTCTACGACGTCCTTGATGGCTTCGAAGTGGTCGCGGCGATCGCCGAGGACGTGGACGACGCGGACGATGCGCCAGCCTTGCAGTTCGCGGAGGCTGGTGGAGACGTTGGAGCGGGCGACGGCCAGGGTGGTGGAGATTTCGTCGGCGGGGAGCGGACGGGGGGAGATGAACAGCAGAGCGTGAAGCTGCGCGACGGTGCGGTTGAGGCCCCAGCGGGTGCCCATCTCACCCCAATGCAAAACGAACTTTTGCGCTACCGGACTTAGTTGGCCGACTTGCGGTTGATCGCTCATTAAGGCTCCGAGGAAAGGTGTTTGACTCAGGCGACGTTAACATATTCGGTAGATTCTGTAAATACAGAAAATACTGGTGTGCCTGGAGAGTGAAAAGCGAAGACGCTGCGGAAAGATGCGGTTACTGGCGTGATTCTTGGCTTCGGGGCGCTGGCACGATTGTTATAGCCACCCGAGAGTCACGGTCGCTACCTGTACCGGAACGCGGAGCAATCTTATTGATTATTCGCAAGTTACGCGCGCGAGGCTGGGACCACATACCTGAACCAAAATCGCCCTTATAAACAGTAGACAACGCGCGGCGCTCGGAGTAGTCTGCGCGCCAACTGGCGAAGACTCGAACTCTCGGGAACAGGTCGGCGTTCCAGCGCTGCCCAGAGTCGCCCCTCCCCGCTTGCGGCTTTGGCTTCCGAGAGAGTAGCTCCCCGAATCGCTCCAGTCACAGGGTCCCATTTGTTTACAAGGGCTGATTGCAAAGGGTTGCTCGCAAGGGCGGCCATGCAAAAAGGAGAGAAGACATGAGCGAAGAGAAGAAGAGTGTCCCGACGGAGTGCGAAGGCAGCACGTCGCAGAAGGAAAAGACGAAGGGTTCCAGCCGAAGACAATTCCTAAGTCACGTAGGTGTAGCGGCAGGACTTGCGGCAGGCACGTTAGCCGCCCCAGCGGTGATGGCTGCAGCGCAAGGCAATACCAGTAACGGCTCCGGCGGGTCAACGCCACCGACAGGCGCAAACGGGCGGGTATTAGAAGCGTTCGAATTGCGCGTCTCGGAAGCGATGAGAGATGCGGCACTCGGAGCCGCGAAGAACGTAAATAACGGCGATCAGGCGCGGTATGCGGATCACGGCGGGACGTACACCAAGGGGCTAGCACACGACGCATACGGGCGGGTAACCGCCGCGTCGTTTGCCAGCTTCGAAACAGCTCTGAATACCGGGAAGTTTTCAGCGTTTGAAGAGATTATTGTCGGCGGAACGAAGACGCTGAACTGTCCACAAGCCGCGTATGCCTTCGATCTGACGGGACCGGACGGTGCGCAGTTCGGACAGCCGCAAGTGCCCCCAGCGCCGCCGATCGCGGGTGCGGTGTCTGGCACGGAGTTGCTGGAACACTATTGGGCGGCATTGCTGAATGATGTGAATTTCACTGATTACGATAGCAATCCCTTAGCACAAGAGGCGGCGGCGGAACTGGGCTCGCAAGCATCGTACTCGGGGCCGCGAACGAGCGGCGGTCAGGTGACGCCGGACCTGCTGTTCCGCGGCGGTTTCCCGGGTGAGACGCAAGGGCCTTACACTTCGCAATTTTTCATCCAGCCGACGTATTTCGGGGCGCAACCGTTGAGCCAGCAGCAGAAGACCTTCGTGCCGGGCGTGGAGTATGGAACGAACTTCACAGAGTGGCTGCAGATCCAGAACGGGCAGCCTACGGGGAGGACTTTGGCGTTCGATCCGACGCCGCGTTACCGGCGAAATGGCCGGGACTATGCGGCCTACACGCACGTGGACGTTCTGTACCAGGCGTATTTCACGGCGTTTCTGGTGCTGGCGGGAATCGGCGCGCCGTTGAACCCGGGCAATCCCTATGTTGGCTCGAGGACGGAGAATGGTTTCGGCACGTTCGGCGGACCGGATTTTGCGGCGTCGATCGGGGACATCGCCTCGAAGGCGCTCAACGCGGTGTGGTACCAGAAGTGGCTGGTGCACCTGCGACCGCGGCCGGAAGCGACTGGCGGACAGGTCCAACTGGTAAAGACCGGGCAAAGCGCGTTTACGGACGTGATTCCCAACGCTACGATTCTGAACTCCGTGGGACTGCAGACAAGCTTCAATACCTACGGGTCGTGGCTGCTGCCGCTGGCGTTCCCGGAAGGATCGCCGACGCACCCGGCGTATCCAACGGGGCATGGCACGGTGGGCGGGGCGTGCATTACGCTCATCAAATTCTTCTACGATGGCAGCCAACTGCTCCAGCCGTTACTGGAAGCCGCCGGAACCAGCGTGATGGTATCCAGCGAAGACGGACTCTCGCTGTCGCCGTACACCGGAGCGGACGCGGGAGAGCTGACGATCAACGGAGAACTCAACAAGCTGGGCCATAATGTTTCGTTTGGTCACGGCATCCACGCGGGTATTCACTGGCGCAGCGATACGGACACCTCGCTACTGCTGGGAGAAGCCTTCGCGCTGGCGTATCTGCGAAACAAAGCGAGAACGTGCAACGAGCCGTTCAGCGTCAGTCTGACGAAATTCGACGGGACGACGGCGACGATCTCAAACGCGGGCAATCCGTAGGCAAATCGATTTGCCGAGATGTAAATAAGATTAGCCAGAGAGGTGGTTCGACTTGGTCGGACCGCCTTTCTTTTTGGCATGGCATTTCATTTCGGGTGGCCGGCAGATCTGGCGCGGGCACGGCATGCCGGGTCCCTACGGATTGCCTTAGCGGACGGACTGCATGGTGGCTACTACTTCAGGAATGTCGATGCGGATGATGGTGCCTTCGCCGGGGCGGCTCTGAATGTCTAAATTAAAATCGGCGCCGTAGAGCACGCGCAGGCGTTCGCGCACGTTGCTCAGGCCGATGCCTTCGACGTAGACGTGGGGCATTTTTTCTTCGGAGATGCCCACGCCGTTGTCTTCAATTTCCACGTGCAGGCGGCCGTCGCGATGAGTGGTGCGCAGCTGGATTTTGCCGCCTTCGAGTTTTGGCGCCAGGCCGTGCTTGAGGCAATTTTCCACAATGGGCTGCAGGAGCATGCTGGGGACGAAAGTTTCGAGAGTGTCGTCGTCGAGCTGTTTGATGATGTCCAGATTGTCGCGGCCGAAGCGGGCGACTTCGATGTCCAGATAGTTGTCGATGAATTCGAGTTCTTCGCGCAGGGGGACGAAGGTTTCGTGTTTGCGCAATAGGCGGCGGAGGATGTTGCTGAGCTTTAAGACCACGCCGCGCGCGGCGTCCGGATCGAAGCGGATTAGCGCGGAGACGGTGTTGAGCGTGTTGAAGAGGAAATGCGGATTGATTTGGCTGGAGAGCGCGTCCATGCGTGCTTTCAGCAGGAGTTGCTGGTGACGCTCGAGATTCATCTCGATGCGGGTGTTGTTCCAGATTTTCAGCGGGGCGGCAACGGCCATCAATGTGGCGATGACCGTGAGGCCGAGCCACCAATCCCAGTGCGGGTCGATGGCGAAGAGCCATTTCGGCGTGGTGGCGGAGACTAACGCTACGCGGCCGAGTTCCAAGCCTACGCAAGCCATCAATGGCGCCATTTCCCAAAAGAGTTCGGCGCGGGTCATCAAGCGGACGACCGCTTTGGGAATATTTAGAAAGGTGAAGGGGCCGAAATTCCAGAGGTCTTCTTTGTTGGGGATGGCTTGGCGGATTAAGCCGCCGAGCAATCCCGCGGCAGCCGCGGCCGGCATGGCGAGCCACTCATGAAAAATCAGCGCGGGGATGGTGATGATGGCGCCGCCAATGGGGCCGACCACGCGTCCGCCGAGGAGGCCCATCAGAAACGCGCCTTCGAGCGAAAGATCGGCGAAGCGATATTGGTAACCGACCAGGCGCAGCGTGACGCCGACGATCAGCGGCGGGGTCATGAACAGCATTAATTTTAGTTTTTGGTCTGGGTCGCGCTCTTCAGTGAAGAGTACGCGGCGGAAAGTGTTCCACCGCGCCAGCAGCGCGGCGATGGACGCGGCCACGCCGACCTTGAGCAACAAGGTGAACAGCAAATCGCGGACTGATGTGGGTGCGTCCATTCGTGCGTTTCGAGCGAACGAAATTCGCGTCGGCGCTTCAGCTTAACGTATAACGAAGTTGAGGAGGTAGAGGATGTAAACGAGGGGGCGGTAGGGGCTCAGTGAAAAGGCTATCTCCTAGAGGCGGACTTCTAGCCCGAAGTAATTTTCGGTTAGCCCGTAATCGGCCAGGATTCGAGACCAGCCAGGCGCGGTCGTCAGCGTTGGGCCTGATAGCGTCAACAATGAATCCAACCGGGTCGCCACATCTGGTACCGGTGCGCTCTAAAGCAAGGGGAAACGGTCGGACATTATTGCTTCATCACTTCGTGACATTCCGTTCGGACAGCCGCCATTTTCTCTGGCGCTGGCATGGTGAATGTTTCGCCCGGTCGTGAGGACATCGCTCGCAGGCATTGCTCAAATGCGGGCTTGTTAAAGAAAAACAGAATCATGGCAGGCTCACTGGAAACGTTCGCCACGCCGATCCAGTTTCCATGTGGGATGAAAACTGTCGCTCCCGTTCCTGCGTCGTATTCACGTCCAGCCAGCGTGACACGCACCGTACCCTTGTGGACGAATATGACTTCATCTTCGTGCAGATGCTTGTGGGCCGGAATTTTATTTCCTGGTGGCATCTCCTCGGTCCCGACGACCAGTGCGTCCGAGCCGGTGCTGAGCGGATCAACTTTGAAAATGAGCGGCTTGTCCCCAAGCAGCACCCAACGGTCACCTTCGTCAGCCTGAAAGACTGTCGGCGTCGGCTGCTTTGGCACGGCCTTCGAATCTGTGGTCGGTGCGTGGGCCTTAGCGGCACTTGTTGTAGGCGCAGGGTTGGTCTGAGCAGATAATGGGACGGCCGCCAGAAGCAGCAACGCCGCAAGATGAACGTGAATCGTCATACACCCTCCGTTTTTCGAATCGACTTACGGTCGAAACGTATACCGCCGTTAAAGATCGCACGGTCAACTGTCGAAACATCGTCATAGCACTCACAACCCCGGAATCGCCTCGGTGCCGGGCTGTTCAGTTCTCTGAACGCGCAGACTTGCCGGATGCACTCTTACCGAACCAGGTGTTGCACCCAAGCGGCGAACGTGTGCCAAGCCGCCGTCTTTCCGATCGGCACTCGAGTTTGCAGCACAATTATGAGGAGAGAGCCGGCCCACAGCGTCGCCCGATGGATCCGGCGCGTAGACCATAGATCGTAGCCAACCAGGACCAGCAAAAAGCTTTCGGCGATCAAAGCTACAACGGGCGACTTCCGGAATACAAAAGCGAACGGCAAGCGTGCGATCGCGGGAGTCAGCAGCGCGATTGTCGCGATGTAGATGAATCGCTTGTGCGCGGCCGGGTCCAAGCGCATCCGGAAGGCAAAATAAAGCGGGACCGCAAAGATCAGGATATCGGTCAGTGGGATAATGTAAAACATTTGTGGATCCCGGCCCGCTGGCGCGCCACGAGCCAGAGCATCGGTTGCGGCCACAACACCGAGAACAATCATGAGAGATCCCAGAAAAAATCCCGCCACGCCCAAGCGCCGATGAATATCTACGCGGCCGGCGGAGACCAGCGAAGTTTGAGCGACGAGCAACAGAATCCAGCAGGAAAATACCGCGCCGTGTATATGAATGATTCGGCTGGGCAGCGGCGCCCGGAAGAGTCCGGCAAGATAATAGGTGTGAGCAAAACCGACGAAGACCGTCACCAGCATGACCAGCGCCATGCTCGTAAAGAACACGTGATCGAAACGGCGGCCGGGCAAGTTCGAAGTGCGAGCACCCGTCCGGGGGTAATCCGCAGCTGTGGCCATAGTTGCCCGCGGTGTCCGGATCCTAGAAGGCGTGATCGCCATTGTAGGGTCAATGACCAGAATCTGCAATGTGGCGACGGGTTACAGCTCCAAGCATAATAACTGTTGCAAAATCGCCGTTACGCTCACGAACCTGGATTTCGCCGTTCCTTGGTGGATGGTCCGCTACTCGGAAGTTGGCCAGAAACGGGGTGGTCGGAATTGGCGTGCGGCCGGGCAAATTTTCGGGCTGCGGGCCACCTGTTATACTTGTTGTTTCCTATGACGCCAAGAACTCGCAGAACGAAGCGCAGTAGTGAAGCAGGCCTATCGAACCCAAGATTGAAAGAAGTGGCGCACGCGGCGCTGCCGTCGCGATTCGGGAAGTTTACGATTCACGGATTTGCGGGGCGCGGGCCGCAGGAAGAGGCGGTGGCGCTGGTGCGCGGGAACATTAAAGGCAAGAGTGCGCCGCTGGTACGCGTGCATTCGCAATGCCTGACGGGAGATGTGCTGGCGTCGTTGCGCTGCGATTGCCGCGCGCAGCTGGAGCTTTCGCTGAAAAAAATTGCGCAAGCACCCAGCGGCATCCTGCTCTATCTGCCGCAAGAAGGGCGCGGGATCGGATTGATGAACAAGTTGCGCGCCTACGAACTGCAGGACGGCGGGATGGACACGGTGGAAGCCAACGAAAAACTTGGGTTTGCCGCCGACGCGCGGGACTATGATTTTTCCGCGCAGATTCTGAAACAGCTGGGCGCGAAAAAAATTCGCTTGCTCTCCAACAATCCGGAAAAGGTGCGCCAGCTGGAGGCGTCGGGGATTCAGGTGGTGGAACGCGTTCCCTGCCAGCCGCGCATTTCGAAAGTTTCTCGCCGCTATCTGGAAACGAAAAAAGCGAAGATGGGGCATATTCTGGATGGGTTGTAGAGGATGGCAATGGCTGAGTCGATGCAGATTGTCGTGAATGGTGAAACGCGGGCGGCGCCGAGTGGTGCGACCGTGAGCGATTTATTGCGCGAACTGGGGCTCGATGGCGGGCGCGTGGCGGTGGAGCGAAACCTGCTGATTGTGCCGCGGCCGCATTGGCGAGACACCATGGTTGAGGCTGGGGATCGTTACGAGATTGTGCAGTTCGTGGGCGGCGGTTAGTCCCAGGCAATTGGTTGCGGAGCTTCGCTACGCCGGGCGCGGCTTGCTGCGCAGCGCGAATCGTAATTTTCCGTGCGCTCTGGCGCGCGACATTGGCGCGCCGTGATCGCGCTCGGCTTCAATCACCAGCGCTACCTGGGGGCCGGATAAACGGGGCATCGTAAAGCTAATTTGCGCGTGTCCGTGGGCATCCGTTTCGCTGGAATATTGTTCCGGTGTCGCGGCGCCCTCCACGTAGGCAGTCACCTTGGCGCCGGCTAAGGGCTCAGCGGCTGGCGAAGAAACGCTGATTTCCAGCTTTGCTTGTTTGCCGGACAGCCAGGATTGCGCGTTGCGCAATTCCAGCTTCAAAGCCGACGAAATCGGATGCGCGAGATTTTTTGCACTGGCGGCAACGCTACCACCGGCAACACTGCCGGCGGGAACTCCACCCGCAACGTTTGCACTTGCGCCGTTCGATCCCGATGCGCCGCTTGAGCCAGTCGCGCCCGTTGCTCCCCCAATAGATCCATTGGCGTTTGGCAAAGCCGCAACATTTTCGGCCGGCGCTTCCTTGCGCGTTTCTGGCGCGCGCGAAACAGCAGCCTGCGCTTCTTTCGACGCGGCTGGGGCCGGAGGCGGGGGCGGCGCCAAATACAGCGCGCCGGAGCGAATGTCCTCCAGCGTGGAGCGATGCTGCTCGTCCAAGCGCAAACGCAGAGCTTCTTCGCGATCGGGATCGAGCGGAATCAAATCGTGATAATTGTTGGCGCGGCGATGCATCACCCGGCCCATGTAGTAAACGGTGGTATCGATCAGCGCGGTGGTGACGCCGCGGTCTTCCGTTTGCACGTGAAAAGTGGTCTCGCCGACCTTTACATTCGAATTGTGACCAAACACCATTTCGCTATTCGCTTTCGTCCCAAGACGCTGAGTCTTTGAAGCTTGTTAATTTTTTCGCGGCATTTGACCGACTGCCCTCGAATGGCTATTATAACCCTTCGCCATGAGCGATTCAGGCATACAAGTCTACACTCCGCTTCTTTTACACCTGCTCATCGCGGTGTTTCTTGCGAGCGCGATAAGCGCGATGTCCGTGCTGGTGGGCTGGCGCAGGCCCAGTAAGGCCAAACAACAAGCCTACGAATGCGGCATGGTGCCGACGGGCGACGCGCGGCAACCCTTTTCCGTACGGTTCTACCTGGTGGCCATGGTTTTCATTTTGTTCGATGTGGAGGCCATTTTTCTATATCCGTGGGCTTTTGTGTTTCGTTCTTTACGCTGGTTCGGCTTTGCGGAAATGATGTTGTATATCGCGATCCTGATGGTTGGCTACGTGTATCTCTGGAAAAAGGGCGCGCTGGACTGGCACAAATAGCCGCCTACTCTGATTCGGAAAAGCACTCAAGACGTGAGCGAGAATACCAGCCAGAACGCTAATTTTGTGGTTGAGCACCTGCGTGCCTGGAATGGCCGAGCCGTGGCGGAAGTGATTGAATTTCGCGGCGAAACCACCATCGTGGTGCCACGCGAACTGCTGCGGGAAACGGCCGCGCGGTGCCGCGAGGACCAAGAGCTGCAATACAATTTGCTCACGGACGCTACCTGCGTCGATCGCTATCCGATGGAACCGCGCTTTGAAGTGAATTACCACCTGGTGTCGATTCCCCGCCGCGACCGCCTGCGACTGAAAACAAAACTCTCGGGCAGCGATCCCGTGGTGGACACGCTGGCTCCCGTCTGGCCGGGAGCGGGCTGGCTGGAACGCGAAATTTTCGATTTGTTCGGGATTCAGTTTACCGGGCATCCGGATTTGCGGCGCATTTTGCTGCCTGACGACTGGGAAGGCCATCCGCTGCGGCGCGACTACCCGACGCAAGGGTTCCGCGACGTGCCGTCTACCTATATTCCGGCGTTTAGAAAGCCAACCGTATGACCACCGTCGAAACCCCGATTGGCACAGCAAAGACCATGGTTTTGAACATGGGGCCGCAGCATCCCTCAACACACGGGGTGTTGCGCATCGCGCTGGAGCTGGACGGCGAAACGGTGGTCAAAGCGGTACCCGATCTGGGGTATCTGCACACGGGCATTGAAAAATCCTGCGAAGACAAAACGTATTCGCAGGCCATCACGCTTACCGACCGGATGGATTATCTGAATCCGCTGGGCAACAACCTGGTGTACTGCCTGGCGGTGGAAAAATTACTGGGCCTCGAAGTTCCGAAGCGCGCGCAATATGTCCGTGTGATGCTGGTGGAGCTGCAGCGAATTTCTTCGCACCTGGTGTGGCTGGGGACGCACGCCATCGACTTGGGCGCAATGTCTGTGTTCCTTTATTGTTTCCGCGAGCGCGAAGAGATTCTGAAGATTTTTGAATTGTTTGCCGGGCAGCGCATGATGACCAGCTACTTCCGCATCGGCGGGCTGGCGCTGGAGCCTCCGGCGGGCTGGCGCGCGGCCATCGACAAGTTTTTGAAGATGATGCCCAGCCGCGTGGACGACTATGAAACGCTGCTGACGAAAAACCGCATCTGGATGGGCCGCACGCAGGGGATTGGTTACATATCGACGGAAGACGCAGTGGCGTTGAGCATGACCGGGCCGACGCTGCGCGCTTCCGGATTGGCCTACGACAATCGCAAACTATTTCCGTATTCGAGCTACGAGGAATTTGAGTTCGATGTGCCGACGCGGACGGATTCGGATTGCTTCGGCCGGTACATGGTCCGCGTGGCGGAGATGCGGGAAAGTTTGAAGATTGTGCGCCAAGCATTCGACAAGATCGCGGATCAAGGGCCGATTCGTTCCGAGGCGCCGGGCATCGTGCCGCCAGCGCGCGAAAAGATGAAGACGGAGATGGAAGCGCTCATCTACCACTTCAAGATTTTTACCGAGGGATTTGCGCCGCCGCCGGGAGAAGCATTTGTGGCGGTGGAATCACCGCGCGGGGAGCTGGGATGCTTCGTGGCCAGCGACGGCTCGGCGAAACCGTTGCGCGTGCATTTCCGGTCGCCGTCGTTTATTAATTTGCAGGCGCTGCCGAAGTTGACGGAGGGGCAGTTGATTTCAGATGTGGTGGCATGTATCGGAACGATTGATATTGTGCTCGGTGAAGTGGACCGTTAGAGCGGACGCAGTCGTTCGGTCGCGTTTGAGATTTAAGGGAATTTCATAAACGATATGGAACTTTCGGCACAACTCGCGGCGAAGTTTGAAAAGTTGCAGACCAGCTATCCGGTGAAGCGTAGCGCGCTGATTCCGATGCTGATGTATGCGCAGGATGAATTCGGCGTTATCAGCGATGAGATGGTGACGGAGATTGCTAGGCGCCTGAACTTGCACGAAGTGCAGGTGGAAGAAACGCTGGCGTATTACTCCATGTTGCACCGCAAGCCCTGGGGCAAGAATCACGTGCAGGTGTGCACCAACGTAGCGTGCATGCTGCGCGGCGGAAATGAGCTGCTGGATCGCGCGAAAAAGCGGCTGAATATCGGCAACAAGGAAGTTACGTCGGACGGGATCTTTTCGCTGGAAGAAGTGGAATGTATCGGCGCCTGCACGGGAGCTCCTGCGATGCAGGTGAACTATGATTTTTACGAGAATCTCACGCCGCTGCGATTTGACCGCATCATCGAAACGCTGGATGCCGGGCGCAAGCCGGATCACGAGCCGGTAACCTCCGGCGCGCTGCATCCGCGCAGTCCGCTTGAGATTCCGGTGATCAGCAAGCGCTGGGGCATTCCGAATTCGCGCAAGATTGATACCTATATACAGAACGAAGGCTATCAGGCGCTGGAAAAGGCGCTGAAAGAGATGGCGCCCGAGCAGATCATCGAGGACGTCAAGAAATCGGGGTTGCGCGGACGCGGCGGCGCGGGCTTTCCGACGGGCATGAAGTGGTCGTTCGTGCCAAAAGATTCGCCCAAGCCCAAATATTTAATATGCAATGCGGACGAGTCGGAGCCCGGCAGCTGCAAGGATCGCCCGTTGATGGAGCTTGATCCGCACCAGTTGATCGAGGGGATGGTGATCGCTGGGCGAGCGTTCGGCGCGCATGAAGGCTTCATTTATATTCGCGGCGAATACCGTTACGTGCTGGACATTATGGACATCGCGCTGGCGGAAGCGTACGAGCGAGGCTATCTCGGTAAAAATATTCTCGGCACGGGATTCGATTTTGATTTGATCACTCACACCGGCGCCGGCGCGTACGAATGCGGCGAAGAATCGGCGCTGATGGAATCGCTGGAAGGCAAGCGCGGCAACCCGCGTATCAAGCCGCCCTTCCCTGCCGTGGTCGGGTTGTATGGCTGCCCCACCGTCATTAATAATGCGGAAACTTTGAGCTCCGTACCGGCGATTATTCGCATGGGCGGCGAAGCGTACGCAGCCCTGGGCACGTCCAAGAATGGCGGCACACGGATGCTGTGCGTCTCCGGGCACGTGGTCAAGCCGGGAATTTACGAAGTTCCGCTTGGCCTGAACATGAAGAAGTTCATCTACGAGGTGGTGGGCGGCATTCCCGGCGGAAAGAAATTGAAAGCAGTGATCCCCGGCGGCAGCTCTTGCCCGTTCCTTACCGCGGACGAAATCGATATTCCGATGGATTTCGATTCGCTGGCCAAAGCTGGCTCGATGCTCGGCTCCGGCGGCATGGTGGTGATGGACGAAGATACCTGCATGGTGGACATGGCGCGCCGCGTAATGCATTTCTACGCGCACGAATCCTGCGGCTGGTGCATTCCCTGCCGCGAAGGCACGTCCTGGCTGATGAAGATGCTCGACCGTTTTCATGCCGGGTATGGCACAGCGGCAGATATTACTAACGTTCTGGAATTGTCCAAGAATATGCTGGGCAGAACTTTTTGCGCGCTGGGCGACGCTGCGGCAATGCCGACGATCAGCATCGTGGAAAAATGGCGCAATGAATTTGAGGATCACTTGCAAGGCCGCTGCGCATATAAAAATGTGGACGCGCTTTTGGGAGCCAGATAAGCGGTTGCTCCTCGGCGCGACCGGGCACGGCATGCCGTGCCCCTACGAAAAGCGAATTGCGATGACAGTTTTGCGGTAACGATTTTATGGCCGATCAGAAAACGGAACAGAAGCTGGTAACGCTGAAGATTAACGGCGCGGACACACAGGTGCCCGCGGGCACGCTGGTCATTGAGGCCACGCGGCGCATTGGCACCGAAGTGCCTTCGTTCTGCTATTACCCGGGGCTTTCGTTACAGGCGGCGTGCCGCATGTGCCTGATCGAAGTGGAAAAAATGCCCAAGCTGCAGACCGCTTGCACGCTGGTCGCCACCGAAGGCATGGTGGTCAAAACCGACTCCGAGCAAGTGCGCAACGCCCGCAAGTACATGCTGGAATTTTTGCTGACCAATCATCCGCTGGATTGCCCGGTTTGCGATAAAGGCGGCGAGTGCGAATTGCAAGACATGGTCTTCCGCTACGGCGCGGATACCAGCCGCTTTGTGGAAGAAAAAATTCACCGTCCGGAAGAAAAATGGTCGGATCTGGTGTACTACGATGCCCCGCGCTGCATTTTGTGTTTCCGCTGCGTGCGCGTGTGCGATGAGGGCATGGACGTGAAAGCGCTTGGCGTGGGTATGCGCGGCGCGCACAGCATCATCATTCCCAATCGCGAAGATCATCTGGAATGCGAAGAGTGCGGCATGTGCATCGATATTTGCCCGGTGGGCGCGCTGACCAGCGGCACCTATCGCTACAAGACGCGGCCGTGGGAAATGCAATACCATTCGACCATTTGCACGCACTGCTCGAATGGCTGCAAGACGACGCTGAGCGTGCGCAATCACGAAATCATGCGCGCGAATAATCGGGACATGTCCGGCATCAACAAGGACTTTCTGTGCGTCAAAGGGCGCTTTGGTTTTGATTTCACACAGCATCCCGAGCGCGTGCGGCAACCGTTGGTGCGCAAGGGTGACAAGCTGTATCCCGTTTCTTGGGAAGAAGCCGCGCAGACTGCAGCGGCAAAGCTCAAAGCGGTTGTTGACGCCGGCAACAAAGACGCATTCGGCTTCATTGGTTCCAACCGCACCTCCAACGAAGAAAATTATTTATTCCAGCGCATGGCGCGCGCCACGTTTGGCACCAACAACATCGACCATCACCGTACAGCGGATTTCACCGGATTGGTCACCACTCTCGGCGACCGCGCGGGCGATGCCATGCTGACGATGGAGCAACTGTACCAATCGAAGGCCGTGCTGCTCGTGGGCAACGATCCGACCAATCAGAATCCGCTGGTAGCTTGGCAGATTCGCTCGGGCATCCGGCATTTTGCCAGCAAACTTTTCGTCATCAACTCCGCGGAAATCAAGCTGGAACGCAAAGCCACGCAATATATAAAGGTAGCACCGGGGCAGGAAGCTGCGGCATTGCGCTGGATGGCGCATGAAGAAGGTCAGCTGGGCCACGAACTTGTGGAACAACTCGTCGCGCTAAAAGCCGCGCTCGAACAAGAATCCGAAGTCGCCATCGTTTTTGGCGCAGAAATTTCCGGCGCCGCGATTGCTCTGCTCACGGCGTTCGGCTCGAAGCTGCCCGGGCAGGTGCGCTACATGGCGCTGGCAGACTACGCCAATTCGCGCGGCGCGGCGGACATGGGTGTCCTGCCAGATCGCTTGCCGGGCTACGCGTACGTGGACAACGCTGGCGCTCGCGAAGCCTTTGAAAAGTTGTGGGGCGGCGTGATTCCTTCGCAGGCGGGCATGACCGCGCCGCAAATGGTGGAAGCCGCACAATCCGGAAAATTGAAAGCGCTGTACGTGATGGGCGCGAACCCACTGGCGCATTTTGGCACGCTGGGATTTGGCCGCGGCAAACTAGACCTGCTGATCGTGCACGAAATGTTTTTGACGGAAACCGCCAACCAGGCGGACATCGTTTTCGCCGCAGCCTCGGCCTACGAAAAGGACGGCACGGTTACCAACACCTCCGGCGAAATTCAATTGCTGCATAAAGCCGCGGAAATCATGGGTCCGCGCACCGATTTTGATTTGCTGCGCATCTTGTCGCACCAGCTCGAGAAACTCGGGCTTGGCAAAGCCTTTCACTACAAGACGCCGTCGGCGGTATTTGAAGAGATTCGCAAAGCCGTGCCGAGCTACAACGTCCAGGCCGCGGGACTGCTCACCGGCGGCGCCGAACCTACCCGCGTGCAATTTTCGCGCAACGGTCACGGCGCGTATGATGTGCCCGCCGGCCTGATTCGCTCCGCGCAGGACACTCTGTTTACCAGCGGAACGCTCGGCCGTTTCTGCACCATGATGGAATCTTTGCCGGAGGCGGAAGCCCAGCCGTGATCGACTTTCTCTCAGCTCACGCCGAAATCATCATCACGCTGATTAAAATCGTGTTGCTGCTGTTCATTGTGCTGACCGTCAACGCGTATTTGACGTGGTTCGAGCGCAAGGTGGTAGCGCACATGCAGTCGCGTTGGGGGCCGCATCGTGTGGGTCCGCACGGCTTGCTGCAGCCGCTGGCCGACGGCGCGAAATTTTTGCTCAAGGAAGATCCCACCCCGGCAGGCGTGGATAAATTCGTTTATTTCTTGGCTCCGCTGTTGGCGCTGGGCCTGGCGCTCACTTCCATTGCGGTGATTCCGTTTGGTCCGGATCCGATTCGCGTTTTGGGCCACCAGGTGTATTTGTACATCGCCAATCCCAGCATTGGTTTGCTGGTGCTGTTCGCGATTACCGCGCTCGGTGTTTACGGCGTGGCGCTGGCGGGCTGGTCCTCGAACAGCAAGTACCCGCTGCTGGGAAGTCTGCGCAGTTCGGCGCAGATGATCAGCTATGAATTAGCGCTGACGCTTTCAGTCGTCGGCGTGCTGCTCATGGCCAACAGTTTCAATCTTACCGAGATTATCAACGCCCAATCGCATCCCGCCTGGGGCGTGGGCATTTTGGGTTGGAACATTTTTTCCGGGCCGTTTCCGCAGATCCTCGGCTTCTTTTGTTTTTTTATCGCCGCCATCGCGGAAACCAATCGCGTGCCCTTCGATCTGGCGGAAGCGGAATCGGAACTGGTCGCCGGTTTTCACACCGAATACTCCAGCTTCAAGTTCGCCATGTTTTTTATCGCCGAATACACCAGCATGATCACGGTATCGTGCCTGTGCTCGATTCTGTTTTTTGGTGGCTGGCTGTCTCCGTTTCCGCAGTCCTGGACGTTCACCTACTATCTGCCGTCGCTGCTGCTGATCCCCTCCGGCCTGTGGGTGATTTGGGATGGCATTCGCTACGAGACAATTTGGGGCCGGTTGATTCTCCCCGGTATCGGCACGGTGATCGCGCTGCTCGGCCTGGCGCTCGCGCTGCCGCAACTGCAATTCGTTAACGTTTTTATCCAAGGGCCGTTCTGGTTGCTCGGCAAGATTCTCGTATTCCTGTTCGTTTACGTATGGATGCGCGGAACGCTGCCGCGTTTCCGCTATGACCAACTGATGGCCTTCGGCTGGAAGCTTTTGCTTCCCGTCTCCATTGCCAACGTTGTGCTAACGGCCTTCTTTGTTTTGCTGCGGAGTAACCCGTGAGCGCGCAACTCCTGGTATTTTTTATTCTCGCCGCGCTGTCCGTCATCGGCGCGCTGAGCCTGATTTTTCAGAAGCATCCCATCCACAGCGCACTTTCTTTAATCGTCGTGATGGTAGCATTGGCGGGGCTATACCTCCTGATGGGCGCGGAATTTGTGGCCGCCGTGCAGATCATCGTTTATGGCGGCGCGATCATGGTGCTGTTCGTTTTCGTAATCATGCTACTGAACGCCGGGCTCGAAGAGCACACCAGCATTTCCAAGATGGCCGGCTTCCCGGGAATTTTGCTGGCGTTGGCGCTCACCGGATTCGTGGCGGCCACGGTGGCGCGCTCCGCGGGACTTTTCGTCCAGGTGGCCGGAGACAATGGAAAAATTCCCGGCACGCTTTCGTCCACCCGCGAGCTTTCCAACATGATTTTCAGGAATTTCGCCTATCCCTTTGAACTGACATCGATTCTGATCCTGATCGCCATTCTGGGCGCCATCGTTCTGGCGCATCGGGAGAATTAGCGAATGGTTCCCACCACTTATTACATCGCGCTGAGTGCCGTGCTCTTCGGTTTGGGTGTGCTGGCGTTTATTTTCAAACGCAACATCATCACCATTTTCATGTCCATCGAGCTGATGCTAAACGCCGTGAATCTGGCTTTTGTGGCCTTCAGTCAGCGGACCGGAAAGCTGGATGGCCAGATTTTTGTACTGTTTGTGATTATCGTGGCCGCCGCCGAAGCCGCCGTGGGCCTGGGCATCATTATCCTGATTGCGCGCAACCGGCAATCGCTCAACGTGGAACGCGTGGACCTGCTCAAACTCTAATGTCCAATTCTCCCATGCTCGATTATCTGTGGATTATCCTGCTGCTGCCGCTGCTCGGTTCAGCGATCAACGGCTTGCTTGGCGCAAAGTGGCCAAATAAGGTTGTGAACACTGTGGCCCTGGGCGCTACGGGACTTTCGTTTGTATGCGCGCTCGAAGCGGTGCGGGAATTTTTCGCCAATGGCCAGGCTTTCGTTCATAGGGAATATTTCGACTGGATCGTGATCCCGGATCTGGTGCACGGCGGCTCACTCTTCCGCGCGGGCTTCGATCTGCAGATGGACCAACTCACCGTGGTCATGCTGATGGTCGTCACCGGCGTGGGCTTCCTGATTCACATTTATTCCACCGGATACATGGCGCATGAAAACGGCTACTACCGCTTCTTTTCCTACCTGAACCTATTCATGTTTTTCATGCTGATTCTCATCCTGGCCGCTAACTACGTGCTGCTCTTTGTTGGATGGGAAGGCGTAGGGCTTGCCAGTTATTTGCTCATCGGTTTTTATTTTCTTAGAAACTCCGCGGCGGACGCGGGCAAGAAAGCTTTCATCGTCAACCGCATCGGCGACTTCGGCTTCATGCTCGGCATGTTTTTGCTGTTCCGCACGTTCAAATCTCTGGATTTCCAAACGCTCTTCGCAAACGTCAGCCAACGAAATTGGCCGCACGAACCTTGGGGATATTTTGGCACCTTCACCGTAGCTTGCTTGCTGCTGTTCATGGGCGCGTGCGGAAAGTCCGCGCAACTTCCTCTATATGTGTGGCTCCCGGACGCCATGGAAGGCCCCACTCCGGTCAGCGCGTTGATTCACGCGGCCACCATGGTCACCGCGGGCGTCTACGTAGTGGCGCGCTCGAACATTTTGTTTCTTCATTCGACCACCGCCATGACGGTGGTGGCCATTGTCGGCTGTGCCACAGCATTTTTCGCGGCGACCATCGGTCTGGTGCAAACCGACATCAAGAAAGTTCTGGCATACTCCACCGTCAGCCAGCTCGGCTACATGTTTCTCGGCTGCGGCGTCGGCGCGTTCTCCGCGGGCATCTTTCACTTGATGACTCACGCCTTCTTCAAAGCGTTGCTGTTTCTTTCCGCCGGCAGCGTGATCCACGCCATGGGCGGCGAGCAAGACATGATGAAGATGGGTGGCCTGCGCACAAAAATTAAGTGGACCTTCGCCACCATGCTGACGGCGACGATCGCGATTGCCGGCATCCCGCCCTTTGCGGGCTTTTTCAGCAAGGACGCCATCCTGCTCGGCGCATACATCAATCCAAATGGCGGCCACGTTTTGTACGGCCTGGGACTTTTCACCGCACTGATGACCTCCTTTTACATGTTCCGGCTGGTGTTTCTGACGTTCTTTGGCAAGGAACGCTACGACGAACATCACGTGCATGTGCACGAATCTCCCTGGAGCATGCTCGGCCCGCTGGTGATTCTCGCGTTGCTGTCAATCGTCGGGGGATGGCTCGCGGCCCCGCAACTTTTTGGCGGCGTGGATTACTTTCGCGCCTTCCTCAATCCGGTGGTCGGTCAATTAGAGATTCCGGAAGTGATTGATGGCGTAGCCGAGCATTCGATGGAATGGCTCCTCGTAGGCGTAGCGGTGTTCTCGGCGTTGCTCGGCTTGGTTGTAGCGTATTGGATGTACCTGAAGCAGCCCGGGAAACCCGCGAGCCTCGCGAAATCCGCCGGCCCGATTTACACCACGCTGCTGCACAAATATTACGTGGACGAACTCTACGCCGCCGTGATCGTTGCGCCGCTCATGTGGATTTCGCGCAACGTGCTCTGGAAAGTTGTGGACGTCGAAATCGTCGACGGCGCTGTCAACGGCCTCGCGCATGGCGCCAGCGCCGTCGGCGACGCCAGCCGCCACACGCAATCTGGCAACACGCGCAGCTACGCCGTGTGGGTGGTGGTCGGCGCGATTTTGGTGATCGCCGTGGTGTTCTGGGTGCACCTGCAGCCCCCAGTCGTCGGGATGGTGCGCTAATGCCCTTCGGCCTCCTTACCGTCTTGATTTTCTTCCCCGCCCTGGGCGCGCTTGCGCTGCTGCTGTTGCGCGCGGATGATCATCTGTGGATTCGCCGCTTCGCGATGTTGATCTCGGTCATTGAGTTTATCTTTTCCCTGTTGCTGCTCGCAAAGGTCCCCGTCAGCGCCAAGGGCTACTCCCTCGACGAATTTCACACCTGGATACACATTCCGCCCATCAACTATCACGTTGGCGTCGACGGCTTGAGCATGTTTCTGGTGATCCTCACCGCGTTCCTGACGCCCATATCCATTCTGGCGTCGTGGTCCAGCATCAACCATCGCGTCAAAGAGTTTTTCATCATGATGTTGATGCTGGAAGTCGGCGTGGTCGGCGTATTTCTTTCGCTCGACCTCTTCCTTTTTTTCTTGTTTTGGGAAGTGATGCTCATTCCCATGGCCTTCCTGATCGGCATATGGGGGCACGACCGGCGCATTTACGCCGCCGTGAAATTCGTGATCTACACCATGGCTGGGTCGATCCTGATGCTGGTGGGCATCATCTGGCTCTACCACGCAACCGGCACATTCGATCTGCCGCGCATTCAAGAAGTGCTCGCCAGCGATCTGAATCTTGTCGATCAGCGCGGGGAAATGCTCTTGTTCCTCGCATTCTTCGTAGCCTTTGCCATCAAAGTGCCGCTCTTCCCGCTGCATACCTGGCTGCCTGATGCGCACGTGGAAGCTCCCACGGCGGGTTCGGTAATGCTCGCGGGCATCCTGCTGAAAATGGGCACCTACGGCATGATGCGCTTCTGCCTGCCGCTCTTTCCGGACTCCGCGCACCGCGCCGCGCCTTACATCGCGGTGCTCGCCATCATCGGCATCATCTACGGCGCGCTGGTCGCCATGGTGCAGCCCAACCTCAAAAAACTGGTCGCCTACTCTTCTGTCAGCCACTTGGGTTTTGTGGTTCTCGGAATTTTTGCCTTTCAGAATATTTCCATGCAGGGCGCGGTGTACCAGATGCTCGCGCACGGCATTTCCACCGGCGCGCTGTTCTTGCTCGTAGGCATGCTTTACGACCGCAAGCACACCTTTGAAATTAGCGAGTACGGCGGCTTGGGCACTCCCATGCCGAAGCTGGCCGCGTTCTTTTTGTTTGCCGCGCTCTCTTCACTCGGCCTGCCGATCCTGAATGGCTTCGTTGGCGAATATTTAATTCTGCTGGGCACCTACCAGACGCACTGGCAGTGGGCTTCCTGGGCCGCGCTGGGCGTGATTCTCTCAGCGTGCTACCTGCTGTGGTCTTATCAACGCGTGTTCTTTGGCGAGATCACCCACGAGAAAAACAAAACCCTGCCCGATGTTTCCGCGCGCGAGCGGTGGATCTTGGTCACCATGGCGATCGTCACGCTGTGGATGGGAGTCGGCTCCGCGTACATCACCCGTCGCACCGCCGTATCCTCACAAACCGTGATCGACCAGGTAAACCCAGAGCGCCTCTACGAAGGCACAGCTCCCGCGGCCGCACCTCCCGCGAACGGCGCGCATGCCAGCGTGCTCGCACCCGGACTGGTAAAGAAAATTTCCATGGAAAGGCGCGCGCTCCGCTAAATGCTTCCCTCCGCAATTCCGACTCCCGAAGATTTTTATCGCGTTCTGCCAGAGGTACTCTGGTGCGGATTCGGCACGCTGATCATGCTGTTGCAGCCCTTCGTCAAGAATCGCCACTTCTTCACGTTTCTGGCGCTAACCGGGGCGCTACTCGGCACCGGCTTGTCGGTCATCTCTGGGGCCTTCGCCGGCCCGGGCTTTCATGGCCTGATCGAGTCGGACGCCTTCAGCGTGTTTTTTCACCTGCTGGTCGGCACGGTTGCGGCCCTGGTGGTTCTGGCTGCCGATCCTTACCTTGAACGCGAAAATCTAGCGGCTGCGGAATTTTACGCGCTGCTGCTCTTCGCCACTGCTGGCATGGGTGTCCTCGCGGGCGCGCAGGAACTGCTCACCGCTTTCGTCGGCCTCGAAATGAGTTCCATCGCCAGCTACGTCCTGGCGGGATATCGCCGCGACTCGCTGAAGTCCGGCGAATCGGCCATGAAATATTTCCTGCTCGGCTCTTTTGCCACGGCGTTCTTTTTGTACGGCATCGCCATGGTTTACGGCGCCACCGGCACCACCCTGCTGAACCAAATGGGCGCCGGCAACCCCCAAAGCAACTTGCTGAAACTCGGCCTCGCGATGATCCTCATCGGCCTATGCTTCAAAGTGGCCGCAGCTCCGTTTCAGATATGGACGCCCGACGTTTACGAAGGCGCTCCGACGCCAGTGACAGCGTTGTTCTCCGCAGGGCCGAAAGCCGGAGCGTTCGCGCTGATGCTGCGCATCTTCGCCACCGTCCCAGCCGCCACGCATTTGTGGTTTTGGGCTTTCTGGATTCTCGCCGTACTCACCATGTTCGCTGGCAATCTCGGCGCCCTGGTGCAGACCAATCTCAAGCGCCTGCTGGCCTACAGCTCCATCGCGCACGCCGGATACATTCTCGTAGCTTTCGCCGCAGTGACGTACATGACGTCGGATCTCAACGGAAGCGCTGGCCCAGCCTACGCGGCAGTGCTCTTCTATCTCGTGAGCTACGCCATGGTAAAGATCGGTGCATTCACCATCGTTTCGCAAATTGGCGGCGCCGGCGAAAAACATCTCTCCATCGACGACTACGCCGGCCTCGGCCAGCGCCAGCCATGGGTAGCCGCAACGCTTAGCCTGTTCCTGCTTTCGCTGCTGGGCCTGCCCATCACCGCGGGCTTCTTCGGCAAACTGTACATCTTCAAAGCTGCGGTAGAGTCTCACCTGATCTGGCTGGCCGTGATCATGGCCGTCAACAGTGTAATCGGCGCCTACTACTATTTCCGCGTAATCGTGGTCATGTACATGCGCGAACCCAGCGCCGAAATGGCCGCCGCCCCGCTAGTCCGCTTCCCCATCACGGTAGTCCTGGTCTTGCTATTCACCGCCCTCGGCACCGTCTGGCTCGGCGTCGCCCCCAACCAAGTCCTAAACTTCATCCTGCAACCCACGCTAATCGGCGGCCTCCGCTAGCGACAATATGAAGCGCACCTGCTTGTACTTCCTTGCCGGGCTTGGGTTGCAGTTCGTTTTGCTCCATGTCGGTGGCACCCCGCGATTGCTACTGATGGCCCCGGGGCTCGTTTTCTCTTTCTTGATTTCCGGCACGAGCGACACGAGCGAGCTATCCTTCATTCTCGGTCTGTTGCTGAACGCCACAATTTATACTGCAGCGGCTTTCTTCATCGAGAAAATCATTCTTGGCACAAAGGCGCGCCCCACAAAACTCGAAGTTGGTCCGTCGGCCGGGAATCCCGAGAAATAAAAAAGGCCCGGAGGCAAAACTTCCGGGCCTTCATAATTCCATCCGAAAAACTCTACGACTTCAGGTACATCATCGCCAGCGTGAACAGCACCAGCGTCTCGACGAACACCAGGCCCAGAATCATCGCTGCGCGAATCGGTCCTGCCGCTCCAGGATTGCGTGCCATCCCTTCGCAAGCCGCTGACGCGATGCGGCCCTGTCCGAGGCCGCAGCCAAACGCAGCCGCGCCCATGCCGATCGCCACTGCCAACGCCGTCAGGCCTTTGCCGCCACCGCCTGCCGCCGCATCTGCGCCTTGCGCAAACGCCGCAGGCGCCACCATCAGTACGCCCACTAGGGACGTCAGTACTACCAGCAACTTCTTCATCACTGCCTCCTTATAGATTGCCGCCAGGAGGTGGTTCCCGGACACCGTGCAGCCGGGCTCACACTGAAGCAGCACATTGCCGGCCAACCGCGTCCGGCAAACTTTTTCATGGCAACAATTTCGCGAGTCTTAAATCTAGATTGCCGGCATGCTTCGGGCGATCAGTGGTCGTCCGCCGTGGCCATCCCAATGTATACCGCCGGCAACACCGTGAAGACGTAGGCCTGCACCACGGAAACGAAAATGTGCAACGCGATTAGCGCGACGGGAAACAACGCCGGGAAAATACCCACAATCACGCCGGCGACCGGCGACTTGGACCATCCAAACGCCGCCGCCCCGCTCAAGATGCCCAGGAAAATCACATAGATCAAGTCGCTGGCAAACATGTTGGCCCAGAGACGGACCGTCAGGGACATGAGCCGCGCACAGGTGCTAATGATTTCCACCGGGAACAGCAGCAGCGCCAACGCCCATTCTCCCGCAGTCTTCGGTGAACCGGCAAACGTCTTCAGATAGCCAAGCACGCCGTGATGCCGCGCGCCCTGATAATTGAAATAGAGAAACGTCAGTACCGCGCACGAGAGCGGTACGGCTACCACGCCGGTGGGCGCGCTGAAAAACGGAAACGCCCCGAAGAGGTTGCCCACCAGAATAAAGATCGCCGTCGAGCCCACCCACGGCACATACTTCAATCCATCGTGGCCGGCATTTTCTTCCAGCAAATCGCGGATGCCAAATCCAAGTGGGTTGGTGATCAGCCCCTCCGCAATCTGCTGCAAGGAGCCCGGTTTCTCGACGGAAAGCTGCGTGCGCAGAATCAGCGCCAGCAGTGTGCAAAACAAAAGCACCAGAATGGCCATCACCACATGCTGCGGAATGGGCACCGCAGGGTCGCTTGGCTGAATATGCAGCGCCGCCAGCAGCGATAGCGCCAATCCGCCGAAATAGCGATTAAATATTTCCGTAATCCAGTTTACGTGATGTTCCATCGATTGAGTAACTCCACCCGGAAGGCGCCCGCCCTCAATTCGCAGGACGCAAAATTTCGTACACACTGGCCGCGATTGCCGCGGCTCCCAGCGCACACAACCCCACAATCAAGCTACCAAGGGGAACGTGCAGATAAGTAAAAATAACATACACGCACAGGCCTATCAAGCCGTAGCGGAACAGCCCGGTAAAGTACGTGCTCAGCGGCACTTGTGGCTTGGGGCGGCCCTCTTGCGCGATTGAAGAGCTAACCAGCGCGTCGAGCCCGCGGGCCAGCCACCGGAAATTAAACCACGCCAGCACCGCGCCAAGAACCAGCCCAGCAACCCAATCGCGACGGTGCAGCGCCAGTGCCGCACCTCCGAAAGCCAAGCCCATCGCCAGGGTAAGCCAAGCGATCCGCCGTTCCGTCGCGTATCCGTGCGTCAATTCCGCGTCATCTTCCGTCATGACTTTAACCCAATGGCTAGCCGGGCACGCGGCGGATGATTTCCCGTATGCCGCCGATAACGCCCAACCCGGCCAGCACAAACGTCAATATGGGTTTGGTATGCAGCCAGCGATCCAGAAAAAAACCGAGCGCTGCGCCAAGCGCAATCGTGCCGATGAGCACGAAAGGCAACTCCAAGGCCATTGCAGCCGCAGATTGTTTGCCTCCAGGCTGATCTTCAGGGAGCATCCCGCGGTCGCCTCGCGAACCAAGCATACAGGTTGCTTAAGCAACGAAACAAATGCCGCGCGCATTCTTTGTAGGGGCACGGCATGCCGTGGCCGCCTTCGCCCGGGCGTTCTGTGCTCCTCGTCTTAGGTTTGCTTGTGCGAGCGCCCGCGATAAATCCGCACCCTTACTTCTCAAACAACAACTCCGAAGCCCGCTGCGTAGCCTTCACCACCGCCTTAATCAAAGTAACGCGCAACTTCCCCTCTTCCAATTCCATAATCCCATCAATGGTGCACCCCGCAGGCGTGGTCACCGCATCCTTCAATTGCGCCGGATGCTCCCCCGTCTCCAGCACCACACTAGCCGCGCCCTTCATCGTCTGCGCCGCCAGCAACGTAGACACATCGCGCGGCAAACCAACTTTCACCCCCGCCTCCGCCAGCGACTCCAAAATAATGTAAGCAAACGCCGGCCCACTAGCCGAAAGCCCCGTCACCGCATCCATATTCTTTTCGTCCACCACCACGGTCCGCCCTACCGCGTCAAACATCGCCTGCGCCGTCTCCAGGTGCTCCCGTCCCGCGTGCGCCCCGCGGCAAATCCCCGTCATCCCGCACCCCACGGTAGCGGGCGTATTCGGCATCGCCCGCACCACCGGCACCTTCGCTCCGGCCCGCTGCTCGATGTAACTGGTCGGCACGGAAGCCGCCACGGAGATCACCAAAGTATTTTCACTAAGCTCCGCGGCAATTTCTTTCAACACCTCGCCAACCACCTGCGGCTTGACCCCCAGCAGCACAATGTCCGCGCCGCGCACCGCTTTGCGATTATCAGCGGACGCCGCAATCCCCAGCTCTTTTGCCAGCGCCGCGGCCTTTTCCGCGTGCTTCACACTGGCCGACACATTTTTCGCCAGAAATAATCCCTGCCGCAAATAAGCCCGCAGCAGTATCCCGCCAAGCTTCCCAGCGCCCAACACTGCCAATTTCTTGTCCGAAAGTTTTTTCGTCATGGTGCAGACATTGTTGACGCGAACCGCCGCGCGGTCAATCCAAGTTTCACAAATCCGACACGCCGCCGCAGCTTATCCCCGAAGCACAACGTCGCCGTAATCCGCGCCTCGCCGCCGCAGCAGTGTCACAATATGCCTTAGCCCCATGCCCCTCTCTGCCAATACCGCCGCGCCTAGCGCAAAGACCGGCCCAAACGCCGTCGCTGATGCCGCCACGTTCTCCCGCCCCGCAGGATTTCTCGGCGCCATCTACACCGTCGTCGCGTTCTTCCTCGAAGAAGGCATCAACGCCTGGGTTCACCTCACCGGCAAACGTATACGCAGCGGTGACCAGCCATGGCTAGACGCCCCGCTCGGCGAAAAAGGCCGAATCGGCACCGCCATCTACGAACGCATCGCAGAAGCCGAACACCTGGAATCGCGCGTCCCCTCGAATGCCGGCCTCATCCCCGATTTCAACGCTCTTCGCGGCCCCTCCTTCGACCCTTCGGCTATCCATCCCGCCATCCGCCATTTCTACGAGCACGCCGCACAATACCACCTCGACGTCTGGACCGAAGTCTCTCTCACCGGCCGTTTCTTCCTCTGGCTGCTCGTCGAATTCATCAGCCGCCGCATGGACCAGCTCAACTTCCCCATCTCTTCGCTCGAAGTTTCGCGCGGCATGAGCAGCCAAATCGTCCAGCTCATCGACCCGCAGTCCAACACCATCAAATACACCGGCTGGCTCCGCCGCTTAAAATCTTCCGGCCACGTCATCTACGCCGGCTTGTACTCTACCGTCCGCGTCCCCGGCGAAGAAAATCCCTGCGTGAAGGTCACCTTTCCCTGCCGTGGCACCGCCAACGTCTACCTCAGTCCGGTGCAACACAGCGACGGATCCTTTGGACTCGACTCATCCGGCTCCGCCTTCGGTCGCTCCGGCTTCTACCGCATGATCGCCAGCGGCCCCGATTTCCGCCGCGTGCGCTACGTCAAAACCCTCCACGAGCTTTTCCACGTCTACGTCGATGCCGAAGGCGTCCTCCGCACCGACCACAAAGTTTCCTTCCTCGGCATCACCATCATCCGCCTGCACTACAAAATGACGCCCCTGCCCGCGCAACCTGCCTCAAGCGAACGGACGCATGAACTCATCTCCGCCTCTACGAAATAGTCAAATTATCGATTTTCTTTACGAGGCCGGATCCTGCGGAACAGGGAAACTGCTGCATGCCGGTCGCCTCTTGCGTTAAACTACGCGGATAGGACAAGCAAATGCCACTCGATTGGTCACAATGCCCCGCGGTCGAAAGCATCCCGGGGAAAGTTAGCGGAGCGTGGGTGCTTCGCGGGACACGCATGCCTGTCTCCGTCATCTTTGAGAACCTGGAAGCTGGAGCCAACATCGATGACATCCTGGAATGGTTTGAAGGCTTGGACCGCGAACAGATTAAGGCCGTAATTGAATTTGCGGCTCGCAGCCTCGATGAAACCCCGTCGTCCGCCTCTCTGCGCTGATGCACGTTCTCTTTGATCAAGGAACCCCTGTCACCATCCGGCCTTTTCTTCTTGGACACCAAGTCGAAACCGCCGCACAAAGGCGTTGGGACGAGCTCAAAAATGGCGAATTGCTAAAGGCTGCGGAGGACGCTGGTTTCGATGTATTCGTGACGCCGGACAAGAATATTCGTTACCAACAAAATCTGGCGCTTTGCAGAATCGCCGTCGTTGTCCTGGGCAACCCGCAATGGCCGATTTTACGTCGGTATCTAGAAAGGGTGGTCGCTGCCGTGGACGCGGCACAGCCGGGCAGCTACACGGAGGTTGAGATTCCCGCGCGGTGATGGTGGTGAATGAACGCGAATGCAGTCTGCAATTCCGCGCTAGTCGTGGCGCGCTCCATGCAACACATGCACCGCATGCGGCAACAAATGAGCAATCGCATCCAACGACTCCGCAGCACCCTTGGGACTCCCCGGCAAATTCACAATCAGCGTCTTACCCGCACTAACCGCAATCGCCCGCGAAAGCACCGCCGTCGGAATTTTCTCACGACCCACTCGCCGCATCTCTTCGCCAATTCCAGGAATGATGCGCTCGGCGATAGCTTGCGTGGCTTCCGGCGCATTGTCTCGCGGACCCAATCCCGTCCCGCCCGTGGTCAAAATCACGTCCACGCGATTCGTATGCGCCAGCGCCCGCAGATGCTCGCTGATGCCCGTCAAATCATCAGAAAGAATATCCTCGGAAATAATCTCCCACCCAAGCCCGCGGCACACCGCCACCACCGCCGGGCCAGACGCGTCTTCGCGTTCGCCTTTCGCAACGCTATCGCTAATTGTGACCACACCTATACGCATGGGGATAAAACGGCTTTCCGGTAGCTACTGCGTCTCCACGGCATCGGCCCTTTGGCTGGCCTCGTCCATCAATCGCATCGCTTCCATCAGCAGACCGGTGGTATTCCGCGTGGTGGTGGTGCGCGTCGAACCATTCGCCGCATTGAAATCAATCTCAAATTCGCCCGCGGTCCACAGCAAAACTTTGTAAACCGCCTCGTCCCCTTCAAGCCCGGCACCCTTCGCGTCCCGGCACTGTCCGCTGGCAAAATAAAGCTCCGCTCGTTCGCCCTGATTCTGCACAATCAGCCGGCAGGACTTCTGCCCCATCTCCAGCGATTGCATCAAGTCGATCATGCTCATCTCTTCCAAACGCCCCTGAATCACTCCCGGCCGCGAAGCATGCTTCTGCAATTTTTCCAGATGCAACCGGTCCAGAACCTTCTTCGTGACGCGCACCAGGTCCTTCACCAGAAACGGTTTGGTGATGAACTCTTCCACGCCGTCCACCATTGGCCGCAGCCGCTCTTCAATGTCCGCGCGGCTGGCCATGAACAAAAATGGTATGTGCCGCGTAGCTTCCCGTCCGCGCAACTTTTCAAACAGTTGCCTTCCGTCCAACCCCGGCATTTTGTAATCGCAGAGGATCGCGTCCGGTGGGTCATCAATCACGCGCAGCAATGCATCGGCGCCGTCCGCGGCAATGGCCACCTCGCACGCGCCTTCCAGCCCCTTAACAATCAGGTTGCGCACCAGCGGATTATCGTCCGCCACCAGCAGCGTGATCCCGCTCTTGGAAGCTGCGCTCATCGCCCGCGCCCTTTGGAAGGTTTCGCTCGCGGCTTCGCCTTGCGGACATAATCTCCGCTTTTCCCACCGGTCTTCTCAACCAGCGCGATGTCCGTGATTTCCATGCTCTTATCGAGGGCCTTGCACATGTCGTAGACCGTGAGGGCAGCCGCGCTGACGGCCACCAGCGCTTCCATTTCAACGCCGGTCTGGGCCGCCGTTGTGACGCTGGAACGCAGCAACACGCCATTTTGGCATAGCCGTGCAGTCACATCAATGTGCGTCAGCGGCAAAGGATGACAAAGAGGTATCCACTCCGCCGTCCGTTTGCAAGCCGCAATCCCCGCAATTCGCGCCACCTCCAGCGGATCCCCTTTAGGATTCTTCAGCCGCCGCACCGCCCGCACCACGCGCGGCGTCATCTTCACAAATCCTTCAGCCACCGCCGTACGGCTGGTTACAGCCTTCCCCGAAACGTCCACCATCGCCACCCGACCGCCGTCCCCGTAATGCGATAGCCTCTTCAAATCGCGTCTCTCTCCGTCTTTCTCAGCGCGTTCTCTGCGCCCTCTGCGTCTCTGCGTTATTCTTACTCCCCCGCTCCCGCCAGCTCACACCACTTCCCCACGCAACAAAATCGGCACCCGACTTCCCGCCGCCACATGCGACAACTCCGCCGCCACCACCAAATAACAGTTCGCCTGCACCATCGCGCCAATATCCCCAGACCCCTGCCACTTCAGCGCCCGAACTCTACCAAACCCGCTCGCAGATCCTGCGGAATCAGCCGACGCTTCCTCCCATTCCACCCGCGCCGGCAAAAAGTGCGTCATACCAGGCTTCTCCTGCAAATCCTCCGCCAGCACCACCTCCACAAACGGCAACGCCCGCGCCACCGCCCCGCTCCGCAAATCAATCGCCGGCGCCACAAAAAGCTCAAACGTTACCATCGTCGATACCGGATTCCCCGGGAGCCCAAACACCGGCTTACCCTGACACACCGCAAACACCGCGGGCTTCCCTGGCCGTATCGCCACCGCATCAAAAAAGAACTCCGCCCCCATCGAGCGCAACACATCCTCCACCAAATCGTATTTCCCCATGGACACGCCGCCGGAAAGCACCAAGATATCTTCGCGCAGCCCAGCAGCAATCCTCTCCCGCAACTCCGCCTCGCGGTCCACCGCGTGCCCAAGCATCTCCGGCTCTCCACCCGCCGCGCGCACCTGCGCCGCCAGCGACACCGCATTGCTATTTCGAATCTGAAACGCCCCAGGCGTCTCCGCGAACGGCACAATCTCATCGCCTGTCGACAATATTGCCACCCGCGGCCGCCGCGCACACCGCAACACCGCCGCCCCAACCTGCGCCGCCTGCGCCAGCTCCGCATAACCCACGCGCATCCCGGCGCTCAGCACGATCTGTCCACTCGTAGCTTCACTACCCTGCGGTATCACGTTCTGCCCAGCCACCGCACCGCGCGTAAAACGCACCACATCGCCCGCGCGCTCCGTGTGCTCAATCATCACCACCGCGTCCGCGCCCCCAGGCACCGCCGCCCCAGTCATAATCTGCAAACAAATCGCGCCGCCACCAAGCGCAGGTGGAGCATCCCCAGCCTTAATTTCCCCCAAGCAAGTAAGCGCCGCTCCCTCAATCGCCTCCGCCGCCCGCACCGCATACCCGTCCCGCGCCGACCGCGCAAACGGCGGATAGTCCCGGTCCGCCGTCACATCCCGCGCAAGCACACGCCCAGCAGCTTCGTCCAGAGACACCTCTTCGACGCCGGCCGCGCCCGCCCCAACCTTCCCAAGTTGTTCGCAAATAATCCGCCGCGCCGCCTGATAACTAATCATGAAGAAGTAGTGGCGGGTCTTCAGACCCGTTCTTTTGACTTTGCCCCAGACTTTGTAGTGGCGCAGCATGCTGCGCGCTTTTCAACACCAGCATCCACGATTCAACAATTTCCAGGCGCTTCAGACCACGCAAACCGCCGTTTCCTTACTTCAATACGTTATTACTTCGCTCTCTCTCACAACCACCGCGCAAACAACGTCCCCTCCGGCACAATCGTCGCATCCCGCTCCGGCCCGGTGGAAATCATCCCAATCTCCACCTGCAAAAAGTCCGAAATAAATCTCAGATAATCCGTCGCCGTGCGCGGCAACTTCGCCCCATCCTTCACCCCATACGTCGACGACTCCATCCACCCCGGCATGGTCTTATATTCCGGCACCACGTGCTCGTACTCCTCCGCCAGCGCCGGCATCTCGTGCAGCGGTAATCCCTTGTATTTGTAACCCACGCAAACCTGTATCTCCCGCTGCGTGTCAAACACATCCAACTTCGTGATCACCAGCGAATCGATCCCGTTGATCATCTTCGAATACCGCAGCATCGCCAAATCCAGCCACCCGCACCGTCGCGGACGCCCCGTCACCGCCCCAAACTCTTTCCCGCGCTTCCGCAACTCCGCCGCATCCAGGTCCGGCATCTCCGTGGGAAATGGCCCGCTCCCCACACGTGTGGTATACGCCTTGGAAATCCCCAGCACATGTTTAATCTTCGTCGGCGGCACGCCCACTCCGGTAGTGGCCCCGCCAGAAATCGCGCTGGAAGACGTCACGAACGGATACGTCCCGTGATCGATATCCAGCATCGTTCCCTGCGCACCCTCAAACAGCACCGACTTCCCCGTATCCAGCGCGTGATTCACCATCTCCGCGGTATCGCAAATGTACTCGCGAATCTTCTCGCCAGCCTTCAGCGTCTCTTCCACCTCATGTGAAAAATCAATGTTCGCGCCATATGCGCCCTTCGCCAGCCGGTTTTTCTCCGCCACCACCGCCGCGGCCTTCTTGCGAAACAACTCCGGCTCCAGCAGATCGCACATGCGCAGTCCGCGCCGCGCCATCTTATCCTCGTACGCCGGGCCAATCCCCCGCGACGTCGTCCCAATTTTATCCGCGCCCCGCGCGCTCTCGGCCGCCTTATCCAGCTCCCGGTGATACGGAAAAATCAGATGCGCCCGATTGCTGATGTGCAGCCGCCCTTCAACACTAATTCCGGCTTTCGCCAGCGTCTCAATCTCCGCCACCAACGCTGCCGGATCCACCACCACTCCGGTCCCAATCACCGCATGCTGTCTCGGCCGCAAAATCCCGCAAGGGATCAGCTGCAGCACATACTTTTCCTTCCCGATAATCACCGTGTGCCCGGCGTTGTGCCCGCCCGCCACCCGCGCAATATAATCAAACGACCCCGCCAAGTAATCGACGACCTTGCCCTTCCCCTCATCGCCCCACTGCGCGCCCACCACCACCACGGATTTCATCGCGTCGCATTCTCCTGCGCACAGCCGAAAATTTCAGCCCGAACACAACTTCGCATCGTACGCCCGCCCCACGCGCAACGCAAGCAATCCGCGCCATGTCTTTGGTAGTCTTTTGTAGCGCGGGTCTTCAGATCCGCATCCCAAGTTTCTTGTGGCGTGCTTCAGCGCCCGCGTAAGAAATTATCTCCGCACCGCTGCTTCCGCCGCCTGTTCAGAATTGCACAGTCAGCGCCAGATTGGCACCCCGCTCGATGCATGCTCTGGGTACGGAAAGGGCTCTAGCCCTCTTCGCCTCTTAGGCGTATGCCTGTAATCAAGTCACCAGGCTCAATTTTCAAAATCTAACGAAGACAGCTCCTTCGCTCGATTTTGTCGGTTCCGTCGCTTGACTGCCGATAAATCGCTGGAATTGTGTCCATGATCGTTCTTCGCTACATCTATTCCGATGGTTTCACCAATCGCGTCGACCTCGTCGAACTCCTCGGCCGTGGCAGACAACTCATCGAGCATTTCGCTCGCCTCCATGGCGGAATCATCAGAGTGGAGGTCCCGGACGAGAACCGCATTTGTGAGGAGGATCGTAGCGAGCAAGAGCTAACTCCCACTCCGCTACCTTAAATCTTTCATTTCCATGGGCTGGTATCTTCAACATACGCTACTTCAGCGACTCGCGCGTCCGACAAACCACTATCGCGGCCCATGATCGTCGCTACGGGGAATCCCCTATGGCAATATCAGGGAAATTCTCCATTGCTATGACTTTCTTCATCATATAGCGTTGCATTTAATTCCTAGTTAGGTGATTGACCCTACCCTGAAGCACTAGAGCCCAGGCCAGCCGTTTTTGCGGAGGTGGATTTGCCCCGCGCGCTCGCCATTTGCCGTGATCCTGTGTTCTGCCAGGAGCTCGCTGAAGCTTTAGCATGCGAAATCGATTTCCAAGTGTCCGTTAACGATGAAAACAACTCCGATGTAACCACGTTGTGGCGATCCTTTCGTCCCCAGCTGCTCATTCTGGAAGCTCCCACGTCTCTAGAACTTCTTGCCAACATCGCAGCACTAAAATTATCCGCGCCAGAGACACCACTTTTCCTTGTCACGGAGAACCCTACGATGCAGTCGGAAAAGGAAGCCCTTCTTCATGGCGTAGACGCGGTCTTCGCCAAGACCAGTGATTTCTCGTCATTGATCATGAACGCCCGGGCCGTCTGCCGCCGCCGTTGAGTCTAGCGGCACAGTCTTGTGGTACAGCCAATCCTGGCTGTGCGCTTTCGCGCACCTTGGCCCACCCAACGCCATGCCGCCGATTCTATGCCGCTGAAGGGCTCGTCAGCGCCGCCGTGATCGCCGGCAGTTCCGCACGCAACTCTCGCGCGCTCACGCCTGCGTACCGGGTCACCAGCTCCACCCAGCACGACGCGCACACGTTCCTCGGTCCAATAAACACGTCCGCTTTGTGCGCACACCGCGTACACCTCCGTTGCGGCGAGAATAGATCCACGGTGATATCCTGGCCCGTAACTCTGGCCACCTCGGCTGCTGCAGCAGCCACTTTCAGTGACTGTGGTTTAAAGCTGCTTACCCTCGTTCTTGCTTTCATCGTTCGACTCCCAAGTAGAATTAAAGACACGGCTGGACGGTTTGCCCGGAATTCTGGCCTCGGATCACTGCTGAAAAAGTTACAGAAAATTAATGGAGGGAACAAATACGTTAGGTTTATACAAAGCCATCTTGGCATTGTCAAGACAAATGACAATACTTTTATCGTGGCGCAATGAATATTTACTGCTATTACTAATGGAACTGGCTTAAATAGCCGTTGACATCTTTCGTGACACGCTGCTATTGTACTTTAAACAGACGTACCACTGCGGTTCTGTTGCAGGTGTCCCCCGTGCCAACGGAATCTCTACTGGTCGAAATCCTTTTGCGCCGCCTGGAAGCGCAGCGGTTGTGCGAAATTCTGCCGGAAGACCTGCAGCGGCAAGAGCAATACACCATCAAGTCCTGTGATTTGGCTATCGATTTCTTGATGGCCAGCCTCGACAAAGCGCAGCGCTTTTACATTGCCTCCAAAATTGAGCCATCCATAGACGCCTGCGCCTCGCAATCCCCGCGCGACCTCAAATGCTTGCGCGCCCGCATCGCCAAAATGGACGACTCCGTCCTCCTCCGCTTCGGTATCGTCTCTCACTATTTGTACGCCGCCGAAAGCACTCTCGGTGAACCTCCCACCCCCGCCTACGCCCTGCAACTCCGCGAAGCTCGCCACGAATGGAAACGCCGCAAGCACGGCACCGTAATCGAAGACTCCTTCTAGCGTCCAAGCGCGCCATCCGATTCGCTCCCTTGGAGCTCCTGGCCCCCTGGGGGTTTTCTGAATCGATGTGATTACAAAGGGAGTTAAAGTCCTTTGTTTTGATATCGTTTTGCAAGTGTTCATTCTGCTGGAGTTATGACGAGACTCGGTTACACAATTGGTTACTAGTCAACGGGCTCGGGTTTCGTGACGATGCGGGCGGTAGCTCGTCCATAGTAGATAGACGATCGAGTTCCTGCGTTGTGGCTGCGCGATCTGGTTCTTGCAATGTGGATACGGAATCGAGTTCGGCGGCGGTTGCTGGTACGAGTTTTTCGGTGAGTCTGGGCTCAGGCTCGTCTGGCGATGAGGGTGGGTCGAGGTGGCCGGATGGAACGCTGGGTGGTTCTTCTTGGAGCGTCTGTCGTTCTTTTTCGTCGAGGCAATTGTTGTAGCTGTTGACGATCTCGTTTCCCCAGTGTTTCGCGCCTATGGCGCGAAGGTGCTCGCTTTCGGCGCGCGCGAGGGACTGGACCAGGGACTGGCCGAGATAGGCGATGGTGGTGGCGGCCTTGGGGTTCATGTGACCGTAGGCGACGGCGGAGATGGTGTGGGCGAGCGCCTGGCTGAGATCGCGAAAGGCGATGTAAGGCCCCGAGAACGCGAAGGCAATGTTCTCCGCGGTCTCTTTTGTGGCGCGAGATTGGGCGTCCTTTCGGGCGTGGAAGTAGCAATAGGGATGGTCGGAACGACGGGGAGCACGGCAACGGTCGCCATCGTCAAATATGAAAGCACACAAACGGGAACGATCCACAGCGAAGTTGGTGGGCATGGAATCTCCTCAGTTAGAGTGAATTTGGATTTTTTAGGGGGAATGCTCGCGGAGGCGAGGCGCACTTCTCTACGGAGAGAACGGTACCAGAAGAATGGCGGGCTTGTCAAGATAAATTTACAGGAATCTGCATGTCGTTACTTATCATTCAGATACAGTTTGCCAGAATTATTGCAGAGAGGCGGGCACGGCATCTTGTGCCACAAAACCTTGCCCCATAGAACTCCAACGTCAACCTCGGGAGGCCTCCACCGCGGCATAGCGAAAACAATCCACCAAATGATCGTTCACCATCCCGGTCGCCTGCATGAACGCATAACAAATCGTCGACCCCACAAATCGAAACCCGCGCCGCTCCAAATCCTTGCTAAGCGCGTCCGATTCCGCGGTCTTCGCCGGCAACCCGCGATGTACCTTCCAGGCATTGCGCTTCGGCTGGCCGCCCACGAACTGCCACACATAAGCGTCGAACGATCCAAACTCTTTCTGCACCGCCAAAAACGCCTTGGCGTTACCGATCGTCGCCGCCACCTTCAGCCGGTTGCGAATAATTCCCGGATCGGCCAGCAGCGCCTTAACTTTCTTCTTGTCGTACCGCGCCACCATCGCGGGATCGAAGCCATCAAACACTTCGCGATACCGTGCCCGCTTTTTCAGCACGGTATCCCAGCTCAACCCGGCTTGCGCGCCCTCGAGAATCAGCATCTCGAACCATCGATGTTCGTCATGCACCGGCACGCCCCATTCCTCATCATGATAAGGAATATTCAACTCGTTGCTAGCCCAACCGCAGCGTTTCACCATCTTCACTTTAGCCATAATCGAATCCTTTTAAATCTAAGGGCCACAGACCGCCTTGGCGCCGCAACAATTCTCCGTGCCCTCTGCGCCTCTGCGTCCTCTGCGTTAAAAGCACCCTATCGACGGCAGAGATCTGCACGCCAGCCAAGAAAGAACTCAACAATCTAATCCGAGCTCAACCATCACCATGCAACATCGCAAAAAAAAGGCGCGTCGCACAAGTGCGACACGCCTTCGTCAAAAACTCTAGACAAAAATTACGCCAAGTGCCGGTCTACGGCCTTGGTGATCTGATCCTTGGGCACCGCGCCCACGATCTGCTCCACCACTTGCCCGTTCTTGAACAGCAGCAGCGTCGGGATGCCCTGTACGCGATAACGTCCTGCGGAGTTCATCGCTTCGTCGACGTTCAGCTTCATCACCTTGATCTTGCCGGTATAATCGTTGGCGATCTCCGCCACCGTCGGCGCCAGCATATGGCATGGGCGGCACCACTCCGCCCAAAAGTCCACCAGCACTGGTTGTGACGCGCTTGCCGTCAAAACCTCTGCTTCAAAATTCGTATCCGTTGCCGCTTGAATCGTTTCAGCTTTGATGTTATCAGCCATATCCTTTGTTTTCAGCGAGTTATACTGCGTCTCGCTGCCTCTCCCTCTCGACTCAATTTAGTTAGATGATCGCGAACTCTTTTGGTTTCTTTCCGTGGGACGCCCGCCGGAAGACACGTTTGGTGCCTGCGACTCTTTCGGCTTCGGCACGCTCTGTCCGGGATGACGCTGATTCCACGCCACCTCATACAGTTTAGCGTACTCGCGCGCCGGTCCGTTCCACGAAAAATCTTTGGCCATGCCGTTCAGTTGGATGCGCTTCCAGATGCGCTCGTCAATGAAATGGTGCAACGCTTGCCGCACCGCGTACATCATCGCCGCTCCGGAATACTCTACAAACTTGAAGCCCGTTCCCGTCCCGTGCTCCAAGTCGAACGTCTCAATCGTATCATCCAAGCCGCCGGTCGCTCGCACAATCGGCACCGTACCATACTTCAAGCTATAGATCTGATTCAAGCCGCAGGGCTCGTAGCGCGATGGCATCAAGAACATGTCCGCGCCGGCTTCAATCTTGTGCGCCACGGCATTATCGTACGCGATGCGCGCACCGGCCCTTCCGGGATACGCCGCCGCCAGCGCTTGGAACAATTCTTCGTAGCGCCGCTCGCCCGAACCCAGCACCACCAGCGACAATTCTTCGCGCATCAACTCATGTGCGCGCTCGGCGATCAGATCGAAACCCTTCTGATCCGCAAAACGCGACACAATGCCAATCAGCGGCCGCGCCGCATGTTCCGGCGCAATACCAAACAGGTGCATCAACTCCGTTTTGCAAGCGTGCTTGCCATGCAAATCTTTGAGCGAGAATTTTTCCGCAACGAAGGCATCCGTATCCGGACTCCACTCCGTGTAGTCCACGCCATTCAAGATTCCTACGAGCCGGTCGCCGCGCCCACGCGCCACGCCATCGAGTCCATAACCAAATTCCGGCGTCTGAATCTCTTGCGCGTACTTGCGGCTGACGGTGGTCAAGTAATCCGAATACACAATGCCAGATTTCAAGTAATTCACTTTGCCGAAATATTCCAGCCCGCCGGGATGGAACGTCCCTGCCGGAATTCCGGCGCGCTCGATAACGTCCCGCCCAAACACGCCTTGATATCCCATGTTGTGAATGGTGAAAATCACCGGCGTGTCCTTCACCAATGGATCGTCCGCGTGAGAAGTACGCAGCAGCACCGGCAGCAACCCGGTTTGCCAGTCGTGGCAGTGGATCGCATCCGCCGGCCACACATGCTTGGCCACTTCAATCGCCGCGCGGCAAAGCTCGCTGTAACGTTCGGCATTGTCGGAAAAATCGCCCCAGCCGCCGCCGTAGATTCCATCGCGGTCGAAATACTCCGCATCTTCCACAAAGAAATACTTCACGCCATGCAGCAGCGCGCCGCCGCCAATCGAGGGGAACCGCAGCCGAGCGCCCATGGGCACGGTGACGCTGGGCAACACCGCCGCGTCATTCTTCGCGCCGCGGTAGCGCGGCAACACCACCGCCACCTCGTGGCCCTGCTGCACCAGCGCCTTCGGCAGCGCTTCCACCACATCCGCCAAGCCGCCCGTCTTGGAGAACGGCAGCCCTTCCGAAGCTACGAAAAGAATTCTCACGCGCGACGCAGCCCTCGCAACCGCCCATGTACGCTATCCAACCGGCCGCAACCCGTCAAGTTGCTGCTCTTGTGGTACCGCTCTGATGGGTTGGCTCTTGTGGCACAGGCAAGAGTGCCTGCGCCACTTCCTTCGCCACTACCGCAAAGCATACTGCGCGACCGCAAAGGCGACCGCCGCAGACGGCGGACTCTACAACTGCGAACGTTCTGCCGTGCTCTGTTAAACTTTCGCATGGCTCGACAGCGGCTTGGGCAACATTTCCTTTCGGACCTGGAATGCCGCGAACAGATCGCGCGGGCGATTGGCGTCTCGCGTCACTCGATCGGTGGCGCGCGTGCTGGCAGCGAGAATTCTTGCTGGATTGAAATTGGAGCTGGACACGGCGAAATGACCGAGCCGCTGGCCACCAGCGGCGCAGCGGTCTACGCCATCGAACTCGATTCGTCGCTCGTCGCCGGATTGCAGCGACTTGCGAAACAGTTCCCAAATCTCACCGTGGTGCCAGGAGATATTCTCGAACTTGATCTCGCGGCCATCGCCAATGGGCGCCGCCTGCGCGTCTACGGCAATCTGCCGTACTACATCACCTCCCCAATATTGCAACGACTATTCGACGTGGCGGATCTGCTGGATGAAATTCACGTTGTCATTCAGCACGAAGTGGCGCTGCGCCTCGCGGCTGCGCCAGGCACCAGCGACTACGGCTATCTCTCGGTGCTGACGCAATACTTCTCGCGCCCAGACATCGCCATGGAAATTCCGCGCGAGGCCTTCACTCCTCCGCCGGAAGTAGAATCCGCGCTGGTCACGCTACGCTTTCCCGGCGCTCGCGTCAGTCTCGCTATTCCAGACGAGAAAGCATTCTTCGATTTTGTAAAATTGTGCTTTGCGAAAAAGCGCAAAACACTGGTCAACAATTTGCGCGCGCTAGCCGAACCGGACGCCGTCCGCGAAGCTCTGACATCGCTACAACTGCGCCTCGACGCCCGCGCGGAACAACTCACGGTCTCGCAACTAGCCGCGCTCCACCAACGCCTGCATAAATAACTTCTTCGACGGACACTCACGGAATTTTAACCTTCGCGTAGCCGCGCGGTAATACTCGCCGCCTTGTAATGGCGTCGTAGAGGAAGGTCGCTGAGACGCACGTCGGGACTAACACGTTCTGTCGTGGGGGCCCGCGTCTCCGTCATCCATATAAATTCAAGGAGGAAGTCAGATGTCTATCGGTACGCAAAGAAAGTGCGCGCCTCGTCGCTCGCCTTTCAGATTTGTGCCAAAGCAGACGGCCGTTTTGGCAGTGGTAGCGGCAATGGCGTTAGCCGGCGGAGCATTCATCAGCAAAGTTTCTGCGAACGACGACGACCGTTCCAACCGCTTCCAATTTCAGCCGGATAGTTTGGTGCTCAGTCGCAGCGTGTATGTGGGAACGGCCGCGACGGTCACGATCGGCGAGACCTTGCCGCTGGGCTGCGTCGGCGGCCCCAACGGCACCTCCAACGTCTCGGTGCCCACTACCACGCCCGGCACCAGCGTGGAAATCGCGGTCCCTTGCGGCATCGCCAGCGATAACGGTGAATTTCCAAACCTTTTCGACGCGCACAACGTCTGGAACAATTCCGGTTCCGACGGGAGCTTTGGCATCACTTCACCGATCTTCCTGGACAACCTCTCGACCGATGGCCGGTTGTTGAGCACTCTGCCGATCCCCAGCGATCAAATCGTGACCAGCTTCAGCTCGAAATCAGAATTGGCGCTGAATCGCTCGATTGACGGAAAATCCATCACCTTCATGGCCTACCATGGCGGCCCTGGTTGCGGCGGTTTCCCTGTTGCTCCGACGGCGCCGAACCTGTTAGACGTATCGGCTTCCAACACTCCGGGAGTTTGCGATCTGACGAATCCGGTAATCACCACATTTCAAAGTACTCCAGTCGTTCCCGCGGCGTACTTCCGTGCGGTCGCGGAAGTGGATAGCGATGGCCGCCTGAATGTCACGGATGGCAACGCCTACAGCGGAGATAACGGACGCGCGGCGATAAAAGGCGCGAACGACTTGTACTACATGGTGGGCAACGACAACAGCGGCAATCTTTCCAAGAAGCAACTCACGACGACGCCGAGCGGCATCGATCTCATCAATGCCACGGGCGCTGAACTGCTCGTGCCTGGCGGAACGCCGCCCGTGCCGCCAAACATCGGCATGATTGGGCGCCTGGAATTTGGAACCGACAAACCGGGTAAAGACACCAACTTCCGCGGCTTGACCATCTTCAACAACACCCTGTATATCAGTAAGGGCAGCGGCGGCAATGGCATCAATACCGTGTATCAAGTGGGCAGCGTGGGCACACTGCCCACCGGAACTGCGGCGCAGCTTGCTGGGGTACCGATCACGATTTTGCCGGGATTCCCCAACACTGCCGCTAGCACCTCCACAGCCTTTCCTTTCGGCCTCTTTTTCGCGAATGCCACTACCTTGTATGTATGCGACGAGGGCGATGGAACGCTGGTAACTCCCCCGGTCAATGGCAATGTGGCGGACGCGCAATCGCTGGCCACGGCCGGCTTACAAAAATGGAGTCTGGTCAACGGAACGTGGACCATGCTCTATGTTCTGCAAGACGGCTTGAATATCGGCGTGCCCTATAACGTGGCCAATTATCCGGCGGCACTCGACCCCGCAACCGGCGGTTGCCGCAACATCGCGGGCCGCGTCAATCATGACGGCACGGTGACCATCTACGCGATCACTTCAACCATCAGCGCCAATGGCGATACGGGCGCGGATCCCAACAAACTCGTGAAGGTCACGGATCGGCTCAGTGCCACAACGCTGCCGACTGGCGACGGAGACAACGACCGGGACGACCGGCTGGGTCACTTTGCGATTATTCGCTCGGCCAAGGCTGGCGAAGTGTTTCGCGGCGTGGCGTTTGCGCCGTCGTCGGACCACGATGACGACCACGGCGGCGACAACCACTGAGATGCGGTAGCGGAACAGGCTTCAGCCAAGAGCCTTTTTGGGCCGATTCCTACCGGCTCAAGAAGGCTCTTTTTCGTGCCACTTGTATTATGACTTCTCTCCGGTCTTCTTATTCGCGGCCACCAGGCGGTCAGGATAATCGCTCATGATGCCGTCGATACCCGCGGCCATCAGCAGACGCATGTGCGCGCCCTGATTCACGGTCCAGGCCACCACTTGTAAATCTCTGCGGCGCGCCTGGCTGAGCAGCCACGGGGTGACCAAATCTCCGCGCACCGCTACTTGCCGCGCGCCGATTTCCAGCGCTTTATCGAGCGGATCCTCAAGCTGGCCTTCGTACAAAAGCCCGGTCATCAACGTGGGTTCGATTTTGCGCACGGCCGCGAGAATTGCCGGATCAAAGGAAATCACCACGGTGCGTGCGATTTCTCCAGAATTCCGCAGCGCACTAATCAGCGCGTGCTCGCCGCCCCAGGAGCCGCCGGGTTTCAGTTCCAGGTAGAACACCACGTCATGCTTCTTCGCGAAGTCCAAAAGCTCTTCGAGCGTGGGGATGCGTTCGCCGGTAAATTCGCTGCCGAACCACGAGCCGGCATCCAGTTTGCGCAATTCTTCCAGGCTCAGGTCATGCACCACGCCGTGACCGTTGGTGGTGCGGTTAACGGTATCGTCGTGGATGGCCACCAGCCGGGTGTCGCGCGTCAACTGCAAGTCCGTTTCGATGAAATGTACGCCGAGCGCCACGGCCTTGCGAAACGCCGCCAAAGTATTTTCTGGCGCGTGGCCCGATGCTCCGCGATGCGCAATCAACAGCATGTCTCACGGTCTCCGGTTCCGGTTAATTGGTCGCTACAGTTATGCTAGCATCCGGCGCGAAGATTGGCAGCCCGTCGCGAAACGCCGGCAGTTTGTAAGGCAACACGTGCTGGCACCCGTTCGGACCGCGCTTCCAATCTAACTTGCGGTTTGGCTCGTCAGTAAGAATGGAAGGAGCAACCATGCGCAAGAATCTTTCGAGGCACTGCGGCCTTCCGGCGCTGCTCATGTACACGCTGACAATCATATTCATTGCCGCGATAGGAGCGACCGCCGGCAGCGCGCGACAGGACGCCAAAACACAACGCGGCGAATCACCTGCGCGGCAGAATCTGCTCAAAGAAGTGCGCCACCAGTTGCAGCTGCTGCCGTACTATTCGGTGTTCGATTATCTTTCATATCGCATCGACGGAGACACCGTGACGCTGCAAGGCCAGGTGGTGCGGCCCACGCTGAAGTCGGACGCCGCATCCGCTGTAAGAGAAATCGAAGGCATCACGGGAGTGGTGAACAACATTGAAGTGCTACCGGTATCGCCGACGGACGATGAGTTGCGCCGCGCGTTGTACCGCGCGCTTTACAACGACACGGCGCTCGCCCGCTATGCCTACACTGCGGTGCCTGCGGTACACATCATCGTGAAAAATGGCAACGTCACGCTAGAAGGCATTGTCGACAGCGAGTCGGACAAGAATCTCGCCAACTCACGCGCCAATGCAGTGCCGAATGTGTTTTCGATGAAGAACAATTTAACCGTCGCAACTAAGACGTCGTAACGCGCGGTCTTGTTGAGCTGGGCGCAGCATGCTGCGCCCGTACAAAGGCTTCGGCGGAGCAACGAGCACGGCATGCCGTGCCCCTACGCGTCGCCTCAATTATCTCCGTGCTTAATTCGCGAAAGCGGCGTCAAGCCGCCGCACTCCAAATTATCCGGTTATGCGCCTAGCGCGCCGGCTTTGATGGTTTGGCGGGAGATTTTGCGCGCGGCATCTTTGAGGGCGTCGACGATGCGCGGCATATTGTTTTCGTCGGTTTGCGTCAGGGTGCCGCTGACGCCGAGAGCCGCGGCGACATTTCCTCCGGCATCGAAGATGGGAGCGCCGAGGCAGCGCGCGCCCAGGCTGTTTTCTTCGTCGTCGACCGCGTGACCTAATTGCCTTACGCGTTCCAGATCCGCGACCAGGCGCGGCACACTTACTATCGTTTTTGGCGTGCGTTTTTTTAATCCTTGCTGGCGCAAAATTGCTTCGGCTTCATTTTTCGGCATCCAGGCGAGCAGCGCTTTTCCCACGCTAGTGGAATGCAGAAACATGCGGCGGCCCACCCAGGTATTTATTTTAAAAAATCCCGGCGCCTCCACTTTCTCCACGTACACGGCTTCGCCCTGATCGAGCACCGCGAGGTGCACGGTCATGTGAATCTTTTCGCTGAGCGCGCGCATGAAGGGCTGCGCAACGTCCACCAGATTCACACCGGCCAGATCCACGCCGGCTTGCGCGTCGCGGCCGAGGCTGAGCACTTTCAGACCCAGGCGGTAGCGGCCGGTCTGCGCGTCGCGCCGCAAATAGCCGCGGCGGTCCAGCACGCGCAGGATGTAGCTGGCGGAGCTCTTGGGAATGGCTAAGCGGCGGCTGATTTCGGAGTTGTTCATGCCATCGCGGCGCTGCGCGGTGGCTTCGAGAATGTTCAAGGCGCGTTCGACGGCGGTAGCGGTGCTGGCGTCTTTTTCAGGCATGCATATCCTCCGACGGGCTTGGGCGATCGATGTAAGCGATACGTTCGGCCGATAAGTTTTGCTTATGTTCACCGCCCAGAATACTAGTTCAGCATACTGAACACAATATTGTGCACCCAGATGAGTTTTTGCTACAACACAGGCATGCAGCGTGAACACATGTTCAGCATATTGAACAAGCCTGGCGGCGAGGGAAGTTCCTCTCCGTTACGAGGAAAATTTATATCTTGCAGGTCTCGAGCGAGCATTGCCGTCCGCAAAGAGTTCTTGACTGAGGGTTATCTCATTGCAGTCACTAGCTTTACTGACTATGCTACGCGTGGAGCGCGCAGCCTTTGGCGCTCCGATTGCCTACACTCCTCCGGGCCTGCAGCTGCCACTGCGCTCGCCAGCCTGCGCGCCGGAAAGGGACGATAAACCGCTATGGCCAGCTCTCCAGCACGGTCTCAAGCAAATTCTCCTGGAACGTCCGCGCCGCAGAACGCTGGCCCGGACCCGCTCATGCCCGTGAACACCGCGCCGCTGGACTTTGACGCCGCGCGCGATCTGCCGGCCGGTTTCCTGGAATTCCTGACGGCGCTGCACACCGCTCTTACGCCCCGGCAGCAAGCGTTGCTGGCCCGCCGCGACTACGCGCTGCGCAACGCGCACGCCGGAAAGCTTCCCGACTATTTGCCGCCCAGCGTGGCCGCCATGCAGCCGTGGCGCATCGAGCTGCCCTCGTGGTGCGCGGACCAGCGCAATCAAATGACTGGCCCGGCGGATGACGCCGACCTGGTGGTGAAGATGCTCAACTCCGGCGCACCCGGAGTGATGCTGGACCTGGAAGATTCGATCGCCAATGCCTGGACCCATTTGAAAACCGGGATCGACAATGTGCTGGCTGCGCTGGCCGGCACGCTGACGTATGAGGATCGCAAGCGCAATAAAACAGTGGGAATCAATCCGAACGCGGTGACGATTTTCACGCGGCCACGCGGCTTGCACCTACATCAAGCGGGGATTATTCAAGACCAGCTGATTCCCGCATCGCTTTTTGACGTGGCGATGATTACCTATCAGATGGATTTTGCCGCGCTGAAGCACCCACTGTGTTTTTACATTCCGAAATCGGAGTCCGCGGACGAAGCGCTATGGTGGCGCGATCTGTTCCAGATGGTGGCGGCTGCCAAAGGTTTGCCCGCGAACGCCATCAAGTGCATGGCGCTGGTGGAATCGCATCCGCTGGCCTACCAGATGGAGGAGTTTGCGTGGAATCTACGCGATCACATTCTGGGACTGAATCTGGGGCGCTGGGATTACATGGCCAGCCTGATTCATTTCAACCTGGAAAAGCGCGAGTGGGTCTTGCCGGACCGCAACACCATTCCGCACGATGTGGCGTTTTTCCAAAATTTGCGCAACTTGATGCCGGACATTTGTCACAAGCATGGTTTGCTGGCGATTGGCGGCATGACCGCGCTGTATCCGAGCCGCGAAGACGCCGAACTAAATGCGCACGCGCTGGCGGCGCTGGCACAAGATAAAAAGAACGAAGCGACGTCGCTCATGGATGGCGCATGGACTGGGCATCCGGATCAGAACGAAATTGCGGTCAGCCAGTTCCCTGCTCCCAACCAACTGAACGCGCGCCCTGCGAATGCCAACACGCATCCGGACTTGCGGCCAATTCCGGCGAATGTCGGCAAGCGCACACTGGCCGGAACGCGCGCGGCGATTCGCACGGTGATTCGCTATCGCAACGGCGTGCTCAACGGGCGCGGAGCAAGTTTGCTGGATGGCTACATGGAAGATCTGGCCACCGATCGGATTTATCGCCTGATGATCGCGCAGCGTATGCAACATTCTGCGCACGTGGCCATTCTGGATGAAGCGGGGCAACCAGTGCCGCATTCTCCGGAACTCATTCACAAACTTTTCGACGAAGAGTTGCAGCGCTTGGTGAACGAACCTACCGGCAAGGATGTGGGCACGGCGGAGACGCTGAGCAAGGCGCGCGAACTGAGCGAGAGCATGATTTTGCGCGGTGAGTTCAACCCTTCTTGAGCGCAAGGTTGAATGCAAGGTTGGGCGCAACAAGGTTGAGTTCCGGATTTTAATTTTCAACGTTTGGTTTGTGAGGAGCACTTATGTCCGCGACGAAGATCGATGAAGCAAACAATGGAGCAGGCAACAAGACGATTTCTGACTGGTCCAGCAACGCGCGTTGGTCTGGCATCACGCGGGCCTATTCTCACGAAGATGTGTTGCGGCTGCGCGGCTCGGTGCTGATCGAGTACACGCTGGCGCGATTGGGCGCCGAGCGATTGTGGAAGCTGATGCACGAGGAAAAGTTTGTTCCCGCGCTGGGTGCGATCACCGGCAATCAGGCCATCGAGATGGTGCAGGCCGGACTGTTGGCGATTTACGGCTCGGGCTGGCAAGTGGCGGCGGATGGTAACTCCGCCGGGGACGTGTATCCCGATCAATCGTTGTATCCGTGCGATTCCGCTCCGAAACTGGTGGCGCGGCTGAATCGTGCGCTGCAACGCGCGGACCAGATCGATTCGGTGGAGCGCAAAGGCACGGACGCGGCGGGCGCGGGCACTTACTGGTTCGCGCCGATCGTGGCGGACGCGGAAGCCGGGTTCGGTGGCTCGCTGAACGCCTACGAACTGATGAAGGCGATGATTGAAGCAGGCGCGGCGGGCGTGCATTTTGAAGATCAACTTTCGTCGGCGAAGAAGTGCGGGCATCTGGGCGGCAAGGTGGTGGTGCCCACGCGCGAGTTTATCGAGAAGCTGACGGCCGCGCGGCTGGCCGCAGACGTCTGCGGCGTGCCAACCATTTTAATCGCGCGCACGGACGCCAACTCCGCGGGCTTGCTGCTTTCCGACGCCGACGAGCGCGACCGCGAATTTATTCACGGTGATCGCACTCCGGAAGGATTCTTTCAATTTCGCGGCGGTATCGACGCGGCGATTAATCGCGGCTTATCGTACGCGCCGTACGCGGACATGCTGTGGTGCGAAACTTCGACGCCGGATCTAGCCGAAGCGCGGAAATTTGCCGACGCCATTCACGCAAAATTTCCCGGCAAGCTGCTGGCCTACAACTGCTCGCCATCTTTCAACTGGAAGAAAAAGCTGGATGATGTGACCATCGCAAATTTCCAGCACGAACTTGGCAAGATGGGCTACAAGTTCCAGTTTGTGACGCTGGCGGGATTCCACGCGCTGAACATGTCCATGTTCCACCTGGCGCGCGGCTATGCCAGCGCCGGCATGACCGCATATTCCAAGCTGCAGCAGGAAGAGTTTGCCGCGCAGGAGTTAGGTTATCGCGCGGTGAAACATCAGGCATTTGTGGGCACGGGATACTTTGATGAGATCGCCCAGGTAGTGTCCGGCGGCGCTTCGTCCACGACGGCTTTGGCAGGCTCGACGGAAGCCGCGCAGTTCCATCACAACCACGATCGCAACGAGCACAAGGAAGATAAGAACACTCACGGCCACGCAAAGAGCGTCGCCGTATCACAAACGGTCTGAACAATAAGCCAGTTGGGCGCGCGGCCAAACGTGAGAAATTGTCACGTTTGGCCGCGCGCTTTTTTGCAAACCGTCGAACTTTACTTGGAAGATTTATTGACGCCCGCGTGGCGATTGAGCGTGTACACCAGCTTTTGCCCGGACGGCGGAACCTTTACCGCACCGCCGAAGATGATGTCTTTCGCGGAGACTTTCTTGCCGTAAAGGCGTTCGTTGGCGTCGTTATCCGGGCGCACGGTCGAGCCTTCGAGCGAAATACCCGCAAACAATCCGCGCGACCTGGAATAGGAGAGCACTTCCGCGCGCAACGTGACGTCTGATTCGGCTGAAGCGGTGCGGCCCTTGGGACCCGCGGCGACCGAAGCGTCTCCGCCGAGTTTCACCTTGCTGCTCAAAATAGATTGCGCGCCGCGGTCGTTCATGACCAGCAACACGAAGTCCGTGGCTTGCCCGCCGATTTGCAGCCCGAAGCTTCCGCCTTCGAGGGCCATCATGGAAGGAGCGCTCCACGGGCCGCGGAAGTTGGCGCCGGTGCGGCAGGTCATGGCGCCGCGGCCGTAGCTGCCGCCCACCACGAATGCGGCTTTAAGAACCGAGGGATAAACGATGACGCATTCTGCTTTTTGCAGCAGATCCTTCGGAATGTCGTCTGGCACGTTTAGGATTTCGGTCATCACCGTGCCGCAGTTGCTCAGCCGGTCGCTCTCCTTGGTGCTGTCTTGGGCCGCCAAGATCGGCAGCGCGCACATTGCTAGGCTCATACATCCGGCTATCCATCGCTTCATCGAAAATCTCCTTAGTTAGAACATCGCCGTTATCGCTGAGAATTACTAGGCGCGTCCATCATAATGACTTCCGGGGCATGCCGCAATCGCGCGGTTACACGGCCCGAAAGCTGTTCTTCGCTCAGTTTGAGATGCCCATCTGGGTAAGAAAGTACGCGTAATTGAAGGCCACATCCTTCAGCCGGTCGTAGCGGCCGGACATACCGCCGTGTCCCGCGGGATCCAAGTTGGTCTTGAAGATCAAAATGTTGTGATCGGTGCGCAAAGCGCGCATTTTGGCCACGTATTTGGCGGGCTCCCAGTACATCACCTGGCTGTCGTTGAAAGAAGTGCGCACCAGCATGTTGGGATAATCCTTGGCTACGACGTTGTCGTATGGCGAATAGGTGAGCATGTAGTCGAAGGCGGGTTTTTCTTTGGGATTACCCCACTCTTCAAATTCGCCGACGGTGAGCGGCAAGGTCTCGTCCAGCATGGTGTTCATGACGTCGACGAAGGGCACCTGCACCAGCGCGGCGTGAAACAAATCCGGACGCATGTTCAGCACCGCGCCCATCAGCAACCCGCCGGCGCTGGCGCCTTGAATCACCAAACGATTTTTGGAGCCGTAGCCTTGCGCGACTAAATATTCCGCCGAGACGATAAAGTCGGTGAAGGTATTTTTCTTGTGCATCATGCGGCCGTCGTCATGCCAGGCTTTGCCCATTTCTCCGCCGCCGCGAATGTGCGCCACGGCGTACACCACGCCGCGATCCACCAAGCTGAAGAGATCGGAATTGAAATAGATGTCGTTGGAAACTCCGTACGAGCCATAGGCAGTAAGGAACAGCGGCCCTGTGCCATCCAGCTTTAGTCCCTTCAAGTGCACCATGGAAATTGGGACTTTGACGCCGTCGCTGGCGCTGGCATAAATTTGCTCGACTTCATATTTGGAGCGATCAAAACCACCGGGGATTTCGCGCTGCTTCAAGAGTACGGAAGTGCCCGCGGCCATATCGTAGTCAAAAACCGAAGCAGGAGTGATGAAGGACTGATAGCCGTAACGAAGCTTGGTGGTGTCGTATTGCCGGTTGACCTGCACATAGGCGGTGTACGCCGGCTCCGGAAACGCGATGCGACGCGCGGCCCCGGTGGCCAGATCCGTGACGCGCATTTGCGGCAAGCCATTTTCGCGCTCGGAAAGCACGTAGTAATTCTTGAAAAAGTCGACATCATCCAGCATCACGTCGTTGCGCTCCGGGACGACTTCCTTCCAATTCGCGCTTCCTGGAGCATCGACCGGCGTCTTCACGAGGCGGAAATTGCGGCCGGTATCGTTCACCCGGATGTAGAAGGAACTTCCGTTGTGGTCCGGATAATACTCGACGCCTTGTTTGCGCGGCTCGAGGACTTTCCATTCCGCCATTGGCTGGCCAGCGGGAATGTAACGCGCTTCGCTGGTGGTGTGACTGCCAACCGTCAGGAAAAGATAAGCCCGGCTGCGCGTCCTGTTAACGTACACATCGAAGCGCTCGTCTTTTTCTTCGTAGATCAGCGTGTCCGGCCCCGCGCTTCCCGCGGTGTGCCGGTACATGCGATAGGAGCGCTTGGAGACCTCGTCCTCGATGGTATAAAAGAGCGTCTTGTTATCGTTGGCCCAGGCGAACGAGTCGACCCGCTCGACGTGATCGGCGAGTACTTTGCCGGTGCGCAAATCTTTCATGGCCAGCGTGTATTGCCGGAAGCCGGTGTTGTCCGTAATGTAGGCCAGCAGATTTCCGTCGTCGCTCACATCGAACCTGCCCAAGGACATGAACTTCTGTCCTTTGGCCAGTTCGTTCACGTCCAGCATGACTTCTTCGGTGGCGTCCAGGCTGCCCTTTTTCCGGCAGAAAATCGCGTACTGCTGCCCTGCTTGTGTGCGCGAATAATAAAAGTAGTCGCCCTCGCGGTAGGGCACGTCCACATCGGTTTCCTTGATGCGGCTAAGCATCTCGGCGTACAGCTTTTTCTGCAGCGGCTCGGTAGGTTTCATCACCGCGTCGGTGTAGGCGTTCTCGGCTTCGAGGTAGGCGCGTACTTCGGGATTGCTTTTTTCGCGCAGCCAGAAATAGTTGTCGACCAAAGTGGTACCGTTGATTTCGGTGGTCTTCGGGACTTTTTTGGCTACGGGGGGCTTTACGGCGGGAGAATCATCCGCCGCGGCCGCGGCCAGCCCGCACGACGCAGTCAAGAGCAGCATGCTCAACGCAAAATATCGCCAGGATTGTTTGTTCACGCGAGTTCCCCTCTCAATATCGAAATGCAACAAATTCTATCGCGACTTAGTATCGCAGCCTACAATCGCGACTCATGCTCGGTCAGATGCAGACAATGAGGCGCACGTCGAGGTTGCCACCAGCTTACGGTGCTCGTTGATAGGTTACTGCGCCGCCGACTAGGACGGTTTGCGCGTGGCTGGTGTACTCGAAGGGGTCGCCGTCGAAGAGCACCACGTCGGCGTCTTTGCCGGCAGCAAGCGAACCTAGCTTGTTATCGACGCCAAGTATTTTTGCGGCGGAAATGGTGATGGCGCGCAACGCGCCCTCGAGGCCCAGGCCGTTGGCCGCGGCGATGGCGGCTTCAAAGATCAGGATGCGGCTTTTAGGTACGTAGGCTTCGTAGCCGGTCATCAGCGCCATGGGAATGCCGGCTTGGTTGACGAGTGCGGCATTTTCGTACGTGGCGTTGGCAGTTTCGTGGCGGAACGGCGCTTGCATCACGGGACCCAGCAACACGGGAACCCCGGCTTTGCGGATAACATCCGTAATCAAGTACGCCTCGGTGGCGGAGGCGATCATATATTTCAGGTGAAATTCCGTTCCGATGCGGATGGCGGTGTCGATGTCATCCGCGCGATACGCATTGAAGATGGCTGGGAGTTTCCCGGCGACGACGTCGGCCAGGACTGCCAAGCGCGTATCGAGCGTGGGCAGCTTGGTTGCATCGCCGCCGTCTTTCTGCCACTTCTCCCACTTGGCGCGATACTGCTGGGCGTCCAACAGCGCGTGGCGAATGATCTCGGCAGTTTTCATGCGCGTCATGGGAGCCTTGCGCGCGGCGCCGTAGGTTTCCTTCGGACCTTCGCCAAGATTGAAGACCATGGCAGATTCGGGACGGAGAGAGATTTGATCCACGGTGGTAATTGCGGATTGCGGACCAACTGTTTTGAAAATTCCGGCAACGCCGGCGATGGGATTGCGATCGCCAGGAGCCACCTGAAGCGTGGTTACGCCGAAGGAATTTACATAGCGATAGAGAAGATCCTGCGGATTCAGGGAATCGCGCACGTGCACGTCCGCGGTGTTGGGGTCGGTGGATTCATCCTGATCCTGATCGGCGGGGATGTTGTAGGCGCCGGAAACGCCGGTGGTGGTGTCCGTATCGATCAAGCCGGGCGTGACGTACGCGGCGTGCAGCGCTTGATAGCCTGCGGGCGCGCTGAGATTTGCTCCGTTGCGCACGGCTTCGATTTTGCCGTCGCGAATCAGCACCAGCCCCGGACCACCTTGAGGCGTGGTGCTGTCCATGGAATACAAGTGGTCGGCACTGATGGCGACATTCTGCGCCTGCGCGGGGCCCGCCACGACGAATCCGAGCGTTGCGGCAGAAATAAACGCGGAGAATTTCACGGAAAGTTTCACTGCGCACCTCCCGCAGCCGGCTGCGCAGGATTCAGCTTGGGGTAACGCGCGCCGACGGCGAATCCGCCGGTGGCGTAATGCAAGTCCGCGGGATCGCTGCGATCAAAAACTTTTTGCCCCTCGATCCAGGTTTGCAGCACGTGGGTGTAAACGCTGAAGGGTGAACCGCTGAGGATCACGAAGTCCGCATCCTTGCCAGGCGTCAACGAGCCAATGCGACTTTGCAGATCGAGCATTTCCGCCGGATAAATGGTCAGCCCTTTCAGCGCGGCTTCTTCCGACATGCCGCCGCGAATGGCAAGCGCCGCGGAACGCAGCAGCAAACGAGAGTTGGTGATGGGATCGTCGGTGTTGAAGGCCACCTTCACTCCAGCTTTTTCCAGTTGGGCGGGGCAGCTCATGTTCACGTTGATGGTTTCGGGCTTGCCGCCGGGCGCATCGATCATGGTGTAACTGACGCCCACGTGACGGCGCGCCAGTTCGTTAGCGACCATACAGGACTCCGTGCCGTGATGCACCACCACGCGATAGTGAAACTCGTCAGAGAGCCGCAGAACGGTCATCACGTCGTCGGCGCGGTGCGTGTGATTGTGCACGATGCGTTTGCCTTCGAGAATTTGCACCACGGCGTCGAGGCCGGGATCGGGGTCCGGAGCTTTGGCGGTTTTGTCTCCCGCGGCCACGGCCTTGTTGTAAGCGTCCCAGTGAATTTTGTACTGCTGCGCTTTTTCGTAGATGCCGCGCGCCAGAGCAGCTTCTTCCATGCGCGTCATCGGAGCCTGGCCGCGCGAACCGTAGCCTTTGGGATTGGTTCCGTTGGCCATCTTCATTCCGCCGATGGATCCGGGGACCAGCATCTCTTCAATCGTAGCGCCGCGAAGTTTTATATATGCGGACTGGCCGCCCATCACGTTGGCACTGCCGGGAAGAATGTTGGCGGTGGTGATGCCGCCGGAAAGCGCGATGCGAATGTTGGGGTCGGCGGGATTGATGGAATCAATGACGCGCAGCGCGGGCTGCACGGGATTGGTGCCCTCGTTGCCGTCCTGCCCGTCGGAAACGGTAATGTTGCCGTCGTCGCCGATATGCGAGTGCGAATCCACGATGCCGGGCATGATGATTTTGCCGGAGGCATCGATGACCGTGGCACCGTCAGGAATCTTGGTGGACGCGGCATCACCTACGGCGACAATTTTTCCGTCGCGCACGACCAGCGTGCCGTGTTCGATGGGCGGTCCATCGATGGGGATTATTTTCGCGTTGGTCACGGCCAGCGTCGTGTGAGCTAACTGTGCCGACGCGAATTGCGCACTCGCAAGCAGGGCGAGACCTGCGACAAAAAGTCCGGCGAACAGAGGGCGTTTCGCGTGTAACTTTCTCTGGCACCCAAATTCAGCTGCGACATGTTTCAGAATCATCAAGCGCCTCTCGACAACCGATATAATTCGTTGCAAAACAAACCAAAGATCGCGCCAATGCCAAACTATGGCGCGGTGACCAACGGCAATTCGATGAAGCTGGCCTGTCCCGGCGCGTGATAAATGCGTTGCGTGGCTTTGCGATAGTCCGCCGGTTTGGCCCAGAAGATAGACGGGACAAACGTCTGCGGGTTGCGGTCGTAAAGCGGGAACCAGCTGGATTGGATCTGCACCATGATGCGGTGCCCCGGCAAAAAAACGTGATTGGCGGTCGGCAGCGCAAAACGGTAGAGCAACGGTTGGTCAGGCGCGATGGCTTTGGCAAACTCCAGGCTTTCGCGATAGCGGCCGCGGAAAATGTCCGCGGAGATCATCAATTGGTAGCCACCCATCTCAGGATCGCTGGCCACTTCGTCGGGGTAGACGTCGATTAATTTAACGACCCAATCCGAATCTGTGCCGCTGGTGGACGCCACTATATTGGCGATGGGCTGGCCGCTGATTTTGGTTGGCGCGCGCAACACGTCAGAGGTGAAGACCACCACGTCCGGGCGGCCCGAGGCTTCGCGCTGGTCATCGACCAGCCACAGCGGCCACGTCAAACCGTGATCGTAGCCAACTTGCCGCGTGGGACGCGCGCGAAACGGCACGGGCTTATCGGGATCGGAAATATACTCCTCGAAGCTGGAACCAGCAGCCGCGTCGCCGGAAGCGGGCGCGGCAAAGCCCAGTTTCAAGCCAGCCTGCAGATACAGCGGCGTGGGATGAATCGCGCAGGCCGGGCTGGCATCCGCCGCGCAGCCTGCGGGCCACGAAGACAAACGGCGCCAGGTATTCGTTCCCGTTTCAAAAGCGTTCACCGGCGCGACGTTCGATTTCGGCGCGTCATCCTTCAAATAGTGATCGAGGAAAGGACGAAGTATTTCCCGCTGAAAATACAGCGAAGTGTCGCTGTTGAATTTAATGGCGCCCAGCGAACTGCCGTCATCGATTTCTTGGCCGTGATGCCACGGTCCCATCACGAGAAAAACTTTATTGTTATCGACGTCTTTGGATTTGAGCGCTTTGTAAACGGCGACGGCTCCGTAAATATCTTCTTGATCCCACAGACTGTCCACCACCATCACGGGAATTTTCAGCGGCTGCGCGGCAAGAATCTGGTCCATGGCTTGTTCGCGCCAAAAAGCGTCGTACGTCGGATGCTCAAGAATTTTGCGCCAGAAGCCGACTTGTTCGAGGCCGCGTTGGCGGCCCAGTTCGCCCGCGGAACCAGCCTTCATGTACATGTCGTAGTCGTCGTAATTGGTGGTCCACCATTTGGCGGAATTATCGCGCGTGGCCTCCTGTTCGTAGATGTACGGCATGTTTTGCTCGCGAAACGCGCCGTTGTGAAACCAATCGTCGCCCTTCCAGCCGTCCACCATGGGGTTCATCGGCACGGAAACTTTCAGCGCGGGGTGTGGATTCACCAGCGCCATCAATGGAGTAAAGCCGTCGTAGGAAATTCCCAGAATGCCCACGTTGCCGTTGCTCTCCGGAATATTTTTCACCAGCCAGTCGATAGTGTCGTAAGTGTCTGTGGAATGATCCGCCGACGTGGGATTCAGCGGCCCGTGCAGCGGGCGGTTCATCACGTACTCGCCTTCGGAGCCGTATTTGCCGCGCACATCCTGAATCACGCGAATGTAGCCGCCTTCGATGATGACGAAATTGGCGTTGTCGTAACCTTCGAGAATGGAAGCGAGATGCGAGCTCTCGGCGTGCGTCGTAAGCTCCGCTGCGTTATACGGCGTGCGCGTCAGCAGAATCGGCGCGCGATTGGCGCCCTTGGGGATGAGGATTTCCGTGTGCAACTTCACGCCGTCGCGCATGGGAATCATAACTGTGCGGCGGACGTACTCGAGCGTGTCGGTCTTGGGCACGAAGTGCGCCGGCGTTTCGTTTGGCAACGTTCCTTGCGCACCGAACGAGTTGCCCGGCGACGGACTCTGCGCGAAGGATGGCACAGCAAGCCACAGCGCTAGCAGCAGCGACAGCAGGCAGGCCTTACTTACGAAATACAACGCGAGGTGCAACGGCTTCATGAGTTTTTCTCCTGAAATTTGTGCGGATCGAGCACGGCGCAATGCGCGCCCAAGAGATGCCCAATAAACACCCAATAAACAATGGTCGCGATGGTGGCGCGGGATTCTTGCAACGGTCGCGGATTCGTGATGGAGCGACAAGTTTAAAAAATGCGGACGCGCGAGTATATCTCCGTCGCGCCCTCACATGCCAGCGTAGGGTGACATCTTCGCGCGAACTTTGGACGTGAAAAACCCTCACTTCGTTTCTGCTGGCTAAGTTTATCGCGCCTGTGCGTTCTGAGAAACGGTTGACGTGCACGCACGCTCGAACGGTTCGGTTTCATGTACACTTTCGACAACATCGAGATTTTCGAGAAAATCCTTATCACCGGAAAGCGCGGAAACGCAGCCGCAGGCTAGTTTTGCTGCAAACGGGGAGGGCAAGAAATGGACGGGATATTTTGGTTTTTTGGCGTATTGGTTGTCGTTCTCGGTTTGAGCGTGGTGCTCGGCTCGTTTTTCACCGTGGAAACCGCACAAGTGGCTATCGTGCAGCGCCTGGGAAAATTCGCGCGCGTCGCCGGCCCGGGATTGAACTGGAAAACGCCGCTGATTGAAGCGGTGGTAAAGCGCATGAGCCTGAAGGTGCAGCAGTTCGATGTGCAAGTGGAAACCAAAACGCAGGACAACGTTTTCGTGCAGATACCCGTCTCCATTCAATACAAAGTGATGCCCGAGGCGGTGGAATCGGCGTTTTACAAATTGACGGATCCGGTGAAACAGATTGAATCGATGGTTTACAACGTGGTCCTCGGGCATGTGCCAAAAATGAAGCTGGACGACACCTTTCTGAATCAGGCGGATATCGCCAACGATTTGCGCGACAGTCTCGACGGCTCGATGAAAGAGTATGGCTACTCCATCGTAAAAGTGCTGATCTCCGACATTGTGCCGGACCAGAAAGTGAAAGCCGCCATGAACGACATCAACGCCGCGCAACGCGAGCGCGAAGCCACCGTCTCGCGCGCAGAAACGAACAAGCTGCTCTTGGTGAAGCAGGCCGAGGCGGAAGCCGAATCCAAGCGACTGCAAGGCGAAGGCATCGCCAATCAGCGCCGCGCTATCATCATGGGTCTGAAGGAATCAGTGGAAGACTTCGCGAAAACCGTGGAAGGCTCGACGCCGCAGGACGTAATGCAGCTGGTGTTGATGACGCAATATTTTGACACGCTGAAAGAGATTGCGGCCAACGATCACAGCAATACCATATTAATTCCGCACACGCCAAACACCCTGACGGATCTTTTCAGCCAGATGCGCAACGCCATAATCACCGGCAACGAAATGACCAAGCAAGCGGTGCCAAACACGCTCTCGCCTGAAAACAGCAAGCGCTGAGCGGGCGCGGCAACTATTGCAGAGCGATCTTCTGCACCAAGGGCAAGTCTTTTGACGATCCGCCAACCATAAAAGCGTAACTGCCGGGAACGAGCTTCCAGGCATCCGCGGTGGCATCGTAAATGGAAAGATATCGCCGGTCGACAGTAACGGTTACTTCTTTGCTTTCGCCGGGGTTTAGCTGGACTTTGCTCCAACCCACCAGACGCTTTGGCGGTTCGCCGGCATCAGCGGGTAGCGCGGCGTAAACTTGGGCAACCTCCGCGCCCGCGCGAGCGCCGATATTCTTTACCGTGAACGTCACGGTTGATTCCTGTCCCAGCGTAACCTTCAAACCAGAGTAGGTATAAGTGGTGTAGGACAACCCAAACCCAAACGGAAAGAGCACCGGTTTATTTTCCGCGTCGTACCATTTGTAGCCGACCTTCAGACCTTCGTCGTAGTCAACGCTAAAGGTGTATCCGGGATGAGGTCCGTGCCCTCTCGGGCGTCCTGGCGGAGGAGTTTTCAGTTGCGGATGCGGCAGATCCACTTCGCTCAGCGGAAAAGTCATCGGAAGTTTTGCGCCAGGGTTCACGTCACCAAAAAGAATATTCGCCACCGCGTCGGCGCCCTTGCTACCCGCGTACCAGGCTTCGAGTACACCGCTTACTTTGCTAAGCCAAGGCATGGTGACCGCCGTGCCTGTTTCGAGCACTACAATGGTTCGCGGATTGGCCCCTGCCACTTGCGCGATCAGCGCATCCTGATTGTCCGGCAGGGAGAGATTGGGGAGGTCCATATCTTCGCTGGTCCACTGATGTGCAAATACGATGGCGACATCGGATTTCTTCGCTAGCGCGGCGGCGCTTGCGGGGTCGCTGCCCGAATCAAACGCCACCGTCGCGGATGGGGCCTTCGCGGCGATAGCCCGCGAAGGCGAAGTGGGAAACCACACTTTGTCTTTCCAGTGTGTCCCCTGGCTTCCCGGGGGATCCACTTGCGCCGACCCGCCGCCAGAAATCATGCCGGTGTCCGCGCGCGCGCCGATGATCGCGACACTGTGAAGCTTGGCAGCATCGAGCGGCAACACGCCGTCTGCGTTTTTCAGCAGCACGATGCTTTGCTCGGCGATGCGACGTGAGATTTCCAAGCCGCCTTCAACGTCCACCACGCCTTTCTTCACCGGGAAGTCCACGAGGCCGTCGGCAAATTCGGAGCGCAGAATGCGACGTACATGGTCGTCGAGTTCGGCCATGGGCACTTTCCCGGCTTTCACGGCTTCCTTCAGCTTTTCGCCGAAATAGAGGTCCTCGGGCTCCTCGTTGTCAAGACCCGCGGCAGAAGCTTTGACGTCGCTGTGCGTGGCGCCCCAATCGGAAACTACAAAACCTTTATAATTCCAATCCTTTTTGAGCACATCGGTAAGCAGATATTTGTTTTCGCAAGCGTAGTCGCCATTCACTGCGTTATACGAACACATCACCGCGCCGGGATTGGCGATGTCGATGCCGATCTCGAAGGCCAGTAGGTCGCTCTCGCGCATGGCGCGTTTGTCGATGATGGCGTTCACAATGTCGCGGCCGCTTTCCTGATCGTTTACGGCGTAATGTTTAATGTCGCCGATGACGTGCTGCGCTTGTTCGCACTTAATGCGATTGCCCACCAGTGTGCCCGCCAGGATGGGATCTTCGCCCTGATACTCGAACGTACGCCCGTTGCGCGGCTCACGCGTGAGATTGACGCCACCGCCCAGAGTCATGTTATAGCCCTGCGCGCGCAGTTCGCGTCCAATCAGGGCGCCATACTCGCAGGCGGCGTGCGCATCCCAACTCGCGGCTGCAGCGAGATTGGAAGGCAGCGCCGTGGAGTATCGGCCGTTGGCGGCGCTGCTGCGCACACCGTACGCTGCGTCGCTCATCTGAATCATGGGAATGCCGAGCCGCGGAATGCCCAGAACAAATCCCGCGCCGCCATTGCCAAGGTGCGCATTCGGACGCGGAACGTCCCATCCGGGCATGCTGTTGCCGTGCACGAGATCGATTTTTTCGTCGAGGGTCAACTCCTTAAGCACCAGGTCCGCGCGCGCGTCGGGGGAAAGGCTTTTGTCCATCCACTTCGCTTGAAGCGGCGCGCCGGCAAAGGAGTTGGCGTGAAACTCCTGCGCAATGGATGGCGTCGCACTCACCGCGCACAAAAAGATCGCCGCACATGACACCGTCGTCACATTGCTCAGAACGAGGAAAAGCGCCCGAACCGCCGCCAGATAACTCGCGTAAAATCTATGTGTGATCATTCGTTTTTATCCACCGAGCCGTATTCGCAGCCCAGAATCATACCCCATGTCAGAGCCTCTGCACGCTGCGCGACTCGAATTTGGTCCTGAATTTGGAAGGCCTGCATCCGTGTGTATACTTTGTGGTGAGACTTACGGTTCCGAGTGCGTCCTGATGGTTTGGCTGAGCGTGGAGCATCAGACTGCAACGCGTCAAACTACGAGGAGAATAAAAAGATGACTGTGATTTCGATTTCGCGAGTGACTTCGCGGCGGGAATTGTTGAAGGCCGGAGGCTTAATGGCCGGCGCAGGACTGTTTTCGAGTTTGCTGCCCAAGAACGCGCTGGCTGCGACGTTTGCTGGAGAATTTCACCCGGCGGCGCAACAGGCCGCGGCTCCAGCCACCGCGGACATCGTGGCGCAAATGCGCGCGCAGATGGGCGCCGTGCCGCTGCAGACCCTGAAGCTCCGCGACAATCTTTTCATGTTGTACGGCCCGGGCGGCAACATGGTGGCCCTTAACGGGCCGGACGGCAAAGTGCTGGTCGATTCCAGCTTTTCTACCGTGGTGCCAAAAATTCGCGAGACCCTGGATGGCATGGGCAACGCGCCGCTAAAAATCCTGATCAATTCGCACTGGCACCTCGACCACACCGATGGAAACCAAGGCCTGCACGACGCCGGTGCACTCATCGTGGCGCACGAAAATACCCGCAAGCGCTTATCCACGCCGCAGTTCATGGCCGCGCTAAACGTGCACTTTGACGCCGCGCCCGCCGCTGCGTGGCCGCAGCAAACCTTCACCGACAACACCGCGCTTTATTTTAACGGTGAGCAGATTCACCTGGGCTACTTTGCCCCGGCGCACACCGACACGGATATTTTCGTCCACTACCAAAACGGCAACGTGCTGCACATGGCCGATATTTGGTTCAACGCAAATTATCCGCTCATCGATGTCAGCTCCGGTGGCACCATCAACGGCATGATCGCGGCGTCGGACAAGGGCATCAAACTGGCCGATGCCGATACCAAGATCGTTCCCGGACACGGCCCGCTGGGCGACAAGGCTGGCCTCATGAAATATCACGACATGCTGGTGACTGTTCGCGATCGCGTGAAAAAGCAGAAAGATGCCGGGAAGTCGCTGGCCGAAGTCACTGCGGCAAAACCAACCGCCGATCTTGACGCGCAATGGGGTAACGGCTTCATCAAGCCGGATTTCTTCGTGAACTTTGTGTATACGACGCTGTAGCAAATTCACTCCGCCGCGTAAGGCGGCTGCGGCCATCTCACGCGATAATCACATTTATTCGTCCGCGGTCGCGAGGAAAAATCAAAAGCTCAACCAGGCTCGGAGCGTGAAATGAGAATCCGGCTGCGGCCATCACTCCACGATGAAGTCATGGCCCGCTTGCGCATCGCGCCACAGGAAAAGGATGCGCTGTCCAACCGGACTCACGGCGCGCTGGCGGAGATATTCTTTGCGCATCGTGGCCGCACCATCCACAAGTGGGTGCACTATCTCGAAATCTACGAGCGGCATTTCGCGACCTATCGCAACACGCCGGTTAAATTTCTCGAGATCGGCGTGTCGCAGGGCGGTTCACTAGAAATGTGGCGCGAATATTTCGGGAAAGACGCGACGATTTTCGGGATCGACATCGATCCCGCGTGTTCCGGTTACGTGACCGCGCCAAATCAAGTCCGCATCGGCTCGCAGGACGATCCCGCGTTTCTGAAACAAGTACTTCTCGAAATGGGCGCGCCGGATATCGTGCTCGACGATGGCTCCCACGTCGGCCGCCACCAGCGCAAGAGTTTTGACATTTTGTTTCCTCTGCTCAAGCCCGGTGGTCTTTACATCATGGAAGACCTTCACACCTCTTATTGGCCAGGACGCCCGTACGCCGGCGGACACAATCGTGACGGCACCGCCATCGGACATATCAAACAGATGATCGACGACATGCACGCCTGGTATCACCATCGCCGAACCGCCACTCCGGGCAAGACCGACATCGGCGCCATTCATTTGTACGATTCCATCGTGCTGATTGAAAAAAACCGCCGCCCGCAGCCGGGACACTTCCAAGTCGGCTCATGACTTGGCACTCATGCTTAGCACTCATGACTTGGCAATTTACGGTAGGCTGTTCGCGAACATTTTTATTAGCATCCTTTAGCGTCGCCGCGTGGAGCAAGGCGACACCGTGTTCTGGAGAAGAAATGCCCAAGTCCCGTAGAAAATTTTTGACCGATACGTCCCTGGGCGTGCTCGGCCTGGCCACAATTTTTCAAGCCCCGGAGCAGCAGCCCGATAATCTTCCACCTCCTCCGCCGGGCGCGCCACCCGCGTTTGGCACATCGCCGGCGGTCGGACCTGTGGTCTCGCCGGAAACTTTCGTCCAGGCAGAAAAACTCGTGCAAGTGGAAATGACTCCCGCCGAACGCGCCCAAGCCGCCGGCAACTGGCGCAATTCCATGGCCGCGCTTTACGAACGGCGCACCGGCCCGCGCAAAGTGGCGCTCCCGCCAGGACTCGCGCCCGCCACGCAGTGGGATCCGCTTCTGCCCGGCATGAAGCGCGAGCCGCAGCGCAACCAATTTATCCGCAGCAAGTCCGATCCCGGCCCGTTGCCCGCAAACGATGAAGACATCGCTTTCGCGCCAGTAACCAAGCTCTCCCGCTGGATCGAGCAGAAAAAAATCACTTCCGAGCGCCTCACCCACATTTATCTGCAACGCCTAGAAAAATTTAATCCCACGCTGCGCTGCGTAATCACGCTGACGCGCGACCTGGCCCTGCAGCAAGCCAAGCAAGCCGACGCCGAAATTGCCGCCGGCAAATATCGCGGCCCGCTGCACGGCATCCCGTGGGGCGGCAAAGACCTGCTCGACACCGCCGGCATTCCTACCACCTGGGGCGCCGAACCGTTCCGCGATCGCGTCCCCACGAAAAACGCCGCGGTCGTGCAGCGCCTGCACGACGCGGGCGCCGTGCTCGTCGCCAAGCTCAGTCTCGGCGCTCTGGCGCTCAACGATATTTGGTTCGGCGGTCAAACTATGAATCCGTGGCTTCTCGAAGAAGGCGCTTCCGGTTCGAGCGCCGGACCTGGCGCAGCCACGGCTGCGGGCTTGGTCGGTTTCTCCATGGGCAGCGAGACCGGCGGCAGCATCGTCAGCCCCAGCATGCGCTGCGGCGTCACCGGATTGCGCCCCACCTACGGCCGCGTCCCGCGCGACGGTGCGATGACGCTGTGCTGGTCGCTCGACAAACTCGGCCCCATGACGCGCAGCGTCGAAGACGCCATGTTCGTCCTGCACGCCATCTCTGGCCCAGACGCCGCTGATCTCGGCAGCGTCCCCAGCAAACTGGACTTCGACGCCGACGCGCCCGTGCAAGGTCTGCGTGTCGGCTACTTCCCTGCGTGGATGAAAAAAAATCCCGCCACCGACGTGGATCGCGCCGCGCTCGAAACCGTAAAAAAATTAGGCATGGTCCCGGTAGAAGTTTCGCTTCCCGATTGGCCCTACGACTCGCTGGACATCATCCTCTTCGCCGAAAGCGCCGCGGCCTTCGAGGAAATCACCCTCAATCACGCCGTCGATCAACTGAAAATGCAGGTGCCCGACGGCTGGCCCAACTCCTTCCGCCAGTCGCGCTTTCTCTCCGCGGTGGACTTCGTGCAAGCCGACCGCTTCCGCAGAAAAGTAGCCGAAGAAATGGCTCGCGTTTTCGCCGAGGTAGACTTGCTGCTGGTCCCCTCTTTACGCGACGAGATGCTCACCATTTCCAATTTCACCGGCCATCCGTCGCTAACCCTGCGCGCAGGATTCGTCGAAGTCGCCGAAGCCCGCAGCGACTGGGCGCCCGATCCCCACAACCCGCTGCCAAGATTCAATCCGCCGCGCCGCGTCCCGCACGGCATCACCCTGATCGGCCGCCTCTTCGACGAAGGTAAACTAGGCCGCGTCGGCCTAGCGCTAGAACGCGCCTTCGCCGTATCAAGCGAGCGCCCTCCCGGCTTCTAAATTCGATGCGGTGCTTTGGCTCAGCCGACTAGGCCAAAAGTTCCAGGTAGTCGAAGTCTGCGGTATTGTTTTGGAGCAGGTCTTGCACGGCTAATCGCCAATTATTTTGATATGCGTTCGTACCGTCGCCCAAAAATAGACCAGCTTGTTGGATCGTTTGGTGAAGCTGTACGGCGACCTCCAATCGCTGAAGTGCGGCCTGCGCGTTGGCGCGAGCGCCGTTAACTTGCGCGATTTCGGATAAGACAGTCGCGAGGAGAAAAACCAGATGTTTTCCCGCATCCCACCGAGGCCACGCTAGACCTGCTGTCACGCCGGTAGAAAAGGGCGACGTGGTTAATACTTGCTGCCGAATATTGGCGGGCAACTGAGCGGACTCGTCCGGATAAATAATGGTGCCCCACAGCGATCCCGAAAAAAAACGCGGAGGAGCATCACCGCCGCCGCCCTGAGGCATCGGGGGTTGCCAACGGTCACGGGTGAATTTCCACAGATTCTGGCTGTGGCCAACCCCCACCCCGGTTGCCCCGAAACCCAAAGAAAGTAGACCAAGAGGTCCAGCGAACGCGTGCAGGACAGGTTTGCCGGTGCAAGCCAACGTAAGGCCGGACACACAACAACGCCTCACAGCATCTCGGGAACTAGGAATCCTCTCGTCCTCGAACTCAAAGGCGAAGTACCAACCATCGCTGTTCAGAGCTGTTGCTTGTGCTAAAGCCGCGGCAATCGTTTGGTCAGATGCCGTTACGGACCGGCCCAAAACCACAGTCGCAAAAACTGGTTTGTTCAGGCTCACGCCGACCTCTCGGGCAGCGTTGAACAGTCGCGCATTCAACTGTGCAATATCGTGCCTGCCAGCCTCATAAACGATAGCGGGCGCTATCACTGCGCTAGTATTGAGCTCTGCGTTGTCGACTCTCAATTTATTTTTGAAGTCAACCATCTGTTCATCCGAGAACTGGCTGAGCGCTGCGATACTCGCGCGAAACGAAGAGATAGGGTAGGACTGTAGGCAAGCATTCACGAACCCAGGCACATGAAATTGATAATCCATTAAGACTTCCGCGCCGAGGGTCTGGTAGCTCGCCGCGTAGTCCAGTGCGAGTGCCCTGCTAAGGTCTCGCGGACTTAGAATGACGCCGACACCAGCGCCGTGTTGCAACTGTTCCAGAACGAGTCTCTGGCTCTTATCTCCGCACTGATGCCAAGGACCACGCCGCATGTCTAGGCTCCTCCAATTCTCCTAAGGATCATCGCGACTTGACCTGGGTCCGAGGGCCGCTTCGCGCGTTCCTTTTCCAAGAGACGCCCTAACAAAGTTCTCAATCTCACATCGAGAGCTAAAAACGCAGGACGAGCTAAATGCACATTTGATTCGCAGACGGCTTGTCGCAGCTGGGCCCGGGTAGTCATCGTGGAATTCCAGAATGGCGATTCGCCGGTGAGAGCCTCATACAAAAGTATTCCGAACGCAAAAAGGTCTGTTCGGTGGTCAATGTCGTGTTTGGTTCCGTCGAACTGCTCAGGGGCAAAATACTTGGGCGTTCCCAGCGCAGCGCCCATCGCTGTCAATGTTAAGTCAGGCAGATTAAGGTGGCGGGCGAGACCAAAGTCAATAATTACAGGCATGCCGTTCGGCCTCACGCGTATGTTTTCCGGTTTCAAATCTCGGTGGACAATCTCTTTATTCTTTAGAGACAAGAGTCCGTCGCAAAGAGCAGCGAAGAAATTTGCGGCTTCCACCGGCACCCAGGGATGGCCAGCGATAAGTATGTTTTTTAAATCTCTTCCATCAATGAATTCCTCGACCAAGTAGTGACGCTGTTGGCCCGGCTTAGATGAAAAGGTGTATTCGATTAACTTGACGACGTTCTTGTCGTTAAGGCCCTGGAGCGCCAGAATTTCCCGATCGAGGCGGTCGCGCTCATAGCCAGGTGAAATGATCTTCAGGCATAAATCGTGACCCGCTCCATCCCGAACGTGGAATGCAGCTTTTTGAGCACTAGGCGTCAATGCCTCAATGAAAATGTATTCCGGGAACATGGCTGCGGCTTGCTCGAACGGAATGGTGAATAATGGCATCAGTTGGAAAAACTCTTCGCGAGCAGCCCCGCAAGCCTGTAGTAGTATGCCCATACAACGGGTTGTCGCCATCGGGCTCGACGCAAAACGTGAACGGACTTGTCATCTGCGACGCCGATAAGACCGAGGCCGAGCTGTCCAAATAGCGGTTCCACTCGAACACGCTGGGCCGCGCGTTCGGGTAACGCCACGTATGACCGATGAGCGAAAATTCTGTTTCGCCCAGCTTGCTCGACGGCCTTTCGCCAATCAGATACCTTCACTTCGATCGTCACAATCTCAGGAAGAATTTCCCTCCATACTGTCGGCAAAGCAAATACATCGGCACAAACTTCAAGGGCGTGAGCGTCCAGAAGAACCTCAAGCCGCACCTGAGCAGATTTCTCCGATATTTGTAACCGGTCCGCAATTGTTTCGAGCCGGGCACGCCCAACCGACCGAAGGTATGCGAGTATGTGGGCGTTTGAAATGTCGACGTTTGCAAGTGCGAGCACGTCGCGATGATAGGAAACCACGACCAAATCGGGTACGCCGGCGCCGAGCGGAATCCCAGCAGCCGTCCAGAGGTCAGCGTCACTCGACCCCATGAGGCTGCGGACCCGCTGTTCGACTGTTTCTTGAATTAGTAATTCAGGACCCGGTCGACGCTGACGAAATTGAGTAATCGCGCGCGCGGATAAAATCGGCATAGCGTTCAGCATATCACCCAATCTGGCGCCTTCGGTTTCGGCAAACGACACTGTCATGCACGTATTAGAATATTTATTACTGGCAAAGTCAATTAAACCTTGATCGCGCTGCGGCCCGATTCCTCCCTCGCAGTGTACGCAAAGTGGCGCAGCTTTGGGACTTGATTTCGGTGTGTTTCCAGCCTACGCGCTGGCCGGTGTTAAATCGGAAATGATCTTTTGGGGGTCTGCCCCGCTCTTTCGGTTCTACCCGATCTTCGCGACGCGCATAAGGGCAAGTCTGTATATCAACTGGCGCAAAACCGCGTAATGTACGCAGCGGGTCGGCTGCGTTCGCAGCGCCGCGGTCGAAGCTCTCGCGGACAAGCTTACCGCCATCGTGGAGGAGCAACAATGCTTCGACTGATTCTTCTGATCGTTATAATTCTGCTGGTCCTCGGCGCTCTACCCACGTGGCCATACAGCGCCGGCTGGGGCTACTACCCAAGCGGCGGCCTCGGCTTGCTCCTGGTGATCCTGATCGTGCTGGTGCTGGCTAAACGCATTTAGCTCGACATTTACCTCCACAGGGCTTCCGCGCGGGCTGACGTTAGAGCGCGTTTGCGGTGTCTGTCGAGCTCCTGCCGGAATTATTGGCGCCCCACTTCCCTTCGGACGTCCGAACTTCTTTGCTAAACTTGTCGCCGCCAAGCGCGTCTAAGCCTCTAGACTTCATCGCCATCGGAGCCCCATGGACATCCTGCTAAACGACTTGCGGCATGCCGTAAGACTGATGTTCAAGAATCCGGCGTTCACGCTGATTGCTGTGGTCACGTTGGCCCTGGGCATCGGCGCGAACACGGCGATTTTCACCGTCGTCAATGCCGTGCTGCTCCGCCCGCTCAGCTTCCGCGATCCCTCCCGCCTGGTACTGGTGATGGAAAAATCGCAATATCCCACCGTCAGCACGTCATATGAGAACTATGTCGATTGGCGCGCCCAGAGCCACTCCTTTGAAGCGATGGAAGCCACGCGCGGCGCGACGATCACGCTCACCGGCGCGGGCGAACCGGAGCGCCTGAATTCGCGCTATGCGACGGCCGGTATGTTCCCATTGCTCGGCATCAACGCCGTCACCGGACGAACTTTCAGCGCGGAAGAAGACCGTGCCGGTGGCGCGCCCGTGGCCCTACTGAGTTACGGTTTGTGGCAGCGTCACTTTGGTGGGGCGTCGGACGCGGTCGGAAAATCCATCAACCTGGATTCTCAGCCGTACACGATTATTGGCGTGCTGCCGAAAGGGTTTGAACTCCTGCAACCCGCCGACATTTTCCTCCCCTTCACGCCGTGGGCCAGCACCCTTCCCGACGATCGCAACTGGCATCCGGGAATAATGGCCGTCGCTCGCCTGAAAGCGGGCGTCAGCCGCGAGCAAGCCCGCACCGAAATGGTCGGGCTCACCAAACGTCTTGAAGAGCAGTACCCGATCTACAACACCGGCACCAGCGCGGATGTCATGGGGTTGCAGGAGCGCCTCGTGCAGAACGTCGGCCCGGCACTGCTGCTGCTTCTCGGTGCGGTCAGCTTCGTGCTGCTCATCGCGTGCGTGAACGTCGCTAATTTGCTGCTCGCCCGCGCCGCCTCGCGCAACCGCGAAATTGCCATCCGAACGTCGATGGGAGCCTCGCGCTGGCGCATCGTTCGCGCGCTGCTCACGGAAAGCGTGCTGATTTCCGTTGCCGGAGGCGCACTAGGCTTGCTCGTAGCGTCGGCTTCGCTTGGACCGCTGTTGCGTCTCGCCGAAGGCAGCGTCCCGCAAATCTTCACCATTGGCCTGGACCGCTCCGTGCTCTTCATCACCTTACTCGTGTCCGTCCTCACCGGACTCATTTTTGGAACAGCCCCTGCTCTGCGCACCGCTAATCTTGATTTGCGTGAAACGCTAAACGAAGGCTCGCGTGGTTCCACCTCGGGCCCAGGCCAACATCGGCTGCGCAGCATTCTCGTCGTGACGGAAATTGCCTTCGCGATGCTCTTGCTGGTCGGATCAGGATTGCTCTTACGCAGCTTCGCTCGCTTGCAGGAAGTTCCGCCGGGCTTTCAACCAGACCACCTGCTGGTGGCCGATCTGCCCGTTTCAACAACAACCTACGCCAGTCCCGAGCAGCGCTTCCAGTTTTTCGACCGCATCGTCGATCGCGCCAAAACTCTGCCTGGCGTGCGCTCCGCAGGAGCTGCGTCCTTCTTGCCCGTGAGCGGCGGCGGTGGCATGCTCCATTTCAACATCGAAGGACGCCCGCCCAAAACTCCCCACGACTATCTTGCCGCCGGCTACCGCACCATCACTCCGCAATACATGGAAACCCTTGGCGTCCCGCTGCTTCAGGGACGCAATATCACCGCCGCCGACAACGAAAAATCCCCCTCCGTAGTGGTAATTAACGCCACCATGGCGCGCACCTATTTCCCCGGCGAAAATCCGCTCGGCAAACGCCTGCAGCTCGGCGCTACGCCTGAAAAAGACGTGCCTTACATGGAGGTCATCGGTGTAGTCGGCGACGTCCTCCAGGGCCTCGACACCGATCCCAAAGCCGAAATGTATTTGCCATATCGCCAGGCCGACGAGCTGTTGCCGGTGCTGCAACTTTCCATCGTTTTACGCACTGCCGCCGACCCGCGCCTGCAAGCTGCGGCGCTGCGTAGCGCGCTGGCAGAAATCGATCCCAACGAACCACTCGTGAAGGTTCGCACCATGGAAGAAAATATGGCCGCCACCGTCACGCAGCCGCGCTTTCGCACCTGGCTCATCGGAATCTTTGCCGGTCTTGCGCTGGTGCTCGCCGCCGTCGGACTCTACGGCGTACTGTCCTACTCGGTCACGCAGCGCACCAACGAAATCGGTATCCGCGTCACTCTCGGCGCGCAACGCGACGGAATCTTTCGCATCATCGTCGGTGAAGGTCTGCGTCTGGCGCTCGTCGGCGTCGGCATAGGAACGATTGCCGCGCTCCTCTTCTCGCGCGTGCTGCGAACTTTTCTTTACGGCATCAGCGCGTTCGATCCCATCACGTTCGTAATTACCGCCGCGCTTCTAACTCTGGTTGCCGTGGCGGCATCGTTTTTCCCGGCGCGCCGCGCTACTGGCGTAGACCCCTTGATCGCCCTCCGTCACGAATAGTGCGCGAGCGCCTTTAAAGGCGGAAGCCTTTTCTGGTGCGGCGAGACACCAATCGGCGCTTCTTCGATAGTGGAAGGGTCGGCCGCACAGGCCTGGAGTCAGAACGCGTTCGCGATGTCCGCCGAGTCGCCGCAGGAATTCTAAATCGCCGCTATTTGCCGGACGGCATCCTGAGGCAACGGTCGTTCGAGGCCGCTGACCACGCCCGCCATCCTCTCCAGTTCTCCGCGAAATTCCAGCCAGGTCCGCTCACCAATCGCGCCGACAAATTGTTGCTGCACTTTGCGCCATTTCGGCACCGCCTTTGCTAACGTGCGCTCCCCTTTCGCCGTCAAACTTATAAAGCGCTGCCGCATCGCGCCGCGGTCCGTAATCGTCAGAAGACCGCCTTGCTGCAGGGGACGCAGGCTGCGCGTCAGCGTGGTGGGATCCAGGGCCAGCAACTCCGCAAGCGCGCCCATGCAGATGGGCTGCGCTTTGGCCACGCCCACAAGAATGGTGAATTGCGTGGAGCGCAGACCAGCATCCTCGAGTGCCAGATCGAACAGCTTGGTTACCGCGCGGGTGGTGCGCCGGAAGTTGAAGGAGGCGCAATATCCGGTACCGGTGAGATCAACATTAGCGAGCAAAAATGCACCTCCATGCTTGACATGTATATACAGATTAAGATATAACTGAGCGCAACGATTGTCAATCGGTCCAGGTCTTTAGGTCTTCCCCGGGCCCTTGCGCGAGTGGACTTTAGCAGACGTACGCAAACGAACGAATGCTCGGACTACGCGTTGAGGGTGAAAAATGAACGCTGAATTCGCACACCTGGAAACATCCTCGCAAGATAAAGAATTAGAATCCATCACCAGTGTTCCCGCGCGTTACGCCCGCTTTGGCGAGTTTTGCCTGGACTTGGTGAAGCAGGAGCTCAGCAAAGGCGGCGCGCGCGTCAAGATGCAAGGCAAGGTCTGCGGTGTGCTGATGATTTTGCTGGAAACGCCGGGAGAAGTGGTAACGCGCGAGGCCTTGTGCGCCCGGCTGTGGCCTCCCGATTCGCGCGTCAACTACGACGCCAACGTCAACACCACGGTCAACAAACTTCGGCTCGTCCTGGGCGATTCCTCGGACCAATCCGTCTACGTCGAGACCATTCCCCGCAAGGGCTACACCTTCATCGCGCCGGTGGAATATAGCGACGATGCCCCGGCCACGCAGCAGGCCCGTAAATCGCTGTTACGCATTTCTTCCGGCCCGGATTCCACGAATGGCCATGGCGAGGGTTCTCATGGCGAGGTTCGTCAGGACGGTGCCCCCACGGATTCGCCCATGTCCTCGGTATGGTTTACATTTGGCGTAGTAGCACTGGTGGTCGCCAGCATTTTGCTGGGCGCCGCGATCTTGCTGTACACCCATCGGGCCTTCTAACAAGTTCAGAAAAACTCGGACAACACGCAATTCCCAGCTCAAAAAAAGGGTTCGAGTGATTTGGCGCGTCGTGTCGTTACATCCCTGCAAACTCTCGCCCGCACTTGAAAGACGCCGCATTTCGCCACGCGCAAAAAAAGGAGGCGCTAAACAAGCGCCTCCTTTTTTTCTTGGCTTTCCTTGGCGACAACTTCTCTAGAACACGAACTTCAGTCCCAGTGTGATCGACCGAATACCGCCGCTGAAGAACGCGCTCGGGTTGAGGAAGTTGGGATCCGTGGGCAACACGTAACCCTGCGTGGTCGTGGCCGTGGTAATGCCTGTGGCGTTGAACACGTTCCCGTTGCTCAGCGCATAACTGGGATGATTGAGTACGTTGAAGAAATCCGCCTTCACCTGCAGAAACTTGCTCTCGGTGAAGTGGAAATTCTTCACGATGTTCATGTTCAACGTATTGAAGCCGGGACTGTAAAAACTGTTCCGTCCGACGTTAGCTTGCACGCCCGGGCCCGCGACCACATACTTCGCCTTCGGATTCACCGGCGTGTATCCAATCGCCGGAAAGAATTGCTGCGATGCCGGATTGTTAGGATTGAACGCTGGATTGAAGCAAGCACCACCATTGGCAACGCCGGTGGGAATGTTGAATGCACCCGGCCCGCCATTGGAAAACGCCGTCGTCCCGCCCGGAATTTCGCACACCGCATACACGTCCGAGCCGGTAAGTCCCACGCCGCCGGGATTGAGCACTACGCGATCGCCCGCCGTGTCGCCATTTCCATTCGAGTCGATACCCGACTGCAGCGTCACCGGCTGCCCGGACTGCACCAGGAACACCGAGCCCACCTGGAAGCCGTTTACCAGCGCCTTCACCCATCGGCTGTCGCTATTCATGTTGGGCACCTGATATGTCCACGACATCGCGAAGTGATGCCGCACGTCCAGGTCCGAGCTGGCGCGATCCTGCTGCAGATCAAACGCATCCTGCGCGCGGCGCGGGTTCAGCAAGCTGGTGAAAAACTCGTTGGTGGCGTCGTCGATGGTGTGCGCGTACGTGTAATTCGCGTTGAACGTAAGGTTGTGGCTCGCACGCTGCGTGAAGTTCACCGACCCGGCATGATAGATGCTGCTGGCCGACGGTGGATCTCCGGTCACGTTGCCCTGGAATCCATATTGCGCATAAATATTCGGATTGAACGCGTTGAACGCCGCATCCGTCGGCGTCGCTGGAGTCCAGTTGGTCGGCACATTCCCAAAGAATGTCGGCAGTGGAGCTACGCCGCCATCAAACGCGCTGATGAAGTTTTGCCGGAATTGTATCGGCAGCTCCAGGCCGCGCGTCCCCAGGTAACGCACCTCAATTGTCGCGTTCTTGTACACCTCGTGCTGCACGCCCAGTGACCACGTCAGGATCTTCGGCATCACGGTGTTGTCGATGTAGCTGGTCGTCAACGCGCGCGCGTCCGCCTGATTCGCTGGAGGTATGTACGCCGGCGGCAATCCTCCGCCCGCCAGAAATCCCGCGCCGCTGCCATCGCTGGGATTCAGGAAGCTCGCGCACCAGCTCGGCTGCGGCGTAAGCGTGCACGCAGAATTGGGATTCAACTCGCTCTGCAATTGCGGCGGCAGCGTGATGGACGCAAAATTCTGGAATTTCACGTCGTACGCGATGCCAAAGCCGCCGCGAATCGACGTCGTTCCCTTCCCGAAAGGATCGTAAGCAAACCCAACGCGCGGCCCCACATTGTTTTTGTCCGTGTTGGGCACGCCAAACGTGACCACGCCGGGCACATTCGAAATCGCGTTGAGCGCCTGCGAATTGCCGCCCACAGGGTTGGTCCAATATTCGTAACGAATACCAAGATTCAGCGTCAGGCGCGGCGTAATCTTAAAATCATCCTGCGCGAACACATAAAACGCGCTCTGCGTTCCCAGAAAACTTCCCGTTCCCGCGCCGCGCAACGTTCGTCCCGTTTGGCTCGGCAGCAAATCGTTCACGAACTCCTGCGTGTCCGTATACCAGTAGTCCCCGTTGCTGCGCGGCAGAAAATATTGCGGATAAATAAAGTGGTTGTACTGCCCGCCGAATTTGAACGTATGCTTCCCGTGCGACCACGTCACATTGTCCAAAATCTGATACGTATTCTGCTTCTGCGACGTGAAATCTCCCGGCCCATTGGTGTTGTCTCCCAAGTCCCCAATCGTCACATCGTTCGGGCAAGCCGTCCCGCATGGATTGATGGTCTGCAGCGTAAACAGCGAATACTGCAGCCGCAGATCGTTCACCAGCGTGCTGTTAATCGTCCACACATCCGTCAGCGCGATCTTGCGGTTATGCACCGGCTCGGCCTGGTTATACAAATTGTTGGTGTTGTTCGTCGGCAAAATAAAATTTTCCTGATTGAACAGAAACCGCGCGCCGAACTGGTGATGTCCCCAGGTATAGTCCGCGTTCACCTGCGCATCGTTTTCCCGTTGATACAGCGGGCTGGTGATGATCAGGTTGCCGATCGGAATCGCTTGCCCGTTCACGGTAATGGGCGCAAGGTCCGCCGCCGGAGCCACTGGAAAAGTCTTCAGCAAGCTCAACACCTGCGGATCGGCAGCCATCGCTTCCAGCGACGCCAGCCCCGAAGCCGTCGGCTGAATCAACGGTGTCGCCGCACCTTCTCCGTGCAACGTGGTGTACTCGTACGCCCCAAAAATAAAGAGTTTGTTCTTGATGATCGGCCCGCCAAACGTCCCGCCAAAACGATTATTGTCGAACGCCGGCTTCCCCGGAATCGTGCCGCTGGCAATCGCATCCTTCGTCAAATTATCCAGTGAATCGTAATTGCGATTCTGGTTGTACCACTCGCCGGACCCGTGAAAATTATTCGTCCCGGTCTTCGTCACCAAACTAAATTGCCCGCCCGCCGAGTGTCCATACTCCGCGCTGAACTGGTTCGTTGACAGCGCAAACTCCGCCACCGCGTCCGGAATCACCGTCGCATTGTTTCCCGTGACGCCCAGATTGTTGTCGTCCACGCCGTCCACGGTAAAATTATTGTCCCGCGGACGCGTCCCGCCCACCGCTCCGCCCACGCCCTGCACGCCGCCCGGCGTGGCCACCACGTTCGGCGCCAGCACCGCCAGGTTCAGCGGACTGCCGTTCAGCACGCCCGCCGCGTTCGGCAAATCCTCCACATCTTTCGCGTTGTAATTATTGTTCAGCTGCGAGGACGTGGTCTCCACCTGCTGCGCCCCGCTGGTTACTTCCACCGTCTCCGACGTGCCGCCCAAATCCAGTTTCGCGTCCGCCACGTTGTCCTGGTTCGCCAGCACCGCCACGTCTTTCTTCACCAGCGACTTAAACCCTTGCGCTTCCACCGTAATTTTGTACTGCCCCGGAATCAGGCTCGGCACCGCATACGTCCCCGCCGACGTGGTCTGAATCTCCAGCGACACTCCCGTCTCCTGGTTCGTTACCGTAACCTTCGCCTCCGGCACCGCCGCGCCAGAGGGATCCAGAACCTGCCCGCGCAACGATCCCCCACTTCCTTGCGCAAACAGCGGCGCCGCATACAACACCAGCACGATCGTCAACAAAAGTCCCAGCCCCCCGGAAATGTACCGCTGCATTTTTAAATTCATATCCTCTCCTGACCACACATCCGCTTGGGAAATGCGCCTCTCCACACGAAAATCGCAGCAGCGAAAAATTTCATTAGACCCGGCAACGACATCCCTGCGAGGCGTTCGTAATGCGGAGGAAATGCAAACGGAAGGCCAACCACACCTAAATCGCAAAGCAGATTATTTTCTGCAATTTGCGCCATCTAAAGCGCCTAACCAGCGCAAAACAATCAATACTTCGGAATGAATTAAGCAGCTTTATCTACGAGTATGCGGATGGCGTATGTTTTATGTAGACGCCGGGCTTCAGTCCGGCCTGTTCTTTTGCCTTTGCCGTTGCCGTTGCCGTTGCGGTTGCCGTACGCGGTCGTCGTTGCCGTTGGCGTTTCTTCCGGGAGGGCCCGATTTCAATCGGGCCGTAATCGCCCTAATAAACGCGGGCGGGCTTTAGCCCCACTCCCCGCAAAATCGTGATCAACCGCAGGATGCACCATAATTTTGCAGGGCTAACGCTTTGTCTCTAGTTGTCTTACTTTTGCTTCCAGCTTTTTGTTCGCCAAATAGTCGGTGCTGCGAAGTATGACTGTGATGCCTTTTCTTTTGTAAGCGTCTCGTACCGCGATAATTTGTTCTGGAGACAAATAGGCCTCGTGATAAATAAAAATGTGATTTGAAAACACAAGGTCTTGTGAGCTGGTCTGCTCGGAGTCCCCAGGAATCTTTTCGGTGTCTACCCGGCCCTCCATAAAGTCTTCAAGGGCCACTTTGTATTTGTCCGCGAGGGACTCGCAAACATGCTGGGTCTCGTTGGTGTAAAGAACATAAAACTTTAGGAGCTTGGTGCCTGCTTCTAACTGCCTTACGACAATGAACTCAATGTGGCCGGGGAAGTTTTTTCGGAACTGGTAGCCTTGGGCAAAGAGATTCTGCAAGGTGGTTCTGACGCCTCGAAGAATGTTTCGGCAGTCCTAATCGCCGCAGCGTTTGAAGACCTCATGCGCAGAATGGGTTCGGAACTGGCGGGATTGGTGGGTAGGCCAAAATTGGACGAGGTGCTAAGTACGCTAAAGGATGCGGGAATTACGAAGGGCGGAGAGGTTGGAGTTGCCCAGAGCTTTCTGAAATTCCGCAACGACAGCCTGCACGCCGACTGGGCCAATGTGAGCCGCGCTCAGGTTGAGGCATGTGCGGCTTTCATAGAGGCAATGCTGCTAAAGCATTTTAGTTGATGGCTGATGGGATGACGTTGTCGGCTCCTTGCTCCGAGGAAACTTGGCGGGTGGCACAACCTTTAATCGCGAATGATCTTCTTGTGTGACTCCTAGAAACGCGTCACTCTGCCCTACAGGATTTTGACGCAAACGCGGAGGTACTCTTGCACGCCGCCAAGCACCTCATACTTCACCCGGAAGGCCTTGACGAAATCCTCGAAGGCGCGGAATTCATCCATCGAGCAAATAAAATTGTCGAAGAAAATAATGTCGCCGCGTTTGAAATAAGGTGCCAGGGCGGTCAGCACGAAAAGCGTCGACGAGTACAGATCAGCGTCCAGATGAATCACCAAGCGCCGCGAAAAATCGTGACGCCCGGCAAACACAAGAAGTGTATCCTGGAAAAGACCGGCCTCGAAACGGCAGCGCTGGTCCTTCGTTTCCGGAATTCTCCCATGCACGTTGAATGCGCCCTCAACCTCCGTGGCGCGCCATCGCTCGGGCAGCCCGGTAAACGTGTCAAATCCCACGAACCGCGCGTCGGGATGAGAGATGATATTGAGCCAGGTGAATAAAGACTCGCCACGAAAAACGCCGAATTCCCAAAAGTCCAGCGGTTCGGAATTCAACCGCTCCTTCTCAACAATGGACCTATACATCCAGCCGCGATCCCGTCGTTTTCCGTCGGCTGGCCGCTCGATGGGATGCATGCGGCGCCAGCGCGCGAAGCGAAACCAAGCGGCAATGGCCGTCAGGCCGATGGAGGGCCGCTCCAGATTCAGGTGACCGATCGTGGCGCCGGCAAACGAAGAAACCGCCGGACGGAACATCTGGGGAATCTGGAAAATGCGATTGAGGGATATCCTGCGCCGTGCCGGATCATATTCCGCCTGCACCGCTGCCGGGTGCGCTATGTTTGCCATTGTCTTACCTCAATCTCAAGGATTCCCCAGTCTGCTCTCCGAGTCCGGGGAGTATATACCCCCATCGCGTGCCCGGCCAACAGATTCACGTTAATTTCCGGCTCGGCGAACGGTGCGCCGTAAAAGCTCAGATGCCGTTATAGGAGTACTATCCTTCGGCGGGGTTGGGCGTAACCGACAGATTGCCGATTGTACGATTCTGGGTGCCGCATCCTTGAGTCCTTTCAAGGGTGCGGGGTCAATCGCCTAGCGTATCCCCCCCATCACACCGGCTTCCCGCAACTGATAATCCACGGCGTGCCAAATTGATCCACGACCATTCCAAAACGCAGCGCCCAAAACGTTTCCTGCACCGGCATTTGTATCGTGCCCTTTTCCGCCAAAGCCTTGAACACGCGATCCGTTTCCGCCGCATCCCGAATTTGTAGCGACACGGAAAATCCCTGCGGCTTCTGATAACTCTGCGGCGGCGCATCGCCGCCCGTCAATCGGTCGTCGCCCACAGCCAGCGTAGCGTGCAGAATCTTTGCGTGCCGCTCGGCCGGAGTTTGTGCCGCCAAGGGCGAATCTCCATAAGTCATCATGAACGTAATTTTTCCGCCCAAACACTTTTCGTAGAACGTAAAAGCCGCCTCGCATTGCCCGTTGAAAGATAAATGAGGATTCACTCGCATCATCCCTCCTCTAGCGCGACGCTGTCTTTCTCGCCATATACAACTCTCCATCTAACCGTTCTGAACCGTACCGTCCAATCGCGCCCCAGTCAACGCCCGCATCATCTTTTAGTAGCACAGGCACTCCTGCCTGTGCGCCTTGCCGCCCCGGCGGGTGGCATCCTTACGCTGCAAAAACACCTTCCGGGGTGGCCTACCCTTTGCGGTTTTGTTTCGTGCAAAGGGTGGGCCGTTCCTCGCTTCTGCTGAATGCCCCTTTTTAGTACGCTTGACGTAACGCGTATTTTATTGTTAGTTTAGGATTCGTGATCATCAGCTATCGCGATAAGCGCACCAGAGACTTCGCCGATGGAAATCACGTCAAGGCCTTCTCTGGGTTTGCGCGCTCCGCGCGGCTGAAGCTCGACCGTTTGGAAGCCGCCACGTCGCTCGCAGATCTGGCCGCCTTGCCCGGCAACCGTTTCGAGGCATTGCTCGGCGACCGCAAGGGGCAGTACAGCATTCGCATCAACGACCAATGGCGTTTGTGTTTTGAGTGGCCCGCCAGATCACCGGGGCCATCGAGCGTAGAGATTGTCGACTATCACTAGGAGCACCACCATGCCGATTCAAGCCATTCATCCAGGCGAACACCTGGCCGAAGAACTAGAAACGCTCGACCTCAGCGCCGCGGAACTGGCGCGCAAAATCGCCGTGCCCACCAATCGCGTCACGCAAATCCTCAACGGCACCCGCTCCATCACCGGCGACACCGCCCTCCGCCTCGCCCATTTTTTCGGCACCAGCGCGCAGTTTTGGCTCAACCTCCAAACCCTCTACAACCTCCGCCTCGCCGAACAAAAAGCCGGCAAATCCATCAAATCCCTGCCCAAACTGCACCGCCGCGAACCCCTCCACGCCTGATCTTCCCCATTAGCACATGTTCACGCCCGCAGGGTGCACTCCTGTTTACCCTAAGGAACGAAGGGCCTGTGCGCCTTCGCAGACCTTGGGATAAGACCCGTCCCCGACCTCCCTCAGCCACCCGTTCCCTCAAGAAGCATTCCGTTCGAATGCTATCCCTTAATTTAAGTATTTACAAAGTAACTGCCGCATGCTACTCTTCCGCGTGTTAACTCAATCCCCCGCCCGGCCGTCCCCTTCCACCGACCGCTCCATCTCCACGCCGCCGTCCAACCAGCCTTCTGCCGCACTCGTTACTTACGTTCTTTCCCCAAACCACGCAAATCGCGATCCTTTCTTTTCAATAACTTGCGCACTCTTCTCAATTCACAAAATCGCCCATCCCCTTTGTTTTGTTAATGCTGCGCACTCTTTGGAAAAAACACCCCGGGGTAGGGGTATCTCCTCCAACCAAAATTTCAAATCTCCGCTAAACCCAACAGAATCTTACTCTTTCGCAAACAGGGTGGGGGTGTCCCGAGCTCTCAACTCGCAACCGCGGAACGAACACAAGAAGGATCACAGGGACGATCAATCGCCCTCGCCACAACGGCCCACGCTCGACGGCTCAAAACGAGTAAGGCTATACTTTCTAAATGCAAAGTTTTGATTCCAGGATCAACAAAGGCCCAATCCACACCCCCTATGCCGACTGATAACAACACGCCTCGTCCCGACGCCAACGCCGACGCCAATGAAGGATTCTCGCCGCAACGCGAAAAGTTGACGGCGCTGCGCCACGCGCTGCTGCATATTCACAGGACGCTGCTGAACATGGAACGCCGCGACTACGAACGCGAGCACGGCGTGGTGAATACCGGCGAACTCTTTCGCCTGGTGATCGACGACCCGCAATTCGCGTGGCTGCACAATATTTCGGAATTCGTGGTGCGCATCGACGAAACCCTCGCGGGCAAGGAACCCGTCACCGTCGAATATATGCGGGAATCTTTCGTGCTGGCGCGCAAGATGTTTACGCCGACGGAATCCGGCGACGCCTTTCAGAAAAAATATTTTGACGCCATTCAGCGCGACCCCGCGGTGGTGATGGACCACGCGGAAATGGCGCGCCTGTTCAACACCGAAGCGCCGGAAGTAGGCGCGGCGTAAAGTTTTGCGGAAGCACTTTGCGGAACGTCGTTGCATGAAAATGTTGCAGGACGATGATGACAACGAAGCTAGACGAACTTCACGTGTCGCATGATCGAACTGCGCAACGCTTTGATCTGGCGTTGGACGGCCAAACCGCGCTGCTCTCCTACAGCCGCGCGCCCGGCGTGATTTCGCTGGACCATACTTACGTTCCTCCGCCCATCGAGGGTCGCGGCGTGGCAGCAAAGTTAACGCGCGCGGCGCTGGATTTCGCGCGCGCCGAAAAATTGCGCGTGGTCCCGGCGTGCTCGTACGTGGCCGCGTACATCGGCAAACATCCCGAAGATCAGGACTTGGTCGCTCGGACCAAGAGTTGACGGCTTGCCTGCCGAATCACAATTCAAAATTCGCCGGCTCCGCCGCGAAGAACTGCCGCATGACACCATCAAGCTGGCGCGCTTTCTGATCGGCAAAGTGGTGGTGCACGATCTCCCCTGCGGCCGCCTTAGCGGACGGATTGTGGAGGCCGAAGCGTATCCGCCGGGCGATCCCGCAGGACATCATTTTCGCGGGCCGACTCCACGGATCCGCTCGATGTATCTGCATCCCGGGCACGCGTACGTGTTTTTTAATTACGGCGCGCATTTCATGTTGAACGTGGCCAGCGAACCAGAAGGCGTAGCGGGTGGGATTTTGATTCGCGCGCTGGAGCCGCTGGACGGCGTGGAATGGATGCGGCGTCACCGCGCCGTTCGGCTTGGTCGCGCGAAAGTCGGAGCCAGTAGCAAAGCGTCGCGCAAGGTTGCCGACCGAGTCGGCCGCGAAATTGCGCGCGGAGCCTTTCGCGTAACTCGACGTGGCGTTGCGCGCAAAATCGTTCGCAAGAAAGAACTACCGCTGGTGGATTTGACACGCGGACCGGGACGCGTTGCAGCGGCGCTGCAAATCGATCGACGGCACGACGGCGTGGATTTGTGCGGCGCGACTTCGGCGCTGTGGCTTGGTGAACTTGTGGAATCGGAACGCGCGCCGAATTCGGACGCGGTTTCCGGACGGCGGGCCGCGCGCAAGGATGCGCGGCGAATTGTGGCGAAGACCGTGCGCGTCGGGATTTCGCAGGCGGCCGATAAACTGTTGCGATTTTACGAACGCGGAAATCCTTTTGTTAGCGGTCCGAAGCGACTGTTGCTGCCAACAGGTAAATCGTGGCCGGCAAAGAAATCCGCTGCCAGGACGAAACGCCGCAAGTCTGAGGCACGCGCCACATGAAGAACGCTGGCGGTACCAGTAAAGTTTGGCCGTATGTGGCGCTAGCGACGGGGATTTTGTGCATCGGATGGTCGGCGATTTTTGTGCGCTGGACGGATATGCCCGGACCGGCGTCAGCGTTCTATCGCATGTTAATTCCGGCGGTGGTGCTGGCGCCGACGTGGTTTTTTGGCCGTGGCGCGCCTCGTAAAAATCGCGTGGATTTGCGGACGTTCGCGATTATTACGATTGGCGGACTTTTTTTCGCGCTGGATCTGGCGTTTTTCAATACTTCGATTTTGCGGACTTCGGCGGCGAACGCCACTTTGCTCGGCAACTATTCGCCCGTCGTGGTTGGGCTGCTGACGTGGGTAATTTTTCGGCGCAAGCCGGCGGCTACATTCTGGCTTGGGCTGCTTTTGGCACTGGCGGGTACGGTGGCGATTCTGTGGTCGGATTTGAGCGCGCATATCGGCTTTGGAACCGGCGACGCGATGGCTTTGGCGGCAGCGGCTTTTTTCGCGGTGTATTTGATGGCGACGGAACAAGTACGCACCACAACGAGCACGTTGGTATTTTTTCGGCTGGCGTTGATGTCCAGTTTGTTTTTTCTGCTGCTGATTAATGTGTCGATGGGAATTTCACTGCGGATTCCGGCGGGACATTCGTGGCTGGCGCTGTTGGGGCTGGGATTAGTTACGCAGTTGGGCGGATACATGGCGCTGACGTACGCGCTGGGGCATTTGCCGGCGACGGTGACGTCGGTGAGTTTGCTGACGCAGGGGCCGCTGACCGCAGTGCTGGCGGCGTTGTTTCTGGGCGAGAAATTGACGGCGGCGCAGATTTTTGGTGGGTTGCTGGTGCTGGTGGGCGTGGGATTGGCTAATCGTCGCGGGAGTCCTGAGGAAGAGGCGAATGCGATTCTCGCGCATGGGGATGCGTGACGACGCGGAGAAAATCAGGAGGAAAAGCACGGGTCTGAAGACCCGCCGCTACAACCGGAGGAGCGTCAGCAACTGCCGAAAGAGTTGCGGGCTATCGTGGCCGATTACCGCGAAGGAAAAAACCGCAGGGCTCAAAATCAAGCGCCCTGCGCTTTCGAGTGGCTAATGTTTGGCGGTTTCGGGGGCCAGGGCCAGGATTTCTACGTTGTTGCCGTTGGGATCCTGGATGTAGACGGACGAGGTGCCGTCGCGATGTTTTTGCGGCGGACCGTACACGCTGGGGTCGCCGAGGACGGCGAAGTGATCGGGATGCTGTGAGGGGAGCACGAATGCCAGACGGATGTTGGCGAATTCGACTAGCGCCCAAGTTTCGTCCTGGTAGGCGACCTGGCAGTGAAAATGTTGTTGGTACCAAGCGACGGTCTGCGCGACGTTGGTGACGGTGACGGCGACGTGGTCCATGGTATCCAGCGGTTTTTTTTCGACGGTTGACGGCATGGCGACTCTCCCTGGCTCAACGATACCCAATCGGGGCCCGATTAGGCCTGGCGATTCCTAGCTGAGCTTTCCCCGCCCGCACAACACAAGAATACGCCGATGAACCGGCGCTGGCTACGACGGGGCAGGCGTCAGCATCCCGGCAACAGCGGTACGAGCTAAGACCATATCCGTGATGCTGCGTACTCGATAGCCATTTCCCGAAAGATCAGCGGTAGGGCTGTTAACCGAAAGGCTGTAGGTTCAAACCCTACCCGGGGAGCCAACCTCTCATTCTTCAATCAGTCGGAGGTTCGCAGAACATTCGGTCTTTGACCGAATGGTTTCAAGAAATCATTTCATGTTGCGGAGCCTTTGGGCTCTCACCGAACGACCGAGAGTCTGGTTTCCTGTAAATCAGGAAACATAGCGACGAATCCGGTGGATGCGAATCCTCCCCAGCGGGACTTCTGGCCCAAAATAACTTCCGGTTAGCCCGTCACCCGTTCCCTATTCATATACGGCACGGTACAATCATTCGACTCTTATGCCGTTGCCTCCTGGAACTCGTTTGGGTCCCTACGAGATCTCGGATTCCCTCGGTGCTGGCGGCATGGGCGAAGTCTACAAAGCCCGCGACACGCGACTGAACCGCATTGTCGCCATCAAGGTTTCCAAAGAACAGTTCTCCGAACGATTCGAGGGCGAAGCGCACGCTGTCGCTGCCTTGAACCATGCCAACATCTGCACCCTGTACGACGTCGGACCGAACTATTTGGTGATGGAGTACATCGAAGGCGTGTCACTAAAGGGACCGTTGCCTCTTCATGAAGCGCTCAAGTATGGAACGCAGATTTGCGATGCACTTGATGCCGCCCACAAGAAGAGCATCATTCATCGCGACCTGAAGCCCGCTAATATTCTCGTCACCAAGACCGGCATCAAGCTTTTAGACTTCGGCCTCGCAAAAATCGCGAAAACGACCAAGTCGCCAAACGATGCCACTCTCACCATGGCGCTAACCGGTAAGAACGAGATCGTAGGCACCCTTTACTATATGTCGCCGGAGCAGTTGCAAGCGCAAGCCACTGGTCAGGAAATCGATGCCCGCAGCGACATCTTCTCCTTTGGCTTGGTCCTCTATGAAATGCTTACGGGCAAGCGCGCATTCGGTGGTTCCTCCCCTGCTACCGTAATTGCTGCCATCATGGAACGCCCGGCCCCGTCAATTAGCGGGGTTGCCCCGCCGGCTTTGGACCGAGTTCTGAAACGGTGTTTGGAGAAAGACCCTGAAAACCGCTGGCAAAGCGCGCGCGATCTAAAAGCCGAGCTGGAATGGATTGAACAACCCTCCAGTGAAGTGGGCGCCGTACCTGCTGCAATTGCTCGCCATCGACCCCTGCCATGGATCGCAGCAGGGGTCCTGGCCTTAGTGGCGGCAGTCGCATCATGGATCGCGTATCGCTCCATACGCCCTGCGGAACTGAAGCCTTTGGTTCGCTTGGATGTGGATCTGGGCCGTGACGTTTATTTGAACGCCTTGGGTGGATCTGACGTAATTATTTCGCCTGACGGCACGCGCATTGCCTATTTGTCCCGCGGTCACCTTTTCACGCGCAGGCTCGATCAACCGATTGCCGCCGAGCTGGCCATCACCCAAGGTGCGACCAGCCCGTTCTTTTCCCCCGATGGTCAGTGGATTGGCTTTACCGCAAGCGGAAAGCTGAGAAAAATCTCTGTGGAAGGCGGTACCGAGCTCGTGTTGTGCGACGCCGGATCCTCTTACACCGGCGACGATTGGGGTGAAGACGGCAATATTATCGCTAGCCTTCGGATCTCCGGCGGGTTGTCGCAAGTTTCCTCGTCGGGCGGCACACCCACACCGGTCACCGAGCTTCAGGGGGAAGAAAAGACTCATCGCTGGCCGCAGATTCTGCCCGGTGGCAAAGCGATACTGTTCACCGCGCAAAATTCCACGGTAGGTTTTGATGATGGCAAGATCGAAGTCATGACCCTAGCTGATCACCACAGGAAAACCCTGGAGAGCGGCGGGACCTTCGGACGTTATCTGGCTGCGACTGACGGCAAAGGCTACCTCACCTATGTGAACAGGGGAACCCTGTTCGCGGCCCCTTTCGACCTCGAAAAGCTGGAGACAATCGGTTCGCCCGTGCCGGTGTTGCAGCAGGTTTCCTATTCTGCAATGTTTGGCTCCGCGAAGTTAAGCTTCTCGCGCACCGGGACATTCTTGTACCGCAGCCGCGAAATCGATCTCTCTCGGGTATCGATCCAATGGCTTGATGCGGATGGGAGAACGCAAACGCTAATGGACAAGCCCGGCCTCTTCGTGAATCCTCATCTCTCACCCGACGCTCAGCGGCTGGCAGTCGTGAACAACGACGAGATGTCCGGAGTTTGGATCTACGATATCCGGCGCGACACAATGGCGCCGCTAACGGGAGAACGGAATGGAGGTCAACCAGTATGGACACCGAACGGCGAATACATCGTTTACAGAGGAGTTACTGGGATCTTCTGTGCGCGCGCCGACGGCGGGGGTAAGGCTCAGTCTCTGACTGCGAGCAAGGAATTTCAGTATCCCACGGCCTTCTCGCCAGATGGCAAACGCCTTCTGTTTCACCAAATGGGGTCACAAGGGTTCGACATTTGGATCTTGCCAGTCGAACATGACGAAAACGGATTGAAAGCGGGTAAGGCAGAGTTGTTTCTCCACACGAACAACGGAGGCCGGGACGCGCATTTCTCCCCTGACGGACGCTGGATCGCCTACTCTTCGAACGAATCAGGAAATCCCCAGGTGTATGTGAGCGCGTTTCCCGACACGGGGGGCCGCTGGCAAGTCTCAAGCAACGGGGGAACGTCGCCGATTTTCTCTCGAAACGGGAAGGATATCTTTTTCTTTGATGTCCCCGGCGATCGGATTATGGTGGCGAGCTACTCGGTGAGGGGTGACTCGTTCGTGGTTGAAAAGCCGCGAGTGTGGTCGAGACAAAGTGTGGCGCTGGCGCTGAGCGGCGTTTTGGGGGCCCAGTATGACGTTGCGCCCGACGGAAAGAGCATCGCCGTCAGCACCTTTGCCGGCTCGACGCAACAGGACTCTGGCCACGTGATCTTTCTCGAAAACTTCTTCGACGAATTGCAACGCAAGGTACCTTTGGGCGGCAAGTGATCTTCTAATTCCGAACGGAAAGTTCTGCCAGCAATCCGGACAACTGTTCGCACTAGATTTTTGTGACACGGACTCTTTGGATTCAACCCCGGTTGTCGGCAATCCGGAAGTAATGGGGCAAATCGGCTCTTCTGGAGATTACTTCCGGCTTGCCCGTTACCCGTCCGGAATCAGCATTGCTACTTGTGGACTCTTCAGAACCAGTTTCCTGGGCAGCAAAGGGGAAATGCCACTTCTCCGATTGCGCGTTAATCAGGTGGCTTGGGCAGTAGCGGTGTCGTAGGGTACCTTGTCGTGTCGTGTTATTTCAAGCTTGTCAGGAACTCATCGAGCAAATTGTTGAACTTATCGGCGTCATCGACAAAAAGCGCGTGCCCGACATCCTCAAAAAGTTCAAATCTCGCACCGAGAATACTTTTCTGCATCTCCTGAAATTGCGGCACCAAATCCTTGTTCGCGCCTATGATCAGCGTCGGCTTGTTGATTTTCGCGATTGCTGGCCGGCTATCGCTTGTAAACGTAGCAAGCCCTATGGCGACCGCTGAATCGGTGGGCGTGGCCAGCGAGCCTTTGATTAGCTTCTGCACGTATTCTTCCGCTTGAGGCTTGCGAAACATCGAGCGCACGAAGCCATCCGTCATCTGTAAACGATTCGCCTGCATCCCTTTGAGGAACTCGATGCTGCCTTTAATGTACTCCGGTGTGAGATCGAGAGCCGCGACGCCGTCCACCAAGACAATTCCTGCTAGAGCGCTCGTGCCGAACTGATCCAGGTAGGCCGCGATCTCCGGAACCCCCATCGACCAGCCCACCAGCACCACCGGCGCGAGACGCAATTGCTCGATGACCGCCTTCATGTCCCTGGCGTGTGCTGCGGGGTAATCGCCCTCGCCCGTCTTCGCCGATTCGCCCTGCGACCTCAGATCCATCGCCACAACGTGATACTTAGCCGAGAAATGGACGATTTGCTTTTCCCATATCCATGCGGGCATGGTGAAACCCGGCACAAATAGAATGGAAGGGACCTCGTGCGGTCCGGTTACGGTGACACTGCCCTTCATCGGTGTGACGGGGGGAGGAACTGCGTCGCCCTCTTCCGTGTTTCCGACTGGCACCTTCGAGCGGCCGGCCTCGATGTAATGAATCTTAGCCCCGTCCCAGGATGTAACGAAACCGCTCTGTGCGGACGGATTCTTGTCCTTCGACGGTGCAGGCGACGCCGCAGCCGAACTCGCGTAGCCCCAAAGCAAAACGCAGAACCAAGCGACGGCAAATAGCTTCGAGCTTCTACGTGCTCTTCTTAACATTTTCGCCTGAGCCTCGCCTGATCTTGGGTCTAATCCGAAATTTCCATTTCAGCTTCCAAGCCGACGGATAACGTACACCCATCCGCGAGTCCATTACAACGGACCGATCCATTTGGATGGTTGGTCGCCAGACTAGTGGATTCGGGTCTCCAAAAACGGCCTGAGATTGGCAAACCAGATTCCGGGTGGGTAGTCGGCAACCCTTCCTTTACTCGGATTGAGGAAGGGTTGCCCGTCATCCGACCACGGTCGCGGATTTAACCCCGTTGATTCCGTTAAACAGACCTGAGAGGTCCGAGCGGTGTGCCAGCCACCAGTGTCATTTGTTCAGCTTTGCGGGCCAGTTAAGGACGACGGACATGGGCTGGGTCTCTGCCTGTTTCACTTGTGTGTTAATCAGGAAGCGCTGCCCGTCGCGGCTCACGTCATAGACGAACAGTTCCGTGCGGGCGGCTCGCTGCCGGGGAGTGGCCGGGAAAAGAGCGACGGGCGTGCCTGAATCGAACTTGGCGCCCGTTGTCACCGGCGCGGCCATCATTTTGCCGTCCGAGGAAAGGTAAAACAGCTCTTTGCCGTCCCCTCGCCACCGGGCCTGCTCTCCTCCAGTCGTCGAGACTCGCCACTTGCCGTGTGCAACCGGAAAGGAGGTTACGTAAATCTCCCATTTCCCGCTCTCATTGGATGCGTACGTCACCCACTTCCCGTCCGGGGAAAATTGGCCATTGCTTAGGACAGATTCGGCTTTCAGGAACAGACTGTTTTTTTGCTCCGGGAACGTTACAAACCACAAGTCTGTGGCTCGATTATAGAGGAGGTACTTTCCGTCTCCGGACCAATCGGTCGGAAATTTGTCCAAGTCATCCTGCACAATCCGCTTTTCTTCTTGCGTACCGTCGGAGTTCTTCATATATAGGTCGAAGTGAAATTGCGGATTAGAGCTAAATACCAACCGTGTGGCGTCGGGGCTCCAGATCGGCACGCCGTGAAAACCGAAGCCGAAAGTAAGTTGCTTGGCGCTCTCGAGTTGCAACTCATAGGTCCAGACGTCGACTTTTAGGTTCTGGTTCGCCGTGTCGATCTTGTCTACGGCCACTGATTTCCCATTCGGAGCTAGTGCCACGTTGAGATACACATCCGGCTTACCCACCCTGCCGACTTCATTCCCCTTGCGGTCGAACCAGACGGGTTGCGAAAGGGCGACACCACTGCCACTCTGAGTGATCATCAGGCCATTATCGGAGACCGTGAACATCGCCCTGGCGACTTGTGGCAGATACTGGATATCTGTCAGGATGGCCGTTGGCTCCCCTGTCAGTACGAATCGTTTCTGATCGAATCGCTGGGCGAGCAGAGTCTTCTCACGGTAAAACAGAAGGTAGCCCGGCGCGGCATAGGCCGCGTTCGCAGTGGCTTCCACGACGAACCGCTTTTCGCTGGAATCCAGTGAACCCACGAAGATGGCGTCCACGCCTATCTGCCCAGAAAAATTGCTTGCCAGATACAGGTAATGCTTTCCGTCGGGAAGAAATACGGGCCAGCGATGGCTGTGTTCGCCACGTTTCCCGTCCGGGTTGCTGATCTGCGTGGGATTTCCACCTGATGCCAAGACGCGATACAGGCCTCCCCCTACTGACGCGTCAGGCGTGAAAACAATCACGCCGTCCTTGTTCCATGTACCGCCTCGGCCCGAGGGCGCGTCGCAGACCGCCTGCACCGAGCCACCTGATAACTCCAGTTTCTTCAATTTTCCGTCGGCAAAGAACGCAAGAAATCGACTGTCAGCTGACCAGAACGGATAGCTGGCGCCCCCGGTATCGGCAAGGCTCCTAGCGCCCGGCGATCCCAGTTCGTAAATCCAGATCGCATTCTTGCGAGCAGATTCCAAGTAGCCGACTACGGCGACAGTGTGCCCATTTGGAGCTATCGCAATGTCATCGGCCGCAAATGACAGCGGCGCATTAAATTGCATCGTTTGTTCTGAAGGCTTGGAGCTTCGCCACCAGATGACCGTTACAATCAGAGCGACGAGCAAAGCGCAGGAGATGAGCCATGATAAAGTTTCTCGGGTCCTTCTTGCTGGTGTTAATGACGGAGTCCCCGTGTGCCCGCCACTCTCGGCAATCCACTTCAACTCAGCTCCGAGGTCGCATGCGGATTGCCACCTGTCGTCGGGCTCTTTGGCAAGACAGCGTTTGACGATGCGGTCCAGCGAGGGCGGTGACGATGGCGCCAGCTCCCTGATCGGCTTGGGATCGACTGACAGAATCGCAGCGATCAGGCTCGCTCTGGTTTTCCCGTTGAACGCAGGTCTGCCTGTGGCCATCTCGTAGAGCACTTCTCCGAAGGCAAAGATGTCGGTGCGTGAGTCTGCTTCCCGCCCTTCCAACTGCTCTGGCGCCATGTACTGGAATGTGCCAACGATAGTGCCTTCGGCCGTAAGCTTCTTGTCCGATGTCATTTCCGTCAGCTCGTTAGCGATCGGCGCCGTTTCAGGATTGAGCTTCGCCAAACCGAAGTCCATCAACTTCACTCCCGATTTGGTGAGCATGATGTTGCTGGGCTTGATATCCCTATGGATTATCCCTTGCCGGTGCGCCTTATCCAAAGCATCTGCAAGCTCGATGGCATATTTCAGAACTTCCTGAGTGGGCAGTGAACCCTTCTTCAGTTTCTTCTCCAGCGTCTCGCCTTCGAGGTACTCCAATACGAGGTAGTCCACTCTATCCTGATGTCCGATGTCATGCAGTGTGCAGATGTGGGGATGTGAAAGGGTTGAGATGGATCGAGCTTCGCGTTCAAACCGCTGCCTCTTCTCGGGATCCTGGGCCAGCTCGAAAGGCAATACCTTCACCGCTACGATGCGGTCCAAGCGGGTGTCTTTGGCGCGATAAACCTCGCCCATGCCGCCAGCTCCGGCAGCGGATATTATCTCGTAAGGCCCGAAGCGAGTTCCTGCGGCGATAGGCATGGGGAATCCCGCAGATTATAGCCCTCCACAAGGAAGACGGTGCGGTTATCTTCTGCGGAACGGTTTAGCCGCGGCAGTGTTGACCGAACCGACCAACTCCCGGACGGTCGGCAATCCGGAAACTATCCGGAGACTGGCTCGCAAGACATTCTCGGCCTGTTTGCAAATACCTTCTTGGGTGCAGGATTGGGTGCAGCTAGAAGAGGAGAATGGCTCCGATGTTCGTGTAAGCGACACCAGATAGGGCACTCAGACTTTTGACCTCCTCGGCTGGTTGGCGAAGAGTTTTCGAGGTGTGTCGTTTCGCACAGACTGTTGGCGCGTCTTTTGGTTGAATGGACATGCAAACGCAGAGCATGAAAATTTCACCCAATGAGTGTGCGGCGCCCTGGCGGCGTTCAGGACGGATATGAGCGGGAAAAATTTTCGCGTGGCGCAATCGGTGGAACGGACCAACTCCGAGGGAAAACCCGTTAAGAACAGGGTGCTGTTGTCCATGCCCGACAACGAATACCAGTTGATGCGCGCGGACTTAACGTTTATCGACCTGCCGGGTCACCTCAGCCTGCACGAGCCGACGCAGAAAATCGAGTTCGTGTATTTTCCGAACCGCGGAATGGTTTCTCAAGTGGTAGTGACCAAGGACGGTCGAACGGTGGAAGTGGGTGTAGTGGGGAGCGAGGGATACGTTGGGGCAGGACTGGCGGCGGGCTTGAGCAGAAGTTCCGTCCGCGAAATCATGCAGATCGCCGGCGATGGCTTCCGAATGATGGGCAATGCGCTGGAACGCATTCTGCGGTCCACTCCGCAGCTACAGGTGTTATTGAACAGGCATACCGGCCTGCAAGGAATGCAAGTGGCCCAGACCGCGGCGTGCAACCGGCTGCACGATATACAGCAGCGTCTCTCCAGGTGGCTGCTGATGACGCAGGATCGCGTGCATTCCGGGGTGCTTCCGATCACCCACGATTTCATCGCCACGATGATGGGCACGGACCGCTCCACGGTGAGTCTGGCAGCGTCGGTACTGCAAAAAAAAGGAACCATCGATTACGTGCGAGGCGCAGTGAAGATTTTGGACCGCAGGAAACTGGAAAAATCCGCGTGTGAATGCTACGGCGTGATTCAACAGTTCGAGGACGACCTCGGACTGCGCTAGCAATTCCCAGTAGTGTCGGATACCCCACAGACAATCAGCTCTTTCCATCGCTAAGGTACGCGGGACCCGTGTGCTCGCGCTGACGTAGGCGCGCGCTTGCGAAGCGGCGCGTTAGGCGGGACTTCGCTCGCGGCAGAGCAGCGAGCGGTTTCTTGCCGCCGCAGTCCCCAATGCAGAGCAATGTTTCACCTTCTTTTCCAGAAGGCTTAGACGCACCAAATCGCGAGGTGGCAAAGGAGCCGATGCGTCGCAAACTGGTTTGGGTGGAGAAACCAAATTTTCAGCGCTGGACTTGTACGGAATGCGGCTGGGAGTTCAATCCTTCATGGCCGCTGGTCGGCAAAACCATTGAGGAGATGAAAGAGAATTTCGGACAACAGCTCGAAAAGGAGTTCGCAGCGCATGTCTGCGCCGAACATCCGAGGGACACAAAAAATCCCCATTAAGCCAAGGCTTTCGGATCGGACTAGCGCGCGAGCTGAACTATTTGCGGAGAGCCTTGGCTAAGAGGAAGGCGTTGATCTGCATCTCACCGTTCTGGTCGTGACGGCCGTGGTATTTGATGAAGCCAAGCGTTCTGAACTTATTCATAAAAATGTTGACGCGCGAGCGCGTGGTGCCGATGATCGCCGCGAGGGTCTCTTGCGATATTCCGACAACTTTGCGCAACTTGCGCTGACGGCCGTTCCCCGCGAGCAAAAGAAGAGCGCGGGCGAGCCGCCTCTCGCCGTAGTGAGAAACCTGGTCGATTAAATCCTCCTCAAGGCGAATGTTGCGCGAAAGCAAATAAGAAAGGAAGGAATAGGAGAGCGCATGGTCAGCGTGGAGGGCGCGGATCATCTCGTTTCTTTCAATGACTTTTAGCACCGTGGGTGCCATCGCAGTGGCGGTCCTAATACGAACATTCTGAGTGCCCAGGCACGGTTCACCAAGAAATTCACCCGGCCCCAGAACGGCGACGATGGCCTGTTTGCCAGTCTTGGAGGCCACGGACAGTTTCACGCGGCCGCTTCGAATGTACATGAGGGTCTCGGCGACATCGCCTTGATAAAAAATGGCTCCCCCCGTGGCGAACCTTTCGTATAGCGTGGCCACTCCGCGCAAATTGAAGGAAATTTTGGGAGGGGTCGCCATGTTGGACTTCATGGGTTAGTTGGGCCTCCGATGGTAATAGGATAGTGCATGTCGCGCGGATTGGGCCATTCGCGGCATGGCGATCTCCTATAGGGCACTTACTGGGCGGCTTCCTTGGAACCCGGCCTGCGCGCCCCTGCATGAGAATCTTTCCTCGGATGATTGCATCGAACGCGAGGTCGTGCTGTTCAATTTGGTGCACCGGGGAAGGGTGAATCCATGAACGCTAGGGCGACACCAGGGCATCCGAGGGACATCCGTCGCCTATCGGGTTTCGGCGTGGCGATGGCGGTGGCTACCCGGGATCGTGCGTCGGCTCTTGGAGTGGCAAGTAGGGGGAGGAAGGCGGCTCCCGGGCGCGGCCCAGACATTGGGCGGAACGAGGCTGGAACGAGGGCGGAACGGGGGGCTGGTCGAAAGGGGCATGCATGCAACTAATCCCGGCGGGCAGGGTTCTGGGGCTTACTACTCCAGGAATGCTCCCTTAGCGGCGAGGGGAGTCGATCAAAGGATTGTTCCCTACTGAAGTAGCGGCGCTTCCAAGAGTTTGCTAGCCGGGTGCCGACAAACTGCGTTTTGCGGGTAGTGCTTTTTGGGCCGACGAATGAAATTGCACGAACACGAGCGAGTTGGGCCCCACATTGCTGGACTCACGTCCGCAGTGCAACAGGCGGAGATCAGACTGCTCCTGGACGGTCGCTGGCCACCGCTCAAGCCGTTGCCGGTATTCAAGTTTGAAACAGCTGAGTATCGCGCCGCGGTTGATTTCGATAAGTTGCGCGGAGAGTGGGTGTGCCGCAAGACGTCGTTGCCTTCCAATAAGGTTCAGGAACTGCGTGGTGCGCTGGCAGAAATCATCATGGCCTTGCCCCGCGGTGAGGCCGAAGTGCTTGGCGAACTCGCCGCAGCAGAGCAGCCGGAACAAGAGTTAGAGAAGGACGCCGATCGTCGCCGCGAGGCAATGCAGGCGTGGCAGGAGAATCACGAGAGCGGCGTGATCTATGCGGGGTTGCGCGGTTATCTTTCCGAATTCCAGCGAGATGAAATCGAAGACACCATCCGGCTGACGCTTACCGCGCGGCAGTTGCAGGTCAACCCCAAGAATGTTGCGTACGTGTTTGACGCGCTGGCGAAGGCGGGCGGGAAGCTCGCAACACTCATAGAAATCGCGCGACAGAATAAGGCGGAGCAGGAAACGGGCGTACCGACGAAGGCAAAATCGGCTGCGGCGGGCGCGTCAGTCTCTTCGGGCACGACGGTTTCCTCGGGCACGACGGGCTCCTCGGGCGGTCGAGGATTTGTGCCGGTTGCGCCGACTCATTCCACGTTCGACGCCTGCGTCGAGGGCTTGACGCCGGCGGTTGTTGAGAGCGTCATTCCCGTAAGCATCGAAAGCGTGCCAGAACGGCCGATTGAGAGTGTTTTCCTCGTGCAGGAGCAACGCTCCTCGCCCGAGACCACGCACGCTGCGCCCCCAGCGTGGAAAACGTTAACGCCAGAGATTGTGGATACGACCCCGCCGCGGTCATTGGCCGAAGAATTGCGCGAAAGAGGGCGGCGATACGCGGCGTTTAGGAGTCTTCGCGGCGGTTTTGGCGCCAGTCTTGGCACCAGTCTTAATACCGGTTTCTTACCTCAGGGTCGAACAGAGAAGGTCGCGACTTCAGCGGACCGCGGCGAGAACTCGAGCGCACGCTCGCGTGCTCTGGAAATATCGGGCTGGCAGGTGGCTGCCGCAGCGCTCTTGGTCGCGTTGAGCACTCTTGCCGTTGTGTTCGCGGTGGGGCGCGGCATGATGGGAGAGCGCCACCCGGAGAGCCGGAAAGTAATGCCGACGATTGCCACCACGTCGGCACCCCTTAGGGACCCGAGCGATCCGGCCTCGCGGAATTCCAATCCGCCGATGGATCGTACCTCGCCTATGCCTGATCTAAATCCGCCAGCGCCGGTAACGGTAGGGTCGCCAGCACAAATCCCAGCCGCGCAGCACCTGAGTGCACGACCGGAAGAATCAGCGACTCGCGCAGAGCCCGTCGGACCGCCTGCAGCATCTCCGGCAATAGCAACCCGACCACTCATCAATTCTCAGAATGCGGAAGTCCGTGCTGAGGGCAAGGACTCGAACGAGGCAATTGCGCGGAGCGTGGCGCCACCGGCGATTGCGCAGCCCGGACACGCACCCACTAACGGCGCGATAGGCGGCGTTACGGTAGATCCCGCGCCACGCTGGGAACCGCCTGCGACGCACATAGCGACGCACCTATCATCGCCATCGGCGATGCTAGTTACTGGCCCGGGGGACGGCAGCAAACCGTTCCGACTGACGTTGCCGGAAAAACCGATCGCGGCGTCTTCCGTGTTTGCGATGACCTCGCAACTTTCTGTGCTGGTTCCTCCCGGGTTTGGACCGGCACGTAAGCCTGCGCGATTGCAAGTCGGCGAGCTGGTCTCGTTCGTGTGGCCGCGTTATCCGAAGCCGGGAGAGCGACATGGGTCGGCTGAAACCGTAAAGGTTCGCACCACCATCGGAGAGTTCGGCCAAGTATTGGATGTAAAGCGCGTGAGCGGCTCGACCGCTCTGCTCCCCGCGGCAGTGAGCGCGATTCGCCAGTGGCGATATAAGCCGACGCTGTTGAACAGTAGGGCGGTGCAGACGCAGGAGGACGTCACCATTGAATTCCGGCCGGTGCAGCGTTTGTCGCGCGGGGGTTCTTGGCGTGCGGCGCGCGAATAGTGGCGGTGACGTTTACAAGATTTCGTAGCGAATGCACGAATCGGCCACGCAGAGTGAATTTACTCGGTGTCCACAAGGTCGAAAGCGGCGTCAAGCCCGTACACCAAATCTCTCCAGGTACTTCGCCAACTCCAGGGAAGCGATTGCCATTTCCGCATCCAGGATGGACAGACGGTCGCGACGCCAATTGAAACACCAGAGCGTTGGGACGGCCACAAGAATTCCCGCAGCGGTACAGACCAAGGCTTCGGCGATACTGTTCGCCGTCATCGCGATCCATGTTGCGTGCGAGCCGATAAAACCGCGAAACGAATCGAGAATGCCGATGATGGTACCGAAGAAGCCCACGAGTGGGGCTGTTGTCGCAATCGTTCCGAGCAGGTTCAATCCTCGTCGCAACTGTTCGTGCACGGAGTTTCTTTCGATTCGTGCTGCTCGCTTTCCAATGTCTATGGACCGTTCGACCGAAACGCATGTGCGAGCGCTGCGGAACGCGCGGAGTCCGCTGGCAAACACCGTAGCGACGTGACTTCGCCTTCGCGCCTCGGCCAAAGCGAGTACAGCATCGCGATCGTCACGCTCAAGGAGGCTAATGGCAAGCCTCAGGAAATTCCGCGACTGCCGAACCGCGGCGCCGTAAATCCAAACGCGCTCGATGCCCTCCAAAAACGTCCACAAGAACATGGAGAGTAGGACTAGCAAGCTGGATTCCGCCAGGGGGCTGACGCCCCGCCACGTCTCCCATAGAAAATACCAAACCTCATACGTTCGAGTCACACACCCGCCTTGTTGTGTAAGACACCAAATCATGTCTTTAGTTCCCACAGCGGCGGCCCAGATATTCGGCTTCAAAGGTCGGGTGCGCCGTGGACGCGCATGGTGCGCGGTTTGAATTCGGCGCGAAGAGAGAGCGAGTTGTCGCGGTCGGGACGCGGGGTCTTGGCGGAGGCTTTGCAATGGAAGACGATGCGATCCGATTCTGGATCGATGGTGACGCGGCCGTCGATTTGCCTGGGGAAATGAAACTCGACGCGCGGTTTTTCCTGCGCGGATCCTTCGACGATGACGGCGCTTTCTAGGTCGAGCGTGGTGCCGTTTGGCAATTCCAGGAACACGGTGTCGCGCAAATTTTCCTTGGCGTCCGAGAGAATACGCAGCGCTTCGCTGGCGTCGATGACGAGAACGTAGTCCGGCAGGTCGTCGACGTGAAGTGGTCGGCGGGCAACGCGGGATTGCTCAGTTGGTGGAGACGCTGTTGCGCCAGGCGAACGGTTTTTGAGGACCACCAAATTACGGGAACTTTGGGTTGCGGTCTACTGCGACTGATTTGAATGCCGGGAATTTGATTAGCGTTGTCGGAATTTACCGGGGCGTCGGTCTGTAGGCGCGTCTGAGGATCTGTTTGATGCGCGGTAATCTCGCGCTCCAGCTTGACGGTCGCGGGACTCCAAGGAGAATCCAGCAAAATCTTAGAAACATCCGACAGGTTCCAGTTTGCGGGCGGTTTGTCCCAAGGCGAGCCACCGAGCGGAACCGGGAGGGCCAGCAAGGCAACGAGGATGAATCGCGTAATCATCGGCGTGATCTCCGGTGTATCGGGGGTCTAGCGGGGGCCTACCAGGGGTAACTTGACGGATTCGATGCCAGCGGCAGGCTGGGAGTTGTCGCACACGATCGGTGATTTTCGTCGACGAAACCCTCTAGTGTGCGGCGGGCGTGGTTGGAAGATTTGTTTCCAGATAGTCCGATAGCAGAGTGTAGAGATGGATGGTGGTGCCTTCGCCTTCGTTGATGGCGTGGGTGCGGTTGGGATATTCCATGAAGCTGAATTGCTTGCCGTCCTCGACGAGCTTATTGATGAGCATTTGCGAGCCCTGAAAATGCACGTTGTCGTCGCCGGTGCCGTGCACCAAAAGCAAATGCCCGTGCAGGCCTGACGCGAAGTTGATGGCGCTGCCGCGCTTGTAGCCTTCGGGATTTTGCTCCGGCAGGCCCATGTAGCGTTCCTGATAGATGGTGTCGTAGAGGCGCTGATCCGGGACGGGGGCAACTGCCATTCCGACTTTGTAGGTTTCGGGCGAACGGAACATGAGGTTCAAGGTGTTGGTGCCGCCGCCGCTCCAACCCCAGACGGCGATGCGGGTGGAGTCGAGATAGGGTCGTTCGGCACAAAGTTTCTTGATGGCTGCGGTTTGGTCTTCGGTGGCCAGCGGACCGATGGAGCCGTAGACGATTTTGCGCCACTCGCGGCCCTTGGGCGCCGGAGTGCCGCGATTGTCAAAGCTGACGACGATGTAGCCATCCTGCGCCAGCGCGCGATGAAAAAGGCCGCCACGGCCGTCCCAGTGATCGAGCACCGTTTGTGCCGCAGGCTCGCCGTAAACATTTACGAGCACCGGATATTTGCGGGATGGATCAAAATTCCTTGGACGGATCATCCAGCCATCGAGGGTGACGCCGTTGCCTATGTCCACCTGAAAAAACTCGCTTTTGTTTTCGAGCAGAGGCTTGAGTTTTTCGCGTAGCGCGGAATTGTCTTCGATGACGCGCACCGCATGGGCGTCTGGGAGACTTACCAATTCGAAATGCCAGGGGTCGTCGAAACGGCTGAAAGAGTGAAAGGCCCACTGGCCGCTCGGGGCAATGTCATAAGTGTGATACCCCACCTGCCCGGCCGGCGTGATGCGCACCGCGGGATTGTTGTTAGGACTGCTGCTAGAACTGTTGCTCGGGGCAAGGTCCACTCGGTAGAGATACTGCTGGGTGGCGTTCTGTGGCGAGGCTGTGAAGTACAGCGCGTGTTGCGGCTCGGCTAGGCGGTCGATATCTATGACGTCGAAGGCGCCGGGAGTCAATAATTTGGGCGCGGAGTTATCGCGATTCACCAGGTAGGCGTGGCGCCAACCATCGCGCTCGCTCAACCACACGAAGGATTGACCGAACGGGCGAATTTCGTTGACGTCCACCCAGGCTTTATCCTGGTCGCGAAAAATGCTTTTAGTCTTGGCCGTGGATATATCGGCAAGCAGAAGATCCGCGGTGTTCTGCAGGCGATTCAGTTGCTCGATCACTAATTCGCTGGAGTTTCCGGCCCACTCCATGCGGGCGATGTAAGTGTTGCGAGGATCTCCCGGGACGTCCATCCATTTCGATTCGTCCGTGCGTACGCCCAGCACGCCAATGCTGACGGCGGAATTCGTGGTGCCGACTTTCGGATACGGAATCATCTTGATGGTGGGATAGACGGAATCGGTGTAGTCGATCAGCGGATATTCGCCGACGCCGCTGGAATCGAAATGCCAGAAGGCGATGTGCTTGCCGTCGGGACTCCAGCGAAAGGCATCGCGCAGGTCTAGTTCTTCCTCGTAGACCCAGTCCGAGGTGCCGTTGATGATAGTGTGCGAGCCGTCGTGGGTCAGTTGGCGAACGCTGCCATTCGGAACATCCTGCACAAACAGATTGTTGGCGCGCACGAAGGCGACGGACGCGGCGTCCGGGGAGAACTTAGCGAACTGCATGGTGGAGGGTTCACCGGCGCCGCCCAGTTTTTCGAGAGCACTGGTGCGGAGGTCGAGAAGCCAGTAGTCGCCGCGGGTATGGCGGCGCCAAACGGGCTTGGAATTGGTGAAAATCAGCACCCGCTGGTGGTCTTTCGAAAACTCGTAACCTTCCACGGGCAGCGCCTGCTTTTGGCCGGCGGGGATCAGAGCTTTTGCGGAAACGAGAATCTCACGTTTTCCGGAAGCCGTGGTATAGCGAACTATATCCTGCGCACCGGGAACGTCTGGCGAGTCTTCCAATACCGTATAGGCTGCGCCATCGTCGAGCCATTCAAATTGTGGCGGGGCTTTCACTGTGAAGGCATGGTCGACGAAGATCTGATGCAGCAGATCTTGCAGGTCTTGCGAGGGTGCGGCCGCGGCCGGGTTGGCGGTAAGAAATAAAGCTAAGAGGCTTAACGTCAAGAGACTGGCGGGTTTACGGGGGTTCATGGGCGAAGCGCAGAATATCACGAATCGCCGAGGGCCTTGGCTTCTTCCAGCGCAGCGATGGCAGTCTCGCGGCTGACGCCCGGGTATTGTTTCAGGAACTCATCCAGCGTTTCGCCACCTTCCAAGTAATCGAGAAGTGTTTGGAATGGGACGCGCGTGCCGCGGAAAACCGGTTCTCCGCTATGGATTTCTGGGTCTTGCGTGATTACGCTTTCCGGGAAAGTAGCCATGGCGATCCTCCTGCGCGCCCGGCGATTATACCCCATCAGCGTTTAAGGGAGCGCTCCGCAGGCCTCCTCCCGGCCAGACGAGCGATTCGACTATTAGCTACCGTCCACGTTCTATTCATACAGCTGTAACACAACGTGGGCTATAAACCTCCCGTCCTCCAACAAGCACGACCAATTCTCACGCTTGAGGCTCGGCGAAGAGATCACGCAGTCACAGGAGCGTCATGGCAACAGCAACGGCACCAGCAGCCCCGCCACCATCTGCAACCCCGCCGCCGAGCCAACACTCGGTACACGCAAAACTCTCCAAGGGCCCCGGAACCATTGGAATACTGATTTTTGGAGTGGTGCTGATCGTCGGGATCATTTATATCGGCGTCAGCCTCTCTCGCGACCTGAGTGGGATAAGCGGCCCGGTTATGCCCTACGTCCTTTTGGGGATAGCACTTTTTGTGGCTTTGGCTTTCGAATTTGTGAACGGTTTTCACGATACCGCCAACGCGGTGGCCACGGTGATTTACACTCACTCCCTCGATCCGCAGATTGCCGTTACATGGTCGGGCTTTTGCAATTTCATCGGCGTGGTGCTGTCCTCCGGCGCGGTGGCGTTTGGAATCGTTTCGTTGCTACCGGTGGAGTTGATTCTGCAGGTGGGCAGCGGCGCGGGATTCGCGATGGTGTTTGCGCTGCTCGTCGCGGCGATTATCTGGAACCTGGGCACCTGGTGGCTGGGGTTGCCGGCTTCCAGCTCGCACACCATGATTGGTTCGATCATCGGCGTGGGCATTGCCAACCAGTTGATGCAGGCGCGCAGCGGAACCAGCGGCGTGGACTGGACGCAGGCCGGCAATATCGGCAAATCGCTGGTGCTCTCCCCCATCGTCGGGTTTTTCATCGCGGGATTGTTGTTGTTGGGGATGAAAGCTCTGATCAAGGATAAGCAATTGTACGAGGCGCCCAAGGGCAACGAACCTCCTCCGTGGTGGATTCGCGGATTGCTGATTCTCACCTGCACCGGCGTGAGCTTTTTTCACGGTTCGAATGACGGACAAAAGGGCATGGGCTTGATCATGCTCATTCTTATCGGCACGGTGCCTACCACCTATGCCCTGAACCACGCGGTGACCGCATCGCAGACGCAGGACTTTATAGCGGTTTCCACGCAGGCCGCTGCGAGCCTCGATAAGTACGTGCAATCCAGCGCATCCGTCGGAGATTCGCGCGAAGAGCTTACGGAATATATCCGCACCAAGGAGTTCAAACCCAGCACCATGCTGGCGCTGCGTGAGATGATCAACGGCATCGGCACGGAACTGGCCATCTTCAAGGAGCTTTCCAAGGTTCCCAACGACAAGGTGCGTAACTTCCGCAACGATATGTATGTGGTGGGCGAATCCATCCGCCTGATGCTCAAGTCCGGAGTGCCCCCGCTTTCGGCGGCGGACGCGGCGATACTGAAGAATTACAAGACGAATCACATCGATCACGCCACACGGTTTATCCCCTTATGGGTGAAAGTGGCCGTGGCGCTGGCTCTTGGGCTGGGCACCATGGTCGGCTGGAAGCGCATTGTGGTGACCGTGGGAGAAAAAATCGGCAAGAACCATCTGACGTATGCGCAAGGGGCGGCCGCTGAAATCACCGCCATGGCCACCATCGGCGCGGCGGACTTTTACGGATTGCCGGTGAGTACCACGCACGTTCTGTCTTCCGGCGTCGCGGGAACCATGGCGGCGAATCATTCCGGGATTCAGATGTCCACGGTGAGGAACCTGGCGCTGGCTTGGGTGCTGACGCTGCCCATGGCGATGATGCTCTCGGGGTTCTTGTTCTATACGTTTACGCATCTTTTTAAATAGCCCGATCGCAGGCCTCGCGCAGAGTGCACGAGGCTAAGCCAAACAACTAAAGAGAACAAAAAGCGAAAAATACTTGACTTTCGCTTTTTGTTCTCTATACTGGCCCACGGTAGAGGAAACGGGAAACGGGCGCTTCGTCGGCTCCATTGCCGATTTCGGCTCTCACGAGCCGGCGGAGCGTCCGTTAGAACCCGTGAGGCGCTTTTCCAGCCTCTGCCCGGAGCGGCCAATGGATACATCGATCGGAAGTACGTCCCCTGCCTTGCAGATTTCCTCGGATCACGCTTCAGAACGACCGTTCTCTCGCCCATTTAGCCGTCGAGCTCCTAGCCAGGTCGGAAGTGTCACCGGGTTGGCCCAGCGGATGTCCCGCAGAGCTGCCAGGTGGCTGGCGAATCGGCGCGTGTGGTCGCCGCGCGTCACGACGCCCTCGCTTACTTATCAAACTCGGCTTAGCGGTGAACTCGAGGTCGTGCGGCGCGAAATGCTGGCGCGCACAGGCGTTGGCATTGCCGTTGGAGCGGCGACTTCGCGTGTGGTAGCGAGGACAGCGTCGCGTCTGGCGGGAGCGACGGCCGTGGTAGTTGTGCCGGCGGGGACGGAGCGCGCGTTCCTGGCTCCCTTGCCACTGCGCCGGCTGGATGGGCTGTCGGAGGCGGAATTGCGGGTTCTACGCGCCAGCGGCATGGTAACCATTGGCGAGTTACAGCGGGTGCCGAAGGCAGCGTTGCAGGCGGAATTCGGTGACGCGGACGGATCGCGGCTGTGGCGGGCGGCTCGCGGCTTGGACAGTGAATTTGCTACGGACAGCCGCGTTGGCGCCACGGGCGAGCAAAGCGCAGACGCCGAGACACGCTTGCTGAGCGGATCGCTGCGCGCGCCTTGGCGCCCCAGCCTTGTTGCGGCGTGGGGATGGCCAAGAACGGGCTTGCTCCGCAGGCTACGCCAGTTTGCTGGAGTGAGGTAGCACTCCCGACAACCTTGTCGGGAGTGTAGTTGCGAGGAAGGCTGGAACGGCAGCATACTCGCAGCAATGGACGGAAACAGCAGTCGCGGGAAAGAACGATCCGAAAAGCGTGTGTTCTGCGCTCGTGCTATGCGGGCGGCGGCATTGTTTTTCGTGCTGCTGGCAGCTTTTTTTGCGTTCGTTAGTGAACTTCGCGCCGACGAGATTCGCCTGAAGGACGGCAACAAGCTGTACGGCGTCATCGTGGCCTACGAAGACAACATGTTCAAGGTGCGCACGCCCTTCGGATATGTATTGGTGGAAAAAGACAAGATAGCCGAGATCGTGCCATCGACGATCGGCGCGGTGGACTCGAAAGCAGACAACGAGGCCGCGGCAAAGAAAGATCCGGCAGCGACGGCAAAGCGCGCACCGCACGCGAAACCCGCTCCGAACGCGCCGGCGAGCGCCGATTCTTCCGCTGGTTCCGCGGCAGATGCCGCGACGGAAGTGCCGGTGAGCGAGAAGACTCCGGATCCCGCTGTAATAAAACGGGAGAAGACCTCGGCCATCCTTGCTAATCCCGCGGTGAAGCCCGAAGTGCCAGCGATGTCCGCGAAAAAGATTGCCGCGCCCGCGTTGCGGCCCGTAGCCGCGGCAGATGCCCCCGCGAACGCCATGGCCAGTTCTGCTGCTCCGGTTGCGCCACCGAAAGAGGCCGAAGTCAGTCCGGATGAGATTCGCGGCAACCTGTATATCAATCACGCCAACAATTTCCGCATTTACAAAGCGCCCAGCTGGAACCTGATCGAAGACGCGCGCAAGGCGCTGCCTAATGCCATTGTGGCGTTGGGGACGTCCAACGAGTCCACGTTACTGGTGGTTGGCAAAGAGAAAAACAAGGAACCGCTGGAGCCGGCGGCCGCGGCGGTCGAGCATCGCGTGCGCGAAGTCTATGACAATTACCGGCAAATCTCGCGGCGAACGACCACGGTTGGCGGACTGCCGGGGATAGAGTTTCGCTATCGCGGCATGGCGGACGACCACGATTGGTCCGGTACGCTGGTGGTGCTCATGCGCGGCGATGAAATTTTTACGATCCTGGGAATGACCTACGCGGACACCGACCTGATCCAAATCCAGGAAAACGTGATTGCACGTTCGATTGCCAGCATAGACTTTTCTACCGGCAACACTTCGCCGACAAAGTAAACGACTCCGCATAGTTGTGGACTCAACGTAAAATGTAGCGGCCTGACGGAGCGTCTAGTCTTGTGCACGCTTTAGCGCCGCACGCGCGAGGCTGGCGAGATCGGGAACCTCCAGGTGCGGGCGTTGCTCTGAGTCGCTTCCCGCAGGCGCACGCACCGCGCCAATACCGGGACGAGCCGACTTCCTGTTCACCCACACCGTCGAAATTCCCAGTGACCGCGCCGGCACCACGTCGTGATAGATACTCTGGCCCGCGTGCAGCAGGCCATCCGGAGAAAGGTCCAGCGTGCGCAACGCCAGCTGAAAATTATTGCGGGAAGGTTTGTAGCTTCTGGCCTGTTGCGCGGTGATCACAGCGGTAAATTCCACGTCCAGATGCTTCCGCGTGGCCGCAAACAGATCGTCGTCAATATTCGAAATCACCACCAGCTTGTAGCGCTTCTGAAGCTCGCGCAGCGCAGATACCGTATCCGCAAAAGGCGGCCATACAGCAACGGACTCGTGCAGCGAGCTGATTTCATCCGCGCTCGCTGTAAAATGAAAGCGCTCTGCGAACGACCGCACCACCGATTGCAGCACGTCGCGGTAAGCTTGGTAAGGGCCGCTTTCTGCCTGCGCCTCGAATTCACCGTAGAGTTCAAGAATGGCAGCGTCGGAAAGGCTTTGACTGTGGCTGGCGAGCACCGCGCGCAGGGCGGGCAGAATCCCCGATTCCCAATCAATGAGCGTGCCGTAGCAATCAAAACTGATGGTGGTAAAGCGCGAGAAATCCATGGAGAGCGACTGGCTAGTGGCTCGCGGCTTCCGCGGTTTCGTGAGCCTTGCGATGCTCGCGGATCATGGCGATCAGCGTCTGCGCGGCGCGCGGCAGGCTGCGGTCGCGGCGATACACCAAACCCAGTTCGCGCCAGAGATCGACGCCTTCCACACTGATGAGCTTTACTTCGCCGGCTTTCACCTGATCGCGGGCAAAGCTCTCACTGATCAGTGAAACGCCTACGTCGGCGGCGACGAATCGCTTGATCATGCCGATGCTCGGCAGCTCCATAGTGACTTGTATGCGCGAGCGATACGGACGAAACAGTTTGTCCAGCACCTGGCGCGTATAGCCGGTACGCGGAAAAATCTGCGGCTGCGACGCTACATCATCCAGCGTGATCTTTCCACGGTGCGCGAGCGGATTGCGAATGCTAACCATAAAGCGCATGCGGTCTTTATAGATGTGATGCACTTTCAGATTAGGCGATTTGGTGGGCAGCGTGACGATTCCCACGTCCACGGTGCCGTCTTCCACGCGTTGCAGAATCTTGTGGCTGAAATTGCGATAAATGCTGACGTGCACCAGCGGGTATTTGCGCTGAAAATCCGCGAAAATGTCCGGCAGTAGATACAGACATGTGGCTTCGTTGGCGCCGAAAACCACGCGGCCTTGCACCACGTCTCCGCGGTCGGCCACGCCCTGCACCGATTCGTCGCGCAATCGCAACAATTTCTCGGCGTATTCAAACAGCACTTCGCCCGCAGGGGTTAATTCGACGGACTTCGCCGAACGATCCAGCAGCTTGGCTCGATAGGCCTGCTCGAGCTGGCGGATTTGTGCGCTGACCGCCGATTGTGAGCGGAAAACCTTCTGTCCGGCGCGCGAAAAGCTCTTAAGTTTTGCAACGTAAACGAAGGTAGCGAGTTGGTCGAAATCCATGGGCAGAGTGCTCGGCGAAGATTATAACGGATTCTGCCCGCCGAGTGGGCCGTGAATTGCGCTCCTTTCAAGTGTGCAACCGGTTCACCCGCGTTGTCGGGTTAGCCTGCTGCAAAGTTGGCCCGCTAAGTCAGCCTGCAAAACTTTAAACATGCAGACCGGCGGGAGCCGTAGGAACGGGTCGCGCCGCGTCGTTGGTGGTTAACAGTATAACTGGCTCTGGCATCGCGTCCAGCAACGGGCGCCAGGTGTCTTCGATGGAGCCTTGAAAGTGTATGGGTTGCACCCGCAGCAGCGGCAGACCAGCGCGCCGCGCCAGCAGGCGAGCCGCACAAGGGCTGCCCGTGAGTTGCACGTGCCGCTCGAGCACGCGGCGGAGCCAGGAATCTTCGTCCTCGCAGATATCGACGAGATTTACGAAGTCGCGATGCACAACTTCGTCCGCGCCTGCGCGCAATACGTAAGCCAGGCCGCCGGTCATTCCGGAGCCAAAGTTCATGCCCATCGATCCGAGGATCAATGCAACGCCGCCGGTCATATATTCGCAGCCGTGCTGGCCCAGGCCTTCAACGACCGCGAGGGCCCCACTGTTGCGCACCGCGAAGCGCTCGCCGGCGCGTCCGGCAATATAAAGCTGTCCGGAAGTGGCGCCGTAGAGCACGGTATTTCCCGCGAGTACATCGCCGCGGCGTGAGGCCGCCGACCCCGCCGAAATGCTGATCGTTCCGCCAGAAAGTCCTTTGCCGACGTAATCGTTGGCTTCACCCGTGAGCTTCAGCGTGAGGCCCGCGGCCAGGAACGCGCCAAAACTTTGTCCTGCCGAACCATGAAATTCGCGGCTGATTTCCGTACTAAAGCTTCCGCCTTTGCTGCGCCGGCGCATCACTTCGCCGCTGATGCCCGCGCCCACGCTGCGATCCGAATTACGAATAGGTTGCGATTCCGGTTCGTAGCCGAGCGAACCACTAAAGTGGCGAGAATCTTCGAGCGCCGCGGCGTGCACCGTGGGCGTTTGCTGCGGCGCTACCCTGCCGAACGCTGAGATAGGCACGACCATCAGCGGATCCATTCCAGAGCGCGCCGAAAGTCGATCGTACCAACCGGTTAGTTCGCTGAGCGAACGCACGCCCAACTGCGCTAGACGCACGCGAATTTCGTCCGCGAGCGCACGGAAATACGCGACTACCATTTCCGGCTTGCCTTTGAAGCGCGCACGCAGTGTTTCGTCCTGCGTGGCGATGCCGACCGGACAAGTATTCAAATGGCATTGCCGCGCCATCACGCAACCAATGGCCATCAGCGACGCCGTGCCAAAGCCGAATTCGTCGGCGCCCAAAATCGCGCCCAGAATAATATCGCGCGAAAATTTGAGGCCTCCGTCCACGCGGAGAGAGAGACGCGAACGGAGACCTGCGCGAACCAGCGTGTCGTGAGCTTCGCGCAAACCGATTTCCCATGGAAGGCCGGTGTTTTTGATCGATGTGAGCGGTGAAGAACCCGTGCCGCCATTGTGTCCGCTGATGGTGATCACGTCCGCGCCGGCCTTGGCTACGCCGGCGGCAATGATGCCGACTCCCGAGCCGGAAACCAGTTTTACGCCGATGCGCGCGCGGGGATTTACCGCGCGCAAATCGTGAATCAACTGGGCCAGATCTTCGATACTGTAAATGTCGTGGTGCGGCGGCGGAGAAATCAGCGGCGTACCCGGAGTCGCGTGGCGGATGCGGGCGATATACGCGGTCACCTTTTTTGCCGGGAGCTGGCCGCCTTCGCCGGGCTTCGAACCCTGCGCCATTTTTATTTCGAGTTCTTCGGCGTGCACCAGATAGTCCGCGGTAACGCCAAATCGCCCAGAAGCCACCTGCTTTATTTTGTTGGCCGCGTGCGGCTCGTGATGATAAACCTCGGGATCTTCCCCGCCCTCTCCGGTATTGCTGCGCGCTCCGATGGAATTCATGGCCTCGGCGAGCGTGCGGTGCGCTTCCGCGCCTAAAGAGCCGAGTGACATCGCTTGCGTGCTGAAGCGTCGCAGAATGGCGCCGCTTGATTCCACTTCCTCGAGCGGCACCGGCGCATCTGGCGGAGTTTCCAGCAAATCGCGCAGGAAGATGGAGCCTTGGCCTTCGGCCAGCTCTTCAAAGGCCGAAAACTTTTTCGCCTCGGGCGCCTTAACAAACGCATGCAGACGCCGCAGCACCTCCGGCGAATTCGCATGCAACTCCGCGCCTTTGCGAAAGCGATACAGCCCGGAGTCCGCTAAATCGTCCGAGCCTTCCGCGAAAGCGGCCGTATGCATATGGAGATAATCGCCCAGCAAATCGTCGAGCGATTTCTGGCCGGGAAAATCTGCGGCATCTTCGAAGAAATCGTCGCAGACGTCCTGCGAAAGGCCAATAATTTCAAACAGGTGACTGTTGCGGTAGCTGGCCAGCGTGGAGACGCCCATTCGCGCCAGTACTTTGCGCAATCCCGCGTTGATGGCCGCGCGAACGGCTTCCACGGCGTGCGGCTCCTGCGCCAATACTTCCGGCCCGCCGGCAAATTGCAGCGCCAAGCTGGGCACCACCGCGCTTGCGCCGCTCGCTACCAGCAGGGCCACGTGATGCGTATCGAAAACTTGCGCCGATTCCACAATCAGCGGAACATCCCACCATCCCAGCCGAACCATCGCCTTCCACACCGCCGCCGTTGCCAGTAACGCCGGTATCGGCGCGCGCTCCGCGCTGATCGCGCGATCGGAAAGGAGGAGGAGCCCCGGGCGCACACCACTACTCAGAGGGGTAGTAAAGAGCTGAGTAATAGCACGGCGCGCGCCCGGAACTCCCATGGCGGCAGGAAAGGTCAAATCGATTTGTTGCACGGGACCAAACTCTGTCCCAAATTTGGAAATCAACGCGGCCAGTTCCCTTGCATTGATTACTGGCCCCGGCAACGTCACGCCTTCGCGAAGATACACGTCCAGAGACATCACGTGCGATTCACGCAGCGGATCAATCGGCGGATTGGTGACCTGAGCGAAGCGTTGTTTGCAGTAATCCCAGAGCGTGCGCGACAGCGTGGACAGAAACGCCGGGGGAGCGTCGTCGCCCATGCTCCAGTCCGCTTCTTTACCGTGTGTAAGCGAAGAAAATAAAATTTTGAATTGATCGTCGGTCCAGCCTGCGGCAGTGGCGACGCGCTTCGCATGCAAGAACGGTGCCCCGTCGGGAACCATTTCGCTGGGCGCGGGAACCGCGGCAGGAATTGCGTTGGGTAATGGAGCAGTCGCAGTAAGCTCGGCATGCTTCTCCGCCAGCCGCTTCAGTATGTCGCGCCAGCGCAGAAAGATTCCTTTTTCCGGATTGGCGAGAATCATTTCGCCCGGACCAAGCTTCTGCCGCTCGGCGATGTTCGATTCTTCCACGTCGATCAAGCCAGTCTCCGAACCGGCCATAATCAATCCGTCATGCGTCACCGTGTAACGCAGCGGCCGCAAGCCATTGCGGTCAAGCTTCGCGCCTACATAACCTCCGCCGTAGAAAACCAGCGCCGCGGGTCCGTCCCAGGGCTCGCCGTCGCGCGAGCGGGCGCGCAAGGCGGCACGCACATCCCGCGAAAGATGCGGATCCTTCTCAAACGCCGGCGGCACCAGCGCAAGCATTGCAGCAGCTGGCGTGTAACCTTCCAGCAGTTTCAGCTCAAACGCATTGTCGAAACTCGCGGAATCGCTAACGCCCTGTTCCAACGCCGCGAACCAATCGTCCACGCCAAGCCGCGCGCGCAATTCATTTTCGCGGGCACGCGTCCACCGGCGGTTAGACAGAATGGTGTTAATTTCGCCGTTGTGCGCCACATGACGAAACGGTTGCGCTAAATCCCACGAAGGTTGCGTGTTGGTGGAATATCTCTGGTGAAACACTGCGAACGTCGCGGTAAAACTTGGATCACGCAGATCTTCGTAAAATTGCGGAAATTGCCAGGGCGTCAGCAATCCTTTGTAAACCACCGATCGCGACGAAAGCGAACAGATGTAGCACCGCGGCGGTAACAGCGGCTCCGCACGCTTGCGCAGCAACGCCAACTGGCGCTCGAAATCCGCGCCGGGTTTTTCCGCCTCCACATAGAACTGCCAAATCTCCGGCATGCTTTCGCGCGCGCGCGCGCCGAGCGTCGAGGGATCGATCGGAACCCGCCGCCAAGCCACAATCTCGAGTTCCTGCGCTTCGGCAGCGGCATGAATAGCGGAACGCGCCTGCAATGAAAATGGCGCAGCGAGAAACGCGAAACCCAACCCAAAAGCTTCCGGCAGCTGCACGCCTTCTTCCAGCGCGCGCGCGCGGAAAAACTCCTTCGGTAGCGACGTCAGCAGACCTGCGCCGTCACCGCTGGCGCCATCGGCGTCCACACCCCCGCGATGCGTCAGCCGCTCAAGAGCGGTCAGCGCAAATTCCACTATGTCGTGCGCCGGAGCGGCGCCGAGACGCGCCACAAACCCGGTGCCGCACGCATCGTGATCCGGGTGCCCCCAATTGGGATGCCGAGACATACTCGGTTATAGGGGCACGGGTGCGCCTAAGTACAACTCAGAATTTCAATTTGCCAAATTGGTTTTCTGACGGGGGTATAAAAGTGTACAATAGTTCAAAACTTGGTTACTTCGCTGAAGTTAAAATCGCGAATCTTCATCGCCGGCATGACCATTTCAAAGGCCTCTTCGCCACTGGCGCGGATCGCCGGCCCCAGCATCTCCACGTTGCGCAGCGCTTCGAGAATTGACTGGTTGAAGCGAAAATTGCGCACCGCCGATGTGACCTTCCCTTTTTCTACCAGGAATAGCCCGTCGCGCGTCATCCCCGTCATAATCTTTTCGTATGGGTCGACCTCGCGGATGTACCAGATGCGCGTCACCAGCAGCCCGCGGTCCGTGGACGCAATCATTTTCTCAAGCGATGAGTCTCCGCCGGAAAAGACCAGATTCATCGGCGCCTCGCCGTATTCGTTGGGCAGCATGAACCCGTGACCGGTCGCCGATTTGCGCGCGTCTTTCGCCGCCCGCCGCGAATAGACCAGGTTCTTCGGCACCCCACGATCCACCAGCAAGACTTTCTGCCGTGGGATTCCTTCGCCGTCATACGGCGCACCCAGCTGCAACGGGTGATAGACATCGTCGACAATCGTAATATTCTTGCCGAACAGCGGTTTCCCCATTCGTTCATTCAGGCAGGAACGTTTGTCCGCCACCGCAGTGGCGGCGAAATCGTAAAAAAGAAAACCGACTAGATCGAGGGCCGCCGCCGGCTCCAGAATGACAGCGTACTTTCCGGTAGGTATTTCCTTGGCGTCGACCGCCAAGTGCGCTTTTTCGCTGGCACGCGCCGCCAGCTGTTGCGGACCGAGTTGCCGCACGTCTCCGGCGTTGGCCTTGGCCCAACTCGCCGCCGGAGCTTCCTGCATGGTGATGGAAAATTCCGCGTGCGTCTCGCGATACGCCGCTAGCAGTCCACGCGAGTTGCCCATCACGGTCTGCGATTGACCGGTGGAAAAAATCCCAGCGGCGACTTGCCCGCGCTGGACCGCCAAATCGCACGCCCGGCGCACGGCGCGCGCGCGTTCCTCCGGAGTCACTGCGGCGGTTTTCTTCGAGAAGCGCTGTACGCCGCGATAACGCTGCTTCCCAGGCAGCATAAGCAGTTGCTTATCCGCCGGCTGACTCGCAGCAAGCGATAGTGCCGACTCCACGGCCGCGCGCAGCGAATTTTCGTCAAGACGGTTCGTCGTGACTCGCGCGGTGCGCCCCTCCGCAACCGTTCTTATCGAAACGGTTATGCCATTCTCCGAAACGTTTTGATGGATGGCGTTGTTCGCAAAACGCGTCAGATCGTCGAGCACTTCATCGACATGAACTTCCGCGTCTTCCGCGCCCACCAATTTTGCAATGCGCAGGACGTCGTTGATGATGTCGTGTAATCGGCGCGCGTCCGACAAGGCTGCAGCCGACCCCTTCGAGTGTGCCGTGCCGGTTTTGCGGGCTTTTCGCGCGGCGCTCATTGTTCTGAAAACGCGGTCCCGATCTGAACATTGCGAAACCGCGCTGGAGACGCTCCGTGCCCGGTCCCCATAGTCTGCATCGGCTGCCCCTTGCCGCAGTTCGGCGTGCCCCACAAAGTCCAATGCTTCGCGGAACAAATCGCATCGCAGGAATTCCAGAACTCCGTCGTAATCCCTCCGTAGCTGGGATTTTTCAGCATACGCACTTTTTTCCCGCCTTTAATCTCCCAGCCAATTTCCGTGGAGAACTGAAATTGGTAGCGGCGGTCGTCGATGGACCAAGACTTATTCGTCTCCATGAAAATACCGTCATCCGTATCGCTGATCAGATCTTCATGTTCCCACGTGCCCGGCCGCAGGCTCACGTTGGTCATGCGAATAATCGGCAGGCGGTTCCAACTTTCCGTACGCATCGTTCCCGACGAGCGTTGCAAGCCGATAATCTTTGCCGTCTCGCGATTCGATAGATACCCGCGAAACTGTCCATCCTTGATAATGTCGGTGCACTGCGCGGGCACCCCCTCATCGTCGTAGGCAAAACTGCCGAGTCCCGGCCCGTGTTCGATGCGCGCATCGGCGACCACGTTCACGATGTCCGAACCGTAACGCAAATGATTCAGTTTCTCGAGCGTGAGAAAACTTGTCCCAGCAAAATTGGCTTCCTCACCCAAAACGCGATCGAGTTCAATCGGATGTCCAACCGATTCGTGGATCTGCAATCCCAACTGACTGCCTCCCAGAATCAGCGTCCCAGTTTTCTGTGGACACTGCGCCGCCGAGTGCAGCGCCGCTGCTTCTTCCGCGATAATCGGCGCGTGCTGCAACAGTTCGAGCGAATCGACCAGTTCGTATCCCGCCAACGCGTGCTGTCCGCCAAAACTATTTGGATACGAACGCTTCTGAATCTCGTCACCTTGAAACGCGGTGGCCACAATTCCGCATCCCGAGATGACTTTTCGCTGATGAATACGCGAGCCAATGCTGGAGGCAAACCACGAATCGATTTTGCGGAATTGCATGTCCGTCTCGGTGAGCGTCACGCCTTTCACGCGGCGCATCTCCGCATCGGCGGCCAGCAGCAGCGCCAGCTGCGACTCCAGCGGTATCTCAAACGGATCCTTGCGAAACGGACTCTGCCAGCTATCGACAAACGGCTGTTCGTCCACCATCGTCACATCGCGCCGTTTCGCCAACGCGGAAGCCTTGGCAATCGAAACCGCATGCGCCGCGCAAGCCGCCACGCCCTCGCGCGTCAGCTGGTCCGTAGACGCAAATCCCCACGCGCCATTCGCCAATACGCGAATCCCCAGCCCGATCGATTCCGTCTGCGCCAACGTTCCAATATGCCCATTCTTTGTGGTCAAATCGCGCTGCCGCAAATGCATCACGCGCACGTCGGCATACTTCGCCCCGCGCAGCTTCGCTACATCCAGAGAATGCGTTGCCAAGTCCCACATGATTTTAGTAGCACAGGCACTCTTGCCTGTGCGCGATTGCCCCAATCAAAACCAAAATATCCGCTAAATCTCAGTTGTCATTGTACCGCAGACTCTGACTCTCTTCAGATTGCGCCATTCACCAAAAAAAAGGGCGCAGCAAGCTGCGCCCCGGTACATTTCGCCTCATCGTTAATTGCGGCTAACTACGTGCCTTCTTGCCACGACGCCAGATAATGCACCTGCTCCGGCGTCAGTTTATCAAGATGATGGCCCATAGACTCCAGCTTCAGCCGTGCAATTTCCTTATCCAAATTTTCTGGAACCACATAAACCTGCGGCTTCAGACTCTTGTAATTCGCGCGCAGATATTCCGCCGAAAGCGCCTGGTTCGCAAAGCTCATATCCATCACCGAAGCTGGATGCCCTTCCGCGGTAGCCAAATTCACCAGACGCCCTTCTCCCAGCAAATACACCTTGCGCCCGCCGGACAACGCATACTCATCCACCAACGGCCGTACCTCCCGCTTCCCGCTCGATAGCTTCTCCAGCGCCGGAATATCGATCTCCACGTTGAAGTGTCCGGAATTGCAAACAATCGCGCCCGTCTTCATCTTTTCGAAATGCTCGGCGCGAATCACGCTCTTGTTCCCGGTTACGGTGATGTAGATGTCGCCTTCCTTCACCGCTTGCTCCATCGGCATCACGCGGAATCCGTCCATCACTGCTTCAATGCCCTTCACCGGATCGATTTCCGTAACGATCACGTCCGCTCCCAAACCCTTCGCGCGCATGGCCACGCCGCGTCCGCACCAGCCGTACCCGGCCACCACCACTTTCAATCCCGCGATCAACACGTTGGTGGCGCGGATCACGCCGTCAATTGTCGATTGCCCCGTGCCGTACCGATTGTCAAAAAAATGCTTGGTCATCGCATCATTCACCGCGATGATCGGATACTTCAGCGTTCCATCCTTGGCCATCGCGCGCAAACGAATCACGCCAGTGGTGGTCTCCTCGGTGCCGGCAATTACTTCGCTTACCAAATCCGTGCGCTTGGTCAACAACATCGTCACCAGGTCCGCGCCATCGTCCATGGTGAATTGCGGTTTGTGGTCCAGCGCCGCACGCAGGTGCGTGTAGTAGGTTTCGTTGTCTTCGCCCTTGATCGCATAGGTCGGAATGTTGTAGTCGCGATTCAGCGACGCCGCCACTTCATCCTGCGTTGAAAGCGGGTTCGACGCGCACAGCACCGCGTCCGCGCCGCCGTCGCGCAAGGCAATCATCAAATTCGCCGTCTCGCTGGTGACGTGCAAACACGCCGAAACGCGCAATCCCTTCAGCGGCTGTTCCTTCACAAAGCGCTTCCGGATCGATTCGAGCACCGGCATCTGCTGCGCCGCCCACTCAATCTTGCGTTTGCCCGCATCCGCCAGCGCGATATCTTTCACATCACCTTTTTTCATTTCCACGGTCGGCATTTGGCTAGCTCCTCAATTTCCCCAACAAGATTCAACAAGGTATTTCTGTAGCGCAGCAACTCCGCACGAAAAAGAATGGCCCTAGTCTATGAAAAACAGCGACTGACAACCGCCGGGCCAAGAGGGCAACCCGGCTGCAACGGCCGATACAGCTACCGCCGCGCTCCAACTTCCGCGGCCGCTGTCTGCGCCGGCGCGCCGAGTCCAGCAGCTTTGCGCAAAGCTTCCGCGCGGTCCGTGCGTTCCCAGGTAAACCCGGGGCCGCTGCGGCCGAAGTGCCCATAAGCCGCGGTCGGCTTGTAAATCGGCCGGCGCAAATCCAACGCCTCAATAATTCCCTTGGGAGTCAGCAGGAAAAATTCCCGCACCAAAGCCGTGATCCGCTCCTCGTCCACGGTAGCGGTCCCAAACGTGTCCACCATCACGGACACCGGCTCCGCCACGCCGATCGCGTACGCCAGTTGCACTTCCGCCTTGGTCGCCAAACCCGCAGACACCACATTCTTCGCAATATACCGCGCCATATAGCACGCCGAGCGGTCCACCTTCGAAGGATCTTTACCAGAAAACGCCCCGCCGCCGTGCCGCGAATATCCGCCGTAGGTATCCACGATAATCTTGCGCCCGGTCAACCCGGCATCGCCCATCGGCCCGCCGATTACAAAGCGCCCCGTAGGATTGATGTGATATTTCGTCTTGGCGTCCAGCATCTTGGCGGGAACAATCGGCTTGATCACGTGCTCCATGATCGCGTCGCGCAAATCCGCGTTAGAAACCTTCTCACTGTGCTGCGTGGAAATTACCACGGTATCCACGCGCACCGGTCGCCCGGCCTTGTATTCAATACTGACTTGGGATTTTCCATCAGGCCGCAAAAAATCTACGGTCTTGCTCTTGCGTACTTCTGAGAGGCGTTGCGTCAAACGGTGCGCCAACTGAATCGGCATGGGCATCAACTCATCCGTCTCGTTGCAGGCAAACCCAAACATCAACCCCTGGTCGCCCGCCCCGCCGGTATCCACGCCCATGGCGATGTCCGGCGACTGCCGCTTTACGGTGCACATGACCGCGCAAGTGTAGCCGTCATAGCCGTATGTCGCATCGTCATACCCGACGCCGCGAATCGTGTCGCGCACCAACTCGTCGTATTCCACGTGCGCGCTAGTGGTAATTTCTCCCGCCACCACAGCCAATCCCGTGGTCACCAAAGTTTCGCAAGCCACGCGACCCTTTGGGTCCTGCTTCATCACCTCATCCAGCACCGCATCCGATATCTGATCCGCAATCTTATCCGGGTGACCTTCCGTCACCGACTCCGACGTAAATAGAAAATTCCTTAGTGCTTCGCTCAAGTCGAACGCTCCTCTGGGGTTGCCGCGCGGCCGCTTTCCGGCGCCTTCGTAGTGGCGAATCTTTAGATTCGCATCCTAGCCTCGGCGCAAAAAAAATCAGCCCACGCAAACATGCCCGTGCACAGTTCGTTTAGATAGTCCCAGCCTCGGGACGCAATTCCACGCTAAATACCAAGCATTTAACCCTCCAAGCCTACCATCCCCCGCGCTCCCGAAACAACGCATTGAAGCGGATGGAGTTATCCGCGGGTCGAGCGGCACCTATCGCCCAGCGAATGGAAATCCCTTATCCCGTTGTGCTCAGATATACCGCCATTCGCGCCCTGCTTCGCCCGTCATTTCCCCAAATGCCGATCGAAAAATCCCGCCATCAACCGGTCCGCCTCCTGGGACTCCGGCAGCCCCGGATTGTTCCAGAACGCGTGCGGCAGCGCCTCAAACACTACCAACTGCGCGTCCACGCCGGCTCGCAAATACGCGCGATGCAATATCGTCGTTCCGCTCAGCAGCAAATCCCGTCCGCTGGTGATGAATAGCGTCGGCGGAAACCCCGTCAAATCCGCGTACAAAGGAGACAGCACCGGATCCTTCAATCCCGTCGTTCCGGTGTAGTAAGCAAGTTCGCGCATATCCGTCTTCGGCGGGTCCAGGTGGCCAGCAAATCCGTCTAGCGCAAACAAAGCAATCGAATCTCCGTTCTGGCTGAAATCCCCCATCCCGGAAAAAACTCCCGTCGCGCCCGGCAGTGGCAACTTCAGCTGCTGCAGCTTCGCCGTAACTTCCGCTGTCAAAATTGCCCCCGCCGACGTGCCATAAACCCCGATGTTGCCCGGTTTGTACGTTTTCATCAGCTCTTTGTACACCGCCACCGCGTCATCCAGCCCCGCCGGATAAGGATGCTCTGGCGCCAGCCGATATAGCACCGCAATTACCTTCGTTCCCGTCAGATTCGCCATTGGAATCGATTCCGTCAGCGACCCCGAATCCGAATTGAAACCCCCGCCATGCAAATTGATCAACACCCGATCGCGCTTCTCCGGCGCCATACTAGTCGGCGTCACCACGCGTACTGGCACACCCGCAATCGTGTCCGCCGCCACGTTCGCCGGATAAATCTTCTTGGACGCCTCGCCCGCCCCCGCCTGCCACTTGTCCGTCCCCACGCGCCGCTGCTCCAGCGTCTGTGCCACCGCCGCGTCCGACACCACTCGCGCCAGCATCTTCTGCGCCTCCGGACTAACCGTCGTCGGCACCGGCACCACCCGCGTAACGTACGCCGTCCCATCCGCCGCAATCCTGCTCGTATCCGCCACCGGCGCATCGCCGCCGCTCCCCGTCTGCGCCACTCCCCGCCCCGCAATCACCAACCCCAACACCGCTGCCACTACGAACCGCCGCCTAAATCCACTCATGCGAAATCCTCCCACTCGCGACTATCCGATCCTTCGCCGTTGCTCGTAACTTGGCCGCAGTCTACCTCAGCTTCTTGTCGCGCCTCCACCGTTCTCCGTCGAGCGACCGGGGCAGCTTCAAGCGGCTTTTTGGAAGGTAATCTTGGCGGTATAGCCCAGGGCATAGAGCACGCGCAACAGCAGGTCCGTGGAAATGTCCTGGGTATTGCGATTGAGTATGGCGGTGACGCGCGTGCGTGACGTGCGCGCCAGTCCGGCGACCTGTGCGTGGGTCAGGTGTTTGCGCTGAACGATTTTTACGATTTTGGAGTTGAGCTCGCTGCGCAGCGCAATTTCGGCTCCGTCCGCCGGCGTCAGACCCAGCGCTTTCGCCAGCTCCGCCGCGGTACGCGTGACCACAAACTTAGTTTTCTTCATCGAGCATCTCCCTCAGTCGTTTCTTTCCCAACTCCAAATCCTGCCCCGCCGTGGCGCGGCTCTTTTTCACAAACGCTTGCACCACCAGAATGCCTCGCAGCGAACGCAAGTAGTAGAACGCGCGATAGACTCCGGCCCGGTCGCGAATTCTTAGCTCGGCGACTCCGGGCGCAATCGAAGGCATTGGCCGAGACAGCGGCATCGACGGGGCCTCGCCTCTCTGCAAGTCAAAGACGGCTTTTCCCAGTTTCTGGCGCACTTCGGGCGGGAAGTCGTGAATCGCTTGCAGCGCCGCCGGGTGAAGGATCGCCGCCTTCACCTGTATAGTGTCTCATATCTGAGACATTGCTTCAATCTCTGTACCCATCAAAGGCAGCAGGAGTAATCTATGTTGAGGATTAACGAGGATCCCTGCGGTTCAGATGTATCGTAGTTTTCTCATCTCCCGCAAACGGTCGGAGGAGCATTGCCAGCCAAGCTTGTGTCGGTCAACGTCGGTCTCCCGCGCGACATTACCTGGCGCGGCCAGATCGTTCACACCGGCATCTGGAAAAACTCGACGCCCGGCCGCGTCATGGCCCGCAAGCTCAACCTCGACGGCGACGGCCAAGGAGATTTGGCTGGGCACGGCGGCTTGCATCGCGCCGTCATGGTTTATCAGCTGGAATCCTACCAATATTGGCAGCGCGAACTCGGCCGCAATAATTTCTTGTACGGACATTTCGGTGAAAACTTTACCGTCGATGGCCTGCCTGACGCCGAGGTGTGCATCGGCGACCGCTATCGCGTCGGCTCCGCTTTGTTTGAGGTTTCACAGCCCCGGGTCACCTGCTACCGCGTCGGCATCCGCACGGACGACCCGCAGATGGCCGCGAAATTGGTCGCTCATCATCGCCCGGGCTTTTACTTCCGCGTACTGGAAGAGGGCGAGGTAGGCGCGGGAGACGAAATTATCAAGGTCGCAGACGGGCCCGAGCGTCTGAGCGTCGCCGAGATCGACGCCATGCTCTATCTGCGTGGCCGCACTCGCGAACAACTAGAACGAGCGTTGCGCATTCCGTCGTTGAGCGAAGGGTGGAAAAGTTCGTTTCGACCGCTTCTGCATCAAGAGACGAAAGGATCTGCAACGCAAGGAAATCCCGGACTTGCGCCAAGCGGCCCCCCGCCAGCCTGGCCTGGATTTCGCACCTTGCGTGTGTCACGCATCGCGCGCGAGAGCAGCAGCGTAACCTCTCTAGAGCTAGCGCCGAGCGATGAGCGTCCCCTCGTTGCCGCGCTTCCCGGCCAGTTCATCGTTTTGCGAATAAAAACTGCACCCGATGGCCCACCTGTGATGCGCAACTACTCCCTCTCCGATTTGCCATCCACCGACCACTATCGCGTCAGCATCAAGCAAGAGACCAACGGCGTGGCCAGCACTTACCTGCACAATAAAATTGCCGTCGGCGATTTGCTGGATGTCGCGGCGCCGCGTGGTACTTTCACGCTGCAGCCCGGCGGCAATCCCGTCGTCCTTCTCAGCGCCGGTGTGGGCGCGACTCCTGTACTGGCCATGCTGCACGCGCTCGCTAACGAGGCTTCCACGCGCGAAGTCTGGTGGTTATTCGGCGCACGCAATCGCGAGGATCATCCCTTTGCGGAAGAATCGCGCGCTTTGCTCAAGCGCCTGCCGAATGGCAAGAGCTACATCTGGTACAGCCGCCCAAGCTCTCAAGATCGTCCGGGCGTAGACTTCGATGCCTCAGGACGTATCGCCATCGCTGCACTCGAAAAAATTGCCGTGCCGATCGACGCCGATTTCTATCTGTGCGGCCCGAGCGCATTCTTGCGGGATCTGACCGCTGGGCTCGGAACTCTGGGAGTTTCGGCCGACCGCGTCCACGCGGAAATTTTTGGCGCGGGCAAGCCCACCACCCCCGGCATCGCCGCAACCCCGCACCCACCGCCCCACCCGCCCGAAGGCCCCGCCGGACCCGGTCCGCGCGTATCCTTCGCACGCAGTGGCCTCAACGTCTCCTGGGATCCCAAATTCCCCAGCCTTCTCGACCTCGCCGAAGCCTGCGATGTGCCCGTGCGCTGGGCTTGCCGCACCGGCGTCTGCCACACCTGCGAAAGCGGATTAATCTCCGGCAGCGTCGCCTATCAGCCCGAACCCCTAGAGCCCTCCGCCCCGGGCAACCTGCTAATCTGCTGCTCCCAACCGCAGGGCGATGTAGTGATCGACCTGTAACGCGAACCTGAACCTCACCGGCTTCTTCAACTCCATCCACACCCCACGTTTCTTCGTATACTTCTAATCGTGAGCAACCACCCCACAACCCACATGCAGTGCATGGAAGTCTGGGGCGGCAGCCAACTCACCTCGCGCAGCGTGGCCCTTGGCGGACTCGACGCCTCGGTCTTCAGCAAGCCGTACGGCGCAGCGCAACGCGGCGGCGACGTCTACTACGCCTCCAGTTGCGCCACCGGACGCATCACGCGCCTGCTCCTCGCCGACGTCTCCGGCCACGGCACCTCCGTCGCCAACACCGCCGCCGACCTCCGCACCCTCATGCGCCGCTTCGTCAACCGCCTGGACCAGACCGAATTTGTCCGCCTGCTCAACCAGCAGTTCGCCGATCTATCCAAGGACGGAACCTTCGCCACCGCGCTGGTCACCACGTTCTTTTCTCCCGCCCATCGCATGACCGTGTGCAACGCCGGCCATCCACGCCCGCTTCTCTATCGCGCCGCGGACAACGAACGGAATCTGCTAGGCCATGCAGCGCCCGATCCGCGAACCGACACGCAAGCCCCCATCCAAGCCTCCGCACAAGCCAAAATGCAAAACATTCCGCTCGGCATGTTCGGCTTCGCCGAGTACGAACATTTCGACATTGACCTGAAACCCGGCGATTGCTTCCTCACCTACTCCGACGCGCTCATCGAATCGCGCGACGCCGACGGCGAAATGCTCGGCGAAGCCGGCCTGCTGCGCATCCTGCGTTTGCTCGGCAACGTCGAGCCGCAAAAACTTATCGATACCCTGTTGCAGGAAATCGCCGAGCGCTATCCAGAAAATCTGTCTCACGACGACGTAACCGTCCTAGTAGCGCGCGCCAACGGCCAGCAGCCCGATTACTCTTTCCGCGAAAAACTAGCCGCACTGTTCCGCTTCCTCGGCACCTTAGTCCGTTCCATAAATCCCCGCGCCGACCGCGCCCCCTTCCCCGACTTGGACCCCGCCAACATGCCCGGCGCAATGTTCCCCGCCCTAGCCCGCCGCTGGCGCGCCCCAAAAGCGTAGCTGTGGCCTTCTCCAGAGCCCCGAAGGGGCGCCAGAGGTTAGCCCAGCGCGTCGGCGCTGGGGCAGCGACGCACACAACGAATCCGGAGCGCCGGAGGCGCGGCAGAGGTTAGCCCAGCCCGCAAGGGCTGGGTGTGCGAGCGCGCCCATAATCTCCGGAGCCCCGGAGGGGCGGCACACGTCGTGCGGCTATTCGTCGCGAGGTTCCGACGTTTCCGCCCCGTCGATCGACGTGTCGCGCAAATCCGCTTGCAGACCATGTTTTTTCAATAGCGCCAAAAATTCATCATTGAACGACATTTTCTTGTGATGCCCCGCTTGATTTTGAATGTATCGCACCACGGTCGGAACGACCGACGTACTCACGCTAAACGCGGCATACCCGGGCTGCCACGTAAACTTGTGCCCACGCTCGTGCGCCCACCGAGAAGAGTTGGCCTTGATCGTCGCGACGGCTTTCGCCAGCGCAAGACTCGCCGGCACTTGAATAAGCAGATGCAAATGGTCGGGCATTCCCCCAACCTCGTGGACAAAGATCCCTTCCTGTTTGCAGATGCCCGCAACGTAAGACCACAGCCCCAACACCCAGCCCTGACGGGCTGGGCTAACTCCTTTCGCACCTCCGGTGCTCCGAAAATCAAAAGCCCCGAAGGCGCGGCAGCTCAAGTGAATCGCGCTTTGAGCCCCGAAGGGGCGCCAGAGGTTAGCCCAGCGCGCCAGCGCTGGGTGTGCGAGCACAACCCACCGCCCTCCGGAGCGCCGGAGGCGCGGCACAGGGTTCCCTACCTACGCGCCGAACGCGTTGCTGTTGACGCCATCCGCGCAATCTGGCAAACGATTCTCCTCGCCGCTCCACTGGTTCCAAAACCTCCGGTGAAGGTCATAGCCTTGGCCTATTGACCAGCGGATGTCTTGCGCAATGTCGCCACCGAAACGTGCGGCCAGCTAAACGGAATCGGCGGCCCGGTCGGCGGAATAATCGGGAAATTCAGCAGCACCGTCTGCACATACTGCAGTTGCATGAAATGGTGGGCAGGATGTTTGACCTTCTCGACCCACAACGTCGCGAAAAGGACCGCACTCTCTGCGTTGAGCGTCGCCTCCGTGGCGACTTGCAGTACCACCATCTCCTCGATGAACGGCCCCCTGATGGCTTGTTGCAGGAGCCGCGTTGGGTCGTTGACAACATCCTGCATGGGCACGCCATCGATGCTCGCCGGAAGCGGGATTGGCGGCGTGTTGCCCGCAGGCGTACGGAAATTGTTCGGCACCGCTAGGTTGAATTCCGGGAAACCCGGAACCGTGATGGGCGGGAACGCTGGCGTGCCGCCCGCAGGCATGGGGTCACCGATTTTAAAAGGTGAGGTGTTAACCGGGGAAATGTTGAACGTGCCGCCTGGAACCACCTTAATAGCGGTGTGAATCGAGCCCATGCGCGTGATGCTGGCGGTTTCGGGCGCCCCGGCTCGATGTGCAGCGCCCCGCCGGTGACTGACTCCGCTATTTTTTGCAGATAAGTCAGGCCAGCGATGTCGATGTAATTGCGGGTGCTACAGCACCTTCCATCCGCAACGCCCTGTCCGTCTTTCATTACCTTGTCTCATTACGTCATTACTTCGTTTTTCAGTGTAACCCCAACAGAATCTTACTCTTTCGCGAGAATTGCCCCTAAACCCAATAGAATCCTACTCTTTCATCAGCACCCCGGGGGGTACCCCGTATCACCCTAGTTACTATTCCCACCCGTTCCAAATCGCCCTGTGCGCCCGCAACCCGCACAAAAAGGACACCTTATGTCTCGTAAACCTGATCCAACCACGCTCTGCCAGCACCACTCCAAAGACGGCAAGCGGTGTCAGATGCCGCTCTCCCCGGACAGCCCTACGCTCTGCGCTTTCCACGAGCGCGCCGCCGCAAAACGCTCCGCCGCCCAACGCGACGACTCCGCCGATCTTTTCGCCCTCTTCAGCCAAGATTTCCCCAAACAAAAATCCGCCGCCGACATCCCAACCCACCTCTGGAATCTCTCCCTCGCCCTCCAGCAAGGCCGCATCTCTCCACGCCGCGCCGCCGTCCTCGCCTACATCCACAGCCTGCTACTCCGCACCCTCCCCGCCATCGAAAAAAAGGAAGACTCCGCTCCACAAAAAATTATCATCGATATCCCCGGCGCCATCCGCCACTTCCCCGACGACGACTTTTGTAGTGGCGAATCTTTAGATTCGCATTCCTCTATCCCGTCTCCCAGCCTTCGCACTGGCGAATCTTCAGATTCGCATCCGGCCTTCTCCGCGTCGTCTGCCGTTGTAGCAACTCTCTTCAGGGAGCCATCCGCGTCTCCGATCCTTCGTACCGGCGAATTTTCAGATTCGCACTCCGCCACCCCGTCACCGACCACCGTTCACCCCACCCCCAACGACAAATCTAAAAGTTGTCATTCTGAGCGAAGCGAAGAACCTGCTTTTCGACCCGCGCCCAATCCCCGCGCCAACACCGTCTTCTTCACGCCGGATGACCCACCTCCCTTCGGCAACAGATCATCCGCGCCTCGCCGCAGCGTAATCCTTCGCGGCAGACTCGCCCGCTACCGTCCCAACCACCGCGTCCACCACCACGAATTGCGTGCGCAGGCGCGCGAGCGTATATTGGCACGCGGCCAAAAAATTTCCCGGCGACTTTCGCGGATTGTCTTTTCTAGGAGGACCTGTGCTCAGAGTGCTGGCGTGTCTGGCGGTTTTGTTTTTGCTGACGGCGATGCCGATGACCGCGCAAGCTCCCGAAGTTTCCGACACCTACGCGCAAATCCGCGCGGAAGAAACCAACAACTCAAAAATCATGTGGATTATTCACGAGATCGCCGACGTCCACGGCCCGCGCGTCACCGGCACGCCGAATTTAAAAGCCGCCGACGACTGGGCCGTCGCCGCCATGGCGTCGTGGGGACTCGCCAACACCCACCTCGAGCCGTGGACGTTTCAGCCGCCCAGCGCCGCGACGCCGGTACCCGGCTGGGAAAATAAAGAATTGTCAGCCGACGCGGTCACTCCGTTCCACGGCCAGCTGATGGTCGAGCCGTTGGCGTGGACGCCCAGCACCATGGGAATCGTGACCGCGCAAGTCGTGCAGCTCGATCCGCCGGGATTGGCGCCGCCTGCAGGCCCGGCATTTAATTTTTTCGGCAGCGCACCGCCACCGCCGGAGCCCAAGTGGGCCGCGCCACCGATGCCCACGCCAGCAAAACCAGCTGAGCCCAAGCAACCCACTCAGGCCGAGCTCGACGCGTATTTAAATTCTGTAAAAGAAAAAATCCACGGTGCGATCGTCTTCGTCGGCAAACACATCGACGTCCCCGAGGACATGCATCCCGCGCCCATGCGCCGCCCGGAAGAAGAATGGAAGTCGCGCTTCGATCCAAAAAATCCGCGTCCGCCCTTCCCAGCGCCGCCCAAGCTCCCCGAAGGCCAGCTAACGCGCCAGGAGGTTTCGCGCCAGATCGACCAATTCCTTGTGGACAACGGCGCGCTGGTCCGCGTCAACGACGCCGCGCGCATGCACGGCGTAATCATCGCGCAGCAAAATGGCACCTATGATTGGACGAGAGCCGTGCCCACGCTGGTGATGCGCAACGAAGACTACGGCCGCATTTCGCGCATCATGGCCGACGGCACCCCCGTAACCCTGCGCATCAACATTCAGAACAAGGAATATCCCGACGGCACCACCGTATTCAACGCCATTGGAGAAATTCCCGGCACTGACAAGAAAGATGAAGTCGTCATGCTCGGCGGGCATTACGATTCCTGGCACGACGCCACCGGCGCCACGGATAACGGTATCGGCTCCGCGATGATGCTCGAAGCGGTGCGCATTCTCGCCGTATTGCACATACAGCCTCGGCGCACGATTCGCATCGCGCTGTGGAGCGGCGAAGAAGAAGGCTTGCTCGGCTCGCTCGCTTACGTGCAGCAGCATTTCGGCAGCTTTGAAAATCAAAAGCCGGAGTACGCCAAGCTCGACGCCTACTTCAACATTGATTCGGGCACCGGCAAGCCGCGCGGCGCAGGAGTGTTTGGTCCGCCGCCCGCCGCCGAAATGGTGGACGCCGTAATGAAGCGTTTCGCCGACTGGGGTTTCATGGGCACTCTGCCATCCGACACTCGCCGCACCGGCGGCACCGACAGCACTTCTTTCAACAACGCCGGACTCCCCGGCATCGGCCTCGCGCAAGATCCCTTCGACTACGGCTCCTACACCCACCACACCAATCTCGACACCTACGAACGGATTTACGAAGAAGACGTGCGCGAAGGCGCGGTAGAAATCGCCTCCGCCGTCTACGCCCTGGCCATGGCCGATCAGCCCGTCCCGCGCTTCAAGGATGCAGACATGCCCAAGCCCGTCCCAGAACCACCTCCCGGCTCGCAAGCCACAAAAATCCGCCACGTCCCAGCAAACTGAACGAAAACATGGCAGGCGAAAAACACTTGCAGATCGGGTCGGAGCCTTCGGAGCTTTACGCCCTTTCTCGACACGCCAAGGCCCCTGGGAACGCCAATCTCCTGATTGGCGGGGTCACAACATGCGTACCCCTCGAATTTGCTTGTTGTTCCTGGCCGTGTTCGGGCTAATCGAATCGCCAAACTTGGAAGCGAATTCCGCGAAGACCGTTACCTACTCGAAGAAAGTTCCATTCGGCTTACAAGAGGTAAAGATTGGCACAGCCTGCGTTGTTTTCGGTGGGTCAATAACATCGGGTGTGTTTTTTGAGAATCTCCGGAGTATTCAATCGAATGGGCGGACGGAATACAGACTGAAAGGGCAACCTGTCACCTCCTTCCCTGATTCGCTCGCCATTGAAATTGTAGCGATACCTCGACGCTGCGATCGGCAGGTAGAGGACGAGCTAGACTCACAAATCCAGGCATTGATGGATCATTTGACATTTGGTGTCCAGTGGAAGAAGGGGGTAACTATGACATCGGCCGATCAACTAACTTATGGCGGCTTCGAGCACACTCGCGAACCCCTACCGTTGTCACCGTATGGCGACACGGCAGACATGTGGAAATTCACGATGACCATTAGGTCCACAGGTGTATCACTGGACCAGCACGTAATTGTTTCTGTGCGGGCAGAAAACGGTAAGGATTTCGCGAGGCTCTCGTCGAGCCTGTGAACGAGGGAGACCGTCCCCGGGTTTCCCAAGAATGAGAAGATGATTCAAAGATGTCGATTATCGGTACCGGAGGGCGCCAAGATGCGCGCATTGCAGATAGTTGCCTGGGCGGCGGAAATTGGTTCGTTCGCGCTCGTGATAGTCATCGGCGGCAGTATCACCAAAGACGTCAACGAATCCCTGGGAGAATCCAACAACGGAATATGGAGCGCTCGAGGAAACAAGATCTGGAAGGATCATGAGCAACTGTTCCCCGCCAGCCGGAAAAGGCTCTATCTTGTTGCTGCGTTGCTAAGCTCGTTTGCCTTTCTTATCGCGGGCGCATACCTCGTGAGGTGACGGAGGGAAGACTGGAGTTCGCGGCGGCAGGTCGCTAATACGTCCGCCGCCCAGAAAGCGCTGGCCGTTGGCAAATGCGTGGAAGCGAACTGCCAGAGTTGTGCAATCAGACTGTCATCAAATCGGCCGTGCGGACCAGTGCAAAGTTACACTGTCCAGCTATCGCGAACAAAACGCTAGACTTGGCCGCAAAGGCGCATCGTGAATGTTCCATTGCAGATTGGTGAACAGATTGCTGCTGTCATGCTGTGGCGCATTCTCGTTTGCTGCCACTCGGACCGATTGGGGACCCTAATGACCTTTAAGAGACTAATTTTCGCCGGAGCGCTGACCGCCATGTTTGCCTTGGGCGTCGCCGTGGCGCCGGCCTCTGCGGACAGCATTCAATACACCTTGAAGGACAACACCGGAGATGTGATCACCTTCACGCTGGCGCAATTCCCCACCCTGGCAGCGACTAATGCTGACTGGTTTGCCGCAGCGACGCTGGTCACCATCGATGGCATTTCTTCGATGGAAGACGTCACGTTTTACGACAACAGTTTTCTCGGGGGTTTGTCGATCGCATCCACCCCGTTCACCGACCAAATTATCGATCAATCCGGGCCGGTACTGTTCAGCGGAGCCACAACCAATCCGAAACTGCTGCCCGAAACAAATGTATCTTTGACTTGCACAGCGATATCTCCCGCCCCTGCTTGCAGCGGCAACAAATACACCGCAGCCTTCACCCTCACCGCCAAAGATATCAAGTCCACTCCTGAGCCGAGTTCCCTCGCGCTCATGTTGGCCGGCCTGGGGCTGGTAGGCCTGATGGTCGGCGCAAGTCGCCGCTAACTATCCGCTTCTGATCCACATTCGTTAAAGCACGCTACGTGTGTCTGGCCTAGCGGCCCGAGACTTTTATCATTCGTCGCTCATTTCCAGAAGTGCTATTCTTTCACTGTAATTCGAATATTGCCCGAAATGCCCGCGTGACCTTCTGGACTACGTCACGAGAAGAAGTGGACGACCGATGGCCGGTACCAAAAAACACGCTCACGAACTGATTGAGCGTCTCGCTCCCCGTCAGATTAATGCCGTCGTCGGTCTGCTCGAAGCCATGCTCGATCCCGTCTCTCGCGCCATCGCTGAGGCACCAATCGACGACGAACCGGAAGGCGAGCAGGAGCGTCAAGCGGTTGCCGAATCGAAAACCTGGTTTGCGCAGCGCAGCCATCAGGGGATTTCCCACGAAGAAGTGCTCGCCGATTTCGGCCTCACTCCGAACGATTGCAACAAGCAACGAGAGTAGTCGTAATGAATATCGTATGGTCTGAGCGTGCCCGTGCGGACATTCGTCGCTTGGACCGCGAGACCGCTATGCGCATCTTCGCGGCGCTCAACCGTTTCGCCGAAACCGGCGAAGGTGATGTCAAGAAACTCCAGGGTGAAAGCGACGAGTTGCGTCTTCATGTTGGTGATTACCGCGTCCGCTTTACCCAGCAATCCGACGACACCTTCGCATTCATTCCGTCCGCCACCGCCGTGAAGCCTACCGTTGAGCGGACTAGCCTGGCCCAACATAGCGGGCGCGGCTACCGGCCTTATTCCTTGTCCACTTCGTCCAGATCGACCTCGAGCTTGCCTTTCGTGCGCTTGGCCATCAGGTACGAGCGGATGAAGGGATCGAGGTCGCCGTCGAGCACGCGGTCAACGTCGCCAACCTCAAACTTGGTGCGGTGGTCTTTGATCAGGCGGTATGGTTGCATGACGTACGAGCGGATTTGGCTGCCGAAGGAAATTTCCAGCTTGCTCTCGTCCAGCTTGTCGGTGTGCGCCTGGCGCTTCTTGATTTCCTCGTCGTACAGTCGCGAACGCAACATCTTCATCGCCATTTCGCGGTTTTTGCCCTGGCTGCGCTGCGCCTGGCAACCCACCACAATGTTTGTCGGCAAGTGGGTGATGCGCACCGCGGTTTCCACTTTGTTTACGTTTTGCCCGCCCTTGCCGCCGGCGCGAAACGTATCGATCCGCAAATCTTCCGGACGGATATTAATTTCAATGCGGTCGTCAATTTCCGGAATCACGAACACCGACGCAAAGGAAGTGTGCCGCCGCGCGGCCTGGTCAAAGGGAGAAATCCGCACCAGGCGATGCACGCCGGTTTCTCCCGCCAGCAACCCGTACGCATTTTCTCCCACGAATTGCACAGTGGCGTTTTTGATGCCCGCTTCTTCACCGGGCGTTTCGTCCAGAACTTCCGCTTTCATGTTTTTGCGTTCCGCCCAGCGCAAATACATGCGCAGCAGAATGGACGCCCAGTCCTGCGACTCCGTGCCACCCGCGCCGGGCTTGATGGTCATGATGGCGTTCAGGTGGTCGGTTTCGCCGGACAGCAGCGTCTTGGTTTCCAGTTCGCCGATGTAGGTTTCCGCGCTATCGATCTCGCGAGACAAATCTTTGAGCAGTTCGTTGCGCTGCTCGGCGTTGGTCTCTTCCTTCGCCAGATTGATGTACGTATCGATGTCGTCGGAAAGCGAGGTCAGCTTTTCGTCCGCGGCGATCTGTTCTTCGGCGCGTTTGCGGTCGCGCAAAACGGCTTGCGCTTCTTCCTGGTTGCTCCAGAAATTTGGGTCGGCGGAACGTGCTTCGAGGGCTTTCAGGCGCTCGCGATATTGCGGCGCGTCAAAGATAACTCCGAACCATGGCGATGCGGGGTTTCAGTCCTTCGTGGCGATACTGCAAGTCTTCAAGAATCATTTTATGAACGCTCGCTTGTTGGATTGTCTTATTTGTTACGCGCGGTGTAACCCTATGCGATTCGGGCGACGCTGTTCTCGAACCGTAGAAACAAAAGATGCGAATCTAAAGATTCGCCACTACAGAGGCATTACATTCTGCTCATGCTGTGGCTAGCGGAGGATCCAGCACCGTCACGGGAACATCCTCCACGGGTATCGCGATATTCTCTCCGGCGCCGTCTGGTCCCACGTAGGTCCAGACAAAAAGGATAGCGGAAATCAGCACGCAGAGCCAAGCGAACCAATCGCCGAACCGCGTGTATATCGTTTGGTCGGTGCGGAAATCGTAGGGCAAATTCGCGGCGGCGCGCACGTCGGGAGGCAACGGGCGATAAATTCTTCCATACGGATCGATCGAGACCGTGAAGCCGTTATTTGTGGAACGGATGATCCAGCGGCGATTTTCGGCCGCGCGCACGCGCACCATACGCAGATGTTGTTCCGCCGCGGCCGAACGGCCGAACCAGCCATCGTTGGAAATATTGATGAACAGTTGCGCGCCATCTTTCGCAAAGGTGCGAATCTCGCCGGGAAAGATGGCCTCATAACAAATAAACGTGCCAAAAGAATATTCGCTCGGCAACTTGCCCACCGCGTATTCCTTGCCCTTGGCAAAACCGCCGATCTCGCTCGACACGTTGGCCACCACGCGTTGCAGCAGCGGAAAGGGCTCGTACTCACCGAACGGCACGAGATGAATTTTGTCGTAGGTGTATACGCGTTGGCCCTGCGGATCGATCAGGACGGCGCTGTTGTAGGGAATCTGATGGCCGCTCAGCTTGCCGCTGGCCGCCGGCATTTTGCGCCACTCCACCACACCGGCCAGGAAGGGATGACCGAAGCGAATGGCCATCGACGAAGCCAGGGTGGCGAATTGCGGGTCCTCTTCCGAGAAGGGTGCGGGCGCTTCCGGCCACACCAGCAAATCGGGTTTGCTGACGCCGTCACTCTTGAGACTCAAACGCTCCACGTCGCGCATTTCGGCGGCGTGCTGCTGAAACCAATCGGATTCATAGGACGGTGACTCAGGAAAATTCAGTTGCACCGCGCGCGCCACGTGATTCGCAGAGGCGGCCGGAACGAGCCGCGGCGCAATCGCATACAAAACCAGGAGCGCGACGCTCGCGCCGGCAAATATGGCCACGCGATTTCTGGCGCGCGGCGCGGCGGCGCCATCCGTCCACGCCAGCAATCCGTTGAAACAAACCATCAGGAAAGAAAGCCCGTAAACGCCGGTGATGCTGGTGAGTTGCAAAAGTCCAAGATTTGCTCCGGCGGAATATCCCAGCAGGTTCCAGGGAAAACCAATGTCCGGCGTGCGGCCGTGCAAAAATTCCGCGGCTACCCAAATGAATGGCGCGCCCATGCACGCGACGACAATGCTGCGCTGCGCGAGGCGATTCACCAGCCAGGCAAACGCGCCACAGGCGAACCCCCACAGCGAAGCGACCATGAGCAGCAAACCCCAACTTGCGACGCGCGGAACATCGCCGTGAACGGAAAGGACCGCGGCGATCCACGCTTCCGAACACACGGAGAAAATCACGCCGTGCAGAAATCCGCAGGCAAAGGCCACGCGCGGACGCGCGCCAAACAAAACCACCATCAGGATGCCGACACAAATCCAGGCGTAAATCGCCAGATAAAATCCCATGAAAGAAAGCGATAGCGCCGCCCCAGAAACCGCGGCAATGACCAGGCGCAACGCGGCGGGCGTTTCAGAGTTGGGATGTGGACGGAGGAAAGAGAGCCAGCGGCCAGCGGACATCAGTGTTTCACAATGGCTTTGAAGCCCGCGGCGTCCAAGCCTTTTTTGGCGGCGTCGACAGATTTTTGATCCGCGTAGGGACCAACCTGTACGCGAAAAAATTTATCGTCTTGCGCGGTTACCACAAACGCGGGGAATTTTTGTTTTTGCAGGCGCGTGGCTAAATCGAACGCGTCGGTCTGATTTTTTAGAGCGGCCACTTGCAGCGTGACCGATCCGCTGGGAATCATTGGAGCGGCGACCGGCTTGTTCCGCGGAGCTGCGGCAACAGGGGCAGAAGTATTTTTCACCACGGCCGGCGGATTTCTTTGCGGAGCCGGATCGCTGGCCGGAGCTTGCAGGCGATCGTTCTGATTTTTCGCGCCGTCAAATTCGTGAACATCCCAACTGGGATTGCTGGGTTTCGCATCGCTCGGCGGAGTCTGCGCCGGCAGTGGCGCGGCGGCATTGGGATGTTTTCCGGGCAAGGGCTTGGGAGCGGTGAACGGATCCAGACCACCGATCTTGGGCAGGCGATCGGCTAAGACATTGCCGTCGTACTGGCCGCGGCCCATGAAAAACCCGAGCGCGAAAAAAACCCCGGAAAAAAGAAGAATCAACACGAATAGAATGATTACGTGCCGGCCTTCCAGCACGCGATCCCCTACTCCTCCGGATTTTCGGCGTACCGCCATCTTTACTTCTGTGCCCCCCCGAGCGATCTAGTCCACTGATTAATAATATCGATGGGTAGCGGAAACACAATCGTTGTGTTCTTCTCGACACCTATCTCGGTCAGGGTCTGGAGGTAACGCAGCTGGATGGCGGTGGGCTGAGTTTCGAGAACCTTGGCGGCGTCGGCTAGTTTTTGCGAGGCTTCGAATTCGCCGTCGGCGTGAATCACTTTGGCGCGGCGCTCACGCTCGGCTTCCGCCTGGCGTGCGATGGCGCGTTGCATCTGCTCGGGTATGTCCACTTGTTTGACTTCCACTTTGCTGACCTTGACGCCCCAGGGCTCGGTGTCCTGATCGAGAATGACCTGCAGCTTGGCGTTTACGCGGTCGCGTTGCGAGAGAATTTCGTCCAGTTCAAATTGACCGACGACGCTGCGGATGGTGGTCTGCGCCAACTGGGAAACCGCGTACTGATAATTTTGCACTTGCGACAGCGCCATGTTGGCATCGACGACGCGGAAATAACATACGGCGTTTACTTTAACGGAGACGTTGTCGCGGGTGATGATGTCTTGTGGCGGGACGTCGAGCGTTTCGATGCGGAGCGGGATGCGATAGAGAGTTTCTATGGGCCAGAAGACTAAATTTAAGCCGGCACCCTTGGCGATGGGCAACAGGCGGCCGAGGCGGAGGACTACGCCGCGCTCCCATTCCTTGATGATGTAGAGGGAATTCCAGAACCAGATTAAGAAGATTCCGATGATGATTACGACGCCTACGAATCCGATTTCCATTTTGTGCCTCCGATGCGAGAACGGTGCAGCGAGAAAACCCGAGACCACAAGCAGGCCGATCTGAAGATCGGCACCTACATAGAATCACAGCAAAACCCGGCCGGGGGCAAAAGCAGTTCCCTCAGGCGCTAAAGCGCATTGGTAGCCAAGCACTTAATGTCGGAGCTAAAGCTCCGACCCACAAAACAGAGCGCCTTTCGCACAGAGTGTCTTTTCGCAGCCCGTGAAGCCGGGCCCTCCCAAAAGCAAAGGCAAGACTCCAAATCAACTCGTGGTTACCGGTTCCACGAAAAGTTGCAGGCCCTCGATGCGCAAAACTCGTACTGTGCTTCCGGGCGGTACCGGTTGCTGGCTGATGGCGCGCCATAGCTCGCCGTGAATGCGGATTATGCCTTCCGCGCCTGCGGGTAATGCTTCTACTACTATTCCTTGCTCGCCTAGCAATTCTTCTTTGCCGGTGGCGGACTTCCATTTGCGCGAGCGGAGCACCAGGCGCATCAAGAAGACGGCGATGAGCGCGAAGGGCAGCGTTACGGCCAGTGAGACGAAGAAGCTGACGCCGAAACCCGTCAGTGGGGAGCGTATCAAAAACATGGCGCCCAGCAACATGGAAACAATGCCGCCGGCGGCGAGCACGCCGTGGCTGGTGAATTTTGCTTCCATGATAAAGAAGGCCAGCGCCAGGAGAATCAGGAACACACCGGCTAGATTTACCGGAAGGAAGTGCATGGCGTAGAGCGCGAGAATCAGGCAGATGCCGCCGATGACGCCAGGGGCGATGACGCCGGGATGAGTAAATTCGGTGTACAGACCGAGGACGCCGACAATCAGGAGCACGAAGAAGATATCCGGCTCAACGAGGCGGGACAAGAATTTTTCGCGCGAAGAAAGCTCGAAAGAAGTTTGCACTGGATTGTGCAGAGCGAGCGTGACTTTGCTGCCGTCAAAGCGCGTGATGGTGCGACCGTCGAGCTGACGCAAGAGATCGTCGACGGAATTGGCGATGAGATCGATCATTTTTGCGTCGAGGGCTTCTTTGTCGGTGAAGGCTTTGGCGTCGGTGATGGCGGTTTCCGCGAGAGTGGGATTGCGGCCACGCTTTTCCGTGAAGCTCCGGAGAAAAGCCATGGCGTCGTTGTTAATTTTCTTGCGAAAGACTTCGTCAAGCTGCGTGGGAACACCACCGAAGACCATGATCGGCGAAGCTGCGCCGGTGTGCGTTCCCGGGGCCATAGCGGCGATGTCCGCGGAGAGCAAAATATAAAACCCCGCGGAGGCTCCGCGCGCGCCGTTGGGCGTGACGTAGACGGCGACCGGAACTGGCGACGCGAGAATGTGCTGAACGATATCTTTCATGGAGTCGCTTAGGCCGCCGGGAGTGTCCATGGTGATGACCACCAGAGCGGCGTGACGCTGGGCGGCATCGGTCAGGCCTTCGTCCAGATAGGTGGCGAGGATGGGTTCGACGTCGCCGTCGATGTGCAGGACGGAGACTAACGGGGCGGGCGCGGCGGGTTGATCGGCGCTGGAAAAGGCGACGCCCACGCAAAGAGTCACTAGCACCAGCAACAGCGCGGCTGGCAAGAGCCCCGCGGAAAGACGGGCACGGCATGCCGTGCCCCTACGGATTTTGTGCGTCACTGGGTGCCTCCATTGGGACGAGTGTCTGCGGACTTGGGGCCTTGCAGGTGGTCCAGTAATTCTTTGGCTTCGGTGTAGTTCGGGGCTAGTTTTAGGGCGTGCTGCAATTCCGCGCGGGCTAGGTCTGGTTTTTTCTGCTCAAGGTAAATCCGCGCCAGGGTGAGGCGGGTAACCGGGGAATCCCGCGCTTGCAGCGCGGCTTGCAGTTGGGCGACGGCTTCGTCCAGTTTCCCTTGCCTACGGGCGATGTCCGCCAGGCCGCGATGGGCCGCGGAGCTGGCGCCATTGAGGGCCAGGGCAGCGTGAAACTCGCGCTCCGCCGCATCGAGATGGCCCGCGGACATTTCTTGCCGGGCTTGCTGGATATGGGCCTCGGCGGAATTAACCATCGGACCTGAGGGGTTGACGGAGGCGATTTCCGCCATCTTGATTTCCTGGCGCAGTTCGGTGGCGTCCAGTTCGGTTTTGACGCGAGCCATGTGGGTAAGCGCGTCGGCCTTGGCGTCCATGTGGACGGCCGGCAGCCCGCTCGGGCCAAATGCTTCGGTGGCGGCGATGCGTTCCTGGTCGGCTTCCTGTTTGCGTCCGGCCTTATCCAGAGAAAAAATCAAGAGAGCGCGATCTTCGGCATTGTCTGGTTCGCGTTCGGACGCTTCGCGAAAATAGCCCGCGGCGTTGCCAGGATCGTTCGCCTGTAGTGCAAGCAATCCCAGGTTGAAGGGATAGTCGTCTTCGTCGGGATCGAGATCGGCGGCGCGTTGCAAATCGGTTTGCGCTCCGGAGGCGTCGCCAAGGCGGGCTTTGGCGAGCGCCAGATTGTTGAGAATTTCGGGCAGGTCGCCACCGGAGACGGCGCTGGCGATGTGGGCATCGCCGGAAGCGCTTTCACGCAAGGCTTCGCGCAAGGAGGTGAAGACTTCTTGTGCGCGATCCGGCTGACTGAGGAGCAAATGACAGACGCCGGTGGCGAAGACAGCTTCCGCGTAACGATCGTGGGTTTTCGGGATGCGCGCGTACCAGGTCATCGCGGCATTGCAATCGCGGCGCGAGAAATAGACTTCGCCGAGCCAAAAGTCCGGCTCCGGCCAATCGGGTTCGAGTTTTGCGGCTTCGCGCAGTTCGCGGAGGCGCACGTCGTCGGCGGCGGCGAGCAAGCCGCGGACGTAATGTTCGAAGGCGTCGAGGCGCAGCGGGCGCTGCTTTTTGGCGAACTCGTTGAGGCTCCAAGGATAGGCGTGTTCGCTGGACGAGAGGGTGCGCCAGGCGAGACGCGTTTGCAGATCCATCAGGGTATCCAGCGGGCCGGACTCGCGGGCTACCGGTAGCAACGCCGGAGGGCTCACGCGCAAGATGCGGGATTCGACCGTGAGCGTGGTGCCGTCGGAAATAAAATTTCCGAAGACTACGAAGTCAACGTCGAGATCTTCGGCGATGCGGAGCATGGTGGCGCGGCTTAGTTTTGCTCCGGGAGGGAGTCCGTAGCGATCGAGTTCGTTAATGCGGCCCTGGTGGGAATAGACTTCTTCGCCGGCGGCGGAGAGGCGGAGGATGGTTAGTTCTTCGAGGCCTTCGCCGAGCCAATCGAGGTGCGACGAGGCGCCAGCGTTTTCGAAGGGGAAGACGAGAAAAATTCCAGCGTGATTCGTTACGGCCGCGCGCGGGGTGGTGATGATGCGCTGGGCGGCGGAGGCGGTTTGGAGGAGGGCGCAGAAAAACAGAATGCAAAGCGACAATACCCGCAAGAATCGGAGCAGTGACGCATCAAAACCCTGATTCGGGGACGTGCGGGGCGCAAGGCTGTGGGGTGCTTGGTGGCCTGCCATTTCACTTCATTGTAACAGACCGGTTGCGGCGTGATTCATTGGTTCGAATTCTTCAGGGGTACATGTACGGCCATCGCTACGAATGTGTCGGTGCTGGCTGCGTGCATGGACACGTTGGACCGTACCACGGCGACAACTTCGGAAAGCGGCCGCTACAAAATCAAATGCCGGGATCGCGTTAGTGTTGGGCGACCGGGTCTGACGGCTTGGGGGCTAGGGCGTCCTGGACTTCTGGGAGCTTCAGATACGCTGCGAAGACCGGGTCGGACTTGGCGGCGGCTAGCACCGTGAAGCCTTCGTCTTTGGCTTTGCGAAGATAGATTATGCAGCGCTCGAGGTTGCCGGCTTCGGCGAAGGATTTGGCCAGCAGGAAATAGAAGCGGCCGCGATCGCCGACGGAGCGGTCCTGAAGGACGGAGCCGGCGCGCGAGCCGTGCTGTTCGAAGAATTGGGGATCGAGCGCGAGAGCCTGGCGGAAAGAAGCGATGGACTCTTCGTATTTCTTGTCCGCAAAGTAGGCGTAGGCCAGATTGCTGTAGAGCACAGGCATGTCCTGGCGGAGTCGGATGGCCTTCTGATAGGCGCGAATGGCTTTGCCGTAACGCTTGCGCTGATACCAGACGGTGCCGATATTATTTTCCGCGTCGGCGTAAGTGGGATCGACTTTGACGGCGCGCTCGTAGCACTTGATGGCGAGGGTGAGCGCGGTCTGCTGATGCAGCGAGATGCCGAGCTTGTTGAGATACACGGCGCTGTGAGGATCGGCGTCCGACAAGCGCTTGAAGATCATGGAGGCTTCGCGATAGTCCTTGCGGATCATGTAGAGATCGGCCATCTGCTCGTCGGTGAGCGTGGGACGCACAACGATGACGGCAGGATCGGGCGCGGAAGGAACTTGCGACTGCGATTGCGGGAGACTCAGACGCGGAATAGAAGCGACCGTGGAAGATGCGACGCTCGCGACGTCGCTCGGGACCGCGGCGGTCTCCGTGAATGTTTGTGCGGAAGATGAGACGGTGAAACTGAAGAGAAGCAAACCCGCGAGAAACGCCACTAAATTGCGGTTCATGGCGAACCTCCTTTTTACTCCGGAGGCGGTTTGTCCTTCTCCGGATCCTTCTTCTTGCCCCCGAAGATACCAAAAATCTTCGCTAAAGGGCTCTTTTTCTTTTCGGCGGGCGTGCCTGTTGGGACACCAGACTGGGTGGCGGCTGGACCGCCTACGTCGCTGGAAGTGATGGGGGTGCCGTCGGCGGTGGTCTGCGGGGCCTTGGGCTGGCCGCCACCGAAGATGTGGGATAGCCAGTTGCCGTTGGTGCTGGCGGTATTGTGGCCGCCGTGAAGGTCGCAAAACTCGGTGGGCGCAGAACCGGCTACGTAGACTTCCTGGCGCGTGGTGGGGCAGCTGGGGGTGGCGAGCTGCAGCGATTCGGGATCGATCAGAACGGATTGCACGCCTTCGGGCATGCTGAAATCTTTGACGTCTTTGTAGGCCGGGAGCGCGGTGGCGCGAATCATGAAATCGGCCCAGATGGGAGCGTCGGCGGCCCCGCCGGTCAGGCCGAGGTCGCGATTGTCGTCGAAGCCAACCCAGATTACGCAGACGAGGTTGGAGGTGAATCCGGCGAACCAGCCGTCACGCGAGGTACCAGTTTTCCCTGCGGCGGGAAGGGTGAAGCCGCGAGCGCGAACGGCGGCGCCGGTGCCGTGGCTGAGGACGTCCTGCAGGACGCTGTCGACGAGGAAAGCTACGCGGGCATCGAGGACACCACGGGTTTGCGGAGTGTACTGCTCGAGGGTGGTGCCGTCCGAACTGGTGACGCGATGGAGAAATTCGGGCTCGGCGCGCGTGCCCATAGTGGCGAAGGCGGTGTATCCGGCGGCGACGTCTACGGGGGTCATTTCGTAGGCGCCGAGTGCTACCGCGGGAGTGGGCTGAATATTGGTGCCCAAACCCATCTGGCGGGCGATTTGCACTACGCGGCCGTAACCGATCAGTTCGGCGACTTTCACCGTGGCTACGTTAAGGGAATTTGTTAGGGCGTCGCGAACAGTGACGTGGCCCATGAATTTTTCGCCGTAATTGTTGGGCGTATATTCTTTGCCGTCAAATTGGAAGGTGGTGGGCTCGTCGTCGATGGTGGTGGCGGGGGTGATTACGGGTTGCACGTTGTTTACGGCGTTGGAAAAAGCCGCGGCGTAGACGAAAGGCTTGAAGACGGAGCCGGGTTGACGGTGCGCCAGGGCGTGATTGAGTTGACTTTGGCCATAGTCGCGGCCGCCGATGACGGCTTTGATTTCGCCGGTGCGCGGATCGAGGGCGACCAAGGCTACTTGAGCTTGCGGGATGGGCTCGTTGGTGCCCTTCTTGGCTTGCTCTTTTTTCCACTTGTCGTATTTCTTGGCGAGCAATTTGTCGACGTTGATCATGCCGGCTTCTACGGCGGCACCGGCGGCGCGTTGCAGTTCTGGGTCAAGCGTGGTGTAGACGCGAAAATTTTCCGTGGTGAGTTCACTTTCGGAGTATTTGTCCAGCAGGTGATCTTTCACCATGTCCACAAAGTACGGGGCTTCGCTGCCGGAGACGGAGGCGTGCACCAGACGCAAGGGCGCGCGCTTGGCGTCCTGCACGTCGGCTTCGGTGATGTAATTATTTTCGAGCATCTGCGTCATGACGCGGTCGCGGGCCTGGGCGCCGCGTTCGGGGTGGCGGTCGGCGGAGGAATAATAATTTGGCGCGCGAATGATGCCGGCGAGGTAGGCGCATTCGCCTAGCGAAAGCTGGCGCATATCCTTGCCGAAATAGGCCACGCTCGCTTCGGAAAAGCCGCGGAGGCCGAAGCTGCCGCGATTGCCGAGGTAAACTTCGTTGGCGTAAAGCTCAAAAATTTGCTGCTTGTTGAAGCGCTGCTCGAGTTCAAAAGCCACCATGGCTTCGGCGAGTTTGCGGCGCCAGGTTCGTTCATTTGAAAAGAAAAATGTGCGCGCCACTTGCATGGTGATGGTGCTGGCGCCTTGGTAGTGCTGGCTGCTGTGGCGAATGTCCGCCCAAGCGGCGCCGAAGATGCGGATAAAATCGAAGCTGCCGTGCTCGAAAAAGCGCTTGTCCTCTGCGGAAAGAATGGCGTGCACCAGCGTGGGAGGCAAATCGTCGTAGCGCACGGGACGGCGTTTTTCGCGGGCGCTGTCAAAAAGATTGGTGATCAGTTCCGGCTCAATCTGCGCTGAAGCGAGCTCCGCGCCGCCGCCCAAGGGACGGATGGAGCGAATGGACTTCCCGCCAAACTGTACGGCCAGGGCGTTGTTGCCCCCGAAATAAGAAAGTTTGGAGGGGCGAATATCGACGGTGTTTCCCTGCACGGTGAACTGGCCGAGGGCGTTGTCGTCCTGTTCGGGGCGATAGCCGACGCGCGTTAGGTAGGTGGTGAGGGCTTCGGCGGTTTCGGTTTGGCCTTCGGCGATCAATTCCGGCGCGGAAAAGATCTGCGTGGTGTTTTGTAGTACGTGGCCGGAGAGGCGCGCGGTAATGGCGCGCGAATATTTCACGTAGTAGTACGTGAAAAGGCCGGCCACGGTGAGCACCATGGCGAGGACGACGGCCAGCAGGGTCAGGCCAACGATGGAGGTAAGAAAACCTTTTTGCAGACGAATGCGCAAACGGCGGCTCCCTCAGCGTAGATTGCTATTCTCTCGCAACAGTTTCCAGTTACAAATGCCAGCCAACGCAAGATTGCAGTCAAAAAAATTGGCGCGAACCGAGAATCCCGCCACAAGGTCTGGGCAACAAGGTCTCGCCCCACAAGTTCTGACCAACGGGGGCGCATGCAAAATAAAGGCGCATTCAATAGGATGCAGAAAGAGGGTACCGAGTGTGCTCGGACGGGCACCCGATATGCGCGCCGCTGCTGCTAGAAAACAGATTTGTTCTCGCTGCTCGGCGAAAAGTGCATTTCCGTCTGGTAGACGAGCAGGTCCACGGGTACGCGATAGTCGACGTTGATGGTGACCAGACTATTTGAACTGGTCACCTTGATATCTTCTTTGGTGGCGGGAATATCCAGGTCTTGAATCACTTTGAAGATGGCGTCGCGAACTTGTTCTTCGTTTTGGCGATTAACCACGGAATAGCGCGCCACTTCTTGCATCTTGTCCGCCAGCTGATATTCCGCAACGTATGCGGGAACGGTCTTGAATCCCACAAAAATGAAGGAAACGAAGACGATCAGAAACAAGATGACTTTAAATTTGCCTTCGCCACGCTCGTTGCGCGAGATGGCCCTGCGGGCGGGCGCTTGGCGGAGCGGCAATGCCTCTAGCGCAGGACGCGATCGTTGTTGGCCCGCCAGGCGCGCGCGTTGCTGTTCAAATGACCCGTCAAGAGGCAAGGGCGTTCTCCAAATCGTGTAAAAGCAAAGAGATCTTTAGACAATTTACGTTAGCATTCGCGCGAATAACTGTCGATAAGGATGCGCGAAGCGTGTGGCGTTAATGCAACCTTAGTGAGGCGCAGAAAAAGCGCCAGACACGCCACGGAAACGGCTAGTAGGCGCGAGCAAAGACGGCGCGTTCCGGGGCAGGTTTGCCGCAGGCGATGCATTCGCCCGCTTGGCCCTCTTGTTCGAGCGGGATGCAGCGCATGGTGGCGCGGGTTTCTTCTTTGATTTTTGCTTCGCAGTCGGCGCTGCCGCACCAGGAAGCCAGGGCAAAGCCATTTTCTACGGCGCGCTTTAGCTCTTCGATATTTTTGGTGTCGTGAGTGTTGCTCTTGCGGAAGTTGAGCGCTTTATCGTGCAGGGCCTGCTGAACTTCGGCGAGCAGCTTTTCGGTGGTAACGGGCAGATCGGCGAGCGGTGCGCTGACCTTCCCTTCCCTTCCGGGCTTGTCGCGACGCGCCAGAACCGCGGCTTGTTTGGCTACGTCCTTGGGACCGAGCTCGACGCGCACGGGGACGCCGCGCATTTCCCAATCGTTGAATTTCCAGCCGGCGCTTTGACCTTCGCGTTCATCGAGTTTTACGCGGATGCCAGCTTTCACCAATTCTGCATTTAGCTTGCGCGCGGCGTCCAGCACGCTGGATTTTTCTTCGTCGGTCTTGTAAATCGGCACGATTACGACTTGGATGGGCGCCAGCTTCGGGGGCATGATCAAGCCTTGATCGTCCCCGTGGACCATGATGATGGCGCCGATGAAGCGCGTGGAGAGTCCCCAGGAAGTGGTCCAGCAGTGCTGCAGCTGGCCATTCTGATCGAGGTAACGCACCTCAAACGCCTGCGCGAAGTTTTGCCCCAGGAAATGGGAGGTGCCGGCTTGCAGGGCTTTGCCATCGCCCATCATGGCTTCGATGGAAAAGGTCGTGTCGGCGCCGGCAAATTTTTCGGCGTCGGACTTTTTGCCGGGGATCACGGGAATAGCCGCATCGCTCACCGCAAAATCGGTGTAGATGTCCAGCATCTGGCGCGTTTCGAATTCGGCTTCTTCGCGCGTGGCGTGGGCGGTGTGGCCTTCCTGCCAATAGAACTCCAGCGTGCGCAGAAATAGTTTGGTGCGCAATTCCCACCGCACCACGCTGTTCCACTGATTCATCAGCACCGGCAAATCGCGGTAGGATTGAATCCATTTCGACCACATGTGGCCGATGATGGTCTCCGAGGTGGGGCGAATCACCAGGGGTTCGGCTAACTCTTCGCCGCCGCCAATGGTGACTACCGCCAGTTCGGGCGAAAATCCCTCGACGTGATGCTTTTCCTTGTCGATAAAGCTGCGCGGAATGAGCATCGGGAACGCCACGTTCTGATGCCCCGTGGCTTTGAACCGCCGATCCAGAGCCGCGGTGATATTTTCCCAAAGCGCCCAGCCGTAAGGCCGGACCACCATGCATCCGCGCACCGGCGCATAGTCCGCCAACTGCGCCTTCAGCACCAGTTGGTTGTACCACTCAGAAAAATCCTCAGCCCGCGTCGGAAGCTTCTCTTCAGCCATGCCGCAATTGCCTCATTCCCCTGCGCAAAAAATTGTCGCTGCGCGAACACAAAAGCGTAACGGACGCGTCGAGGCAAGTCAATTGTCCTGCAAAATTGTGGAGGGTCCTTGGAGCTACGGAAGCCCGACGCCGGAGCGCCATCTCAGACTTGCGCGCATTGTCACCAAACCAAAACTCTCTCCGGAGTCATTGCTCGTTCGGACCAAGGCGGAGTAAAGTTAGGTTGTGACTTTTGAATGGGATCCGCGAAAGGCCCGGCAAAATCGCCGCAAGCATCGGGTTTCGTTCCAGGAAGCAATCACTGTCTTTGGGGATCCGTTCGCGGCAACGTATCCTGACCCGGATCACTCCGAAATGGAGCATCGTTTCATCACGGTCGGAATGTCGAACGCTAATCGAGTCCTGCTCGTGGTCCATGCCGACGGCAGGGAGAACATTCGGATCGTCACCGCCCGGCGAGCAACGCCGCGCGAACGAGAAAATTATGAAGAAGAAAACTGAAAGACGAGCAGGACGCGACGAAGCACGTCGTGAATATGACCTTTCCAAGTTGCGAGGCGGCGTCCGCGGCAAATACCTCGCGCGCTACCGCGAAGCAACAAATTTCGTAGGCTTAGCGCCCGATGTGGCCGAGTATTTCCCCGACGAACGATCCGTCAACGCCGCGCTGCGCGCGCTAATCGCCACAGAGAAAGAGGGCGTCTCAGCGAAGAAACCCGCTCGCCCCTCGCACTAACTCCCCGATCTACTTCGCTACGAGCTCACCGAGTGGAAGCCAATCGCGTTAGCTAGGCTAGGCGACGGCCTGCTTTAGTGGCTGAACAGCGTCGATTGGCTGGCGACACACTGCCAGGTGCGATTCTGGTTGATCCAGGTGTCTGTGAATCGGCCGCGGCGGAGATAGGGTTTGCCCTTCAGCTTGCCTTTTTCGCGATAGATACCGGTGACCACGGCAGCTCCCGTATACATGTGCACGGTCATGCTCTCATTGGTGATTTGATCGGGTTCGAGGGACTCCGCTTTGACGCTGGCCAGGAACTGTGTCTTGTCCATCATGGACCCGTCGTAATCCACGTATACGAGCGTGGCCGCGAGCAGTTGGTCCAGCGCCGCGGCGTCTTTGTTTTGTTCCGCGTGGTTCCAAGCGGTCTCCAGGGCAAGGATCCGGCCCTCGTCGTCGCCCTGCGAGGGCGCAGTTTGATCGGACTGCAGGAAAAAGGTGCTGGAAAGCAGAAGAGCGAGGGAGATTAGCGCTTTCACGGCGGTCGATCCTCCTAGCAAAGTAAGTTCGTCGGACGAAACGCAAGGCGGCGTCCTTCGCCGCCGTTCGCCGCCCAAGGTCACCATGCCTCCCAAAACTATACGCCGAAAGAATACCGAGCTGTGCGCTAGCGCACAGACACGCCAACGCGATCGGTCTAGGATGAAACACGAATCGAGGAAACTTCCATGACCATGCAATCAACGCTAACGCAAACCGCACCGCTACAAGCCAACAACAAAAAATCATTCAAGCCACACAAAATGCACGCCGCGGTTGTCGAGCAATTCGGGAAACCCCTGACGCTGCAAGAACGCGACGTTCCTACGCCTGGCCCGGGTCAAATCCTGGTGAAAACCGAAGCCTGCGGCGTTTGCCACACCGATCTCCACGCCGCGAATGGCGACTGGCCGGTAAAGCCCACGCTACCGTTTATCCCCGGACACGAGGCTATCGGCCGAGTCGTCGGCATCGGCGCTGGCGTGACGATTGTTAAGGAGGGCGACCGCGTCGGCGTGCCGTGGCTCTATTCTGCGTGCGGCCATTGCGAATACTGCTTAAGCGCTTGGGAAACGGTCTGCCCAGAGGCGCAGTTCGGCGGCTACACCAAAAACGGCGGGTTCGCCGAGTACCTCCTGGCGGATCCAAACTACGTCGCGCACATTCCCGCCGGCCTGACGCCACAGGAAGCCGCGCCGCTCGTCTGCGCGGGCATCACGACTTACAAAGGCATCAAAGAAACGAAAGCGAAGCCCGGGCAGTGGCTCGCGATTTCTGGCGTTGGCGGACTTGGCCATCTTGCGGTGCAATACGCCAAAGCCATGGGACTGCTAGTCTGCGGCATCGACATCGATGACGGCAAATTGGCACACGCCAAGCGCCTGGGCGCCGATCTCATCTTTAATGCCAAAGCCGGCGACCCGGCCGCCTCCCTAAAAAAGGAAACCGGCGGCGGCGCTCATGGCGTCTTGATTACCGCGCCCTCGCTCATCGCCTTTAAGCAAGGCGTCGGCATGACCCGCAAGCTGGGCACGTGCGTCCTGGTCGGTCTGCCGCCGGGCGAATTCCCCGTTCCGCTTTTCGACGTGGTAGCCAATTGCATCACGGTCCGCGGCTCGTTCGTGGGCACGCGCGAGGACATGGCTGAGGCTCTGGCCTTCGCGGCCGCAGGCAAGGTCAAAGCGGATATCGAGCTTCAGCCCTTGTCCGCGATCAACCAAGTCTTCGACCGTCTCGCCCACGGCGATGTACCGTCGCGCGTGGTACTCGATTTTTCTCAGCGCGGTAATTAAGCCGCGACTAGCGCGGCACTTTGCGCCGCCGCACCTCAAGCCGCGAAAATCTCAACCCCCGCCACACGGCAGGCTTTTTGCAATCTGCCGTCGAACGTAGCCAGCGGCGCGCCCTGTCGCACGGCCAAATCCAAATACGCCGCGTCATACGCGGAAAGATTGTGTGCATGTGCTAGCGGGAGAACAGTCCTTACCGCATCGGAAACCGATTGCGATTGCTCGGTTATGTTCAACTCGGCGAGCAATTCCAAAAACCGCTGCACCTGATGCGGTTTGAGTCGTCCGCGCCGTTCCGCCACTAGCACGGTATTCGCAATCTCCAGCGACCAGATCGCCGGAACCATCAAGGTCTGCCCACGAAGCGCAAACAGAATGCCGTCGGAGACCGCATTGGCTTCGTCAGGAAAGCACCAAGCCAAGGCGGTCGAGGCATCCACGACGACCGCGGTCAATATCGGCGTCCTTCATTGATCATGTCGCGAATGCTCATGGTGGGGTCAGGCTTGATGCTTTTGCGAAGTTCCCGAAAGCCCTCAACAATTTCATCGTGCGTCATCTTGCGCTTCGTTTCTGTGATCGGGACAAGCATCGCGGTCGGAACGCCGTGGCGGGTAATGGTGATTTTCTCGCCTTGCTCCACGCGATCCAATAGTTCGGATAAATGCGTCTTGGCTTCAAAAGCTCCCACCGATTCCATTCTATCTCCAATACAACTAGTTTAGACTAGTTTGAATGATATCATGCCCCGCTCCGACACGCTAGTACGCATGGAACGGACGCGGCATACCCAAATCGCGCTGACGTTTGTCGCGTGTCTCGGGGAAATTTAGAACCAATCCGAGCGGTAGGCGATCCACCAGGCCAGCATTCCGGCGGGGATGGTTGCGCCGAGGGCCCACCAAAACGGCAATGCAAGGTCGGCGATCAAACCGAGGGCGGTGAAGCTCATCCAGAAAACTTTCCGCTGCATGGCGCAATTGTAGCGGAATAGGTGTGACGACGGCAGCGGCGTGCGCAGGCGATTTTCGAGAAAGCCAACGCCGCCAGCTGGACGCAGACCTTCAACGAATGCTGCGCTCCAGCCTGCGCGAGGCTAGCGCGACGTACTGCTCATCCGGACAGCATCCCCTACAATGCTCGGCCAGTGACCTTTTTCCGTACCTCGGGGCAGTTTCGCGAGGCATTGCCCAGCACTAGATTGTTGCCCTACGTCAGAAATGGAATGCGCAGTTTCTCGCGATTTTTCTGCGCGCTGGTGTATTTGATGACGTGCCGTGGAGGTTCTCTTCATGAATCGAGTTTCAATCACCGCAGCGATACACAATCCTGCCGTTCTGCCTGGAACTTATGGACGAGCCTCGTTGCTCCTTTGCGTGAGCGCGTGCCTGGTGGGGATGCTACTTTTGAGCATGCCGCAAGTCGCGCGCGCCAACAAAAAATCTTCCGCGCTCCCTGAGGCGGTGTTCGCGGCCAAAACCATCTACATCGACAACCAGACCAACGCGGCCGAACTGCACAATGACGCGTACATGGGACTCGCCAAGTGGGGACACTTTGAGCTGGTGGACAGCGCGCAGAAAGCCGACTTGGTATTGCGCCTGACCGGCACCAGCTTTGCCCAAACCATTCCCAGCGACACGCCGCCGGATATGAGCGTGAAGACAGGAAGCACGCACGCCGGCGGCGACGCGGTATTGCCAAACGGCGATGCAGCCGCGCCCGATGGGTTCACGCGCCTCACGCTGGTGGACCCGAAGTCCGGCGCGGCTTTGTGGTCCGATCTCAGCAAAACCAATCGTCCAGAAGCGGCGGCGCGGATTGTGGACGTCCTGCGCGAGGCCTTCGAGCAAGGTCTGAAAGCGCGCGGGAAATAGCGCCGGCTAGCCGCCGCATTCCATCTGTCGTCACGCCGCGATAGGTGCAATTTTGGCGGTGTGGAAATAAGCGGTAACGTGGGCGGGAGGGTCCGTGTGCACCTAGGCTCCACTGCGGTTGCGGCGCAGTTCATAAATCAGATACACCACGACGGCAATGTTGATCACCAGGAACGCCACCTTCGGTACCGAGTAGTGCTTCACAATTTCATACACTTCAATCGGGATCAGCGAGCTGGTGGAAACAATCGTGACGTATTCCGCCCAGCGCTGGCGCAGCGCGAGTCCCGTGCCCTCGATCAGGAACAACGCCGCGTAGAAAAACGTCCCCGCGCGAAGCTGTTTCAGTTTGCGCGGATCCACGTCGGCGATTTTCTCGAGTAGCCGGTGAATGTAGTAATTGTGCGGATCGATGCGCAGCAGGTCCAGCCAATGCTCTACGTTCGCCGAGAGGTCTTGACTGAGCAAGTGGCGCGCACCCAATCCCAGGGCCAGCAACGCGAAGCCCTTGAACAGTTTGAACGCGGCAATCAGCAACAGCCCGCGTGAATGCGCGTGGCGTTCGCTGCCCCCTTCTGATGCGCTCTTCGATTTTCGCGCTTTGCGGGATCCGGCGGCCATGCGAACTCTACGTTTTCTCCTGGAAAAGCTCACCTCTAATGTGCCGTCCCGCGCATCGAAAGTACAGGAGATAAGCCATGACATTCGATGTGCATTCGCGATGGAGTAACCTGGCCCGGTTGACGTGTGTAACGACGGCGGTCTTTGCATCGCTCCTGATCGCTGGCTGCGGCTATTTTCAACTCGGCGGAAGCGACGCCGCGGCGCAAAAAGCCCGCGACGAGAAAACGCGTGAAGAAGTGGCAAAGGCCACCGAAAACGCCAAGCCCGCGCTGCAAGAAGCCGGCAGGAAAGTTGGCGAAGCAGCGAAGACCGCGGCGGAAGATGCCAAGGCCGCTGCCGAAGGCGTGAAAGAAGGCTGGGATCGCGGCAGCCATCCTGCCGTGAATATAAATTCCGCCAGTGAAACCGACCTGGTAGCGCTTCCGGGAATAACGCCCCGCGACGCGCGTAGAATCATCGCCAACCGCCCGTATGCCGATAAACACGACCTGGTCAGCAAAAGCGTCTTGACCGAGGATCAATACCAAAACATACGCGGCGGCGTCGCAGCCAAGTAGCATTCCCTTTTCTGCCTATCTCAGCGCACTCGGCTCTCTGCGTTATCTCTATGCTTGGCCACGCCATGACGCAACGCTGAGACGCAGAAACGTTGCAATGTTTGCGATTGCTGGTGCTTTAAGGCAGGGTCCGCTAAAATTGCGTGAGCAACGCCAGCGCGCCATTCGCAGCGGACAATGACTCGGAGCGGACGATGACCAACACCACAGATTCCAACGACAGAATGAATCGCCCGCTGGATGCGGTAGATCCCGCGATCGCGGATTTGCTGAGAGAAGAAGCGCGGCGCCAAGCGACCGGCCTCGAACTAATCCCTTCGGAGAATCTGGTCTCCGAAGCGGTCCTCGAAGCCATGGGCTCGATTTTCACGAACAAATACGCCGAGGGCTATCCCGGCAAGCGTTACTACGGCGGCTGCGAATACGCCGATCAGGTCGAGCAACTGGCCATCGATCGCGCCAAGGAGCTTTTCGGCGCGGAACACGCTAACGTGCAAGCGCATTCGGGCACATCGGCGAACGTCGCGGTCTACATGTCCACACTGCAGCCGGGCGATACCGTGCTCGGCATGAACCTCTCGCACGGCGGACACCTAACGCACGGACATCCGCTAAATTTTTCCGGCCGCATGTACAAGTTCGTGGCCTACGGTGTGCGCAAAGAAGATGAGCGCCTCGACTACGATGAAATCGATAAGCTGGCACAAGAACACAAGCCCAAAATGATTGTGGCGGGCGCCAGCGCCTACGCACGGGTCATCGATTTTGCAAGAATTGCCAAAGCCGCGAAGTCCGTCGGCGCGCTTTTCTTCGTGGACATGGCGCACATCGCGGGATTAGTGGCCGCAGGCGTCCATCCCAGTCCCGTGCCGCACGCGGACATCGTTTCCACAACCACGCATAAAACACTGCGCGGCCCGCGCGGCGGTCTGGTGCTAAGCAAAGCAGCATTCGCAAAGGAACTAGACAAGCTCACCTTCCCAGGCACGCAAGGCGGCCCGCTGGTGCACACCATCGCCGCGAAAGCCGTGTGCCTCAAAGAAGCCATGGAGCCGGGTTTTAAGGAATATCAGCAGCAGGTGGTGCGCAACGCGCAGGCGCTCGCCGCGGCGGTGGCCAAACGCGGCTTCCGCATCGTTACCGGCGGAACCGACAATCACCTATTTCTCGTTGAAGTGCATTCGCGCGGAATCACCGGCACCGACGCGGAAAAGGCCCTTGATCGCGCGGGCATCACGGTAAACAAAAATTCCATCCCGTTTGATCCTCTGCCCCCGATGAAGGGTGGCGGCATTCGCTTGGGCAGTCCTTCCGTAACCACGCGCGGCATGCGCGAAGCAGAAATGGCAAAAATCGGAGACTGGATCGCCGATGTCCTCGGTGCCATCGGCGACACCGCAAAAGAACAATCCGTGCGCCAACAAGTCGCCGCGTTAGCCGCGCAATTCCCCATCTACGCCGCGCGGATGACGAAACACACTGAGCTAGCCGAACACGCCCGCGGCTAGTGCCGCACCTCTATCATGCAGATGTATCCGCGTGCACGCAGTCCTATCGCGGGACTTGCGTGCGACGGTATACTTGTTGAACCGCAGATTATCTTGACCATCGTTTATTAATTACGTGTGGAGGTAGCTGCCCTTGGCTGACGCAATGAGGTCACGGAAAGTAGCTGCGCTGCTGCTCATTTGGGGAATTGCCTGCGCGCCCGCTTGGACGCAGGAGCAGAAAAATAACTTACCAGTCCCGCCATCGCAGAATCAGACGGGGACAATCATCGTGCCAAATCCGGCCTGGTCCGGCGCCAAGATGGACGAGACTCCTGCGCAAAAACTATACGCGGCAGCGCGCACTGCCGGCAACAATCGCGACTTCAACACTTGCGCACAACTGCTGGAGCAAGTCGTAAGCAAGGACCCCAACTACAAGATCGCCTGGAGCTATCTCGGCTACGCTTACAACTCGCTCGGGAAATACGACAAGGCGGAAACAGCTTTGCGCAAGGCGATTGCCTTAAATCCAACGGACGCCTTTTCCTACAACAATTTGGGCCAGGCGCTCCTAGGGCAGAAAAAGTATGACGAGGCCATTCCGCAGTTTCAAAAGCAGATCGAACTCAATCCAAGAGATCAATGGGCCCACACCAACTTGGGCAGACTTTATGTGCAACAGCAACAATATGAGAAAGCCATACCGGAATTGGAAACTGCGGCCACCATCAAGCCCGACGACCCATACATCCCGTTCAATCTGGGGCGCGCGTACGCAAGAACCGCCCAACCAGAGAAAGCCTTGCAGTCTCTGGAGCGCTCCGTAGACCTGCAGCCGGTGCCGTTTCGCTGGAACGCCGTCGCCTACGAGATGGCTGTCGATAAACTGGACCTGGAGCAAGCAGAGAAGTATGCGGTGTTGGCGATCGCCGCGACGGTGGTGCAGTTGCGAAGCATTTCGCTCGAGCACGTCATGGCAGACGACGCCCGACTTACTTCGTCGTTAGCGGCGTACTGGGATACGTTTGGGTGGATTCGCTTTCAGCGAGGCGACCTTCCCCAAGCTGAGAAATATGTGAAGAGCGCATGGCAGGTGCGGTCCATTGGCGAAGTCGGTGATCATCTGGGGCAAATTTACGAGAAGCAGGGCCGCAAGGCGGAGGCGACTCATCAATACGAACTGACGTTAGCCACCACGCAACCGCCCGCCGAGACGCGCGGCCGATTGATGGCGCTGCTCGGCAGTGATGCCGCGGTCGACGTCGACAAGCTCACCGCGGATGCGTGCCCGCAACTCAAGGAAGCGCGAACCATCCCCGTAAAGAACGCGCATCAGGCGGAAGGGATCGCGGAGTTCTGGATACTTTTATCGCCCGGGCCCACCGTTCGTGGCATTAAATTCATTACCGGCGACGATGAGCTGGCGCAATTCTCGAAAGACCTCCAGGTACTTCCTTTCCCTGACAGCTTTCCCGAAGCCACGGAAGTGCAGTTGTTGCGCCGGGGAAGGCTTTCCTGCGCGCCCGCAGCCGCCAACTGCAGCCTATTCCTCGTTTCGGCGGATGCCGCGCGCCAGCTAGACCCTTCGAGCCTGGACACGGTCGGAGAGAATTCGTCGGCACGCTTCGGCAACAACATACTTCCCACCAAACTTATAGTTAAAGTTCCCCCGATCTATCCCGAAGAGGCCCGTCTAAACCGAATCGAGGGCACGGTCAAACTCCACGCCATCATAGGCAAGGACGGTTCAGTCGAACGGCTGACCTTGGTTTCGGGGCATCCCTCACTTGTTCCAGCGGCCATGAATGCCGTAAACCAATGGAAATACGAACCGCTCTTGGTGAACAACCAACCGGTTGAAGTGGAATTTGATGTCGAGGTGGTATTCCGACTGACCAGAAAGAACTAGCTATCGCGGAGTTGCTACCTAGCGCGAACACCTGTGCTCGAATTGGACGACGGCCTCATCCCACAGGATCTTTCTGCCGCGTGGCTTTTACACCCGTCAGGATGCCGAAGCCCAACAGCACCACGGCACCCACGACGATCCAGTGCGCGGGCATGTGCACCAAATACGCCGCATAGATCAATCCACAGATTACGATCGCGAAACCGCCAGCATATAGTCCGAAGGACATGGTTACCCCAGCCTCGACGGTACTGCGTCGGGAGCAGGCGTCGCTGTACAGAAACGGACACGCTGCGAAATTACTGCTTTTCTCGCAAACTCAGTCTGGATGGTTGTGGCGATAATTCCAGTATTCTCTCTGGTCGTGGTGGCTCAAGTGGTTGTACTCGCGGTAGTCGCGATGATTTTCTCCCAGGTAACGCCGGTACACGACGTCCTCATGGTGGTCCCAATTGTGATAATCGTGATGGTCGTGATCGTACACTCGCACGCTTACTTCTTGAGCTTTGGCTTGGCCGGCCGTCATACCCGGCATTGCAACCGCGGCGGCCACGATCAGCCAGCCGAGGTAACGATTCAAATTTCGCATTTGCAGTCCTCCACGCCAGGGACGAATGAAAACCTGGCTGCAGCAACTATGCACGGATGTTAGTGCGCCGTAAGTGCGAAACAGCACTCATTTCAAAATTATTATTTCTTCCGAAGTGCTCGACGGTACCAACCGGCTCGGTATCCCCGCGCGCCCTGAGCCTCTCGCTGATATAGACAATATGCTCTGTTCCGCCGAATCCAAAATTGAGTTGCGCTACCGCCACGTTTAAACTCTCGTATGGCCTGCGGAGATAAATCGATGGTGCTCGTTAGCGAAAAAGCTTGGACGGAGCGCGCCGGGAAAGCGATCGTGCTAGTCCGCGTGCTTGTGGGGTGGGTCTTCCTGTCCGAAGGCGTGCAGAAGTTTCTGTTCCCTGAGGCCTTGGGGGTTGGACGATTTGTGAAGATCGGTATTCCCTGGCCACAAGTGATGGCCCCCTTCGTCGGAATAGTCGAGATCGTATGCGGCACTCTGCTTTTGCTCGGATTTCTCACGCGATTGGCTACCGTGCCACTCCTCATCGATATTGCGGTTGCCTTGTACTCGACCAAGATCGTTTTATTTGCCAAGAACGGATTTTGGGGCACGCTGCACGAAGCTCGGACGGATGTGAGCATGCTACTCGGCTTAATTTTTCTCTCACTCGTTGGCGGCGGGACCTTGGCTCTCGATGCCTGGCTTACTTCGAGAAGACTTCAGTGCCATGCCTGAAGAGATCCCACACGAAATAGCGACGCCGCCCTCTTTATCTCGCAAACATTCGATACGCCAGCTCGCCGCATTTTTTCTGCGCCTCGGGCTAACGGCATTTGGCGGACCGGCAGCGCATATCGCCATCATGGAAGATGAGTTGGTACGGCGCAGGCAGTGGCTTTCGCGCGAGAAATTTCTTGACCTGCTGGGGGCCAGCAATCTTATTCCCGGCCCCAGTTCGAGCGAATTGGCGATCCACATCGGCTATTTACGGGCCGGATGGTTGGGGCTTCTCGTCGCGGGAATCTGTTTCATCCTTCCGTCGGCGATCATCGTGGGCGTGCTCGCGTGGTGCTACGTGCATTTTGGCGCGGTTCCCGCAGTCTCCGCGGTTTTGTATGGAGTCAAGCCGGTTGTAATTGCCGTCATTCTTCAAGTGCTGTGGGGATTGGGGCGCAGCGCGATGAAGAGCGCGCTCCTGCAAGTCGTGGGAGCCGCCTCGCTGGTTCTCGCCTTCCTCGGTGTACATCCACTGCTTTTGCTGGCGCTGGCAGGCGGCGCGGTTTGCCTGCGCGAGCTAGGAACACCTCGCTCGTCGCTTCTTACATTTTCTTTTTCCACCGCACCGGCTGCGGCTCTGGCAGGGACCGCCAGTTCTTTCAGCTTGGCGTCGCTGTTTCTGGTCTTCTTGAAACTAGGCGCGGTGGTGTTTGGCAGCGGCTATGTTTTGCTGGCGTTTCTGCGCGCGGATTTGGTCGTCAATCACGGTTGGCTCAGCGATGCGCAATTGCTGGACGCCGTGGCCGTGGGGCAGGTGACGCCGGGACCGGTCTTCACCACCGCTACGTTTATCGGTTACCTGCTCGGAGGTGTTCGCGGCGCGGCGGCAGCCACCGTCGGCATCTTGCTACCCGCATTTTTGCTGGTCGCCGCCAGCGGACCTCTGGTGCCACGCATTCGCAAATCCAGAATTGCCGGGGCCTTCCTCGACGGCGTAAACGTCGCATCGCTCGCGCTAATGACGGCCGTCACCTGGCAGCTTGGGCTGACGTCGCTTAAGGACCCCGTAACCATTGTTTTGGCGGTCCTATCCCTCGTAGCGTTGTTACGGCTGGGCTGGAACTCCGCCTGGCTCGTACTCCTGGGCGCGCTCGCCGGCGTGCTGACCCGGGCGGCACAGCACAGCTTGTAGGCCCAAAGACTTTCCATTGCCGGCAACAAGCGGAGCAGTGTTCAGCACCGCAAACCGGCAGGAGCCGAAAAGCGCCCGGCTGGCCTCGCTCAGCCCTTAATACCCTGGTTCCGCTGTCCCAAGACTGTCCTCCCGTGCAGTAGATTCCAGCGTTCCCGGCGCGTACGTTGAAATCGGCCTGGAATGGAAACCCACCTCGCAATCCTGCTCCTCTCTGTACCGTGCCTGGCATGGCTTGCCGGAACGTGCATAGGCAGTCAGCTCTCGCCCAAGGCGCTTCGCTTTGCGCAGTTGAGCGCAGTGGGCCTCCGCACCTCGCATGTTTTCTCTAACCGGGGCGCGGGCCATGATGATCGACGTGGTGTTTCTCGTCCCAGAAACTTCTTCTCCGTGTGAGGTGAACCTATGATGGATACCGATGCTTTCCGCGAGTTCAAGACCGGTCTGACCCTGCTGCGTGACAACTATGTGGACCGCGCCTTGCCCCACATGAAGCGCGCCGCAGAGCTGGACCGCAACAACCCGTATTACATGTCCTACCTCGGCGTGGTCCTCGCCCGCTCAGAAAAGAAATGGGGCGAAGCGGAATCGCTCTGCGACTCCGCGGTGCGCATGAAGCGCAATCAGGCCCAGCTATACCTGAATCTGGCGGAGGTCTACGCCACCGCAGGACGCCGCGAAGACGCCGTGGAAGCCATTCAGGCCGGGCTAAAGTTCGCGCGCAAAGACGTGCGCCTGACCATCGCCATGAATAAGCTGACGGATCGCCGCCCTCCCGTACTCACCTTCTTGAATCGCAAACATCCGCTGAACCGCCGTTTGGGAATGCTCCGCCACCGTGCGCTCAGCGCCATCGGACAGAGGTAGCCAACGGTCCATCGCGGTCGAACGGTTTGTGCCACCCCAAACGCAACCTGTAAGAGCAACCTCCAAAAACAACAAGGGCGAATGGCTCGAAGCCATTCGCCCTTGCTGTCTTAACTCGTAAATCTTGCCGTCTTGCTCCGGTGCCGTTCGAAGACACTACACTCGCGGCGAGAAGCTGTGCTGCATGCCCATTTCCATCAGCATCTTAATGCCAACACCGGTTAGACCGTTCGAGAGCGCATCCTTGCGCACCACTTCCGCCAGATATTCGCGGTTCAGCGCCGTCGGATCTTTCGAGTACGGCATGGTCACGAACAGCCGCATCCCCAGCTCATACCCGGTCTCGCTACTGTGAAAATACACACCGGAGCGCGAAACGCTCACCGATCCGCGTAGATCTTCAAAATGGTCCTTCTCGGGATCCGAGGGACGCACGCGCATTAATTGCGTGATTTTGCAGCGCCGCGTTCCACGACGTTCGGCATGCGAAGTGGGTCGCAACATGCCGGTCGAACTCAATTTATTAACCATCACATCCTGCTGGGTGGACATAGCGCCGGGTAGCCTCTCCAAAAACAACTACTTGTCTAGAAGAAGTGTACGGTGGCGCATGAAAAAAAACCTATAGTGAATACGTACCTGCTCGGAGTTGGAACGAGCCGCCGTCCCGATAGTACGAAAGTACTGGGCAAGAAAACAAGCCCGCGTGAAAGCCCGCAAGTTCGAATTCGGAAGCCACCGCCGCTTTGGTACCGAATCGGGACCAATCGGTAAGGCCTCCGTAGCAACCGACTTCTCTAAACCTCGCGGATTGAACCACATCGCAGAACCCCACCGCTCGCCGGAGCGCGCCTGCTCGCGGCTTTCGAAGTGCATTGTAGGCAGCCGTGTCCCGTAAGTTGATCGCTTAGTCTGCAGATCCGGCCAGGAACAGGAAGAGGCGCCTCATGGTTACTCCAGCACGCCAAAGATCGGTTGTGACTCCGCATGCGACGGGTACCTTGACCTTGCCCCGTTCCGCAGGCCGCGCCAGCGTCAAAGTTTTCGTGGCTGCCGAAGCCGCGCCGCAGCAGGAAGCGCTCATCCGCCTCTTGCGTAAAAACTCCGCCGTCGAAATCATTGGCAAAGACAGCCGTATTCCCTTTGACCACGCCGCCATGTCCGGCAAGGGCGCGGACATTCTGCTGCTCACCTCTTGCGGCAATTTCCTGGACGATCTCACCGTCATCCGCAACGTCCGCACCAGCCAGCCGGGCGTCGAAATCGTGATGCTGGGCCAAGTCGGCGACGACGGCGAATTCCTGCAATGCGTCCGCGCCGGCGTGCGCGGCTACCTATCCCGCGACGCTGGACCCGACGAAATCCTGCAAGCCATTTTCGAAGTGCGCGCCGGCGCCGCCGTCTGCCCCGGCAAGCTCTGCGCGCAATTGTTCCGCTACTTTGAAGCCGAAGCCAAGTCCCTGCCCTCCGCCAGCATTCACCAGCGCATGGGTCTTACTCGCCGCGAGCAGCAACTCATCCCCCTGGTCGCCCGCGGCCTCACCAACAAGGAAATCGCCAACCACTTCTCTCTTTCCGAGCAAACCGTAAAAAATCACCTCTACCGCATGAAGCACAAAATCGGCGCGGAAGACCGTCTCAGCATCGTGCATCTCTGTCGCATGCAAGGCTTTATGGTCTAGCCAAAAAAATCTCCGTCTCACGACAAATATAGCTTGACAACTACGTGCCGCTTTGTTAAAGTTCCTCTTGTAGAAAAGTGCGCCCGGACTTTTTCCTCGTCTCCCTTAGTAACTAACTACTAATCAAAATGTGAGCCTAAGTCCATCAAAATGAACACTTGCGAAAGGTTGTGAAAACACAGGTACTTAAAGTCCCTGTGTTTTCACAACCTTTCACAGATCCCCAGGGGTTGGTTTGGTAGCACAGGCACTCCTGCCTGTGCTCCTTTGCCCGTGCACCCGCCCGAATCTGTGCATTTTTGCGTGGGTGCCACTCTTGCCCGCGCACTTTTGCCCGGACGCCCCCTCTAACCGTGTGCTCTCGTGCTACTGAATGAGCCGCACCGCCCCAACGTGACTCTACCTCGCGTTTGTGCGATTCTTCTGGACTACCTTTCGCTCAGAAACGCGGTCCAGGAAGGGCGCATGCTCAAAAAATTCAAGGACTTAACCGAAAAAGAAATCGTGGCCCTGGCCATCGCTTCTGAGGAAGAAGACGGCCGCATCTACGGCGAGTTCGCCGACGCCCTCCGCGATTCCTATCCCTCAACCGCGCAAATGTTTGAAGAAATGCGCGACGAAGAAGTCGTGCATCGCGACCGCCTTTTCGCCATGTTCCGCCAGCGCTTCGGCGAGCGTATCCCGCTGATCCGCCGCGAAAACGTCAAGGGCTTCATCACCAGGCGCCCCACGTGGCTGGTGCGTCCGCTCGGCGTCAACGTGGCGCGCCGTCAGGCACGCGAAATGGAAATGGAGGCAGCGCGTTTCTACGCCAAGGCCGTGACGCGGGTCACCGACGCTTCCACGCGCGAGCTGCTGAATAAATTGGCGGACGAAGAGCGCAAGCACCAAGCCACGGCCGGGGATCTGGAAGAAAAACACCTGACCACGGACGCCCGCGACGCCGAAGATAAGTCGCGCGAAAGATTGTTCCTGCTGCAGGTAGTCCAACCGGGCCTTGCTGGACTGATGGATGGCTCCGTCTCCACGCTGGCCCCCGTCTTTGCTGCCGCCTTCGCCACACACAACAGCTGGGACGCCTTCCGCGTGGGTTTGGCCGCCTCGATAGGTGCAGGCATCTCCATGGGCTTCGCCGAATCGCTGTCCGACGATGGCTCGCTCACCGGACGCGGCTCGCCGTGGATTCGTGGCCTGGTTATAGGCGGCATGACTACGGCCGGAGGCATCGGCCACACCATGCCATTCCTGATCCAAAATTTTCACACCGCCACAATCGTCGCCGTCATCGTGGTGCTCTTTGAACTAGCCGCCATCGCCACCATCCGCCACAAATACATGGACACGCCACTGATGCAAGCGGCTTTCCTGGTGGTGGTTGGGGGAATATTGGTGTTTCTCACCGGCTGGCTAATCGGCAGCTCGTAGACAGTTTCGTCTCCGCCGTAGTAGCGGCCGCCTTCTGAGGCGGTCGCCTTTGCCTTTGCCTTTGCCTTTGCCTTTGTAGGGGCGCAGCATGCTGCAGCATGCTGCGCCCCAGCTTGTCCAGGCGTCTAACTCAAAACGGGTTTTTCCTTAATGGGATCGTTGTCTAATCCGAATGCGCCGGCGCAACGGCGTGCCGCGAACTACGCGCAAACATCGCTCGCAGCCACGACTGGAATCGATCCATATAAATATAGACAATCGGCGTGGTAAACAGCGTCAGCAACTGGCTCACAATCAGCCCGCCAATAATCGTCACGCCCAGCGGCCGCCGCAACTCCGAACCCACGCCCGCGCCGATCGCCAGCGGCGTAGCCCCCAACAGCGCCGCCATGGTGGTCATCAGAATCGGTCGGAAACGCAGCAAGCAAGCCTTGTAAATCGCGTCTACCGGCGAAAGTTCTTCTTCTTTCTCCGCTTGCACCGCAAAATCTATCATCAGGATGGCGTTTTTCTTCACGATGCCAATCAACAGAATCATGCCGATCACCGCGATCATATTCATGTCGCCATGCGAAAACTTGATAGCCAGAACCGCTCCGATGCCCGCCGAAGGAATCGTCGAAAGAATGGTGATTGGATGAATGAAGCTCTCGTACAAAATGCCCAGCACGATGTACACGGCAATCACCGCCGCGAACAGCAGCAGGATTTGCGAGGACCGCGCGTCCTGAAACGCCTGCGCCGTGCCCTGGAACGAAGTGTGCACCGTCGATGGAATATGCAACTCCGCCTGCGCCGCTTGAATATGCTCTACCGCCGGCCCCAGCGACGCTCCCGGCGCAAGATTGAACGAAATCGTAATCGCCGGAAAAATTCCCTGGTGGTTCACGGAAAGCGGCGTGTTCGTGGGCTCAAAATGCGCAAACGCGCTTAGCGGCACCAGCTTGGTGATGCTGGACGGTACGTAAATCGAGTTCAGGGCGTTAGGATCTTGCTGCGCGTTCGGCGCAACTTCCAGCACCACGTGATACTGATTGATGCCCTTATAAATCACCGAGACTTGCCGCTGGCCAAACGCATCATTCAGCGTGTTGTCCACGTCCGCCATTTGCACGCCTAGCCGCGACGCCGTGTCGCGGTCCACCACCAGCGAAGTCTGCAAGCCCTTCGTTTGTTGATCGGAGTTCACGTCGCGCAGGTCCGGAATGCTCTGCATGCGCTGCATCAAAATCGGCGCCCAGTGATTTAGATCCTCTAGATTGTCCGCCTGCAACGTGTACTGAAATTGCGCCGCGCCAAAGCGCCCGCCAATATTCAAATCTTGCACCGATTGCAGAAACATCGACGCCCCGGGAACGTCCTTGGAAGCCTCGCGGATGCGCGCAATCACTTCATCCGAGGTGATCTTGCGCTCCTTCTTCGGCTTGAGCTGCGCGAAAAGCCGCGCCGTGCTTCCGCCGCTGCCGCCACCAGCGAATGCCGACACATTGTCGACGCCCGGGTCGTGCATCAGAATATCGCTGAAGACGCGCACTTTTTGCGACATCGCCGCAAACGATAAATCCTGGTCGCCTTGGATCATTCCGTTGATGCGCCCGGTATCCTGCTGTGGAAAGAACCCTGAATTAACGTTGAACAGCAGGTACACGCACAGCCCCGCGGTGGCAAACGTCAGCCCCAAGACCAGCAACTGGCGGCGTAGCACCCAGCGCAGCGCCACGTCGTAAGCGTGCAGCAAGCCGTTGAATGCGCTTTCCGACAAACGGTAAATCCAATTATGCTTTCCGGACTCGTGCCGCAAAAATCGCGCGCACATCATCGGCGTGGTGGTCAGCGAAATCAGCAGCGACACGCCGATGGCAACGCTAAGCACCACCGCAAACTCCCGGAACAATCGCCCCACGATTCCGGGCATCAGCAAAATCGGGATGAACACCGCCACCAGCGACGCGCTCATGGAAACCACGGTGAATCCAATTTCTTGCGAGCCCTTCATCGTGGCTTCGTACGGCGAGAGACCGTTCTCAATGTGCCGCGTGATATTTTCCATCACCACGATGGCGTCATCGACCACGAATCCTGTGCAGATGGTCAGCGCCATCAAAGAAAAATTGTCCAGGCTGTAGTGGCACAGGTACATCACGCCAAACGTGCCGATCAGCGACAGCGGCACCGCCACGCTGGGAATCAACGTGGCCCACACGTTGCGCAAAAATGCGAACACCACCAGAATCACCAAAATTACCGAGATGACCAGCGCCACTTCCACGTCGTGTACCGACGAGCGAATCGTCACGGTGCGGTCCACGCTCACGCCCAGATGCATCGACGGCGAAATGGAAGCCTGCAACCGCGGCACCTCGGCGAAGATGCGGTCCACGGTGGCGATCATGTTCGCGCCCGGTTGGCGGAAAACTCCCAGAATCACCGAGCGCTTGCCGTTGGAGATGGCCAAGTTGCGCGTATCTTCCAGCGAATCCACCACGTCGCCAATATCGCCCAATCGCACCGCCGCGCCGCCATTCCCGGCGTTGTTTGGCACATTGCTGGTCGGTCGGTTGCCCGCAACAATCAATGGCTTGTATCCGTAAGCCTTGAAGATTTGGTCCGTGTCGGTGATCGTAACCGTCCGCTCGGCATTCGAGAGCGAACCCTTCGCCAGATTCGCGTTCGCCGATTGCAACGCTTTGCGAATGCTTTCCAGGCTGATGCCATAACTATTCAGCTGCGTGGGATTGGCTTCCACGCGCACCGCCGGACTCGAACTGCCCCATACAAATACTTGCCCCACGCCGCGCACCTGCGCGATTTTCTGCGCCAGGATGGAGTTGGCCGCGTCATACAGCTCCGCCGGCGTCACATTGTCCGAGGTGAGCGACATGATCAGAATCGGCGAATCCGCGGGATTCAATTTGCGATATGTCGGTTGCCCGGGGAGATCCACGGGCAGCTGGCTGCGCGCGGCGTTGATGGCCGCCTCCACATCGCGCGCCGCAGCGTTGATGTCGCGGTTCAAATCAAATTGCAGCACCACGCTGGTCTCGCCCAGGCTGCTGGACGAAGTCATCTGCGTCACGCCGGCGATGCGCCCGAACTGCCGCTCCAGCGGGGTGGCCACCGCGGACGCCATGGTCTCTGGACTCGCCCCCGGCAAACTCGCGCCCACGCCAATGGTCGGAAAATCCACCTGCGGCAAAGGCGCCACGGGCAACAACTGGAACGCGAATACCCCGGAAAGAAAAATCGCAACGGTGATCAAAGTGGTCGCCACCGGGCGGCGCACAAACGCAGCGGAAAAATTGGAAGAGGAAATCATCGCTGCATTCAGTCCCCGTGCGCCAGGTCTTCTTCAGAAATGGGATTGCCAAAGTGCAGCGCGAAGCGGTGCGAAAGCCAATCGAACGCCAGGTAAACCACCGGCGTGGTGTACAGCGTCAGCAACTGGCTGAGAATCAGCCCGCCCACAATGGTGATGCCCAACGGCCGCCGCAGTTCCGCGCCGACTCCCGAACCCAGCGCCAGCGGCAATCCACCGAGCAGCGCCGCCATGGTGGTCATCATGATCGGACGAAAACGCAGCAAACAAGCTTCGTAAATCGCGTCCCGTGGCGACTTCGCTTCCTTGCGTTCGGCTTCCAGGGCGAAGTCGATCATCATGATGGCGTTTTTCTTCACGATGCCAATCAGCAGGATGATGCCAATCAGCGCGATGATGCTGAACTCCATGTGAAACAAAAACAGCGCCAGAATCGCGCCCACCCCGGCCGAAGGCAGCGTGGAAAGAATCGTAATCGGATGAATGAAACTCTCGTACAACACGCCCAGCACGATGTACACCGTCACCAGCGCCGCAAAAATCAGAATCGGTTCGTTGGATACCGAGTTTAGAAATGCCGCGGCCGTGCCTTGGAATGTGGCGTTGATGCTGATCGGCATATTTAAATCGCGCTTCACTTTGTCGATGGCTTCGACTGCCTGACCCAGCGAAGTGTTCGGCGCCAGATTGAAAGACAGCGTCACCACCGGAAATTGTCCCTGATGGTTCACGACCAGTGGCGTCGCTCCCGGCTCAAACCGCGTGAACGCGCTCAACGGCACCTGCTGGCCCGTCGACGATTTCACATAAATATTTTTCAGTGAATCGGGATCCTGCTGGAACTGCGGATCAACTTCGAGCACCACGTGGTATTGATTCAGCTGCGTATAAATTGTAGAGACCTGCCGCTGCCCAAACGCGTCGTACAGCGTGTTGTCAATGTCCGCCGGGAAAATGCCCAGCCGCGACGCGGAATCGCGGTCGATCGCCAGCGTCGCCAGCAGTCCGGAATTCAGCTGATCGCTGGCCACGTCGCGCAATTGCGGCAATCCCTTTAATTTCTCTATAAATCGCGGCGTCCAGTACGCCAACTCTTTGCCGTCCACATCTTCCAGGCTGTACTGAAATTGCGTGCGGCTGATGCGATCTTCCACCGTCAAATCCTGCACCGGCTGCAGAAACAGCGATATTCCATCGACTTTCTGTAGCGCCGGCTGCAATCGCCGGATCACTTCCGAAGCGCTCAAGCCCCGCTGCTCCAGCGGCTTCAGATTGATCTGGATGCGCCCGGTATTGATGGTCGTATCCGTGCCGTCGATGCCGATGAAGGAGGAAAGGCTCTCCACCGCGGGATCCTGCAGAATCACGTCCGCCAGCATCTGCTGCCGCTGCGCCATCGCGGTAAACGAAATATTTTGCGGCGCGTCAGAGACACCCAAAATCACGCCGGTGTCCTGCACCGGAAAAAATCCTTTGGGCACGTAAATATACAAAAGAATGGTGGCCACAAACGTCGCCACCGTAACGATCAGCGTGGTGGTGCGGAATCGCAGCACTGTTTGCAGCGTGCGCCCGTAAAACGCAATCACCGCGTTGAACACGTCCTCTGATTTTCGGTAAAACCAGCTCTCTTCTTCCATGCGTTTATGCCGCAGCAGCTTCGCCGCCAGCATCGGCGTAAGCGTTAGCGAAACAAACGCGGAAACCAGAATCGTCACTGCCAGCGTGATGGCAAATTCCCGGAACAGCCGCCCCACGATGTCGCCCATAAACAGCAGCGGAATCAGCACGGCGATTAGCGAAACGGTGAGCGACAGAATCGTAAATCCAATCTGCTCCGCGCCCTTCAGCGCCGCCTGCAGCGGACTCTCCCCTTCCTCGAGGAACCGGCTGATGTTTTCGACCATCACGATGGCGTCATCCACCACAAAGCCGGTGGAAATGGTCAACGCCATCAACGTTAAATTGTTCAAACTGAAGCCCAGCAGGTACATCACCGCGAACGTGCCCACGATAGATAGCGGCACGGCCAACGCGGGAATAATGGTGGCGCGCACGCTGCGCAAAAACAGAAAAATCACCATCACTACCAATGCGATCGTGAGCATCAGCGAAAATTGCACGTCCGCCACGGACGCGCGAATCGTGGTGGTGCGATCCGTAAGAATCGCCACGCTCACCGCCGCCGGCAACGCCTTTTGCAGTTGCGGCAAAATATTCTTCACGCGGTCGACCACGGCAATAATATTCGCGCCGGGCTGCCGCTGAATATTCAGAATCACCGCGGGATTTTTGTTGGCCCAAGCGGCTTGCTGCACATTCTCCGCGCCGTCAAACACTCTGGCCACATCGCTCAGCCGTACTGGCGCGCCATTGCGATACGCGATAATCACTGGCGCGTAGCTGGCGCTGGTGATCAGCTGATCGTTCGCGCCGATGGTGTACGCCTGGTGCTTACCGTCAAACGTGCCTTTGGCCTGATCCACGTTGGCATTGCCCAGCGCCGTGCGCAGATCCTCCAAACTCAGTCCATACGAAGCCAACGCCGTGGGATTCGCCTGCACGCGCACTGCGGGCCGTTGTCCGCCGCTAATGCTCACCAGGCCCACGCCGGTGAGCTGCGAAATCTTCTGCGCCAGGTTGGTGTCCGCCAGATCTTCGACTTTGGAAAGCGGCAAGGAAGTAGAGGAAAGCGCCAGCGTCAAAATCGGCGCGTCCGCCGGATTAATCTTGCTGTAGATGGGAGGATTCGGCAGGCCTGTTGGCAGAAAGTTAGACGCGCCATTAATCGCCGCCTGCACTTCCTGCTCCGCAACATCAATGTTCAAATCCAGCACGAATTGCAGCGTCACAATGGAGCTGCCATACGAACTGGTGGAGGTCATCTGATTCAGTCCGGGGATTTGCCCGAATTGCCGTTCCAGCGGCGCGGTGATCGAAGATGCGGTAACGTCCGGACTGGCGCCCGGATAAAATGTTTGCACCTGAATCGTGGGGTAATCGACTTGCGGCAGCGCGGAAACGGGCAACTGCCGGTAAGCTACAAAGCCTACCAGCAGAATCGCAACCATCAGCAGTGTGGTTGCTACCGGCCGGAGAATGAACGGCCGAGAAAGATTCATCTTGGGTTACCCGCAGGCGCTGCTCCAGATGCCGCTCCGGTGTTGGCTGCCGAACCAGCTCCCGTAATGTTTTTCGCTGCCGCTCCGGGACGCGCGGGATTCGCCGCAGCTGGTTTCGCCGGCGTCGCCGCAACCACCGCCGGCATCGGCGCCTGCGTCGGATTGAGTTTCGTGCCCTCTTGCAGTTTGTCCTGGCCGTCAATCACTACGCTCTCGCCGGCGGTGATTCCGGAGGTCAAGCCCACGAGGTTGCCAGTCGTTTGAGCGACGGTCACGGCTTGAATCTTCGCCACGTTTCCCGGCCCCGACGTATACACGTACGTGCCTTGCGGCCCGCGCTCAATCGCGGCCACGGGCACCAGCGTCATGTTGTGCTTGGTATCGACCAGCAGATGCACGTTCACGAATTGATTGGGAAACAAAATCTCGTTCTCGTTTCCGAAAATCGCTTTCAGCTTGTACGTTCCGGTGGTTACATCGATCTGATTGTCGATGGTGGCCAGTTTCCCGCTGGTGATTTTCTGCGTGTCATCGCGGTCCCACGCTTCCACGGAAAGTTGCGCGCCGGAATGCAACTTGGCCATCACTTGCGGCAACTGATCCTGCGGCAACGTAAAGATCACCGAGATCGGCTGCAACTGCGTGATCACCACCAAACCAGTGGTGTCCGTCGCGTGCACGATGTTGCCAACGTCCACCAGCCGCAATCCCACGCGGCCGCTGATGGGCGCAACAATGTGCGAGTACGTGATGTTCAATTTGGCGCTATCGATGGCCGCCTGGTCCGCCGCAATCGATCCCTGCGACTGCCCCACCGACGCTTCTTGCGTGTCCACCTGCTGCTTGGGGATCACGCCTTCTTTATAGAGCAGCTTGTAACGCTCCATATCGATTTGCACGTCTTTGAGTTGTGCTTGATCCTTGGCGAGCTGGCCTTGCGCTTGTTCCAGCGCCACTTGATACGGACGCGGATCGATCTCCACCAAGGCATCGCCTTCGTGCACGAACTGCCCTTCCGTAAAATTTACTTTTACGATGGCGCCGTCCACGCGGCTGCGGACCGTAACGGTGTTGTAGGCCGTGACCGTCCCCAGTCCATCGAAATAAACTGGCAGGTCGCCGTGCACCGCGGTGGTGACCACTACGGGGACTGGCCCCATGCTGTCCGGTCCGCCGGGAAAACCACCGGGAAAGCCGGAACTTCCGGGCGCGCCCGAAGCCTGCGAATTGGCCGGCGCGCTCCGGTAATACCAGACGCCGCCAAGCACCACCACGGCGACTACAACCCAAATCCACCAGTTGCTCTTTGGCGGGCGATCCGTTGGCGCGCTGCGCACCTCCGGCCTTTCAACGTCCGCGGAACTCACGTGACCCATGCACTTCTCTCCTGTTGTAATGCCTGTGGTAAATGACGTAAATGTCGTAAAACAAAACACGCGATTTGTTCCGCTAGCCTACGAGGCAAACCGTCGCGAATGTGCCGATTGGGAGTGCTACCGAACGTTCCAGCGTACCGGAAAACTCCGTCTTCTCATATATTAAGACGGCCCACCCCATACAAAGGTTACTTGAGTGGCGGAAACTCGCCCCCCTCAAAAAATGACAGTTGGATTTGGTGATGATTTCACTGGGCAGAAATGCTCCGGACCCAATAAACTGTCCGGGTAACTTGGAGCGCACGAGGATCGAAGAGTCTCGGCCGCCCAAGGGCTAATGCTCACGCGGAGGGGCAATGTTCAAAGGTCTGATACTGGGAATCATCGTCGGGTTTTTATTGGTCGGAGCAGCCATTCATCTGTACTTTGCCACCGGCCAGGCGCCGGTGGCCGTGACCGCCTCGCCCATGCCGTTTGAACGGAAGTACGCGCACATTGGCCTGGATGCCTACCTGAACAAGCTGCCACACCCGGAGCCGCAGACGCCGGCCGACGAACAGAACTACCTGGCCGGCGCGGAAATCTACAAGCAGAATTGCGCCGTGTGTCACGGATTGCCCGGGGCGGACAAAACCGCCATCGCGGCGGGAATGTTCCCGAAGCCCCCACAACTTTGGCACGGCACCGGGGTCACCGACGACGAAGCTTGGGAGACGTATTGGAAAGTAGAAAATGGCATTCGCATGACCGGCATGCCCGGATTTAAGGGTCAGCTAAACGAAACACAGATATGGCAAGTCAGCGTTCTGCTGAAGAACGCGGATAAGGTTCCCGCGTCGGTAAAGACCGCGCTGGCGAGCAGCGCGGCCCCGGCAGTTTCGTCGGTCGCCCCATCAACAGTGATGTCTCCGCTGAAACCGCCCGCGCAACCGTAGCAGTTGTAACGACCGCCTGGCGTTTACCTCGACCTTGTCGGGTAGGCGGTAGCCTTTTCGGACCAACGTGCACGTCCGCGGATTTCAGACTTTGCTCGCGACGAGCTGATCGGCGTTGCGCAACTCCGGGAAACCCCAGGCCCAGAGCGCGGTAATCAACAGCGTTCCGACACCGCCCAAGATCACGGCGGGCACCGCGCCGAACCATTGCGCGGTAACGCCGGACTCAAACTGCCCGAGCTGGTTGGAAGCGCCGATAAAAATCATGTCCACAGCGTTGACGCGGCCACGCATTTCGTCCGGTGTGGCCACTTGGATGAGTGTGCCGCGCACCACGACGCTGACCATGTCGGTGGCGCCGACCAGTGCCAGCGCCACGAGCGACAGCACCAAACTGTGCGACGCGCCAAATAAAATCGTGAACACGCCGAAGCCGGCCACACACCACAACATCGTGGCTCCCGCGCGCTTGCGCAGCGGCCGATAGGCCAGCAGCACGGCCATAAACGCCGCGCCGACGGCGGGAGCACTGCGCAGCAAGCCAAGTCCGAGCGGGCCAGTATTTAGAATTTCTTTCGCGAAGACCGGCAACAGCGCCACCGCGCCGCCCAGCAAAACCGCAAAGAGATCCAGTGAGATCGCGCCGAGAATCAGTTTCTTGGCCCAAATGTACTTGATGCCCACAAAAAAAGTGGCCAGCGTAGCGGGTTCGCGCCGGCGCGCCGGCTGTTCGGCTCTAATCATCAGCGTCGACGCAATGGCCGCGAACGCGGTGAAGAGGGCGATGGCGTACACCACCACCGGCCCGCGAAATAATGCGTACACGAGTCCGCCGATGGCCGGACCAAGGATGGTCCCGCCTTGAAAAATTGTGGAAGCCCAAGCCACCGCGCTTTGAAAATGTTCTTCCGGAACCAGTTGCGGAAGAATCGCGCGGGTCACCGGACCATTGAACGAACGCACCACGCCGAGCAGCACCAGCACACAGTAGATGGGCGCGACGCTCGCGGAGTGCCGCCAGGCGATCAGAACAAACAGGCTGGCGCAGACGGCAAATCCCAGATAACACAACACCAGCACTTTGCGGCGGTCAAAGCGGTCAGCCACGTGGCCGGACAGAAGAAATAAGAGAATGCCCGGAAGGAACTGCGCCAGGCCTACAAGGCCCAGGTCCAACGCGCGCTTGGTGGTGGCGAAAATCTGCCAGCCGATGGCCACGGATTGCATTTCTAACGCAACGATGATGAAGAAACGTGCCAGCTGAAAGAGGCCAAAATCACGATAACGGAACGGGGCGAGGCCTGGGCTGGAAAATCCTGAGGACGCGGGCATACCAATATACTTTGCCACAAGTTGCGAATGGACGAATTCCTGTCAAGCCGGGCACGGCATGCCGTGCTCCTACAAAGAATTGGCGACGTGGAGGCGCGGTTTCTCATAGCGCAGTCCAGGCGGAATTATTTTGCGAGGACGCCAGGACCGCAGTGATGAAGCGCATGCCCGCAACGCCGTCGTCGATGCCGGGGACGAGTAAAGCGGCGGAATCCGGCGCGCGATGCTCTAGCCGCGCGTGAATCTGTTCGGCGAGATCCGTGTATAACTGCGTAAAGCCTTCGAGATAACCTTCGGGATGGCCGGCGGGCACTCGGCTGGCATGGGCGGCGACGGCCAGCGATCCTGCGCCGTTGCGGGCGATGGTTCTTGGCGGTTCACCCAGCGGAGAAAAGACCAGTTCATTGGCGCGCTCCTGGCACCACGCAAGTCCGGCCTTTTCGCCGTAAACGCGCAGCGCCAGATGATTGTCGTTCCCAGGCGCGACCTGGCTAGCCCAAAGCATGCCACGCACATTTTTTTCGTAGCGCAGTAGCATGTTCACATTGTCATCGAGGCGGCGGCCGGGCACGAAGCTCGAGAGATCGGCGGCAACTTCCTGGCATGCTAACCCGGAAACGAACGCCGCAATATTGAACGCGTGCGTGCCAATATCGCCGAGCGCGCCGGCAGGACCGTTGCGCGCGGGGTCGGTGCGCCAAACCGCCTGTTTTTGGCCGGTGGCTTCCACCGCGGTAGAAAGCCAATCCTGTGCATATTCGATTTGGATCACGCGAATGTTTCCCAGCGCGCCATCGCGAATCATTTCGCGCGCCTGGCGCACCATCGGATAGCCGGTGTAGTTGTGCGTCAATCCAAAAATCAACTCGGTGCGCTGCACGATTCCCGCAAGCTCGCGGGCATCGGAAAGTGTGGTAGTCAGCGGCTTGTCGCAAATCACGTGGATGCCCGCTTCGAGAAATGCTTTCGCCGGAGCGAAATGCAAATTGTTGGGTGTGACGATGGCCACGGCGTCGATGCGATCCGGACGTTGCGCTTCGCCGGCGGCCATTTCCGCAAAATTAGCGTACGAGCGCGGAACGTGCAGCTCCGCGGCGGCGGCGTGGCTGCGCGCGGCATCGGAGGTTAGCGCGGCGGCCACCAGTTCGTAGCGGCCATCAAGACGCGCGGCGATGCGGTGCACCGCGCCGATGAATCCTCCGGGGCCGCCGCCGACCATGCCGAGACGCAGGCGGCGCGGAACAGATCGTGAATGATCGGGGGTCATGCGGAAGGCTCCTGCTTGGAATTTTGCGGCACCGGCGAAGGTCCCGCCGCGGCATCGAGGTAGTGTATTTCTCCCGCGGCGCGCAGCTGTTCCGCCGCTGTTTCCGGCGTGATATCGCGCTGCGGACCAGCCAACATTTCGTAGCCAACCATAAACTTCTGCACCGTGGCGCTGCGCAGCAGCGGCGGGAAGTAATGCGCGTGAAAGTGGCATTCGGGATGGGCGTTACCGTCCGTGGGACGCTGATGAAAGCCCATGGAATAAGGAAATGAAGTCAAAAAAAGATTGTCGTAGTGCGTGGTGACGCGGCGAAGAATGTCGGCAAGATGGTCGCGCTCGCCGGAGGACATCTCATCGATGGCGGAAAAGTGGCGTTTGCTCACCAGCAAAACCTCGAACGGCCACACCGCCCAGTACGGAACCAACGCAGCGAAGCTATCGTTCTGGCAAACCACCCGCTCATTTCGTTTTTGCTCCAGCGCAAGATAGTCGCACAGAAGGCAGGAGTGCTTTTCCGCGCGATACTCCGCTTGCGCGGCCACTTCCCTTTCCGGAATATTCGGCAACGAGGCGTTGGCCCAAATCTGACAGTGTGGATGTGGATTGCTGGCGCCCATCAGCGCGCCGCGATTTTCAAAGATCTGTATGTGCTTCACCCAATCGAGCGAGCCGAGGGAAGCAAACTGCTCAGCCCACACGTCCACAACGATGCACAACTCAAGCAGCGACATGCGCGGGATGGTGAGATCGTGGCGCGGCGAAAAGCACACCACGCGACAGATGCCCGACTCCGCGCGCGCCACCAGCAGCCCGGCTTCGTCGACGGCAATCTGCGGAGCCGCGGGCAGCAGCGCCGCATAATCGTTGTCGAAAACAAACGTGCTGGTGTACGCCGGATTGCGCGCGACAGCTCCGCCAACTAAAGAGCGGGCGCGTTCATTGCCGGGGCAAAGATAACAACTGGGATCGTATTGCAGTGCCGCAGCAGGCGTAGTGTCCGCGATTTTACCCTGCCACGGCCGCTGCGTGCGATGCGGTGAAACCAGCACCCACTCTCGCATCAGCGGATTGAAGCGGCGGTGCGGCGTGTGCGCCAAATATGAAGAGTCAGCGAGATTTTTCACAACGCATCCCCTCGAGGGGTAACAGGTCGATCGGCAACACGAATTTGCCGCGCAACTCCCGAACGGTAGGCATGAGGGTTCCGGGGAGTAATATCGCACAGATTCTGAAATTTACATGACCATGATTTTCCATCGCACGATTTCTTTTTGAGGATTTCCGTCCCCCACAAAGTGTTTGTCAAAGTCGGCGTGCCACGGTTCGCGATCTAAGACCCGATCTAAGGAATGTGTAAAGGCAATTTCAGCAACGCGCGACACAATGGAGACGCGTAGGTGACAAAAGCTTTACATGTATTTCTGTGACTCCACGGCGAAGCGGCACGTCAAATTATCGAACACGTTTTGAGGAAGATTCTGCTAAAGCGCAGTTTCTGGCGGATGAAAAGCTTCGAAGCGGTGAACATACAAATTGACGCGCTAAGCGTTCGAGGAGAAATAATGAGAAAACTATATTTGCGTATTTTGCTGGCCCTGGGCGGCGTCGCCGCTTTGGGTGCAGCCGCCAAGGCCCAGGAGGCTGACCATATCGTGGTCAAGGTTCCGTATGCGTTTGTGGTCTCTGGCAAAACACTTCCGGCGGGCACCTATGAGTTGACGCGCGCGTCTAAGTCAGACACACGCGCATTGGTGCTCGCTGACTTCGAGGATCATGCGAGCTCGATCGTCCTAGCGACGACGATCGAGAACAATTACGCCGCGAAGCCCGAGCTCACTTTTGAACAAATTGGGGGCCAGATCTTCCTCAGCCAAATCCAAACCGCCGACCACCTGTTCACCATTCCAGTGTCCCGTGCGGAAATACTGCAAGCCTCCGCGAAATCGCACAAAGGCATCTCCACTGCGGGCACCACAGGCGCTGCGGGAAGCGCGTCTGGCGCCAACTAAACATTTCGCACCGCATCCACAACGCAAAAAGGGCGGCTTCTGACGCGAGGTCGCCCGTTTTTTTGTGGCTTCTAACCTCTTGAGATTCATGGGTTCAAGTTTACAAACAAGCAGCGTCACGCAGAGTCCGCTTGCTGCTACCTGCCGTGGCGACACGTTGACATGCGGCAATGCAGCCAGTAGCATCCCGCTCATACTCCGGCTCGGCAAAAGCAAATCGAGACGACCTATCCGAGGTGATCTATGAATGAAGCAACGCGAGTGCGTGCTTTGCGCGTGGCGCTGGTTCTTGTTGGCCTGATTTTTATCGTCGGGGTATACCCGCTCATGATGGCCTGGTGGCCCTCCGGTTGGCGCTGGCAGCCCAATCAACCGGAATACGAACAGATGATTCTCGGCGTCTACGCCACGCTTGGCATATTTTTGCTTATCGCTGCGCGAAATCCTTTGCGGCATCGCAGCCTGATCTGGTTCACGGTTTGGTCGAGCCTCGTCCACGCGGGGATCATGACCGTGCAAGCCATCAATGCGCCCGCGGAGCACGGTCACCTCATGGGAGACATTCCGGCGCTGGCAATCGTGGCGATCGTGCTGGCAGTTTTGACGCCGCGTGGCGTCCCGGAAGCGAGCTAACGGCGCGCGCCGTTGGTTCGCGCTGTTGACTCGCGGTATGGGCTCTCGAAAGCGCTCGTTGCGGCGCTGACGATTCTTTGCCTCTAATTCCCTGGTGACTGCGCGCTGTCCGCGATCCGGCGGATCTCCAACTTAACTACCGGCGTCCCGCCGCAAGGGATGTCAGTGAGGAACAGGACCTCCTAAGAAACACGCAAGGTTTTCAATGACAGTGTACCGTCGGGCGCAGCAACCCGGTTCAGCGGAACAGCCTACATCGTGACGATGAAGCGCGTCACGACGATCGAAGAACATCGGCGAGAGACGAATTCGCGAGACCGCACGCCCGAACCTAGCGCGGAAAAACGATGCACAGGATGCACATTTTTCCACAGTTTTGCCACTTACCTGCCCGGCGGGGTATTTATAGAATTACCGCGATTCTATTTCGGGGGAGCCAATGCTCTTTGCTACAGTGTCGCGCGGCAAAAAAGTGGGAACACGATTACTGCCGCATCTCTTCCAAGATAACCGTTATCGAGTGCAACTTGGAAAACAAGGCCCCTACATTCCGATCACCGACTACCGCGAGATACCGTCTTATCTTGCGAACGGCTATTCGTTGCTCATGAGCAACCGCGCCGACAGCCAGACGCCAAGCCTGATTCGCCCGCAATCCATCCAGGGATGGAGTGCGAACGTACGAGATCTTTTTTTCCGCAGTCGTTAGCCTCGGGACGATACTCCTATGTCGCATTGAAAATCTGCGCCTGCTGGTGACGCGCCAATCCCCCAGCGCTATACTCGCCTTGTTGGACCAAACGAGGCCGTTTCGTAGTGCGCCCTTCGGCTGCGGGAGGCTGTCACGTGCTTCTCGAACTCGGCAGAGCCATCTCTCTCGCATTCAGCATTCTTTCACTGTATGCCGTGCTGGACACGGCCTTCTTCCTGCCCGCAGCGCGGTGGGAAGAACGCCTCGTCGCTTCCTTTGCACGCATCGGCCTGGCGGCCTGCGTCTGCCTGATCAGCGGCCTCCTTTTCCGCTATCGCGCTCAGCCTGAAGTGCCGCTAACGCGCACCCTGCCCGTGCGCCTGTTGCTCTGGACGCTCTTCGGAGCCGTACTCCTCTTCGCCCTGGCATGGTCATTGGACGTCTACTACATTCCTTTCATTTGGAAAAATCAGCCCAATTAGCAGCCCGCCTGCATTTAGCGAATGGCCTGAAAGACGATTACCGTCGAAAATACGCCAAGTGTGTGGAGAGCGGAAGCAGTCACGGCAAACGGACAAACCTAGGGGAAAGCTAGAGACGTCAGACAGGGGTCCGCTTCAAAGAACCTGTGGACAATGGGATGTACTGCAACTAGAATCGCGCCAAAGTGGCGAGTTTGTGGGCGTCTAGTCGCAAAACCCAGATATCAGAGGGCTGTTTTGCACCCTCGTAACTGAGTCTGGCACAGCGCAAAGCTGCTCTCGTCAAGCTGGCAAAACTAACAGTGGTCAAGGGAAAGGCGGACGCATAACATCCGTCGCCGTGACAATTGTCCAGCATGGAATAGAGACCATACCGCGCATTGGCCCTGCGATTAAGACGGTCGCGAAACACGGGATTCGATCCCATGATAAAAATGGCTAGCTCCCTCCGTTTGTTGGGTGGAAGACGTGAATGGAATATCTCATGTTGAAAACTGATTATTTTTTGGATTTGGAAAGTGCGGCACTTCTCGACGCACGGCTGTTCCGCAAAATACCTCTCCGACGCAGCCTGATCCTTCTCGTTGCAGGGACACTGTTGTTCGGCGGCTGTGGGAAAATGGGCCTGCCGCCCGCCGGCCCTCCCGATGTTCAAGTAGTGCCGGTAGTGCAGAAGGATGTTCCGATTAGCCAAAGTTGGGTCGCGACGTTCGACGGCCTGGTCAACGCCAATATTCACGCGCAAGTCAGCGGCCTGCTGTTGAAGCAGACCTATTTGAACGGCGCCTTTGTTCCCAAGGGCGCGCCGCTCTTCCTGATTGACCCCAGGCCATTTCAAGCCGCCCTGGATCAGGCCAATGGCAGCCTCAACCAGGCCAAAGCGGATTTGGACGTCGCCAAGGCAAGCGTGGGTAAGAACGATTTGGACGTCAAGCGGTACACACCGCTGGTTAAAACAGGCGCGATCAGCCAGCAGGAAATGGATGACGCCATTCAGAATGATTTGGGGGCAAAAGCGAAAGAGCAATCTGCGATTGCGGCCATCTCCGCCGCTGAAGCCGCGGTGGACGCCGCGAAAATAAATCTGGGCTTCACAAAAATTGTCTCGCCCATCGATGGCGTGGCCGGTATTTCAAGCGCCCAAGTCGGCGACATGGTCGGTCCCCAGGGCGCCGTTCTAACCACCGTCTCTACCGTTAACCCTATCCTCGTCAGTTTCACGCCCAGCGAGCAGGAATACCTGAGAGCCGTGAGCCAAACCTGGATGAAGGGGCTAAATGAGGACGAAGCGCTGCGTAAGCTGGAATGGCACGTCACTCTGACGAACGGGGCCGAATTCCCTTATACGGGGCGCTTCTACGCACTGAATCGCCAAGTGGATATCAGAACTGGCGCGATACTTGTTCAAGTCCAAGTTCCGAATCCAGGCAATGTCCTTCGTCCTGGCGGGTACGGCCTCATCAAAACCGTCGTGCGAATTCAGCCGAACGCACTGTTGGTGCCACAAAGAGCGGTAAGTGAACTACAAGGCGGTTTCGAGGTGGCAGTCATTGGGGACGATAACAAGGCGCACATTATCACCGTGACGATGGGAGACAAAATCGGCGATATGTGGATCGTGGCAGGCGGGCTCAAGGCCGGCGAGCGTGTGGTGGCGGAAGGCGTGCAAAAGGTACAGGAAGGGATGCTGGTTAATCCCAAACCGTATCAGGCCCCAACAGCGATTGCGCAGAACAGCAAACCATAGCAGTTCGGTACTAGAGGACCGAAACGATGTCAAAGTTTTTTATCAACCGCCCCATCGTCGCTATCGTGATCGCCATCGTCATGGTTATCGCGGGTGGAGCGGCGATGTTCAGCCTGCCCACGGCGCAATTCCCTCCTATTGCTGATCCGCAAATCCAGGTAACCGCCACCTATCCCGGCGCCGATGCTTTGACGGTGGATCAGTCGGTTGCCGTGCCCATCGAACAGCAAATGAGCGGCGTCGACAACATGGAGTACATGTATTCGCTGAACGCCAACAACGGCCAGATGAAACTGACGGTGGACTTCGATGTGGCCACCGATCCGAACACCGACCTGATTTTGACACAGATGCGGCAATCGCAGGCCGCATCGCAACTGCCCAACGAAGTGAACACGCAAGGCGTTACGGTACAGAAATCCACGTCCGCCCCGCTGATGCTGTTCGACCTTTACTCTCCCAGTGGAAAATACAATTCGCAGTTTCTCGCCAACTACGCGTACATCAATCTTCTGAGTCCGCTGACGCGCGTGTACGGAATCGCCAGCGTAACCATTTTTGGCGCCGGCCAGTACGCCATGCGTTTCTGGATCAATCCCAACCAACTGGCGAAGCTCGGGATCACGGTTCCGGAAATCATCGCCGCGGTGAAAACGCAGAACACCGTGAATCCCGCGGGACAGATCGGTGGCGAACCCGTCCCGGCGGGACAGGAGTATACCCTCAACGTACTTGCCCAGGGCCGATTGATTACGCCCGAGGAATTCGGGAACATCGTAGTTCGCGCCAACACCGATGGTTCGTTCGTGCGTCTGAAAGACGTAGCCCGCATTGAACTGGGTACCCAGGTTTACAACCTTACGGGTCACCTGGACGGCAAACCCGGCGCGATCGTCGCGATTTATCAGCTTCCCGGATCGAACGCCATCAAGGCGGCGCAGGGCGCGAAAGATTTGATGGCCGAGGCGAAGAAGACCTTTCCGGCCGGCCTGGATTATGTGATTGCGCTGGACACCACCCTACCAGTAACGGAAGGTATCCACGAAATTGTGATGACACTTTTCGAGGCTCTCGGCCTCGTTATCATCGTGGTCTTCATTTTCCTGCAGGGCTGGCGAGCGACGTTGATTCCCTTGCTGGCGGTTCCGGTATCGCTCATCGGTACGTTCCTGGTGTTTCCGATACTGGGCTTTTCGATCAATACCCTTTCGCTGTTCGGGCTGGTGCTGGCCATCGGTCTGGTGGTGGACGATGCCATCGTGGTTGTCGAGGCCATCGAACATCACATCGAACACGGGCTTGCCCCCAAGGCCGCGGCCTTCAAGGCGATGGAAGAGGTATCGGGCCCGGTGGTCGGCATAGCGATCGTTCTTTCTGCCGTGTTCATTCCGACGGCATTCGTCCCGGGGATCACGGGACGGCTATATCAACAATTCGCGGTGACCATCGCGGTCTCCGTAATTATTTCGGCGTTCAACGCGCTGACCTTGAGCCCCGCGCTGGGCGCACTGCTGCTCCGGCCAAAAACCGAAAGCCGCGGGTTGCTGCAGAAGTTTTTCAACTGGTTCAACAAAGTCTTTGGTCGCGCCACGACTGGTTATGTCGGTTTTTGCTCGTTTCTGATTCACAAAATGAGTTTCACCGTCGTTGCGTTGATTGTCTTCGCGATAGGAGCGGGATTCTTTGGCAGCAAGCTTCCCAAGAGCTTTTTGCCCGAAGAAGATCAGGGTTATTTGTATGTGGCGTTGCAACTGCCAGACGCTTCATCGTTGCAGCGCACCACTGCGGCTTCCGCGAAGGTCGAAGACATTCTACTGAACACGCCGGGCGTCGAACATGTGACCACCGTCGTGGGCTACAACATGTTGAGCGGTGTGCAGAATACTTATAGTTCCTTCTTCTGGGTGACGCTAAAGAAGTGGGGAGAGCGCAAAGCGGCCGACGAACAATACTGGGCCATCAAAATTCACCTTAACGTTGCTCTTCGTGCCATCTCAGAGGGCATCACCATCGCCTTTCCGCCGCCGGCAATTCCCGGCGTAGGCGCCGCAGGCGGAGCCACCTTCATTCTGGAAGACCGCTCCGGGCAGGGTTTGGAGTTCTTGCGGGAGAATCAGCAGAAATTCATGGCTGCCGCATTAAAGCGGCCCGAATTCTCCTTCATTTTCACCACTGCTCTACCGTCCGTTCCGCAGCTCTTCGTTAAGGTCGATCGCGACAAGGTCCTTAAGCAGGACGTCGCACTAAGCGACGTATACCAGACCCTGCAAGCATTCATGGGCGGAGCATTCATAAATTTCTTCAACCGCTTCGGACGCGTCTGGCAGGTCTATGTTCAAGCCGAAGGCGACTTTCGGACGCAGGCGGACAACGTCGGGAAATTTTACGTGCGCAATAAGACCGGACAAATGGTTCCGCTGTCCGCCGTTACCAGCGTGGAACGGCGCCTGGGCCCTGAATTCACCATGCACTACAACCTTTACCCATGCGTACAGATTAATGGAAATACGAAACCTGGGTTCAGTTCCGACCAGGCTATGAAAGCGCTTGAGGAAGTCTTTGCCGAGACCATGCCCCCAGGAATGGGATACGACTACATGGGTATGTCGTTTCAAGAGCAGAAGGCGGCGCAGGGTGTTTCACCAAACGTGATCTTCGGGTTTTCGATTCTTTTTGTCTTCCTCATCTTGGCGGCGCTGTACGAGAGCTGGACTCTGCCTTTCAGCGTGTTGCTGAGCACGCCGGTCGCGGTGTTCGGGGCATTTTTCGTCCTATTCGCGCGGAGAATCATCGGTTTGGCGGTGTTCAAGGACTACACCGCCCTGGGGCTGGAAGAAAACGTTTATGCGCAAATTGGTCTCGTCATGCTTATTGGTCTGGCGGCCAAAAACGCCATCCTGATCGTGGAGTTCGCCAAAGCGGAATTTGAAAAAGGCAGACCGCTGGCGGATGCAGCGCTCGAAGGCGCCAAACTTCGTCTGCGTCCAATTCTGATGACTTCCTTCGCCTTCATTCTGGGATGCGTGCCGTTGTGGCGTGCATCGGGTGCGGGAGGCGTTTCAAGGCAGGTTATGGGAACAACGGTAATCGGCGGAATGCTTTTTGCGAGCGGGCTCGCTATCTTCATCATTCCAGCTTTGTTTTACGTAATTGAAAAGCTCGGTGGCGGGGAACGCGAACAGTTAGAAGCAAGAACGGCCACAGGCACGCCCGGATTGGCACCGGGAGACTAATGTCTCTCCGAAAAACAAAGAGAAGCATGTTTAAGGAGCCTTCAGAACTGATGAACGCGAGTCACACCAACCCAGTCAACATCTCCCAGACTTCTCGTCCGCGTCATTTCGCGAAAATGAATACGAGCGGTCGTGGAAGTACGCAAGCGCTAGCCTGTGTGCTCTCGCTGGTGATTGTTCTTTCTGGATGTGCCGTTGGTCCGAATTATCGGCGCCCCACCGTGAATGCGCCGGTGGATTTTCGCAGCGAACAGGGGCAAGCACAGCAAGCCTCGCTCGCCGACCTGCCATGGTGGCAAGTTTTCAAAGACGAAAAGTTGCAGGAACTGATCCAGACGGCGCTGAAAAATAACTACGACTTGCGCATCGCGGTATCACGAGTGGAGCAATCGCGGCAGATCGCGGCAGAAGCCAGGTCGCAGTACGTTCCGTTCGTCAACTACGGCACGGTGAATAGCGACGGCAAAAACGAGTTTGCCGGCACCGTTGCGCCTAACGGAGGCGCGGTTCGGGGAGCCTTTGTGGGCGCGGTCAGCGCGGCATGGGAACCCGATGTATGGGGCCGCATTCGACGAATGAACGAAGCGGCGCTGGCGCAATACCTTGCAACCGAGGAGGCCCGACGGGGTGTAATGCTCTCGCTGGTCAGCGACGTCGCCCAGGCATATTTTGAACTGCTGGAATTGTACCTGGAACTCGATATCGCGAAACAGACCACGGATTCGTTCGGCCAATCTCTGAAATTTTTTACGCAACGTTACGAGGGCGGCGTGGCCACGACGCTCGACACCTCCCGGGCAGCGGCCGCGCTGGCCACGACCGCCGCCGCCATTCCGCAAACGGAGCTGCAGATCACGATAAAGGAAAACCAACTCAGCGTACTCCTCGGGGCCAACCCAGGCCCGATTACGGGTGTGGCGAAACTTTTGGACGAAGTGGTGCCCCCGGAGATACCGGTTGGAATACCATCCGCGCTGCTAGAGCGCCGGCCAGACATACTGCAGGCGGAGCAACAGGTGCGCGCAGCCAACGCGCAAGTCGGCGTTGCGACGGCAAACTTTTTCCCCCAGTTTGGACTGACCGCGCTATTGGGGCGAGCCAGCACTCCGCTTTCCACGTTCTCGTCCGGTCAGACCACCGCGTGGAGCATCGCGGCCTCGATAACCGGACCCCTATTCCAGGGCGGCAATTTGACGGCCCAGAAACGCCAGGCCGTGGCCGCTTGGCAGCAAACGCAACTGCAATATCAACAGACCGCGTTGAGCGCGTTTCAGGATGTCGCGAATGCGTTGATTTCACGTGAAAAATTTGACGAAATCCTTGTCGAGCAGACGAAAGCTGTCGAAAACTATCAGCAATCTGTCACGGTCTCGACGCAACGCTACGTAAACGGCAAAGCCACGTACTACGAAGTTCTCGAAGCGCAACAGTTGCTTTTTCCGGCGCAGAATGCTGTTGCACAGACTGAACTCGACCGGCGCGTGGTAATTGTGCAGCTCTACATGGCGTTGGGCGGTGGGTGGAAGCTAAGTGATTCCCAATGGAACAATACCCTTCCCATCGCGCCACAGCCGCCGGGGCCCCCCACGCCCTAAGCGCAGCCAGCCAGGAACGGCGTCGCGTGCAAATTCACGCGAATACTCCGAGCTATCGCACGAATCCTCACACACTGGCAGCTAGGCTAACAATAGCCGCCATGCCGGTGCGTTCACCGTTTTGCGTTTACGACTGTATCGAATTGTTTTTCAGCGTGAAACGAAGATAGAGATAACCAACGCAACCTGCCGACAGAGAAACCGCGAGGACAGCAACCTTCGCGATAGCCACTAATGTCGGGTCTTCAAACGAGAGGCCGCTGATGAATAGCGCCACCGTAAATCCCACACCTGCCAAAAGTCCGACTCCGGCTATGCCATTCCACGTCAAGCCATCAGCCATCGCGGCAATTTTGAATTTCACCGCCAGAAAAGATAACAAAGTGATTCCCACGGCCTTGCCTACAAGCAGCCCCAAAAATATGCCAAGCGCAATCGGGCTCGAATACGCCAGTTTCAGCTGTGTCGTTGACAAAGCGGTGCCCGCGCTAGCCAAGGCAAACAGAGGAAGAATGAGAAAACAAACCCAGGGGTGAACGCTCCTCTCCAGGCGCTCAGCAATAGAGTCGGTGCCACGGAGAAGTTCGTCAAGTTCGGTGATCGTAGCTTCTGCTGACGTTTTATTTTGGCTCAGGATCTGGTCGCGAAAATTCTTGAGCAGCGGCTCTGCACTTTCGGCCAACTGTTCCGGGCGGTATTTTGGGGTGATCGGCGCCACAAGGCCCAGAATCACTCCGGCAATCGTGGCATGCACTCCAGAACTCAGAACCGCGGCCCAGAAACAAATCCCTACAACCGAATAGACGGCGAGAGGCGCCCGGCGTACGGACAAGCCTATTAAAACCAGCAACAAACCGCCCGCCGCCGCCAGCGCCAGCAAAGAGATCGAGGGAGTATAGAAAAACGCAATCACCAGGATAGCCCCCACATCATCCACGATGGCCAGCGCCAGCATAAACACACGCAAGCTCGACGGAATACGTTTGCCGAGCAGGGCGAGAATTCCCAGCGCGAACCCAATGTCTGTGGCCATCGGGATGCCCCAGCCGTGGGCGCCCGCGCCGTGCCGGTTCAGCGCGAAATAGATGACTGCCGGAAGAATCATGCCGCCGAGCGCGGCCATGATCGGAAGCGCCGCCTGGCGAAAGGACGCCAATTCGCCCTTAACGATTTCACGCTTAATCTCGAGCCCCACCACCAAAAAAAACAACACCATCAACCCATCGTCGATCCAGTGATGCAAATCCATGGAAAGAAGCGGGCGACGGCCCAATTGCAACGGAAGCTTCCAAAGCGCGAAATAGGACGCGCTCCAGGGCGAATTCGCCCAAACCAGGGCGGCGACGGTAGCGGCAAACAGGAGTACCGAACCGGAGGTTTCGCTGTGCACGAACCGCTCGAGCATCGACTTCGGACGCGACAGAAATGGCTTTCCCATCGGCTAGTTCCCCGTCCTGGTTGGGATTTGCGGTACCTTCAATCTTTTCTCCGCCACGATGAGGGAACAGCTCCTGCCCGGGTGTGTTGAGCCTACCTCTGCACAAGAAATTGTTCCTACTGTTAGAACTGACAGTGGCCGCATCGCTAGGACTACAGGATCGGTCCGCAGTTCCATTACGAGCGGCTGCCGCTTAATGCCGGGGGCCTGACGTGGATGTAGCGTTCCTCATGCTCCGCCATAGGCGAGAGCAGTTGAATGGTGATGAGCACCGTGGGAATCAGATACACCACCGAGCCCAGTAGCCACATGAGCGCACCTGCGACTACCTGGTCCTCAAACGCGGTCATGCGAAAAAGCGCGGGAGCAGCGGCATATGAAGGATAGATGACGCGATCGCTGAAGATCAAAAATGCTCCCAGCGCGCCGCCGGGTAAGCTCCCCAAGAACAGGTACAAAGGAATGGACCAGCGTGGCCAGCGTGCGACGCTCGGAAAAGGCAGCACCACGGGCCACCAGAACAGCAGCGCCGTAGCAAGAAAGGTTATGTGCTCCGCTTCGTGCCAGCCGTCGGACCGCAGCGCCAGTTCAAAAGCCGCTGGGATGTGCCATCCGATCAGAGCGACTCCCGCCACGAGCCAGCAAAACGCCGGCCGCGCGAGGACGCGCCCGAGTGCCTGAACTGGAGCGTAACGCAGGACGGGGCCTGCCACGCGGCGGACCACCCTTCGCGGCAATCCCCGCAGCAGCGGCAACAACGGCTCGCCGAGCAGCAGCAGGAGCGGGGCCGCGAGCATAAGCAAGAGATGCTGCACCATGTGCATCGTCAGCGAGACGTCGTCAAACGCTTCCAGCGGCGATCCGATCGCCAGCCATAAGGAAAAAACTCCACCTGCGAATGCGGCGAGGCGCGCAAAGGAAAATAGATTTGGGAACACGCGATGCAAACGAATCCAGCCACGTGCGTAAATCAGGAGCGTCAGAAATAATGTCAGGTTAACTACGATCGGCGGAGACCATGATCGCAAAATCGCTTGAGCGTCGGCCATCATTGGGCGCTTAGGGATGGGTCGCCGGGGCTACGGAGCCCGCCGCGTGGGCGAGTGCGGCATCCCGCGCTGGGGGTCGTCCCTCCGGGTGCAGCGTCTTGAGGAAACTGACCAGAGCCGTCGTCTCGGCAGGACTCAAATTCTTGCCGTACGCGGGCATGTTCCCGCCTCCCTGAATCACTTGTCGAATCAGCTGATCATCGGTCAGCTGCAACGCCACGGCGTCGAGAGCCGGCCCGCGTTTCCCGCCCTCGTGGTCGAGCGAATGGCAGTTGTGACACTGCTTCACCTGAAACACCAAAGCGCCTTGCCGCTCGAGCGCGCTGCGATTGTGCAAATATTCTGCCGGAATGGGCAGCGAACTCCACGCATCCATCACCGGACTCCAAGGCGTATAGGTTGCGAGGTGCGTTAAGGTCCCCAAGGCCACCGCCACCAAGAGAATCGTGAGCACGGCAATGGGCCGGCGCTTCCAACTTTTTTCGCCTTCGCCGAAAATAAACGGAAGCAGCAACAGGCCCCCAATTACAACGACGGGACCAATGAGCATCGCGGGAGTTTCCATCGAGGGGGGCAAGAACGAGAGCACCGCGTACAACCACAAGAAAAAGAAATCCGGACGCGGCGCCGTTTGAATGATCGTGGGATCCGGCTGGCCAGATGGTCCGAAGGGCCCAAAGTAGATCGCGCACGCCGCAACGGCCAGCAATATGGCGCCGCTAAAAAACATATCCTTCCAGACGGCTGCTGGAACGAAGGGAATACCATCCTTTTTCGTCAGCTCGTGATATTCCTTCACGTAGGTAGCCTTGCGGACGATCCGCCCGGGCATTGGCCACTCATTGATCCCCAGCTTGATAACCATCAGAAGATGTACGGCAACAAATCCGATCAGTAGTCCAGGGATCACAAAAACATGAAGCGCAAAGAATCTCGTGAGCGTCGCTCCGGCAATAATTGGGCCGCCTAACATCAAGCTGACGATCCATGAGCCCATTAGCGGCACGTGGCTCGCGATAGACACTCCAATCCCCAATCCCCAGTAGGCATCCTGATCGAAGCGCAGCACCTGGCCGGTGAACGCCATCCCCAACGTCACCAGCAACAACAGCACGCCCACCATCCACGTCAATTCGCGCGGATATTTGTACGCGCCGAACAGAAAAACCTGAACCATGTGGATCAGGACGATGGCGACCATGAAATCCGAGCCCCAGCCGTGGAGCCCGCGAATAAACCAACCAAGCGTGATGGAGTGATTCAGGATTTGCAGACTGTTCCATGCTTGACCAGCCGATGGAACATAAATCAGCGCCAGCATGATGCCGGTAGCGATTTGCAGCATGAAGACCACGAGCGCTGCGCTGCCGAAAACATAGAACCAGCTTGCCGTATCGCGGGGCACCGAATGCTCCGCCGTTTCGCGGATCGTCTCACCAATCTGCAGCCGCGCGTCCAGCCATTTGCCAATCGTTTCGATCAGGCGCATGGCGGCTTTTCCTCACCGTCGGACGATGCGTCGGACGATGCGATGCCCGGCGCAGGTATTTGACCGGTTTTAATGAACAGTTGCCCTGTCTCGATTTTGTGATCGTACGCAAAGAGCCCTCGCTCGGGAGGTCCTGACGCGCGAGAACCATCCTCATAATACGCGCCACCGTGGCAGGGGCACATGAACAGCTTGGATTGCGGAAACCATCGCACGGGACAGCCCAAATGCGCGCAGTTAATGTGAAACACCTGAAAGTTCTGACCGTCCACGTTGCGCACCCAGCAGGGAAGATCCGCCGTGTCGCCGTCCCACGGATTGACCACGGGATTCCGGTACACGGCAAGGCGCGTCTCTCCCGCGGGAAACTGCGTCACATCCCCCAGGGAAAGCCACGAATCGTATCCCGATTTCTCCCCGCCAATCACGGGAGACATGATGTACTTCACGATCGGCACGGCCAGGATCGCGCCGACGATCGTGTTGAATGCAATTCCCAACTTCATGAGCATTTCGCGCCTGGTGCTAGGGCCGAGCAAGGTCATCGCGTGCCTCCCGTTGATTTATCCGTTTGCGGGTAAGGCTCTCCCGGAAACTGCGCCCGCTGCGATGCGAGCCACGCCACCACGTCAGATACATCTTGTGCGGACATCGATTTCCCGGGCACATTTCCGCGCCAGTCTGGAGCTCCCAGTTCCGGCCGGCCCACGATCACGATGGTGCGAAGTTCTTGATCGCTCATGAGTGCCAAAAATGAGCCGTTCACGATGGAACTCGCCTTCCCTCCCTTGCCTGCAATACCGTGGCAAGACGCGCAGAAGATCGTGTAAACGTCCGCTCCGCGTGAAGAATTGCCGGCGGTGGTTGCGGCGTACGGCGGGGGATCCGCGCCACGCAATACGTCCGGCTTCGCCCACTTTTCGCGGATTCCGTGAGCGATGATTTCCACTTGCTTCTCTGTGAGCATTCCGCCTTTGCTCTTCGCAAATGCCGGCATCGACGTCCCGGGAACGCCCTCGGTCGCCACTCGCCGCAACACCGCATCGTCGGCGACCGCAAGGTACACCGGGTCGCCAAGGGCTATCGCCGCGCCACCTTTGCCGTCAAAACCGTGGCAACCGGCGCAGTTTGCTTTGTATAAAACGGCAAAATCCGCAATCGAATCCGGATTGACCACTTCCGGGCCTGGCCCTGGCTTGCCCGGAGGATTGGCGCACCCGCTCAGTCCGAGCACAACCAATCCTGCAACGCCGAGCGCGACTTGGCGAAGAAGGCTCATCACGGATTTTCCTTACTGCGCGTTCCTCCAGCGCCTCCCGAAGTCTCAAATCCGGCACGCATTGCGAACGGCAATACCTGCCGCGTACGCACGCGAGCTTGCTTCACCACAACCAGTCCCGCCACGATCCCGAACGCAAACTGTGAAGCGACGAACCAAAGCCAATCAATCTTCTGGTCCAGCAGCGGATTTATAAATCCCAAGATGTTGTGAATGAGGCCCGACCACATGACCGGAGCGATGACTCCGCCCAGAAGAATCGGCCGGCGTGGAAACATCGGCAGCATGGCGCCATACATCAAGCCCACCAGCAAGGAAGTAATCAAATGGAGGAGGCAGGCGAGCAAGAAACTGTCCAGGTGGAACCCCGTGAGGGTCGCCGGCGTCAATGCCATGGACTGTCCGTAGATCGTCGCTGCCAGCAAATTGATGGGGTACCAGATGCTCCCCTGATTGACGATGCCGTAGAGGCACGCCAGCACCGCCATGGCCACCGCGCCAGCGAGTCCTCCCTTTACTCCGGCGGAAATCGGATACGTTTCCAGTGGCAGAAGCGCGCGGGCCAACTCCGGCGCCACGGGCAATCGCTCAACCTTGCGGCGAGAAACTGCCACCACGCCTGCTTCCTCCTCCACTGGCACGCTAACGTGCTTTTCGTGCGGCAGAACATCCAGAAACCATCCCACGGCCCCGGCCACCGCCAAGATCCCTCCCAGGATGCTCACCGTCTCGCTCGTGACCAGCCCGGCAGACAACAGAGTCACGCCAAAGGCCATGGCAATGGGCCACGCTGTAGGTGCCGGAAGCTTTACCGTATCGAGCCCGGACTTTTCTACCACCGGTTGTGCATCCATAGAAGACATCGGCTTAATTCCTCAGCGCCCAATGATGTAAACCACCGTAAACACCACGATCCAAATCGAGTCCACAAAGTGCCAGTACAACGAAAAAACGTCAGCTCTCTCGTGGTGCTCTGGTTTCACTTTGCCAAAGACCGTGAGCAGCATGGCCACGCTTATCATGAGCAGCCCCACGGTGACGTGAAAAGCATGCAGGCCCACCAGCGAATAGTACGTCGTGCCAAATAGATTCGTGCTGATGGTCAGGCCCTTGTCGTAAATCAGGTGGTACCACTCGCGGCCCGTCTCGCCCAAGAAAATTCCGCCTAGCACCAATGTCAAAAGCCACCACAGGCCGAATGCACCGACTTTCGCATTTCGCAGCGACTTCACCGCCATGTGAATCGTCAGACTGCTCGAGAGCAGGCAGATGCTGGCGAAAATTGGGAGTTCGAGCACGTCCTTGGGTGTCGGCCCCGATACGCTCTTTCCCAGGTAAAAAATGTAAGCGATCACGAAAATCGTAAAGATCGCCGTTTCGGCGGCAATCAGACAGAACATTCCCACACGACCACGCGATGGGAGAACCCACTGCATTTCAGCTGACGGCGATGGCAACGAGGTGCTGCTCAATTGGGATCTCCTGCTTCTTCTTATTTCAATCAGGATCTTCCGGATGTTTAATGTCCCACAGCGGACGCCGGCTATTAACCGTCGGGAGCGTGGCAAAATTGTATTCCGGAGGCGGCGAAGCTGTGGACCACTCCAGCGTCCAGGCATCCCAGGGATCGTTCCCGGCGAACTTGCCTTTCAACGAAGACCACAGCAGGTTGCCGACGAATATCAAGATTCCGGCGCCCTGAAAAAATACACCGATCGTAACGATCAGATTCCAGACATCCCAGCCACGCCCGGGTTCGTAGGTATAAATCCTGCGCGGCATCCCCAACAACCCGGGAATGTGCATAAAATCAAAAGTCAGATGGAATCCGATCAAGAACAACCAGAAGTGCCATTTGCTGAGCGCGTCGTTGTACATTCGACCGCTCATCTTCGGGAACCAATAGTAAAAGGCTCCGAAGAGCCCGAACAAAATCCCTCCCACGATTACGTAATGAAAATGCGCCACGACGAAGTAGGAGTTACCCAGCTGCCAATCGAACGGCGCCACGGAAAGCATTATCCCCGTCAAACCGGCGATCAGAAACTGCAGGAGGAACGCGATGCAGAACAGCATGGGCGTTCCGAAGCGGATCTTCCCGCCCCACATGGTGGCGATCCAGTTGAATATTTTGATCCCCGTCGGAACACCGACCAGCATCGTCGAAATCGCAAAAAAACTGTTGGCGTAGGAGTTCATTCCTACCGTAAACATGTGATGCGCCCAAACCAGGAAGCTTAGGAATCCGATGCTAACCGTCGCGCCGACCATAATCGGATATCCGAAAATCGGTTTGCGCGAAAACACCGGAATGATTTCGGAAACGAACGCAAACGCCGGAATCACCAGCACATAAACTTCCGGATGCCCAAAAATCCAGAAGAAGTGCATCCACAGAACGGCCGAGCCTCCCGCCTGCGTGTCAAAAAAGTGCGCCCCCAAATAGCGATCCAGAGAGAGCATCACCTGCGCGGCGGTCAGCGGCGATACCGCCAGGAGCACCAAACCTGCCATCACCAGGTTCATCCATGCGAACAGCGGCATTTTCCCCAGAGTCATTCCCGGGCATCGCAGGCACAAAACCGTCGCGATAAGGTTTGTCGCCGTTCCGATGCTGCCGATTCCGGAGACCAGCAAACCCAGCGTCCAGAAATCCGTGCTGTGCCCCAGAGAAAAAGCCTTCGCCGTCAGGGGAGCATACGCGAACCATCCTACGTCCGGCGCGTTGCCCGCGCCGTATAATCCGTTTCCGCCAACAAAGCTGAAATAAAGAAGCAAGCCTCCGAATGCGGAAATCCAGAAACTGAAGGCGTTCAAGCGCGGAAACGCCATGTCGCGCGCGCCAATCATCAACGGAACAAAATAATTTCCGAAACCGAACACAATCGGCATGGCCACAAAGAAAATCATGGTCGTGCCATGCATCGTGAACATCTCGTTGAATACTTGCGGCGAAACAAAATTGTTGTGCGGAACGATCAACTGTATCCGCATGATCGTCGCTTCGATTCCGCCGATCACCAGGAACAAGATCGCATACATTATGTACAGCAGCCCCAGCTTTTTGTGATCGACCGTGGTTACCCAATCGTGCAGAATCTCGCCGATCTGCCGTGCCGGGGCGTCCAGTCTGCCAATTGCGATCGATTCGGATGCCATCTGACTATGTCCTCGTTCTCATCGCAGCGTCTCCAGATAGGCCGTCAATGCGTCGATATCCTTGTCGCTCAGTTGCATAGCCGGCATCAGCGAACCGGGTTTCAGGTCATCGGGGTTCTTAATCCAGCTCCGCAGGTTCGCGTGGGTATTCGTCGCGGCGCCTGAGGCAATCGTGGCACGGCTCATGAGGTGCGTCAGATCCGGGCCAAATCGCCCGTCGGCCACCGTCCCCGTGATCGTGTGGCAGTTGACGCAAGCCGTTGTTTCAAAAACGCGTCGACCGGCGCTCACGGCATCCGTCACTTGGGCCGGTTTTTTTTCGTCTTGCACCCAGCGGTCAAATGCTTCGCGCGGTTCGACGTCCACGCGTAAAAGCATCTTGGCGTGCTGCGTGCCGCAGTATTGCGCACATTGCCCTAGGTAAAGACCGACTTCATGAGGGTCGATCCAGGTGCTGTTCGGATGATTCGGAATCAAGTCCGTCTTTCCCGCCAGTTGCGGCACCCAGAAACTGTGGTCCGTATCCGCCGAAAGCAGGGTTATAAACGTTGGCGTTGGATGCGACGGATCGCTGACCGGCACATGTAATTCATTCGCGGTGACCACACCCAGCGCAGGATAGCGGAACTCCCACCAGAACTGATGTCCAATCGCCACCACCTCGATCGCGCCCGCAGGTTTGGCGGTTCGCTGAATGGAATGGATCACGCGCGCAGTGGCCAGGAACAAAATCAGGACCACCAATACTGGAAGCACTGTCCAAGCCAGTTCTACTTGGTTGCTGCCATAAACTTGCGGAGGCTCGTCCTCATCCCCAGCGCGCTGACGAAACTTCACCGTCGCATAGGCCAGCAGGAAGACCACCACGACGAAGATTATCCCGGTAATCGAAAGCACGAAGCGCGAGATTCGATAGATGCCATCCGCTGGCGTCGACCGCGGATCGAACATATGAGGAAGCGGCGTATTCGTCTGCGCTCCGACACCTACACTGGCAGAAAGCAGCAAACTCGCCAACATGACCCCGATCCCCGTAATCGTGGTCCGGAGGTCGCGCGTAAATGTCCGTCGATGGATTCGCGTTTTCTGCATATCAAGCAGTCGCTTTCGTCCGCCCGGCCATCTGTTGACCCAGCTGATTTAATATCCAAAAGGTCATTTTGTCTACACTGACGTAGCCTCTTAACCGGCTGTCCGACCTGCTCTCCACGACAGGAATCCAGCTAAGCCCGTTGTCCAGCATCGCCGCCACCACCGCCAAACTTGATTCGTCCGAGCAGACCGTAAGAATCTCTTTGGGCACACACTCATGCAGCTGTAGCTTCGTGATGTCCAGCTGATCATTTCCCATCTTGTACGCTGCCATTTGCGTAGCCACCGCAAGGTCCGAGCCGTCCGAAGCTCCCCACAAGCACTGCTGATCATCCAGAATGAACAACAATCCGTCGCTACTTTCGGTCATCAATGCCACCGCTTCTCCAAGCGTGCTGTGCGGCCTGAGCGTCAATACGGGAATCGGCTCCGTAAAAGTAGAAAGAGGCTCACGGGCCAGCAGCTCTTTTGCGGCCGGGTAATGCAACCATAGATTTTCTGCGCGCCGCCGCACGGACTTGGCCACAATATCGCGTAACGGCGCCATCGTCCCGACATGCTGCGAGAAGGCCTCTCGATTCATGGTTACCACGCGAACCGCCGTCCGCGCCCGAACGCTGGCGCGATAGGACTCTTCCTGCAGCAACGCCGCCTCGCCCGCGAAATCTCCCGGACCAAGCACTGCAAAAGCCCTTTCGTCCGCGCCGACACCTTGGTTCCGCAGTATCTCAACTTGTCCCTCTTCGATCGCGAAGAAGGAATTCGCGTATTCTCCCTTGCGATAGAGAAAGTCGCCTGGCCGGTAAAAAGCCCGCGAAAAAGTTTGGTTGGAGTTTGCCGTAAAAGCTCCCAAATCGCGCGGGAACATCAGATCCCAGACCCAATCGGTGCCTACACGAAAGCGCCGCGACCAACTCGGCAATTTCATCAGATACACGCCCCGCCACATGAACCACGCCAAAACTCCGGAAATGCGCATTCCGAACATCTCCGCCACCGCGCGGTGCCCGCCAATCGAACAGAGTTGACCCAGCGCCTTGAAATGGAACGGCTTTGTCGGCTGGCCTCGCAGTACTCTCACCAGGTTGTCCGCGGCTTGCCGTCCTTGCCTTTCGGCAAATTGGCCGGTAGTCGGTGACGGCTGCTGGTCGAACGCGTTTATGATGAACCCGCAATCGCCCACCGCCCACACATCCTGATAACCCGATACGCGCATGTCAGCGTCGGTGACCAGCCGGCCGCGTTCCTTCTTAACATCCAGATTCTTGATGAGCCGCGTAGGCGAAGTCCCGATCGTGCAGACCACCGTGGCAGCCCGCAGCATGCTGCCATCAGGCAGGCCGACGCCTTCCGGCGTTGCCGCGGCAGCCTTGGTATTTAGCAGGAACTCGATGTTCGCTCGCTTCATCTTCTGCAGCGCGAAATCCCGCAGGGCAGAACTAACCTCGGGCAAAATCTGGTTCCCCGAATGGACCACTTTCATGCTTACATCGTCTTCCGTAAAATTGTGGTAGAAACGTGTGCTGTCGCGCACCAATTCGTTGATTTCCCCGGCCAATTCGATTCCGCTGAATCCGCCACCGATGATTACGAACGATAGATGAAATTTCCGCCGCTCCGCATCCGAGCAGGCTTCCGCTTTCTCCATCTGATCAATCACATGAGCGCGCAATGCCACCGCGTCTCTCATTGTTTTGAAGGCGAACGCGTGGTCGCTCATCCCGGGGATGACCGCCAGGTTGCTGTCGGCCCCGCAGGCAATCACCAGATGGTCGTAATGTGTTCTTTCGAGTCGCCCTTGGTCGTTCTGGAATTCGATCTGCTTCGCCGCCAAATCTATGCTTTCAACGTTCTCGGTGCTGCATTGCGCTCCCGGCAACATTTGTCGTATGGTCGCGGCCGCCGAGTCCGGATGGATCGACGCTCCCGCAACGTCCGCTAGCAGCGGATGAAATACCATGTGGTTTTCGCGGCTATACACCACAATCTGGCGCTCATCACGCGCGAGATTCTTCAGCAGCGTTCTGGCGCATTTCACCGCTGCGAACCCGCCGCCGATAATTACGATCTTGGTTCGATTCATTGCCGCCCAACGTCCGCGAACGCGCTCGACCTACTACCTTGCGTCTCTCGAAGAGTTCCTACCCTTGGGGCCCGTAGCGAACGAAACTCTATCAAATCCGAGGGATGTCAGGGTATAGGTTTAGTTCAACGCGCTTTTATCACAGAGGACGTGATGCACCCCACTGTCAATACTTACAGTGCCCGCCCTTCAATCCGCTATGATGCCGTCAAATGGGCGGTGGACTCTCTTTTTTTCCTTCGCTCCAAAAAGGAGATAGACTCAAGTCGCCCTTGCGAAACACCTCTTAGCGCTCGTTTTCGGAGGCGACACCGTGACTGAATCCAAGCCGACGTTGAAGCAAAGAGCCTTGCGCGGAATGTGGGAATACCTGTGGATAACGATCTATCTGCTGGTGGTCTTCTCGTTGTTTGCCATCTACAAATCGGTCATTCTCGCGCAGTATCACATCGACTTCGAGCCGCAAGGGCTCGCCCTCATTAATGCCCTGGCGCTATCGAAAGTTATCCTCGTTGCACAGGAACTGCATCTTGCCGACCAGTTTCGGGATGCGCCCCTGATCTATCCGACCCTGCTAAAGTCTTTCGCTTTCTCCATTGTTCTTGCTTGCTTCAAAATTGCCGAAGAGATTGTTCTCGGGTTCTTTCATGGAAGGACGTTCCACGAAAGCATCGCCCTCATCGGTGATGGATCCCTGCAAGTCCTGTCCCTCACGGTATTAATGTTTGTAGTCCTCATTCCCTTTTTTGGCTTCACCGAGTTACGGCGGACCTTAGGCCATGACAGACTGGTGGGCGCTTTTCTTCGTCCCCGTTCTCAATTGCGACTGCCTCCCGCAGAATCGTAGCCTCTGCACTGCGCTGGCTCCAGAATCTCGCGGCATGCGGCTTCCGTCACACCGGCGTCACCATCCTCAACGGCGGAATCAGTTCAACTTCGCGTACTCCGCTTTCGCAGCGATGAAAATGGGGATGTCGGGGTCGGCATCCTTCCACAGTGCTAAGAAGTCCTGGAGGGCTTTCCTGGCTTTCGCCGCGTCGCCTGCAAGCGCGGAGGCACGCGCCAGGCCAAGGTAGGAAAGCGAGTAAAATTGTCCCCAATAGGGGTGTTGCCAAGCACTGCCCCAATTGGCGCCCTTATGATCCAATATCTTTTCGAACTCAGCCGCTGCCGCAGCGCCGTCACGCAGACCCAGGTAAGCCAGGCCCCGCAGGTACACCGCCTCGGGGTAAGCACGCTCGTACGGCGAGGCTGATGCCAGCAGTTCCACGGCTTTGGCGGGCTGATCGCGCTGGAGCGCGATCGCAGCGCGAATTGCGGGTAGCTGCACCGCATTCCAGAGCGTTCCGTTTGGAAACAGCTTCGAAGTCTCCCCGGCTAGCTTCTCCGCTTGGGCCGTATCGCCGCACATAGCCAGTGCCAGAGCGGGACGCCCTAGTCGCCGCACGGTCTGGCAATTACCCGACAGCGCTTCTGCACGCGCATCGGCCTCTTCAAATTCGGCGGCGACGTTCCGGAGCCCATGACGCAGCGCTGTCTCCGCGGCTCGCTGGTACAGTGTGCTCGACGCGCGACGATGGCCAAGAACATTCTGATTGGCCGCTTGCAAGCCAAAGCTGAGGTACTCCGCCGGCGTGCCTGCGAACCATTGAATCTCCCGCGCAGCGGCCGCATCATCGCCCTCGATGTAAGCGATTTCGAGAAAGCGCTGGTGGATCCTCGCTCCGCCGAGTCCCTGCGTTCGCAGTTTCTCCGCTAATTCCTTCGCCTCGGCGAGCCGATCCAGGCACATGTACGCGTCCAGCTGACGCCGGTACGGCGGCTCAACATTCGTTTGTATCCTGGTCGCCTCCTGGCCCTCCTTGAGCCCTTCTTCGAATTGTCCCAGGTCTATGTACTCGGTGCTCAAGTCGTTATGGAATCCCCAAAAACGTGGATAGTTCTGAATACCCAAACGATATGCGTCAATCGCTTTGTCAGACTGGCCATCAGACGAGTAATAGGTAGCGGCAATGAGATCCCGCTCAAACTCGGAGACTCGGTCGATCAAACCGAAAGCTTTGTGTGTGTATTCCCGGCTGCGCTCTATATCCCCGGCATTGTAGAACGCGGCACCAAGAAAGTGGTAAGCCATCGCGAAATTTGGATCGAGTGCAATCGCGCGCTCAAACAACGGGACAGCGGCCAGAAATCGGCCCTGGCTCATCTCCGAAGAACCCGCGGTGTAGTTCTGAAGAGCTTCCAGCGATGGAGTGGTGGCTTGTTCGAGCGGACGATTCAACTTCTGGATCGAGTTGAGCGACTCTCCGAGCTTTGCCCGCATGGCCGTGGCGGCGGTTCCCAACGCAGTCAACACGTGTTCTTTGTCGCCCGTTTGAATCTGTTCCCTAGCTAGCGTCGCGCCACCCCGGCAAGTTGTGGCCTGTAGCGTTATGACGTAGTTTTTACCCAGGCTCTCGATGGAGCCGTCGATGGTGGCCGCGGCTCCGTCCCGTACGCAGATGTCATGTGCGATCCGGTTTGTGATAGGGCTCGCGGGAGCAACACTCATCAACCGCAGGACTTGTTGTACCTGCTGGTCGTCCATGATTTTCAGAAAGGGCGATTGCTCGAGTTGGATGGCGAGCCCCTGGCGGAGTGTGCCATCAAACACCGGGTCGCCCGTCGTGTTGGTAAAGTCGGCGAGGACGATGGTGTCCTTGTCCGTTAGCGCGTGCGCCTTGCGGGAGAAAAACAGCCAGCCCACAGCCAGTGCGACAATCACAACTGCTGCGCCAGCGACCGCCCCCCGTCGAATGGATTTCTGTGCGGGCAGCAACCCAGCCTGGGCTGCTCCGACGGTCGCGCGAACCGAATCCGAATCACGTTTTAGCCGCTGCAAGTCCGTGCGGATATCGGCGGCGCTCTGGTAGCGGAGCTTGCGGTCTTTCTCTAGCGCCTTGTTGATAACTTCTTCGAACTTTGGGGGAAGGTCGGGATTCAGTCGTACTGGCGCAACTGGTCTTCGATTCAGAATCGCTTCGGCGATCAGGCCGGAAGTCTCGCCACGAAAAGGTAGAACCCCGGTCACCATCTCGTAGAGCACCGCACCAAGAGAAAACAAATCCGTGCGTGGATCTAGCTCTTCGCCCCGCACCTGTTCGGGCGACATGTATGGGATGGTGCCAATCGCCGTGCCCGGTCGAGTGAGCTGTTCTAGCTCGCTGACTGTGGGCATCGCCGAAAGGTTTACGGCACCGCCCGCCGGTACTAGCTTGGCCAAACCAAAATCCAAAATCTTGGCGTCACCGCGCTCGGTGACAAATATGTTGGCAGGCTTGATGTCGCGGTGGACGATTCCTTTGGCGTGGGCAGCAGCGAGCGCGTCCGCAATCTGAATCCCCAACTCCACCACTTCCTCAAGTGGCAGCGGCTTGCCGGAAATGCGGTGCCTCAGCGTAGTGCCTTCCATGAATTCCATCGCAATGAACGGCTGACCGTTGTGTTCGCCGATTTCGTAGATGGTGCAAATATTTGGATGGTTCAGGGCGGAAGCCGCCTGTGCCTCACGGTCGAAGCGGCTCAGAGCCTGTGAGTCTGGCGCGAACCCTTCCGGAAGGAACTTCAAGGCAACGAAGCGGTGGAGCTTGGTGTCCTCGGCCTTGTACACCACACCCATGCCTCCACCACCTAGCTTTCCGAGGATGCGATAGTGCGAGATGGTTTGGTCAATCATAGGCAAAGACTGGCGCAATCTTAGTTTTCACCCTCAACCAAGTCAACGTGTGGAAAGTTTGAGATCACTGCGACGAGAGGCTGTCGACGGCCGGATGATCCTGGAACGCCGACGTCCCAGTCGTGCGATGAGGTTTGGTAAGTTATTGAAAAAAAACAAGAAGTGGCGGATGAGCCTATAAGCCGGATTCTGTGCGATTCGCACGCTGCGTTTCGCGACTTGCGTCGCGGCGCTGACGGCGAACTGCGGCGATCATTCCTCTAGGTCGCGCCTCGCGACGCGACTCCAGCAGCCTACCCGAGGGTCCAAACGAGCCGGGCTAGCTCTCCCCTCCTATTTGGCCTTGCACCACGCGGGGTTTTCCGTGCCCCCGATGTTGCCATCGGAGCGGTGGGCTCTTACCCCACCTTTTCACCCTTACCGGCAAGCGTGCGCGAAGCGAAGACGTCTCGCAGGTTTACCTGCAAGATGACACCGTGCGGCGCGAACCGGCGGTTTAAGTTTCTGTGGCACTATCCGTCGCTCGGGAATGCATCGACGGTTGTTACACCGTCTGTGCAGCTTGCACACTCGAGCGCCCTGGCGTTACCAGGCGCGTTGCCCCTTGCCCTGAGGTCCGCGAAGCGAACCGAAAGGTTTTATTCCTGACCACGCGCGCCGCGAACGGCTCGCGCTACTCAGGTGGTGTCCGGACTTTCCTCCCGCTCACGTCTGCCACGAGTTGCCTCGCCACAGCCGCAAGCCAGCGATCACCCGGCTCACCCGCCACTAATGATTATAGGACATTGCGCGCCAGTTTCGCTGCGATAGAATCGCCGCATACACGTCGGTTGTGGAGAAATGTTGGAGGTGAGATGGGCGGACGCAGACATCGTGGAGGCGGAGGAACCAGCCTCCCGACTAGCACGCAAATATTAATCATGATCGGCGTCCTTATTGTTCTGGTTGTTTTGCTCGGGACCGTAATATTTTTTCAAGCCCGATGAGCACCTGCAAAGAAGTCGGGATCGTCGGCGTCAGGGCGAAAAATATGATGGCCTACAACTCTATCTGCAGAATGCTGCGTCGGGAGAGCGATTACAAATTTGCCTTTGGCAACTCGGTGAGTCCCGCGATGCACGCGTGGCCTTGGGATATTTGGGGGGCAGGCAACTGGCGCAAGTTTGTAATTACTCTGGACAGGGCACAAATAGGTTTTGGCGCAATCTTCATTGATAAACCGAACGCTGTTTGCTGTATAGAGTTAGGGCTACTGCCGCAGTACCGCGGGCAGGGATACGGCGGGATGGCCGGGAGGTTGCTACTTAGCAAATGTTTTACTCAATATGGCGCCAGATTGGTCGAGTCCCTCGCGTTATCCACCAACCTGCGGTCGATCGGCATGGTGGATTGGATGACACTTGAGGCAAGGTTGGAAGCGCAGTATCTGATCGATGGCCAGGAAGTTGACGAACTTATATATAAAATAACGAAATCCGACTGGGAACTGCGTCGGGAGAACACATGAAATCGGCACTCGAAGTCCCGCAAGAAGACCCGAAGAATTTGTCTTCGCATTGCTCAGATCAACTTCTCAAAATCATCCTCGTTTAAAACGGTGACGCCCAGTTCGCGAGCCTTTTCCAATTTCGATCCGGCGTCGGTGCCGACCACTACGTAATCCGTCTTTTTACTCACCGAGCCAGAAATCTTCCCGCCGTGTTGTTGCACCAATTCCGCCGCAGCTTCCCGCGAACGGTTCGCCAGCGTCCCGGTAAACACGAATGTCTTCCCGGCAAATTTATCGCTCTTCGCCGTCCGCTTGGCGGCGGTAGGCCGAATCCCAACTTTATCCAACTTCTTGATCAACTGGCGATTCGCAGCCTCCGAGAAAAATTCCGCGATAGCGGCAGCTACCTTGGGTCCCACCTCGCCGACTTCAGTCAGCTGCTCCTCACCCGCCGCGGCAAACTCATCCAACGAAGAAAAATGTTCCGCCAAAAGCTGCGCGGTGCGTTCCCCGACGAATCGGATGCCCAGAGCGTAGATCAGCCGCGCCAGCGGCTGCTTTTTGCTCGCCGAGATGCCGTCCAATAAATTCTGTGCGGACTTTTCGGCCATGCGCTCGAGGTTCTGCACATCGTCAAGTTTTAAGCTGTAAAGGTCCGCGACGTCCTTGACCAAACCCTTGTCCACCAATTGATCGACAATTTTGTCACCGAGGCCGTCGATGTCCATGGCGTGGCGCGCAGCGAAATGTAGCAACCACTCTTTGCGTTTTGCGGGACAGGAGGGATTCACGCAGCGGAATGCCACACCGTCCTCGTCTTTGTGGATGGTGCTGCCGCATTCGGGACACTTCTTCGGCATCTCAAAAGGGCGGCGGTCCTTCCCTTCTTTCACCACCTTCAAAACGTGCGGAATGACTTCCCCGGCGCGCTCGATCAAAACCGTATCCCCGATTTGCACACAGAGGCGATTAATTTCGTCCATGTTGTGCAGCGTCGAGCGGCTCACCGTCACGCCGCCAACCTGCACCGGCTCAAGAAAGGCTACGGGGGTCAGTGCGCCGGTGCGGCCGACATTGATGCGAATGTCGTTGACCACCGTGGTTTCCTGCCGCGCGGGATATTTGTAAGCAATGGCCCAGCGCGGAGCTTTGGCGGTGAAGCCCAATTCATTCTGGATGGCGATGGAATTTACTTTCACCACCACGCCATCAATCTCGTAAGGCAGCTTTTCGCGCCGCGGATCCCAGGCCTCGCAGTAGGCGATTACCGCATCGATTCCATCGCACAATTTCCAATCGCTCGAGGACCGGAAGCGCGCCAGCTTCAGCGCATCCAGGGACTGCGAATGTTTTGGGAAAGGCGCTTTATCATCCACGGTGAGGTAGTAAGCAAAAAATTCCAGCCGGCGGCTGGCGGTGATGGAAGGATCGAGAACGCGCACCCCTCCCGCGGCGGCGTTGCGCGGATTCGCAAAAATTTTCCCGCCAGACTGTTCTTGCTGGCGGTTTAATTCCTCGAAGGATTTTCTGGGCATCACGATTTCGCCGCGCACTTCAAATGTCCCCGGAAGATGGGCTTTTTTCAGCGCAGCAGGATCAAGACGCAGCGGGACGGAGCGGATGGTCTTCACATTTAGCGTGACGTCTTCTCCGGTGCGACCGTCGCCGCGCGTAATGCCGCGGGCCAACACGCCATCCTCGTATTGCAGCGAAATGCTCAAGCCATCGAATTTATGTTCGGCAACGTATTGGATTTTCTCGTGGCCGCTGACCTCGCGCGCCCGGCGATCGAATTCGCGCAAGTCGTCGTAGGAGTAGGAATTGTCCAGGCTGAGCATCGGCCGCGCGTGTTGCACCGTTTCAAATCCCGCGCGGGCCGTGCCGCCAACGCGTAGCGTCGGGGAATCCGAGGTAACCAGTTCGGGATTGGCCGTTTCCAGCGCGGTCAGCCGAGCCATTAAACGGTCGTACTCGGCATCGGAAATTTCCGGATCGTCCTGCACGTAATATTTGTATTCGTGATGACGCAGCTTTTCGCGCAGATCCGCGATCTGCTTTTTAACGGCGGCGGGTGCGGCCTTGGCCATGGCGGCGGTCCTCAAGAGATCGTCATGAAATCTGCAACAGAACGATGCTCGAAATGCTCTCACATTATATAGAATGGATGTGTAGCGGATGTGCGAGTTTGGTTTTAGTGGCACAGCCAATTTTTGCTGTGCAGCCGGGAGCACCAACTGAAGATGACGTCCGATCTGCAAAACGCTCTGTTGATTCACAACCCCAACGCCGGCAACGGCGGCAGTAGCCGCCGCAAACAGTTGGACGACGCACGCCGAGTTCTGGCGGCAGGAGGCATCGACGCGGAATTGGCGGAAACGCGCGGCCCCGGCGAAGCCACGGAAATTGCCAGTCGCGCGACAGCCGAAGGCCGGCAACTCGTCATCGCTTGCGGCGGCGACGGCACCTTGAACGAAGTGGTCAACGGGCTCGCGGGACAACAGAATGGCCACCGCGTACCGCTGGGACTGTTGCCGGGAGGAACCGCAAATATTCTCGCCAAGGAACTGGGCATTCCCTGGGATATTCCACGCGCCACGCAGAAATTGCTGCACGGCGACGTAAGGGAAATTGCGCTGGGACTGGCGACGCCGCTCGAGCAGCCGGAACGCAAGAAATATTTCTTGAGCGTAGCGGGCGCTGGGCCGGACGGCATGATTGTCTATTCCGTGGACCTGGATTTGAAGGCCAAGGTGGGAATCTTGGCCTATTGGTGGCAAGGCGCCGTGGAAGTGATGCGCTATAAATATCCGCATTTTCGCGTGATCGCGGATGGGCGAACTATCGAAGCCACGCTGGTGGTGGTGGGGCGCACAAAAAATTATGGCGGGCCGTTCAAGATCACCACGGAAGCAGATTTATACGAAGACCAGTTTGAAGTGATGGCCTTAACCACGCAAAGTGGATTTAAGTATTTAAGTTATATGCCCGCCTTGTGGATGGGCAAATTGCGCGGCACGGATGGCGTGCATTTCTATAAATCCGATTCAATCGTGTGCGAGCCGATGGGTGACAAGCCGGTGTACGCGCAGGTGGACGGCGAACCGCTGGCGCGGCTGCCGATTGAATTTAAGATTGTGCCGCGCGCGCTGAAACTCCTCGTGCCGCGAAATGGCGCGGCCCGGCCGGTTGAAAAAGTCGCCTGAGATCCTTGCTGCGCCCGCGACAGTGAAATAACGATGAACATCTTAACGCACGGACTGGCCTCGCTGGCGCTGGCGCGGGCCGCGTGGCCGCGCGCGCCCAGGCAACTTTGGATTGTGGCGGCGGCTGCGGGCGTGATTGCCGATATTGATTCGGCGAGCGCGTGGTGGGGCGCTTCGGCATGGCTAAGGTGGCATCGGACGTACACGCATTCCCTGCTCGCATCGCTCGTTATTGCCATGACGTTCGCGGCGGGATATCGCTTCGTGGCAAGCGATTCCTTGCGTGCGCGTTTTTCCGAAAAAAAAGCTTTTGCAATGGCGCTAACCGCGGCGTGGTTGCATCTGTTCATGGATGTTTGGGGTTGGGAAGGAACTGCGGTGCTGTGGCCGTTCAGCGCGATGAGATTTGCCATGGACCTGGTTGTGGATTTAGACCCATGGATTATCGCGCTGCTGCTGGGTGCGCTGCTAATTCCGGAACTCTTGCATATGGTGGGCGCAGAGATTGGTGCGCGAGACACCCGTCCGCGCGGACGAAATGGCGCTCTGGTTGGCTTTGCCATCATTCTTTCTTATCTTGGACTGCGCGCGTATTTCCACGGTGATGTGATTGCATTGCTGGACTCGCGCACGTTTCAGGGTGAAGTCGCCAAACGCAGCGGCGCGTTCCCGGAGGCGCTTTCTCCCGTGACATGGCATGGCGTTGTTGAGACGGCTCGCGGGATGCGCGAGCTGACCGTGATGGTCGGGCCAGTGGAATCGTTTGATCCGGAGAGCGCGTACGCGTCGTTCAAGCCGGAGCCGTCTGCGGCGCTGGAGACCGCGGAAAAAACGGAAGCGGCGCGGCGGTTCCTGGCGATGGCAAGATTTCCCAAGGCTACCGTGGAGAACACTGGAACTGGTAGCCGCGTGGAGATTCGGGACTTGCGTTATGCCGCGGTGGGAGATTCCGGGCATGAAGTGATCGCGGTGATTATTCTTGACGTTGCGAATCGCGTTGTGACGAACGAAATTGCCTGGGCGAGTCAAGGTTCGCAGCAATAGCGCTGAACTTCTTCATGCTTGCGGAGGCTTGTGGCGCAGAATCATGCGCGACAGCGCGTAGCAGACGGCGACGAACAGAATTACGGCGATCGCTACCTGCAGTTTGTGCTGGGCGAGGTATGGCAAGGCGTCGTGGCCATAACGCACCGCCAAATAGCCGATGGTGAAGTAGCGCAAGATGCGGGCGATGGTTACGGCCAGCGTGAAGCTGGCGATGGGAACTTCGAAAACTCCGGCGGCGAAAACAAATATTTTGAAGGGTGTCGGTGGCGGGAGCAGCGCGGCGACTAACATTCCTACGAAGCCGTTTTGTTCCACCCAGTGACGGACGGCGTGGCCGTGGACGCCGGCGTTTTTATGGAAGAAAGCTTCGCCGCCTTTACGGGCGATGAAATAGAGGAGGACGCATCCGAGCACGGAGCCGACGGCGGCGCATACGGCGTACAGCGGCATGCGCGTTGGGTTGGTGACGGCAAGATTGACCAACAGCAGATCGTTGATAACCGGAAAACTGAGTACGGAAGAATCCAGAAATGAAATCAGGAAAAGCCCTGGGGCGCCTAAGGCGCCGGCGAAGAGAATTATTTTTTGTTTCCAGGTGTTCAATTTGGAAAGCAAACGGATCCTCGTTGACGGCGCAATCGGGCACGGCAGCCGTGCCCCTACAAGAACAAAGAGAAACAAAGACGACGAGTTTAACAGAACAACTTCTAGAACAACGTTTCGATCGCTTCCTGGATTACGTCGTAAGCGCGGTGTAATTCTTCCGGACTGATTACGTACGGCGGCAGAACGTAGACTACGTTGCCGAGCGGACGGAGCAGGACGCCGCGTTCCAGGAAAAAATTGTAGAGCTTGGGACGCATGGCGGAGAGGTAGCCGGCGTCTTCGGCGAGAAGTTCGATGGCGCCGATGGTGCCGATCTGGCGCGTGTCGCCGACTTTATGCATGGCGCGAAATTGTGTGAGACGCTCTGCGGTGATGCGCGCGATGGTGGCGATGCGGTCGAAGACCGGCTCATCGTCAAAGATTTGTAGATTGGCGTTGGCGGCGGCGCAGGCCAAAGCGTTCCCGGTGTAGGAATGGCCGTGATAGAAAGTGTGCGTGCGATTTTCGCTGTGAAATGCTGAGGCCACTTGTTCGTTGCACAGCGTGACGCCCATGGCCAGGAAACCGCCGGTGATGCCCTTCGAGAGGCACGCTAAATCCGGAGTGATTCCGGCGAGATCGCAGGCGAACATTTTTCCCGTGCGGCCGAAGCCGGTGAGAACTTCGTCGGCAATGAGCAGTACGCCGTGATCGGTGCAGAGGTTTCTGATTCTTTGCAGGAATTCAACCGGGTGCACGATCATGCCGCCGGCGGCTTGCAAGAGCGGTTCGACGATCACCGCGGCGATTTGCTCGCTGCGTTCGGCGAGCAGCATTTCGAGTTGTTGCGAACACTCGATATGGCAGGATTCGCGTTTCAGTCCGACTGGACAGCGATAACAATACGCGGCGTTCACGCGATGCACCGGGAAGCGCATACCGCGGAATGGTTCCGTGAAAGGTGAATCGTCGCTGGCGGACATGGCGCCCGCGGTGTCGCCGTGATAGCCGTGCGTGAGGGCGACGATCTCTTTTTTTTGCGGGCGCTGCTGATTACTGAAATGCTGGACCGCGAGCTTCATCGCTACTTCCACCGCGGTCGAGCCATCATCCGAAAAAAACATGTGCGTGAGATTCGGCGCTGTCCATTTGCTCAGGCGTGCTGCCAACTCTTCCGCGGCATCGTGGGTAAATCCCGCGAGGATCACGTGTTCGAGTTTTTTCGCTTGCGTGGCGATGGCGGCGGCGATGCGCGGGTTGGCGTGGCCGTGAAGATTCACCCACCAGGAACTGATGGCGTCGAGGATGCGGCGGCCATCTTGCGTGTACAGCCAGACGCCTTCAGCGCGCGCAACGTGCAGCGGCGGCGGGTCCAGCGTAGAATTTGTGAAGGGATGCCAGATGCGCAGAGGCGAAGACATTGCGCGAGATTACTGCGAAAATGCCGCGCGATCGAAGTGGTTCAGAAAAACCTGCATGAGCGCGGTGCGGTGCAAGTTGGGCAGGCGCGGAATTTCGCCGATGACGCGCACGTGGCCGAAGCGCTCGATGGTTTCTCGATTTTCGCGATTCTGGTCGCCGATCAAGACGACGCCGTGCACCGGGAGTTCGGCGGCGTGCAGCGCGGCCAGCGTGAGCAAAGTGTGATTGATGGTGCCGAGGCTGCTGCGGGCCGCGAGAATTACCGGCAATTTAAACTTGGCCATCATGTCGAGCACGAATTGCTTGGGGTTGATGGGAACGAGCACACCGCCGACGCCTTCGATCACCAACCAATCGTTGATCAAGCTGGTGGGCAAGTTGATGCGCGAGAGGTCGATCTCCACGCCAGCCCAGCGCGCGGCGAGATCCGGCGAGACCGGCGGAACGAATTGGTAGACTTCGTCGAGGGTGCGGTCGTTGCCAATGCCCGCGAGGCGCATAACCGTGGAACGGTCGGAGCCTTCGAGCGTGCCGGTTTGAATGGGCTTCCAATAGACGGCGTCGAGCGCGGCGCACAAGAGCGCGGAAAGCGTGGTCTTGCCCACGCCGGTGTCGGTGCCTGTGACGAAGAAGTGATGCCTCATGAGTTGGCGGCGGCTCCCACGGCGACCGGATGTTGCTGCGAACTGCGCCACAGCCGCAGAGATTCCGCCAGGCGCGAGAGATCGGTTTGCGCGATCGCGGCGGTTAGCGAAAATCGCAGGCGCGCTTTGCCTTCGAGTACTGTTGGCGGGCGAATCGCGCGCGAGGCAAATCCTTCGTGCTGCAGAAAGTCGGCTGCGGCCAGGGCGTCTTCATTGCCGCCAACAATTATTGGGATGATTTGCGTGGACGATTTGCCGGTGTCCCAACCTTGCGCGCGCAACGCGGCGTTGAGCTGACGAGAGTTTTGTTGTAGCGCGGCGCGTTCCGCGTCCATGCCTTGCGCTAGATGGAGCGCGGCGCTCACTTGCGCGGCCATGTATGGCGGCAGCGCGGTAGTGAAGAGAAATGAGCGAGCGTGATTGATTAGATGGCCTCTTAGGGCGGCGCTGCCGCAGATGAAGGCTCCGGCGCTGGCCAGGGCTTTGCTGCAGGTGTGGACTACGGCGACGATATTGTTGTTGTTCGCGTCATGACTATTGTTGGCGTCGTGACCGTTGTTGGCATCGTGACCGTTGTTGGCGTCGTGACCAATGATTGTGTCGCGATAGTTTGCGGAGGTACCGCGGCCGCCGGGGCCGTGGACCGCGGTGGCGTGGGCTTCGTCGAGGATGACTCCTGCGCCGTAGCGATCGGCCAGAGCGAGAATTTCTGGCAATGGGGCTACGTCGCCGTCCATGCTGAAGACGGTTTCGGTGACGATGAGTTTGCGGCCGCGATGCGCATGCTCTTGGCGCAGCGCAGACTCGAGCGCGTTGAGGTCCACGTGCGGATAGATATGCTTTTGCGCGCCGGAGAGGCGAATGCCGTCGATCAGGCTGGCGTGGTTGAGGGCATCGGAAAAAATGATGTCGTTGCGCCCGGCCAGCGAGGTTAGCAGGCCGATGTTCGCTGCGTAGCCACTGCCGAAATATAACGCGGCTTCCGTTCCGGCGAAATCCGCAAATTCATTTTCGAGATCATCCCACGTACTGGCGTGGCCGGAGAGCAGACGCGAGCCGGTGCTGCCGACGCGCGAAGAATTTTCTACGGCAGCGACGACCGCATCACGCAGGGCGGCGCTTTGCGACAGTCCGAGGTAATCGTTAGAGCAGAGATTTACGCCGGAGATTTCCGTGAGGGTGCGATGCTGGCGGCGCGCTGCCAAAGCGCGCAAACCTTCCTGCAACTGGTCAGAAAACTTGCGTTGAAAATCAGACGGCATGCGACTCCAAAGGTTTCAGCCCCAGGCTGTGGAGCAGTTGCTCGTCGGCATCGGGTTCGGGATTGGGCGTGGTCAAAAGTTTTTCGCCGACAAAGATGGAGTTGGCTCCGGCTAGGAAGCAAAGCGTGACGGCTTCAGGCGACAACTGTTTGCGTCCGGCGGCGAGTCGGACGCGGGAGGCCGGCATCAGCACGCGGGCGGTGGCGATAGCACGAACCATTTCTAGCGGGTCCAGCGCGGGCATGGAGGCGAGAGGCGTGCCCTCGACGCGCACCAGCATATTGATGGGCACGCTTTCCGGATGCGGCGCGAGAGACGCGAGTTGGTGCAGCAGGCAGATGCGATCCGATTCGCGTTCGCCCATGCCGAGGATCCCGCCGCAACAGACGGTGATGCCCGCTTCGCGAACGGCGGCGAGAGTCTTGAGGCGGTCGTCATAAACGCGCGTGGTGATGATGGAGCCGTAGAACTCGGGCGAAGTGTCCAGATTGTGATTGTAGGCGGTGAGGCCGGCAGCTTTTAGTTTGGCCGCTTGCGCAGCGGTGAGCATGCCGAGCGTGCAGCAGACTTCCATGCCCAGGGCGGAGACACCGCGGACCATTTCGAGGACATTTTCAAATTCGCGGCCTTCGGGGGCTTGGCGCCAGGCGGCACCCATGCAGAAGCGGGTTACACCGCGTCCGGCGGCTTCTTGGGCGACTCCGATTACGTGTTGCGGGTCCATCAGGCCTTGGCGCTCGACGCCGGCGTCATAGTGGGCGCTTTGCGGGCAGTAGCCGCAGTCCTCGGGGCAGCCACCGGTCTTGATGGAGATTAGCTGGCACGTCTGGATGCGATCGGGATCGTGGAACTGGCGGTGCACGGTTTGGGCCTGAAAGAGCAGCTCGGGCAACGGGGTGCGGTAGATGGCTGCTACTTCCTGGCGGGTCCAGTCATGGCGGACGGCGGGAGATGGCGCGGTGCTGGCGTTGACCGGAAACACGGATACTGGTTGGGTGCCCATGGACCTCCGTCCATTGAAAGCGGTGCAGGAAACAGGTGCACGACAACTACAGGAAACCAGTGCACGCAAGAAGTGCACGTAAAATGATGCACGCATGTTACCACCGCTGGCAAATGGAGGTCGCGGAGGAAATAGCGTGATTGCGGTAAGGCGCAACTGTGGGAGGAGCAGGGCTATCGTCGCCACGGTTGCTTGGGAGAGTGGCGCTGTAGTTCCATTTCGGGATTCGCTTGGGCGACCCGACTGATGCGCGGGCTGAAGGCGATGGCTTTTCGGTTTCCTGGTGACTGGGTACGCCTTGGGGTTTTTGAAAGGATGTGAAAACACAGGCACTTAAAGTCCTTTGTTTTCACATCCTTTTGCAAGTGTTCATTCTGCACGAGTTATCGTTAATTTTTATTTATAGTTTGGTTACCCCCGATGGCAAGCGGATTCCGCCGCGGAGCAGCAGGCACGGCATGCCGTGCCCCTACGACTGGTGGCCGCGGCTTTTAGTGTTTAGGGAGTCTTGATGCGCGTGGGCGTAGTTCTTAACGGGAATAGTATAGGGAATGCTAACTCGGATGTCAAGAACTATTTCTAACATTATTTGTTGCCCCCGGAGCGGCAATGGACAATTACTGAGGAGGTCGTTCGAACGGTGGGGTCGGAGGACACCGACACTTCTTTCATCGACATGCGAGGCAGGTCGGGCTACGGAAACAGACAGCTTTCTGGAACGCCCGGTAGTTGGCCAGTTTCCGGTTAGCGCTGTCGGCTCAACCCGTCGATGCAACACCCTGCAATACGTTGATTCGATCATGCTTTCCTAGAGGAAGTCGACTGTTTGGTTGTATTCCGTCAAAGCCTAGCCAAGGCAGTGTTCCGGGTGATCTAACCATAACGAGGGGATTAACCTTTTGTTTTCAATGGAAGAAGGGTTGGTGCTCAGTGTTGCGTCGACCCATTGAGACCACCCGAGTTATCGGACATGTGATTTCGAGCCGGAAGCGAAGGAGTGCCTAGCCCGGCGGCAGATTTTCCCGCCTAGCTTGGCGATCTGCTTCTAGCACCGCCAATTCCTTCATTCTGATTCCCATGTGCTTCCATGCGCGTCGGAGCCTCTCCCTTCTGTAAACGAGCGACTCAAGAATCGCAATTCCCAGTAGGTCTCTAACATTTCGGTCTGGAGAATTCGCCATGTCTTCAAAAAAGAGGAACAGACGAGCGAGCAACTCTTCGTCCTTATCACTTTCAAGGAGATCGAATAAGACCTTTTGGACGACATCCTCGAAAATGGGGTACGCATCCGGAGTTTCCTCCGCCGTTCCTTTTTCTAAGTCGTAGTAAGAACCGAAAGTACTCCAAACGCGTTCCAGCAGTTCTGGAAACGCAGAGAACACCGCTCCCCGGATGTGCTCGAAGGTTAGCTCATTTTTGGTCATCGCCTATTGCCAAAAAATTAGCACAGGTCAGGAGGTAAGTCCGGATTAATCGGGTAATCGGAAACTGACCCAGTACCGAACGCCCGCGGTGTTTGACCCCGGTACTGCGGAAGTGTTATAAACCTTGCGCTTATCAGCCCGTGCGCTGAGGACGCGGGGTTCCGCTGGAGGGTCGAGGCGGCGGACGGATTCAGCGCGCTCTGTGGTGCAAATCCCTGCTTGGTATCGGGAGCTGTAGAACGACCGGCGAATATTCGCTCCCCCGGCGCTGGTGGCAAACGGCGTCCGGTCGAATTGGTGTGCCGGGAAGACATTCCAGGGAACGGTGGAAGCCCTGAACTCGAAATTTGGACGGAGGATCGTTGATGAAGACTTGGCTTCGAAATGGCTGGTCACGGCTGAGTAATTTGGGCCGGCTGTGTAGTGCTGCGAGATTGAGCGGGGCAGCGGCGGCGGGGGTTTTGGCACTGCTGAGCGGGGCGCCGGCTTTTGCGCAGGGCAAAGAGGACGTGGGCGGCGAAGCGAGTTTGAAGCTGCCGGATCTTTCTTCGGTGAGCTTTTTGAATGGCGCGATTGACGGGCACAAGTTGCTGCTGATCGGCATTGGAGTTTGCGTGCTGGGGCTGATTTTTGGATTGGTGATTTACAGCCGGCTGAAGAATTTGCCGGTGCATAAATCGATGCGGGATATTTCCGAGCTGATTTATGAGACTTGCAAAACCTATTTGCTGACGCAGGGAAAGTTTTTGCTGGTTTTGTGGCTGTTCATCGCCGTGGTGATCGTGCTTTATTTTGGCGTGTTGTCGCCGGTGCCGGGCAAGTCCGTGGCGGTGACCTTGCCGATTATTCTGGCGTTCAGCCTGGTGGGCATTGCGGGAAGTTATGGCGTGGCGTGGTTTGGCATTCGCGTGAATACGTTCGCGAATTCGCGGACAGCGTTTGCTTCGCTGCGCGGGAAGCCGTATCCGATTTATCACACGCCGCTCGAAGCGGGCATGAGCATCGGGATGATGCTGATCAGCGTGGAATTGCTGATGATGCTGCTGATTTTACTGTTTATTCCAGGAGATTACGCGGGGCCGTGTTTTATCGGATTTGCGATTGGCGAGTCTTTGGGAGCGGCGGCGCTGCGGATTGCGGGCGGAATTTTCACCAAGATTGCGGATATTGGGTCCGACTTGATGAAGATTGTTTTCAAAATTAAGGAAGATGACGCGCGCAATCCGGGGGTGATCGCGGACTGCACCGGGGATAATGCCGGGGATTCGGTGGGTCCAAGCGCGGATGGATTTGAGACGTATGGCGTGACGGGCGTGGCGCTGATTACGTTTATTTTGCTGGCGATTGGGCCTTCGCACTTTTTGCCCGCGGGTGTGTCCGTGCACACGGCAACGGCCTCGGCACTGGCTGCCGCGATTGCAGCCGCTAACACGGTTCAGGTCCAATTGCTGGTGTGGATTTTCGTGATGCGCATCGTGATGGTGATTGCCAGCGCGCTTGCGTATTTCCTGAATGGTGTAATCGCCAAAGCGAAGTACGGCAACGTGGACAATATGAACTACGAGGCGCCATTGACTTCGCTGGTGTGGATTACTTCGCTGGTTTCGATTTCGCTGACGTATGTGGTGTCCTACCTGATTATTCCGACGATCGGCGGAGACGCTACGCAGTGGTGGAAGCTGGGCTCGATTATTTCTTGCGGGACTTTGGCGGGCGCGATTATTCCGGAGTTGGTGAAGGTGTTTACATCGACGGAATCGCGACACGTTAAGGAAGTGGTGACGTCTGCTGAAGAGGGCGGGGCGTCGCTGGGGATCTTGTCGGGATTTGTGGCCGGCAATTTTTCGGCGTACTACATCGGGCTGGCGATGGTGCTGCTCATGTCCGCAGGGTATCTGATCAGCAATCTGGGGCTGAGTGCGTTGATGATCGCGGCGCCGGTGTTTGCGTTTGGGCTGGTGGCGTTTGGATTTTTGGGGATGGGGCCGGTGACGATTGCGGTCGATTCGTATGGTCCGGTGACGGACAACGCGCAATCAGTGTATGAGCTTTCGCTGATCGAGCAGATTCCGGGGATCGAAGCGGAGTTGAAGCGGGATTACAAGATTGACGTGAACTTTGCACACGCCAAAGACTTGCTAGAGGCTAACGACGGCGCGGGAAATACATTTAAGGCTACCGCCAAGCCGGTGTTGATCGGGACCGCGGTGGTGGGCGCTACGACGATGATCTTTTCCATCATCATGGCGCTGACGCATGGGCTTACGGAAAATGTGAATAAACTTTCGTTGCTGCATGCGCCGTTCGTGCTTGGACTGATCACCGGCGGCGCGATGATTTATTGGTTTACGGGAGCGTCGACGCAGGCAGTGACTACCGGAGCGTATCGCGCGGTGGAATTTATTAAGGCAAACATCAAGCTGGATGGAGCGGCAGCGGCCAGTGTGGCGGACAGCAAGAAGGTGGTGGAAATATGCACCAAGTATGCGCAGAAAGGCATGCTTAATATCTTCATCGCGGTGTTTTTTGCTACGTTGGCGTTCGCGTTCGTTGAGCCGTTTTTCTTTATTGGGTACCTTTTCTCCATCGCGATTTTTGGTTTGTACCAGGCGATTTTCATGGCGAATGCCGGCGGGGCCTGGGACAACGCCAAGAAGATTGTGGAAGTGGAGATGAAGCAAAAGGGTACGCCGTTGCACGATGCTACGGTGATTGGCGATACCGTGGGTGATCCGTTTAAGGATACTTCTTCGGTGGCGTTGAATCCGGTGATTAAGTTTACAACCCTGTTTGGATTGCTGGCGGTGGAGCTGGCGGTGCAGCTGACGGCGTCGCAAGGAGATGGGTTGACGCATATTTTGGCTGCGGTGTTTTTTGCGGTGTCGTTCTTCTTCGTGTACCGATCGTTTTACGGGATGCGGATTCGAGGATCGGCGGCGTAAGTTCCCTGCAGAGAATGGCTGTCCGCGAACTATAGAATCCGCTTGGCACCCATTCGAGCGGATTCTATCTTGATATCGATGCTCCGACTATCGATACATGGAGACGATCGAAAGCCCCGGGATTCTTCGGAAATCACGGTCATTCAGAGTGGCGACATCAAACCTCAATTGAAGTGCAGTAGCACCAATTAGCAGGTCTTCAAACCCGATTTGGATACCTGCGGATTGCTGCTGCCCGTCAATCCTGCCTGCCAAACGGGCAATTTCCAAAGTGACCGGGTGGATTGACAAACCGTTAATCAGATGTCGAATGAAATTCAGTCTGCGGGCCTGCCGTTCTGGGTTCTGCGCGCGATACGCTCCGTGCTCCAGCTCCGCGATGCTAACGACCGAAACGGCGGTATCAATCTCACCGAAGGCGTTGCGCAGTTGTTCGAGGATTTGCGGGACAGTATGACCTCTTCGTTCCGCGACTATAAGCACGCTGGAATCGAGCACTAATCCCAAGGCGGAGGATTTCAGGGTTTGCGATCGGCGATCACTTTTTCAACATCTTCGGCGAAATCCGTGTCCAACACCGGGGCCTCGCCGGTTTCTTCTTCATACGCCTTGGCTCGGGCGATACATTCGGAGATTGTGCGGTGGGATGGTTCAACGGCGTGAAGGATCGCGACCGGTTCGGATTTGCTTTCAATGATCACTTCGGCTCCGGCGCGCACGTGCTTCAAGAGAGAGGAAAAATCGCTCGCCGCTTCGGTTTCCGATATGTGAATTACGTGCTTAGCCATATGCCGAGTATACATTAGTCCAAAACCGACCGCCTCAGAAGGCGGCCGCTACAAAGACAACGTTAAAGGAACGGGTCTGAAGACCCGCCACTACATCAGGTGCGGATGACGCCGGTAAATTTCCGCGAATTGTTGTCGAAATTCGGGAAGACGGTGTTTAGGTCTTTTACGCCGAGGTGTTTGGTTAGGATTTCGCCTACTACGGAGCGGAAATCGGTGGTTAGGGCTAGGTCGCGGCCTTCGTTTAGCTGGTGATCTTCGAGGCCGGGCCATTTGCCGTAGACGTGGCCGCCCTTTACGTCGCCGCCCATTACGAACATGCAGTTGGCGTGGCCGTGATCGGTGCCGCGATTGCCGTTTTCTTTTGCGGTGCGGCCGAATTCGCTCATGGTGACGACGACGATATTTTCCATGCGGTCGCCCATGTCTTGATGGAACGCTGCGAGACCCTGGCCCAAATCTTTCAAAAGATTCGAGAGTTGGCCTTGGGCGCCGCCTTCGTTGACGTGATTGTCCCAGCCGCCGCAATCGACGAACAAAACTTCCGCGCCGACTTTGGCTTTGATTAGTTGGCCGATTTGCTGGAGGCTTTGGCCCAGGCGATTGTTGGGATACTGCGCGCCATTTTCCGGGGGAAATTTGGTGGTGTCGATTTTGCCGAGCATGTCGATGGCTTCAAAAGTTTCCGCGCCGGTGCCGTGCAAGGCGTGATCCACGGATTGCGCGTACATGGCTTCAAAGCCGCCCTGGGCCACGTTATTCATGGCGGCGGATTGCGGCATGATTTTGAATTGCTTCAGATCGGGAAGAGCGATGGCGCCGGTGCTGCCTTGCAGCATGCGCGGAAGATTGGGACCCAGAGCGACGGCGCGGAAAGGTGAGGCGTGGTCTTCGGGCATGGTTTGCAGGGCGCGATCGAGCCAGCCGTCTTCGGTGGCTTTTACGCCGGGCGTGCCGGACTCCATGAAATCCTGGGCGTCGAAATGCGAGCGCGTGGGATCGGGCGAGCCCGCAGCGTGAATGATGGCCAATTGATTTTTGTGGAAGAGCGGCTCGAGGGGCGAGAGGCTGGGATGCAGGCCGAAATATCCGTCAAGGTCGACGACGGTGTTGGCGTCGCCGCGCTTTGGTTGCGGGATGGCGATGGTGGGGCGTAGGCGGTAGTAGTTCGGTTCGGCGAAGGGGACGACGATGTTCAGGCCATCGGCCGCGCCGCGCTGGAAGAGCACGACAAACTGTTTTTGGTTGGGCATGGGCGTGGCGGCTACGGCGCGTTGCAGAAACGCGGGCATCATGCTCATGCCAACCATGGCTACACCGCCTTGCTTGAGGAAGTAGCGGCGAGAAAAATTTATTTTTCGAGTGCCTTCACAACATTTGTAGGTTGGGTCGCTCATTGTTGCCTCGTGGTGCTCCAAAAGTTAGCGGCGCTGAAATTCTGGGGCGCCTAGGACTAAACCCGTTACGACGCCTAGATCGGTTTGTTTCGTTGGGTCATCCAGCTTGGCTTGGATGACTTGTGGGCTGTCTAGCTGCTTTTCCAGCGTTTCGACCGTGGTTGGGGCTGCAGCACCGCCCAGGAAAACATCTACCGCGCGGGTTAACGCTACTTTCGGTTCTGAGCCGGCGTCCATGCCGAGCAACGAGGTTACGTCGGAACGCGAGCCGCGGATTTTGTTGCCGGCCAAGGTGAGTGAAAAATTCAGGCGATTGAGCAACGCGCCGGTGTTGACCCAGGCTTCCGCTTTGTCGGAGTAGCCCGTGGGCGGCTGGCATTGGTACAGCGGCTCGCCGATGCGGTTGACCCATTGCACCAGCGGCATGGGGGTATCAACGTCGGTGCCTAGGGTGCGGACGGCGGAAATTACCAGTTCGTAGGGCGTCTTGATTTTTGCGCGGTAGGTTTCGCGGGACCAGAATTCCGGCGAATAGATCATGGTGTGCATGACCGCGCGAATATCGCCATCTTCGGAGAGGAAGGTTTGTGCCATGCGCTGGACTAGAGCGTGCGGAGGAGTATCGGAGACGAAGCGGCGGGCCAGTTCCGTTGAAATAAATTTCGCGGTGCTGGGATGATGCGCGAGGAGGTCGATAACTTGCTCGCCGTCTTTCATTCCGCCAGCGTGAATTTTTTTACCCAAGACAATTTTCGGGTCGGGGTCGTGCAGTTTTTCGTCAAATTTGAAGGAGGGGTTTTCGCGGGGCTTTTCGATGCTCCAGCCGGTGAAGCAGCGGGCGACCTCGGTGACGTCTTTTTGCGTGTAGCCGCCGTCAACACCGAGAGTGTGCAGCTCCATCAGTTCGCGGCCGTAGTTTTCGTTGAGGCCGCGCTCCTGCTTCTTTTTTTGCGCTTGCGGATTCTGCGGAGGCGGAAATGGGCGGCCGTAGCCGTACTGCTGGCGCGCGGCGCGTTGCGCGGCTTGACGCGCGGCGGCGCGGGGATCGGCGCTCAGAAAATTGTCCAGATAAAAAAGCATGGCGGGACTTTGCGCGGTGGCGGTGACAAGATCCTTAAATTTTCCCAGCGTGTGTGGCTGGATGACGTCGCGTTCGTAGGAGGTGAGGTAGTAGCGGTCCTCACCTTTGCCGGCGAATACGTTGAAATGGTTGAACCAGAAATCGTCCAGCACCTGCTGCAGTTGGCGCTCACTGTAGATGGCACGAGTGACCTTGGCCATGGCGAGTTCTTCGATGACGCGCTGCGGCCGCTTGCTATCGTCGGCAATGGCTTTGGGCACGGCGTTTGGGTCGGAGCCGCCGAGCACGTCGCGTTTGCCGCCCGCGCCTCGCGTGGCCACGTTGCTGGAATCAGCGGTCAACGCAGGGTCTTCTTTCATGGGGGATGGCGCGGCGGGATTCGACTTCGTCTGTGCGGCAGTAGGTGTGGCGGTTGCCGGGGACGGTGTAGCGGACGCGGCGTTGCCCGCGGCAGTCCCTGCATTGGCCTTCGTGCTGGGCGCTGGCGAAGCGAAATTCTGGGGCGTATAGAAAGGGGTAGTCGCCGTTGCTTGGGCGTCTTTTGCAACTATTTCGGCGGCGGCGTCGGCGCGCGTTTGTTGCGCGGTTTGGGCTTGAACCTTGGCGGCTTCCTTCGCCGCTTGTTTCGGCTGCGGGTAGTCTTCCATCAAACGCGTGGTGGACATGGCCAGGGTGGGATAATTCTCCAGCCGAGCCTGCAATGCGCGGTCATCGATGGAGTTGGGATTGAGTTGCTGGTCGATCCATTTGGCCAAACCCATTTGCTTCACGCGCTCGACGTCACCAGGACGCGGTCCATAGGCCAGACGATTCAGAGCGTGTAGCACGGCTTCATCGGCGGTGAGTTCGCTGACCGGCAGACCCTTCAATACAGGATCGACTTTGGGCTTTTTGGATTTGTCCGCGGGAATCGCTGAAGCAGCGGTGACGGTAGCCGGAAGATCTATCCCGAGCGAGAGCACGCACGCTAACGACAGAACAGCAGATAGGCAGGCTCTGAGAGACGCGTTCATGGCGAAAGGATTCTCGACAATATTCCGCTTGCCTGGAGTCTTACGATACGGCGACAGGTTCACGACACGCTCCTGCCAAGATACAGCGATAGCCTACACTCGGTCCTAGATAGAATAACCCCTCCCACGGCCGGAAGTTGCGGGGACACTGCAGAGGTGCCGTAACCTTTAATCCACGCTAAACGGAGTCGAGCGAGGTACTTAGCCTGGCCAAAGGTGCAGGTGGCGGAGCGACACACCTTGAGACGCGAAGGAAAGAGGTGAGCAATAAATATCGCGGCCACGCCGCAGACGGCGGTTGATACAACCGCCAGGAGAAAGTCGCGTGAGATTTGGTCACGCGTCTATTCCGTGACGTCAAAAGGCATCGAGCGGGCGGGCGAGCGATTACCAACCGCATCGATGGCTTGCATGACGACATGATAGTTCCCGGCGGAAAGGTCTTTTAGCGGGACCTTCAGACCGATGGGGATGACAGGGCTTCCCTTGAGGATGAAGTCGTCCACGCGAATAGATCCGGTGGAGAAAACTTGCTTGCCGGCCCCATCGTTGATGACGTAGGCAACGGCAAGCAACGGCGGTTTGTCAGAGGTGAGCAGCGGCTCGTAGACTTCCGTATACAGAACGACGGTGTCGGATTTTTTGAAGCGGTTGGTGCCAGACGGAATAATCTGCATGCCCTTGACCACTAGCGGAGTGCGGTCTTCCACCAGAACGGAATCCAGACCGGTGGAGATTTGACCGATGGCCAACAAGGAGTTGGTGAGCACCAAGCCGCTCAAAGTGAGCTTTTTGCCGTCGAAAGCGTCGATCTGTAAGGGCGATTCAAATTTTCCGAAAGCGTCGCCGCCGGCGCTGAACACGATGGTCAGCTTGTAGTTCCCTGCCGCGGCGTCAAACTGGTTTTCATAACGATACGGAACCTTGGTGAACTCCTTCATCTCGTCCTTCTCGAGATCCAGGTTCACGGTGTCGCTGAAACGAGCGCCGATGCTGCCGTCCGGTTTATAAGCGATGCCGAGGACGTTGATATTGGCGTGGTACTTGCCCTTGTCTTTGCTGAATTGCAGCGTCTCGGAAGGGATCTCCATGGCCAGATTTACGCGGGCAATGTTGGGACCGGTGTAAAAATAGGGCGCTTGCAGGGCGCCGTGGATGGAACCTGCTTGCGTACCGCCGGCGTGCGCCTCAAGCTGTTTTTCGAGGGGCTTGCCTTCCAGCGGGTTGGCGGGTTTCTCGTTGCAATAGCCGCTGCGCGAGCGAACGTTGGTTCCACCGCGCGCCACTTTCACCTTTAGCGTGTGGCAACTGCCTTCTGGACTTTCGGCCGGGGTGTAGCTGAGGACGTAAAACTCGCTCTGCTCGTTGCCAATACGTTGCAGGCCGCCCAGCAAATCGTTGGTATTAAAGATGGTGAACCCGCCGGTGCCCTCCGCGAGCGCGGCGAGGATTTGCTGGTTGGTGGCCGTGGACGGCAAGATTGGCGGGACGATCGAACGCGGGTTCGTGTAGGGAGAATTGTAGTTGCCGGGACTGTAGCTCGTTGGAGTGGTTCCACCGCGTGTGCCACCGGTACCGCCCGTTCCGCCAGTGCCCCCTGTTCCACCTTTGCCGCCGGTGCCACCGCCCGTTCCGCCTCCAGTGCCGCCACCGCCGCCGGGTCTGCCACCACCACCGCCGGTGCCACCGCCGCCACCGCCAGGCTTCTGAGGATCAGGAGCGGGTGATGCGGGGTAAGCCGCTAACACCAGGCGCGCGTGATCGTCTTTCGCATCCATGTCGCGTTGCGCGGGCGCAACGGGCTGCGCATCCGCACGACAAGCGATATCAAACCCACACGGAATCGCAGCGGCACTTTGAGGACGCCGCCCCGCTGATAACGATTCGACGGAGGCCGGCGAGTTCAAATCGCCGAATGGTGTACCCTCCTGAATTAGCTCGCCGGTTTTGCCGACGGGCGAAGTGGCCACTAATCCGCGCGCATCCAGAGCGTAGATCGCCACATTCGCCTTGTTACAAGCATCAATGGTGGCGGTCAGTTCCGACTCGGCTTCGCCCGTCAAGGGAAACCCGCCGGAGAAGAGCACCAGCATCTTGCGGCCAGGGACGCTGCGCAAGTTTTTTGCTAGGCTGCGCACGGCCAAAAGCATGGAGCGGGCACCGAAGTCGGCCTCGGCATTACTCAAGGACAGGGCGCCAGAGGAGGCGATGGTAACCGGCTGACTCGCGGCGTTAGGATCAACGTAGGAACCCTTCGTTCCGGAAACCGCGGCTTGCAGGGACGCAGCGTTCGCCGTGAAATTCTGCATGATGCGCAGCGAGCCTCCGAAATCCACCACCGCCATCAGATGGTCAGGACTGGCATTGGCGTCGATGAATTTAGCGGCCGCGCCACGCGCTTGAATCTGGTCCGGAGCATCCATGGTGGAGTTGTCAAAAAATAAAATCAGGTAGCGGCGCTGCCCATTGTTGGCTTGAATGGTCTGGTCCGTTCCCGCGGCAAAGCTGAGGATGGTTTGTTCCTTGTTGTCCTCAAAAACCTTGAAATCTTTTTGCGTGAGATCGCGAACGTAGTTGCCTTTTTTGTCGGTGACCACGGTATCCACGAGGACCAGGCGCGTTTCCCTGCGAATCACGCCTGCAACCGGGAGATCGCCGGCCGTCGGGCTAGCTGACGGCGCGACGGGAGCAGATTGCGTCGTGGGAGCGGGTGCTGTTGTGGCCTGAGGTGTTGTTGTGGCTGGAGGTGTCGTCGTAGCGGGCGGCGTGGCGGGCGGAGGCGGAGCAGTTTGCGCCGAAGTGTTCACGCTGCACGCGAGACACAGCAAGAGCGCGGCGACGAGCGACAGGAAACGATTGGACAAGAGATGGACCTTGGTCATTTGTGCCTCGCTTAAAACGGAATCACGACGGCGCCGTTGCGCGCCGCCATCTGCGCGCCTTCGCTATCGCGAACTACCAACCGCACCATATAGGTTCCGGGCTTCACGTCAAAAGTGGATTTGACGTTCATCCCAGAATGGCTGAGCTTCTCGTAGGTAGTGTCCTTGAGTTTCATATCCAAAACTTTTTCATTGCCGGTCACAAAATTGCCGTTCTGATCGAAAATCGCCGTCGCGAACGTGAGCGTGTCGTTGCTGCGTCCGTCGGCTTTGCGGAAATGCACACCTTTCAAATCAAAATGCGTCAGTACCGCAATGCGCGCGTCCGTAGGATCGATCTTGAAAAACTGCGTTTGTAAATCCACCGGCAGGTCGTGGATTTCGTCCTGCGAGAAAATGGCTTCTTGGATGTCCGCTTTGGCGGCCGCCGCGGGATCGGGCAAGGTGCGCGGGGCGTAATAGCCGCGGCGGGCCTGGACGGTGCCTTTACGCTTGTTGGCCAGGGTCACTTTGATTTCGTGAAACTTTCCGTCGAATTTCAAGTTTTGCGGTGAGAATCCCAGCACATAGCTAACCTCCGGCACCGCGCCGGCTTGTCTCATGCCTTCATCCAAATCATTGCGGTTGTGAAAGAAGGTGCCGCCGGTACCAAGGGCCATATCCATGAGCACTTCGCTTTGCGCAAATTGTGCCTGTATGCGGTAGGAAGTCTGAAATCCCGTAGTTCTGAAGCTCGAACGCGGCGGATCGGCGATGTCGCCACCGACGTCCGGCGTGTATAGTCCGCGCGCGTCAATCGTATTAATCGTAATCTTACCTTGCAGCGCGTGGTCGACCAGGTCGTTTAATTCTGTCCAAAGTGTGCTGCGGATGAAGCCCGGCGAGATGAAAACCATGATGCGTTGCCCCGGCATTCCGGAAAGCCGCCGAGTGATCTCACGCAAATGGCTATAGGTGTAGCTACTGTCCGCGTCGTTTACGGCAAGCGAATGTTGCGCAGCGTTTAACGCGATCGATAGCGCTTGTGCCGCTTTCGATTCGTCGCCGCCGAAGGCACATTGCACGGTATCCTCGGTCGCGACAGCTATCGCCTGCGGGTCTCGAATATTTTGGATCTGGTCCGCTTCGTAGTAGCTGACGTCGGGACAGTCATGAAACCCAATGGTCGATGAGTGCGGAACGATGCCCATCAGGGTCTTCCGCAAAACCGCGCGGTCGTCGGTAAATTCTTGGGTGGTCTCGCCGGACGAAGAATAAATGCCGACGCGATCGGTGGGCGTCAGGGAGTCAAAGAATTTCGCGGCTTCCACACGCACAAAGAGAGCGTCTTCCATAGACAAATGCACGTCGTCAAAAACCATGGCTACGAAGCGCTGCGGCAGCTTCACCGCGGCGGCGGCTTTCTCAACGTCCGGGGTGTTTCCAGGAGCGCTGTCGACGAGCACGAGTGCCGCGGCGCGCGATTCCGGCGTATCCACGTTGAAGGTAGAAAGCAGTTGCGGCTTGCGATTATCGAAAATCTGAAAATCTTCGCGGTGAAGATCCGGAATGATCTTGCCGCTCGCGTCGCGAACCACCACGCGAACCTGTACCAGGTTGACGTGCACTTTGAAAGTGGCGGGCGTGTCGCTCGTGGTTACTTCATCTTTGGGGCGCTGCTCGTCGGCTGCGGGCGGGACTGCCGGCGGCGTTGCGGGAGAATTTGCAGGCGTGGCTGCGGGAGCGGACGGCGAGGATTGCTCTGGCGCAGGTTGCTGGGCAGGGGGGCTCGGCGCAGGCGATTGCGCAAACGCCGCGACGGCGCCCGGCCCAAATACCAGGCACAATAGCGCGAACTTCTGGATGCTGCTGAGCGGCAGGAAGACGCGCATGCTGGACCCCGGAACTGCCCACCCTAGACGAGTTCCCGACAATTCCACAGTTGTGGGACGGCTGGACTGCGTGGTGCAGCAACTATACGCTGACGCTAATTTTCGTGTCAACGCTGGGGCCCGAGACGCTGGCTGTCGAGAGGTTGGCTGTCGAGGATTAATGGACTCTCACTCGCTTTCCGGGCGATCTGGACGGCCATATTTTTCCTTGATTCGGCAAGCTCCGCGTTCCAAGCGGCGCCGAGAAAAACAATTACCGTCGAGACCTGCATCCAGATCATCAAACCGATCACCGCCGCCAATCCGCCATACACCACGCTGTAAGGAACCTGCCGCACGTAAAATCCGAACAGCACGTTGGCCAGCCACCAGAGCAAGGTGGCAACCATGGCTCCGGGAAGGACATTGCGCAGCTTCTCGTCGTAGGGCCGCGCAACGCGATAAATCACGGTGAGGGACGCGGCCGCCAAGACGATCGCCGCGGCAGGAAAGAAGACGCCCCAAAGGCCCTGGAGGGCAACCGAATGCCCGAATTCTCTGCCATACCAGCGGCGTAGCGGACGGCCGAACACGCCAAGAATCGCCGCGGCCACCAGCGGTGCCATAGTAACCAGCAGCAGGAGCAACGCACGCAACTGCCTGCGGATGAATCCAGCATTCATGGGTTCGCCGTACACCATGTGGATGCCTTCCATCAACAGCTTCATCACCTGGGTGCCGGCGAGCAGTGTGCCAACCCAGCCCACCAACGCCAGTTTCCAGGCATCCGGACCGCGCTTGACGAGAAATTGCGCGACGACCTGCTGACTTCCGGGGGGTAAGAAGCGCGTCAGGTCGGTGATTAGGTCGAGCAGGCTGGTTTTTCCGCCGATTCTGGTGTTCGCGACGCCCACGGCCACGAGTAACGTGGGGAAAAAAGCCAGGAATAAATTGAAAGCCACGGCCTGAGAAATCGTTAAACACTCCGGGAATACACGAATCCCCATCCGATAGACGCGCTTGCTGAGAGCTGTGGCGGAGAGCATTGCACGGCATTATACATAGCGGGAGTCTGTCCCGCTGCGCGAAGGCGGCCTCAAGTACCTCAAGTATTTGCTGCATGGCGTTGAGCGGTGGCTGTGTCAAACTGATGTTCCCTTTCGCGCTAAACCTGCGCCACAACAATGGAGCCATCATGGAAGCAACGACCAAGAGAACGCTAACGCTTCGCCGAACCAGAGGATTTCACTGGATCGGTGCGCTACAGCTAGCCGTGGTGATGTTTGCGGCGTGCGCCTGCTCACATACGACGGCCCCGGCGACGGAGAATGTGGCGCCGCAACCTGCCGCGCCAGCGAGCGGGCCAGCGACTTCGCCGGCAACTTCGCCAGCAACCGCTCCTGCACCTACTCCTGAACAGGGCCGCGCCGTGCAGGCACAAATGCGCAATGTGTTATTCCATCTTTCAAGCACGGCAGCGGCGCACATCGATACGCTGACCGGCGAAGTGGTGCCTACCGGAAACAACGCCATGCCGGTTCTTGACGACAAGACCTCTTTCGAAGTGCATGTGAAATCCGCAAGAATCTCGGTTTCTCCCGAAGCGCTGGCCGACACCCTGAACGGCTATGTTTTTGCGAAAGCCAATTCCCCGCTGAAGGATTTGACGATCTACATCGACGGCGATCGCCTGCACGTTAAAGGCAAGCTCCACAGCAAGGGGGACGTTCCGTTCGAGAGCCTCGGAACACTGAGTCCCACGAGCGACGGAAGAATTCGCGTACACAGCGAAAAGGTTAAAGCGTTTAAGGTGCCCATGAAAGGCATCATGAATCTCTTCGGAATTGACCTCGCGAATGTCCTGGACACCAGCAAGATAGATGGCATCGACGTCGACAAGAATGATCTGATTCTGGATATGAGCAAACTTCTGCCGCCACCGCACATTCAAGGCAAAGTGACTTCCATACGCATACAAAATAATCAGGTAGTCGCCATATTCGGAACCGGCGAGGCTGGTCCGCCGCTGGAGCCGGGGAACTACATGGCTTTTAAGGGAAACAGATTGCGTTTCGCCAACCTCACGATGGATAACGCCGATGTTACGGTGTTGGATCTCGATCCCGCAGACCCCTTGGATTGGTTCCAGGACCACTACAAAGAGCAACTGGTGGCTGGCTACTCGAAAGTCACGCCAAGTTTCGGATTGCGTGCTTACGTGAAGGATTTTGCCAAGCTTTCGCGCGCCGGGAAGTCCGCAAGCGCTGTCCCTCCGCAATAACGGATTCGCCTGGAACGGTAAGAAACGTATAATTCCAATAGCAACTGTATGCCCCACGTGTGGTGTTTGGACTGACGGCCCGGAAATGATGGCACTACGCCGGCAAAGCCCGTGGACGCAAATCTAACGATGACTAACTTTTGTCGCGCCGCCGCATTCTTGTTGCTGACAGTTCTTGTATGTTCGCCAATGTGCGCGCAGAACAAGCCGGTGTGGAAGCCCGTCGAGTTCGCCATCGTGAAGATCGATGACGGTCCGCCGAAATCCTGGAATATGTACCACACCGAAAAGCGCGGGGTGCTGCTCCTGAGAGTGTGGAAGCGTTATCTGCTGATTGATATGAACCAACAAGAAGTGTACGACATTGACCCCGCGACGATTACGGCGCAAGCGGACAACGTCACGTGGTCTCCGGCCGATAAGCCTAATGAACCGCTGGACATCACGGAATGGAAGCAGCGCGACGTCGGCACCATGGGCCGACTGCGCTTCCGGTTGCCGAAGCAGGGCGCGGTGGTCGAAGTGCAATTGCCGTTGCTGCCGACTGGAAAACCGGCGTACTAGCGCCGCGAGACACAGCGACTTTCGAAGCGAGCCCGTTAGCGCCGGTAAATACCGTAGTACCAGGGAATGCCAATCGCTCCGGGTTCCACGCCCGCCAGCACCGCGTCACCGTCCTGGAAACGATCGAAGTCGTCGGCGTCCACTGGCAAACGCTCGATTTTCTGTCCGGCTCGCCATCCATCCACAAGCAAACGGCGGCTGACGCGCAGCAAGCCCCTCTGATAAAAGCGATTCTCTACCGTAGTCGGGTGATAGACGATGTTCTTTGGATTGTCGAGCCGACCGTTCAGAAAGAGCAGCGCCGCCAGCATCCAAGGCAAAGGAATGAACCCGGAGTAGATGCGTTTTAGGACTTCCAGTTCCTGGCGATTGCGCGCGCGACGATCCAGGATAATCGCCAGCGTCAGCGCCACAAAGAAAAGCAAACCAAAGAACACCAGCATCAAATCCAGATCCAGCGGCGGATAGATCTGGCTGACGTAGGGAAACGCGAGCGAGCCCACCAGAAATACCGCCGTGCGATTCACCAGCCGGCGGCGAAAAACCAGTTCGGCGGCGGCGCTCGTCAAGCCACATGCCGGACACTGATCGCTGATTCGCTCGGCGCCACAATCAAAGCATCGGGTCATCCGCACCAGTATAAACGCAGTGGCAATCGCGCGCGGTACGAGGGGTTTACGAGTTGGGTTACGAACGAGGTTACGAGCGGGGTTACGAATGAAGTTACGAACGGGGATTGGAAAGCAGCGCGAGCAGTTCCTGATAGCGTTGCTGGTTCTCGGCCTTCGATAGGTCCACGCTAACGCCCATACCACGCCCGGGTTCCACGCGTTTGACGGAACAATCGAGCAGGAAAGGCCGGTCAAGGTTCAATCGTGCAGTGAATCCCGCGCCAACCCACAAGGTGTCGGCGGCTTCGATAAACATGCCGCTGGCGCTTACGTCGCGGGTGCTGCCGCGCAAGACCGCCGAGCCCCACTCGATTTCGAGATCGGCGCGGAACGAAAAGCGCGTAGCCCGTCTCCGCTCAGTGCGGCGGGCGGAAGGATCGCTAGTAGCCATGGGACGAGTGAAACCTCCTGCCAGAGATTTCGTACCGCGGCGCCAGGTCGGAATCGCCGCATGGATGCGACCAGCATACGCTTGCTTTCATTACAAACCTACGACGCCAATTGTAAATGTTTTATTCCCCGCAATCCGGAGCCACCGTTTAGAACCCAAGAAAGGAAACTCCGCAACAAGCGGGCCCGCACAGCGGCCTCGCCCGTCGCCCTCACGATTCGGTCATCCGCGATTCTCGCGGGGCGTCGCTATTCTCGCCCCGGCTAATGCGACGCGTGACCTCCGCCTTCAGGTACTTGCGCAGCGCCTCCGGCACGATCCCAGGCGCTGCCAGCTCCCGCAGATCGGTAACCGTCAGCTCCGGCAAGTATCCAAGCACACTAGCCAAGGGCGCCAACGGATGCCGAACCAGCGCCAGCCGCACGTTGTAGGACACTGACCATTTGCGGTGATGCGCAATCGCAAACGGCACGGCTACGGGAATTTTTTCGTGCGCCAGCGCCTTCAGAATCTGCGCCTCCGTCAGTCGCGGATTATCGAGCGCTACGGATAGTAGCCGCGGGTGGCCTTCGGCGACCAGCGAACCGGCCAGCCGCGCCGGACCGCGCCGCGCCAGCGTAATCTTTTGCCCCAACGGCAGCTGCGGCAGCCGCGCCAGTAACTGCTCCTCGGCATTGAGCTTCAACTCCACGGAAACCGCCGGCATGAAGGTCAGTTGCACCAAATCCATCAAATAAAGCTCGCGCAACAATCGCAAACCTACCAGCCTCGGCGAACGCGGGTGAAACGCCAGCGCGCGCTTCACGCGATAACTCTTGGTCAGCGGCTTGCGCCGCGACACTTCTAGCAAAACTTCCGGAGCAAGATTCTTGCGCTCCAGCAGCAGGCACAGTTGCGTTTCGTCAAGCGCCGGATTGCCGATCAGCGCCAGCAATACCTCCGCATCGGCATGGTAGAGCAGCCGCGCCAGTTCGTCCCCAGTGGCCGTGCCCGCGATTTCGCGATCCTGGAAAGATTTCTCTTCCACTTCAGTGCCCTTCTCTCACCAATTCGTCTAGTCCCCGAAGGGCAGATATACCGACTCGGGCGGCGTATTCGACCACGGGCGTAGGCAACGCGCCGATGCGAACTTTTGACGCAATAGCTCGTACCCGACGATCAAACGGCTCGTCGAAATAGCTGCTACGGTTGAAAACACCGCCGGTTTTTGCGAGTAGAAAGCGTTCTCCAGCCAATCTCAATCGCTTTACGACGCGTTCCACAAGAACCGCCAGCTCCTCCGCCGAGGACCTCAATAATTCTTGCGCCTGTTGGTCATTCGCGTTTGCAGCGCTGGCTACCAGCGGAAAAATCTGCGGTAGTATTCTTCTGGAGTCGTTGAACACTCGTTCCCGTAGGCCTGACCAATCGCAGTCAAATTCATGCGATATGCTGTGCCCTAGAGCGGAGTCCTCTCCGTCCAGGTAGCGACGCCACTCCGCCACAAACGCCTTCCTGCCGATATCGTACGCGCTTCCAGGATCGCCCAGAATCACTCCTAAGCCGCCTTCGCGCACGGTTTCCTCGATGGTTGCGCCGCAAATAACCGATCCGGTCCCGGCGATCACCACGACGCTGGGAGTTTCTCCTGTCGCTCCAAGTGCAAATGCGGCGTCCGAATCAATCAACGCTTTCGCGTTTGGAAACTTTTGCTCCAGTCTTCCGATCAATTGCGCCAGGTTCCGCGCCGCACCCGCGCCAGCAACCGCTCCGTTAACAAACCGGACGTCCGCCGCGGACACGTTTGCCGCGGACAGCGCTGCCTCGGCGGCGTCAACAAGCGCTGCCACGCTGGCATCTATGCCCATGAGGATTGGATTTGCAGGCCCAGAGCGCGTCCTGGCGCGGATGACTCCAGTTTCGTCCATCAAGACGCAGTCCGTCTTCGTGCCGCCGCCGTCGAATCCCAAGACACAGCGCATGCCGTAAGAATAGCGCACGCGCGCAGCGAGAAAATAGCCAGCGTTTCCGGGCGGACAACAGGTAAACTCTGCGCGATGCGCATCCATCCCGTCGATCTGGCCATCGTCATTGCGTATCTGTTGGGTATTACGGCGCTGGGCATGCATTTTCGCCGCGGCCAGCGCAACGCGGGAGACTATTTTCTGGGCGGGCGCTCCGCCCCTTGGTGGGCCCTGGCGTTCTCCATCGTGGCCACGGAAACTTCGACGCTGACCATCATTGGCACACCGGCGATCTCCTACGCGGGAAATCTGGCGTTTCTGCAACTGATCTTCGGCTATTTGTTCGGCCGCGTGCTGATCGTGCTGCTTCTGCTGCCGGGATATTTTCGCGGGGAATACTTTACCGCCTATGCCTTGATCGAAAAACGTTTCGGTTCGCATATGCGCAAGGTTGCCGCTGGGACTTTTTTGATAACGCGCGCTATTGCCGAAGGAGTTCGCATTTCCGCCATCGCGCTGGTGGTCAGCGTGGTTCTCGGAACCTCCGAGACCGCGGCCGTCGTGCTCGTCATGGCGCTCACCATTCTGTACACCTTTGAAGGCGGCATGAAGGCCGTGATTTGGACCGACGTCGCGCAACTAATGCTGTACCTGACTGGCAGCGCGGTGACGCTCTTCGTACTGCTGCATCGCATTCCCGGTGGGTGGGGCGAATTCACACAAGTGGCGGCCGCGGCGGGCCACAAACTACAGGTTTTCGATTTTTCATTTCATCTCGCCGCCAAATACACGCTGTGGTCCGGACTCATCGGTGGCGCTTTTCTCACCATGGCCACGCACGGCACCGATCAAACCATCGTGCAAAGGCTTTTATCGGCACGCAACGAAAAAGACGGCCGCCGCGCGCTATTGACCAGCGGTGTGATCGTCCTCGTGCAGTTCACCGTTTTTTTGTTGATTGGCGTGGGTCTTTTCGTTTTTGCACAACATTCTCCGTTGCTCGCTCCCGGCGAACGCACCGATCGCATCCTTCCGCTTTTTCTGGTGCGCGAGATGCCGGTGGGTTTGGCGGGATTGCTGCTTGCTTCCGTTGTCGCGGTGGCGATGTCCAACGCCAGCGGATCGCTCAATTCCTTGGCCGCGTCCAGCGTGCTCGATTTCTCGCGCCGCTTGGCGGGCGACGCATCGTCTCCCACCCCGTCAGCTGAATCGTCACGCAAACTTTTGCGTGCGTCTCGCTACGCCACACTGCTCTGGGGCTGCGTGCTCATGGCCTTTGGCTTTGTAAAGTGGGGACCGCTGCTGGAAACTGGCCTCACCGTGGCAGCTTTGCCACTCGGTAGCTTGCTCGGACTATTCTTGCTCGGCACCATCGATCGCCGCGCTAACGCTTCAGGCGCGCTAGCGGGCATGGTCGCCGGGCTCGCAACGGTTCTGTACGTTCTGCGCTACACCTCCGTCGCGTACACGTGGTACGTCCTGATCGGCTCCTGCACTACGTTTCTTGTCGGTGCGATGTTCAGTCGTATGGCAAAAAATAATCTTGCTCAAGGGTCTGAAAAAAGTTCCAATGTGAAACCCTTGGAGGCTCGTTGACCGAACAAGTGACTAAACGATTGAGCGACCGCCGGCTCGAACTCGTCCGCGGACTCGGCGCATGGGCTTCCGCCGCCATCGTCGTCGGCACGATGATCGGCACAGGAATTTTCCTTAAGCCCGCGGAGATGGCGCGCGAAGGCCGCTCCGTCTCGATCGTTTTCGCCGCTTGGATCGTTGGCGCAATTCTCTCGCTGTTCGGCGCCATGTCTTTCGCCGAGCTGGGCGCCATGATTCCCGAAGCTGGCGGCGAATACGCCTACCTGCGACGCGGATTCGGTCCGTTATGGGGCTTTCTCTTTGGTTGGATGCACTCCATCGTCGGCCGCCCCAGTTCCCTTTCTTCCATCGCCGCGGGGTTGATGAGATTTCTAAGTTTTCTTCTGCCCGCCGTGGCGGCGCCGCTCTTCACGGTGCATATCGCCATCCCCGGCCTGACGCATTGGCTCGCGCCGTACGATTTTGTTTTCACCTGGGCGCAACCGCTGGCCGTGCTGTGGATCGCGGGAATGACTGGCGTGAACTATTTGGGCGTGCGGCTCGGCGGAGCCGTTCAAGTATTTCTAACCGCGATAAAGATAATTTCGGTGGCGGTGGTCATCGGCGTGGCATTTTTTTCTCCGGCCGGACCGCCCCACGCGCCCGATCCTTTTTGGCCCGCGTCGGGCCAGACCATCGCGGTAACCTTCTCCGCATTTCTCGCGGCGCTCGCCGCCGCGCTCTGGGCTTATGACGGCTGGGAGGATTTAAATCTTGTCGGCTCCGAGGTAGAAAATCCCCAGTGTAATTTTCCGCGTGCGCTGGTCGGCGGAGTCGCCTTCGTAGCGGTCATCTACTTGCTCTTCAGCGCCGCCTGCCTGAAAGTTCTGCCATTCGCCAGCGTTGCGGCTTCGTCGCACATTGCCTCGGATGTCGTGGCGCAGGTCGCGGGGCGCGGCGCGGCATTCTGGATTACCATCGCCATGGCCATTTCCGCTCTCGGTTCCATGAACTCCTCCGTGCTGAGCGGCGCGCGCGTCCCCTACGCCATGGCTCGCGACGGCATCTTCTTCAAAATCGCTGACGGCATCCATCCCAAATTTCGCACGCCAGGCCGTGCGTTGATCTTTCAGGCCGTGCTCGCCGGCCTCATGGCGCTCACCGGCACTTTCGAAGAGCTCACCAACCTGTATATTTTCGCCGCATGGATTTTTTTCGGCTTCGCGACCGTCGCGCTCTTCCGCATGCGCCGCACCGAACCCGACGCGCCTCGACCGTACCGCTGCTGGGGCTATCCCATCGTCCCTGCGCTCTTCGTTCTCGGCGCCCTAATACTCATCGTCAGCATCTGGCTGCAGCGCCCCGGCCGCTCCACCATCGGTTTGCTGATCATCGCGGCCGGCATCCCGTTCTACAAATGGTGGTCACAACAAGTCAACCAAACCCGCTGAACCGCTAAATCCCTTGCGCCTTTGCTTCGCGCAAGAACGGCAGAACGCCCAGCGCGAGCGCGGCTGCAGGAAGAACCACCCATGGAAGCAGAATCACCGCGAAATATAACGGATGACCGAAAACGAAGGGATTGCGCTCCACAAAAACTGCGATCACAAAAACGAAGCTCAACGCACACAAAAACATGATCGAAGGGAAAATACCCGCCACCATTCGCGCACGCGGCTCGCCCCCGCCTCGCTTGGACAAGTACGCGCCCAGAGCACCAAATGCTGGCTGCGCGAGCAGCCAGCACAAGTACGGTGCCGCCAGAAAATAGATTTGCAACCCACTGTTTGATACCATGCGCGGACCTGAGCCGGCGTGCGCCGCTACCATATGGTCCGTCGCATACCAGGGATAGCGCATCGGAATCGCTAGTTGCAGAATCATCAGCCACACCATCGAAGCGGTGAATGCCACCAGTCCCGGCAGCCAGTAGCCTTTCGTACGGTCGTTCATGCCTTCCTCCTCGCGTTTCGCCAAGCGAATTTTCCGCGTAAGTCCTCGCCAATCGGATACCTGTGCCAGCGCCAGTTCCATCGCCGCAGCCTGCGAGAAACCTCGCGCGCACTTCTCCAGGTAAAAATCCTCTAGATGGCCGGCCAGCTCTCTAACGACCTCTTCGCGCCGAGCCTCGCCACCTTCGAGAGCACCCAATCGTTCCGCAACCAGAGCTTGCCAATCACGCATCGGACACCTTCGTCAGCTGCCGCAGCGCGCGAAAAAGTTCCGCCCATTCCTCGCGCATGGGAGACAGCTTCGTTTTCCCCGCCGAAGTCAGACTGTAACAGCGCCGCCGCCTTCCGTTGCGGCTGGTTTCCCAATTCCCGCGCACCCAGCCGCGCTGTTCCATCTTGTACAGCGTGGGATACAGCGCCGCGAGCGTGAAGCGCAGCGCGCCCCGCGTCTGCTTCTCGATGCGCTGCGCCAGCTCGTAGCCATGCAGCGGGCCGTCTTCCAGCACACTCAAGATGGCCAATTCCGCGGTGCCACGCTTGATTCCCGTGCCAATCATGATCGGCTCCCTTACATATAGGATTCTTATATATAAGTGAAATCCTGTCAACTGCTGTTTGAAACAGGGATTTTCTGATGGGAATTATGCTTCAGGCGCGAGTGGCGTTACGCTGGCGCTAAACGAACGCGCCGCGCGCGGAACTGTTAGCCTCCGCACTAATCGGCAGCACCGCGTGGTTCGCGTCCAGATGTATATCCGCAGTCGGATGAAACAATTTCGCCAGCGCCGCAATTCCCGTCACCAGCCGCGGCCCCGGACGGCTCATGTAGCTATTCGCTTCAATGGCATACACGCGATTATTCCGCACCGCCGGAATCGAGCTCCACTCCGCGGGCAGCGCCAATCCGGAATATTCGTTGCGTGCTTGATCCGCGCTATACCCGCACGGCGCAATCAGCAAAATATCCGGCGCGTGAACCACCACATCCTCCATCGAAATCCGAAACGAAGGCGTTCCCGCGCTGCCAAAAACATCCTCGCCACCCGCGCGGTGAATCATTTCCGGCACCCAGTGCCCGCCCACATAGAGCGGCCCCAGCCATTCGAGGCACGCCACGCGTGGCCGTTCCGTAATGCCGTGCAAAGCGTGCGCGATTTGCCCCAAATCCTCGCCTATTTTTTTCACCAGCGCTTCCGCCTGCGGTCCGCGACACGTCTCTTCCCCAATCCACAAAACATCGCGCCACACGTCGCCCAGGTCCTGCGGATTCAAGCACAAAACTTCCGGCCGGTTCTCAAATCGCGATAGCGCGGTGGCCAAATCATCCGGCGACGCCGCGCACACGTGGCACAAATCCTGCGTAACGATCAAATCCGGCGCCAACTGCTCCAGCGCCTCGGCGTCCACCGCATACAAACTCTGCCCGCGCGCCACCTGTTGCCGCACAAACGCATCGATCTCCTGCGGCCTCGCACCGTGCGGCACTCGCGAACTCATCACCACCGTCTTGCTGCGCGCGCCCGCGGGAAAATCACACTCATGGCTCACGCCCACCACTTCGCGTTCCAGCCCCAGCGCGAAGAGCACTTCCGTCGCCGAGGGTAGTAAAGAAACGATTCGCATTCCGGCACTTTATCACAATAAATCGTAGTTTTGGCAGCCTGGCGCGTCCATGACAAGGCCTCGAAACGCCCGGCTCGCCTCGCCGCAGACCCGGAAAGAACTGCCCCAAACAACGGAGCCTTTAAAGCTTCTCGACTATTTATACAGAAAGTATTTCTGGCGCTTGGCATTGAAATCCGCCAGTGCACCAGACCACCCCGCCACGATTTTTTCCGGCGCCTTCCCGCTCTGCAACTCCGCAATCGTCTGCTCATTTCCCAACAGCAACAGCAGCTTGCTAACGTCAAACTGTTCCGGATAAAGCCGCAGCAGCACCGCCGCAATTTCCAGCCCCACCGTCATCGAGCGTACCGCAGCGCGATCCGTGATCCGCACCGCCACGCCGCCGCTGCGCTGCCCCGCATACAGTCCCGAAACCGTGACGAACGGCTGCGCGACGAATCGCACTCCGGGCAGGTTCCGCGCGTTCAACGCTGCTGCCACCTCGTCGCCTTTAATCCACGGCGCGCCAAACTCTTCGAATGGCGTCTCCGTGCCCCGACCCACAGACACTCCCGCATTCTGCAAAATCTCCAGCCCGGGATACAGAATCGCGCCTTTGGTGGTCCGCAAATTTGGCGACGGTGGCACCCAGCGCAATCCCGTGCTGTCAAAAAAATAATTCCTGTGCCAATTCTTCATCGCAATCACATGCAGTTCTACGCCAATCTTATTCTCCGCATTCAAAAACTGCGCCAACTCTCCAATCGTCAATCCGTAGCGCACCGGCAGCGGAAAATACGCCACAAAAGCAGTTTTGTCCGCATCCAGCATCGGACCTTCCACGATTTCCCCTCCCAGCGGATTCGGCCGATCCAAAACAAAAAACGGAATCTGCCGCTTGGCAGCTTCCTCCATGCAATACGCCATCGTGGTGATGTAGGTATAAAACCGCACGCCGGCATCCTGCACATCAAACACCAGCGCATCCACGCCCTGCAGCATCTCGTCCGTCGGACGCCGCGTTTCCCCGTACAGACTGAAAATCGGCAGACCCGTCGCCGCATCCGTCGACGAATTTACGTTTTCATCGTTGCGCCCCGCCAGTCCATGCTCCGGACTAAACAGTGCCACCAACTTCACACCCGGCGCCTTAAACAACACGTCCACCGTGCTCCGCCCCTGCGCGTCCAGGCCGGTGTGGTTGGTAATTAATCCCACGCGCTTTCCGCGCAGCGCCGCGAACTTCTGCGCCTCCAGCATGTCCAACCCAACTTGCACCAGCGCGCCGTGCGACGACTTCTTCGTATGTTTGGTGGTAGTTGTCGCGTCCGCGCCACCAGCAAACAGCAGCGCCCCCCCAAATAAAAGCGCCATCCCCACCGACAACACTACTGCACCACGATCGCCTAGCTTCGCTACATTCATCGTCCCTCTCTCGTCCCGCTGCTCAATGATATTCTGGAACGCCTCACGTCAACCGTCGTTGTGAGCCGAAAGTGCTCGTGCTATATACAAAAGTGGGATCCAATCATATTTCGGAAGATCGACACTCGATGAAAGCACGCCGTTGGCGCTTGCTGCTGATTCCCTTCTCGATCGCCCTAATCGCTATGGTCAACACTGTGCACAGTCAGAGCAACGCCGCGCCACAAACGCCATCCACTTCAAAAACCGCGCACGCAAAATATCACGCAGCCAGCCCGGGGCATGATTCCGCCTCCGCTCACGCCGCCGCGCAAAAATGGGCGGAAGCCACCTTGCGCGAAATGTCCGTCGACGAAAAAATCGGCCAGCTCATCTTCGCCACTTATCACGGCAGCTTCACGCCACGCGACGCTGCCGCCTACCGCAACATGATGCACGCCGTCACCGACCTCCACGTCGGCGGCTTCATCAACATCACCCAAGGCTCTCCGCTCGGCATCATTAAGAGCCAGGTCTACCCAACCGCCGTCCTCACCAATCAGCTTCAAGCGAAATCCAAACTTCCGCTGCTCATCGGCGCCGACTTCGAACGCGGCACCGGCATGCGCCTCGACGAAGGCACCTCCTTCCCCACCGCCATGGCCCTCGCTGCCGCCGGTGACCCGCAAGATGCCTACACCATGGGCAAAATCACCGCGCTCGAAGCCCGCGAGGTCGGCATCCAATGGATTTACGCGCCCGACGCCGACGTCAACAACAATCCCGGCAATCCCATCATCAACACGCGTTCTTTCGGCGAAGATCCCGCCAAGGTCGCGGAGTTCGTCACCGCCTTCGTTCAGGGCGTAGAGGAGAATGGCGGCCTGGCCACCGCCAAACATTTTCCCGGCCATGGCGATACCGCCGCCGATTCGCACATCGATCTTCCAGTGATCCGCGCCGACCGCGACCGCCTGGAAAAACTCGAACTCGTTCCCTTCCGCGCCGCCATCGCCGCAGGAGCCAGCAGCGTCATGACCGGCCACCTTTCCGTGCCCGCGCTCGAACCCGACGCCAACACTCCCGCCACGCTCTCGCAAAATATTTTGACGGGCGTGCTGCGCAATGAGCTTCACTTCGAAGGTTTGGTCGTCACCGACGCCATGGATATGGGAGGCATCACCACGCGTTTCGCACCCGGCGAAGCCGCCATTCGCGCCGTCCTCGCAGGCGCCGACGCCTTGCTCATGCCGCCAGTGCCGGACGCCGCATTCGAAGCGCTACAACAAGCCGTAAAGTCCGGCAGAATTTCGCGCGACCGCCTCGACGCTTCCGTCCGCAGAATCCTGCTAGCCAAAGCTCGCTTGGGCCTGAACAAAAATCGCCTCGTGGATCTCGACGCCATCAACGAACGTTTCGGGACGATCGCCAGCCAAAACGACGCGCAAAAAATTTCTGATCGCGGCGTAACGTTGCTCCGCGACAACAATCATCTCCTCCCGCTCGACGGCACCAAGCCATCCCGCGCCCTGCTGCTAGCCTTCTACGCCGACCCCGAGCCCTACCCCGGCGAAGATCTCGAGCGTGAACTCCGCACCCGCTTCGATTCCGTCACTACGCTCCGCGCCGATACGCGCTTCGTAAAAGCCGAAACGTTAAAACTCCCATCGCCCGACTCCTATGACGTCGCCATCCTCGCCCTCTTTGTCCGCGTCAGCGATCGCAAAGGCAACATCGACGTCCCCGCAGAACAGCAAATCGTAGCCGAGCAAATCTTCAAAATCGGCAAGCCGGTAATCACCGTAGGTTTTGGCAGCCCGTACTTAATCGAACGCTTTCCGCAAGCCAACACTTGGCTAGCCGCGTTCGGCATCAGCGACGTAGCGCAAATTTCCATCGCCCGCGCGCTCTTCGGAGAAATTCCCATCCGCGGCCGTGTTCCCGTCACCATTCCCGGTGGCGATCCGTCTGGCGAAATAAAAGCCGGCTCCGGCATCGAACTCCCCGCAAATCCCATGACCCTGCAACCCATGGACATTCGCGCCGAAGCCGTCCTGCAACCCGCCTACGACGTCCTCGAAAAAGCCATCGCCGCCAAAGCCTTTCCCGGTGCAACTCTAGCCATCGGCTATCGCGGCAAAGTCGCCATCCACGCCTTCGGCCATCTCTCCTACGACGCCAAGTCCCCCGCCACCGTTGCCAACACCATGTACGACATCGCCTCGCTCACCAAAGTCGTCGCCACCACCACCATCGTCGCAAAACTCGCGGAGGGCGATTTCCCAGTCCCCATCGATCTCGACGCCAAGGTCGAACGCTATCTACCCGAATGGACCGCCACATCCGAAAAAGGTTTAGCTGATTTATTTCACGAAAATCCCAATGAACTCGCCTGGCGCCACAAAGTAACCGTTCGCCATCTGCTCACTCACACCTCCGGCCTTCCCGCCTTCAAAGAATATTGGCGCACCTCCAAGAGCCGCGAAGAATCGTTGACCAGAATCTTCGCCGAGCCCCTCGAATACGAACCCGGCACCAAAGAAGTTTATTCAGACCTGGGAATTATTTTGCTCACCGAAATCATCGAGCGCCTCACCGGCAAACCGCTCGACACGCTCTCAAACTCCTTCATCTTTTCCCCGCTGGACATGAGAAACACCATGTATCGCCCGCCACAAAAACTCTGGCCCGCCATCGCGCCCACCGAATTCGACAATCAACTTCGCCACAAACTAATCCAAGGCGAAGTCCATGACGAAAATGCCTACGTCCTCGGCGGCGTCTCCGGCCACGCTGGCCTTTTCAGCACCGCACCCGATCTTGCCGCTTTCTGCCAGATGCTTCTCAACGGCGGCGTTTACGCCCACCATCGCATCCTCCGCCGCGCCACCGTCACGCTATTCACCAAGCCGCAAGAACTCTCAAATGGCACACGCACGCTAGGCTGGGCCATCCCCACCGAAGGGGGCAGCAGCGGCCACTATTTCTCCACCCACAGTTTCGGCCACACCGGCTTCACCGGCACGAGTATCTGGATCGATCCCGACCGCCAACTCTTCGTGGTCCTCCTGACCAATCGCGTCCACCCCACCCGCGAAAACACGCAAATCCAGCAAGTCCGCCCCGCCCTCCACGACGCCGTAATACAAGCCCTGGGCCTCGCGACGCTCGCCGCGCCAGCTAACCAACGCTGATCGCACCACATGTAGGCGCCGGTCTTTAGACCGGCCAACATCAGCCGCGAAGTACCGCATCAGAAATCTTCCACCCTTTGTTTTTTTCAACGGTAAAAACCTGCGCTGACCAACTCCAGCGCGGCTTGCTGCAGATCTGCTAGCTTGCCAAGGTCCCGCCAGTAATATTCATCTGCGCGAAAGCCTGCGATTGTTTCTCCCGCACCGGCCAGCCGCAAGTAGCAATCGATAATCGAGAAGACGCCGTCCTCTTTCATCAGCCCAAGCAGGCGGGGAGAAATAATGTGGACGCCGGTAAAGGCCAGCGGCTCGAGATGTGCCGCAGGGCACACAATTTCCGGCTCTTTGTCTTTTCCCGCTCGGCGTCCGCACAGCTTCATGTCATCGTTAAAGAAAAGTTGCCGGCTGCTCTCGCGCCGGTGCACGGCCAGAGTCGCCAACGCCCCACTCTCTCGATGCGCGTGCAGCATTTTGCTGAAATCGATGGTACTGATCACGTCGACGTTGTGCAGCAGAAATGGTTCATCCAGCCCTCCACTCAGCTTTCCCGATTTTTCCAGAAAAAACCAGCCAGCTTTTTTGAGCCCCCCGCCAGTGTCCAGCAACACCTCTTCGCGCGAGACTTCTATGCGCATTCCGAAATTGTCATGCGCCTTCAGAAACGCAACGATCTGTTCCGCGAAATGATGCGCGTTCACGATCGCCTCGCGAACACCGAACCCGCGCAAACGTAGCAACGTAATCTCCAGCAGCGCCCGCCCGTTCACCTCAACCAGCGCCTTCGGACGATCATCGGTCAGCGGACGCAAACGCGTGCCCAGTCCCGCCGCTAGCACCATCGCCTTCACAACACCACCTTCTTTGGGTGCCCCATCCTCGGGTTGTGAGGGTGGGTCTTGGGGTGGTACTTGGCCCTCATTTGCCCATCTTCTCCAACTCAATATGCCGCACCGCCACCTCGACGCCATTCATCGCGCGAAAATGCCGAGCTAATTGTTCCGCCAAAAATACCGAACGATGTTGCCCGCCGGTGCACCCGAACGACACCATCAAATTCTTGAAGCCGCGCTTACGGTAACTCGCCACGCTACCATCCACCAGCGACATCACGCCGGCCAAAAATTGGTGCACACTCTCCTGCTGATCCAGGTACTCCATCACCGGCGCATCTTTTCCCGTGAGCGCTTTGAAACGCTCTTCGCGCCCGGGATTGGGCAGGCTGCGCCCGTCAAAAATAAATCCGCCGCCGTGGCCGGTTTCATCCTTCGGCATCTCGCGATGAAACGAAAAACTAAAAATGCGAATCGCCAGTTTTTCCGCTTCGGTGGCTTCGTTCGCCACGCCTTGTAATTTTGGCGACGCCAGCAAGTCCCGGAACGCGCTCATCAGCGCCGGCAGCGCGATGGGCAACTCCGCATGATGCAGCAGCCAGCGCAGATTTTTCATCGCGTACGGCACGCTTTGCAGAAAATGCGTCTTGCGCTCGTAAAATCCCCGAAAACCGTAAGCGCCCATGGCCTGCATAAGCCGTACGTAAACGTACGCGTAGTAATACCGCAGGAACGCTTCGCGATCCGTCTTCACGTAACGCCCCAGCGCGTCCAGATAGTGATTCAGCAACTCCTGGCGCAGCTCCGGCGGCAAGTCCGCCTTGGCATCGAACAGCAGCGAAGCAATGTCATATTGCAGCGCGCCTTTGCGTCCGCCCTGGTAATCCACGAAGAAAGGCTGTCCGTCGCGCAGCATGATGTTTCGCGACTGAAAATCGCGATACATGAAATAGTCGCGGTCCGCTTCCATCAGGAAGTCGGTCAAACGGCTGAAATCATTTTCCAGCGCGTGTTCATTGAACGGCACGCCCGCCAGTCGCAAGAAATAATATTTGAAGTAATTCAGATCCCACGCCACGGACTGCCGGTCGAAGCTGCCAATGGGATAGCACGCGCTGTAGTCCAGATCGCACCCGGCCTCCACCTGAAACCGCGGCAGCATCGCGACCACTTTGCGATACGCTTCCACAACCGGTGCGGCAATCTGCTCGCCGTGCCGATTTTTTGCAAGAAACTGGAACAGGGTCGTATCGCCCAGATCCTCTTCAACGTACGCGCCATGGTCCAGATCTTCGCCGTAAATCTCTGGCACCGGCAGACCGTGCCTGCGAAAATGTTTCGAGAATTCCAGAAACGCGCGGTTTTCTTCGCGCACACCATACAAGACCCCGATCGCCGTGGCGCGTTCGTTCGAGAGCCGGATGATTTTCCGCCCCGAGCCACCCAGCTCGCCCTGCACCGGCTGCGCCTGCTGCGCCGGCGAGTGGAAGTGCGCCTCAAACAGCCTGTTCAGTACGTCCATTGACATAGCGTGACCGCAATTCCAGCAAATCCATTCGCAAACGCGGCGATTTTCCATCATAGCCGATTCGCTATAGCTTGCCCCAAAAGGAATCGAGCAGTTTCGCCGCAGATGTTAATGGTTTGTCGCCACAGGTCGTCGTTCCCCAGTACATGCCGCGGAATCGCCCTGCTGCACAGCTATAATTAAAGGATGCCCTCTCGGCCCGAGGTACATCGGCGGACGAAACAGCGGCGGACGGAAAAGCGTCAGACGGAACAGCGCCATCCCGCGTCGAAAAATCTCGATTCCATGACCGCGCTGCAAATCGCGCGTCTCATCAATCGCGAAGATCGCAAAGTCGCGGACGCCGTCGCGCGCGAATTGCCGTACATTGCCGCGGCAGTCGAAGCCGTCGTGCGCGCCATCCACGGAGGCGGTCGCCTGATCTACGTCGGCGCCGGCACCAGTGGCCGCCTCGCGCTTCTGGACGCCGTCGAGTTGCCTCCCACCTACGGAATCGCAACGAACGTCGTGATTGCCTTGATCGCTGGCGGGAAAAAAGCCGTTACCGGCGCCGTCGAAGGCGCCGAAGATTCCGCCGCCAACGCCGTGCGCGATCTTCGCGCGATCAAACTCCACCATCGCGACGTCGTCCTCGGCATCGCCGCAAGCGGCACCACTCCTTACGTTTTATCCGCGCTCCAGTTCGCGCGCCGCCGTCGCGCCGCGACCATCGCACTCACCGCCAATCGTCATTCGCCGCTGGCGAAACTTGCCAGCATCTCCATCGCGCCGGAGGTTGGCTGCGAGGTCGTTACCGGCTCGACGCGCATGAAAGCCGGCACCTCGCAAAAAATGGTCCTCAACATGCTCTCTACCGCCGCGATGGTGCGCCTGGGTCACACCTATGAAAACCTGATGATCGATCTAGTGATGAACAACAAGAAGCTTACAGGGCGCGGCGCGCGTATCCTGGCGGAGGCCAGTGGCGCCCCGCTGTCTTCAGCCGAACACGCTCTGCGTCAGTCGGGACACAACCTGCGCGTAGCTCTAGTAATGCTGAAGCAAGGAATCTCCGCCCCCGAAGCCAAACAAAAATTAAAACTAGCGAAAGGCCATCTCCGTCGCGCCATGACTCTATGAGTTTGTAGTGGCGGGTCTTCAGACCCGTGCCTTTGCTTTCCGCTCTAACTGCCATATGAGCGCACAAAAAATGCCACACGAATTCTAGAGGACAGGACACCGAAACAGCATGGACAAATTTCTAATCAAGGGCGGCAAGATCCTCAAAGGCCAAGTCGCCATCAGCGGAGCAAAAAACTCCGCGCTGCCAATCATGGCTGCCTCATTGCTCACCGCCGAACCTCTGCACGTCCACAACATTCCCAAGGTCCGCGACCTCGTCACCATGAGCAAGCTCCTCACCTTCATGCACGTCCACGTTTCCGTAAAAGAATTCCCCTCCAGCGATTACATCCTGCAAGCCACCAAGCTGAACGACGAAGTAGCCCCCTACGAGCTAGTAAAAACCATGCGCGCCTCCATCCTCACGCTGGGCCCGCTAATCGCCAGAGTAGGCGTAGCCCGCGTTTCCCTTCCCGGCGGCTGCGCCATCGGCGCAAGGCCCGTAGATCTTCATCTAACCGCCCTGGAAAAAATGGGCGCCGAAGTCGAAACGAAAGCCGGCTACATCGAAGCAAAGGTTCCCAACCACGGCCGCCTAAAAGGCGCCCACATCGTCTTCGACAAAATCACGGTAACCGGCACAGAAAATATTTTAATGGCCGCCGCCCTAGCCGACGGCGAATCCATCTTAGAAAACGCCGCGCGCGAACCCGAAGTCACCGACCTGGTCATCATGCTAAGAAAAATGGGCGCGCAAATCACCGGCGACGGCACCAGCGTCCTCAAAATTAAAGGCGTAAAAGAACTCCACGGCACCGACCACACCGTCATCCCAGACCGCATCGAAACCGGCACCTTTCTCGTCGCCGGCGCCATCACCGGCGGCGACCTCACCATCACCAACTGCGCCCCCGACCATCAAGGCGCCATCATCGCCAAACTAAATGAAGCCGGCGTCCCCGTAGAAGTCGTCAACGACACCACCCTGCACGTAAGCGGCGCAAAAAAACTAATTGCCTCGGACATGACCACCGAGGAGTACCCCGGCTTCGCCACCGACATGCAAGCGCAATACATGGCCCTAGCCACGCAAGCCCAAGGCAGCTCCATCATCACCGAAACCATCTTCGAAAACCGCTTCCTCCACGCCAGCGAAATGCTGCGCATGGGCGCCAATATCGCCATCGACAATCGCCGCGCGGTTGTCCGCGGCCCTGCAAAACTAACCGGCACGACCGTCCAAGCCAGCGACCTCCGCGCCAGCGCCGGCCTAGTTTTGGCCGCGCTCGTAGCCCAAGGCGAAACCATCATCGACCGCGTCTACCACATCGACCGCGGCTACGAACTAATCGTCGAGAAACTCCAAGACGTTGGCGCCGACATTGAACGCTTCCACGACCCCTCCTCATCAGCCGCCTAGTCACCGCCCGGAAGGGTTAGCTTGTCTCCGAGCAGCGACGGCATCCCCCGGGGAGGTTTCGCGAAAGGATGTGAAAACAAAGGAACTTAAAGTACCTTTGTTTTCACATCCTTCTGCAAGTGTTCATTCTGAACGAGTTGCGGGCGTTTTTTGTTGGCTAGTTGGTTACGCCCCCACGCACCTCGCTAGGATGGAACTCCTTTCCCTTTGGTCGTCGACAAGCGCGACTTGTGGCTCGCGCTTAACTCGATTCCAGTAACTAGAGGGATAGGGTACGCCCTGGGAACGCTAGGATCAATTGTGGTGGCGGACGGTTTTGGTACAGTCCTGGTACACTGGCCGCATCGTCATCGGTCTCAATTACAAAGCCCTCGCTACACCAAAGCGCTACCTGGGGCACCCGCATCATCGACCATATAGTGCCGCCCAATTCGCGCATCTTTGCTATAATTCCCTGCGAAGGAACCTCCCATGAAGCGGCAAGAGCACCTCGCAGAAGTCGAGGAAGTGGCCATTCGGGTTCGCGTCGAGAATCTGAAGAATGGCCGCTATCTGGGTACCAGCCCGGATGTTCCGGGATTGGTGGCCGAAGGCCGCAGCGTCGCCGAAACGGTCGAAATCGCTCAAGGTCTCGCTAGAAAAATCGTGGAATCTTGTCGGGAACACGGCGATCCCCTCCCCCCTGTATTCCGGAGCAAGGTTCGGTCGAAGCGCGAATTTCTGGTCCCTGTTTCTGTCTCTTAAATGGGACGCCTCGCAGGATTTTCCTACAGGGAAGTTGCCCGCCGTCTCAGAACGTTTGGTTTCCAATTCGATCGTTCCGGTGCCGGCAGCCACGAAGTCTGACGCCATTCCCAAACGGGTAGAAAGGTCACCCTTCCTCACCATTCCGGAGACATGGCGGAGGGCACGCTCCGCGCGATTCTCCGCGAAGCTGGAATTAACGTAAACGACTTTATCAAGGCTTGAGCTGCGACAGTGTTCTCTTTGCTCGGCACTTCTAAACATTCAGTTTGTCCCCGTCGCCCCGATAGTGACTGGAGATTTTCAGAATGGAAACCTGGGGACAGAAACCTGGAAACCTGGGGACAGACGGGACGTTTTCTGCTAGTTTCGACTCGAGCGATGCGCAAAAACTCGGTAACGTCCCGTCTGTCCCCGGCTTTCAGGCCAAGCTGTTACGAAGAGGGCGAAATGACGGAATTTCTCCTGCTCGCTATGGCGCTGTTGCTGCTGAGATACGGTTCCGCTCTTAGAAACTAAGGAGACTTCATGAAAATTACCGTAACCGTACCAGGATTTGTGACAGAGGAGAACGTTCAAGAGGCTTTGAAACGATGCAAGTTGAAAAACATGTCGCCTAACGCGGGTAGCATCGCTGGTATGGCTATCGGCCTGAGCTTGCAGGAACCGGGCTTTCTAGAACAATTGAGCAAGGATGCGGCAGTACTGTCTCCGGACCCGAGCGCACCGTCATTACCGCAGGAGCAGCTGGATTTTATTAAAGCTGACGCTGCTTCACGTGGGATGGATGCAAGCGAGTTCATGAAGGAGTTCATGAAATCTGCTCCGGGCATGATGAAACTTATGAGCCAACATCCCATAAAAGAAATATCAGTCACATTGGATAGCGGCGAGTGAAGCAGTAAAGAAATAAGCGGAACCGCCCGGTGTTGGCCCTCCGCGTCTCTGAGACTAAACGCAATGTTCATTGTGCCTGAGGCTCGCACCGCGATTCTGCGTACCGCTTTGGCAGCCGCAGTTTCCACCGCGTGCATCGTCGGTGCAATCCGCACGAATCGCCGCTGGATTCGCATTCCCCTTATAATTGCAGCCGTCCCACTCACCTTGTTTGTTTTGTTCGGGATATTTTTCGTTTCCCTAATCATGCAACACGGACCGCGTTGAGATATGCCGGGTCACTTCCACTTATTCCGCCACAATAATTTCCAAATCGTCACAAATTCCTGAATCATGCGAGGTGTGGGCAAATCCGTTGACACCAACTGGCCTAAGCTCTTTCTGTATTCGGCTTCCACACTCGAATGCGCTAAATGCGCGAGCCCGTGGCGAAGTTTGTCCACCTCTTCTTTCGTCATCGGCATGTTGGCTGGCGTCGTCACCGGAATCTCCTTCCGGCAGAGGCGGGAGAAATGTTGTGCCACGATGGGGCGACGCCGTCAAGGCTTGAAGGTGGGCGGGATATCACCGATGGCGATAAGAACTCCGAGGGTGAACAACACTATTCCGAACAAGCCGAACGCGAATCGAGTTCTTAGAGGCATCGGCCTGCTCGTCGTGAGTTTGGTCAATGGAAACGGCATCACTCCGCGCCAAGCGTAGAACATCAGAAACAAACTCACCCCAATCGAGAGATACACGGTTAGCATTGAGAGAGTCTAACGAAGGTCGCCCGCACAAGCCACCACACCGAGAAGCGGCGGTTCTCCTCAGTTCTTGAAATTAGATTCTGTTTGGACCAGGTCGCCGTCTTCAATCATCCCGTCAATCTCGGCACGCTCTTCCCCTTCGAGGGATTCGTACGTACGGCCACCGAAGTAAGCAAAGTCCAAATAATTCTTTACGGAGTGAACCAGACCGAGTTCCGTTAACTTCTCAAGCACGCAATCGCTCATTAGTGCACCACCGGCTTCGGTTCGGTGTCATTCACAATATTTTCCGGCTTGTTTTCACGGGCGTAAAAAGCTTGTTCTCCTAAGAGTTCCTCCATGGTCCTGCACGCCGTGGTGAAACAGGGAAGGTAGTTCCGGTGCCCCACCAATAAAAATAAAATCGTTACGAGTTGATATAAAGATTTGTCATCAAGCTGACTCGCGTCAAACTCGAAACGCAGCAGCCTGTCGTACAACATTTCTCGAACTCTGGAACCGGGGGACAGACGGGACGTTTTCTAGCGTCTATGTCGGCGACAAACACCGTGTGTGCCAGAAAATAATTGAGCTAGAAGCAGCCTCACGGCCTTAGTGCTTTTCTACTATGTCCCTCCGCCCAGGCCGTGATTAAAGTCTTCCCACATTCGTAACTAAGCTGCTCCCACACCTCGGAGGCAACAATGTCCGCCGCAACCACCACCTTCCCCGCCGACGCTCGCACCGCCGTCTCCGTCAGTTGGCGCCGCCGCGTCATGGCCATCGCTCTAATGCTCGGCATCGCCGGCTTCTTCTGGATCGACTCCCGCTACCCCGCCCTGCTCCGAAAATACCACTCCGGCGCGCACGTAAAAGCCTCCGGCGCCATCACCTTCGACGCCCTCTACCCCGTCGACAAGACCATGCCGCTAACCCAACGCGTCTGGCGCACTTCCCTCAACTGGCTCGCCGCCAACAAAATCGGCATGACCTTCGGCTTCGTCTTCGGCGCCGCCGCCCTCACCTTTCTCTCCACCCTCCGCCCGCCACGCACTCGCTTCCCGCAACTCAACGCCCTGATCGGCGCGCTCGCCGGCATGCCCTTAGGCGTCTGCGCCAACTGCGTTGCCCCCATCGGCCGCGGCTTCTACGCCAGCGGAATGAGCACCGAATCCGTCCTCGCAGCCATGATCAGTTCCCCAACTCTAAACGTAGTCGTTCTGGCCATGACCTTCGCGCTCTTCCCGCTTCCCATCGCCTTGCTGAAGCTCGCCACCGTCCTGTTCATGCTTTTCGTTTTCGCCCCATTCGTTGCCGCGCGCTATCCGGCTCCAGAAGTTTCCATCAACTGCCCCATCAACATTCCCGTAAACGAAACCTGGGGCCACGCCTTCATCGCCGCGGTAAAATCCTACGCACAAAATTTCTGGTACATCGCCAAGGTAGGAATCCCCTTGATGCTGCTGGCCGCGCTGCTAGGCGCGTTGGCCATCGAAATCGTCCCGCAGCAAGCCCTGACCAGCCCGGCCAGCCTGTTCGGCATAATCGCCGTCTGCCTGATCGGCGCGTTCCTCCCCGTCCCCATGGCCTTCGACGTAGTCATCGCCTACATCGCCATGACCCACGGCGTTCCCCTCCCCTACGTTGTCGCCGTCCTATGCACCCTCGGCATTTACAGCGTCTACTCCTTCTCGGTCATCGGCAAAACCATCTCCTGGAAACTAGCCACCGCCACTTACGCCGCCGTAGCCGCCCTCGGCCTGGCAGCCGCCACCGTAGCCCGCTTCCTGTCTTAATGGGACAGTCCCTCCGTCGACCGCGGGCATGGAAAATCCCCGAAACCTGGAAACCTGGGGACAGACGGGACGTTTTCTGCTGGTTTAGACTTGAGCGATGCGCAAAAACTCGGTTATACGTCTGCCCCCGGCTTTCTGGGGAGATTGCCCGAGCCTCAATTCGAGCGGCGGGGTCGCCCGAGCAGGCTCCATCTTTCTATGTGTTGGCGATAGTAATGCGACGAGCTGGCAGTACCCAGGCTCTCCGTTTCTTGCGGGTTGAAGGTTGTTTGGCGGAAATCTATTAGCTCCTTAGGCAGAATCAGAAAGCGGCCATCCGGTAGTTTCCACGCGCAGATATCAAACCGGGCGGCTGGCTGACGAATACTAAGGTAGGTGTCTTTGAGTTTGTTTTTCCCTACGTCGTGCCAGCAGGCATTCCGTTGCAGACAAAGCTTCCCGTTTATGTAAGCACTCCGCGGCGTAAGCGGTGCTACGGCAAAGCCGCGCTTTTGCGCTTCCACAAAAAACTCCGCCATTTCTTTCTTACGGCGCTCCAGGCGGCAAATGGCGTGCCGCGATCTCCCGTCGGCGAAACCCATTTGCAGAGCTAGTTGACGCACGCGCTCCCGCGTCAACCCGATGCGTCTGGCAATTTCGGCATGGGTGATGCAATTCCGTTGCAATATGGCACGGATCAGTTTTCCCTTTCTGTGAACAACGGAACGCGAGTGGAGCGTAAAACCGCGTTGGTGAAGTTGGAACCGGCAAGTTTGGCAGTAACGCATGGAGTTTGGCATGGCTTATTCATCCAGATTGTAACATAACAATACCTACATCTCATAAATCCGCTGGAGACTGGCCGAGGGGGGCGAGTGACAGGCGCGACCGCGCTAGCCGCGCCGGCCTGGCCCCCAGTTCTAAAGCAATCCGCCCAAAAGTTTGTTACAATGCGCCACCAGAATTTTGGGCCGCGCGACCACCCATCGCGCCGCGGAGGACACCCATGGCGAACACGCAACTTCTCGACCTGATCGACGCAGCCATCGCGAAAAAAAATCTTCTGCATCACCCGTTCTACCAGGACTGGCAAGCCGGCAAACTCAGCAAGCAAGCCCTGCAACTCTACGCCGCCCAGTACTACCGCCATGTGGAAGCTTTCCCGAAGCACCTGCGCGTTCTGGCCGCACGCACCGAGGGTCCCATCCGCCAAATTGTGGAAGAAAATCTCGCCGAAGAAGAAAATCCCGCCGCCTCGCATCCCAAGCTCTGGCGCGATTTCGCCGCCGCCCTCGGTGTGGCCGAAGACGACATCACCTGCTGCCCCGCCCTGCCGGGCACGCAAAACGTAGTACAAACGTTCCGCGAGATTTGCGGCGACCGCACCGTCCCGGAAGCCGTGGCCGCCCTGTATGCCTACGAAGCTCAAGTCCCCGAAATCGCCACCACGAAAATTGACGGCCTGAGAAATTTCTACAACATCACCAAACCCGAATCTCTGGCGTATTTCGAAGTCCACGAAGAAGCCGACAAAGCCCACCGCGCCGCCTGGCGCAATTGGCTGGCGGAAAACGCCACCGAAGATCACGCCGAAATTCTGGCCACCACGAACGAAGCTCTGGACGCCCTCTGGGGCGCTCTCGACGCCGTGCACCAAACCAAGTCCTGCGCCGCCCACTAGCCGCAGAGTTCTACGTCTTAAATCAAAAGGCCCGGCAAACTTCGCCGGGCCTTTTTGTTTTGTGCATCAGTTTGAGAGAACCTCGATTACTCGCCGTTGCCGGAGTGTTCACCGGAACCACCGTCGTGTCCTGCCGTGGTGGCTTCCTGCTCGGAGTGTTCGCCGCCGTGGCCATGTTGCGAAGCGCCGCCATCGCCGCCCGTCGCACCACTCGCCGCGCCCGCCGCCTTCTGCTGCTTCTCGCGCGCTTCCTTAATTAACGCTTTGCGCGAGAGCCGCACTTTGTTGCCTTCGATGGAGAGCACCTTGACCAGCACCTGGTCGCCAAGTTTCAACTCATCGCGAACGTCGCGAATGCGATGCTCGGAAATTTCGCTGATGTGCAGCAAGCCATCGGTTCCGGGGAAGAGTTCCACGAACGCGCCGAATTCCGCGAGCCGCACAACTTTGCCCAGATACGTCTTGCCGATTTCCGCGCTGGCCGTAACGTCGCGCACCATCTGCAACGCCGCGTCCCCGCCGGCTCCGCTGGTCGAGAAAATATGCACCGTGCCGTCTTCCAGCACGTCGATCTTCACGCCCGTCTGCTCGATAATGGACTTGATCTTCTTTCCGCCCGGCCCGATCAAATCGCGGATCTTGTCCTGCGGAATGCTCAGCTTGTACAACCGCGGAGCGTACGAAGAAATCTGTCCGCGACCCGTGCTGAGCGTCTTCTCCATGGTGTCCAGAATCTGGAAACGGGCTTTCTTGGCCTGCGCCAAAGCCTCGCGCATCATGCCGATGCTGACGCCAAGCACCTTGATATCCATCTGTAACGCGGTAATTCCTTCGCGCGTTCCGGCAACTTTAAAATCCATATCGCCGTAATGATCTTCCGCGCCCGCGATGTCCGTCAGGATCGAATACTTCTTCTCATCCTCGACCACCAAGCCCATCGCGATACCCGCGCAAGGCGCCTTGAGCGGCACGCCGGCATCCATCAAAGCAAGCGAACCGCCGCAAACCGTCGCCATCGACGACGATCCGTTCGATTCCAGAATGTCCGAAACCAGACGCATCGCGTACGGGAACGATTCGTTCGACGGCAGCAAATTCATCAGCGCCCGCTCCGCCAGCGCGCCGTGACCAATCTCACGCCGCCCCGGTCCACGCAGGAACTTCACTTCGCCAACGCTGAACGGTGGGAAATTGTAGTGCAGCATGAAGCGCTTGAACTGGTCGTGCTCGAATAGCAAATCCAGCCGCTGCATATCCTCCTTGGTTCCCAGCGTGAGAGTCGCCAAAGCCTGCGTCTCGCCTCGAGTAAACAACGCCGAACCGTGCACGCGCGGCAGCAAACCAACTTCGCACCAGATGTAGCGAATCTCGTCAAACGCCCGGCCATCCGGACGCCGCCGCTTATTCAACACATCGTCGCGGAAAATCGTCTCGCGCAATTTTTCAAACGCGCGCTTGGCCAGCTTCAGCTTCTCTTCATCCTCTTCCGGAATAGAAGCCTTCAGCTCGGCCTTGATGGCATCCACAAGCTCGTAGCTTTCTTTCTTCGGATGCTTCTGCGTGTCCAGCGCGTCGTGCAGCTTCGCGCCCCACTTCTTGTCGATTTCCTTGTACAGCGCCTCGTCGAACGGCAGCGGCGCCACGGTCACTTTCTTGGGATTCACCTTGGCGTGCAGCTCTTTGATCGCGCCAACGATCTTCTTGATCTGCGCGTGACCAAATTCCAGCGCCTCCACCACCGACTCTTCCGATACTTCCAGCGCGCCAGACTCCACCATCACGATCGCCGTGTCCGTTCCGGCAATCACGATGTTCAACGTGCTCTTCTTCTGTTCAGTGACGGTCGGATTCGCCACCAGCTTCCCTTCCAGCATCCCGACGCGCACGCAAGCGATCGGCGTGGTAAACGGAAGGTCCGAGCAATACGCCGCCGCCGAAGCGCCGGTCACCGCAATCACGTCCGGATCGTTGTCGCTGTCCGCGGACAGCACCATGGCCACAACCTGCGTCTCATTCCGCCAGGACTCGGGGAACAGCGGCCGCATCGGCCGGTCGATCAATCGCGAGGTCAAAACTTCCTTCTCCGAAGGCCGCCCTTCGCGTTTAAAAAATCCTCCGGGAATCTTTCCCGCGGAATACGTATTCTCGCGATAGTCCACGGTCAACGGCAAGAAGTCGCGGTCATTCATGGTCGTCGCCATGCACGCGGTGGTCAGCACCACGGTATCGCCGTAACGCGCCACAATCGCGCCATTCGCCTGTTTCGCGATTTTCCCCGTCTCTAGAATCAGCGGGCGTCCGCCCACCTCCACGGTTACGGAATGCGGTACTGGAATTGAATTTTTGTCAGCCATTAGATATTTCCTTTGGCTCCGCGTTCACGCGGAGCAGGTGTGCAGGTAGGCCAGCCGCCCAGCGGCGCGCCCACCACGTACTTCTGTAGCTTTGCCTTTGAAGAAGAGAGGAGAAAATCCAGCAGGTCTTTTACCGAAAGCCACGCCGGAACAACTACGCCACGAGAGCCTGCGCCCAAACTTCGACTGCGTGCTCTTTAGCAATTGTGATTGTGCGGTAACGCAAAAAAACCGGCTCGATGAACTCCACGCGCTTCGAGGGCCGGTTACTTGCGCAAACTAAGACGATCAACAATCTCGCGGTACCTTACCGGGTCGCGGCGGTTAAGATAGTCCAGCAAACGCCGCCGCTTGTTCACCATCATGATCAAGCCGCGCCGTGAGGCATGGTCCTTCACGTGGGACTTGAGATGCGATGTCAGATAGCTGATCCGCTCGCTCAAAAGCGCTATTTGCACTTCCGGCGAGCCCGTGTCTTTCACATGGGCCCGGAATTGTTCGATCAACACTGATTTCGTTGCGCTCAAGTGCCCGTCTCCGTCGTTTCCCTGATTTTTTTCTTTTCTCTTCGACTAACCAAGGCTAACACAATTCTTACAAATGTGTAAAGAACCGTAAGTCAAGAGTCCCGGCTCGACTCACCACCTCGTCGCCCACTCGGGCGGCGCTTTTGACTCGGGTTTGTTAGGGTTCAAGTCAGCAAGGAGGTTTTCGCTTATCAGACAATTGCTACCTATTTCGCCGGCAAATATCCTTCCATCCCGTGCAAATACGAGTCTCCCTTGCTGATCCCAATCCACCCAACTCGCGCGTTCAATGGTATTCATGGCGAGCGATTTTACGTTTCGCACCGCAAACTCCTCTGAATAGTCGAGCCGTTCAATCGACCGTGTAAGTCGGATCACGTGCTCGCGTTCCGGGCCAAGTTTCTCTCGGATTTCCGGACGCACCGTACGATACATTTGCGGGTAACCGCGATACTCGGTCTCCCATCTTTGCTTTTGGACCCAGCCGTCTCGCTCAAGCCGCAGTGAATAAATCGGGTCATCTTCGCCCTGCGCATTCGGGTTGGCTTTCACCAGCAAACCATGCGGCTTATGTTTCTGGTGCGCCTTGGCAACCTCGGGCTTATGATTCAGCAACACAACTCGGCCATTCTTAAAGCTGCCGCCACCATGCCAGCAGTCTCCCTTGGGCCACAGCGCCAGCGCCGTCAAATAAGGCGGCTTGCTAATCGCCGTCCAAGCGTAGGTGTATTCCGCGTCTTTCTGGCTAACTGCCGTAATTTTCTGAGCGAAATAAATCAGCAGGGAGCCGTCCGGCGACAGATCGGAACGTCGTTCGTAGATTCTTCCGCGGAACCAATGCCCTGCTTCAAACTCATCCAAGCGTGTGTCCCAGCTAATGAGCTGTACCCATCCCGAAGGTCCACGACGAAAAATAATCGCCTTGGGCGCCTTCCGGGCAAATATCATAACAAGGCGCGCCGGTACGTAGCCCTTCTCACCTTTTCGAGTTACTTTCACATTCTGCATGTATACCGCCTAGAATAACCGAGAATCCGGCCTACTCACCCGCTTTGCGCGCCATAGCTTCGTCAGCTAGACTAGCCTCGCGTACAAAGAGGTGTTCCAAATGAGGATTCTCGCCATACTGCTTGCCGTCTGCGTTCTGGCTGTTGGGGTATTGGCCGGCGTGCATGCCGCTCAAGAAAAAGGCCCTCGCCCGAGTCCCGCCGCAACCGCGTCCTGCGATCTCCGCGGCGGCAAAACGCTTACCGTCAACTACTCCAGTCCGCGCGCCAAAGGCCGCAAAATCTTCGGCGCACTGGTTCCTTACGGCGAAGTCTGGCGCGCGGGAGCCAACGAAGCCACCACCTTCGTCACCGACGCCGACCTGAACGTGGGCGGCAAAACCATTCCCGCCGGCAGCTACACGCTCTTCACCATTCCGGACAAGGATAAATGGACGCTAATCATCAGCAAGAAAACCGGCGAGTGGGGCACGCCCTATCCCGGCGCCGACAGCGACTTCGCGCGCATCGACATGACCGTCTCAACGCTCCCGTCCTCCCTGGAAAATTTCACCATCGCCTTCGACAAAAATTCCAACGGCTGCATCATGCGCCTGGATTGGGAAACCACCCGCGCCTCCATCGCCATCAAGCTGTAGTTTTGGCCGTTGACTTTGTAGCGGCCGCCTTCTGAGGCGGTCGCCTTTTGCCGCGCCACCCGGCCTCTTCAGTTATCGATATATAATCTAATTGTGCATAGGCCGGTTAAATTCAAAAAAGCCATTCGTCTGTCCCGGCTTGCTTACCAAGGAATGGGCGTCTATTTTGTAACAGTCTGTTGTCACGAACGGAAAAGGGTGTTTGCCAGTCCGGCGCGCTGCCAATGGCTGATGGACATCTTCCCCGGCGAGTCCGCCGTATGCGATTTTACGGTCCACGCCTACTGCATTATGCCGGACCATTTTCATTTCCTGGCCGAAGGTGTTAGCAGCACGAGCGACGTTCTCGGTTTCGTTAAAAGCTTCAAAATCAAATCCAGTCGGCTTTACGACAGGGAAACTTCTCAGGTGCTTTGGCAGAAGCGATATTTCGACCACATCTTGCGCTCTGGCGAATCGCTCGAATCGGTGGCTTGGTATATCTGGATGAATCCGGTGCGTGCGGGGTTGTCATCGAGCCTTGGAGAATATCCATTTGCGGGATCGTTCACCGGATTGATGGATCGGATGGTTCCGCACACCAATACGTGGACGCCGCCTTGGAGGCTCACAAAGGCGACCGCCTCAGAAGGCGGCCGCTACAAAACCTAGCTATCGACCGCGCTTCAATTGCGTAGTGCCGCGATCCACCAGCATCACTGCTGCGATGATGATCGCCGTGGCCAGCAACACGTTTAACGTGACCTTTTCTCCGGCAAACCACCAGCCCAGCAGCACCGCCACGATGGGATTTACGTACGTGTGCGTGGCCACCAGCGTGGGCGAAAAATGCTCCAGCAGCCAGTTGTAAGCCGTAAACGCAATCACCGAGCCGAACACAATCAGAAATGCCAGCGCCCACCAGGAGCGCGCCGAAACCGCCGCAAGCGAAAACCCGCGATACTCGCCAAACGCCGTTCCAGCAGTTAAAAGCAGTACCGACCCGAAAAGCAGCGACAGCGCCGAAAGCAGCAGCGGGCTTCCCGACAATTTCGAACTCCGCGAATACACAATCCCCGCGGCCCAAGAAATCGCGCTAAACAAAATAGCAATCCCGCCCCAGGCCATCCCGGGCGTGGAAGCCAGCAAGCTTCTGCCGAGCAGCAACCCCACGCCCGCAAGACCTAGAAAAACTCCGGCAAGCAGCGTAGCGTTCACGCGCCACTTCCATTCCGCCAGCGAAAAAAGCGCGAACACGATAATCGGTTCAATGGCAAACAGCAGCGCCGCCAGCCCGGAAGGCACATGCGTTTCCGCCCAATGCAGCGAGCCATGCCCGAACAAAAAGAACAGCGCGCCAATCACCACGCTGGCGCGAATCTGCGCCAGCGTCGGGCGCAACTTCTTGGCCGCGCACCAAGCCAGCAAAATCAGGCCCGCGCACAAGTGCCGCATTCCCGCGGTGTACAACGGCGGAATCGTCTCCACGGCATAACGAATGGCCAAATACGTGGAACCCCAAACCAGATAAAGCGCGGCAAACGCCGCGACCACCGCCAAGCGGTTGGGACGCACGACCGCAGCCGCATCGCTTTTTGTGTTCTGCGCCGTCACCGCTGAAGCCGCGCGGACCTCCCCGATCGTTTGCTCCACAACACTCATCGCTCCAGCGTATTCGGCCGCCCACAGCTATTCCAGCGCCAAAATGGTCTTGTATTGGAGAGGTTATGTAGGTGCCGGACTTTCAGTCCGGCCCGCATCAACTACGTAGATAGCTTGGCAAGACGGAGACCATTACTTCCGGACAGCCCATGCGAGCCCGTCGACTCCTCGCCCGGTGGGAATCTTGCCCACGATCGCCAGCGTCTTGAGGTCGATCACCGCGATGAAATTGTCGCGACTGGCCGCGACAAACGCGCGCGAACCGTCGAGATCCAGCAATATTCCCGCGACTCCCGAGCCGACTTTAAGGCGTTTGATTTCCTTTCGCGCGTGCGCATCCAGCACCACCAAATCGCCGGTGCCAAGATCCGAAATTAGCACCAGCGCGCCGTCTGGAGAAAATTTCAGCCGGTTGGCAAACTTGGTCTTCACATCGAGCGTGGCTACCACCGCGCGGCTGGTCAGATCGATAATCGAAATCGTGCCATCGTGCGAATTCGCCGCCCACAGTTCTTTGCCGTCTGGAGACACGTCAAAGCCTTCCGGCCCTTTGCCGACCGCGACGCGCGTCTGCCGCCATCCGGAAGCATCGGCATTCTTGTCTCGATCGAAAATACTGATGGCATCGGAATTCACGTCGGAAGCAAAAATGCGGTTGGCATCCGGCGCCACCACCAGCATATGGGTGCGATTTTCGCCGACGCCCAGAATCCAATCGACTTTATCCGTCGCGGGATCGTAACGACCAAGCGCTTTGCTGCCCTCGGCGGTGAAATAAATTTTACCCCCCACGTTTTCGATGCCGTGCGGAGCCAGCAGTGCGCCGAGTTCCACCGCAGGGCGCGCCTGCAACGTCACCAGGTCCACAACCGACAATGTGTGCAGCGGCGTGCCGAACGCCCCGTAATTGGTGATATACGCCGTCTTGCCATCGGAGGACGCTGCAACCTCGTGCGGATCGGCGCCGGCAGCAACGCGCCCAACAATCTTAAACGTGACCGGATCCGCCACCGCCAACATCGAATCGTCTTTTTCAAGTATCAGGAGCGCAGGCGAGGGAGCTTGCGCAGCGCGCGGCGGAGCGGAGTGGAGCGTGATGGCGAATACGAAAGCGAACAACATCGCGAACGGCACGAGACCATTGAGCGCCAAATCAACGGGCAGGAGCTTCCGCCGATAATTCTGTGGTACTAACGGAGTCATGAATATATCCTCCGCGGGCCATCGTACCCCGTTAACCACCACCGGAAAAGTCCAAGTTAGTCGCTTCTGCGGCGCACCAGGGCCAAAAATTCATCGCGGGTCTGCTTGTTGTGGCGGAAGGCGCCGAGCATCGCGCTGGTGACGGCTTTGCTGTGCTGTTTTTCCACGCCGCGCATTTGCATGCACAGGTGGCGCGCTTCAACGATCACGCCCACGCCCTGCGGATCGATTTTTTCTTCGATGGCTTGCGCGATCTGGCTAGTCAGGCGCTCTTGAATCTGCATGCGGCGCGCAAACATATTTACCAGGCGCGCCACTTTGCTCAAGCCGATCACCTTCTTGTTCGGTAGATACGCGATGTGTACTTTTCCAAAAAATGGCAACAGGTGGTGCTCGCACATGCTGAAAAATTCGATGTCCTTTACAATCACCATTTCATCGTAGGCCACACTGAAAGTGGCTCCGTTGAGCAACTGATCGACATTTTCCTGATACCCGCTGGTGAGGAAGCGTAGCGCCTTTTCAAAGCGCTCTGGAGTCTTGCGCAAACCTTCGCGATCCGGATCCTCGCCGAGTTTCACAATCATTTTGCGGACCAGGTCGGCGATGGACTCGTCCCCCGCTGCAGCGGCGCTTTCGTGCAACAACAATTCTTCGATTGGCTTGTTCACGGTTGGCCTCCCTCGGTGTTGTCCCCGGCGTACTCAAAACTGTTGTTGCCCGTCTCATCGACGCGGATGCGTTCGAGTTTCGCGACCGGGAAAGTTTTCAGGCGCCGAAAAATGTCGATGCACAGATTTTCGGTGGTCGGCACCACGTTGCGAAACGCCGGGACGTCTTGGTTAAACGATTTGTGGTCGTAATCGTTGAGCACCTGGCGCTCCACAAACGCATCGAGGTCTGCGAGATTGGCGATCATGCCGGTCGCCGGGTCCACGGGACCAGACACGGTGACCTCTAAAATATAATTATGCCCGTGGCCGTGCGGATTGTTGCATTTGCCATAAATTTCGTGGTTTGCGGCTTCGCTCAAACTGGCATTGTGCAGGCGATGCGACGCCGAAAAGCGATAGCGCCGCCCCAGTTCCACTTTGATTCCGGGATCCACGCTACTGGTGTTGTTCGCGAGCGCCATCACTTCCCTGCCTTCCGCGAAGGCGCGTGACCGTTGGATGCTGCCGCGCGGTAACAATCCGCAAAAAGATCCGCCGACTCATACAGGCGCACGCGATGCAATTTCCCAGCGGGAATTTTCGGCTCCAGCAAATTCCAGATCACCAACGCAATGTTTTCGCAGGTGGGAATTTTCCCCGCCAGCTCCGGCACTTCCACGTTCAAATTGCGGTGGTCCATGCGCTGCATGATTTCGCGGTCCAGCAACTCTTTCAAATCTTTTAAATCGAGAACCATTCCGGTGATCGGGCTCGGATCGCCCTCAACGGTAACCTCGAGGGTGTAGTTATGTCCGTGGCCGTGCGGATTGTTGCATTTTCCGAAGACGCGGCGATTCTCCTCCGGCGACAAATTCGGATTGTCGTAGCGATGCGAAGCGGAAAACTCGATTTTGCGTGTCAGCAGTACCATAATATTTAAATATTTTCAGCCGAGTTTGCCGGCCGGATCGACCGCCACTTCTCTCCCCTTCCACACCAGTTTGCCCTTGGCGTGGGCGCGGTACGAAGCCATGAGTACCCCCGCGTACAGCAGCACCGCCGGCACATAGTAGATGATGAGCCGAAACGGGTATTGGTTACGAGTAAGTTCTGCGCCATAACTAAGTTGCCGCACCAGCAGCAGCAGCACACCAGCGAAAATCGCCAGCGGGTAACGCAGGCCAAACAGTATCAGCAGGAACGGAATTACCGGAATGATCGAGCTGATCTCATCGCGGAAATTCACCGGCGTTCCGCCCATCAAGCGATACAGATTTTTCTTCCAGCCTTGCCACATCGCGGCGAAAGAGCGGTACATGCGGGCGCGCACCAACCCCGCGCCGGAGCCAAAGCGGATTGCGTAGCCCGCGTCTTTTGCACGCTGCGCGATGGCCACATCTTCCAGAACATTGCCAGCGACGCTGGCATGTCCACCGATGGCGTCATAAACGCTTCTGTGGATCATCAGGAACTGGCCGTTCGCGGCGGCCACGCGCGATTTAGGGTTGTTCACGTCGGCATAAGAGAATCTTCTGGCCAACCGGCAATATATAAATGGAATTAGAGCCTTCTCGTACCATTTCACGGTAATTTGTTCCGGTGAAAATGAGACTAACCCCGCGCCGGATTCATTGGCAATTTCGCGCGCGCGCGCACAGGCGTTCGGCAAAAGCTCTGCGTCCGCGTCCATAAACAGCAGCCAGGCTTGCGTGGCGGACTTCGCGCCTTCCGCGGCGGCATGATTTTTTCCGACCCAGCCTTGCGGAACTCCGCCGCTTTCGAGCAACTTTATTCGTGGATCCGCTGCCGTGCGCTGCCGCACAATTTCGGCGGTGCGGTCGCTGGACTGGTCATCGACAACGATGATTTCCAGCACGTCGGGCTGGGCAAGCAGCGAATCGAGACACGCAGCAATGGAAGATTCTTCGTCGCGCGCCGGAATAATCGCGGAAATGCGCTCGAGCGCGGCCAACGCACGGGTTGCGTCGTCAATTGCGGATGGGACAATCGCGGATGAGACCGTGAGCGTGCCCGCGGGCGCGCTTCTACCGTTAGGAGTGATACCGCTGGCAACGCCGTCGCCAATGTTTTCTTTGCTCATGTTACGGGAGAAGCGGTTGCGACGTTCCACAACGGACGCTACAAAACGAGTAGCCCAGCGATGGACGGCGGTTCCATTCCCCGAACCGCCTGCGGATGCGTTAGTATAGCATTTCATGGCTACGACTCGAAAAATCCTGGTGTGGTGCGCGGTGGCGCTGACCGCCTTTATATTGCTGCTGTTTGCGCTGCCGAGTTACCGGCAGGGCGAAGCTTCGATCGCCGGCAAAACGGCGGACAATTTTTCCGCGGAGATCGCCGGCAAAACGGAACATCTTTCTGACTTCAAAGGCAAGGTAGTGGTGCTGAATTTCTGGGCTACCTGGTGCCCGCCGTGCGTCAACGAAGCGCCTTCCATGGTGCGTTTGCAGCAGTACATAGCCTCGCGCAATGGCGTGGTGCTGGGCGGAAGCATTGACGAGGATCCCGCAGCGTACGTCAAATTCCTGAAGGATTACGGCATCAATTTCCCCACGTTCCGCGACCCTTCCAAGAAGATTTCGCTGGGCTACGGGACGTCGATCATTCCGGAAACATACATCATCGACCGGCACGGCAAAATCGCGCGGAAAATCATCGGCGAGCAGCAATGGGATTCACCGGATATGCTGGCGTATTTTGACGCTTTGCTGGGTCAACCGTAAGGGATTCGCGTGACATTCGTGCAGCGCCATTTCCTGCCTATTTGTAAGCCGTTTATTTTGTTTAAGATATAAGGAGGGGCACCCACCCCCACCCTTTGCGAAATAGATTGATTCTAAAGGGCTTACGTGGGCATCCCTCGAAAGAGATAGGCACTAAAGGACTTAGGTTTGCTGTGGGGACGCGCTTTAGTTTGCAACGGAGATTTCGCGGACTAACAAATACATGGCGGCAAACCCGGCCAGCAACACGCCGCTTTCGAGGGCTACGGAAATGCCGTGGAGTCGGGTAAATTCAGCCAGCAAGGGATTGCCGGATTCGGTGGCTTGAATCGAGCCAATTTGGAGGCGCAGCGCGGCCATCTTGGTGCTAACGGTGTATTGCGAAATAGCGGTCAAGGCGATCATGGCGAAGACGCAGAGCGCTGAGGCGGTCGTGTAGCTGGCAAGGGTTTGCGTGCGCAGCAGCCGGGCGAGCAGGAACACCACGCCGCAAAGAATGCCGCCTAAATGCATGCGCGTCAGGGAGTAGCCGACGATGGCGCCGGCCTGGTCGCGGCTAGCCAGAACGTGAAAAGCGCCCGGGGCCACGACAAAGCTCAGGAAGACGTCGCTGCCGAGCCAAAATCCCAAGCCCAGAAATTCCAGAAATCGAAAGAAAAGGGTCATAAGGGATGTCATTCTCTCGCGTTCTTTCCGCCAAAGCGATAAATAACAAGTTCGGCACAGATTTTGGGGTGCTCGGTGGGACTTTGGGGGAATAGTGGCAGAATGAAGAGCCCGTTAAGAATGACCAGAAAATGGTGGGCGATAAAGGATTTGAACCTTTGACCTCTCGCGTGTGAGGCGAGCGCTCTAACCGCTGAGCTAATCGCCCGTGCAGGACGGGTGTACGGCAACAAAACGCATCAAGCCCGCATCAGGCTCGAATCAGGCTCGCATAAGGCTGATTTGGTGCATCAAACCAGAGCACGAAACGTGCGCTGATTGAGCCCGCATCGGGCACGAATGCAGTGTTCTAGTTGTAACAGGAAAGAGCCCGGGTTTTCAACTATGCCGACCGCAACCTCTCACGTTGTCACGCAGCTGCATCGCGCCATCGCGCGCATCATCCTGGGAAAAGAAGAAGCGATTCAGTTGGCGCTGATTACATTACTGGCGCGCGGGCACTTGCTGATCGAAGACGTCCCGGGCGTGGGCAAAACGACTTTGGCCCAGGCGCTGGCGAAATCGTTCCATTGCAGCTTTCAGCGCATTCAATTTACGTCCGATCTGCTGCCCAGCGACGTGCTGGGGGTGAGCGTTTACAATCCGGAATCGCGTGAATTTGAATTTCGTTCTGGGCCGATTTTCGCCAACGTGGTACTGGCGGACGAAATCAACCGCACCACGCCGCGCACACAGTCCGCGCTGCTGGAAGCCATGAACGAAGCGCAGGTGACGGTGGACGGCAAAACGCTGCCGCTGCCGCAACCGTTCCTGGTGATCGCCACGCAAAATCCCACTGAGCATCACGGCACCTATCCCCTGCCCGAATCGCAACTGGACCGCTTTTTGATGCGCATCAAGATGGGTTATCCGTCGCCGGAGACGGAGCGGGAGATTATGCGCAAGCGGGCGTCGGCGGATCCGCTGGCTTCGCTCGACCAGATCGCGGACGTGCATGACGTGATGGCCATGCAAGAAGAAGTTTCGCGGGTGAAGGTGGACACCAGCTTGCTGGATTACGCGTTGGACATTGTGAATCGCACGCGCAACACGGATCAGTTGGCCCTGGGTGTGAGCCCGCGCGGCACGCTGATGCTGCAGCGGGCGGCGCAGGCGCGCGCGTATCTCGATGGCCGCGATTACTGTTTGCCGGATGATTTCAAGCAATTGGCGGTGGCGGTTTTCGCGCATCGCGTGGTGGCCAGCGCGCGGCACGCCTCGGCGCAGAAAAAATCGGAGAGCACGGAATCGGTGTTGCGAGAGATTGTGGACGCGGTGCCAGTGCCATTGTAAGACTGCCCGTAAAATTTGCGAATATTTTTAGTACGCTCGGGATCCGGTACACCCCAGGAAATCGTCCGCCTCGGAAGGCGGCCGCTACATGAGCACTAACACTTCTACGATTGCGCAGTTGTGGTCCAAGGCTGACCGCTCGGCGGTTCGCGCGTTTTTTCTTTCCATCGCCGCGCTGAGCGTGGCTTTAATTCTGGCGCTCTATTCCGGAGCGGCGGCGGAACTTGGGCATATTTTTCTTGCCAGCACTTCCGCGCTGGCGGCGCTGGCGGTTGCGGGATGGGTGGCGGCCACACTGGTGCCCGTGCTCGCCAAGCGCACTCCATTGCGGTGGATCGGCTACAAGATGGAGTACCGCCTAACGCGCCAGGGATGGGTATACCTGGCGGGAATTATTCTGGTGGCGCTGGCCGCGCTGAATACCGGCAACAATCTGCTGTTTCTGATCCTTTCCACGCTGGTCGCGGCCATTCTAATGTCCGGGATACTTTCTTCCATCACGCTTTCCGGGGTGGAGTTGCGGCTGGAGCTTCCCGAGCATATTTTTGCGACGCGATCGGTGCGCACGGTAATCGAGTTGCGCAACGAAAAACTGACGCTACCTTCCTTTTCCATGCGCGTCGAAGCCGCCACGAAAAAGGGCGGGCCGGCTCCGGCCATGCTGGAGACGCCGGTTTATTTTCCGTACCTTCCAAAACGCGAGCACGTGCGGCAGGTGGTGCCGATGACGTTTCCGCGGCGCGGACTGTATCGCCAGGAGGCGTTTCGCATCGTAACGCGCTTTCCGTTTGGATTTTTGCAAAAAGCGCGGCGCATCGATTTGAAGACGGAAGCGCTGGTGTATCCCTCGGTGGAACCAACCGAGCAGCTGATCGAGATTCTTCCCGGACTGCAAGGCTCGCTCGAGAGTGTGTCGAAAGGCTACGGCCAGGATTTATATGCGCTGCGCGACTATGTGATGACCGACAGCGCGCGGCACGTGCATTGGAAAGCATCAGCGAGGTTTGGCAAGCTGATGGTGCGGGAGTTTACACGCGATGACGATTGCCGTGTGTTGCTGGTGCTGGACCCGCACATGCATGCGGCTTCGCCGAAAAATGCTGGCTCATCATCTGCACGGCAACCCGCCGCGCAATCCGCCGCAGAACGGTTTGAGCGCGCGGTGACGCTGTGCGCCAGCCTGGCGTGGCATTTTTCCGAAAGCAGCGCGGTTTTGCAATTTCGCACTGCGGGGATCGAGACGACACTGGCGCCGGCCGGCGACAATATTTTTGCGATTCTGCGGCATCTGGCGCTGGCGCAGGCGCTGCCGCCGGATCCGCAGTACAAATTGATTACCGAGCTGGCGGCGGCGCCGGAGCTTTTTAAGATTATTATTACCAGCCAGCCGCATGGATCGATTCCCGCGGCGCTGTGGCGGACGTCTTATGTGATTTTTCTGGATGATCTTTTGTAGGCGGCGTTTGGGCCTATCGTAGAGAGGTCGTGTCGTCGCGAGCCGAGCTGTCAGATGGTTGCGGCGGCCACAGCGCCAATCGGGAGATTGGCGTTCCCAGGAAAGACACTCCCCCCAGAAACGCACTACGTGTGCGAAACTGCTCCCGGTCATGCTCACGGGTACGAAATTGCGCGCGTTTCGGAAAAGCCTGCTGGCGTGGTTCCGACAGTTTCAGCGGGACTTGCCTTGGCGCCGCGACAGAGACGCGTATCGTGTGTGGCTGTCGGAAATCATGCTGCAACAAACGCGGGTCGCGGCGGTAATTCCCTACTACGAGCGCTTTCTTGAGCATTTCCCGACGGTGAGCGCACTCGCAGAGGCGCCGACAGAAGAGGTGTTGCGGTTCTGGTCTGGGCTTGGATATTACAGCCGGGCGCGCAATCTGCAGCGAGCGGCGCAGCAGATCGTAGCTAAGCACGCGGGAGAATTTCCTGAAGACCAAGAAAACGCGCTCGCGCTGCCGGGAATCGGCGCGTACACTGCGGCGGCAATTCTGAGCATCGCGTTCGACCAAGGACATGCGGTTCTCGACGGCAACGTCGCGCGCGTTTTAGCAAGACTTTTCGCTATACGCGGCGATTTGCGTGAACCGGCGCGCTGGCAGAGGTTGCAGCGCAGCGCGGATGAATTGCTCGAACGCAAAGCGCCCGGCGATTGGAATCAGGCCATGATGGAACTCGGCGCGACGATTTGCACGCCGCGTGCGCCGCAGTGTTTGTTGTGCCCGGTGGCGAAACATTGCGCCGCGCGAAAACAAGGTATTCAGGAAGAAATTCCGGAAAAACGTAAGAAACGAACGCCGGTTAGCGTGACGCTGGCCGCGGCGGTTTTTGTGAACCCGCAAGGCGACACGGTGTTGTTGCCGCCGCCGCGAACGGGAAGTGAAAAAGTCGGCGCGGATCACGTTCCTACGCTGGTATCGAAGATGTGGCATTTTCCTACCATTGCCGTCACGGGAGATCCCCGGACGGAACTGGAGCGGCATTTGAAGAGCGAATGTGCGTTGGACAAGAAGCGCAGTTCTTCCGGCATGCTAAGTCTGGTTGCGCTTGGCCGTGTGAGGCACTCCGTGACGTATCGCCAGATCACGATTTGTGCTTTTCGCATCCCCGTGGCAAAGCTTCCGCTACTGGACGGCGCAAAGGCGGTAGCGCTTAACGAGCTGGCGTCCGTGCCGATTTCCAACCTGACGCGCAAAATCGGGCGCGCGGCGCTGGCCTAGGCGCCGTAGCGGTTGCACGCGGTAAATGTTATCGATTCGCGGCGCGCGAGGATGCTCGCCGCACGCAGGCGGCAACCGTGGTGCTACTATAAAAATTCCCCATGGCTGCTTCCTCCAGCGTTCCGTACCTCCCAACGCCGCCCGCAGAGCGGTTTTTTCGTCTTTCGTTGTTCTTTCTGTTGTTCGTTTCGGTGGCTACGCTGGCGACGACCGGCAAGCTCGATGCCTTCTCTTCCGTGATCGCCATCGCCGCAATGCTTTATAAAGGTGTGCGGCTGTGGGCTTCCAAACCAGCTGAACTTACACCGCGTAACGCTACTTTTCTAGTGATCGCGTATCTGGCGTTTTTCCCGCTGGATGTTTTGTTGCTGTCGCGCGCGTTCGTGGCCAACTCGCCGAACCCGCCGCTATTCGCCGCGTTGATCGGCGTGGTGCATTTTCTTTTGTTCGTGATGCTGGTCCGTTTTTACAGCGCCACCACGGACCGTGACGCGCTGTTTCTGGCCATGCTTTCGTTCTCGGCCATGCTGGCGGCGGCGGTGCTTACCGTGGACACCGCGTTTTTGCTGTTCTTTTTCTTGTATCTGCTTTTTGCCGTGGCCACCTTCGTGGGAATGGAACTGCGCCGGGCCGCGCAAGGCGCGATCACCCCTGCGGCATTTACCGCGCAGCCACAACGCGAACGGCGGATGACGCGCGCCCTGAGTCTGGCAGCGGTGAGCGTGGCATTTGGCGCGATTCTCCTCGGCGGTATGCTGTTCTTTCTTTTTCCGCGTGTGAGCGGCGGTTATCTGGGACGCACCAGCTTGAATCCGCCGCTGGGCACCGGGTTTAGCGACGACGTGGAACTTGGACAAATCGGTGAATTAAAACAAAACTCTGAAGTAATGATGCGCATCGAAACTGGCCATCCGATTGGCTACTCGCGCCTGCGCTGGCGCGGCATCGCGCTTTCGACTTTTGATGGGCGGCGCTGGACGTCTCCCGAGCACATCATCAATACGCTTTCCGCCAATCTCGACGGATGGATTTACGTTAATGGCGGAGGGCGGCGCAAGGAAGCGGGCGTTCCTGGAATGCTGTACACCGTGGTGCTCGAGCCCATGGCCACGGATGTAATTTTCGTTCCCGGCGCGCCGGTGTCGCTGCAGGGAAATTTCAGCGGGCAGGCGAACAACAACTTTGGCGCGATACGCAATAACTATCTGTTTCGCGACGGCACGGATTCTCTTTTCAACCCGTTTCACAACTATTCCGCCATTCGCTATAACGGCTTTTCTCAATTGCCGGACATCAATGTGCCCAAGCTGAAGGCGGCGTCGGAACAATATCCGCAAGACATCGCCAATTCATATTTACAGCTTCCACCGCTTGACGAGCGGATACCGCAATTAGCGAAGCAAGTGACCGCCGGCGCCACGACGGCGTACGACAAGGCGCAATTGATAGAAACTTTTTTGCGCAGCGGCAAATTTAAATACACGCTGGTGATTACCGGCAATCCCGGAGATGACCCGCTGGCGCATTTCCTGTTTGAGACACGCGCCGGGCATTGCGAATACTTCGCGTCTTCCATGGCCGTGATGCTGCGCACGCTCGGCGTCCCGACGCGGGCGGTGAATGGCTTTCTTCCGGGCGAATACAACGAACTAGGCGGCGACTACGTGGTGCGCGCCAGCGACGCGCACAGTTGGGTGGAAGTATTTTTTCCCGGGAGCGGGTGGATTGTGTTTGATCCCACACCGGACGCGCCGGAAGGCTCCACAGGATTTCTTTCGCGCATGCAAAAGTATGCGGACTGGATGGAGCTGACCTGGGAAGACTGGGTGATCAGCTACGACTTCGCGCACCAGGTGACGCTGGCGCAGACGCTGCAACGGGATTCGCGGAATTGGACCGAGTCTGGCCGCGACTGGTTCCAACGCAAGCAGGAACGCGGGAAGGATTGGTTCAAATCCTGGCAATTTCAGCATGCCAGCTTGCGTTATTTGTTGCCGCTGGGACTGGTGTTGTTTCTGGTGGTATTGCGGTTCGATCTTTTTTCGCGCTTGCTGCGGCGCGCCACGCTGATTTTGCGCATGAAGTGGAAGACTTCGGCGGGCGCGAATCCGGAGCTGGCGTCGCGGCTTTATTTTGAATTGCTGCGGGTGCTGGAAAAGCGCGGGATTGCGCGGCGCGAATCGCAGACGCCGCGGGAGTTTGCGGCGGCGTTGGGCGGAATGTGGCAGTCGAAAGCTGCCGGGCTGACGCCGGCGGTGCGCGAATTTACGGAGATTTATGCGCACGCGCGGTTTGGCGGGGCGACGTGCGATACTTCGCGGCTGCGCGTTTTGCTGGCGCAGATTCGTGCGGGCCTGCGCTCGCGGTAGGACTTCACTTCCCCTCCCAAACGGAACATCCCTTGCGACGTGTTATAATGGAATGTTGTCGAAAGCTTCAGTTTTACCACCTATGACGAAGAGTGTGACCAAAGTCGGATTTGTCAGCCTCGGCTGCCCGAAAAACCTTGTGGACAGCGAGGTGATGATGGGTATTCTTGCGCGCGAAGGGTACGAACTGACGCCGCGGGCTGATGAGGCCGAGATACTCGTCGTGAATACGTGCAGCTTTATCGAGTCCGCGCAGAAGGAATCGGTGGACGCGATTCTGGAGATGGCGGAGCACAAGAAATTTGGCGCCGCTAAAAAATTGATTGTGGCGGGATGTCTGGTGGAACGCTACCGGGCGCAGATTTTGGAGCAGGTGCCGGAAGTTGACGCTGTGGTGGGCACCGGCGAAGTGGAACGCATCATGGAAGCGGTGGAGGGCGATTTGCGCGTGCTGCCGGCGCAGCCTGCCGCGTTCTTGTATCACGATTTGACGCCGCGCGTGATCACCACGCCCCGGCACGCCGCGTACATCAAAATCGCCGAGGGTTGCGATCATCCGTGTTCGTTTTGCATTATTCCGCAGTTGCGCGGAAAATTTCGCAGCCGCAGGTTTGAGTCGGTGCTGCGCGAGGCGGAGAATCTGGTCGCCGGCGGGGCGCGCGAAATCACTTTGATTGGGCAGGATACTACTTCTTACGGCGAGGATTTGGGCTTGCGCGATGGCTTGGCGTTGCTGCTTGAGAAACTGGCACAAATTGGCGGTGCGCAATCTGCAGAGGGCGATGATCTGTTGTGGGTGCGGTTCCTGTACGCGTATCCCAATCGCGTGACTCAGAAAATGCTCGATACTTTGGCGAACTATCCGCGGCTGGCGAAGTACATGGATATGCCGCTGCAGCACGCCAGCCGCAATGTGCTGGCGCGCATGAAGCGCGGCGGAAATGGCGAATCGTTCTTGAAACTGCTGGAGCGCATTCGCGGGACGATTTCTGGTGTTTCATTGCGCACGTCGTTCATCGTGGGCTTTCCTGGAGAGACCGACGCGGATTTTGCCGAACTGTGCGAGTTCGTAAAGGCCGCGCAGCTTGATTGGATGGGCGTGTTTGAATATTCCGACGTGGACAATGCGGGGAGTTTTGCGCTGGATGAAAAGGTTGATGCCGCGACCATCACGGCGCGTCGCAATGAGTTGATGGCCATTCAAAAGAAAATTTCGCGGGCGTGCTTGAAGCGGTTCCGCGGACAGACGCATATCGCGCTGGTTGAAGGCCCGTCGAAAGATAATCCGCTGGTGTGGGAAGCGCGCCTCGAAGGTATGGCGCCGGACATCGACGGCAAGTTGTACCTGACGGATATCGAGTTGCCGAATGGTGATGTGGCGGAGACCGGCGACGTGGCCCGCGTGGAGATTACCAAGACCGATGCCTACGATTTGATTGGGCGGGTCGTAGAAATTATTCCGCGTTCGCGTGAGTTGCGCATCGATGCCGGCGCTACTAGGAAAAATTCTGACGTTCCGCCCGTGGAGAAACTGCACCGCATCGCCACCGGCGCTCCGCTGCGTGTGCTGGCGTGAGGTTTTAGTAGCGCACAGGCAAGAGTGCCTGTGCTACTGGAGTTGATGTAAACTTCCCTTTCTGGGCGAATCACAAATTCCAAATAGCAGGATCAGCGTCATGTTACATAAATGTCCGATTTGCAAAACGCCTACCGACTCGACGGTGCACGGCGACTTCCCTTTTTGCGGCGAACGCTGCCGCGACCGCGATCTCGGCAACTGGGCCACGGAAAAATATGTGGTCTCCGATCCCATCTTCAACGAAGACGAGCTCGAAGAAATTGAATCGCCGCGCAAAACAATAATTGTCGACCTGGAACTCGACGAGCCGAATGACGCCGGACACTGAGCCCGCCAATGCTGCTGGTCCGAACTCGGTCTCACAAAGGCCACGCCTCGCATTCGCTGTCGCCACCGTTTTTGGTATGGGCTACCTCAAGCCCGGTCCTGGGACTTACGGATCTATCGTCGGGATGCTGCTTTCGATGCTCGCGACTTGGCTCAGCGCCTATCGCATTTTGTCACTCCACGGAGCGACTGACGGACCTACAAGTTTTTGGGGCACGACTTGGTTGACGTCATACCACGACTATCTGGGATTAATAATTATTGGCGGCATCGGGATATACGCGGCGGATCGAGTCGCGAAATGGGCGAACTGCAAAGACCCGCAGTACGTGATCATCGATGAAGTCTCTGGTCAACTTTTGACCTACAGTCTACTTTGGTTTTCTCCTCTTAACTGGAAGACGTGGCTCCTCGGTCTGGGGCTCTTTCGCCTCTTCGACATATGGAAGCCCTTCCCCATCCGCCACCTGGAAAAACTGCCAGGCGGCTGGGGCATCATGGCCGACGACTGGCTGGCGGGCATCTACGCTGCAATTCTGCTGCGTCTCGCGTTACACTTTAACCTGCTATGAAATTCGGCCTGGGTGAATCTTCCAAGAAGAACGGTATCCCGCGCATTGAGCGCGTCGCGCCATCAGCGGCCATCCCTGGCGGCGAGATTGCCATTTACGGTACGGGCTTCGCGTCCCGCAATGGTTCGCGGCCGATCGTGCGCTTCGGCGAGCAGGAAGCCAGTCTCTCGCTGGCCAGCGAGACGCGTCTGATCGCGAAAGTTCCCGAAGGCGCCAGCGGCGGCATGGTACAAGTCAGCATGGCCGACCACGAAAGCGCGCCGCATCCCGTCTCTATCGGCGTGGAAGTCGCCGACAATCTCCATCCCGTAGCGAATCCCGCCGTGGATGCCGAAGGCAATATCTACGTAACATTTTCCGGGCAGCGCGGGCAACGCGTGCCGGTCTCGCTGTACAAGATCACCGCGAACTACAGCGTGAAGCCGTACGTCACCTCGTTGATCAACCCGAGCGGCCTGGCCATCGGTCCCGGGGGCGATCTATTCGTCTCCTGCCGCCACGATGGCACCATTCACCGCGTCACGCCGGATGGCCGCGCCGAAGAGTGGATCGAGGGCATGGGAGTAGCCACGGGCATCGCGTTCGACAAAGCAGGCAACCTCTACGTCGGCGACCGCAGCGGCACCATTTTCAAAATCAGCCCTACGCGCGAAATTTTTGTGTTTGCCACGCTGGAGCCGTCCATCGCCGCATATCATCTGGCATTCCATCCGAGCGGCGATCTATATGTGACGGGGCCGACAACCTCCAGCTTCGATCGCATTTTCCGCATCACGCAAGGCGGCGAAGTGCTGGTTTTTTACCGCGGACTAGGACGGCCGCAAGGTTTGGCGTTCGACCGGGACGGCTACCTCTACGTGGCCGCGAGCTTCGCCGGACGCCGCGGGCTGGTGCGCATCTCCCCGCAAGGCCATGCGGACATCGCACTAAGCGGATCAAATCTAGTCGGCGTAGCGCTACAGCCTTCAGGCCGCGCGATCCTGGCCACCTCGTTCACGCTCGGCAGCGGACCAACGGGCGCACTATACACGCTGGACTGGGAAGTTCGCGGCCTGCCGCTAGTCGGCTAATAGAAACAGGCACTCTTGTTTACACTCGCTAGGGTGCCTGTGCGGTTTTGTACGGCTTCGTGAGACGGGCTGAAATATTGGCCGAAACGGGATACGCGAAAAAACATGAAAGCCGAAATCATCGCAGTCGGTTCCGAACTCCTCACACCCGATCGCGTCGACACCAATTCCCTTTTCCTGACCGAGGAACTAAACAAACTCGGCGTAGAAGTGATCCGCAAATCCGTGGTGGGAGACAATCGCGACGATTTGCGCGCCACTTTTCACGAAGCCCTCGAGCGCGTGGAACTGGTCATCGCCTGCGGCGGTCTGGGCCCCACGGAAGACGACCTCACACGCGAAACCGTCGCCGAACTGCTGGGACGCAAACTCATCCGCCACGACGAAATTGTCCGCGCCATTGAAGCGCGTTTCCGTAGCTTCAAACGCGAAATGCCGGAGATCAACGTGCGCCAGGCGATGGTCCCCGAAGGCGCCGAGGTGCTGGATAATCCGCGCGGCACCGCGCCGGGATTGTGGATCGAAGATCGCGGCCGCATGATCGCGCTGCTACCCGGTCCACCGCGGGAGATGAAGGCGATGTTCCTGGAGAATATTGTGCCGCGGCTGCAGCGGCGCGTTTCAGGGGTTCGCCTGGTGCATCGCGAATTGCGCGTCACCGGATTGGGCGAATCCCACGTGGAACAGCGCATCGCGCCGATCTACAAACGCTACTCCGATGTGAACACCACGGTGCTGGCTGCGCCCGGCGAGGTGCAAGTGCACTTGCGCATGTGGACCGACGATTTTCCGCACGCCCAGAAAACGCTGGACGAAATCGAGCAAGGTTTTGAAATTGCTCTGACGGATCGCATCTTTTCGCGCGATGGATCGTCACTGGACGAGGTGGTCGCGCACCTGCTCCTACTCAACAACGCCACAATTTCCGCCGCCGAAAGCTGTACCGGAGGACTCTTGGCGCAGCGCCTGACCAGCATCGCCGGAAGCTCAACCTATTTTCTCGGCGGCGTGGTCTGCTACAGCAACGAACTAAAAACTGCCTGGGTTGATGTGCCTGCGGCGTTGATTCAAGCCAAAGGTGCGGTCAGCGCCGAAGTCGCCACCGCGCTGGCCGAAGGCATTCGCCGCCGCGCAGGAAGCCAGCTAGGCGTTGGCATCACTGGAATTGCCGGACCCGGCGGCGGCAGTGAAGAAAAACCGGTAGGCACGGTACACATCGCGCTTTCCTCCGCCGCCGGCGTCAAGGAACGGCGCGTAAATTTCCCCGGCGACCGCGAAATGATCCGCATGCAAGCGTCGCAAGCCGCGCTGGACATGGTGCGTATTCATTTTCTATACAATGGCACGCAGGTCGGCGCGCAAGTTGGCACGCCGCAAGCCAAGCAAATCGGCACGCCAATCGGCACATCAATCGCCTCGTCAATCGCCACGCCCTCAGGCCCGCACTCCTCCGCAAACCCTCTGAAAAGTTCCTAGCATGGACCGCGCGCAGCTGCTCCATCTCGGCATTCCAGTGGTGGCGTATTTGCTCGGCTCGATCCCGTTCGGCTTGCTGGTCGGCGGCGTATTCGGCGGCAAAGACGTGCGCCGTGCCGGCAGCGGCAACATCGGCGCCACCAATGTATCGCGCGTGGCCGGGCCATTCGCGGGAATCCTCACGCTGGTCCTTGACGCTGCAAAAGGTTCCGTGGCCGTGCTGGCCGCGGCCAGGCTCACGGAAGATTCCGCCACTTGGATGATGATAGCCGGCCTGCTCGCGCTGCTCGGCCACTGCTACCCGCTCTGGCTGCACTTTAAGGGTGGCAAGGGGGTGGCTACGGCGGCGGGAGTTTTCCTGGTGCTCTGCCCGCTCGCTATGTTCTCCGCGCTGGCGATTTTTATTCTGGTGGTAATTTTTTGGCGATTCGTCTCGTTGGGCTCACTAGCCGCCGCGGCCGCCATTCCGCTATTGATGTATTTTCTGTGGGCGCCGCATCACGCGCCTCCGCTCGTGGTAATTTTCGGCTCGTTGGCAATTTCTTCGCTGGTCATCTACAAACACGACGCCAACATGCAGCGCTTGGTTACCGGCACAGAAACAAAATTTTCCTTCAGCCGAAAATCGGAAACACCAGAGAAGAAAGACGCCAACTGACGTCGCACTGACGATTTGGTGGCACCGCCAATCGTGACTGTGCTCTTCGCTTACTCCTGCATGTAGGATGGTTCACAGCTTTCTGCGAAAATTTCGACGCGCGCCAGAAATCATCATGACCAAAATCGCCATCCTGGGAGCAGGCAGCTGGGGCACCGCGCTCTCCATCATTCTGTCGCGTAGCCCGCGCAAACATGAAATCGCGTTGTGGGCCCGCGACGCAGAGCTGGCGAAGGCCATCGTCAATTCCAGCGAAAACAAGGCCTACCTGCCCGGCTGCGAAATCCCTAAAAGCGTCACCGTCACCTCACACCTGGAAGAGGCTCTCGCGCAAGTATCCATCGTCGTCAGCGCCATTCCCTCTGCGCATGTCCGTGCCGTTTTCACTTCGGCGCTCGCGCATCTGCGTGGGGACGCCATTATCGTCAGTGCTACCAAGGGCCTCGAACCCGCCACACAACTGCGCATGAGCAAAGTGCTGGAGCTGTTTCTCGACGCAACGCTCCCGCCGCGGATCGCCGTACTCTCCGGGCCATCTTTCGCCGCCGAAGCCGCGCGGGGCGAGCCTACCGCCGTGGTCGTTGCCGCCGATCCCGTCGACGCACCCTCGCTGGCGTTGTCGATCCAAACCGAGTTCGCCGCCCCGGGTTTCCGCCTCTACACCAACAACGACGTCCTGGGCGTTGAACTCGCCGGCGCGATGAAAAACGTAATCGCCATCGCGGCCGGCGCCTGCGAAGGCTTGGGCCTCGGCTCGAACGCCGTCGCCGCCTTGGTAACCCGAGGCCTGGCAGAAATGAGCCGGCTGGCCGTAGCGTTAGGAGCCAAACCCGAAACACTGGCGGGACTCGCGGGCCTCGGCGACTTAGTGCTGACCTGCACAAGCAAGCAAAGCCGCAATCATCAAGTGGGCGCGCAACTGGGCGCCGGTAAAAAACTGAGCGAAATCCTGGCCGCCACGCACACGGTTGCCGAAGGCGTCGGCACTACCGCGCCGCTGCTGGCCCTCGCCCGCCAACATAACGTCGAGCTACCCATCACCGAGCAGGTCGACGCCATCCTGCACCACGGCCGCGCCCCCCGCGAAGCCATCCGCGAAATCATGGAGCGCCCGCAGAGACGCGAATCCGCCTAAGTTTTAGTGGTGGACTGAGCTGCCCGTTCGCGAGCGCCGCCGCGGCAATACGAAATGCTGGCTAACCCTGCGCGGCCTTAGCCTGTGTTGCGGCGAGCTTCGCAAGCATGACTTTCATTTGTTCGCGATTTCCCGCGGTCCGCTTCCGGCCATCCGGCATTGCATCAATTAGTTTTTCCAGGTTGGCGGCGAATTTCGGCCCATACGCGGATCGAATTTCGCCGAGCAACAACTCAATTTTCGCGAAGACACCAACGTGCTCGCCGTTGCTGTCGTTGAAGAGCTCCATATCGATGGCGCCGTTGTTGACCAGCGCTGCCGCCATGTCCCAATAGGTCACCACCATGCGCAAATGCCCGCTGTGCTCGCCAAAAATCGCGGCATTAAAGTCGGCCATAGATTGCGGATTAAATTCGCGGAAATACCAGTCGCGCGCTTTACGCATGGTCTCTTCGCGACGCAGTTCGTACAGCTTGAGAATCAATCCAGCTTCTTCTTGTTTCGACATAAAGCAGGTGCTCCCTTTGAGGGTTTCTGCGGCCCGCACGGCGCCGCTTGCCGTGATTGTAGCAGAGCGCTTTCAATCCGTATCACGCGCGCGTGAAATTTGGGATCGATGTGAATCGTGCGGGCGATTATCATCTCACTACTCAATTAAGCGGGACTATTCCCGCAACGGTACAGCTTGCCCGCCGCTACTTCATCGCTGCGAAGTGTTCTCACACTCCGCGATTTCCTAGAGAACGTTTTGCTTCTTCAAGTCTTTCACGATCAGCTTCACCACCCCATCGATTACCTTTTGCGCCGACCTGGGATTGAAGGAGTCGCTTGTGCCCGTCCAGATAAGTTCTCCCTCTCCCGGGCTGGCCGCATAAAAATTCGTCTCTACGCGAACCGTCGTGTCCTCACGCAAGTAGTCGGGGGAATACACCTGCCGGTAAACCGTGCCGTAGTAACCGTAGAACGTCCGGTAGTACGCGTAAGGTACTGCGTAGCTCTGCCCCGGGACGTACGTGGTCTTTTTGTCCACTTTCACAAGCCGCGAAACAAGGACCGCATCGATCTTGAAGTCTCGGATCTGTCCTTTCAAATACCCTGCGTCCAGCTCCGCGGAGTGCGGCCGCAACAGGATCGAATTTCCGGGAACCGCATCGAGGCCTTCCTTCGCCAGCGCCGACGAAAGGTCATCCTCGAAATCCGCGCGAATTTCCGGATTCTCACTCATGCCGATCACCAAAACGCGGTGCGGCTTCTGCCCGGAATAGGCGGGACTCTTCCAACTCACTAGAAGTTTTTCGGCCCGCGCGCTCGCCACGGGAAGTAGCACCAGAGCGCAACACGCCAGCGCCCCTATCATCACAACGATCAGCGCCCCGATCAACGTAACGCCGAGCAATCCTTCGGTAGACCTGAGTCTTTTCACGGGGCGCGCTTCCTCTCTTAACCTGAGCGCGGACTATAGTATAGTTACCTTCCCGGACAATCGTGAGTCATAGCTTCGCCGCCCCGCCGCACCGGAGGCAGACCATAGAAAGACAAGGCAATCGTTTGTTTTTGCGTGGAACGAATCCTTACCCGCCGCACCGTGTGGTGCTCGCCGCCGTTCTGGTCGGTGCTCTATGCTACGTCTTTGCCAGAGCCGGCGGAGCGCTGATCATTCAGCCGCAAGCGGTTTCGCCGCTGTGGCTGGGAAACGTGCTTTTGGCCTCGGTGTTGGTTTTGGCTCCGCGCAGGCTCTGGCCGGTTCTCCTGGCCGCGGGTCTGGCGGGATTTGCTCTTTTTGACCTCGCCTCACACGACCCCATTCGTCCTGTTCTCTGGCTGATTCTCTCAAACGCCGTCGAAATCCTCGTCGCCGCGTGGTGTCTTCGTAGTTCCTTCCACGGCGTGCCACGCCTGAACAGCGTCAAAGCCCTGGCCAAATATTCTTTCTTCGCGGTCTTCCTCGCACCATTTGTGGGGGCGTTCCTCGGCGCGCTCGCCACCACCAGCCACTACTGGACCAGTTGGAAGGTAGCATTTCTCTCTGAAGCTATCGGGTTCCTTACGCTGATGCCCGCCATCTTAGGCTGGGCCGAAGAAGTACGTGCTTGGGGACAAAAGCCGCGCACCTACTATTTTGAAGCAGTCGCCCTGCTGGTGGCCTTGGTGGTTCTTGGACGCTTTGCCTTCGCCGCGCCCGGGACGGGCCTTCCCCCGGCGTTGCTTTATTCTGTCGTCCCGCTGCTCCTGTGGGCCACTCTCCGCTTCGGATCGATGGGCGTCAGTACTTCGATGATCGCTATCGCCTTTTTCTCCATCTGGGACGCCGTCCATGGCCGCGGTCCCTTCATCGAACCTGGGCCGCTTGTGAACGTCTTCTCTCTCCAACTGTTCTTATTTTTCATGGCCGCGCCCTTTATGGCTTTGGCAGCCCTGGCAGAGGAGACCAAAGACGTCGAGCAGATCTTGCGGCAGCGAGACCGCGAGTTAACCGAGGCCCAGCGCCTGTCTCGCACCGGCAGCTGGAAGTGGGATCCCGTTTCTGACGCCGTTACCTGGTCGGCCGAACTCTATCGCTTGGGCGGATACAATCCCGATCTGCCTCCGCCTTCCTTTCAGGATCACGACCAATTCTTCGTTCCCGAAAGTTGGGAGCGCCTCAAGCACGGCGTAGAAAAGGCCCTGCGCACCGGAAAGCCCTACGAGTTGGACTTGGAAGCGATCCGTTTAGACGGAAAAAAACTTTGGCTGACCACCCGCGGCGAACCCGTGCTTGATGCCAACGGTCATCCTCTTTACCTGCGCGGCACCACGCAAGACATCACCGAGCGCAAGCTCTCCGAAGACGCGCTTCTGGCCATGAGCGGCCGCCTGATCACCGCACAGGAAGAGGAACGCACCCGCATTGCGCGAGAGTTGCACGATGATCTGAGTCAAAGGCTGGCTCTCCTCCTCATCAGCCTGCAGCAATTCAAGCAGGGGATGCCCGGCCTCTCTTCCCAATCTCAAGAACATTTGCAGAGCATTGAGGAATTGGCCACGGACTTGTCTTCCGATATTCATGGCCTGTCGCACCAGCTCCACCCCGCCAAACTGGAAACGCTCGGCTTGGTCGCTTCTTTGCAGGGGTTCTGCCGGGAGTTCTCTCTGCAACACGAAATTCCCATCCGCTTCGTCCATAGCAACATCTCCGGAGCGATTTCGCAGGATGTCACTCTGTGCCTCTTTCGCATCACCCAAGAAGCCTTACAAAACGTCGCCAGGCATAGCGGCGCGGCAGAAGCTTCTGTTGAACTATCCGGTCACCCCGAGGAAATCGCTTTGTGCGTTTCCGATTCCGGTCAAGGTTTTGACGTCGAGTCGGCCAAAGGTGCAGCCGGCCTGGGGTTAGTCAGCATGCGTGAGCGTCTCCGCTTAGTTGGGGGACAGCTTTCCATTGAATCCCGTCCTTCACATGGCACGCGCATCCACGCTCGCGTCCCCTGGCGCGCGGCCGACACGGAAGTCGCCCCCGAGAGTAAGTCGCACCGCGCCATTGCGTAGTCGTTCGGCGTTCTGCTGTTGACCGATTTGCCATCGCGCCGCTGCCAGAATCTCGACCGCCCGGCGCCTGTGATAATCTTCCGCCGTGACTACCGAACTCTCCCCCGACGCGGTTCGCGCCGAAGTGCAAAAATTCTGGAGCATTTTGTCCGGTAAATCCAAGGACAAGCTCGAAGATCTTTATTCCCCGTCCGCCATCGTTTTCAGCGGCAAGGCCAAGCTAAGCGAGCGCGGCGCGCTCCCCGCCATCCGCCGTATGCGTCACTACGCCGCGGCGGACTCCCTTTCCACCGTCGAGCTCGACACCATCGAAGTCCAGATTCCCGGCCCCGACATCGCCATTGCTTCTTACACCTACCGCTTCAGTTCCACCAAGACCCTTAAAGACGGAACCCGCGAAGATCGCAAAACCCTCTTCGGCCGCTCCACGCAAATTTTTCAGCTCGATCCCTCGGGCGCGCTACGAATCGTCCACGAACATTTGAGCTCCGCGGCCCCGCCGGCGGTCGAGAAAGCCAAAGGATAACGTCATGGTTGTTTTTGCGAAAATCGCGTTTGCATCTGGCGCTGGTGGCTCTGCTCGCGCGGCGTTCCGGTGCGTTCGCTAACGTGAGCAAAACTTCCGCCGACGAGGTCCGCGCTCGCGTTGAGCAGTTCTGGAATTTTTTCATTAAAAAATCAAAAAACGAATTCGACGAGTTGTACTCCTCGTCGGCCACCGTCTTCGCCGCCGACGCCCGCCGCGGCGAATCCGCCCGACTGATGCTGGTGCGCCGCGGGCGCGAACTCTTCGGTCCGGCTTCGGCCGTCGCTGCCAAGCTTGGCACCATCGACGTGCAACTCCTGCGCGACGACCTGGCCGTCGCTTCCTACGCCTTCCACTTCACGATCACCCGCAGCCTCCCCACTGGCAAGCGCGTAAGTGTCGACGTTCCCTTCGGCCGCTCCACCCAAGTCTTCCAGCGCGACGCCGCCGGAATCCTCAGAATCATCCACGAACACCAAAGCTCCGCCGAGCCGGTAATACCCAAAGAATTGTCTCCAGACGCCGGCACACTTACCTGGCGTTGACGAACATCAGTGCTCCACGGGATATTCCGTGCACAACGCAGGTGCCATTGATACACTTTCGCAAATGGCGGAGACAATTAGTCCTCGGCACGCTCTCCTCGTTCGCGTCACGCACTGGCTTACCGTGTTATCCTTCCTGGCCCTGCTCGTGTCCGGAGTGGAAATTCTCATCTCTCACCCACGGTTTTATTGGGGAGAGACCGGCAACGTAAATACTCGTCCCTTATTCACGATCCCGATTCCATCCTCCCGGTCCATCGTTCCCACCGGGTATGGTTACGTGCTTCCCGATCAGAATGGCTGGAGCCGCTATCTCCATTTCCAGTCTGCTTGGATTGTGGTTGGCACCGGGTTACTTTACGTGGCCTTCGGATTCTTCGGAGGGCATTTCCGACGGAATTTGCTTCCCGCTCGTTCTGACCTCTCGCCCAAGCGGCTTGGAATTTCCATTGCCCAGCACCTGCGTTTCGCGCGACCGAGTTCGGAAGAAGCATGGTCGTATAACGTGTTGCAGCGCCTGGCGTATCTGGTTGTCATCTTCCTGTGTTTTCCGTTGATCATCTGGACGGGTCTAGCGATGTCACCGGCCTTCGAATCCCTGGCTCCGTCCGCAGTTCTGGGTGGCCACCAATCCGCGCGCACCATCCACTTTTTCGTGACAGCATTTCTGGTCGTGTTCCTCCTGATTCATGTGCTCATGGTTGTTCTTGCCGGATTCCGAAATCGGATGCGCGCCATGATCAGCGGTCGCGTCACCGAGCCTCAGGAGCGAGTATGAACAAGCTCTCTCGACGTCAAATCATTACCACCGGGCTCGCGGCTGCCGCGGGTATTTCCGGGCTGGCCGTGGCTGCGAAACTTGCCGGACGATACGGACTCATCCCGCCGGATTCGGGAGGAATTTACGGACCCGGTGAAACACTTACCTATGCTGCGCAGCGGGTATTGACTCGCCACACTCTGGCGCGTGAGTTTTCTCAAAGCCAGATCTCCAAAGATCCGTTTGCGTATCCGGTCGATCCCCTGGGCGAAGAATTCCAGCGCTTTCAGAGCGCGGCATTTGCGGACTGGCGTCTGGTCGTTGATGGCATGATCGCCCGCCCGGCATCCTTCTCGGTTGCGGAGCTCAAGAGCTTTCCCGCCCGCACCCATATCACGATGATCGGCTGCGAAGAAGGCTGGACATATATTGCCGAATGGACGGGTGTTCCACTCTCACACATCCTGGAACTGGTGGGGACGCTGCCCAGGGCCCGATACGTTGTCTACCGCTCGATTCAACCCGAGGCCTGGGATAGCATCGACATGGCTGAGGCTATGCACCCGCAAACTCTCGTCAGCTACGGTATGAACGGCGGCGAGTTGCCTGTGCCCTTCGGCGGACCTCTGCGCATGCGCGTTCCCCGCCAACTCGGCTACAAGAACGTTAAATACATCAACCGCCTCACGGTCACTGATAAGCTCAAACAGTTCGGCAAAGGCTTGGGCTCCGGCGAATTGGGGGCGGAAGATGGGTACGCGTGGTACGCGGGCATCTGAGGGCGCAGGCCATCGCAGGACCAAGCCCTTCGCCGTTGGGCTTGTCACATCTGTGGTGTGTGATGGAACGGTCTTTGTGCGGCGCGAAGATTTTCAGTTGGCGCCATTCCCGACAAGAACCCAGGAAAGCGCCTCGTCGACACTGCGAAAAACGCGCAGTCCTTTTTCGCCCAAGGATTCACGAAATGCCACGAACTTTTGCGCTAATCCAAATACCACGTCGCAGTTCACCAGGATCGCCCGCCGAGCATCTGGCGCGAATACAGACTTTTCCGCTAGCCGCCGCACATCTTCAGAACCAAGCTCGATTTTGGTGACGTGGGTAAGGTCCATCAACTGCGAGAAGCTCGGATCAAAGTCGGGATCGGTCATGAGTCTGTCTTGATGCGCCAATCCGTCAGCGAAGGTCAAGACACCGGTGGCGGTAGTCATCACCAATCTACGCTCCTTATCGATTCTGAAGTAAGCGGCCATGGAATTTTCCGCCACGTGCTCCCCCAATCGGGGGCTTACAAATGTTTTCCCAAGCAACACCGCCTCCACCGCCGCGAATAGCTCGCCCTCGGCATCGGACTTAACCACGTAGCCGTGTCCCCCGGCGCTGAGCGCCTCTCGCGCCACATCGGCATCCTGCTCTTGCGTCACAAAAAGTATTTTGCTTTTGGGAGCGACCTTGCGAATTTGCCGCGCTGCGGCAATCCCATTCAACTCGGGCATCCCGATGTCCAATAAAATTACGTCCGGCTGCAGCTCCTTCGCTTTCTGAACCCCTTCAAGTCCGTCGGACGCCACGCCAACAACTTGCCAGTCCTGCTTTCCCCGAAGCTTTTCTAGTGCATAACGCCGCCAATCGGCAAAATCATCCACCACAAGAATGCGCGTAGGTCGCAAAAACGGGCTCCTTTTCTTCAAACTTCAATAGCCAATTCTGGTCTGACGGTCGTGCTGAACCAAACCCTAGAAAGGTACCGCGTCGTAGCGGTTCGGTCGTTGCTCGAAAGCAACCTTCGTGCTTGCTCCGAGGCAATCGGGAAGAGGAACGTGCGGGCATTCTACAGATTCCCTGTCAATTCGCAAGGATTTCCAGCATCGTCGCGCCCCAGTTGAAACCCCAGTTGGAGCATTGTTGAAACATTGATTCAGCAGGCCTACAGTATCGAGCGTGCGGACTCCACCTAAGCGGCTCGAGGATCAACCTCTTTTCCACATCACCTCGGTCAACGTTCAGACCGTCTATTTCGACGGCAACGTTGATTTTGAGATTCGCGGCGCCTTTGACCGTACCCATGGCGTTCATGAGGGCCACGGTTGGCTCTTATTACCGCAGCGCGAAAGTCTGGTGGGCGATCTCAAATTTCTGGATCACCACGCGAAAAGCGCCCTCTTTCTCACCGCGGAGCGCGCCATTCCGAATCTCAAGAATTCCAGCGTTCCGTACCTGTCAGGTCGCTGGAAGCCCTATCACGTGTGGATGGTCATTGAACCCGGATGGGTCTGGAACCGGATGCTATTTAATCGGGGTTGGAGCGATGAACGCTGCGACATTTGCAGAGAGCGCATTAAATCGGGCGAGTACGGCTTCGTCGATCGCGGCGGCCACAAAATCTGCGAACGATGTTACGGACAATACGTCGCCACCCACGATCTCTCTTTCATCGATCAGCTCTAGTTTATTCGAATGCGTCCGGCTTATCTTTAACCCCGCCAGTTAGTTAGCCGCAGAAGCCACTCGGCAGTCGGTCGCCGCGCCGTAATTTAAGACTCTCCCTCAAATATGTCTTGACAAGGCAACTGCCGATTTGTTAAAGTTTCGACGTACAGAAGTGCGTCTGATTCATGCATCGCCGACGCGACTCTCCACGCTCCGGCCACCTAGTAACTACTTTGAAATCGTATTCCCCTCGTAAGTTCAGTAGAATGAACACTTGCAAAAGGATGTGAAAACAAAGGACTTTAAGTACCTTTGTTTTCACATCCTTTCAGAAAACCCTGGGGGTACCCGTCACCGCAAACCATGATTCCACTTCCGCGCCCCCGCGCGACGGAACTTGCTCCGTCGCGCAGGGGGTACTGTGCTAATTTGAACGATGCCTTGCGAAGGGTGAAAGGTGGGAGTGAGTTAGTTGCCCTTTCAATCGGTCAAAGGCTATACGCCAGCGGATGCTTGGGCTCGTAAAGCATGATGTCGTCCGCGCCAGGTACGGCCATCACCGCCACGAGTCCGTACCCGTGATCCTGAACTTCGCCGCGGAACTCCGCTCCTTTGCCCTTCAGTTCAGCGACCGTCTGTGAGATGTCGTCGCACATCAGGGAGATCAGATGGTGCCGCGGCGATTCGTACGTCTTGCCATCGTAGACGCTGTGGGTCGGGTGCACGCCCATCTCACTCCGCCCGGTCTTGAAGATCAGCCAACCCGCTCCTCCGCCCAGCGCATCCTCGACGTAGGGCCAGCCGAGGACGTCGCGAAGGAATGCGCGCGTTGCGGGGGCATCGTCGCAATAAATCAGGGTGTGGATGCTGGTGATCATCAGACTGAACTACTGAAATCGCCTAAAATTCTACTATTTCCGTCTATTGCCAATCAAGAAGCCGCTGATTCGCACTGGAGATCGAAATTAGGACACTACCCGCGGGGGCGAAGCCTAAGCCCATGTCTTTGAATCAGAAACCTAGCGGAAGCCGCTCTATTTTGCCGCGGCAGCACCCACCGCCGATTCGGGCGCTTGACGCCGCCGCCGCCCGCTCAGCAGATACACCGCTGCGCGCAGCTCAAACAAAGGATCGTCCGACGGCTCAATGCCATCCACCCGCGGAATCGGGTCCAGGATAATTCCCTTCTGTTCGTGCGCGTCGTCCGGCACTCTCGCCGTTAGCGTTACCCGGCCAAAATTGACCAACGGCCGGTCCTCCGGCCAGTGGATGGTCGCGTCATCCAGCACGTCGTTCTCGTTCGCCATCTGTACCAGGATTTGGAAGTTCACCGCGCCCGCCGCAATGCGATGTGCAAGCTCATCGAAAAGAAAGTTTGGATCGTTGATCTTTGCACTCGCTTCATCGAGATGCTCTTCCCCGGCCTCCGGAACGACCCGGTAGCGGCCATAGCGCGAGACGCCATCCTTGTTCGTAAACCGGAAAGCCGATATCGCGAAGTAGCTGGCCTGCGCAAAACTCGCTGGCCTCGGCTTGGGCTGCACGAATGCCAATGCTGCAGGGTGCGAACCCAGGAACGCCTCAATGGGCTTCGGTGACGGCTTCGATGGATCGCTCGCCGCAATCGCACGCAACAATTCCAGAAACTCCTGCCCCGTCCGCACCGGAAATCCGTCCGTCGAATGACTGATGATATCCGTGTGCACGCGTTCGCCAAGATGGAACCGAATGCCCAGCCCATGCGGCATCGCGTTGGGATCGTTGTCGGGAATCAACGGCAGTCCCGTGGAGTTCGAGAATCGCGCCGTCACCGGCGTAGACTCGTGCGCAATGTGTGGGGCCCGCGTCAGCGCCGCGGCATCACGTGAAGGCGTGAACGTGCCGGTGAGCAGCATCCCCTTGGCGTGCGCCGGACGAAAACCAGGGTGCTCGCCAAAAAGGGTCTCGAACTGCTTGAGAATATCCTGGCTCAACGCTATGACTTTTTCATCGTTTGGAAGTGGCATAAACCGCTCCTGAATAATCCGAGATGTTGCTCCGACGCGTTGCTTTGATGACGCTATCGCCCAATACGATGCTGTTTAATTTAGAGAGAAAAACAGCGAATGCGCCGAAACGCATGGGCAAAATCCTAGCACAGGCGCGGCATACGGCAAGCAGTCAACAAATCGCGCCCTTCGACTTCACTTGGGTGGCCTTCATTGGGTCGCCCTTTACGGGGTCGCTCTTTACTTGGCCGCTCTATCCAATCCGAACTCCCGATGCAGCGTGCGCAGCGCCGGCACCACGGACTGTTCTTCAATCACAAACGAAATGTTCGTTTCCGAAGAGCCTTGCGCGATGGCGATAATATTTACGCCTTCTTTGCCCAGCGCATTAAACGTCTTGCCCGCGATACCAGGGATGCCGCGCATGTTCTGTCCCACCACCGCCACGATCGCAATGTGCGGATCCACGCGAATATGCTCTACCTTTTCATGTTCCAAATCCTGCGCAAATTCCTTGCGCAAACCTTCCACGGTTTTTTCCGCGTCCGCGGACGAAATACCGAAACAGATATCGTTCTGTGACGACGATTGCGAAATCAGCAATACATTCGCCCGCACTTCCGCCGTGGTCGAAAACGTGCGTCCCACCACGTCCGGCAGTCCCACGATTCCCGGGCCACCCACGCTGATGAGCGTTACGTCCCGAATCGCCGTCAACGCTTTTACGCCTCCGCCGACGCTCTGCGCTTGCGGCGTAATCTTGGTTCCCGTCTGCTCCGGCGCAAAGCTATTGCGAATCCATACCGGAATCCCAGCGTGCATCACTGGTCGCAATGTCTTCGGATGCAACACTTTCGCGCCAAAATATGCCAGCTCCGCCGCTTCCCGGTATGAAATTTCTGGAATGGTTTTCGCCTCGGTCACCAGCCGCGGGTCCGCCGTCAACACGCCATCCACATCCGTCCAGATGATTACTTCATCCGCATCCAGCGCGGCGCCCAAAATCGTCGCGGAATAATCGGATCCGCCGCGGCCCAGCGTGGTCAGGTCTCCATTGGGCGTGGCGCCCAGAAAGCCCGTCACCACCGGCACAATCCCGCGCTCCAGCAGAGGCAAAAGTCGCGCCTGCGATTTCTCGCGCGTGCGTTCCATCTGCGGCTCCGCTCCTCCGTGGAATTCGTCCGTCACGATCAGTTCCGTCGCTTCAATCGCTTCGCTTTGCAGTCCCAGCTGTTTTACCGCCGCGGCCACCAGCGGCGCGGACAATCGCTCCCCTAAGCTGGAGATCGCGTCGAGTGTCCGCGTGGAAAGCTCGCGCAATAACGCCGTTCCTTCGCAGAAACGCCGCCCTTCCATCAGCACGGTTCGCATTTTTTGCAGCACCTGGTCGCGTTCCTGTCCGCTCTTCACCAGGCTGGCCAGCGCGGTCTCATGTTGCCCGCGCAGAGAATCCATGATGGCTGCGGCACCACTCGCGTCGCCCGTCTGCGCCGCTTTCGCCGCTTCGATCAATCGGTTGGTTACGCCGCTCATCGCGGAAACCACTACGACGCACCGCTGTTCTCGTGCGCCATCGGCAATAATCTTCGCGGCGCGCGCGATGCACTCCGCATTGCCAACGGAGGTTCCACCAAACTTCATCACCTTCAGCCGCGTACTCATTTCGCTCCCTTGGTCTGCGGACACTTTACCCATGGCCTCAAGACCCTTCTTCCTCTGCATTTTTCTTTAACAGTAAATCTAGCATGGCAGGAGCGGCGCGGAACTTCATCGGCAGTTCGCGACCGTGTTTCGGTAACCGTCGATACATGAATTTGAAGTCGCAGGTCTTCGGTAATCCGCTTCATCCCCGCTGTGACGCTTCCCATGTAATCCGGATACAATGTGTCTCATGCTGCGCCGTGTACGTCCCGGATTGCTTGCGCTTTGTTTCTTCAGCGCTTCGGTGCTCCTGTCTTGTCCTGGTTTGCGCGCACAAGAAAACTGCAATGTTGAAGTTAAGCTGCTGCTTTCGGCGACTGAGACTCAAGCTGCCGTCGCGGCATTAGGCGCAAGAAACGAAACCAAGGGACGCGTCTACTTTTTTGATACCGACGCGCTCGATCTCTTGTCGCAAGGCGCGATCGTGCGCCTGCGTCGAAACGCTAAAAGCGATATCACCGTAAAATTTCGCCCGCGCAACGATAAACAATTCCTTTCCTCGGCCGCGGGTCTTGCCGGCTTCAAATGCGAGATTGACCTCACCGGTGACGGGCAGAATGCTTCGTATTCGATTACCAGTCCCTTCGCCGCGCAGCACCTGCCTCAAGCGGGATTCGAGATTCCGCGATTACTGAACGCCGCACAGCTGACGCTCTTCCCGGACGCGCAAGTGTCTGTTGATTGGAACCGCGTCAAAAGGCTTTCGACGATACTCTCCACCGATTGGCAGATTCCGTCGCAGCCGCCCTTGGGCAAACTGGTATTGGAGCTGTGGGAATGGCCCGGTGGAAAAGTTCTCGAACTCTCCACCAAGGTTCCGCTGAACGCGGCGGCGTCAACGTATGCAGAAATGCAACGCTTGGTGCAAGCCAAGCATTTGTCAATAAGCCCTGAACAACACGTTAAGACCACCATCGCTCTTCAAGCCATGACGCACACCACAGTGCACTGACAACGCTCGACAAACGCTCTGCCTGCTTTACTTAAGTTTATTCGCTTCGGTCTGGCCGGGCTAAAGCCCGGCATCTACATAAACCGGCTCTGTTCCTAAGCCGTCGGCCGCTGCGCCAAATGCTCTAGTCCGCGCTCGCGCACTTCGATTTCGCGGATGCGATATTTCTGAATCTTGCCCGTGACCGTGGTGGGAAACTCACAAACAAGTCGGATGTGCTGCGGAATCTTGAAATATGCGATCTTGCCTTTGCAGAAGTCGCGAAGCTCCTCTTCGCCCGCCGTTTCTCCGGCGCGCAGCCGCACCCACGCCACCACAATTTCTCCCATGCGCTCGTCGGGCAGTCCCACCACCTGCACCTCGGCGACTTTTGCGTGGGTGTACAAAAACTCCTCGACCTCTCGCGGATAGATATTCTCTCCGCCGCGAATGATCATGTCCTTGGCACGTCCGGTGAGGTGAACGTATCCATCCTCACGCATGACGCCCAGATCGCCGGTGTGCAGCCAGCCTTCGTCATCAATCGCGCAGCGCGTCGCTGCAGGCTCATCGTCATATCCTTTCATCACCATGTAGCCGCGCGCGCAAACTTCTCCTTGCTCGCCGATAGGAACCGTTTCGCCGGAGTCCACAGCGGCAATCTTCACCTCTGTAGAAGGCAAGGCTTTGCCCACGGTAGAGACGCGGGTCTCCAGCGCGTCGTCGAGCTCCGACAACGTAATTACCGGTGAGCTTTCCGTCTGCCCGTAACCGATCACCATTTGCGGGCAATGCATTTCGCTCACCACGCGCTTCATGATCTCGATCGGGCACGGCGCTCCCGCCATCATTCCGGTACGCAGGCTGGTTAAATCGAAACTCAAGAAATCCGGCAGCCCAAGTTCCGCGATGAACATGGCCGGCACACCATAGATGGCCGTGGCGCGCTCCGTTTGAACGGCCTGCAACACCGCTCGCGGTTCAAAGCACCAGCCGGGAAGAATCAGGGCCGCTCCGCTGGCCAGCGCCGCCATCACGCCAATCACACAGCCAAAGCAGTGGTACAACGGCACAGGCGAGCAAATGCGATCATCGCAGGCGTAGCGCATCACCTGCGCGCAGAGCCTGCCATTGTTGACCAGATTGCGATGCGTGAGCATTACGCCCTTAGGAGACCCCGTGGTCCCGGAGGTGTACTGAATGTTCGCGACGTCCTCGGTGCGGATCGTGGGCGCGATCGGATCGCTGGCCTGCTGCAAATCATTCCAGCCTTCCGAATCGAAGTAGATCACACGCTCAAGAAGCAGAGTCTGCCCAGCGCGCGCTGCTTCAAGCAATGCGGAGTAGTCAACGCGCTGGTCCTTGCGCCAGAGAAATAGCGCTTTCATGCGGGAGCGCCGCAGCACAAACGCCAATTCATGTGAGCCGTAGGCAGGGTTTACGTTGACCAGCACAGCGCCGGCTCGCGCGCAGCCCAGTTGCACCAAGACCCATTCCACGCAGTTCGTCGACCATAGGCCGACGCGGTCACCAGGCCGAATGCCGAGAGACCACAATCCGCGCGCGACGCGCTCGCCAGCATCGCGAAGTTCCTTCCACGTGAGTCGCTTGCCCTGGTGGCAAGAAACCAGCGCGAGCGCGGCACCGCAACGCTTGGCAGTTTCATCCAACACTTCGCCGATGCTCAATTCCCAAAGTTCGTCGTCCGGGCCACGCCGGTAACTCAGCATTGCGCGCTCCGTTACTTGGAAATCTCGGATCGATTCATCGGAAGTCACATTGCGCTGAATTCTGCCACAGTCCGCACGCCAGCGGTACACCGTCATCGCCAGGATACTGCGCGGATCGGTTGAGACCACCGCATTAATCAGGAACCAGCGGGGAACAGCCGTTTCATTCTTGGGGGTCAGTTCGATTTTTGCTTTTCTGGGCCGCGAACAATTATTTTCCCATGCCCTTGGCCGTTGGGGCGATAGTCGAAGTAATTTATGTACTCGTTATAAGGATTCCGCACGCAGACTGCAGTTGGCGCCCCACTCAATGGTCGACCATCTTTTACTTCAGACTCACCATGGTCATCGTCGGCTTCCTCAGGAGTGGAGACGTCGTCCAGGTTGGTGAATACCCAGATGTTCATCGTATACGGTTGTGGGTAGCGCTTTACGACGAGCTGATAAAGAGTCTTCAGGTTCTCTTTCGTGAATGCTTCCTGTTCCATCAGGACCCAGACCTGTCGCACTGAAGCGGCCTTTGCTACTTCGTTGTGGACGATTACGTATCGGAACGGAGAAGACGTGCCGAGGCGGAATTGAGCCGCTCCCGTACCGAACGCTCCGAGGGCAACCAGAACCGAAATCACGCTAAATGTTATGGCTCTTCTCACTGTAGTGTTTGACACCGCCAGTCCCTTCTAGGTTCCATACAACGGCTAGAAAACTGAGCAGAATTCTTGCCGAGTCCGGACAAATCAGGTAATCGGAATCTGACTCATTACCATACTTTTGCTCACCTTGACATTCTACTGGAAGAACTTTACTATCACCTAGAATGTCTACCAAAGAACAGAGAGAACGCATCGAACTGCTGCAAGGCACGCTCGACTTGCTAATTTTGCGAACGTTGCTGCTCGGGCCGGTCCACGGTCACGCCATCGCCAAGGCCATTGAATTTCGATCCGACGACGTGTTGCAAGTCGAACAGGGATCGCTGTACCCGGCCCTCCATCGACTCATCAAGCGGGGATGGATTTCGGCGGAAGAAGGCACCTCCGAAAATAATCGCCGCGCCAAGTTCTACAGGCTTACGCCAAAAGGACGGAAGCGGCTGGTTCTGGAGACCAGCAAGTGGGCCAAGCTTTCGGGGGCCATCGCGCGGATTCTCCGCCCAACCGAGGAGGGTGAATCATGAGGCGCGGCAAGCGCAACTTGGAGGATCTCGACGAGGAGATCCGGAATCACATCGAGACGGCGACGCAAGAAAACATTGACCGCGGTATGTCGCCGGAAGAAGCGCGTCATGCGGCTATGCGCAAGTTCGGAAATGTGATGCTGGCCAAAGAAGATACGCGCGCGGTGTGGACGCTGATTTGGCTTGAGGAGCTAGTGCAAGACGTTAGCTTCGGCCTGCGGACGCTCGGCAAATCGCCGGGTTTTACGGCCGTGGCCATTCTTACGCTCGCCATCGGCATTGGCGGAAACGCCGCGGTATTCAGCGTCATGAATGGAGTGCTGCTAAAGCCGCTGAACTACCCACACGCGGAGGAATTGGTCTCGCTGCACCAGATCGCTCCGGGCGCGGAAGGGCTGGCGAGTTTCGAGAATGGTCTGTTGCTTTCGCCTTCGATGTATTTCACTTATGCGGAGCAAAACCGAACGTTTCAATCGGTGGGTGTATGGGACACCGGGACCGCCAATGTCACCGGTCTGGCCGAGCCGGAACAAGTGCGGACGGTGGAGGTCAGCAACGGCGTTCTCGAGGCGCTTGCTGTTCCACCCGAAGTTGGCCGGTGGTTAACGCAGTCCGATCAAATTCCGCACGGCCACGAAACGGTAATGCTGAGCCACGGTTATTGGCAGCGCAGATTCGGCGGAGACCGCGCCGTGATCGGGCGCAACATCGTGATTGATTCGCGGCCGCGCGAAATCGTCGGCGTAATGCCGCAAGGCTTCCGTTTCGTCGATGCCGATTTTGATGTGGTGGCGCCCTTCGCCTTTGACCGCGGTGCGCTGATTCTGGCGGGTTTTGGATATCACGGAATCGCGCGGCTCAAGCCGGGCGTGACAATTCCCGAAGCCGACGCGGATATGACGCGAATGTTGCCGATCTGGATGGACTCCTGGACAAACGGTCCCAAGTCAAATCCGCATATCTACGAGACGTGGAAAATCACGCCGATGATTCGCCCGCTGAAGCAGGAAGTGATCGGAAGTGTGAGCGAACTCCTGCGTGTGGTGATGGGGACGATTGGCGTGGTGCTGTTGATTGCATGCGCCAACGTGACAAATTTGCTGCTGGTGAGGGTCGAATCCAGGCAGCAGGAGTTGGCCGTGCGCGCAGCGCTGGGCGCGGGATGGGGACGAATCGTACGGGGACTGCTAGTAGAAAGTGTGATGCTGGGGCTGATGGGCGGCGCGCTTGGCGCCGGGTTAGCCTATGCCGGCCTGCATTTTCTCCTGTCGCTGGGTTCGGCAAATCTTCCCCGCTTGAACGAAATCTCGCTGGACGCACGCACGCTGGGATTCACGCTGCTGCTTTCCGTGTTCTCAGGCTTGGTGTTCGGCCTGATTCCGGCACTGAAATACGCGGGACCGCGGACTTCGCTAGCTCTGCGGAGCGCGGGACGAACCATCAGCGTAAGCCGTGAGCGGCACCGCGCGCGCAATATGCTGGTCATAGGTCAAGTGGCCATGGCGTTCGTTCTGCTGGTGAGCGCGGGTTTGATGATGCGCACGTTCGAGGCATTGCGAACTGTCGAGCCGGGATTCACGGACGCCCGGCACCTCCAGCTGATGCGAATTTCCATTCCGGATTCGCTCGTGGCGGAGCCGGAACGCGTGACACGCATACAGAAGCAAATTCTCGATGCGCTGTCGGCAATTCCTGGCGTGCAGTCGGCCGGGTTCGTCAGCGAAATGCCGATGGAAGGGTTCGACTCAGGCTGGGACGCCATCTATGCGCAAGACAAAGCCTATCCGTTCGACGCAATCCCGCCGCTGCGGCGGTTCAAGTACGTTTCGCCCGGTTTCTATCAGACGGCCGGAACACGAATCATCGCGGGACGCGAACTGACTTGGGCTGAGATATATGGCCTGCGTCCGGTGGTGATGGTTTCCGAAAATCTGGCTCGCGAGCTATGGGGTACGCCAGCCGCCGCGATCGGAAAGCGCATAACGGAATTTCCGTCGATGCCATGGCACGAGGTGATCGGAGTGATTGAGGATGTTCGCGAAGTAGGCGTCCAGGAGCAAGCGCCAGAGATCGTGTACTGGCCACCCATCATGGGAAATCTTTTTGGGCCAGGACCAGTGCAGGCGGTCCGGACCATGACCTTCGCGATTCGCAGCGAGCGCGCTGGCACGGAAGGTTTTCTGAACGAAGTGCGGACGGCGGTGTGGTCGGTGAATCCGAACTTGCCGCTGGCGTCGGTGCGAACGATGACAGACGTATATCGCAAATCGGTGGCGCGAACGTCTTTCACTTTGGTGATGCTGGGGCTAGCGGGGTCGATGGCGCTGGCGCTGGGGATCATCGGAATCTACGGCGTGATCTCTTACACGGTGTCGCAACGGCAGCGGGAGATTGGCATTCGGTTGGCGCTGGGGGCGCAGAGCGGAGACGTGGTGAGCATGGTTCTGGGGCAGGGCGCAAAGCTGGCCTTGCTGGGTGTGTGCATCGGTGTATTTTCCGCCTTCGGATTAGCGCGGTTGATGACGAGCCTGCTGTTTGGAGTGACGGCGCACGATCCGCTGACGTTTGCCGCGGTTGCGGCGCTGCTGATCTCTGTCGCGCTCGTGGCGTGCTACCTTCCGGCGCGCCGCGCCATGAAGGTGGATCCCACGGTTGCGCTACGCTACGAATAGATTTTCCTCTGACCTTTGGGCGCCCCGCTGATTTACCTCAATGAAATCGCGAGACGTATCGGCGATAATACTAGCGCCGATGCCCGCTAGCCCCTCGAATTTAAGCCCGACTGCTCCGAACGAGGGTGCATCTCCATCCGCGACGCCCTCGCTGACTCAATCCAGCAAACAACTGCTGCCCTGGCTGATCGCCGTGGCATTTTTCATGGAGTCGCTGGACACCACCATTCTCAATACCGGTGTCCCGACCATCGCCGCCGCGCTGCACGTCGCTCCGCTGAGCATGAAGTCGGTGCTCGCCAGCTACACGCTGAGCCTTGCGGTCTTTATTCCGATCAGCGGATGGATGGCCGACCGCTTCGGCACGCGCCGCGTCTTTTCTTCCGCGATTGCGCTCTTCACTCTGGGCTCATTTCTCTGCGGCATCTCCAGCGACATCCATCTGCTGGTGGCTTGCCGCATCCTGCAGGGCTGCGGCGGCGCCATGATGGTGCCGGTGGGCCGGCTCACCATGGTGCGCACCTTCGCCAAATCGGAGCTCATTCGCGCCATGAGCTTCGTCGCCATTCCTGCTTTGATCGGTCCCATGCTCGGGCCTATCGCCGGCGGCCTGATCGTTGGTTACCTGCACTGGCGGCTGATTTTCTTCGTCAATATTCCGATCGGACTTGTCGGCCTGATCCTGGTCTACCTGCATCTGCCGGACTACCGCGAGGAGCGCACCGATCCTCTCGACGTAATCGGGCTGATTCTTTTCGGCTCCGGCGTAGCGCTGCTTTCTTATGTCCTGGAAGTCTTTGGCGAGCACACACTGAGCACCCCGGAAATCCTGGGATGCCTGGCACTTTCTATTGCCCTGCTAGCGGGCTACGGACTTCATGCCGCCAGGGCCGCATATCCCATGCTGCGGCTGTCGCTGTTTCGTATTCGCACCTTCCGTGCGTCCGTAATCGGCAGCTTCGTTACCCGCCTGGGCATTGGCGGTATTCCGTTCCTTTTTCCCCTGCTGTATCAGGTGGGCCTGGGTTTCACACCCATCCAATCCGGCTTGCTGATGATGCCGCAGGCCATCGCAGCCATGAGCCTGAAGGTGATCATGCCGCGCATTCTCGCCCGCTTGGGGTATCGCACCGTGTTGGTCTCCAATACCGTGCTCATTGGCGTGCAGATTTTGCTCTTCGCCAACATCGGCAAGAGCACCCCGGTGTGGCTGATCGTCGGGGAGGTATTCTGCTACGGATTCTTCACCTCGCTGCAATACACCAGCATGAACACCCTTGTTTATGCGGACGTCACCGAAGAACAGGCTAGCGGCGCCAGCTCTATCGCCAGCACCGTGCAGCAGATGGCCATCAGCTTTGGCGTGGCTTCCGCGTCCCTGGTGACGGCCTTCTTCATCCCTGATCGCCACACGTCCGACGGCGGGCAATTCATTCACGGCGTCCACCGCGCGTTCTTTGTGCTTGGCGGCATGACCATTCTCTCCACCATCGTCTTCCGAGAATTGAAAAAAGGCGACGGTGACGCGGTGGCCAGCGGAAAAAACTACACCCCCGCCTGACGCCTGCACCACGGCCCGCCGGTTTGACAGGCCATAGCAAATCGGAATGGGCGAACGCCCAGCACCACGCCCTCCGCGGTACCTTCCACCGACGCGCCTTAGTACTTCCCTCCCATTTAGACATCGGCGACGCCTGTCCTTCCGGACACCTATCGCCCCACTGGCCATCCCTTAAAATAGAGGTTCGTGATGCCCCTCAGCCCCACGTCCGCCCCTACGTCCATATGGACGCGTCTGCGCGCCGGGCGCGTGCGCATTCTTTGGCTGGTTTTGGGAGCGTTGCTGCTGGTTAGCGCCCTGCCCATCGGGCTCTATCACCGCCAGGTTCTGCAACTTAGCCAGGACAAGCTAGTCGACACCGAGAACGTCCAGCAAACCGACTTGACTCGTTCGCTGGCGCAGGAAATTCAATTCTTCGAGTCCAACCTGACGCAGCAGCTCATCAGCGAGCGGCAGATTCTGGCCCTCACCGGCCTTATCGATAAGATTGAAGACCCTATTGAGCAACCCAAAGTCACGCGCCTGCTGGAAAACTTTTTGGACAGCAACCGCAACACTTTCGTGTACCTGACCGCGGTGGGAAAATCCGGCAAAGGGACCAGCGCTTCGCAAGGTAATTTTCGTGCCGAGCAAGATCCCTTTGTGGCCAAAGCGCTGCAGCGCGCGTTCGTTACGTGCTTGCAATCGCAGCAGTCGCAGATGGTGAAATTTCGCAGCGACCCTCTGGCTCTGGCTCCAGATGACCGACCGGCGTTCGTGATCGCCGTTCCTCTCAAAGATATCAACGACAATTTCACAGGTATGCTCGCCGCGGTGGTTTCGCTCGATCCGATTCTCCACCGTCTGCAGGACGCCAGCGTGCGCGGCCGCGTGGTCTTCGTGGTGGACCACTACGGCCACATCGTCGCCCACCCGGATACCAAACACTTTGTTCCCGGCGCGGACGCCAGCTCGAACTCGAAACTCGTCGCGCAGGTGATGGCTCTGCCGCAAGAGTTGCGCAACACCGCGACGGTGCGCTTCACCGAACCTGGGAAAAAGCACCCGGTGGAAATGATCGGCACCTACAGCACTTTTCCTGAGGTGAATTGGGCGGTGATCGCCGAGCGCAGCCTTGATAAAGCGCGGGAAGATGCCGGCGTCACGGAGCTAAATCGCCAGGCTTTGGCCTTCGTCACCGTTGTGGTTCTGGTCGCCATCCTCTTCGGATACTTCTTCGCCGTGGGCATCAGCGGACCGATTCGCGGCTTGGCAGCCTCTACGCGCGCCATCAGCCGCGGCGAGTTTCACCAGCGCTCTCCCGTGCGCGGGGCCACGGAAATCAGCGAACTGGCCGAGAATTTCAACAAAATGGCTGGCGACATCGAAGAGTACATCGAACGGCTGAAAGAAGCCGCCGAAGAAAATCGCGAACTGTTTCTTGGTTCCATCCGCATGCTAGCGGCGGCCATCGACGAAAAAGATCCGTACACCCGTGGTCACTCCGGCCGCGTGGCCAAGTATTCCACGTTGATCGGCCAGCAGTTGGGCCTGCCGGCCGCGGACCTGGACAAGCTAAAAATTTCCGCACTGCTCCATGACGTAGGAAAGATTGGCGTGGAAGACCGCGTCCTGAAAAAGCCGGGCGCACTGACCCCCGAAGAGTTCGAGTTGATGAAGCAGCATACGGTGAAAGGCGCCAACATCATGCGCCCCGTCTCGCAGCTTAAAGAAATGCTGCCGGGAATCGAGCTACACCACGAGCACATGGATGGACGCGGATACCCTTATGGTTTGCTAGGCCCACAAATTCCGCTGATGGCGCGCATTATCGGCGTAGCGGATACGCTCGACGCGATGACGACGAATCGTCCCTATCAAAACGCGATGGATTTGGACTTCGCGCTCACCCGCATCAAGTCCTTGGGCGGGACAAAATTCGATGTAGTCATCGTCAACGCCCTCGAATCTACCATCAACGCCGGCAAACTTCGTCTGTCTGCGGTGGAAGTACACGTCTAGCTATTGTCCTTGCTCATCGGCTTGCGCGGACAAAGGCTGATGGCCATAATAGGCCTATGAGCAGTAACGCAGCAGCGCTGGATTGGTCGCAATGCCCCGCCGTCGAAAGCGTTCCCGGCAAACGGAGCGGCGCGTGGGTATTTCGCGGCACACGCACGCCGGTAGCGACCGTCTTTGAAAACCTTCAAGACATGAATGTTGACGAATTAGTAGAAGAGTTTGGCGTCACGCGCGAACAAGTTGAGGCAGTCTTACAGTTCGCGGCACAAAGCGCCGAGACTCCCAGTCACGCCAATAATGCTGATTCTGTTCGATAATGGCACGCCTCGAAGCTTGGCGCGTTTCCTCATCGACCATCATACGGTCACAGAAGCTCGCGCACGAGACTGGGACGAGTTGGCAAACGGCGAATTGCTGAATGCCGCCGAAGCCGCAGGATTTGATGTCTTGCTGACCACCGACAAGAACGTTCGTTTTCAACAGAACCTTAGCGGCCGCAGAATAGCTCTCGTCGTGCTTGGCCAGGGGCGATGGAGTCTGATCAGACCCCATGTGGCAAAGGTTGTCGCCGTCGTAAACGCCGCCACCCCAGGTTCGTATACCGAAGTAGACATCCCCTTCCAGATGAACTTTTAGATGTCGCGAAGTTTTCGATCTCAAACTATTTCCAATATGGACCGTGCGTCACTATTTATGCGAAATGCGACGCGACTCAGATTAAAATAATAGTGTGAATCGTCTGGGTCCCAGCGCATGAGTACGCAGACCATTACCCCCGTTGAAATATCCAAGCCCGAACTGATCCAGGAAGGCACTCTCTTCCGTGTTCTAACCGCCGTAAGCTTTTGCCACCTCCTCAACGACATGGTGCAGTCGCTGGTCCCGTCGATGTACCCGATCCTGAAAACCAACTTTCATTTGGACTTCACGCGCATCGGGCTGATCACGCTGACCTACCAGATCATCGCTTCGCTGCTGCAGCCGGTAATTGGCTACTTCACCGACCGCAGGCCGATGCCGTATTCGCTGCCCGTCGGGATGGCGTTCACGCTGACAGGACTTTTGCTGCTGGCAGTGGCGCCGACTTTCGCGCTGCTCCTAATCGCCGCATCACTGATCGGCGTAGGCTCCGCGGTGTTCCACCCGGAATCGTCTCGAGTGGCCAGACTAGCGTCCGGTGGACAACACGGCATGGCGCAATCTTATTTTCAGCTGGGAGGCAACACGGGTTCCGCGATCGGGCCGCTGCTGGCCGCTTTGATCGTGCTGCCAAGAGGACAAATCGGAGCGGCATGGTTTTCGCTCGCGGCACTGCTCGGCATCCTGGTGTTGATAGGCGTGGGGCACTGGTACAAAGCGCGCCTGCTGCATCTGCAAAGCCGGCCGGCAAAACACGACGAAGCATCGCTGACATTGCCGCGTAAAAAAATCGCCCTGGCCATCGCCGTCTTGATGGCGCTGATCTTCTCGAAATATTTTTACCTGGCCAGTTTCAGCAGTTATTACACTTTTTACCTGATCAGCAAATTCGGTCTCTCGGTGCAGAGCTCGCAGCTCTATCTGTTCGTATTTTTCGGAGCTGTGGCCGCCGGGACGCTCGTCGGAGGTCCGGTCGGCGATCGCGTGGGCCGCAAGCTGGTGATCTGGGTTTCGATCCTTGGCGTTTTGCCGTTCACCATGCTGCTGCCGTACGTAGATCTCTTCTGGACCGCGCTCCTCAGCGTGATCATCGGGTTCGTGATCGCCTCGGCCTTCTCCGCCATTCTCGTGTACGCGCAGGACCTCATCCCCGGGCGCGTTGGCATGATCTCCGGTCTCTTTTTCGGCTTCGCGTTCGGCATGGGCGGCATCGGCGCCGCTGTCCTGGGCCGCCTCGCCGATGCCACCAGCATCATTTTTGTGTACAAGGTTTGCGCCTACCTGCCGGCCCTCGGCCTACTGACTGGCCTTCTCCCAGCACTGCACCACGACGCCAAGCAAAAACAGCCGGCCTAGGCGTTCGCGTGGCGCACTCTGGTACACTTTGACTTCGCGGTTCCAGCACACCCAAATTCATGATTTCACTGTTTGGAAAACCCGAAAAGGTCGAGCCGTCACTCCTCGACAAGCTGAAGGCCTCGGTCAGCAAGACCAAGGCTGCGCTGTCGGAAACCGTCGACACCATCTTTCAAGGGCAGCGTAAGATTGATCCGGCGCTGCTGAAGCAACTGGAAACGGCGTTACTTTCCGCGGATTTGGGCGTTATGACGACTAAAGAGATCCTCGCGTCCGTCAGGGAGAAACTTGACCGCAGCGCGCTGTCGGACGCTTCGCAGCTGAAACGCGAAATCAAGTCACACATCGTACGCATTCTGAACGCTGCGCCGCCCTTGGGTTTCGCGACGCCTTCAACCAACGGCACCGCTACGCGCGTGATCTTCATCGTCGGCGTCAATGGCGCGGGCAAGACCACCAGCATTGGGAAACTCGCCAACCGCCTTAAGCAGGAAGGCCGCAGCGTGGTCCTCTGCGCCGCGGACACTTTCCGCGCTGCGGCGATTGAACAGTTGGCGATCTGGGCGGAGCGCAACGGCATCGAGATGATCAAGCAAAAATTCGGCGCCGATCCCGCGGCGGTGGTTTACGACGCGGTAGCCGCCGCCAAGGCGCGCAACGCCGATATCGTTATCGTGGACACCGCCGGCCGCCTGCACACCAAATCCAACTTGATGGCGGAACTCGAAAAAATGAAACGCACCGCCGCTAAAGTAATTCCCGGCGCGCCGCACGAAGTGTTACTAGTGCTTGACGCGACGACCGGCCAGAACGGACTGGCGCAAGCACGCGAATTTACCGGCGCGGTGGGAGTCACAGGAATTATTCTGACGAAACTCGACGGCACCGCGAAGGGCGGTATTGTCGTGCCGATTTCCCGGGAACTCAATCTGCCGATTCGCTTCGTGGGCACCGGCGAGCAAATCAACGATATGGTTCCGTTCGACGCCGAAACCTACGCCAACTCCCTTTTCGACTAAAATAACGTGGACGCACACGACACACGCTTCATGCAGCACGCGTTGGACCTGGCGCGCAAAGCCGTGGGCGTGGCTAGTCCTAATCCGCTGGTTGGGTGCGTGATCGTGCAAAATGGCGAAATCGTTGGCCAAGGCTTTCACGAATATGATGGCCGGAGTCACGCGGAAATTCTGGCGTTGCGCGCGGCGGGAGGAAAAGCTCGTGGTGCGATTTTATACGTAACCCTTGAACCCTGTAATCACACCGGCCGCACCGGACCGTGCACCGGAGCGATTATTACCGCGGGAATCACGCGCGTGGTTGCGGCCATGCAGGATCCAAATCCACTCGTCGCCGGAAGTGGCTTTGAAAAACTGCGCGGTGCGGGATTAGAAGTCCATTGCGGGCTGCTTGAGGAGCAAGCGCGGGTGCTGAATGAAGCGTTTGCCTGCTCTATTGTTACGCAAAAACCATTCGTTACGCTGAAGTCGGCGCTGACGCTTGACGGCCAGCTTGCCTGGCCCCGCGCAGAGGCGAAAAGCGCCAACTCATTGGCGAATAAATCGCAGAGCAAATCATCCAATAAACCCAACGCTGCTTGGATCACATCGGAAGAGTCTCGCGCCGAAGTGCATCGCATGCGTCACGCTTCGGATGCGCTGCTGACCGGCATTGGCACGATTCTCGCGGACAATCCGCTGCTCGCCGACCGCAGTGGACTGCCGCGCCGCCGCCGATTGTTGCGCGTTATTCTGGACACCAAACTGCGACTAACGCCTGAAGCACGCATCGTAAAGACGCTGGACGACGACTTGCTGGTGGTGACCAGCACGCCGCTAACCGCTCCGAGAGCACGCAAATTGCAAAACGCTGGCGTGGAGCTTTTCCATGTCCGGCCGCTGCGCAGTGGTCCTGCGGGCATCGACCTTCGCGCGGTCCTTGCGGAACTCGGGAGGCGCGAAATTCTCAGCGTCATGCTCGAGGCCGGACCGACACTGAACGGCGCGGCGCTAACGGCCGGTGTGGTCCACAAACTGGTTCTGTTTTACGCGCCCAAAATTGCCGGTGGAGGAGCTGTGCCATTCGCAAGAGCGCCAAACCTTGTGCCTGCGGCACTCGGGAATCTAAGTATCCGCCAAATCGGACCAGACGTGGTGGTGGAAGGATATCTGCAAAATGTTTACCGGGATCGTTGAGCACATCGGAACCGTCGAGTTTATTGAGAGCCGTCCCGACGGCCCAAATGCCGGAGGCCGCATCACGGTTCACGCTCCGACTCTGGCGCCGACACTATCGGTGTCGCAAAGTGTCGCGGTAAATGGGTGCTGCCTTACCGTGGTGTCGCTAACTAAAAAGAGTTTCAGCGCCGATTTGTCCGGTGAAACGGTACGAAAAACGTCCTTCGGAGCTGAGCCGCGCGTGCTGATTGCCGGCGCGATGGTGAACCTTGAACAGCCGCTCACGGCCGGAAAAGAGTTTGGCGGACATTTCGTTCTCGGCCACGTGGATACCACCGGACGCGTAGCCAGACTGGAACGCGAAGGGGAAAGCTGGCGGCTAGCTGTGGAAGTCCCTCAGGACTTCGCGCGCTACGTTGTGCCGCAAGGCTCCATCACCATCGATGGCATCAGCCTGACCGTCGCGCGCTGGACAAATCACATCGCCGAAATCGCGATCATTCCCTACACCTACGCGCACACCAATCTCTGCGAGAGAAAGTTCGGCGATGCGGTAAATCTGGAGGGCGATGTGCTGGGGAAATATATCGAACAACATCTGGAAGCAGGCAAGGGTGGATCACAACCCGGTTCCGGAATTAGTCTCGAATGCCTGCTCAGTCAGGGATTCTAAACGCTTCTCAGGCCGCTTCACGCGCCTTGGCGCGCGCCCCGCGCCAATACAACATCAGTCCGAACAGGATCGCCACGAACGACGCACCTACCACCTTCACTTCAAACAGAACTTTATTGGATGAATCTCCCGGCGGAATAATCGAAAAAATGATGCTGGCGAAGGTGACCACTCCGGCTAGTCCCGCCGCGAAATAAACACCAAGCTTGCCGCCAGGAATCAGTACCGCCTGTTTGTTTTCCGCGCGGTCTGGACGGCTCGCCAGTTTCATGGCCGCGGCAAACATATACAGAAACGGAATGAAATAAATAATTACGGTAATATCGATCAAGCTTTGATACGCGCCGCGCGTCGTTTCGTTAACTTGGCTGAGCAGCAACACCACTGCAGAGGCCACGGCCTGCACCAAAATGGAGATGTACGGCGTCTTCCACTTGGGATGAATTTTTCCGAAGGCCGCGGGCAAATACCGGTCAATGCCTACGACGAACGGCACGCGTGAAATTCCCGCGACGGTACTGCCAACGCCTCCGGCGTTTCCGACAGACACGAACAAAGCCGCCAGCACGCCAATAAAACCAATTTTCAGCATTGTAGTGCCCTGCGCAAGCGCCTGGAATACACCGCTTTTGGGGTCTACATCAGCCGCCGGAAGCATCGAGAGCACCGCGAAAGTTCCCAAAATGTAAATCACGGCAATCATCGCACCGGAAGCCATCACCGCGCGCGGCAGCGTTTTGCGTGGGTCGCGGATTTCCTGGCTCATCGCCGAAACCAATTCCAAACCCGTAAACGCAAATGCGATTTGCGACCAGAAATTCACCGTATCCCAACTCCACTGCGGCTTCATCGTGGCCCAGGTGAATGGCGTTACCGAACCGTGATGAAACCAGAGCACCGCGCCGACCGCGCAGAGCATCAGCAGCGGCAAATACGTGGAGACGCCGCCTGCATTCTGCAGCCACTTTCCGATATTCAGCCCAATAATGTTGAAACCTACGGCGACCAGCAGAAGAATCATGGAGCCAGCAAGCAGAAAAGTGCGGCTCTGCGCCAGCGCCGCACCACCCGAACCGGCAACGTATCCGCTCATAGCTGCGCTGGCCAAAAGCAATCCGGGGAAATAAAAAATTGTATATACCCAGTAGGACCATCCGGCGACGAATCCGTGAAAGTCGCCAAACGCTTCTTTGGACCAGACGTACAAACCGCCTTCCGCGGGAAACCGCGAGGAAAGTTCGTTGATGACCATGGCGCTGGGGACAAAAAACAAAACGGCGGCCAGCACCCACAAACTTATAGAGGAAGCCCCGTTGTGCGAGGCGGCGGCAACCCAGCGCGGCCCGAGAACGGTGGCGATGTTGAAAAGCAGGACGTCCCAAAAACCCATTTCTCTGCGGAGTTGCGCTACGGGATTAGCCGCGCCGCTTACCGTGCCCGAAGAGGTTTCCAGGGTGCCCCCGTGCTGCGTCAAAGGGTCACGTCCAGCGCGGGGATCAGCTCATCCTGCATGCGGAAATTGTGAAGAAAGGGATCCGTGGAGTTTTCAAAATCGGCCCAGCTTTCAAACACCGTGGCTTTGCCTTCCTGCAAGAACACGATTTTGTCAGCCAGTTTTTTTGCCAGATGCGTATCGTGGGTTACAACGATGGAGGTGCGGTGCAGCGCTTCCTTCAATCGCAAAATCAAATTTCCGGTGTGGTCCGCCATGATCGGGTCGACCATGGTGGTGGGCTCGTCGTACAAAATGGCCTCGGGACTTTGCGCCAGCGCTCGCGCAATGGCCACCGCGCGTCGTAGGCCGGTGGAAAGTTCTCCGGGCAATTTATCGAGCACATGATCGACTTCCAGGCTGTGCGCGTATTTTTCCACGTACGCATCGATGTCCGCGGCGCCCAAGCCGGGTTGCTGCTCCAGCGGAAACGCGATGTTTTCGCGCACCGTCAGCGAGTCGAAGAGCGCGCCGGACTGAAAGACCATGGTTACCTTGAGGCGTATTTTTTCAAACTGCGCTTCCGTGAAGTTGGTGACGTCTTCGCCATCGATGAAAATGCGCCCGCTATCCGGCTTGAGAAATCCCATGAGCAATTTCAGCGTGACGGATTTGCCGACGCCGCTGCGCCCCATGATGACGCAGGTCTGGCCGCGCTTCACCACGAAGCTGACGTCATGAAGAACCAGGCGATCGTCAAAACCCTTGTTGACACCACGAAATTCAAAAAAGTTTTCGCTGTGGCCATTCGCGATGGCGTTGGGACTAGCGCCGCCGTTGAAACGGTCCGCCCTAGGGAGCGGCGGTGCGCCCGGCAGTAAATCGTCTATATCACTCACGTATGCTCCGATTCGCTGACGCGTTGCGTTCCGGCAAGGATGCGTTCGGCTTCCGCGTGGTCCGCCGGAGTATTCATGTTCCAGAATAACCGACCAGCGCTATCAAATCGTTTCCAGTGTGACCCGTCAAGCACTTCCGCGTTTAGGAGTTTCAAGGCGTCATTGACGCGACGCATTCCGCCCTCAAATGCGGTTTGCAGCTCCGCTGCCGCGGAGATTCGCCAGCAGGCGCACAGCGGTTCGCGGCCATATTGGGACTGCGGAACGATGGCCTTGGCGTTACTCGCGAGGGCAAAATAGCAGAGGTATTTGAGCCATTCGGACGTCAGGAAAGGCATGTCGCAGCTGACGATTAGATTCCAGTTCTCGGCCGCGGCGGGCACGGATTGCCGTGCCCCTTCGAAGGCGGGCTCGTGTGAGTGGAGCAGCGCGGTGATGATTCCGCCGAGGGGGCCTTCGCCGGGCCACAGATCTTCGATCACGGGAACGCCGAAACCTGCGTAGGGACGTTGGCGGTCCGCAATGATGGTGGCGGATCCCGTTGCTTCGGAAACGATGCGGCACATGCGAGCGAGCACTACTTCGCCGCCCAATTTTACGAGCGCTTTATCCTGGCCAAAGCGGCTGCTTCGCCCGCCAGCGGTTACGAAGCCCGCGATGCTGGCCCTTGGCGCGTTGCCGAAATGAACAGTGGAGGCCACTATTCGACGTCCTCAAGCGATTCGCGTCCTGGTCGGCGGATGTTTAATTCGCGGAGTTTTTCTTGCAGGCTTTGGCGATGCAAGCCAATGGTGGCGGCAGTACGCGAAACATTCCAGTGGTGATCGCTCAGCTGTTTCAGCAAGTAAGCGACCTCAAATTTGCGCTTGGCTTCGCGAAAATCCTTTTCACTTAAATCTACTCCCTCCGTCGTGGACTCGGACGACGTATTTCGCGTGAGTCCCTGGCCACTCGCGACTTCTTCGGGCAGATCCACAACGCCTAGTTCATCGCCGCGCGATAGTACCAGAGCGCGCTCCAGCGCGTTTTTCAGTTCGCGGACGTTGCCCGGCCAATCGTAACGTTCGAGAGCGGTGATGGCTTCGCGGGTTAGCCGCGCGGGATTACCGGCGTTGCTGCGACCAAGTTTTGCGCGGTGCATTTGCAAGAACGCTTCCGCCAACGCCGGAATATCTTCTTTGTGGGCGCGCAATGGAGGGAGTTCAACGGTTACCACGCGCAGACGATAAAATAAATCCTCGCGGAATTTTCCTGCGCGAATCTCTTCCGCTAAATTGCGATGTGTGGCGCTGATCACGCGAACGTCCACGGGAAACGATTGCGTGCCGCCCAGGCGTTCGATGGTGCGATTTTCCAGGACGCGCAGCACTTTCGCTTGTGTTACAGGATTCATGTCGCCGATTTCATCGAGGAAGATGGTGCCACCGTGGGCTTGCTCGAAACGACCTTTTTTTTGTTGCATGGCGCCGGTGAAAGCGCCGCGTTCGTAGCCGAAGAGTTCCGATTCGATCAGAGTTTCCGGCAGAGCGGCACAGTTTACCGCTACGTATGGTTTATTTGCGCGTGGCGACCGTGCGTGAATTTCCTGGGCTAGCAGATCTTTTCCCGTGCCGCTTTCGCCCAGGACTAAAACTGTGGAATCTGTTTGCGCTACGCGGTCGGCCATTTCAAAGGCGCGGCGCATTTGTAGGTTGCTGCCAATCATTTGTCCGAATTGGCCTTCGGTGATCAGGCGGCGGCGTAAAGAATCGTTTTCCTTTTCGAGCGTGGAGAGTTTCAGAAGGTTTGCTACGCGCTGGCGCAGCTCGTCTAGGTCGAAACCTTTCACCAGATAATCGGCCGCGCCGAGTTGCAGGGCTTCGACGGCTTTTTTTGCGGTGTCCAGGGCGCTGACCATCAGGACGGGGATTTCGTGGCCTTCTTGGCGCATCCATTGCAGGAAGGAGAGGCCGTCTTGTCCGGGCAAAACTATATCGAGTAGCACTAGATCCGGGTTTTCGCGTGGCAGGGCTTCTTGCGCGGCTTCCGCGGAATCGGCTTCGGCGATGCGATATTTGGATTCGAGAGCGCGGCGCAGACCGTAACGGGCGGCTGGTTCGTCGTCTACGATTAAGATGGTTTTCATAGGCTCCTCGATCTCTGATTCGTGCTTCACTCCGCCTGGTTGGCCTTCGGAGTGCCGGAGCTTGGCTCCCGCGCTCCAAACGCTGACCCCGTGCTACGGCGCGTGGGGAGAGTTACCACGCAACGAGTGCCGCGGCCATTTGTGACGGGGGAATGAAATTCCAGAGTGCCGCCGGCTTCGGCGATGCGGCGGTCCACAATGGTCAGTCCTAAACCAGTGCCTTGCGTTTTGGTGGTGAAGAAGGGCTGCAAGATTCTTGATTGGAGAACCGAGGGAATTCCGGGGCCGTCGTCGTCGACCGTGATTTTGGAGAAGGCGGGAGCAGTGTCCAAGCTTATTTCGACCGATCCGCCCGCAGGGGTCGCTTCGAGTGCGTTAAGGATTAAATTGGACAAGATCTCGTGGACGGCGTCGCTACTGGCCGCGACCGGTATGGGCTGGAGCGGCTGGGTCACACGCACGTGAACTCCCCGACGGCTGGCTTCGTGGCGCAGCACACCAGCCACTTCTTCAAGCACCTGGGCGACGTCGCAGAAGACCATGCCCGGTTCTCCGAGGATGGTGGGCCGGCTAAACTTCAGAAGTTGGACCAGGGTGGCCGAGAGGCGATTTATCTCTTCCAGTACCATCTTTGTTTCGGCGCGGACGCCCGAAGGCAAATCGCTGTTCTCCATCTGGACCTGCAGTATCGTTTTGATGGCGCCGAGGGGGTTTTTCAAATTATGCGAAATGCTGGCCGCCATTTGGCCGAGTGCGGCGAGACGCTCGCGCTCAGCCAATTCGCGCTCCAAGCGCAATTTTTCATCGATCAAACGGCATAAATCGAGCGAGCCCGGCAGCTGCTCGGCCAGATACTCGAGCGCCGCGAGCGTTTCGCCGGAGAGCATTGCTCCATGGGCACTCACGCGCAGCTCACCAATGAATCGCCCTCCGTGCCGGATGGGAAAGCGGTCGAGCAACGCGCCTTTGTCGATATTCCCAGGGTCTTGAGGCGGACCGTTTTCGAGATTTTTGTCCAGGACGAGTTGCACATCGGCCAGTTGCAGTTGCTCGCGGATCCATCGTTCGGAGAACGCTTTTAGCTTGGGGACGCTGCCTAGGCGTGCCATTTCCTGGATGGGGCCCATCAAGCGTTGCGTGCGTTCCATCTCGATGACCGCCGTCTGGCGCAGGCTGGCACGCAGAAGCCGTTGTAATGGCTCGAAAAACACAACGGGCAGGAAGAGCAAAATGGCTGCGGTGCTTTCCGGCGGAATGGCGGGCTCGAGCCAGAGGCTTAGTCGGCGCACCAAGGCCAGATAGAGCAGGGCCAGGAAGGTAACAAACACAGCGTAGATTAAATTGCGCTGGCGGCCGATCTGCAGGAAATTGAAGCGTTGCACGTTGCGGACTAGCGCGGCGAGCGGAACCAGCGGAACCGCGGCTAAGAAGATACTTACGCCAAAGTGAAAATCCGCGCCGAAGTCGCCGGCGAGGTGGATGACTCCGATGCCGATGACCGCGATGGGCAGTGCGTAAACCAGCGAACGGTGAAAGCGTTTTTGCTCTTCGTCTGGCGCGGCGGCGGCGAAGCGCCATTGCCACGCCGCAGCGGCCACCAAAGAAGCGACCAACCAAATTCTATACGCGGCGCCCAGCGCATTCACCGGAGTGAGAAAGTCGAAGGCGGACGACGTTCGAAAGGCCGAAGCGAGATGCGGTAGGAAGTACAGTAGCGGGGCATAGGCGGCGGCGAGCCATATGCGCTTGGTGCCGCGGCGCCGGAAAATCTCGCGAATGTCCGCGTATTCAATTTGCAGGTGGAGCAGCAACGAGGGAATGAGCGTCAGGCCCAATCCGACAAAAACCCATGCGAATAGCAGCAACTTCGGCGATGGGACGGCGTAGTAGGCTTGGGCATTAAATTCGAGCAGCGATGCGCCATAGAAAAAGAAAAGGGCCAGACAGAGGAAGAAGAGGATGCGCTCAAAATTACGCTGGCGGCGGTGACCGAGAATCACAACCATCCAGAAAAACGAGAGCAGCGTTCCGGCCGTGAAAACGATAAATTGGATATACAGCATCAAGAAAGCTGTTCTCCCAAGTGAGAAACCAGGCGCGCGAGAAAGTCTACCTAGAGAAACAGAGCAGAGCAATTGCCAAGTGCAATATTTTTCTTGCACCAGCTATAGCGCTGATTGCGTTAGCTTTACAACGAGCAAGAATGTGAGTGTGAAACGCTCAACGTGTCGGATATTTGCTTGACATGACGGAAAACTCTGCTATATTAGCAGTCGGATGCGAGGAGTGCTAACTCCCCTTTTCCTCGCTCTGCAGTTCAAAACCGCAAGGAAACCTATTGGAGGGTCTCAAAGATGGCAGTGAATCTCACCCCGCTCCACGACAAAGTGATCGTGAAGCGTATCGAAGAAAAAGAAAGCGTCAAGGGCGGCATCATCATTCCGGACTCCGCTAAAGAGAAGCAGCAGGAAGGCGAAGTCATCGCGGTTGGCCCCGGCCGTCGCGAAAAGGGCGAAGTGCATCCGCTGGACGTAAAGGTTGGCGACCGCGTCATTTTCGGGAAGTATTCCGGAACGGACATCAAGGTGGAAGACGAAGAGTATTTGATTTTGGCGGAGACGGATATTTTGGCCAAGCTGAGCGGCGCGTCCAAGGCTGCCGGCAGCAAGAAGTAACATTCGGAACGTCGAAGATGCCGGTCTAATGACCGGGGCTACAAAGGCCAAAGCAAGAATAGACCCAATGCCGGTCTAAAGACCGGCGTCGACAAAAATCAAAGGCAGCACCTGTAGTACGTTTTAAAAATATTTGAGCACGAAAGAAAATTAGGAGGAATTACCAGATGGCGAAGCAAATCGTAACGGGCGAAGCGTCCCGCCAGGCAATTTTGCGTGGCGTGAACGCGCTAGCCGATGCAGTCAAGATTACCCTCGGTCCCAAGGGCCGCAACGCGGTCATTGAGAAGAAGTTCGGCGCGCCGATCATCACCAAGGACGGCGTAACCGTAGCGAAGGAAATCGAACTCCGCGATCCGCTCGAGAACATGGGCGCGCAGATGGTTCGTGAAGTGGCTTCGAAGACGTCTGACGTGGCCGGCGATGGCACCACCACCGCGACCGTGCTGGCACAGGCGATTTTCCGTGAAGGTGTTAAGACTGTCGCCGCAGGCGCCAGCCCCACTGCTCTCAAGCGCGGTATCGAGAAGGCCGTGGAAGTTGCCGTGGAAGAGATCAAGAAGTTGCACAAAGACGTGAAGGGCGACATGATCGCGCAAGTCGGTACGATTTCCGCGAACAATGACAAGCAAATCGGCGGCATCATCGCCGAGGCGATGAAGAAGGTCGGCAAGGATGGCGTGATCACCGTCGAAGAGTCCAAGACGATGGAGACCACCCTCGAAGTCGTGGAAGGCATGCAGTTCGACCGCGGCTATCTTTCGCCCTACTTCATCACGGACTCCGACCGCATGGAGTGCGTGCTGGAAGACGTACGCATCCTGATCCACGAGAAGAAAATCAGCTCGATGAAGGATTTGCTACCCCTTCTCGAACAGACGGCCAAGATGGGCAAGCCGCTCTTGATCGTTGCGGAAGATGTCGAGGGCGAAGCGCTCGCCACTTTGGTAGTAAACAAATTGCGGGGAACGCTGCAATGCTCGGCCGTCAAGGCTCCTGGCTTTGGCGATCGCCGCAAAGCGATGCTCGAAGACATCGCCACACTGACGGGCGGCAAGGCCATCACCGAAGACTTGGGCATCAAGCTCGAGAACGTGAAGCTTGAGGACCTGGGCCGCGCGAAGAAAGTCACCATCGACAAGGACAACACCACGATCATCGAAGGCGCCGGCAAGTCCGCGGACATCGAAGGGCGTGTGAAACAGATTCGTGCGCAGGTTGAGAACACCACTAGCGACTACGACAAGGAGAAGTTGCAAGAGCGCCTTGCGAAGCTAGTCGGCGGCGTGGCCGTAATCAAGGTTGGCGCGGCGACTGAAACCGAACTGAAAGAGAAGAAGGCTCGTGTGGAAGATGCTATGCACGCCACGCGCGCGGCGGTCGAGGAAGGCATCGTGGCCGGCGGCGGCTCAGCGCTGTTGCGCTGCATCGCGGTCGTAGAAAAGCTCAAGCTCCACGATGACGAGGCCGTTGGCGCGGGCATCGTGCGGCGCGCGCTTGAAGAGCCTGCTCGCCAAATCGCTCTGAACGCCGGACATGAAGGCGCCGTTGTGATCGGCAGGATCCGCGACTCGAAGGAAGAGAACTTCGGCTTCAACGCGGAAACCGGCGAATACGGCGACATGATCAAGATGGGCATCATCGACCCGGCTAAGGTCACTCGCCTGGCGCTGCAAAACGCGGCGTCAATCGCGGGCTTGATGCTCACCACCGAGGCGTTGATTGCCGACATCAAGGAAGAATCCAAGGCGGCAGCTGGCGCTGGCGGTGGTCCTGGCGGCCCTGGCGGCATGGGCGGCATGTACTAAGATCGCTCTAATCAAAGATAACCGAAGGGGGTGGCCTGATTTTGGGCCACCCTTTTTGTTTTTGGACGAGTGGAAGGCGTACAAAACCGCAACTATGGTACAAACATCGAAGTGTGATGTGAGCAGTCCGGAAAAGGAGAACCATGAGGGCCTACGTAATCTTCACGAGGGTGAAAACGCTGGATCCCGGCGAAATGAAAATCTACACCGAGACTGTCCAGGAGACGGTCAAGGGTCATAACTTCAAACTGCTTGCCGCGTATGGGCGTAAGGAAGTGCTCGAAGGGCCGGAGAGCGAGGGCATTTTGATGATGGAGTTTCCGAGCATGCAGGAAGCCAAGGCCTGGTACGACAGCCCGGCGTATCGGAAGGTGCGCGAGCATCGCTTCAAGGGAGCTGAGTACAGGGCTGTGATCGTCGAGGGGCTGTGATCGCGGCGGACCTGGATGGTTCTGATCAGACCGCGACGGAAGCTTTCACCGTTTTTTCTTTTGAAGAAATTTGCTCCCTCACCGCGGCGGTGATTTCGTACGAGCGCAGGCGCGCTTTTTGGTCGAACATCAAGCCGGTCACCATCAATTCGTCTGGTTCAGTGACCTCGATGAACTTTTGCAGCTTGCGCTCGACCGTGGCCGCGGAACCGACCGCGGTGCACAGCAGCGATTGGCTGGCCATGGCTTGTTCGGCGGGAGTCCAGAACGCGTCAATGTCATCGATGGGCGCGGGAATTTGTCCGGGCGTGCCACGGCGCAGCATCACGAAGGCTTGCTGGTGCGAGGTGAAGAGCCGTCGCGCCTCGTCATCGGTATCGGCGGCAAACACGTTGATACCGAGTGCTATATAGGGATGCTTGAGTTGTGCGGAAGCGCGGAAGCCCGCGCGATAGAGCTGCACGGCTTGCATTAAATCCGCCGGCGCGAAATGCGAAGCAAATGCGAAGGGCAGACCTAGCATGGCAGCCAATTGTGCGCTGAAGAGGCTCGAGCCCAACAACCAGATCGGTACGTGGAGGCCAGCTCCCGGAACGGCGCGCACTTTCTGGCCTGGTGCCGTGGGCGCGAAATAAGACTGCAATTCCTCGACCTGCTGCGGGAAATCGTCGCCGTTGGATTTGCTATCGCGACGGAGAGCGCGCGTGGTGGCCAGGTCCGTGCCGGGTGCGCGGCCGAGCCCGAGGTCGATGCGACCGGGGTAGAGCGATTCGAGCGTGCCGAACTGTTCGGCAATGACCAGTGGAGCGTGATTCGGCAGCATGATGCCGCCGGCTCCAACACGAATCGTGCCGGTACCGCCAGCGAGGTAGCCAATCACCACGGACGTGGCCGCGCTGGCGATGCCGGGCATGCTGTGGTGCTCCGCGACCCAGTAGCGGCGGTAGCCCCAGCGCTCCACATGCTGCGCCAGCTCCAAAGAATTGTGCAGCGCTTGGGCAGGGGTCGCGCCCGCGGCGACCGGCGCCAAATCAAGAACCGAGAACGGAATCATTGCAACACTCCCGAGCCGCGAGTGGACATAAATGCTTGTCCATTTGTAGGCTACACCATTGGATGACCTCAGCACGCGGATAGGCGCACGGGCGTGCGCTCGGCCCTGCGAGACGTTGCACAAGACAGCACCACCCACTAAAAAATCCTTGTCACGGCGATGACGCGCCAATTCGCCTGCGATTAAAATAGAAGCTTGTTCTGAAAGGAGAGCATCATGCCCACGACGAAGAAAACTCCGTCGCCCCAAGCGCGCAAACCCCGCGCGAAAGCCATTCCCACGCGCGAAGAGATCGCGCTGCGCGCCTATCAAATCTATCTGGAACGTGGTGGCGCACCCGGCAACGCCTTCGAAGATTGGACCCGCGCCGAACGCGAGCTGCTCGACAGCGCCGCGAAGCCGCGCCGCAAAGCTGCGCCCAAGTCCAAAGCCGCCTGATTCCTCGCTGACCGCGACCGCACCCGTTTCGCGCGCCCACCGCATCCTATCGTTGGGATGATTGGAAATGTCTGGCGCGCTAAATCTCGTTGAAATAATCACCAGCGTTTATTTGCTGGCGATCATCGGTGCGCTAGCCTACGCCAACGTCAGGGCATTTATGGCGAAGCGCAGCACGGCTCACCTGTTCTCTGGGCGAGCGCATCGCGGTCATCCGCACGGCGATGGCACGTCACAGTAACAAGCGGCTGGCTACCTTCCCGTTAAACCCGGAAGATGATGCAGAACCGCGCATGATCGAGGCTGCGAGTCTTGGCGTCAAGCGCCGTCGCGACCGAGCTATTGCATTACGTAGATTCATGGCGAGCCATGGGAGGCGGCGCGGCCGAGAGAGATTTTGAATGCCAGCGCCGATCGCGTGTGCGCGACCTGTCTTTGTCTACCGCTCGCCACCGGTTTTTATTCCAGCGTGAAAGAAACCAATTACTCGCGGGCGGCACGTTCCAGGCGGGCGCGCAAACCTACTGCCCGACAAAGTACCCGTCGCGCGTCTGCACGATAAGGTCTTTCTGCTTCGTGGTCAGTTGGATTTTGTGATAGCCCGAGCCGGCGTCGTCCTTCTCCGGCGTATACCCCAGGCTGTATTGATTGCGCAGCTCTTCATTGATCGCCGTATAAATGTCGTCGATGGTTTGTTTCTTGGTCACTTCAAAAAATCGTCCGCCTGTTTCGCGCGAGATCTGTTCCAGAATTTTCTTGCCGTCGGGGCGCGGTTCTTCGGTGCGGCGCGGATATCCGCCGCCACCCCGGCCCATTCCGCCACCGCCCATGCCACCGCCTCCCATGCGGGGGCCGCCAAATCCACCGCCGTTGTTTCCGTAGCCTTCTTTATCCGCAAATAGAATGGAGTACACCAGCGTGTCGGCGCGTTCCGCTGATTCGATCGCCTCCTGCAAACTCTCCTTGCTCCCGTGGTCCACGCCATCGGAGAGCACAATGATGGCTTTGCGCCCGTGTTGTTTTTTCATCAATTCGTCCGACGCCAAATAAATCGCATCGTATAGCAGCGTGCCGCCACCGCCGCGTCCACCGCGTCCATGCCCGCTACCACTGCCGGGATCGCCGCTGCCCGAACCGCCATTCGAGCCGCTGCTGCTGGTCTGCGAGAATTGCGGCGCCCCCACCTGCTCAAGCGCAGCTTCCAATTTCTGTCGCGAAGGCGTCAGGTCCTGCAATAACTCGACCTCATGGTCAAAATGAATCAAAAACGCCTTGTCGCGATCCTCGCGCAGCACGTGATCTACGAACGTGCGGCTTGCCGCGCGCTCCTGGTCCAGAACGCGCCGCTGACTTCCACTGGTGTCCACGAGCAAGCCGAGCGTCAGCGGCAGATCCGTCTCGTGCGCAAAATATTTGATGGTCTGCGCATGCCCATCCTGTTCCAGCACAAAATCATCTTTCGCGAGACCAGGAATCAATTTGCCATGCTTATCCCGCACGGAGGCCAGCATGGTCACAACCTTCACGTCCACAGCAATCGGCGCGGCCTGGGGAGTTGGCGCAGTCTGGGAAGTTGGGGCGGCCGTCTGCGCTGGAGGCAGTGTCTGCGGCGTCTGTGCTTGCTGACTACGTCCCGGCAAACCTGCCACCAGCAGAAGCGTCATCAGCGCACCAATCCGCGCTTTCGCCCCGGTCCTTATCGTCTTCCTATCCATAAAATGCATCCGCCTATCTCCTGCCGACTTCTCGTCGCGCCGCACTTCTTCCGGTAGCGCAGCATCGCAGCGATTCGCACACTATCGCCCCCGCAGCCAGACACACATCGACGCCCTCGGTACTCACCTGAGCATTCCCTCCCCGAAAGGAAAAGGTTCCAGCACTATTATGAGATGCAATTTTTTCGATTCGCGTTCAGATCAACTTCAGGTCGCGCACCATTTACACAGCTTCGCAGACGCGGGCATTTCGCTCCCAGGGGTGGTCTCAAAAGGTTTAGGTGCGCACGCGTGCACCGCACACGCGTGGTCCGACTTATTTCCAGGCACTCACAAGTCGCGCGCCCGAACCTCGGACCGCCAGTTGGTCCCTGCGTCCGCTGAAAAAACGCGCATTAATCTCTTCGCTGCACAAATCCTCCAGCCTTGTGAAGCTGGCGAGCTCGCGGGCGACCTCCGCGGGACTAAAAAACAGTTGAAATGGCTCGCCCGTTGACCCAACGCGTGACGCGAGCGCATCCCGGACCACTTGCTCGCCTGACGGTAGGGCTTCACGTGGTTGGCCGTAGTCGAAAACCACACCGCTCGTTGCAGGACGCGATGCGATGAATGCCAGCGTGGCGCGAAATGCGTTTAAAGTCAGATACGGGACGACCCCGAGCCAGGCGAAAAATGCCGGTGCGTGCGCATCGAATCCGGCGGCCTCCAGCTGCGCGGACAGTGCCTGCAATTCAAAATCTAACGGAGCATAGTTGAGACTCGCGGGAATCGCTACGCCACTGGTTTCCAGAAGTTCGCGCTTCCATTGTTGCGTGGCGGGATGGTCCACCTCGAACACGCGAAGCTGCGCATGGGGATTGCGATGCGCGAAAGTATCCAGCCCGGCGCCGAGCAGCACGTACTGACGAACACCCGCGGCGACGGCCTCACCCAACTTGTCTTCCGCATAGCGGCTACGCGCCACCAGAAACGCTCTCAGCGACATGGAGAACGCCTCGTCGCGCCCCTCGGCCATCGCCTGTAACCTCTCGGCATACGTCGCGCCAAGGATCGGAACCGCGATGGGATCGTTGAAGACCGCTGGCGAATCGTGCAACTGATGCACGGCGCGCCGTAAAGCCACGCCGAGGGCAGTTTTAGATGCTTTCGATCGCTCCACAATTCTTACCGTTTCTTCGTTAGCGAAATTGCGTCCGTCGTATCATGTTCATCCCATCATAACTGCGAACGCGTAGACACATGCCAAACAGACTTCCGGCGTCAGCGCACCGCACGCGACGTCTTGCTCACTTTCACGAAAAATGACGCACCACGTAGGCGGTGGGCAGCCCGACGCTCTCGCGTCCGGCCCTGAATCTCAGAAACTCGCAGCGGCTGTGGCCGATCAGCCCGCAAACCCTTAGCGTCAGTCAACGCCGCACGGCATCAACAATTCATGCGTCATGAGAATTTCCATGAGGAGCTCGTGAGAGAATGTAAACAATGAAACTACAATTGCCGACCGGTACTTTCAAGGCGTACTTATTTGATTGCGATGGCACCATCGTTGATTCCATGCCGCTGCACTACCTTGCATGGAGCAAGGCCCTCGCGGAACAACAGTGCGAATTCAGCGAAGATCTTTTTTATGCTTGGGGCGGCGTATCCGTAGCCGAGGTCATTCAGCGCCTCAATAAACAACAGGGATTGAACATGTCTGTGGAAGAAGTATCCAACCGCAAAGAAAGCTTCTACCTCGAGAATCTTCCGCGGCTAAAAGCCATTCCCGAAGTTCTGGAAGTAATTGAGGCCAACTATGGGCGAATTCCCTTCGCGGTGGTATCGGGCAGCATGCGCGAATCGGTAACCGCGTCACTCACCACACTAGGCCTGCTGGATCGTTTCGATGCGCTGGTCTGCGCCGGCGAGTACCAAAAAGGCAAACCCGATCCCGAAGCATTTCTGCTCGCCGCCACCAAATTAGGCGTGGCTCCGGAATTCTGTTTGGTCTTCGAAGATGCTGACATGGGCATTCAAGCCGCCACCGCTGCCGGCATGGCCTCGGTAAAAATTGTTCAGACGCGTCAGAAAGCCAGCGAATCCGTGCGATAAAGAGGCCGGAACTTACATCGCCGCATTCCTACTCTGGCCCTGGTTCTGTTATATTTTTAATGTTATGACCAACGATAAAGCGAATTTCGCAACTGTCGAGGAAGCGGTCGAAGAAATTCGCCAAGGACGCATGATTGTCCTGGTGGACGACGAGGACCGCGAAAACGAGGGCGACCTTACCATGGCCGCCGAAAAAATCACGCCGGATGCCATCAACTTCATGGCTAAGTTTGGTCGCGGACTAATCTGCCTGACGCTCACCGAACAGCGCTGCGACGAGTTGCACCTGCCCCTTATGTCGCCGATCAATACTTCCGTGCACGGAACGGCGTTTTGCGAGGCCATCGACGCGCGCGTGGGCGTCACCACCGGCATCAGCGCCAGCGACCGCGCCATCACCATCCTCACCGCCATCGACCCCAAGACCAGGCCGCAGGATCTCGCGCGCCCCGGTCACATGTTTCCGCTGCGCGCGCGTAATGGCGGAGTACTCGTGCGTGCCGGTCAAACTGAAGCTAGCGTGGACCTCTCTCGCATCGCCGGACTCGGCGCTGCCGGGGTGATCTGCGAAATCATGAATGAAGACGGAACCATGTCTCGCGTGCCGCAACTGCTGGACTTCTGTCGCGAACACAATCTAAAAATGCTCACGGTGGCAGACCTGATCCGCTACCGCATGCAGCACGAGCGTTACGTTCGCCGCGTAGCAGAAGCCAAGCTGCCGACGCGCCACGGCGATTTTAAGATGATTGCGTACTCGAGTGATGTGGATCACGACCAGCACGTCGCGCTGGTGCGCGGCGATTTGGCGGGCGACACGCCGGCGCTGGTGAGGGTGCATTCGCATTGCCTGACCGGCGATGTGTTCGGCTCCACGGCGTGCGATTGCAGCGAGCTAGTAGCGCGCTCGCTGGCCGCCATCGCCAAGGAAGACCGCGGCGTTTTCCTCTACCTGCATCACACCGGCCGCGGCTTCAGCGTCGATGCCGCCGAGGAGCCTGGCGTGCTGCCACAGATCCATTTTCACCAACGCGGCCAGTTGGACCGCGAACCCGCGCGCTTACGCATGGTGCAGCACGAAAGCGGCATCGGCGCGCAAATCCTAATCGACCTGGGCCTAAAAGATATTCGCGTCCTGACCAACCACCCCAAGAAAGTCGTCGCCCTGGAAGGCTACGGGATCCGCATCGCCGACCAAGTGCCGCTGCGTGTCGATGAGCCTAAGCCAACGCACCAGCGCTTGTGACCATCGCCGCTACGGCTCTTCTGGCTCCGCGTCATCCGTCACGGGTTTGGCCACCGGCGGTGGCTTTTTTGTCGCTGCGGGAACAGTTGTCGTTTGTCTCGGCACCCCCGCGGACTTTGTAGCGGGCGCTTTCCCCACCACCAAATATTTGCGCATCTTTTCAAGCCGCTTCGGGCCAATCCCTCGCACCGCCAGCAAATCGTCCACACTCTTGAACGCTCCATATGATTTGCGCATCTGCAGAATTTTATCCGCCGTGGAGGGACCAATCCCCGGCACCTGTTGTAGTTGTTCCGAAGTGGCTGTATTCAGATTGACCGGAGACGCCGGGGCCTTTTTCTTGGGGAATGAAGGCGAAGCGAACAGACAGAGGCCGAGAGGCACGGCAAACGCAAGTGATCGCCAGCGCATAGCAAATTGATAATGCCTACGTTATGTAAATAAAGCAATAACTTTGTCACATTTGATCGACTCTCTAAAAGAACGACAAGAGTTGTTATTTCGTCAGTGTTCCCTGCGCATCGTAGATTTCCGTCTCACCGAACAGGCGCGCTTGCTCTTCGATTTGTCGCCGGTCGCCCACCACGATGATTTGCATGTTCGCGGAATCCAGATACTTTCGCGCCGTGGCCAGCAAATCTTCCGGCGTCATGGCGCGAACTTTGTCGCGATAGGTTTCCAAATAATCGTCTGGCAAATCGTTGATGGCCACCGTCGCGAATTGCGAAAGCAAACCGCTCTGCGTGGCCAGGCCCATGGAGAACATGCCGCTGAGATAATTTTGCGCGTCGGCAAATTCGCCCGCAGGCACCGGGAGCGCGCGCAATTTGTCCAGCTCGTAGAATATTTCTGTCAACGAAGCGGCCACCACATCGTTGCGCACCGCCGCGGAGATCGAAAAATAGCCGCCCTGCCGCATGGGATGTACGCCGCTCCGCGGGCTGTAGGTGTAGCCTTTGTCCTCGCGAATATTCATCACCAGCCGCGAATTAAACGCCCCGCCATACAAGCTATTGGTCAAGCCCAGCTTCACCCAATCCGGATGCTTGCGCGTGATGGCATGGCAGCCCACCAGAATTTGCGCCTGCACCGCCTCGGGCACATCAACCAGATACACACGCCGTCCGCGCGGATTTGCCGCGGCCGCGGGCGCCGGAACCTGCGGCCGCGTTCCGGTCCATGCGCCAAACACTCTTTCGATGCTCTTGACCATCGCGGCAGGATCAAAATCCCCTACCATCACCAGCAACGCATTCTCAGGCGTGTAAAAATCGCGATAAGTCTGCAGCAAATCGTTGCGCTGGTATGCCGCGACCTGCGCTTCACTGGCGGAAACTGTTCCGTAGGGATGCGCGCCGAACAAAACTTTGCGCAAGCGCTCACTGGCCAGAAATCCCGGTGAGGTGCGTTCCATCTTTATTTCTTCAAGCTTTTGCCGGCGCTCGCGCTCGAATTCCGCTTCCGGAAATGACGCTTCGCGAGCCAGTTCGTTGACCGCGCCGAGCAGCTGTTCGGAAAACTCGGACAACCCCGCAAACGCGATTCCAATGCTGTCCGCGCCCGCGCTCGACGAAAGATCCGCGCCAATGCGGCGCAAATCTTCTTCAATCTGCCGGCTAGCGCGACTTTTCGTTCCGGTTCGCACCACTGAGGCAGTCATTTCAGCTAGCCCGGGCGCGCGATGCATGGCCGCCGCATTCCCGGAGCGGAAAACCAATTCCCCATGAAACTTGGGAATGGAGTGCGCTTCGGCAAGAACAATTTCCAGTCCATTCGCGAGCTTCGCGCGCGTACGCTTCGGCCAGGTGACCGTCCGTTCCGCGGCCAGCGCGGGGACACCGACCGCGAGTTCCGTAGAGAAAAAGGCCATTTACGCGGCCTCCTTCGCGCCGCCGGTGATGGGCGTCCGGAATACGATGGCGCGTTGCGATTCACGCAGATATTTTTTGGCCACCGCTTGTACGTCTTCGCGCGTCACGGCGAGAAATCCATCCAAAATAGTATTCACCAGTTGCGGCTCCTGATCGAACAAAGTGAAACACGCCAGCAAATGCATCAATCCATATTTCGGCATGGAGCCTCCGCGTCCACTTTCCAGCGTGGCATAATAATCGGAGCGCCACTTCACTTTGAGCTGCTGCAATTCGTCGTCGCTGATGCCCCGCTCTTGCACTTCGCGAATCACCGCATCGAACGCGGCCACCGTAGCGTCGGCGGAAATTTCCGGCTTGTGGATGATGCGCGTGGTAAGCTGCGTCGGCCCGTTGTAGCCAAAGAGATCGTCGATGCCGCCGTCGGCTTCCACTGCCACCTGTTTTTCCAGAACCAGATCGCGATAAACTCTGCCGGCCCTGCCGCCATGCAACGCCTGATCGAGCAGCGCCATGGCGTACCAGTCCTTGGTGCGCCGCGCAGGCATCACGTAACCGATGGCCATCGCCGGAAGCGTGCCGAATTTTTCTTCCACGTGACCGCGGCGCTCTTCCTTTTGTTCCGGTTCGCTGGGATCGGCGAAGGGCGGCGGCGGCCCGGCGGGAATGTCCGCGAAATATTTCTTGGCCAGCGCAATTCCCTCTTCCGTCTGCACATCACCCAGAATCAGCAGCACGGCATTGTTCGGTAGATAATAAGTTTTGAAGAAATCCTGCACGTCCGCGAGGTTCGCTGCGTCCAAATCCGCGAAATCACCGTAAAAATTGTGCGCATTCGCCCAATTGCGAAACGCCACCGGCGGCATATCGAGCCACGGAAAACCGCCGTAGGGCTGGTTCATGACGTTGACGCGCACTTCCTCCTTCACCACATCGCGCTGATTCTTCAGATTCTCGTCGTCAACTTTCAGCGCACGCATGCGGTCGGCTTCCAGCCATAGCACGCGTTCCAGCGCGTTCGACGGCACCGCCTCGTAGTAATTGGTCACGTCGTAGCTCGTCGACCCATTCAAGAGTCCGCCGCTCGAATTAATCAGTTTGATGTGTTGCATCTTCGGAGCATTCGCCGAGCCCTGAAACATCATGTGCTCAAAAAGATGCGCAAAACCGCTGCGGCCTTGGGGCTCCAATCGAAATCCAATTTTGTAATAAATTCCCACGGTAACCACTGGCGCAATCGCATCCGGCGCGACCACCACCCGCAGCCCGTTCGCCAGCGTCGCACTGGCGATCGCCACCTTCAACTGTTTCGTGCTCGCTTCAGTCACGCTCAATCCTCCGCGATTTTCGTGTTTGTCGTTCAGCAACTGCAATCTTATCGAGCCGCGCCAACGTGGACTTTGCATCGTCCGCCAACACACGCGCGCCTAAGCGATTCAACGCCTCGTAGGCTTCCATATATTCCGCGGGCAATTCGCTCATCGCTTCTGCGTGCGCCAAAATCACGCGATAATCTCCGCGCGCCAGCGGGCCCGTCCAGGCCGCTCGCGAACCCAAACGCTCGAAATTGTCCAGCACTTGCCGCGTTAGCCCAAGCAACGAACGCACCGCTTCGTGCCGCTTCATTCCCGCGGACATCAGCATGCGCGTCGCCGCTTCCTCAACGGCCAGCACGTGCCCGGCAGCCAGCGCCGCGGCTGCATGATACAAACGTTTTTTGCGCGCGCTGATCTTCACCGGGCGCCCGCCAAGGTCTCGCACCATGGCGCGGGCCGCGCGCACCGCCTCCGCGTCGCCTTCTAGCGCGAAATATTTTCCTTCGAGCGACGGAACGCCCACGCCGCTGAAAGTTTGCAGCGGATGCACGGAACCCACCGCCGCGCCGCGTTCGCGAATTCCCTCTAATACACTCGCATCCAGTGCGCCGCTGGTGTGCAGAAAAACCGTCGATCGCGCTTCTCCACCGCCGGACTGTTGCAGCATTTCCGCGATTTGCCGCGCCGCGGAAATAATTTCATCGTCCGGAGTCGCCAGCAAAACCACGCGCGCAGTCAAAACTTCGCGAGACATTCCGGCGTACGCCTTGCCGCCGCCGATGAATCGCACGGCACGCCGCGCGGTACCTTCATTCCGCGTGACCACCGCCCCGATGCGCCACCCTTGTTCGCGCAACCGCCGGCCCAGTGCTCGACCCACACGTCCAGCGCCAACGATGGCCAGGCTGTTCACCATCACATGCTAGGATAACCTGAGGCTCACTCGCACACCAATCATGCACCTGGCCCTCTATTTTACTGAGCTGTCTTTCTTCGGTTTCGTCGCGGTTTTCTGGGTTCTTTATGGACTGCGCGTGGTGTACGGCGCGCTGCGGTTGCCATGGGTCAAAGATTTTTCCTGCGCGAGCGACGCGGAGTGCCCGCCCATTTCCCTGCTGTTTGCCGCGCGCGACGAGGAAGAAAAATTGCCGGCGGCCTTGGCCAGCCTCGCCACGATCGATTATCCCAACCTTGAGATCGTTGCCGTAGATGATCGCTCGACAGATGCCACCGCCCGCATTCTGGACGACTTCGCCGCCGCGCATCCGCGCTTTCGCGTGGTACACGTGGCCGAGCTTCCTGCTGGATGGCTCGGTAAGCCGCACGCCCTGCAACGCGCGTATGAAGCGTCGCGCGGCGAATGGTTGCTCTTTACCGATGCGGACGTGTGGTTCAAGAGTGATGTCGTGCGCCGCTCGGTGACCATCGCGCGAGAAAAGAACCTGGATCACTTGACGCTTTTTTGCGATATGCAGATGGTGGGTTTTTGGGAGAAAGTACTGATCACTTTTTTTGGCCTGTGGTTTCACATGGCCACCGATCCCCATGGCGTAAGCAACCCGCGTTCGGCCGCCTACGTCGGTGTGGGCGCGTTTCAAATGCTGAAACGTTCGGCTTACGAGGCCGTGGGAACGCACCGGCGGCTGGCGATGGAAGTTGTCGATGACATGAAGCTGGGCAAGATTGTGAAAATGGCAGGATTTCGCTCCGGCGTAGCCGTGGCGCGGGATTTCCTGGCAGTCCGCTGGCATGCGGGCGCGGGAAACCTGATTCGCGGTGTCACCAAGAATTTTTTCGCGGGGGCGTCCTTCAGTTTGCGGCTGGTGGGACTTTCAATCGTGGGGACCCTGTTGCTCAACGTCGCGCCGTTCGCAGCCCTGCCGTTCCTACATGGATGGGCGCTGGCCCTAGCGTTAGTCTCAGTGGCGATTATGCTGGCGTTTCACGCCGGCGTAGATGTGGTAATGCGGGTTTCGCCGCTCTATGCATTAACATTTCCGCTAGGGGCGCTGATTCTCGCCTATATGCTGTTGCGCTCAACCTTGGTAACGCTGCGCCAAGGCGGCATTATCTGGCGCGACACTTTCTATCCCCTCGACGAATTAAAACGCGGCGCTGTTTGAGTGACTGGGTTCAACGTACCCGCGCGAAACGCCTTAGGTAGCCGCAGCGGCCGGCGTCTCCGGCTCCGACACGAATAGCCCTGTTACGTCGCGTTGTTTCAAGCTGCGAATCTTGTCGCGCAGCAACGCGGCCTTTTCAAACTCGAATTTCTTGGCGGCTTCGCGCATCTGTGTTTCCAGTTGCTTGAGCATCTCCGCCATCTGTTCTTCGTTTTTAATTCCCGCGGTGGCTCGATCCAAATCATCTTCGCCTAACGGAATCATTACGTAATCAGCCTCCACGATTTTAGCCAGTTCCATGTCCACGCCTTTCATGATGGACATGGGCGTAATGTTGTTTTCCAGGTTGTATGCCAGTTGTTTGTCGCGGCGGCGATTGGTTTCGCCCATAGCCGCCGCCATCGATCCGGTAATGCGGTCGGCGTACAGAATCGCGCGGCCCTCCACGTGTCTTGCGCACCGTCCGATGGTCTGGATCAACGACGTGTTACTGCGCAGAAATCCTTCCTTGTCGGCGTCGAGAATCGCCACCAGTGAAACCTCCGGCAAATCCAGCCCCTCGCGCAACAAGTTGATGCCGATCAGCACGTCGTATTCGCCGCGCCGCAAATCGCGCAAAATCTTGATACGGTCCAGCGTCTCCACTTCCGAGTGCAAGTAGCGGCACTTCACGCCAATTTCCGCAAAATACTCCGCGAGATCCTCGGACATGCGTTTGGTAAGCGTGGTCACCAGCACGCGTTCGTTTTTCGCCGCGCGAATGCGGATTTCTTCCAGCAGGTCGTCGACCTGCCCCTTCACCGGCCGAATCTCCACTTGTGGATCGACCAATCCCGTCGGCCGAATTACCTGTTCGACCACCACGCCGCCGGACTTCGTCAGCTCGTAAGCCGCAGGTGTGGCCGATACGTAAATGGCCTGATTGACGCGATGCTCCCACTCCTCGAACGTCAGCGGCCGGTTATCCAAAGCGGAAGGCATGCGGAAGCCGTAGTCCACCAGCGTCTGTTTGCGCGAGCGATCGCCTTTGTACATCGCCCCCACCTGGCCCACGGTCTGATGCGATTCATCCACAAACAGCATGAAATCCTGCGGCAAATAATCAAACAGCGTCGGTGGCGCCTCGCCGGGAAGCCGCCCGCTCAAGTGCCGCGAGTAGTTCTCGATGCCATGGCAGTAGCCCACCGTTCGCATCATTTCGATGTCGAACATGGTGCGTTGCGTCACCCGCTGCGCCTCCACGAATTTTCCTTGCTTCTCCAGCTCTTTTTTCCACCACCACAATTCTTCCTGAATCGTGAGGATGGCCCGCTCCCGCTTCTCCTGCGGCATTACATAGTGCGTCTTTGGATATACCCGCACGGAGGACAAGTCTTCTTTGCCCGCGCGGACTTCGCCGGTCAACGGATCGATCTGCCGAATCACATCGACCTGGTCGCCCCACATTTCCAGTCGATAACCCTGGTCTTCATAAGTCGGATAAATCTCAATCATGTCGCCGCGCACGCGAAACGTGCCGCGCCGCAGCTCCTCGGAGCGTTCGAACTGCACATCCACCAGTTTGTGCAGCAGCGCTTCACGCGAAGTCTTCTGCCCTTTCTCGATGGGCACTACCATCGCGTAATACGCCTCGGGCGAGCCGAGACCGTAAATGCAAGAAACCGAAGCCACAATCACCACATCGCGACGCTCGAATAGCGAACGCGTGGCGCTGATGCGCAGCTTATCCAGTTCATCATTTATCGTGGCTTCTTTTTCGATATAAATGTCCGCGGCGGGAACGTAAGCCTCGGGCTGGTAGAAATCATAGTAGCTAACGAAATATTCCACGGCGTTTTCGGGAAAGAAAGACTTGAACTCGTGATATAGCTGCGCCGCCAGCGTTTTGTTGTGCGCCATCACCAGCGCCGGGCGGTTGGACTGCTCAATCACCTTTGCCATCGCAAAGGTTTTGCCTGAGCCAGTAACGCCAAGCAAGACCTGATGCTTGTCCCCCGCGTCGAGGCCACGCATCAGTTGCTCAATGGCCGCGGGCTGGTCGCCGCGCGGTTGATAGTTGCTGTGAAGTTTGAAATCCATGCGGAACATCCTTTTAGCAGGCCAATATCCCGTCTCGCCCGCTACACCCCGCGGTAAGTTGAGTGGCCACGCCACGGCAACCCAGCCGCCTTTTTCACACGCTGCGTGAAACCTTCATTATACGCCCGCGCGGCAAATGCGGCTCGCGCAAAACACACCGGCCGATTCCCCCCACGAATTTTCGATATCCCCAGCTCTGGTGCGCGCCGTGCTCAGTGTACGAGGACAACTTCAGCGTGACTGGTGGCTTCCACGTTCAAATGGGTCCGGTTCGATTCGTCAGCCTTCGCCACAAGCACGTCCAACGTTTGCGCCGAATCTTCGTTGGCGCGCTCCAGAAATCCGGTCTTTAGCGAAATAAAGGTGAGCACATCGGTTCTCCCTTTCGCCGCTCCACTGGTCTTGAGTTGATGAAGTTTGTAGTCCTCAGGGGTAGTGTCGTCATGCGAGCCCTGCTGCTTCATCGTGGACGTGGTGACTACCACGGCGCACTGCCCAACGCTATTGGCCACCGCGCTATGCCCGTCGCTATCGCCATCACCGGTTGCGGGACACGCTTCGTCTCGCACGTACTCGATCTGCTTCTCCCACTCCAGTCGCGCCAGCACGGCTCCGACCACTGGCTCTTCCTTCTTCCATTTTTCATTCAGTTTCACGCCCTTGGGGGGAAAGGTCCAGCCGAGTGCGAATTGCGTGATCCACTGGCGCCAGAGAGCTTGCTCGTCCGCGGACAGCACGTCAAAGCCGCGCAAGCCATCCGCGCGTCCATCCGCCAGCAAAGTAAACTCCACAACTCCTTCGTCCGCCGATCGCGAACCACCGTCCGTCGGCAGCAGCTGCGTCCGCATCACCACCTGCATGCCGCTGCCAACGCCCTGAACTTTCTCAACCTCGACCGCCACGTAGCGTTCCGTGTCTTTATCGCGCGCTTCGGGGACCAGCGGCGTGGCGATGCGGTTCTCTGAACGCGTCACCTTTTGCGTCTTATATCGCACGCGATAGACAAATTTCTGACCGGCGTGTAGTGCCGGCACGGATAGCAAACGATCCGACTTCCCCGCCATAATCGGCAACACTGCGCCACCAATAATGACGATGACAACGATAGCGATCGCGAGCAATCGCATTCGCCCACCGATCAGAACCTTCATCACGCCTTTGAGCGCATTCCTCACGTTTAATTTGTACTCAGGGAGCGGCAACCCCAGCTGTACTCCGCGCCGGCCCGGCGTCGACGCTCACCAGCGGCGCCTCGAGCGGCCCACTCACGCGTAGCGTCCGGCCGGAAATGGCCGTGCGGGTGGCCGGCCTCTCGCCATTCACGCTGTTAATCAACAGCTCCGCCTTCCGCGCAAAATCCACCGAACCACTCACGAAGACCGCTTCTCTCGCGCCATCCAGTCGCAGATTGTCCAGCAGCAATTTCTGATTGCGCAACGAAAATGTTCCGGAGCCGCCAACCCAACGCGACACTCCCGCGTGCGCCGCGCCATCAGAAACGCTGGCGCCCACATCCCACCCGCGAAACTCTATATTGCGCAGCAATATACTTCCCTGCCCGGTCAGATTCTTCAACACTTCCACGCGGCCAACGCCTTCCGTTGTTAGATGCACCTTCCCGCTGGCCACTCCGCTCCAGTGCTCCGCAACATTCGGCGTCACCGGCAGCTGCGCCAGATTGGCGGCGTCAAGCTGCGCGGTCAGGTCATACTCCGGATGCGGGAAGAATTTCGCGCTCAGCGATCCGCGTGCTCTTCCGCCCGCCCACTGCGCGGCAATGTCATTCGCTTCCAGCTGCAATCCATGCAAACGCCCGGTGACTCGCACCTTTTCAAATTGCAGGTTTTCCACGGTCAGCGCGTCGACGCTGAGATCACCCTCGGCATCCACTCGTCGCAGCAGTTCGCTTGCGGAGACGCCTCCGGTAACAGCCAGGTTTGCATTGGCTCCTCCTTGAGACGGATCGCCCTTCGACGCATCGTCTTTAGCCAGAGTATCGGCCGAACTGCCGAGCGAACTCAGCAAGGTTCGCAGCCAGCCCGGACGCGCCCGCGGTCCCACCCAGCGATCAATGTCCGCCGCATTCAGCAGCCCGCCGTGCAGGCTGAAGCTCCAGCGCGCCTGCGCTTCTCCAACAACATCGCGATTTTCGCGAATCGCGCCCGACCATGTGGTCCCAAATCCATCCACCGCTCCCAGAAGCACGCTGTGTTTTCCATGATCGAATACGTACGCGGCGTTGCCCACTTGCAACTGTTGATTCAGTCCTGCGACCGCAAGGCGCGCCTTCGACACCACAATTTTTCCGCTCCAGCGTTCGCCGCGCTTCCGGTACCAATCCCATTGCATGGAGCCCTGCGCACGGCCGTCTAAATCCCAACCGTGATTGATGGGTCGGCCGATAGCCGCCGCGCCGCGCAGCACCGTGGCAATCTGATCCACCTGCGCTTCGATCTCCAGCCCACCTTCATGCGCCGCAAAATCTTCGCTCGCCGTCAAATCCCCGGCATTGTGTAGCGCAACGCTGGCGCGTCGTCTCGCCGCCGCTAACACCGTTTCGGGCTCCCCGCCCAGCTGCAGCCGCACCGGCTCCATGGCCAATCTCTCGCGTTCCCGGCCTCCGCGCACCGCGCCGATCCACACACGCTCCTCGACGCCCGGGATTTTTGCCGCTCCGCCATTGCTCGAAAATGCCAGATTTTCAATCCTCGGCGGCCAGCCGCGCACCGTCGTCGATCCCGTGAAGTACTGCTCAATCGTTAATCCCTCGTCGACGCCAGGTTCGAACGCGCGCCACCACGCCAACAAATCCCTCGCCTGCACCCCTGCGGAATCCACCTGCACCTCCGGGACTCCGTCCGAAAAATGCACCGCGCCACGCAGATTTGATCCTGGCGCTTCGATCGCCATTTCAGTGCCGTGCAGGCTCCGCGAAGCCACGTTGCCGCGCCCGCCAATCCTAATGCTGACACGCGGGTTGTCGCCGCGTTCCGTCAAATCCCAACGATGAATGCTCGCAGCACGCGCCTGCACGGAAAATGTCCAATCCGAAGGCGCAGCAATGGGCAGCTCTCCATCCTTGTTAAGAGTGTTCGTCACCCCCGCCGCCTTGGTGGTGCTATCCCCTTGCGCGCCACTTTGCGCCACAGCATCCAGCGCGAACGATCCCCGCACCCCATAATCCTGTCCGCGAAGCAAGCGCAGCAGATCCGCCAGCGACGCCTGCGTCCAATGCACCGCAAACTGCGCCGGCTGCAAGCGCGCCGAAGTCCCCGCCACGTCACCGCGAACATACAAAGTCCCGGCCGATTGCAAAGCCACCCCGCTGCGCCACGGCTGCGCCTCCAACTGCAATTGCCAGCGCCCCGCAGAAATCTGTTCGACGCTGCCAGTCACGTCGATGAACGCAAAAGGCTTTTTGTCCTGCCCCAGCTTAAAATTCACGCGGCCGTCGTCAAACTCAATTTTTTGTAACCGGTTTGCCGCGCTCGCAGCGCTCGGTGGCCCATAAATTCGTGCCCCACCGGAGCCGCCGCTTTTTGTCGGTGGCAGCCAATCCTCCAAATTCCATCGCCCTAGTCCACTTCGCACCAAAATCAAACTCGGCCGCGTCAGCGACAACGTGCCAAATTCAAAGTGCCCCCGCAGTAAATCCATCCACCGCAAGCCCGCGCTTAATTTATCCGCCCGCAAAAAATATTCGTTTCCAAACGCCGGATCTTCCCCAACCGTCACACCGTCGGCGTCCAGCCGTAAGCTTGGAAAAACCCGCGCGTCGAACTCCCGGACTTCCACCTGTCGCCCAAACGCCCTCTCCAAGTGCGCGATCAAGTATTCGTGTACACGCTCGGTTCGCACCAATACGCCAACACCGGCCTGCGCCACCACCACGAGTGCCAGCAGCGCCATCACCGCCTTCATCCATTTGCGTCGATTCGCCATCGGCTCCGCGTCCAAATCTCTCCAAGGCTCATGAACAAATAAGTAGGGCGAGCCGCAGCTCGCCCGAAAAATTTCCTCGCTCACTCGCGCATGGCCACAAAACCACAAGCGCCGCCGCAGATCTTCATACGCCGCGCCGTCGCCGCCTCAATGCACCGTATGAAACATGCGACTCCACCGCGTCCGCTCCGGCATATGCGCTATATTATCGAACACGCTCGTCAGCCGGCTCCAAAATGTAGTCTCTTTCGCATAGTCCGCGCTCGTGGCATCCACCGACCAGTAAATCAAAAACGGCCGCCCCATGATCGCCCCGCGATCAACAAAGCCCCAATAGCGGCTATCCGAACTACGGTCGCGGTTATCGCCCATCGCAAAATATTTCCCCGGCGGCACCACAATCTCATCTCCCACGATGTATTTTGGCAGTTCGTCCACCCATTCCGGCATCATCTGCGATGAAATCATCAGCTTCGCGGGAGGCGGAAAATAAGAATTCAACGGATCGCTCGCCGCCGCCGGATCATGCTGCACGTAAGGCTCGCTAAGCAGTTTGCCGTCGATGTATATCTCCTGATCCACCAGCTTCAGCCGGTCGCCGGGCAAGCCAATCACTCGCTTCACAAAATGTTGGTGGTCCGCGTAGGGATACTTAAAAACGATAATGTCGCCGCGCTCGATCGGCCGGTACGGCAAAAGCTTGTCGTACCACGCGCCCGTGCCGCCAAAAATAAATTTGTTTACCAACAGATGGTCCCCGACCAGCAACGTATGCTCCATCGACGGCGACGGAATCTTGAACGCCTGTACCACGAAGCTGGTGCCGAATAGCGCCAGAATCACCGTGACCAGCAACGACTCCAGATATTCCGAAATTGTAGTCTGGTCTTCGTGGTGTTCCGCAGCATGGGGTCCGGCAGGACCTTGTCTAATTGCGTCCTGTCCAGCCTCCTGCGCTGGCGGTTCCTGCGTGAGAGGCCTCGTCGATAACACCGGCACGTCCGCCGGCACTTCCGTCAGTTCATCCGCCATTCTTCTCGGGCCTCTCCCGCTCTACCACCGTATCATCCTGCGACGGCGATTCCAGCAGCGCGATGCGTGCCAGTGCGCTGCGCGCCGCGCGTTGCTCCGCTTCCTTCTTCGTGCTGCCAGTGCCGTTGGCCAGGCACTGGCCTTCCACCCACACTTCAATCTCAAATGTTTTCTGATGATCCGGCCCAGTCTCCCGCGCTACGCGGTATTCGGCCGGCGACTGCCGCCGCCCTTGCAAAAACTCCTGCAGCGCGGACTTGCGATCCGACTCCGATATTGTCTCCCCGCGCTCTAGGATAGCTTGCTCAAACAGCACGCGATGCAGCACATCCCGCGCGCTGTGCAGCCCGGCATCCAGGTACACCGCCGCCACTACCGCCTCAAACGCATCCGCCAGCAATGTTTGTTTCTCGCGCCCACCAGTTTTTTCTTCGCCGCGGCCCAGCCGCAAATGCTCGCCCAACCGCAATCGCCGCGCCGCTGCCTCTAGCGTCCGCGCATTTACCAGCCGCGCACGACTCTTCGAAAGCTGCCCTTCGCTCCAATCTGGAAAGGTGAGCACCAGATATTCGCTCGCCAGCAACTCCAGCACCGCATCGCCCAGGAACTCAAAGCGCTCATTGTCTTGATGAACTTCCAGGTGGGTCTTGGCCTCGCCCGCGGGCATCGCCGCGGCTCCCGTCGCAGCACCCGTCGTGTCGCTCGCCGCACGCCTCTCCGCGCCCCCGCGTCGTTCCGGCGTCGCCGAACTGTGCGTCAACGCCCGCACCAGCAGCTCCGGACGCAGAAACCTGTGCCCCAGTCTCTTTTCGAGCGCTGCGTCGCCGGTGAGTTGCGCTTCCTGCATAGTTTCGCCGCGCGGTCGCGGCGCGGCTCTTATTTTGGCACGCTCAGCTGCGTGTTGCCGAGCTTCTTCGCTTCTTCGGCCCCACTCTTGCACGTCTGCTGCAAGCTGCTCGTCATGCTGGCGCACTTCGTAAACGCCGCCGTCGCATCTTGAAAATGCGACGCTTTTTCATTCGCCAGCCCCAACAGATAATAATTCACCGGGTCCGGCTGCGGATCGATCTTCACCGATTGGTCGAGCTCCGGAATCGCCTCGTCATATTTTCCGCGCCGCACGTACACCAGCCCCAGCCCGCTGTGCGCCATGGCCAGCGTGGCGTTCTTTGCATCCGCGAACTGTTGGTCAGTTATGTTCGGTGGCCTGGGAATGGTCGGCGTAATCTCGATCGCTCGCTTGGAATAATCCTCCGCCTTCGCCAGTTCCTTCGCCGCATCCGCCCCGCCACTCATCGCTCGCGGTATTGTCTGGCCAAGGAGTGCCAAGGTTTGCACATCCGTCGGCGTCAGTTGCACTTCTTTTTCACCTTCCGCTTCCATCTTCTGTACCTGATTCGTTTGTAGGTACAACTTCGTCAGCGTGTTATAGAGAATCGGGCGGTACCGGCTTGTCGGATACTTTTGCTCGAACGCCTCACCGAGCGCGATCTTCTGCGTGGCATCGGTGTCCGGCGTGTCCTGAAACTTCTTAAACGCCGCATCCTCCTCGGCGTTCACCGGTGGCGCGACATCCAACGCCACGCTATTCGCCGCCTTGGCTGGTGCCTGCCCTGTCGTTGCTCCTGCTGGCTGTTGCGGCGAAGCCGGCGGAGGCGTCTGCCCCATCGCGCCCTGCGCACGCGCCGCGCTCGTCAGTCCCAAAACGAGCACGCCCGTAGCCAGCATAATCCCGATCCTCGATCCGTATTTCACTTTCATCGCAATTCTCCTGTTCGCCTAAAATAATTCGGCCACAATCCGCCAATCCGTCCTCAAAAGTCCGATCATCCCCGCGTCGACAAAGAGTGCCGGCTATGGCTGCGCCTCTGGCTTCTCTACGCTCACGGCCTCCAGCCCCTTCTGCGCCGCGTCTTTCGCTCGCGCTGGCAGTCCCGGCACGCTCAGCGCGGCCTCAAACTGCGTCTTGGCCCTGTCCGCGTGCCCCTCATCATCATAAATTCGTCCCAGGTAAATGTGCGACCACGCCATCACCATCGGATCCTGCGTGGCCGCGTGTTCTCCGTCCGTCAACCGCCCGAACACTTCCTTGGCCCGCGCCGCATCGTGATCCAGCACCGCCACCATCCCCAATCCGTACCACGCCCGCGTTTGGTCCGGATATCTCGCCAGCACTCGCTGAAAAGCTGCTTCCGCCGCACGCGAATTTTTCTCCGCCAGCTTCTGTTCGCCTTCCGTCAAGTCCGCGAGTGCCGCTGGATCATTCGGCAGTGTCACCGGCTGCAACGCACGCCGCCGCGCCACTTCCTCCGTCGACAATTCCTTTCCCGTATGTGCCGGCTCAGCCGGGGCGAACGTCAGCCCCGCAATGCGTTTGGTCTCTGCCGGCACATCGATGCCGCGAATCAGGTCCGGAAAATACAAACTCATCGCTGGTTCCGATCCTTCAAATCCCGTCAGCCCCATAAACAGCGGCCGCACCATCACGTAGCCATCCGCGTCCGCGCGTTCCAGCGCCGCCTCCCGCTCCCCCGGGGACATCTTCTTCAGCTTCAGTTCCACCGCCCGAACCATGCACTCCGCCACGTACGACGGAAAATCATCGCGCAAATCCGCTTCGAGCCGCGGCGCTTGCGCGGCCTTGTCGAACAGCGCCCGCTTCGTCACCACCACGTGTGGATATTGCAATGGCAGCGGGTCCAGCAAGTAGTGGAGAAACGCATGCCGCACCACGTCGACGGGCACCTCTTCTTCGCCGCCGCTCAGCACCAACGCGTAATGATCCCCATAATTCCGTACGTTGGTGATGCGCCCCACCAGCGGCTCCACCACGATCGAAAACGTCCGATAGCCGTTCGGATCGATAATCTCCCGCAAATACCCGGACGTCACGAACACGATTTGCGAAACCTGGTCGTGCATGTGCTCGATCTCGCGCGCATACACCGGCTGCACCTGCCGCCACAATTGCCCGATTTTCTGCTCTTGATAATATGCCGATAGAATTTCGCTGAATCCCTCCAGCGTCAGAACTTCCGGCGGCAATTCATCCCGCCGCAGAATCGGCGTAAACCGCGGCGCCGGTCCGGACACCAGCCCAAACCACAAGTAGCGCGACAGCATTGCGCCCGGATCATTCAATCGATGCTGGCGATAAAATTGCCGCAACCCCTCCACCGCTGGCCCCTGTTGCGCCTGCAAGTGTTCCCGCATCTGCGCGCGATATGGCGACCAGTGTTCCGCGCTGACCTCCGACTCAAATCCCGCCGCCAGCAGCGCGCACATCGTCGTGAACATCGCCTCGCTGCCATCTACGCTTACGCTGCTCTGCTGCACCGGTGGCGCTATCAGCCGCGCCCTAGCCGCCGGCGGAGCCGCCTGTCCGGGGACCGCTTGCCCTGGAGCTCCCTGTCCAGGAGCCGGTGTAGGCGTCTGACTCGGCGCAGCCGCTCCGCCCGCCGGCTTCGCCGCTGGAGCCTGCGCGCTCGCCAGCGTCACGCACAATATCGCCGTACTCATCAACCAAAAGACGTCCCGCATCACTCGTCGCACTCTCTTATCCATTTGGAAACGCAGCATCCGCAATTAGTCCTTAACCCCGCAACCATTCTCGCAACGAACCGCCATCTTCGCAATCGCCGCTACCCCTGTGAACGCCAGCGCCTCTCCATCCCGCGCCTTCCGTGGGGTGAATCTCTTGATTGGCGTCCTTTGCCACATCCGCGACCCCGAGCAACTCTTGCGCCTCCCACACCCATCTGTAAACTTACCGATGCGCCCAAATCCCTCCGGGATGGCCCGCACCATGATCCCCAGCCCCCACTCACAGTCTGCCGCTCCATTACTCACCGCAGCCATTGTCCTATTCATTGCGATTGCGCCGGTCCTCGCCCTCGCCGCCACCCAACGATCCACTTCGCCCCCAACAAACACCAAGCGCCTCCTCTCCCAAGAAATCCAACTCACCGGCGACCAACTCTGGGTCGACACCGGCATCGACGTCCACCCAGGCGAGCGCCTCCTCTTCTCCGCCAGCGGCACTCTCCGCTACGCCGACGCCAAAACCGACAACTCCCCCGACGGCCTAACCCGTGGCTTCAAAGATCTTCTCCGCATCCTCCCCTTCAACGACGCCGGTCGCGGCGCTCTAATCGGCCGCATCGGCGATAAAGACTTCGCCGAACCTTTCCTAATCGGAGCTAAGCGCGACCTCGTCGCCCCCGCCGCCGGCCGCCTCTCCATCGGCATCAATCAAACCTCCAGCGACACCGCCGAAGGCACTTTCAAAGTGGAAATCCAAATCTACGCCCCTGACGCCAACTCCGCCTTTGTCGCCGCGCGCACCGTAAACTCCATCCCCGGCATCGACAATTCCCTTTTCACCAAAATCCCCCGCCGCATCTCCGACAAATCCGGCGCTCCCGGCGACATGGTCAACTTCCTGATCCTCGGTTCTCAAACCGCCATGGAAAACGCCTTCAAAACCGCTGGATGGGTAAGAGTCGATGCCGACGTCAAAGAGACTCTCCTCACCGGCATCATGGCCAGCATGTCCAAAGAATCCTATCTGACCATGCCGATGAGCATGCTCTACCTCTTCGGCCGCACTCAGGATTACGGCTGGGCCCACGCCGAACCCATCCAGGTCGTAGCCTCCCGCAATCACCTGCGCCTCTGGAAAGCCCCATTCACCATAAATGGCGAAACCCTCTGGGTTGGCGCCGCCACCCACGATGTCGGCTTCGAGCACGATCAGCGCAGCAAAGACGTCACTGCTATCACCCACAAAATCGATCCCGACATCGACCTCGAACGCGAGTACGTACAAAAAACCCTAACCAGCACCGGCCAAGTCACCGAAGTCACCCATTTCCTCCCCACCGACCCCATCCAATCCGCCAAAACCGCCACCGGCGGCTCCTTCCATTCGAATGGCCAAGTCCTAATCTTCAAACTAGCTCCCGCAACCGACAATTCCGCGCCAGCCCAGTCCCAGCGCTAATCCCTTTACTCAACTCTCGTTGCAATGCCCCGGCTGTTTCCACGCGAACCCCCGCACCGTCAGAATTCTAATTTCAAGATTCCACAGCACTTATAAAATACTCAAATATTTCACTTGACTTACATATGGCGTTACCGTATACTTTTCCCGTATAGAATTGCGTCCGGACCTCGCCAACTTTCCCAATCAGCTCCTATTCTTGATTTTGCGTCCGGCCGATTTTCTCGCAGCTGCGACCCCGGCTTTAGTTACCATCTATACAACAAATTCTGGCCGTAACCCATGCAGAATGAGCACTTGCAGAAGGTTGTGAAAACAAAGGAACTTAATCTCCCTTTGTTTTCACAACCTTTCGCAATTCCCAGGGTGTAGCGCTTGCCTTCTGCCTTCCTCAGCATTCGCCCGGAAGTACGCCTAAAAAGCGGACCTTCCGCACAGAACCCCCTGCTCATCGTCCGCATCGCGGCAGTCCCGCAACGCTCAGGCCGCGCAAATCCGGCGCTCGTCTCAAGAAAAGCCGTACCATGCGTGTTAAACTGGGATTCGCATATCGTAAATTTCATATCGGGCATGCCATTTCACGCGGCCCATATCGTTGGAGGTACCATGCCGGCAACCCAGGAATTCGCTCACGTCTTTCTCTTCCGCTGCCCCGCATGTGGCAGACCCTTGGCCTCCGCCTGCGCCAGCACCCAGAGCAATCTGGAGCTGGCCGACGCCCACCTCTTCAATCCCCATTGCCACTGTGGTTGGACCGGCACCATGGCCGGAATGATCAGCGTCAAGCACTACGTCGAGCCCTGGGAAAGCCCCACCATCGTCGCCAAAGAAAGCGACTCCTGCGACGGAAAACTCGAGCACCCGCTCAAGTCCTAATCCACGCCCGAATTAATTTGGAGTGCGGCGGCTTGACGCCGCTTTCGCGAAGTAAGCGATGAGGCCATCGCAGCGACGAAGCCTTTGTAGCTACGCCCGCTTGCCCTGAGCCTCGAAGGGTCAGGGCGTCACCGGGTTCCACCGTAGCCTCTTCATCTATTGCCGCCGGGACTCATGAATCTTCCGCAAACTCACCCTCAGGCTCCGGCAACTTATCTCCATCTCGCGCGACCCAAACGTAAAGCGCCGGCAACAGAAAAATGCTCAAGAACAGCGCCCCAGCCAAACCGCCCACAATCACAATGGCAAACGGCCGCTGCGAGTCCGAACCAATCCCGCGAGATAATGCCGCGGGCAGCAAGCCCAGCATCGCCACCAGCATGGTCATCATGATCGGCCGCAGCCGCAACACCGCACCTTCGACGGCGGCATCCTCGATCGAGTGCCCGCGCACACGCAATTGATTGATGTACTCCACCATGATCACGCCGGTTTCTACCGACACGCCAAACAACGCGAGAAAGCCCACTCCCGAAGACACACTGAAATGCGTCCCCGTCGCCAAGAGCGCCAGCAATCCGCCAATCGGCGCCATCGCCACGTTCGCCAAAATCAGCATGGACCATTTCGCCGAGCCAAACATCGAGTACAAAATCACGTAAATCACCAGAATCGTAATCGGCAGCACGATCAGCAGCCGACGCTGCGACCGCTTCTGACTCTCATACTCACCGGCCCAATTCAGGTGATAGCCAACCGGCAGCTTCACTTCTTTCTCCACCGCGCGAATCGCCTCTTCCACGGCACCGCCCAGATCGCGGCCGCGCACGCTGTACTTGATGGCTACGTACCGCGAATTGGCCTCGCGATAAACTTCCGAAGCGCCGTCGGTCACTTCAATCTTCGCGAGTTGCGAAAGCGCCACGCGTTCGCCGGTCGGCGACACCACGCGAATGTTCTCAATAGCCTCGCGGCTGGCGCGGTACGGCTGCTGGTAACGCACCACCAGGTCGTAACGCTGTTCCCCTTGCAACACTTGCGTCACCGCTTTGCCACCCACGGAGGTTTCCACGGCGTCCTGCAAATCCACCACGTTAATGCCATGCCGCGCCGCCGCTTGCCGATCCATCACAATATTCAGGTTGGGCTGCCCCAGCACGCGGAACAGTCCCAAGTCTTCCACGCCTGGAATTTTCCGCAGCACATTGACAATTTCATCGCCCTTGGCTTCCAGCGTTTTCAAATCGTCGCCGTACAATTTCACCGCCAGCTCGCCTTTGACGCCGCTGACCGCTTCTTCCATGTTGTCGGAAATGGGCTGCGAAAAATTCCACAGCACGCCGGGAATTTTCGAGAGCTCGCGGTCCATGGCCGCCACGAGTTCATCCTTATCTTTGCCAAACACCGGCCGCCACTCTTTCTTCGGTTTCAAATCCACAAAATATTCCGTGTTGAAAAAACCCGTGGTGTCCGTCCCGTCGTCCGGACGCCCTACTTGCGAAACCACTTTGGTCACTTCCGGAAAACCCGCCAGGATCACTCGCGCCTGATTCATCACCCGCGTGCCTTCCGTCGGACCAGTGCTCGGCGCCAGCGTCCCGCGCGCCCAGATCGCGCCTTCATCTAGGTGCGGCAGAAACTCGGAACCGATCACCCCGCTGGCCATCAAGAAAATCGCCGCCGCCAGTACCAAGCCGCCGATGCCCACAGTGATCCCGCGCCGCCGAATCGCCAGACGCACCAGCACGGTGTAGCGCTCCCGCAAAAATTCCATCACCGGATTGCGCCACTCTTTTACGCCTTTGCCGAATTGCCATACCGCCAGCGCCGGCGCGATGCCGATGGAAAACACCAGCGCGCCCAGCAACGCAAACGAAACCGTCCAGGCCATGGGCTTGAACAAGCGCCCTTCCACGCTCTGCAGCGTGAAAATCGGCAAATACGCCGTGATGATAATGGCGCGCGCAAAAAATACCGGCCGCAGCACCTCAAAAACCGCGTCGCGAATCCGTTCAATCGGCGTCTTGATGGACTTCGCGTTCATGCTGAAGTGCCGCATGATGTTTTCGATGATCACCACGCTGCCGTCCACCACCATGCCGAAATCCAGCGCGCCCAGCGAAAGCAGGTTGGCGGGAATCTTGTTCAAGTCCAGGCAGATGGCCGCAAACAGCAGCGAAAACGGAATGGTCAGCGCCACAATCAGCGCGCCGCGAATGTTTCCCAGGAACAAAAACAAAATCAACGAGACCAGCAAAATGCCGTCACGCAGATTGCTCAGCACCGTATCCGTCGTAAGGTGCAGCAAATCGCTGCGATCGAGGAACGGCACAATGGTTACGCCGGGCGGCAGAATGTGCTCGTTCAGCTCTTTCACTTTGTCGTGAATGGCCACCAGAGTTTCGTCGGCGTTCGCGCCTTTATGCAAAAGCACGATGCCTTCCACCACGTCCGGATCATCGATGATTTTTCCGTCGTCCCGTCGGTACGATTTGCCGATCTGGCCGAGGCGAATCTTCGCGCCCTGCGTCACCGTGGCAACATCCTGCACGCGCACCGGCGTGCCGTTTTGCACTTTGATCAGCGTCGCGCCAATATCCTGCACGTTGCTAAACAGTCCGACGGCGCGCACGTTAATCTGCTGCAAGCCCGATTCCACAAAGCTTCCGCCGGCGTTGACGTTGTTGTTCGCCAACGCCGTTTCCACTTGCCCAATATTCAGTCCGTATGAAATTAATTTGGCGGGATCGACCTGTACTTGATATTCGCGCGTTAGTCCGCCAAAGCTGGAAACATCCACCACGTTGGGCACGGACTTAAACTGCTTCTCCAGCGTCCAATCTTCCAGCGTCTTCAAAGCCATCAAGTCGTACGAAGGATTGGTGCTCTTCAGCGTGTACCAGTAAATCTGCCCCACCGGGCTGTAGTCCGGACCCATCTGCGGCTGTAAATTGTTTGGCAGCGTTAACTGTGTGAGCCGCTCCACAACTTTTACGCGGTTGGCGTCATTGTCCGAGGAATCGTCAAAAATCAGCATCACGCTGGAAATTCCAAACAGCGACGCGGAGCGCATATGCGCCAGATGCGGTATCCCGTTCATCGCCGCTTCCACCGGAATGGTGACCTGCTGCTCCACCTCTTCCGCCGCGCGCCCCGGCCACTGCGTGATCAACTGCACGTAATTATTCGCCACGTCCGGATAGGCTTCGATGGGTAATTGACGAAACGAAATCGCGCCCCACAGCAGCAACAAAATGGCCAGCGTGAACACGATGAAGCGATTGTTCAGCGTGTAATCGACAAACCCGCGAATCATTTACGAGTCCTCGCCGCGGCCTTCGTAGTGGCGCAGCATGCTGCGCGCCTTTTCGCTGTCACGCTGGCCGTAACTCGCTCCATCCGCTCACGCCTCATTGCTCCACCGTGTTCTGCAGCACCAGCGCATTAGTCACCACGCGTTGCCCGGGCTGTAAACCAGTCAGAATCTCCTGCTGGTTATTTGGCAGCGTGACGCCCGTGGTCACTTCCAGGCGCTTGAATTTCTTGTCTCCCATGGCTACATACACCCAATCGCGATCGTGCAAATGCAAAATCGCCGAAGCCGGCACCACCGCATGGGTCTCTTCCTTCTGCCCATGGAAGGTCGCGGAAACAAACATCCCCACGCGCATCAGCCCGGGATTCTTCACCTCAATGCGTACTTTGGCCGTGCGAATGTTAGGATCCAGCACCGCGCCAATGTTGCTGATTTTCCCGGTAAAAATCTTATCCGGGTAAGCCGCCAGCTTGACGTCCGCGGTTTCGCCCAAATGCACGCTGGCCAGATCGTTCTCATAGACATCGCACAAAATCCACACGGAAGATAAATCCGAGATCGTGAAAGGATTCGCCGTGGCCGCCAGTCCCTGAATTCCTGCGGCGTTGGTCACCTGCTGATCCGTAATTACGCCGGAAATCGGCGCAAAAATATCCACGACGCCCGAAGGATGGTCCGTTCCCGAGCCCAGCACGCGCAAATGCTCCCGCGAAGTCTCTACATCCACTTGCGCTTTGTTTTCCGCGTTCTCCGCAGTCTGCAGATCGTTCTGCGAAATCGCGCCCTTGTCGTACAAAATCTTTGCGCGCTCCATTTGCGTATTGGCCAACTGCTCGTCGGCCACCGCTTTGCGGTAATCGGAAAACGCTGAGGCAATATCCGCGCTCTGCACCTGCATCAGCAGTTGGCCTTTCTTCACGGTGTCGCCGAGCCGCGCTTTAATGTCCACCACCCGCCCGGTGGCAATCGAAATTACCGGCACGGTCCGCGAAATATCTGGCGCCACCACGCCGGTAACCACCAACTGCGAGGACGCTTTGCGCGCCACGGCCACCGACAACGGAAATTGGTCCGAGTTATCGACGCTCACCACGTTGGCATCCGCAGCCGCTTCTACCTTGGCGGGCGGCGGCGCTTCCGCGGCGGGGTCAGGCTTGCGCTCGCCGCCGCAAGCCGCGAGCAGCAGCATCGCGACAGCCAGAAACGCCGACTTCGACGGGCAAGCCAACTTCCAATCGTTGCGCTGCTTCAGCGTTGCAAAACTCATCGCACTGCTCATTGCACTACCTCGCGTCCCACCGCCAGGTTCAACTGGCTTGCGGCCGTTAGATAAGAAGCCACCAGGTTCAAATAGTTGAGCTCTACATCGCGGTATTCTTTTTGCGCGTCCAGAAAATCCAGCAGTGACGCAGCGCCGTGCTGATACGAAAACGAAATGGTGTCGCGCACGCGGTCCGCCTGCTTCAAATAGCGATCCTTGTACGGCTGCAACAGCGCCAGATTGCTTTCCACCATCGCGTACGCCGAGTCCACGTCGCTGAACACCTGCGCGCGCTGCAGGTTCAGCAGTTCAGCGTTGCGGTCAATGTCCAGCTTGGTGCGCAATTTTTCGCCCTGATTGCGGTCGAAAATGCGCAGTGGAATAGTTACGCTAATGCCTATGTAGTGCTCAATCGGCGGGTTTTTCCCGACATCTATGCCAAAGATAGGATCCGTCGAACCATTCGCCACCGCCAACTGGTGATCCGTCCGCGCTTTGTCCACCGCCTGCACCGCGGCGCGCAAGTCCGGCCGGTTGTCCAGGGCGATTTGGCGAAATTCGTCCTGCCTGGCAATCTGATTGTTGAAATCAAACAACCCGACCACGTCAAACTGGTCCACCGGCGTGCGGTCGTTCAGCAAAGTCAACAATTGAATCTTCGCCGTACGCAAGCTCACCAACGCGGACTGCAGGTCCGCTTCAAATTGCACACGTTGTAATTCCAAACGGTCCAGATCCACTTGCGCGATTCCGCCGGCTTTATATTTTTCGCGATTCACGTCCAGCACATGGTCGTAATAGGTGAGATTTTCCCTCGTCAGACCGAGGACCGCTTTCTGCTGCAGGGTTTGCACAAACGCAGTGCGCAAGGTGAACAGCAAATTGCGTTCCAGATCGGCCTGGTTGGAAACCGCAATTCCCGTGGCCGCCTTCGCGCTATCGCGCCGCAGTTCCCGCTTATGGTCGCGTTCATGCAAATACGTTAGGGACCCGACCGGGTCCGCCAGCGCCAATGGCTGCGAGGGATTCGTTGAAAATACATCGACCTGATCGAGCAGCGCATTGAAGTTGGGATTCGGCCGCAAGTACGCGGTGATCTCCTGGGCCTTGGCTTCTTCAATTCCAATCTGCCCCGCGCGCAACGATGGATTCGCCGCTTCAAATTTTGCCCGCACTTCTTCCCAGCTCAGCGCTCCCGGCGTTTGCGAGTTCTGCGGTGTAGCCGGCGCCGCTTGTGTCCCTTGCGCGCCCGGGACGGAAGGCTCTTGCGCGTTTGCTGCCGGCGCGTCGTGCCCCAGCGCAGCAACAACTAACGCTATCGCTGCCAGCGTTAGCCTCAGCACCCTCTTCTCCATTTTGCCGTCATTCAACATTTCGCTTCCCCGCCACAATCATTCACAACCGATGCCTCAACTCCGAACCGACGAGCGTCAACCCGCCGACCTCAAGCCCTTCGCGCACCGGCTATATTTCGCCTACACCTCTCACCCGGACGCCTCGGCAGAGGACCTCTCTCGCGCATGCAATCGGACAAATTCTTGAAATGTTAATTTCCGGGTCGCGGATTACAGCGCAGGTGGCGCGCGTCCCCGGTCATCCTGGAGCAAAACAAAATAATCCGGCCTCTGCGAGGACAGCGAAACTCTTGCCGTCGTCGGGAGCAATTCCACGCCGCCAGCCGACGCGCATATTCGCGCCGCCCAGCCCGTGCTGGCCATCGCCGGCGCGATATCGTCCCAGCACGCGGTACGCGCCCGCCATTCCGATCGTGCTTTCCATATGGCCCACGCAAACGCTTCCCTCTGCGCCAAGTGAAAGTTGCCTCGGCCGTCATTGAGCAACACGGCCACCGGTTCGTTGGCGATGCGCGTCGAGATGATCAAATCGAGAAAGGTGTCTTCGTTTACGTCGCGCGAAGCGATCTGCAAGCCGCCCGTCGGCGCAGTTACCGTAAACGAACTCTGCTGACCCAGGCTGAAGCTAAAATGGATCCTGTAGCTTGTTTGTGCAGCCACCGCCAGACCCGGCTGCACGCTGGCAAAGTCGGGCAAAGAATCGCCGTCGAAGTCGGCGATCGCAAAGTTAATACCCGCCGCTCCAACCGCATCTTTATCCACCACATCACGCTGCGGCGCCGCTGCCACCGGGTGCCACGTAAACAAGACTAGGCACAAAATCAGGAGCGCTGTCCGGATCCATTGTGCGGATGGAGCGTTATCCCCAGCCCCGAAGGAATGCTGCATCCCAGTTTTCTCGGGCGTCGAATCCGCGCTACAAGCTCGTCTTTTCTTCAACTTCATTGCAATCACATCCCTGCGAATCGTGCTCCGAACTCTGCGAGTCCTATTAAACCAACGTCGCCGGAGTCTACTAGAATCCACATAAAGATTATCTAAAAACTGTATGCCGATTTTGTGATGAATTCCAGCAGCAAAAGCATACCATCGCATACCCTTCCGAAACGCGGGTGCCCTTAGAACTCCACATGCGCGCGCAGCGTCGGCACCACCACCGGCCCGCGGTCCTGGTTATAACCCGGATTGTTAATATGCTGCACACCGACCGCGGGATAAAATCCCCGCCACAAATGCAGTGTGTAAAACGCCTCGAGAATATTTTCCCGCCCGTAATGCAACCGTCCATCGCCAAGCAGAAAACCGATTCCGCCCAGTGCCAAATACTCCTGATGCGGCCGCGAAATCCCGTTGCTCACAAAAACTACTCCCAGGCGGTCGTACTTGCGACCCCATCGTTTGCCGTTTCCGCCCACGCCGATCTGATCCGTTTGATCCACTTCGGTGTACGCGAACGATTCGTGCTGCCCTTCATTCCAGCCCCAGCGGCCGAAGACGCCAAGCCAGTCGTTGATCGGCTGCTCGAAATTGATGCCGAAGCCGTACTTGACGGTGGTCTGCAAAGGGTGCGCGGTGATATCCGGCGCGGTCCCCTGACCCGCTAAAAAGTTGTCGATGGCCACATCGTAGATCCCCATATTCGCGTGGTTGACGTACGACAGGAGTCGCAGCACCCCGGGTTTCAGCCGCGCCACATGGCCGTCCAATTCCACCTCGATATTTTCAGCCCGCGCCTGGCCCAAATTCGCTTCAAGATTGATGCCATTGGCCACCTTGGGCATCAAGGCCTCGGCAAAGCGAATGACGCCAAACTTGTCGTGGTACTCCAGCAGCACGGCGAAAGTGAACCCTCGCGTGTCCGCCGCGTAGTCATACGCCCCGTTGTTATCCACCGTCCAATTCATGAACTGCAAATTCGAATCCGTCCCGTAGGTATTTTGGTCAAAATAATCCACGAGGCTCATTTTCCCGAAACGTATCTCCAGCCGCCGCTCCGGCAAGGTACTGAACAAAGCAAACTGATTCCGCTGTTGCGGCTGTTTGCCCCCGCCCAACGGAATAATCTGATGCCACATCAATCGGGCAATGTACGGCGCTTTGCTCAGCGAGGGATTACGCACCACATCCAAATTTGTCGCCCCCGCCAATCCCAAAGCTTCGCTAATTCCGTGCCCGCCGGCTTCCTGCACGTCGCACAGGAACTCCGTGGTGCTCGTAACCCGCAGTCCGGTATACAGGGTCAAGACCCGGGAGGTCGCATCTTGCGCTTGCGGCGTAAGGCTGTGCGGCCCCTGGTATGGCGAATCAAACGTCGGATGCCATTGCGAAATGATATTTGACTGCCCCGAAAGCCAGATGCGATCCGACTCCGGATGTGGAAACATTGTTGGCATGTCGTCATCGCTGGACGCCGCGTCTGGCGCTGCTGGCTCTGGGGTGGGCGCGGGCGAATTCGCGGTCTGTGCGCGCAGCACGCCGGGAGCCCCGAACGCCAAGCCAAGCAAGGCACCGAGCAGAGCGGCACTAAAAACGCGCAAAGCTGAAAACCTTCTAATCATGGTCATGTTTCCGGCGAATTCAAGCCCGCTGCAGCCGGCGCAACAGCATAATCGCCGGATATTACAGTTTGATGTAAGCGCCACAGCTCCTGCCAAGGTGCTGGGGTTACATATTAACTGCAGTTAATTACATTTGTAAATCGACGTTAACCACCAATAACGCCTTGCCAACAAGCCCCGGTTGCTCTACCGTAAACTGCGTTCTGCGGCTTTTCCTTTTCTCTTGCCGCAAGACTTTTGTACTATACCCCAGTAGGGTAGTCAAGGACTATGGCGAAAATCTCTAAAGGCAAACTGGACCTGCTCAACCGCACCAAGAAAGTGATCGGTCAGCTCGAAAGCGTGCTCCGCGCACTGGACGCCGACGAACCCTGCGCCGAAGCCTTGCAACGCCTGGCCGCCGCGCGCGGCGCCATCAACGGCCTGATGGGCGAACTCATGGAAGATCACATCCGCAACCACATGCCGCGCAACTCCAAATCCTCCGAAGAAGCCGCCGATGACGTGATTCAAATCGTCCGCAGCTATCTGAAGTAGCCACCCCAGGCCAACGCCGTAAGCGCGACGTCCTCCGGACGGCAACATCCACTTTCCCCGCCAGGCCGAAACAAACGTGCGTCGCGGCAAAAAACTGTGTATCTTTGCTGGACGCAATTCTGCGCGAACCTGCAAAACGAAAGCCGGAGACTGTCGGGTGAAGGAATCCTTGCTGAAATCCCTCCTCGCGTTTATCACCATCCTGTTCGTGGCGTTACTCGCCGTTCCCTGCTCTCACGCGCAGGCCGGCCCCGTGGAAGGCGAAGCCGAATACCAGGTCTTCACCAGCGGCGGTCACGGCATCAACGGCAGCCAGATGGACGACGGCGTTTTCAACATCGGCGCGCGCTTCGGCCTAATCCTGACGGCGCCGCACGGTCCCGGCTTTCTGAAGGGTCGCTTGGAATACGCACTGAGCGTTCTGCCGCTCTACTGCGTCACGCAAGCGAACGGCACGGCCTGCGGCGGCGGCGTGGACCCCTTCGCGTTCAAATGGATTCTTTCCACGCCGCGCAAAGTAGCCCCGTATTTCGAAATCGCCGGCGGCACGCTGTTCACGAACATGAAAACGCCGCCGGGCACTTCGCAAATTAACTTCACCACCGGCGGCGCCTTCGGCCTGCACTTTCTGCAAAGCAAACACAACATCAGCGCCGAATTCCGTTTCCAGCACATCTCCAATGCCGGCATGACCAAGCCCAACCCGGGCATCAATACCATCCAGATGCGCATCGGCTTCGGCTGGTTCAGCCAAAAAAAATAAGCCCACACAAAATTTAACGACCGCAGCCCGCGAACGAACCGTCGTGCGCCCATTCTCTGCGCCCGCTGTGTTCTCTGTGTTGAAACAATGGCAGTCCCAAGCAACCGTAGCCGGGACCGCCGCGCATTTGCCGCTAGCTCACATCTCAAGGTTGGCAGACCACCTCCCACTGGCGTAGGATTTAAAACGTGGAGTTCCGCATCTCTGAACGAAGGAAAACAAAATGAAACTAGCAGGAATCGTACTGGTCGTAGCGGCGCTAATCGGCGTCGGCCTATTCCTCCGCACCGCGCGCGCTGACAGCAAAGCCCCGGAAGTGGGCACCGCCGCGCCAGACTTCACGCTGAACTCGCAAGAAGGGAAACCCGTCAGCCTGCACGATTTCAAAGGCAGATGGGTGGTGCTGTACTTTTATCCGAAAGATTTCACCAGTGGCTGCACCGTGGAGGCCCACAATTTCCAGCGGGACCTGGCGCAATATGAAAAACTCAACGCCGTCATCGTCGGCGTCAGCGTGCAGGATGCGGACTCGCACCAGAAGTTCTGCACCAAGGAAGGTCTAAGCTTCAAACTTCTCGCCGACACCGATCACAAGGTTTCCGAGAGCTACGATTCCATCATGAATATGGCGGTCATGAAACTTTCCGCGCGCCACACCTTCCTGATCGATCCGAATGGCGTCGTCCGCAAGGTCTATATCGACGTGAAGCCCGACGTGCACAGCACGGAAGTTCTCGCCGACCTCGGACAAATGGAGCAAGCCTCCAAGTAATCATCAGCGGTTCACAACGAAACACCCCGGGCGTCTAACGGCGCCCGGTGCGTTTCGTTGCTCGCACTCAATTGATGAATTGATTTCCCCCAGCGATGCCCGACCACCAAGCATCAATGAATGCGGTTGGGATCGTAACTGAAATTCACCAGCCCGTCGCGGTAATCAATCTTAATATCCAACAGATACAGCATGCCGAATCCCAGCGTCCCGGATACTTCTGTTCCGATGGCATTGCTGGTGTTCGTCATGTCGAAGGACACCAAGTTTCTTCGCTGCGTCAGGTGTCCAAACGTCAGCGTTACGTTGTCAGCGATATACACATTCTTGATCTCTCCGCTGAAGCCTTTCACCTTCATGCGGTCATCAGAGTAAATCTTGGTGGTTTCGCGCGCCGCTTCCGGGGTGATGGTGTCATCAAACGCGCCAGTATCCAGCAGAAACAGTTTGTAGGGATGCTCGTTGACCATAGTAGGCACCAGCAGCGTATGCCCAAAGCGGAAAATCTTGTCGTAGGACTTCATTTCCGGCGCGATGTAGCGGTCGCGCGGATGGTACGTGGAGGTCGGGTGCGAGTCGAGAGAAGTTTCTTCAGCGGGCTCGTCCGGCAGCTTCGGCAATTCCGTCAGTTGGAATTTGCCGTCCGGAAGATTTATATCCACTAGAAAGTGTGCGAAGACGTCGGCGCCGATGTAGCCATCCTCGCCCATGGTGCTCTTGCGGTCGATCACGTGAACATAACAATTTTGAAATTGCAGTTCGCCGATTTGTATGGAGTCCACGTACCCGATATATCCGCTGGCCGCGGCTGCGTCTCCGATGCCTTTTACGTTTTGCTCCACCACCCGCTGCACGCCGGCCTTTTCCGCGATCTTGCTGCTCACTAAAACGCCTGTCGCTCCAGTGTCCAGCAACAGTCGGGAGCTGGTGCCATTGAGCTGCACCCTCAGCCCGTAACCCTTGACGCGCCTGGCATCGACCATCAATCGCTCCAAGTCCGTTTGTGTGGAGGTTATCTTTGTCGTCAACCGGCAGCCGCGCACGGGCCGGTTCATTTCATCCTGCAACACCACCAGGGAATGCTTCATATACTCGAGCGTTTCCGCATCGTCGTTGCTGCCAGCGTCCAGGTAGTCCTGCATGGCCTTGAGGCGGTCCTTGAGGCTGAGCGTGCCCAGCCAGGCGCGCCGAATATCCGGGTCTCTCGGATCGAGCGCGTACGCCTTATCCAGCGCCGTCTCGGTCAATTTATAGTTAGAGGTTGCACGGTAAATCCGGCTTAGCCCCAGATAGGCGCGCGCGTCGGAGATGTTGCTGCGCAGCGGAACTTGAAACTCATGCTCGGCCTCCGCAATCTTGCCCTGGCGAAAGTACACCTCCGCAAGGGCGGTATGACCGGCGGCCAGATTCGCATCGAGCGCCACCGCTTTTTGCGCCGCGGGAAATGCGTCTGCGGGCTTTTTCTGCTTCAAGTAAACGCGGGCGAGACCCGCGTAAGCGTTCGCGGCGTCCGGACCATTAGCGTTAATAATGGCGTTGTATTCCGCTATTGCGGGGTCGAACTTGCCAGTACGGTACAGCTCCTGCGCATGTAACAGCGCCGGAGACAACAGCGCCACGGTCGGCTTCGGCGGGGCGGCCGTCCCTGGTGGCGCGGCCGCGGGATTTGCTGCGGGAGTCGTCACGGATGAAGTTGTCTGTGGATCGGCTGCCCCTGGAGTTTGCTGCGTCTTTGCCGCGGACGACGTTGCCGCCGGAGCGGCACCAGCTTGGTTCGGCATTTGTGCGGACTGGCTGTCGACATTGCACACCAGCACGAGCGAGAGCGAGAACGCGCTCATTAACTTCGCAGCTAAAATCATCTTCACCTCCGCGCCGAATCCTGGCAGAAATCAAAACGATCTACGGTTCATCGTCGCCATCGTCGTCGGAAGATGGCGCGGCGGCCGGCGGCTTGTTCGCGTCGATTGCTGGCTGGCCAGATTTGGCCAGGTCCGCATTCACGTTTGCGAGGTCTTTTTCTCTTACGTTTTTCCAGGTGTTGAAAAGCTGCTGCGTATCGTCTTCCAGCTGCTTGAAGGTGACGATGGCTTGCGTGGTGGGTGCGCCGTCGTAACTATCGGCTACGTTCAGCATCGCGGCGAAATGCTGGTGCGCGGTGGCAAAATTCTCTGGTTGTTTGCCGCTCGGGGGCAGGCCGGCAAAATTGCTTTCCGCGCTGCCTTCGAGCTCCGCCAGGCGCTGATCCAGCGCCGCTAGCGAATCCGCGAGTGGAGACTTCCCTGCCCGCGCCAGGCGCTCCTTAATTTGCCCGCGCACGGACTGCAGTTGCGACAGCGCGGCGAAAGTGTCGTTCATGCCGATCACCGAAGCGGATTCCATGGCGAATTGCTGCGCCAGATCAGCGCTTGAAGATTTGATGCGCGGATCCATTTTGACGACCAGCGGTTGCGCATAACCATCCGAATTCCCCTGGCCGCCGCCGACGCGCAGTTTGACGGTATAGATTCCGGGAAGCGCGATCGCACCCAGCGGAAGTTCCGGAGTATTGTGCACGATGGCGGAGATGGGAAACTCGTGCGAGAGCGCGTTCGGTTTCGTGTAGTGCAAATCCCACACAAAGCGATGCATGCCCAGTTGCGCAGAAAGAATTTTCTCCGGGCGCACCCAATACATCGGAATGGGATTGGAGGCGGCGATCTTTTGCATGTCCTGCGGTTTGTCGTCGCTGGAATAGCGGCGCACCAGATGATTTTGTTCGTCGAAAATTTCCAGCACCACAGGTCCACTGGACGAGCCGGCGTGCGGCGCGAGGTAATAATCGATAATCGCGCCATCCGGAGGGTTTTGTCCCGCTGGCGTTTCTGGCGGCAGAGGCGTATCGGGGTAGCGGCTCCAACGGAAGCGAATGGCGGTTTGTGGCGCGAAGAGAAAATCCTTCTTCGTGCTGAACGTTTCCGTTAGTTGCCGCAACGGCGTCACGTCGTCGAGGATCCAGAACGAGCGGCCATGCGTCGCGACAATCAAATCGTCGCCGTGAATCGTCAAATCCCGCATCGAGGTATGCGGAAGATTTAGCTGCAGCGGCTGCCAGTTGTCGCCATCGTCGAAAGAGACGTACACCGACGTTTCCGTTCCCGCATACAGCAGGCCTTTGCGAACCGGATCTTCGCGGACCACGTTGACGGGCGCGTTGTCCGGCAATCCTTTGGTAATCTCCGCCCACGATTTGCCGTAGTCGCGCGTGCGATAAATATGCGCGCGCAAATCGTCCAGGCGGAAGCGGTTAATGGCGGCGTACGCGGTGGCGGCGTCGGTACGCGAAGCCTCGATGATGGAAACCTTACTCCACGGCGTGAGTTGCGGTGGCGTAATGTCGTACCAGGACTTTCCGCCATCGCGCGTCAGGTGAATGAGTCCGTCATCCGTACCGACCCAAATTGTGTTGGCGTCTTGGTAGCTCGGCGCTACCGCGTAAATCACGCCGCGATGTTTTCCTTTTTGTGGATCGCTGGCCGTGAAAACACCAAGATTCGCGGGAATCTCATAATTGGGTCGCGAAAGATCCGGGCTGATCACCTGCCAGCTACGCCCGCCATCCATAGTCTTGAAAAGAACATTCGCGGAAAAATATAGCGTGTGCGGATCCTTCGGCGAAAACACCACCGGCAAGCTGCGATCGTAACGATACTCGCCGCGGCGGATTACTTCGGGGCTGACATTGGCGTATTCGCCCAGCGCTAAATTGGTGCGTGTGATGCGTCCGCCGAAAAGTGAATTGTCGTCCAGCGGATCAACCGCGATATAACCGTATTCCTCCACGCCAACGGGAATCCAATCGCGAAAAGTGATTTCCCCGTAATCGCTGCGGCTGGCGATTCCCGCCGAACCACTTTCCTGCTGCGCGCCGTAAACCCAATAAGGAAATTTGTTGTCGGTGGTGACGTGGTAAAACTGCGCGGTGGGCTGGTTGTACCAGCTGCTCCACGTGGCGCCGCCGTTGACGCTAATGGCCGCGCCTTGATCCGCCGATAGCGCCATGATTCTCGGAATGTCCGTGCTGATCCAGATGCGTTGGTAATCGTCGCCGCCGGGCGCACCCTTCAGCCCGACGAAAGTTTTTCCGCCGTCGATGGATTTCCACGTCGTCGTGTTCGCCACGTAAATCGTATCCGGATTATCGGGGGCTACAGCGATGCCCATAGCGCCGGGTCCGCGGCCGCCGATGCGGTGATCGTTGCTAACCTGTTGCCACGTCGCGCCGAAATCGTCGGAGCGGTAGATGCCGGCTTTGTCCCCCGCCGCCTCGATGGTCGCGTACAGCCGATTGCGATCGCTGTGTGAAACGGCGATGCCCATGCGCCCGAGTTTATCGGCATACGTCGGCAAGCCTTTGGTGAGCGCATGCCAGGTATCGCCGCCATCTTCCGATTTGAAAAGACCGCTACCTGCGGCGATGAACGAACTGCCATCGCGAACTTCCCACGGCGCGACGCGCGCGGCCCACAGAACCGCATAGATAATTTGCGGATTTTGCGGATCGAACGCCAAGTCCGCAGCGCCGGTGTTTTCATCTTTGTACAATACTTTTTGGAACGATGCGCCGCCGTCGATGGAGCGGAACACGCCGCGCTCGGTGCTCGGCCCGTAAGGATGCCCTTCGACGGCCACGAAGAGCCGCTTTGCATTGTCCGGGTCGACGATGATATTCGTGATTTGCTGCGCGTCGCGCAGCCCGAGATGTTCCCAGGTTTTTCCCGCGTCGCTGGATTTATACATGCCGTCCCCGACGGCCAGATCGGGGCGTTGCAAACCTTCGCCGCTGCCAACGTACAGAATGTTGGGATCGGAAGGCGCGACCGCGATGGCGCCGACGCTGCCGGAGGACTGCTCGTCAAAAATAGGATTCCAAGTGTTCCCGAAGTCGTCAGTCTTCCACACGCCGCCGTTCACGGCAGCCATGTAAAACACCCCGGGTGGCTGCGAGCCGGTGATGGCCACCGTGCGTCCGCCGCGGAATGGCCCGATGCAGCGCCAGCGCAGATCGGAGTACAGACTCGGATCGTATTGCGGCACGGATGCCACTTGCGCCACGGCTGGCAGTGACGCGAGCACGAGCAACAAAGTGACTCCGGACACGATCGTTGCGCTAAATATTCTGATGGACAAGGGTTCCTCCGCGGAATGAGGAGGATAGCGCGTGGCTATGGGCCAGGCAATGTCGTTCTCCGCGCGGCATTCCAGCGGAAGCGGCGGCGCGTGCTAGGCGTTGGCACGTACGAGCACTGGTCAAATCTATCCTTAGGCTGGCAAGTCGCCGGCCTCCGCGCCTCACCTTTTTGCAGCGAAACCACACCATTGCAGGTGATATAACATGTGGCGGCGTGGAGAGAACAGGCAAAGAAAAGCGGCGCATGATTGCGCTGGGCATTGTCCTGGCGCGCGCGCTCCTCGCGTGTTCGCTCGCAGCGGGCCTAGCATTAGCATGGCCACCATGCGCTTTCGCATTGAACCCGGCGCTGGATGTCAGCCAGTACGCCCATACCGCGTGGGCGATCCGCGAAGGTTTTTCCGACGGCACCATTACCTCAATTGCTCAGACCCCCGATGGCTATCTCTGGCTCGGCACGGAATTTGGCTTGCTTCGCTTTGACGGCGTTCGCAGCGACTCCTGGCAGCCACCAACCGGAACGCACCTCCCGAGCAGCTTCATTCGAACTTTGCTTGCCACGCGCGATGGGTCTCTTTGGATCGGCACCGCGGAAGGACTCGCAAGTTGGAAGGACGGCAAACTTACTCTCTACCCGGAGCTCGCTGGACAGGCTGTCGACGCGCTCCTCGAGGATCGCGAGGGAGCGGTGTGGGCCGGTGGGCAGGCCGCGCCCACCGCGAGGCTCTGTGCGATTCAGGGCGGCAACACCCATTGTTACGGAGACGACGGTAGTCTCGGCCAATACGTGGAATCTCTGTACGAGGATAGCCGGGGCAATCTCTGGGTAGGGACCATGACTGGCGTATGGCTGTGGAAGTCGGGTCCATCGAAGTTCTATCCAATGCCAAACGCGGTGCTGGCCGTCGTTGAAGCTGAAAACGGCGCAGTCTTGCTTGCCATGCGCAACGGAATCAGTCAGCTCGTTGACGGCAAGGCCAGCGCTTATCCGCTCCCAGCGGCATTGGGGCAGGTCACGCCGCGTGAGCTGCTCAGGGATGCCAATGGCGGTTTGTGGATTGGCACGACGGACCAAGGGCTCGTGCATGTGCATCAGGGACGGGCCGATGTGTTTGCAAAATCCGACGGTCTCTCCGGAGACTTCGTTAAAACGCTCTTTGCGGATCATGAGGGCAACATTTGGGTCGCCACCCTGGATGGCCTCGACCGCTTTCGCGACTTCTCTGTTCCCACGATTTCCGTGAAGCAAGGCTTGTCGAATGGCACCGTCGAGTCCGTCCTCGCGGCCAGGGATGGCAGCGTGTGGCTTGGCACTGTGGATGGCTTAGACCGCTGGGATAATGGTCAAATTACGATTTACCGCACGCGAAGTGCGCAGCCCCAGCACAGCGGACAGACAACGGGCGGAGGCGCCAAACGTGGCGAGCAATCCAGCGGAGTCGGTCCAGCGAGCGGGGTCGGCGGTGCCATGGGCGCGGTGCGAGAAATATCCGATCATGGATTGCCAGATGACTCCATCGAGTCTCTCTTCCAGGATGATCAAGGACAGATTTGGGTCGCCACCCGCAGCGGAATCGCCTACCTCGAGAATGGTCGATTCATTCCTATAAAGGCAGTGTCCGGCGTGGTGCATTCCATTACTGGGGATCTCACGGGGAGTATTTGGGTCAGTCAGGCGGAGAATCTTTTTCATCTGCTCGGAGGAAGTGTCGTTGAACAGATCCCTTGGCCCACGCTGGGACATCCCGATGGAGCTCGCGTTCTGGTCGCTGATCATTTGAAAGGCGGCTTGTGGATCGGATTTCGTGACGGCGGCGTGGCGTATTTCAAAGACGGTCAGCTTCGTGAATCGTACGCCGTCGCTGATGGTTTGGGCGAGGGTCATATCAGGGACGCGCAACTCGACCGCGACGGTACGCTCTGGGTCGCCACGGAAGGCGGGCTGAGCCGCATCAAAAACGGTCACGCAGCCACACTTACCAGCAAGAACGGGTTGCCCTGCGACGCGGTCCACTGGGCCAGGGAAGACGACGCCCATTCCTTGTGGCTGTACACGGCCTGCGGCTTGGTACACATAGAAGGGGCGGAGTTGGATGCGTGGGTTCGCGATCCGAAGCGCACCATTCACTCCATGGTTTTCGACAGTTCCGACGGGGTTAGGGCCCATGCGACCACTACCGGCTACTGCCCAAGCGTCGCCAAGTCCTCCGATGGAAAATTATGGTTCTTGCCTTGGGACGGTGTCAGCGTCATTGATCCCGCTCACCTTTCCGTCAACAAACTTCCCCCTCCCATCAGCATTCAGCAAATCGTCGCCGACCGCACGGTCTACGACGCCGTCCCCGGTCTGCGGCTGCCCGCGCGGGTACGCGATGTGTGGATTGACTACACGGCGCTCAGCTTCGCTGCGCCAGAGCGGGTGCGTTTTCGCTACAAGCTCGAGGGCCAGGATCCCGACTGGAAAGAGGTGGTAAATGTCCGCCAGGCGCAGTATTCCAACCTTGCTCCGGGCAACTACCGCTTCCGTGTGACCGCATGCAACAACAACGGTGTATGGAACCCAACGGGCGCGTTCTTGGATTTCTCCGTCGCCCCTGCGTATTACCAGACCAACTGGTTCCGCGTGTCCTGCGCGGCCGCTCTATTGCTATTGCTGTGGGCGATTTATCAACTCCGTGTCCGCAGCATCGAGCAACGCTACCATGAACGCAAGCAAGCCGAAGACGCGCTGCGTCAGGCACAAGCGGATCTGGAATACGTCAATCGTGTGACCACCATGGGGGAGCTCACCGCCGCCCTGGCCCACGAGCTGAACCAACCGATTGCCGCGGCCATCACCAACGCCAACACCTGCATACGCTGGCTTGATCATGAGAAGCCAAATATTGAACGGGCGCAGGCGGCTGCGCTGAGAATCGTTAACGATGGCACGCGCGCCGCGGAAATCATCAAGCGCACGCGCTTGCTGTTCAAGAAAGGAGGCCACGAACAGGAGCCCATTGATATAAACGATGTCATCCGTGAGACCATCACTCTGCTGCGCGACGAGATCATCCGCAACTCCATCCTCTTCCTCACGGACCTGCAGGATCTTCCCCAAGTTTTGGGAGACCGCGTACGGCTGCAGCAGGTGCTGATGAATCTGGTTATGAACAGCATCGATGCCATGAAGGACCTGGACGGCACGCGGGAGCTCCTCATCACATCGCAGCGCGGTGAAGACGGGCAAGTTTTGGTCTCGGTCAGCGACACTGGCGTGGGGCTGCCCCCGCAGCACGCGGACCAGATCTTCAATGCGTTCTTTACCACCAAAGCTGATGGCACCGGCATGGGACTACGCATCAGCCAATCCATCGTCGAATCCCATGGCGGCCGCTTGTGGGCTGCCGACAACTCTCCCCGCGGCGCCGTCTTTTCGTTCACGCTTCCAAGCAAGAACGTGCCACATGAATGACCACAGCAGCACTATCTGATTCAGCGCCGTTTTTCGTTGCCGGTAAGCGATCCCGAATTTCCTTCACTGCTTGCAATAAACCGCCCCTGGCTAGGCAATACTCGATAGTCCGTAAACTGCCCCCGGCACCAATACAGTTTCTTTTTGTATTCGGCCTGCGTGGCGATGGTGAGAGGAATCAGTCGAGGACCATCCCCTGCTTTCTTGAGCCAGCCGTAGGTCACCACCGTCTGATGGTTTTTCCATTTGCCGAGTAGTTCGAAGTGTTCTGAGATGCGCAGCACGTTTATGTCCTCATCGGTCCAGACTTCACCGTAGCAAGCAATCACATCAATCTTGCTGACGACAAAGAAATCAAAGTCCGCAACCGTCTTGAACGCGCAAACGCCGTCCTCGGCGCTGGCCCAATACTGAAAAACCTTGATCGACCGTCCGCTAAGCACTGCGTCGGCCGCTTGCTTTATTTTTAAATTGAGGTCCGTCCCCACTTTTGCGGGCAGATCGGTCCACTCGCCGCCGGGGCCCACCGAATGGTTCAGCGTAGGAAGCGGCACCTCCTGCAACTCTTTCTTGCCATCCGGCAACTCCCTGAATCGTTGGTAGCCGTCCACTACGCGAACTTCGTATTCCGACTTGCGCACCGGCGCGTCGTCCTGAGTACCCCAAGCAAGCGTCTGCACCGCGACAAGATCACCCATGTCGTCTGCCAGCCGTTGTGCTTTCTTCCGCAGGGTTTGCACTACAATGCTTTCTTCCGGCCGATGTTGCAGTACACTCGCAGAAATCGGTGCGAATTTTGGATAAAAATCCTCAGAAACCGGAGAGATTCTCTTGCTTGATGGAAATAAGCTTTGCGCAAGGTACGGTTGCACCCTGCTGACAAACTCCTCCAAGGACTCTACCGGCACCGCGTAAGCAATTGCTTCACCGCTCCCCTCAATCCCGTTCAGCACTCCCACAATTTGCTGCGTTTTGCTGTCCACCACGATCCCACCGCTCGCACCAGGACGCACCGCCCTGCCACCAGATAACTCGTAGTCAAAAACAAGCAGCCCTGTCGGCGTCTGCCCTTCAAACGTTCCGTGCACTTGCAACAGCTTACGAAAGTGCATCATGGACTCCGCAGGATATGAATAGATCTCTACCTCCTGCCCAATTTGCAGTTCGTTTCGATGGAAAGAAATCCCATGATGATTGCGCAACGGATGTTGCAACTCGAAAATCGCGAGGTCTCGGCTGAAGTTGTACTTCATCGCAGGCATGGACGGGCTTTCGTTTACCGTCGCGCCTTCATCGTCCGGCCCGGTCGCCAGATACCGCTGCACGATCGTCTGCCCGCTGATGCTACGCGGTCGCGCCAGCATCGCCACGTGGTAGTTGGTTCCGATAAATCGGCACGCGGGGTCCAGGCAAAACCCCGTACCAAGCTTCGCCTCTATGCCGAGTCCCACCTTCAACTCCGCAATGGGAAGGACCACCGCCGCAAACTCCTCAGCCTGTCCACTTTTCGGAGCGAATTCGAGAGACGAGTTACTCGCAGAAGATTTCTGCGCCACTGACGGGATTACGCAGCAGCACGCAATCAAGAAAAGAATGATGATGCGAAGGCTCGCGTCTTTCCATGCCACCTTCCCAATCGTAAAAAATGCCGCCGGGGCAATTGCTTTTGACCACATGAGCGTCTCCAAAAATGCCAACGTTCGTGATGACCAAAAGCACTCCGCACACCATAACCGTTACGTCATAATTCCCCTTCAGTAATTATGCATGTAAGATTAGCAGAATCTTAGATTTGCAACCTCTTAGAAAATCTCTCTTTGAACCAACGCATCCATTTGTCTTCGCCATTTCTGACCCGTTTCGAAACACGAACGCCAAAACTTCGTGCCATTTTGGGAGCGCTCTCGACGCATTCACCCAGTCGTGTCAAAAGTTTCGTCCGTCCCTTGGTTTTTCCTTGCTTTCTAAACCTTACGCTTTTTCCTCAAGATCCCAGCAGAGATCAACGTAATCAGCAGTCCTACCGGGAATGGCTCCAGGAATGTCAGCGCCGAATTGTACAGGGGATTCTTGTAGTTTTCCTTGAGCTGGTTAAACTCGGTGATCTTTGCTTGAATCACTTGTGCTGTCGCCCCGGCCGCTCGCAATTTCTCTATCGTCTGCGCGCCATAGTTATCCATAAAGTCCGGCATAAACTTGAAGTAGATAATTTCCCAGGTGGCCACATAGAAGGCGCACGAAATCAATGTGATACCAATTCCCACCAAAAATGCTGTTCCGAACGCGATCTCACCATTACCCACATTCTCTCGATAGGACCGAATTCCGAAAAACACCAACATGAACGAGAGCACGATGGCCGTATAGCCAACAATCGCCCCTCGGGTGGTCCCTATTTTGTCGAGGAACGGCAACGTCGACACCATCATCAGCGACGAAATTGCTCCCGATATAAGTCCAAAAATGAGAATGGTTCGTTTCATTGCTCGGCTCCTTTAAGTCCGTCTTTATGGATGCTGCATTTGCACGCCTTCAGGCGCACCATATCGCAATAGGAGAGGCGCTTGTCGTCATCCTTTTGGGTGATTTTGCGATTTGCAGTGAAAAATCACTCTTTCGTAAGACATTTCTAGGGCAACAGCCCGAATTCCTTACCGAATTGCACCGCCTGGGTCCGCCGTCTGGCTCCCAACTTATCGAAAACCCGGCTCGCATGCGTCTTCACCGTGTTCTCGCTTACGAACAGCTTCCCGGCAATCTCCCGATTGCTCATCCCCTGCGCAATCAACTCCAGGATTTCCATCTCCCTAGGAGTAATCGCCAATTCTTCCCTTTTCGCTTCATCGGGACAAAATGGCTCGGCCATCGGCGCCGGCACCGTAACCGGCACCTCCTTCACCACAATCCTTTCCTGTTTCCGCGTCAGCTTCAGCCCCAGCCAGATCCCCACCGCAGAAAACGTCGCCGCGATTAGCCCGCTGTAAATTTCGATGGAATGGTCAATCACCAGGAATCGGTATTCGCTCCATTTGAGCGCCGCAATCAGAATCCCGCCAATGATCCCGTACAAGAAAATAAGTTTCGCCGTCTCTTTGGACATCACCCGTTCCCACTGCCACGCCGAAGACTATCCCGCTCCATCGCCATCAGCAAGCTTCTCTTCAGTAGTGCTGATCTATGGAACCCTCCGGCCAAATGCGCATGGTGGTACCCCAATGATGACGATCCAAAAAGTCGACGGAAAGGCCATCGAAATATGGCATTCACCGTGATAAATTGAGGTATCCAATGAGGATCATTGCCTATTCAATCGGCGCGATCATGGTGCTCGTGATTTTGTCTGTGACCGCTTTCTATTCCTACAGTTCCATTGTTCCCGAAAAGTCACTTCAAGAATTCAATTTGAGTGAAACTGACACCGATGGACACCCTACGATCAGTATCAACGGACGGCTCCTTGGTGGGATGACGGCAATTCACAGTGTGAGAAGCTATCAGAAGGACGCGTGCATTGTGCTGGTTGTGCGAGCCGGAATCACACGACCCGGTCTCAGAGGCTCCAGGTTCCACTACGATATCCCAATACCAAGTGGCGTCGACAGAGTGTCGTTTGGGACTACCAATGACGTTATCTGGACCAGGAAAAACTAGCCCCGACAACACGTTCACCGATTGCCTTCACGGTGCTGGCAACGGATAGAGCGGCAGACCGGTCAGGCGCGCGATGCGAGAAAAATCCTTGTCCAGCGTGAAGAGGTTAGCGTGGTGTTCCAGGGCCATCGCTGCGATCAGCACATCGATGGTGGTCAGGCTCACCCCTTTGGCGCGTCCCAGGCGGAAAATCGCCGCTGCCTCGCGATAGGTGTGGAAACCTTTGGGTTCGAGCAGATCCCACTGGGCAAGATAATGCTCAATGCGGCTGGCATCCCGCGTCAGACCCTGCAGGACTTCCGTGATCACCACTCCGGCAAGGGCCAGCGGCTCGGCATCGCTGATCATCCGACGCAACTCGTTCCCGGCCCGCCCCGGCGCGGAACTGAAAAAATCAATCCACACCGAGCTGTCGACCAGGATCAACCCCGTTTCCTGCGCATCGCCTTCAAGTCACCCTTCCAGATCCCCGCTCCAAAATAGTCAAGGATGCCCTTCCGGCTCTCCGAACGCACCAGCAGTTCCAGCGCCCGGTCTACGATCTCGCGCTTCGTCTTCAACCTCGTCAGCTTGCGCGCCTTGCGCACCAAAGTTTCGTCAATCTCAATATTGGTTCTGCCCATGCGCCAACTATACACCATTTCTTAGCAATTTGGTGTATGCCCTTCGACGGAGACGCACCCGTTTCTCTCTACTCCCAGGTAACTTTCAATAGTGATATCCTCCGTTCGTGCCGCGACCTCAGGAAAACAACGCATCCTTAGTGCCGCCTGCCTACCGACGCGAGCTTCGAGTCCGCTGGTCCTTGGCTTTACTCTTGACGTGTGCGGCTACGGCCCTTGTCGCGTTGTTCGCGTTTCGCGCCCATCCGTTTTCAGCGAAGACTCCAACACCACTGTGGTCCATCGACCTCGCTGCGGACAAGGACTTCCAGAAGCGCCTGAATTTTAGCGAAGTACTACTGAGCCCTCCGTCTCTGAATTTTCTCAGCAATTCACAACTGATTTGCGACTTTTACTCTGGAGAAATGAACGGAATATATGATTCAAGTTCGTTACCCGGTTATTATGTCGTGGAAATTAATTTACACTCCCGGGAAATTGGTCGAAAACTGGAATTCACGGTGCAGGAAAACGACTTTAGGACCATGGCCGTTGCGGACGGTGGCTTCCTCGTTTTATCTCATAAGGATCTCCAGAAATTCAGCGGTCAGTTCGTTCCGGGCGCAAGCTACGCCACAGCGCGCGTTCATGGTAAGGAATATTTTGATCGTCGGTTTGTGGACGTGGCTCCTGGTGGTCAGACAGCGCTCCTTTACAACCACCGACTGGATGACCAGCAAGGGAGTTGGACCTGGTTGCGAACAAGTGATCTGACAACCATCAAGAGCATGCAGGGGCCACGCACAGGATTGATACGTGCGTCAGATCAAGCGGGAATCTTCTATGGCACTGATGATCGAGAAATGCTGCTTGACGGAAAAACCAATGTGCTCTGCACGCGATGCGATTCCCACTTTCTAACAAATGACTTGCTGTTTCTCGCCAAAGAACAGTCTTATGCCATTCAAACGGTCAGCGGAAACGAGCAGGGGTCAGGAACGCTGGACATCCAAGCTCATAACTTTGCCAGGGCCGCCCAAGCAACGCGATTCGCCTATTCGACCGGGCACTACGTAGAACACGTATTCCCAATTCAGACAGAATTTGACTCGATAACCTGCAAAATCATGGTAGTGGATTGGAAAACAAATAAACCGGTGGCAGAGATTGACATAAACGAACCCGCCGGCAACCCATCGGCTGGCCTCGCTCAACTGGCGCTGGCACTTTCTCCCGACGGTCAGTACCTGGCTGTCCTTCTCCACCAAAAAGTTACTCTTTATCGCCTGCCTGAATGAAGCCCAGCGGGACGATTCAGCCAATTTCATTTCGTCACCACGCGAGAAGTTCGAATGACCGAGGGACCGAGGTGGAAAGACGAGACGTTTACAACCATCGTTCGAACGCAATACTATAAAGTACTATTGACATGCGATTACGGCCTTGCTATCCTCTGCCATGTCTCCCGCAAGACCCATCTCCGCCCCAACCTCCCCGCTTCATCCCGCGACACCTTCGCCCTCAAAGCCGCCCGACTTCGGCACCGCGTCACTTCGCTCTTACGCATCGCCGCAAAAACTCGACCCTTTCTTTTCAACAGCTTGCGCACTCTTCTTAATTCGCAATTCCTTCGATCCCTTTTGTTTTGTTGGAACTGCGCACTCTTTGCCAAAAACACCGGGGGGTAGTATTGGTATCTCTGACCAATTTCTTGGATTCTCCAGATCCATTCTTCTAACCCCAACAGAATCTGTCTCTTTCAGGAGAATCACGGTAACCTCAATAGAATCTTACTCTTTCGCACGAATCATCCCTAAACCCAATGGAATCTTACTCTTTCAACATGACCCCCGGGGTGGGGGGTACCTTCGCAGCTCTAATCAAAATCCTGGTGAACCACCGCCGGCCTCCGCGTCTCCCATACGCCAAAAACGCCCCATATTCCCCATATGCCCCGTACGTCCCATATCGATTGTTGCTTCAGCTGGCTTGTGCCAAAATGTTGCACCAATCCCCAGCAACCGAGATTCATCAACTATGAATTCCGCGTCCACCGACCCTGCCCCCCGCCGTAGCACCCTAAAGGCGCTCGCCGAGCACCTTGGACTGTCCACCGCCTCCGTCTCCCTGGTGATTAATCGCTCTCCCGCGGCCAAATCCATCCCGGAGCACACCCAGGACCGCATTCGCGCCGCGGCGCGCGAGCTAAACTATCGGCCGAACTTTATGGCCAGTTCCCTGCGCCGCCAGCGCAGTTCCACCATTGGCGTGCTGGTGCCCGAACTCAGCGAAGGGTACGCGCCGCAAGTGATTTCCGGCATCGAAGATTACCTGCTCGAAAAAGGATATTTTTATTTCGTGGTCAGTCACCGGCGCCGCGCCGATCTGCTCAGCCGCTATCCGCGATTGCTGCAGCAGCGCGCCGTGGAAGGCTTGATCGCCGTGGACACGCTGTGCGAAGAAGCCATGCTCGTGCCGCTGGTTTCCGTCTCCGGCCACCGCGATGTCGAAGGCGTGACCAACATCGCGCTGAATCACACGCAAGCCGCGCGGCTCGCGCTCGAACATCTGCACGCGCTCGGTCACCGCTCCATTGCGTTTATCAAGGGCCAGGATTTCAGCTCGGACACTGAAGTTCGCTGGCAAGCCATCGGCGAGGCCGCGAAGGCGTTGGGATTGCCCGTCGATCCCCGCTTGGTGGTGCAGCTCGAAGGCAATTGCCCCACTTCGGAACCCGGCGCCATCGTCACGCGCAAACTTTTGACGGCGAAAAAAAACTTCACCGCGCTCTTTGCCTTCAACGACATTTCCGCGATTGGCGCGATACACGCTCTGCGCGCCGCGGGCCGTCGCGTTCCGGAAGATGTCTCCGTAGTAGGCTTCGACGATATTCCCAGTGCGGCATTTCAGAATCCTGGGCTGACCACGGTGCGCCAGCCGCTGCGCGAGATGGGTGTGCTGGCGGCGGAAACTTTACTGCGCCGCATTAACGCGGCTCCCGCGACGCCGTACGCCAAAGTAATTACCGTGGAACCCGAGTTGGTGGTGCGCGCCAGCTCCGTGGCTGTGCGTGACAGATAGCATGTCTTCCAGCGTGGCTGGCGGCGGGCGGCCCGAAGACGGCGCTACATGGACGGCGCTCACGGCGTGTTGCAAACCGGCAATCGATGCGAAACTTCTTCGCGAAGTTTTTCGCAGCGTGGATTGGCCGGCGCTGTTGTCGCTGGCCGAAGATCACGGCGTAACGCAGTTGCTCGCCGCCTCGGCGCAAAAACTTCCCGCCGAACTGGTGCCGGCCAGCGCGCGCGAAACGCTTGCGGAACGGCAGCGCGCGCAAATATTTTTTACGTTGCGCATGTCCGCGGAATTATTTCGTCTGACGGAACTTTTCGCCGCGCAATTTCCGGAACGATCCGCGGGACGATCTCCGGAAGGTTCCGCGAATCGCTTCACGGAACAATGCAGCGTTTCCGGGCAACGCAGCGTCTCAGACCAAAGCAACGCTTCCGAGCAACACAGCGCCATGCTGGTCGTCAAGGGCCCGGCGCTGGCCATGCAAGCTTACGGCGACGCGGCCATGCGCAACTACGGCGACCTGGATTTTCTGGTGCGCCACGCGGATATCGCGCGCGCCACGCAGCTGATGATGGACGCGGGCTACCAGCCGCAAATTCCTCTGAGCGCCATCGCCGCGGGAAAGATTCCCGGGCAGTACATGTTCCGCCAGTCGGAAGCCAAGCTGCTCGTGGAATTGCACAACGACCGCACCATGCGCTACTACCCGCGCGGGCTGCCCATCGAACAATTATTTGCGCGCACCGTGCGCGTACCGATGGATGGGCGCGAAATTCCCGCGCCAGCAATCGAAGATCATTTGATCTTGATTTGCATCCATGGCGCAAAACATTTCTGGGAACGATTGATGTGGATCGCGGACGTGGCGGCGCTGATCGCGCGCCATCCTGAAATGGATTGGCCGCAAGCGTTCGCGGCCGCGGAGGAAGTGGGAGCGGAAACCATGCTGCACGGTGGGTTGCTGCTGGCCGCGAATGTTTTACAAACGCAATTGCCGCGCGAAATTCTGGTGCGCGCGCAATCGGATGCGGCGGCGCGTGCGATGACCGAGCAAGTTTTGCAGTGGCTGCCGGCGGCGGGTGAATCGTCTGCGAGCGCGCTTGAACGCGGAGGGCTCGCGCGGGAAGTACACGAACGCGGATTGCTGCAGCGGGGATTATTTCGCATGCGCATGCGCGGCGGCGTGGCGCGCGGCGCGGGTTATTTTTTGCGGCTGCTTTTTTCGCCCACGGAAGAAGATTGGGACGCCAACGCGACGGAGTCCAGTAGTTTTATAGATGTACTGAAAAGGCCGTTCCGCCTGGCGAAAAAGCACGGCAAGAGCGGCAAAGACTGACGCGCAGCGTCGCGATCGTAGACCGGCCGACGCAGCCTCGTCCGCCTTCATCGAAGCGATGCGGCATGCCACGCGGCAAGTTATGCCGCATGCTGCGCCGCGCGGGCACGGCGTGCCGTGCCTCTACGAAATCGAAGCCGTCGTCGCGTTCTACAAAATCTTGGCAAAGATTTTCAGCGGTAATTCTGAAACGAAACAAAATAAAATATAAACAAAAGAAAATGCCGTGTGCTGAGTTGCAGCACGCGGCATTTTTCTTTCTGACCCTCTGAGTTGTTGCGCGCGCCCTGAAAATTCAGGGCGAGATTGGCTATTGTACGGTGACCGACACCGTAGCGGTTTGCGTTGTGAAACCGGCGGATGTGCCGGTAACTGTGACCGTGTAGGAGCCCGCCGGAGTGCCGCCGGAGCCCACACCGCTGCAGCCAGAGAGGATGGCGAACACCAGCAGAACGCCGACCATGGCCACACGAGTGCGGAGACGCTGCTCAGAAACGAGCAGGAACATGATCATCAACATGAGCATGACGGGCACGACTACTTTGATGGAGCCTAGCGGGAAGCGCGGCGAGGCTGGCGGTGGCGCCACCGTGGCTACGGTAACAAACTGCAGCGTAGAGGTGGCGGTCAGGCCGGCGGCCGGTGTGACGGACGCGGGCATAACATTGCACGAGGCCTTTCTGGGAACTACCGCGCAACTGAGCGCGACGGCAGCATTGAACGTGCCCACGGAAGTAACGGTAACGGTGGCGCTTCCGGGGGTACCCGGCGTCACGGGCGGTATCGGGGTGGGCGTGATGGCCAAAGTGAAGCCCGGCGCAACAGCCGCAACATTGCCAGTGAGCGAGACGGTTTGCGGACTGGTCGCGGCGCCGTTCGTAAGTGTGAGCGTCGCGGTTTCGGTGGTGGCAACCGAAGGCGTATAGGTGATGCTAACAGTGCAGCCCATGCCGGCGGGAATCGAGGCGCCGCAGGTGGTTGCCGGCATTAACGCAAAGTCCGCTGCAGCTCCCATGGCCGATGTCAAAGTGACAGCGGCGCTGGTGAACGCGACGGCAGTGGTGCCGTTGTTGGTAAGGGTCACGGCTTGCGCTGCGGTGGGCGTGCCCACGGCCGACGAAGTGAACGACAACGAGGCCGGCGCGACGGTGAATGGAGCGAGCGTGTTGCCGGTGAGGCTGACAATTTGCGGCGCGCTGCCAGCACCGGAGAGAGAAAGGTTTGCGGTTTCCGTCGCGGTGCCCGATGGAGTGTAGGACACGTTGATGGTGCAGTTGCCACCAGAGGGAATGGAATTGCCGCAGGAAGTATTGGTGACAGTAAAATCGGCGGCGGTTCCGGTGCCGGAAGTAATGGTAACCGTCGGCGTGGCGAAGGACAGCGCGGAACCAAGGTTGTTGCTAATCATGATGGCTTGATTCGCGGACATGACGTGAATCGGCGAATTAAACGTTAGAGAAAGCGGAGTGATCGTCAAAACCGGCTGAAGCGTGACCTCGGCGGCAAAGGCCTCCGACGTGCTGCCGGCCTTGAAGGAGGTCTGGAAGGCGCCGGTGGTAGCCGGGAAATTCGACGAAGCGGTCATCCCTGTAGCGAAAACGGATGGAGGGGTGCCAAGCGCGAGACCAAAAATCTCGTCGGGAGTTCCCCCTGAGCCGCTGCCACCAAAGTAGGTATAGTAAAGCAAATCCGAGGCGCCACCACCCAGAGGTGCGATTTCGGCGATGAATCCATCGCCGGGGGCACCCGATGCAAGAGCTGCCTGATACGCGCCGGGAGTGGCAGGGTAGGAAGTGGAGGCGGTGGCTCCGCCGACATAAGCGTTGCCAGCCGCATCGGCCTTGATGGCGGTGCCATCGGTGGCAGAATCGCTAAGAAATGTGGAGTACTTCAGCGCGGTCCCAACCGAGGTGTCCAGCAAGGTGACGAAGGCCGATCCTGCGGCGGCGTCGCCGGTGGTCTGAAAGCCGTTCATTAACGGAAAGTCCGCCGAACTGGTCGAACCGGCCACATAGGTGACGGTGGTCCCGGACGGCAGGTCAATGGCAGCGCCAAAATCACCGTGACCGGAGTTGACGTCGCCAGAGCCGCCGAGAATCGTGGAGTACACCAAGGATGTTGGAGCGGCCGCTGCAGTACTGACGGTGGTGTCGATTTCGGAAATGAAGGCGGAACTCCAGATGTTGGCGGCTTTTGGCAACTTCTGGAAAGTAGTAGCCGAAGTTGGATAGGGCCCGGCGGGCGAGGAGCAGGTGGTGCCAGCAATGTAGACCTTGTTGTTGGCGCCAACGACGATGCCAAAACCACCGTCTCCGAAGAACAGATTGGTATTGGTGGAAAGCAGGCCGTCGCCACCAAGATAGGTGGAATAGATCAGCGAATTGGTGCTGGATTGCGTGGTGTCAATCCTGGTCACGAAAGCGCTGCCAGCGGAGCTCGGAAGGATGTTCAGAAAAGCGCCGAGAGATACAGGAAAGTCGACGTCAGCAGTGCCCGCACCTGAGTAGGTGACGCCAGTAACGTACGCATTGCCGCTGGAGTCGGCTGCAACGGCGTTGCCGAAGTCACCGTTGTTGCCGCCGAGATAGCTGGAGTACACCAAAGAAGCAGCAGTGGCCACAGCAGGATTAAGTTTGGTGATAAAGCTTGTGCCAAAAGCATTCGTGGAGAGCGTGGGCTTTAATGCGTTTGCGTTGGTGGTCGGAAAATCAGTGCCAAGAGTCTCCCCCGTGACGTAAATATCGCCACCCGCGACAGCCACTCCGAAGGCGAAGTCCCCGCCCGCGCTGGCGCCGAGATACGTGGAATATAGCAAGGCAGAGCCAGCGGGATTCAATTCGACGACAAATCCAGTGCCGTTTGTATTCCCGCCCGGAGTCAAAGCGCTGGGGGCCGGGAAATCAGTGGAGAGCGTTTGGCCTGCGATGTACGCGTCGCCGCTGGAATCGACGGCAATGGCGTAACCTGCGCCGTCGTCATTGGTGCCGCCGAGGTAAGTGGCGTAGTTGAGAACGGGATCGACAATTAGAGGCTCACGACGATCGTACGGCGCGATGGCGAACGACACATCAGTGCCACGCAGAGAATAGTTGGCGGCAATTTCTTGACGGCGGCCGTTAATATTCTGATAGACGAGCGGTTTCTGGAGCACGACGTCGCCGCCAGCAACGCTGACGAGAACGTCACCATGGGCATCGACGCGGAGTTTGTTTGCACCCGAAAGATTCATGCGGATAGCGCGGGGATCGGAGCCGGGGGCGACAATGAAGTCGTACTCCAGGTTGCGCTGGTGGCCGTAGAAGAGCAGATCCACGCCGGGATAAACCTGGCTATATTTGACCTGGGCGAAAGTAGGAATTCCGGTGTGCCACTTTTTGGGATCATTGCCGATAAAGTAGTTCACTTTGCCCGGCAAATTTTCGAGGCCCGCAATTTCAGGAGCGGGATTGGCGCCGGCAAACCGCAGGCGCAGCGACGCCGTGGTAGTAGTGGCGGATCCGGATTTACGCAAGGCGCGGAGAGCTTTCAGCGAGGCCGCGCGATGGCGGGGAGAAAAATCGAGGTGCTGGGAGTGGCGGAGCGCCACCACAGCTTCCTGCGAGGTCAAGAACAGATCGTATCGCGCGCCATGGGCGGCGTAGCGAACCTCTTGCGCGAGTTGACCCTGATTTTCCATGAAGCTGAGCGGCAGTTTGCCGTAAGCCTGAAGCCATGCGGACTTGTCCGTTGAAGGAACGGCGGGCGCGGCAAGGCGCGCGGCGGCGGAAGTTGTGGAAGTATTGTGGTGTGATGAATTTCGTGTGGCGCGGAAAGCGGCGACAAGCAAGAAACTGCAAGCGAGAACTGCGACGGCGGCGTATAACGTGACCCTGCTGATAGACCCGCGAATTTTCATGTTGCTTCCTCCTCTAGTTCGGTCCCCCATGTAACCCGGGCCATTGCGAAGGATGGCCACGCAGGAGAAGTCATTGCCGTTAACCGGACATTGCCGGACTGTTCCTGTGGGACAGGTACAGGTCGCGGAGTCAGCGTCGACACTGATTTACAGGTACGGGACACCCTAAACAAGGCGATGCTAGCATACTGCTCTGGCGCGACGAGCGGTAGTTCGGAGTCAGCAACAGCAGCTGTTGCGTATAAGATAACGCGACAATCCACTATCGCTGGTACGAAATCAAGTCTGGCCTTGGAAAGCAAATTGAATTAGCGCTCAGCCGCGTGGCAACGCCTGAAAGTCATTATATATCAAGTTACATAGTTCTTCAATATATGCGGAATTGGCATGCGGCGTGAGCAAACGGACCGGAACGCTGGAGATCAGTCGGTCCAGGACACTAAATTCCTCCGCGCGCATGGCGGCGTCGAGAAGGTTATTGGCATAAGTATTGGCCAGCAGGGAAAGCAGCGACATTTTTAGGGGAGCGGCCGCGACGCGCGGGGCACCCTCCGTGGCGCGGTCTGCGAACAGATAAATCGCGGCGAGAGGCAGGGCGCGGTGAGCAAAACGGGTACCTTTGGTTCCGAGAACAAGTTTTCGTTTGTCCCAATCTGGCGCCAGGCGGGGAAACTGTTTTTCCGAACCATAAAGGAATTTAAGCGAATCCGGCCAAAGGCAAAGGTGGGGATACGCTGGAAGTACGCGAAAGCTACCAACGTCCGGCGTAAGACGAGCATCTGCTGGCCCCCGATCCGACGAAATGCCCGAAGAACTGATCGAGAGCGCGACGATATCATCCGAGAGCACCGCGAAGCCGCGCTTGGCGAAGGCCGCGGCGGTGGTGGACTTCCCTGCCCCTTCCGGGCCGACGAATACGACGCACCGATCCTCAAAAGCCACGGCGCTGGCATGCAAGCAGGTGACTCCGCGCAAGCGAAGCAAGAGACCGAACACTGGGCCGAGCAGGTAAGAAAGGGCGTTCTCCAGCGTCAATTGGCCGGGCCAAGCGGCAAAGACGTTTTGTCTGGGGTGATCCAACCAGAACTGCGTGCCATCGGAGTAGCTCAGGCGCAGAAAGGACTTGTCGGCGGCGTTCCAAATACGCAGGACCGGCGCGCCGCTCTCGTCGGTATAAGAACTCACGTAAGCCAATTCCTGTTCCCGCGGAGAGAGCAAGGCGTCCGGGTAGGGGAGCACATCGAGATGAAACCGCAGGTGGCGAGAAATATCCGGGTCAACCGCGTAAGAATCGACGGGCGGCACTCCGGGAATAGGGACGTTGGAGTGGATGAGCAAGCCGAAAACGGAGTAGGCAAAATCCAAGAAGCTATTGTGCCGAAGCCAAGGAAATCTGCAAAGAAGAGTTAGCGGAACAAACGCGGGTTGTGTTTTTCTCTAATGCCACGGATGGACGCAATCCCACGCAAGCGTTAGAACAAAATCCGCAAAATAAGGTGAACCGCAAGGATTTAAGTGGAAGGCAAGAACACCGAGCCGCGGCATGCCAGGACGCTGCCGCTATATATGAGTGCTATTGCGAGGCGTATGGCCTTTATCCGACTTGCCATGGATGCCGACTTTTTGCGTCAATTCCCGCACCGTCCCGTAAACCGTTAATTTGGGAGCCGAATACGGTTTTTTGGGTTCCGGTGCGACAGGTTTTGCCATTCCCCAGCCTCCAGTTTCAGTTATACCCAACTTGTCGAACGGACTGCAACCAGAAGTTGAAACAAATGGGCCGGGCCATCTGGTTAACCTGTTCGGCAGTCATCTTACCATGCAGAGGCAAAAGCGACGAGTGATTGATATACAGGTCAGCCTCGCCGCCGGATGACCGGTCGCCGGGCGCAGCTTTTGTGTCAATAGCACTAACTGCGGCACTAACCGCGGCACTAACCCCGGCATCGGCACGGGTCTTAACCCCAAAAGAACCGAAACGTTGCAATTGCAGGAGGAGGGGATCAGCCACAAATGGCGTTTTCGGACGCAATCGCACACTATCGAGCACGAGGCCTGCCATCGCGCGACGGAGCAAAGTTTTTTGGAAAAACCACGGAAATGGCGGAATCGCGAGGAGATATTCGACGACGCGCAAATCGAGGAACGGATAGCGCAGCTCGACGGGACATTTTGTGACACCAGGGTTTTCCAATTCGAACATGCGCGTCCATTGCGGTAAATATAAGGATGCGTGGGCGGCCGGGTGGATGGGGTGGCGTTGCGGCGGAGCGGGACGCGGCTGGCCGGCGCGCCAACGCGCAGGAAGATCGAGTCGCTTGGCAAAATCGGGGGCAATCCATTTTGGGAATGGTCGCGCCGCGGTTTCACCTTTGCCGAAGAGTCCCTGCAGACGCACGAGCAAGCCGCGCCAGGGAAATGGCCGGCGCCACGCGTATTGTGAGAGTTCGCGTAGCAGGCGCCGCCAATCCGCGTTGCAGCGCAGATCGGCGACGTAGGGCCACATTTGAAAGTGCATGAGGTTGTCGCTGCCTTCTCCGGAAAGAGCTACGCGACAATGGGCGGCGATTTCTTGAAAAGATAGAAATAGTCCCGCGAATAGCGGATCGTCTACCGGCTCCGGGGCGATGGGTTGCGCGGAGATAAATTGATCGAACGGTTGCACGTTATCCATATAGATGTGTTGAAGAGGCATTTGTAGTGCAGCGGCAAGTTGCGCGGCGTGGGCGGGGTCGCGGTCGCGCGCCAAGTGACCGTGGAGGATGGTGTAGGCGCGAACATCACAGGATTCTGGCGGATGAGCGAGGGCGGCCCTTCCGCGCTGAATGCAGTTGGCGGTAGCCGCGACAGCGGCGGAGTCCAATCCACCGCTGAGGAAAATGCCGGTGGGAGAGGCGTCCAGACAATCTGCTACGGCGGGATTCCAGGCGGCGAGAAAATTTTCGACGTATTCGTCGGCGCGCGTGCAGCGGATGCGACCGTCTACCGGAACGTCCCAATAGCGGCGAAGTTTTACGGCATCGCGAGAGACAAGGAGAGAGTGCGCGGGAGGCAGGCGTTGAATGTCGCGGAAGGTGGTGGTGGAGTTATCGCAGTTGAGGCCGAAGAGCAGAAAATCGGCGACGGCGGAATCGTTGAGCGCGGGGGATACGCGAGGGTGGAGGCGGAGAGCGTTGAGCGCGTTGCTAAAAAGAAAAAGCGAGTCGAACAGCGCGTAGTAGAACGGCTTGATGCCGAAATGATCGCGAGCGCAGAAGAGCGTTTGGGCTTGCGCGTCCCAGATGGCAAAGGCGAAATCTCCGCGCAGGTGCTCGACGCAATCGGGACCCCATTGGGCATACGCGTGGAGGAGCAGTTCGTCGTCGCCGGCGTTTGGAGAAATTTGCGCGCCCGTGGAGAGGAGTTCGGTTCGAAGCTGCGCGCGGGAAACGAGGTGAACGTCGGCGGTGATGCACAGGTGAGATTCGGCGATGGAGAAAACTGGCGATGAGAAGCCGCCGGTTTGCAGCAGCGCGTGGCCCAATCCTGCGGAACCTTCGGCCCAAATATTTTGTGCGTCCGGGCCGAGATGTTTCAAGGAATCGACAAGCGGCCGCAACTGCGCGGCGGCGACGGGCGCGCCAGCGCGCTCGAAGATGCCGACGATGCCGCTCAATCCGGCAGCGTCTCCATAACAGGGTTAGCCGCTTCGAATGGGAGAAAATGATGATGCTCGCCAAGGTCTTCGTTGAGCGGAGTGCCGAGAAAGGCGACCCAGGCGTGGGCTTCGAGATGCGCGGACTGTTTGCGCGCGCCGAAGTGCAAGTCGGCGGCGATTCCGCGGCGGCGCAGGAGAAAAGAGAGTGTCATGGCTTGCTCGAGGCAATTGGTGCGGAAGAAAAGATGGCGAGCGGAAGCGGACGCGAGGCGCGAGATGTGCAGCGCTTGCGGCAGAAGCGACGGATCAAGCGCGGCGGGCGAGTTGGCGAGCGGGGCGAAGCGCGTAAGAAAATTTTTCCAGCGGCGAAAGCCGATCAGCCGCAGAGCGATAGATGTGGCGGCCAGGCAAATTGCGGACTGGAGGACGGTGGCGCGGTCGGAGCCACTGAGGTGCGCGAATCGCCGCCATGCATTGATGACGCTCACGGGTGGTCCCGCGGCCGGCAAAACCAGTCAGCGGGTCTAGCGAAGACTGTACTACAAGCGGACGCAAAATCGATGTTTTGGCAACGGCGGCAAGTTAACTGTGGCCGGTAACTGTTGCCGGTAACTGCGCCGCTAACTAGGGGCGGTCCGGGCTTTCGTACGCTTTGATGGTGGAAACGATTGCAATGACACCGACGGCGCCTATGGCAACTTCGGTGAAATGGGAAGCTCCAGCGGTGATCGGTCCTTTGGCGTTCTGCGCGAGGGCTGCGGCGCAGCCGGTGTGCGTGTGATTCTTATGATAGTTGGGGTCTTCGGGAGAGATGGGGTCGCGCGTTTTATCAACGGAATGTTCAGGAATTACGCGATAGGCGTGATCGTGGTCCACGGTTTTTTTCTCGGAGCCGGCCACAACATCGATGAGCCCTTCGCGACTGGAGACCACCAATTCGCAAGGCGACTTGAGGCTGACTTCGCCTTGAATCGGACGGGCCGAGCCGGAAACGATACGCACGTCCGAGGCGAAAATTTCGAATCCTTCGGTGGCGCTGTTGTTGGAGATGTTGATGGCGCCGTGGCGCAATTCGGCGATGGGAGAAGATTGTCCGGCATAAAAGACGACGGTGGTGTCGCCGAGCAGCTGGTAGGTGGTCTGGCCAATGCGCACCGTGAGGGCGCCATCGGTATCGGTGTTTAAGATATCTCCGACAAAAACGGACGAGCCGGCGCTCGCGGGCGCGGAGCCGATGCGGCCACCTTGTGAATCCATGATCATGCCGAGCGCTTTGGTTTGCGCCGCGTGAACGGGTGCCAGCGCGAAACTCCAGGCGACGCCCAAGACAGCGATTGCTACGAGAGAAAATTTGGTGAGCCGGGTCATGTTGTTTCCTTTCCTGCGCGTTGCGGAAGATGATTTATTTTTCGGGCGACTTATTTTCAGAACGTCGTAAATTCGAACTGTGACGCGTGGCTCTGCTGGTGGCGCCGGAGGCGGACTGCAATTGCATGGCGGGGTCGCCGAAAAAGATCCACGTGCGGCGAACATCAGGATCGGTGATACCGAGCTTGGCGCCGAGGATGCCTTCGCCGAGCGGCGTGGCAGGATTGGTTTTGAGAATTTGCAGCAAGGCCTGGTCCAAGGTGGCTTGCGGCGGGGCGCTGGTGAATCCGGAAGAGGCCCAGACACCGACGGCTCCTCCGTTGGGCGCGAGGAGCAAGGACGTGGCAAGACTTTCGGTGTAGACGTCGTGGAAAAATCCGTTCAGGCAATCCATCAAGAGGTACACGGGCAGATGGTCGCCGTTGGTGAGAGCGGAGGCGGAAGTGTCGTCGAGCAAATCAGAGAAGGACCATTGCTCGGTGGCGCCGTGGCCGGTGTAGTTGACGAGCAGCGCGCCGTTATTGAGAGCGGCGAGAATTTGCTGGCGCGCGGTGTTGACGTCGAGAGTGTCCGCGAAGATGCTGGTGGTCTGTAGCGCGGAAGGAAGATCAGTGGCCGCGAAGGTGGCTTCGTTGGTGAAGTTGGTGTCGACGTTTTGATCGGCGATGAGCAAGGCTTGCTGGTTCCAGGAGCCCGCCGTCGAGCCGGATTCGTAATTCACGATTTTGGAAATGACCAGCGCGGCGTCCGCAGCAGTGCGGACGGGGATGCGGCCGGTGGGGATGGTGGCAAAACCGGTTTGCGCGAAATCGCTGAACCAATCGTCGGAAGCGGTTTTGAACGCGACGGTTTCGATCATGCGCGTGGGGACGAAGTCGAAATCGCCGAAGCCGAGATAGTTGCGCGGATCGAGCGAAGCATCGCCAACGAGGAGCACCGCGTTGGGCCCTTGCGCGGGGTCGGTGGAGAGTTGCTGCAAATAATCGCGAATGGCGAAAGGCGTGCGTTCACCATAGTTGAAAGCGTCAAAGATCTGGTCGGTGGTGACGACGGTAACCTGACGACCTTGTTGCTGGCGGAGCGCAACGTAGGGCGCGAGGCTGGAGACAAAATCAGGATGGCTGATGACCACAATGTCCGAGCGCTGCGGCTGATGAATGGCCGGGTCGGGCGCGTGATACGTGAGTGATGCGGGCGTGGAAATCTGGTCCGCGGAGAAAATCAGGAGCGTGCGTTCCGCCGGGCCGGAGCTTGGGACGCCGAGTGCGAGCGAGAAAGTGTTGCCCGCGGACTGCACGATACCGTTGAGCTGCGAGATGGCCGTTGGGTCGGTGATGTCGTAGGCGAAGATTTGAGAGTTCGTAAAGCCCGCGACATTTAGCGCTGCTCCAGCAGGGGCCGAGGCGCGGAGCCAGTTAGCGTCTGCTACGTACGTGTGCGGATAGTGCAGCGCGATAGATTGGATCAAGCTGACATCGTTGTCACCATCGAGCGCGGTCAGCGTGAAGGTGTTGACGCCGTCTTGCAGCATGGTGGAGTTGATAGGAAATGTGTTGGTGACATTGGCCTGGTTGAAGAAGTCCATTTCGCCAATGGGATTGCCGTTCAGGCTGACGGAGACGGCGTGTGCCTGTTGATCGGTGCCGCCTTGCAACGTGACGTCGACGGTGGCCGGCAATGCGGAATTGGAATTGAAATGCGCGATGGTGAGTTGCTCGTCCACCGGCTCGGTGGTCACGGCATCGCCGAAGAAGTTGTCCTGATTTTCGCCGTTTAGCAAAATGGCGAAATACGTGGTGCGTTCATCCAGCACGACTGTGGAGAGAAAGTCTTGCGCCGTGGCTTCGCCGGACGATGGGGCTTGGACCTGGGTGACGCGTGTTCCGGGTTGCGTGCCACGGACCAGCCAGTAGACGCGCGTGCCAGAAAAGGGCGTGTCGATTCCGGTGCCGTAAAATTCGATGCCATCGACCGGGCGGAAGCGACCCTCGAATCCGGACCGGACGATCATGGGCTGCTCAACGCCTTCGGCGTAAAGCTGAAGGAATTGTGGTTCGACGCCGGGATTGAAGCCCGCGGCGATGAGTTGTGCCGACGAAAGGTGATACCAGCCTTCGTCGGTGACGCCGATTTTCAGTGCGGGCAGCAAATCCTGCGAGACTTGGAGTTGTCCGCGCTTGAGCGTTGGCGGCGTGGGGCGCGGCGCGAGCAAAGAACGCCGAGTCTGTTGCGTTGACGGCACGGCGAGTCGGTTGAGTTGCGTCAGGAGCGGCGCGTTCGAAACTTCATGCGTCGATTGCGACGCAACGGCCGCCGCCGGCTGCGCGAGATTTCCCGCGGGTGAGGAAGGCGCGAACGCATCGCGGATGAGGCCTTGCGCGTCAGGATTGACCGGGCCATGCGTCGAACGGGTTCCATTGAGATCGACGTCTTCGAGGGCGTAGGACGACTGCGCGGTGCCCACGGGATCGATCCAATAATAGGTTTTCGCGCCGTGCTGCGGTTGCGCGCCGCGCACGAATAGCGCGGCTCCCGCGATGATCGACGGGTTAACGCGATGCCGTCCTAGCGGGTCTTCGCGGTAGATATTGAAGCCAAGATTGCGAATCTCTTCCTGGGTGTGCCATTCGAGCAGCACGCCGCCGCCTTGGCGGACTTGCGCGCGGAACGAGGACAATTGCACGGCGGTAACCGACTGAATTGTGGAATCCGCCTCGGAAGAATTATTCGCGGGATTGGGATCACTGGTAGTCGACGTGACCGAAGCGATATTGCAAACGCTATAGGGAATGCCGTTGACGGTGTTGCACGGCGTCCCAGGCCCGCTGAAGGTGGAGGCGTCGACATTAACGGTAATGACCACCGTAGCGCCAACGCCGAGCGTTCCTAGTGCGCAACTGATGGCCCCAGCGCCCTGCGTGCAGCTACCTTGTGAGGTGGCGAGATTGGTGAAGATCACTGAACTAGGCAGAGTGTCCGTGACGTTCACGGTCTGCGCCACCGCTGGACCGTTGTTGGTGACTTGTATTGTGTAGGTCAGATTAGCGTTCTGGTTTACGGGCTCTGGCGTCGCCGTCTTCACGATGGAAACGTCGGCCTGCGACGGCGACGTGACGAAGGTCGATGAACTAGCGGTATTGTTTGCGGTGTTGGGGTCGTTGGTCGTTGGGCCGATCGTTGCGGTATTGGTGATCTTCGTGCCGGGCGCATCCGTGCTCGTGGCTTGGACGACGAGTGGGAAGGTGGCGGAGGCGCCGGCGGCAAGCGGGCCGGTGCAGGTTACGGTCAGCGGGACGCCTACCGGGGGAATCGTGCAACTAAAACCCGCAGGAGTTGCCAGAGAGACGAAGGTGGAACCCGTCGGGATTACGTCGGTGTAGGTGGCAACGCCGACGGCGGCAGGGCCGTTGTTCGTGGCCACTTGCGTGAACGTGACATTGCTCCCGGCGAGAACCGGATTGGGTGTAGCGGTGCTGGTGATGCTCAAATCGGATTGCGTCGCGCCTGCGACCGTGACGTTCGCGGTGGCGGATGCGGCGGTCGGATTGGGATTGGGCGTCGCGGAGTTCGCGTTTGCCGTGTTGGAAATGACCGTGCCGTTGGCGACGCCGGTAGAGGGAACATTCACCACCAGCGTAAACGTCGCGGTGCCGCCATTCGGGAAAGTTGGCGCGGGTGCTACGGTGTTGCAGGCGATGTTTCCCGTGCCTCCGACCAGCGGTGCGCTGCAACTCCAATTGGCGGGAGCGCTGATTGAGACGAAAGTGGTATTGGTCGGAACGGTGTCGTAAAGCCCGCCGGGAGCCGCCGCGGAAGGGCCATTGTTATGCATCACCAGCGTATAGGTGATGTTGTTACCGGCCACGACCGTAAGCGAACTGGCCGTTTTTGTCAGCGTGACATAGGCAGAGTTGGCGGAGCCCACCACTGTGCTAACGGTCGCGGAATTATTCGCAAGATTGGGATCGTTGGTGCCAGAAGAAATATTTGCCGTATCCACGATCTGCGTGCCGAAGGCCGTCGCCGCGTTGACCAGCGTAACCAGCGTGAACGTGCCGGTGCCGCCAGCCCCGCTCGGCACGTCAGGATTCGTACAGGTGATGTTTCCGGTTGAGAGGATGGAAGCGTTGGAGTTGCATGTCCAACCTGTGGGGACAGTAATGGATTGAAACGTAGTGTTCGCAGGAACCGCCTCGCTGAATACGGCATTCACGTCGTCCAGCGGACCGGCGTTGGCAACTACCTGGGTGTAGGTAATGTCGTTGCCGGGTAAAACGGGGTTGGGGGTAGCAGTGTTGGTTACGCTGAGGTCTGCCCCAGCGCAGTAAGCACCCGGCTGCGCGCCGGGAGTTTCCGTAATTAGGTTATTGATAGCGGTCAAACCGGCTTGCCCAGGGGTGGCGCCATAAGAATCCTGGACCGTATCCGTATAGCCATTAATCCCGCCACTCACGGTCATGGCCGCGGGAGTTCCCGAGAGAAGGATCACGCCACCACCGCCGCCGCCGCCGGAGCCGTGGCGCTGGCCCGGGAAACCTCCGGGAGCCTCGGTCGACCACGCAAGGCCACCGCTCCCGCCATTGGCGTTGACCGTCAAGCCGCTAAGCGTGCCGGTGTTGGCGAAGAAAATGATGGTGCCGCCCGCTCCGCCCCCACCGGTGCTGTCGTTAAGGGTGTTGAGCGTCGTTTGTCCGTTAGATGTAATGGTTCCCGTGCCCACCACCGAACCGGTGTGGACAATCACAATGCCGCCGCCGGCTCCTCCGCTGCTGAAGACGCCGGTACATGTGGTTCCGCAGTCGGCACCGTTATTGGCGGTCGAGATAAAGTAGGAACCGTTATTCGTGGTGCCCGCACCGCCGCCGCCGCCCATGACAATCGCGCTGGTTGTAGCCGGAAAGGCTAAGCCCCCGAATCCTCCGTCAGTGGAGTTCAGCGCTGTAAAGCTGTTCCATCCGTAACCTCCCAGGCCCCCTGTGCCGCCGTTGCCGCCGGCGCCGCCTCCGGAATTTTGATCGTTGGCAGGAGGATCGCCATCGGTACCGCCGCCGCCTGCGTTCCCGGGCGCGCCACGCGCAAAGCTGCCATTGGGAAGTCCTTCGACAGTGGATTGGCCGGTACTGATGGCTGTGGATGAATTAATGATGGAGGCTAAGGCCGGTGCAACCCAATGGGGTGCTCCGGCAATGCCCTCACCCTTCGAGGCGTTGGCACCGCTTCCCGCGGGTGGGTCCCCAGTCCCAAGGGCCGGCAACGATGCCGGAGAGTCCGTCACATAATCCGTGTTGGCGCCCGCGGCTGCTCCCCGGAGGGTGATGCCTCCGCCCCCGCGAAAGCCGAGGGCATCGGCTGCAACGGTACCTCCAAGCGTGAGCTGGGAAGAGACATCGAGAGCAAGCACCCCGCCCACTGAGCCCGTCCAGGCGAGCGGCAAAAGTCCCGAGCTGAGCGTGGCGGAGGTGTACTGCGGAACACGAATTACTTGAAAGGTCTGTTGCCCGACGGTCGCGCTATCCGCCGACTCCACGTAGGTATTCAGGGTTCCGTTATTGGCTCCGGTGCCCGTGAAGGTCAACACGCCGCCGCCCACGGGCACGGCGCTGGTGGCCGTGACATATTCGAACAGGCCAGAGCTCTGCACGTTTGTCGAACCCGTCGCCGGATCGCCGGGCGTGCCATGGCCGTACGATGAAGTGTTGGTACTGTTGATTAAGGAATCTTGTATCTGCATGATCAGCAACAAATCGCCGATGGCGATGGGTGTCGTGGCGCCCGAGGCCGCACCAAGGGTTACCGTGGGCGTTGCGCCGGCCGTAAGCGTGCCGGTGCCGGGATAGTAGGTGTTCACCACTCCGGTCAAAGTGCCACCGGCGCCGTTCTTGCCCGGCGTCGCACACACCAGCGGTTGCACAACAGTTATGACCGTAGCGCTGTTATTCGTTGCCACCGGGTCTGTGGTGGTCGAGCTAATCGCCGCAGTATTGCTGATCGGACCCGCCGAAGACGGAGAGGTCACCGCAATCGTGATCGTGGCGGACGCTCCCTGTGCCATGGTGCCCGTGAGCGCGCAGGTGACCGTGATCGGGGTCGGGGGCGGCGTCGATTCCGTACACGTCCATCCTGCCGGAGCGCTCGCCGAGACAAACGTTGTCCCCGCAGGAATGGTGTCTTTTACTTGTACCGTCGCCGCGCTGGCTTGGCCGAGGTTCTGCACCTGAATGGTGTACGTCAGGTTGGAGGACAGAAACACGGGCGTCGGCGCTGCCGTCATCGTGAGCGCCAAATCTGCATCTGCCGCTGGCTCGACTAGAACGGTGGTAATAGTGGTGTTGTTGCTGGGCACCGGATCAATGGTTTGCGATGTGATGGTGGCGGAGTTCAGAATCGTCGTGCCGGCCGCCGTTCCAGCATTCACGCTGAGTACGAAGACGATGGGATCGGCGGTCGCGCTGGTGGCGCCAGCCAACGCCGGTGTGTACGTGCAGATAATCGGACCTGTCCCGCCGGCGGCAGGGTTCGTGCAAGTCCAGTTCGCGTCCACGGTAATGCTCTGCAGCGTGGTGTTTGGCGGGGTCTGCTGATAAATGACCAGCGTTCCGCCAGGAACCGCGCTGGGCCCGTTATTGATGGCGATTTCCGTATACGTGAAATTGACGCCCGTGGCGACCACGGAAACCGAGGTTTTTTGCGTCATCGTAAGATCCGCGCCCGCGACCGTAGCCGTGCTGCTTGCCGTATTGTTGGCGGTATTGGGATCGAACGTCGTGGAACTGACCGTCGGCGGCGAAGGCGCATCGGTGATGATCGTCCCGAGAGGGGTTCCGGTGGTGACGGTAACCACAATCGTGATCGTGGACGTGCCAGCGTTCGCGAGCGCACCTGTTGCGGTGCACGTCAGCGTGCCCGCCGCTCCCGCCGCCACCCCAGAGCAGTTATAGCCAGGCGCAGTATCGCTTGCGAACGTGGTATTCGCGGGCGTCGTGAAGGTGAGTACCGGAGCCGCCGCACTGCTGGCGCCGTTGTTGGTAATGACGTTCGTGTACGTCAGCGTCGCCCCGGGCGCGACACTCGTGGGCGCGGCCGATTGCGTAAGCGCCAGATCGGCGCTGAGAACGGTGGACGTGCTCGTGCCCGTGTTATTCGCCAAATTAGGATCATAGGTGGCCGAACTGACCATCGCCGACCCGCTGATCATCGTTTGCCCAGCCACCCCGGCGTTCACGTTCACCACGATCGTGATCGTGGAAGTACCGCTGATTGCCAGCGGGCCTGAAGCCGTACACGTCTCCGTGCCCGTCGCTCCTACCGCCAAGCCACTACAGGTGTAGCCCGTCCCGCTCGCGCTCGCAAACGTAGTATTCGCCGGTGTCGCAAACTTAAGTTGCGGTGCCGCGGCCGTGCTCCCGCCGGTCGCGTCGTTGATGTTGGTGATCGTGTTCGTGAAGGTGATCGATCCCAAGGGCGAAACCGTAGCCGGCGCCGCCGATTGCGTCAGACCCAGGTCCGCGCTAATCACGGTTACGGTGCTCGTAAAAACGTTGGTAACGGTGAAACCATTACCGGGAGTCACGGTGGGCGTGTTGTTCGCGTTCAGCATCGTTTGTCCCGCGGTACCGACTGCCACCTGCACGGTCACGGTCAGGGTGGCGCTACCGTTTGCGGGGAATGTGGTTGAGTCTGTGCACGCCACGCTGGTCGGTGCGCCCACTGGTAGCGCCGTACACGTAAAGCCGGCTGGTGCAACAAACGAAACGTAGGTCGTGTTCGTCGGTATGGGCTGTGTGAAGACCGGGATATGCGACGAAGCGGTATTGTTGGTGTTCATCATCACATCGGTGAATGTCACCTGCCCGCCGGGGCTAACCGTCGTAACCGAGGGTGTTTGCGTAACCGTGACCGGCACGTTGTTTGCCTGCACCGCCGTTACACCCGCAAACAATTGCAATAAAATCAATGCCGGCACAATGGTCAGGGCAGCACGTGTCAGCCGTCGCCTCCCAGCCAGCCACAATTGTCGCAACATCGCTCGCGCGGCATGCACATGCCGCGTCCAGGGACGTTCTAGGGAGATTTGCCAGCCATCTCGCTTGATGGCCACCACATTGCCGAAGACAAAATGCGCTGCGGGATCATTTTCCTGACCTGCGTCGCCGCGCGTGATGGCGGCGCTGCCTTCGGCAATACGCTGAATCATCCGGTGCACGCGCAGTCCTTCGCCGCTCTGCGCCAGCACCACTTGCCCGGGCTTTAACTCGTTGGCGGGAGCTGGAGCTACCAGCACCTGATCGTTGGGCAAAATGTTCGGGCGCATGCTTTCGCCTTGCGCGGTGAAGCGTACGGAGAAACCCTTTTGCAACAGTTCCCGGCAGATAGCCGCGAACTGCGCTGAATCTTTCCTCACCCCATTTGACGTCATGGATTTAGGCGCGCGCATGGCGGACCGCCTCCACGGCGCTCGATTGCGGCAGGAAACGAAAGGTGTCGCAGGGCAATTCCTGCGCAAGCTGCTCGATGAACTGCAGCGCAAAGTTCAGTGCCTCTGGCGAATGGCGCGGCACGAAACTCCGGGCGAAAATTTCCGCAGTGGCGATGCTGCGCGGCATCGGCACGAGTTCGTTGGTGGGCGCTTGCTCGAGAATGTAAATATGCGAGAGCCGCGCCGAACCGGGCGACGCAATGCCGGCATCGCCGTGCCACGGCGTGCCGTACATCCACACTTGCCCTTCGCGTTTGCGGAGAATGATGCGGTCGTCGCTCAAGATGCGCCCGCCCCGTTGCGATTGCTCCGCTTGCCACAAGCGCGCGCTGGTGCTTTTCCCCGCCCCGGAATGTCCAAGGAAAAGATGGCCGAAGCCGGCTTCGTCGACGACGCCGAGCGCGTGGACCTCCAGACCTTTTCCGCCCGCCAGATGGTGAATCATCAGAACTTCATCGAGCGGATACTCGAACGGATAGATCGCTCGGTCGGTGTCGAAGAAATGGCGCGAGAGCGCGAGCTCTCCGCAGCGGAAGTTTTTATCGAACCACGCGGATTTGTATGGCGTTTCGCCGCGGAAAGGGCGGACAAAATTCAAACGGTAGCCACCATCTTCGGCGAATAGCGACCACAGTCCGCCGGAAGAAAAGAGCGGTTCTGTGTCGGGGACTTTCAGTGCATCTACCAGCGAGACTTTTACGTTTACTTCGCACGCGTCGCCGGCGGTGCGCGGCAGGGCGAACTCGCGCAGCGAAGGGTCCAGAATCATGCGCAGGCCGTCGCTGGCGGTCATGCCAAAGGAAATTCCCGCAATACGATAAGCGAGCAGGGATGCGCCCGCCGTTTGGCGCGGCGCGCCAGTAGTCAGCGATACGAATTGTGTTTGCACGGAAGACATGGAATTTTTCGCAGGGTTCACGATCCCGGAGTGCGGCACGGCCCAAGCGCGTTGCGGCAGGAAGCAGACACCGCTCCCGCGGATCCGCTGACCTTGCAATGGCCCAGCACCGCTTCTGCTGGACGCAGGCTCACCCGCAGCACCTTCGGCGCTTCGTAGGCTTCCGCCGTGGGCGCTGGCGCGTGTGGCGTTCCGTCTTCTTCTTGCCAATCCATGAAGCGCTTCTTTCTTTCACTCGTGCTGCAACTTCACCGAACTGCAGGCATTCCTAATGCGAACTGCAGGAATGGCAAGCGGCCCCGGTGTTCGACGTCTGCAAAATATTCAGTAGCGGAGGCGCCTTGCGTTCCAGCCACTCGCGCGAATCGCCGACTTGCGCCTGAATGCGTTGCGCGGACTCCTGCAGCGCGGAGTGCTGCGCGGGGTTCGTGCAGCTCGGACAATCTCCATGCTCAGGTACCGCGAAGCCCAGCGCGTACGCACGCAAATGCGCTACCTGGCACAGAAATTCCACGGGCGACTCCGCATCCCCGTTTTCCAGCTCCCCGTTCGCCGGGCACATACTGCACAAGGACTGAATCTGGCAGCGGTCGCAGATCGTCGGTCGCGTTTTCTTCTGCGCCCGAATCTCGCGGATCGGTCCCTCCCACCCTTCGCGGAAGCTGCCCTCGCGGATGTTGTAGCCCTGTTGGTGAGAAATCACGCAGATCGTCATGGTCCCCGTGGGATCGATGGCGCAGCCGTTGACGCCGCCTCCACAGAAGTAACGCGTCGATTCACCGGTGATCGTTTTCGCGCCCGTTGCCAGATCCTCTTTCGCCAGACGGCGGTAGTCGTCCTTGCGGCGCGTATCGTAAAATTCCAGGGCTACCGCTTCTTCCGGCGAAAGTCTTACGGCGAGCGGGCTTTGCGAACAGTCGATGCGCGGATTCACCAGCGGATCAAACTTAAACTCCACTCCTCGGGTTTCCGAGAAACGCTTCATTTCGTAGACTTCGTGTTGATTGATGCTGGTGGGCACGGTTTTTAATTTCAATGGCAGCTTCCGCGCCAGCAGCAGATCAATCGCGCGCATGCAGCGATCGAAAGACCCACGCACCTGCGTCAATGCCTCATAGGTTTCCCGCGTCGCTCCATACATCGTGATTTCGATCGAGAACGGGGGGTATTTCGCCAGATGGTCGGCAATTCGTTCATTGATCAAAATTCCGTTCGTAAACAGCGTGATCAGAAAGCCGCGCTTCTTCGCCTCGGTATAAATCTCAAGAAAATCTTTGCGCGCAAATATTTCTCCGCCGGAGTACAGAATCCACATGCATCCTGCCGCCACCAGTTCGTCAAGCAGTGCGCAATGCTCCGCCAGGGACATCTCCTGCTTGCGCGCCTCCTGATCGCCCATGGGGAGGTTGTTGTAGCAATGCAGGCAATCGAGCGGGCAACGGCGCGTCATCTCAATGGATACTTCCACTGGCGAACGCCTGCCTTGAAAGCGTTCGTGCAATACCTCGCTAAACTCGCTGTACTCAACCGTTTGCAAAATGCCCTCTTTGCCGGTGACCGGCCGCTGAGAAATTGCTCAAACTGTTTGGACCAAGCCAGCTTCCTGGAGATCGGCCAAGAAACTTCGTACATCCGCTTGCGCCTGTTCCGCGCTAATCGCAAACCGCTGCGCTACGAATTCGCTCAGCTCCGCTTCGCTGCGGCCTTCCGCAAGCAAAACCCACAAATGCGTGCCGACGCCGTTGAACGTGAAAATAGCGTCGAGATCGCCCACGCCGCGGCAAATCGGGACCACCACGGTTTCGCCCGCCACGTTGCGCGAGACAAGATCGGCACTGCGAACGAAACGGGGACGCGGGGACGCGTCGTGTGAAACGACATCAACAGATGGTTCTATAGGTTCTAGTAGTCCTATGGCCTGCATGCCTTATAGTGTTGCCTGTTGGGACAGTGCTGTCACGCCTTTGGAACAGTTTTGTTCCGTTTCAGTACAGAGCGTTAACGACACCTAATAAACGGGCGAAAACATGGCGAAACCTCGCTTTTTCCCGTCATTTTCGGGCTTTGTGTCGAGCCTTGACAAAACCTGTACCGCAGCCGCTATGCTGCGGCTAAGTGGCTGAGATATAACAAATTAAGTTGCGGGGTGTCGGACGACGGCAAGGGCGGCGTTTTGCGGCTTTTGCGGCCGGCATCTGTTTCGTCTCCAAATGCGACCACAATGTACGTGCGCAAAGGGTCGCATCGAAAGTCGCCGGTCGCTTACGCCATTACGGGACGCTCGCCTGTTTCGGTCCACTATTGATGGACCGCATAGAGTCAGAACGAGCAACTGACGTTGTCAGCGCCACACTTAGCCCGTGGGGGACAACGTGCACAAACACCCTCGTTCGTCCCCAGACCGTCGATTTCGCGAAGCTTACAAGGTACTTAGGAACCCGAGAGATCCCGTTCCAACCATGCTCGAACTCCAAAAAAGAAACGGACTGGCGGGTATCACGCCCATGGGGCGGGATCGCCGCACAACTCCACGCTACAGTTTTACCGCCGAGGCCGAGGCTTTGGACGCGCATTCCCGGGCGCGCATGAGTGCGCGCACTTCTGACATCAGCCGCGGCGGATGTTATGTCGATACCTTCTGCCCTTTCCCGAAAAATTCCAGCGTAAAAATCCGCATGCTGCGAGACAACCAAGCGCTGGTAGCGGACGCCAAAGTAGTCTATTCACAGCTAGGCATGGGAATGGGTCTAAGCTTCTCCGCAATTGATGCGGAGAACCGGCAAGTTTTGGAGACTTGGATTGGTGAACTGAGCGGAACGACACCAATTGTATTTAAGGTCATCTCGCCCGCGGAGCCGATCGCTCCACCGCAAGTGGTCAAGAATGACGCGTCCTATGTGGTAGGCGAGTTAATCATCGCGCTGATGCGACGTGGAGCTTTGAGCCCCCCGGAAGGAAACGCGCTGCTGTTGAAGCTGTTAAAACCCGAAGGTTCACCTTGAGTTTTCTGCGCAACGAAAAAAAAGTGCGTACAACACATGGGCGCTTGCCAATTAGAGATAGACTCCCGGATGCAAAAGTGATAATCAACCACCGTCGTGCGCTCACTAGAGTCTCCTCGGGTGGTCAACATCGAAGATTTGCGCCGATTGGCACGTCGGCGTCTCCCAAAAATGGTGTTCGATTATCTTGACGGTGGCGCCGAAGGCGAAGTCACGCTGCGCGAGAATTGCCGCGTCTTTGAAGATGTGATTTTTCGTCCGCGCCAAGCCGTCGCCATCGACAGTTGCGATTTGCGCACACGGGTGCTCGGACAAGACCTGGCGTTTCCCGGGTTGCTCGCGCCCATCGGCTATAGCCGCATGATGTATCCCGGAGGAGAAGTGGACGCGGCGCGCGCGGCCGGCGAGTTCGGCACAGGCTACGTCCTCTCCACGGTTTCTGGGCACAAGCTGGAGGATGTAAAGGCCGCGACTCGCGGTCCCGTGTGGTATCAACTCTATCTGGTTGGCGGACGTCCAGCGGCGGAGGCTGCCATCGAACGGATTCGCGCTGCCGGCTTCTCCGCACTGGTCATCACCATTGATACCGCCATGGCGGGCATGCGTGAGCGCGATCCGCGTAACGGGACGAAGCAGCTGCTCGGTCCATCGCTGCTGGCGAAAATTCCCTTCTTGCCGCAAATGCTGCTGCGGCCAGGATGGCTCAGCGCTTTCCTGCTCGATGGCGGGACGCCCAAACTCGAAAATATCGTGCAACCAGACAAGACTCCCATGCCGCTGGTGGACGTGACCGCCGCGCTGGCCCGCGCCGTGGTCACCTGGAAGGACTTGGAGTGGTTGCGCAAAGCATGGCCGGGTCCAATTCTCGTAAAGGGTGTACTCACGGGAGACGATGCGCGGCGCGCGGTGGATGAAGGCGTCGCCGGCGTTATTGTTTCTAACCACGGCGGACGGCAGCTTGACGGCGTTTCGGCGACGCTGCGCGCGTTGCCGGAAGTGGTGGCCGCGGTCGGCGGGCAAACCGAGATTTTAATGGACGGAGGCATCCGCCGCGGCAGCGATATCGTAAAGGCCATATGTCTGGGGGCGCGCGCGGTGTTGATCGGCCGTGGTTACGCATATGGTCTGGCGGCCGCTGGACACGCGGGCGTAGCGCGGTCGCTGGCGATTTTGCGTGAGGACGTTGAACGCACTCTTCGTCTGCTCGGCTGCGGCTCGGTGGCGGAACTGAATCCTTCGTTCGTGGAAATTCCGGAAAGCTGGCGGCGAAAATTTTCCCTTTAGAATCGAAGTCAGGAAATTACCGCGCCGAGTTAGCGCTTGACAAGACTGTGGCGACTAAAGTATCTCAGCAGCCGACATCTGAGTCTGCGCGGTCCCATCCGGTGGAGCGGACAGGTGTGCGGCCCGGTGCAAGCAAGGGTGCAAGCATTCCGTTGTCCCCATTCTTTTCTATCTCTGGTTGACGTGCTCTGGAGGACTGCCTGTGACTTGGACGCAAGTTTACGACCCCTTCCACCATTGGTGGCTGTCCACACTGGTGGCTGCGCTTCCAGTGCTCGTATTGCTGGGACTCCTGGCGGGATTCAAAGTAAAAGCCCACTTGTGCGCTGTCGCTGGGGCGTTGACCGCCATCGTGTGCGCCGTTTTTGTGTTTGGCATGCCGGCAAAACTGGCGGCCACCAGCTTTGCGTATGGCACCGCGTTCGGGCTGTTGAAAATTGTGTGGATCGTCGTTGCCGCGGTGTTTCTCTACGACATCACCGTGGCCACCGGGCAGTTTGAAATCATGAAGCATTCCGTGGCCGGCATCACGCCGGACCGCCGCTTGCAGTTGCTACTGATCGCTTTTTGTTTCGGAGCGTTTATCGAAGGCGCGGCGGGATTCGGCACGCCGGTGGCGATCGCCGGCGCATTCATGATCGGTCTGGGCTTTAAACCGTTTCACGCCGCGGCGCTGAATTTGATCGCTAATACCGCGCCGGTGGCGTGGGGCGCGATCGGCACGCCAGTGCATGCGCTAACGGCGGTTACAGGACTCCCGGAAAGCGACCTCAGCGCAATGATCGGGCGGATCCTACCGCTCACCGCGGTGATCGTTCCCTTCTGGCTGGTGCGCGCCATGGTCAGCTGGCAAGAAACATTTGAAGTGCTTCCCGCGATTCTAGTGGTGGGCATATCGTTCGCAGGTACGCAGTTCTTCTGGGCCAATTACATGGACAGCAATTTGGTGGACATCGCCGCAGGCATAGTTTCCCTGGTGGCCACGCTGGTTTTCCTACGCTTCTGGCAGCCGAAAAAAGTGTGGCGATTCGCGGATGAGCGCGAAGACGATGCCGCCAAGCTGGCGCGAAAAGAAGTGGTGAAACATTACACCGGCGGACAGGTTGCCAAGGCCTGGCTGCCGTTCGCGATTCTCTCGTTGTTTGTTTTGATGTGGGGATTGCCCACCGTAAAAGCGGCGATGGGCAAAGCGACCACGCCGGCGTTCAAGGCGGGCGGATGGGAAGTTCCTTACCTGCACAAGGCGGTTCTCCGCGCGCAACCGGTGGTGGCCAAGCCGACGGCGGAAAATGCGAAGTTTGATTTTAATTGGCTGACGGCCACGGGCACGGGATGTTTCCTGGCGGCGCTGCTGGCGGGCGCGCTGCTGGGCCTCCGTCCCGGAGCGATGCTCAAGATTTTTGGTCAGACCGTTTACCGCATGCGGTTCGCGATCATCGCCATGTCTTGCATGCTGGGATTAGGATATGTGACGCGATACTCGGGCATGGACGCGGTCTTAGGTTTAGCGTTCACGCGAACGGGATGGCTGTTTCCATTCTTCGGTTCGTACATCGGCTGGCTGGGTGTGGCGCTGACCGGCAGCGACACTTCCTCTAACGTTTTGTTTGGTGGTTTGCAGAAATTTACCGCGCAGCAGCTTAACATCAGCCCAATTCTCATGTGCGCCACGAATAGCGCCGGCGGCGTAATGGGCAAAATGATCGACGCACAATCGATCTGCATCGCCACGGCGGCGACGAATCAGGTGGGCAACGAGGGCATGATTTTCCGGTTCGTATTCTGGCATTCGGTGGCGCTGGCAGCCATCGTCGGCGTCATCGTGATGCTGTATGCCTACGTTTTCCCACAATTCATTCCGAACGGCTTGACCTTTATCCACTGAAGCGATTGGGCGGATGACGGAATAGCGAGATGGTCCAGATCTAGCGTGCGAATTCGATATCATACTGAGCGCACGGGACTTAAAGTGCTTTGCGCTCAGTATGATACAGAAGATACTGATTCTAAATAGTTTACTAGGAAAATTTAGTAACTAGTTGATTAACAACCGCTGCCCGAAGTGCGTTCCATTTTAGGGCTGCCGTGAGGCGTAGAACTCCGTGATTGTGGCGACGATGGCGACTTGGTGGGCATCTTGCAACTCCGGGAATACGGGCAGGGCCAGCACCTCTTGGCTGGCGGCCTCGGCGTGGGGAAACTGGCCGGCCCCGTAGGCCAAATGTTCGAATGCTGGCTGGAGATGGAGGGTCCGCGGGTAGTAGATTTCCGTGGGAACACCCGCCAGACGCAGGAACTCGCGCAACGTGTCGCGTTCAGGGCAGCGAATAGAAAATTGATTGTAGACGTGTTCGTACTGGGGCGGAGGGATGGCCGGCAGCCGCACTTGCTGGAGTAGCTTCGCTTCCGCGAAGAGTTGGCGATAGCGCTGCGCGCGCGCCTGACGGCCCTTAGTCCATCCGGCCAGATGCCGCAGCTTGACGCGCAGGACGGCGGCCTGCAGGGCGTCCAAGCGGCTATTCGTTCCCAAAATGTCGTGATGGTATTTCGTTTTGCTGCCGTGCATGCGTAGCAGCCTGAGGCGCTCGTCGAGCGCAGCGTTTTCCGTGGTGATTAAGCCGCCGTCACCGGCGCCGCCCAGATTCTTGGATGGGAAAAAGCTGAAGCATCCGAAGTCGCCGAGGGTGCCAACGTAACGATCGTGATAGCGAGCCCCAATGGCCTGCGCTGCGTCTTCCACGACGACGAGATTTTTCGCTTTGGCGAGGCGAAGAATGGGGTCGAGATCGGCCGGCAAACCAAAAAGATGCACTGGCATGATGGCGCGGGTTTTCGAGGTGATGGCGGCTTCGATTTTGGCGGGGTCGATGTTGTAGGTTTCCGGATCGATGTCGACGAAGACGGGTTTTGCGCCGATCCAGGCGATGGAGCCGGCGGTGGCAACAAAGCTGAAGGGCGTGGTGATGACTTCATCGCCCGGGCCGACGCCTGCGGCAAGCAAAGAGAGGATTAAGGCGTCGGTGCCCGAAGCGCACCCGATGGCATGCTTGGCGCCTAGCAGGGCGGCGATTTCTTCTTCAAGCAGGCGGACTTCGCTGCCCATGATGAAGAGCTGGCTCTCCATTACGCGCGTGACCGCTTCCATAACCTCTTCGCGGATGGTGGCGAATTGCGCTTTTAGATCGAGAAAGTCGCAGAGCGGGGGCTTTAGCGACGGCGAGCGGTCGGTTGGGCGGACTTTTACTGGGTGTGTCATGGTTGCGAGCTCCGAGACATTTAAATAGTGTATTCCATAATTCCTGGCCACGGACGACGGAACGAAATTGCCCTGACTCCGAGCGAATCCCCGAAGCGGCTGAGAAAAAAAAGGCCAAAACCACTCCCCCAGGCGCTGAAGCGCATTGACAGCCAAGCGCTTCGTGTCGGAGCTGAAGCTCCGACCCACAAGACAGAGGTAGCTCCTTCCCACAAGGCGGGGATAAGCTTCGACGCTTAAGGCAGAGATTTTTCCCCGCATGGGTTTTTCCCGCACTCGGAATAGCGTTCGGCAGCCGTGTTGGCTTCAGTTGAGAATTTCCGTTACTAGGTTGCGGACGTGTTCGGCGATCGAGAGTGCGGAGGTTAGGCCGGGGGATTCGATTCCGATTAGTTGGACGACGTGGGGGAAATTTGGATCGCGCTCGATCACGAAGTCGCCGGTGCTTGCGGAATATTTTCCTTGCGTAGTTCCACCTTGGCTAGATGCGGCCGGCGCGGAGGCTCGCGACGACGAGGGAGGGACTAGCTTGGCTCTGATTCCTGAGTGAGCTTGAACTAGATCCGCAGCTTCGATTTCTGGCATCAAGAGTTTGGCTAGACGCGCGAAATATTCGATGGGCTCGCGGTCGCGTTCATAGTCGTTCTTGCTGTCGATATAGCGGGTTGTGGGACCAATCCAGACATTGCCGGCAAGAGTTTTGGTGAAGTGCGTGCCGAGACTTACGCCTTCGGGATGCGGGAGCGGGTAAACCAAGCCGTTGATCCAATTTTGTTTGCTGCGCACCAACTCGCAATATTCACCGCGGACGGGATAGATGCGATGGCGCGCCATTTGTGATCCGAGCAATGCGGCAATTTCATCGGCGTAGAGTCCGGCGCTGTTGATCACGCAGCGGGCGGCGATTTCTCCCGCGGCGCTGGTAACGCGGATGGCTGAATCGGCAACGTCCGTAACCTGAAGACGGGTTACGCGCGCGTTGGTCAGCAGGTGCGCGCCGCGGTCCACGGCGAGTCTGGCGCAGGCTTTGAGCAGCTCTTCGCTTTCGACAATTCCCGTGGAGGGCACGTCGATGGCCTGCACACCAGCGATGTGCGGCTCGCGGGCGCGGATAGCGGCGCTGTCAATGAGGCGCAGATTTTCCACGCCGTTGGCGCGGCCATTTTCTACTAACGCGCTCAGTTCGTGAGCCTCTTCTAGAGAGGAAGCGACGACGAGTTTTCCGGTGCGACGGTGCGGCACGTTGTGCTTGGCGCAGAACTCATAGGTTAAGCGGTTGCCGCGGACGCAGTGTTTAGCCTTCAGCGAGCCAGGAGCATAGTACAGGCCAGAGTGAATCACGCCGCTGTTACGGGTGCTGGCGCCCAGGCCCAGTTTCGGCAAAGCTTCCAGCAGGAAGACGTCATCCCAATGCGTCGAAAGCGCGTGGGCAATTGCGCAGCCGACAACACCGCCACCAATGATTACGATGTTGGCCTGATCGATGGCCGTGTTCCTTCCAAGGTGTCTCTGATCCCGAACAACGATACTACCGCGCGTATTGGTAGTTTAATGCGCAAAGCGACGTGCGCAAAATATCTGCGCGGCGGCAAAGTTAGCGGGGTCGCGGAAGTCATCACCCGCCAAATCGGGTTGGAGTCGATGCAAATCGGTGAAAGACGGGATGGGCGCGATTGCTACGAGTGAGTGATCAGCGAAACGCAGATGCACTCGCCTTCGTAGGCGAGAGCCAAGGTGACGCTATCGTGCGGCGAGGCGGTATCCATGGCGTAGTCTTCTCCCGTAATCACCGTCGGCACGGACAACATGCAATGATCCGCCAGGTTGCTGACTTTCGCTTTGAAATTGCCGGCGATCATGTTGCAAATCTCGCCGAGCGCGTCTCGCGTCATGGCGGGATTTGTTGCCCCGTCCTGGCCAAGCATTAAGGAGGCAAGTTTACCGGCCGCGGACCGTGAGCAACGCACGGTGATCATTCCGCGGAGCGCTCCGGCCATGCCGACCATGGCCGTTTGTTCGCCTTGCGCTTCCCCGCCGGGCGTGGCGACTAGTTCGAGACGTAGGCCAGCCATCAATTCAAAAACTTCCACGGCGGCACACTCCATAATGGATTTCCAGTAGGGATCGAACCGCACGGCCGTGGGCGAGGAAGTTTTCGTTGCAAGAGTCACAGACTGCCTCCGAGAAGCGGCGTCACTCGCTCTTTCACTTGTTCCGGGGTGAACGGTTTACGCAGATAGCCCTTGGCGCCCGCGGAAAGCGCCTCCACCACGCGGGCCTCGCTACCTTCGGTGGTAATCATCACCACGGGAATATTTCTGGCGGATTCGATGGTGGAAAGATTTTTCAGAAATTCCAGCCCGTCCATGACCGGCATATTGATGTCGCTGAGGATCATGTCCAGTGAGCCTTTCTGAACTTGCACCAGCGCCTCGGCGCCGTTGCTGGCTTCCAGAACCTCGGTAAGTTCCAGGCCGGCCTGGCGCAGCGCGCGCTCGACGATTTTGCGCATCACCGAGGAGTCGTCCACAATCAAGACTTTAAGTTTTTTCATACCTACTCTCCTGACATCGCTTCTTCACTATTCGCTACGGCGAAGTAACTCGGGCAAGCCCACCGGTAGCGTAGCGGTCAGCGTCATCCGCCACGATTACCGCTGGGACAATAGCCAACGTTAGCGGCACCTTCATTCGGACAGTGGTGCCGATTCCGGCACGGGATACCACTTCAACGGTGCCACCGATCTTTTCGATATTGCTTTTCACCACGTCCAGGCCAACGCCGCGTCCAGAAACTTTGGTGATGGTCTCCGCAGTGGAGAAGCCCGGTTGGAAAATTAGATCGAACAGTTCGCGCTCGCCCATCCGTAACGACTGTTCAACGCCGATCAGGCCTCTTTCGATTCCCTTGCGGCGAATTCTCTCTACGTCAAGTCCCGCGCCGTCATCGGAAACTTCGACAATCACTTGGGCGCCGACGTGATAGGCGCGGAGTGAGAGCAATCCCTCCGAGCATTTGCCCGCCGCGACGCGCTGATCGGGAGATTCGATGCCATGGTCGACGGCATTGCGGACCAGATGCGTGAGCGGATCTTTGATGGCTTCGATGATGGATTTGTCGAGCTCGATTTCCTTGCCGACCATCTCGATGCGTACGGTTTTGCCGCAGTCCGTGGCCACGTCGCGGACGGTACGGGAGAACTGGCTCCAAATCGCCCCAATCGGCTGCACGCGCGTCTTCATCACGCTTGCTTGCAGCTTGGTCGTAATCAGATGAAGCCTCTGGCTAGACGTGACGATGGCGGCGTCTTTGCTGGCGTTGGCAAATTGCACGATTTGATTGCGTGCGAGTCCCAACTCGCCAACGAGAGTTATTAGAGTGTCGAGCAGTGCCACATCGACGCGAATGGAGGAATCGCCGGCCGCAGAGTGTGCCAGTTGCTGGATGCGAAGCGCTTCCACGATGTCTTGCGGCTTGACTGCTCCGCGTTCCACGAGGATTTCACCGAGATGCCGAGGGTCGCCTTCGTGTTGAATTTGCATCGCGGAAGCGACATCGGCTGCGGTGGCCGTTCCCTCGCAAATGAGGATTTCACCGATCGAGCGAGGCGCGATTTTTTGCGCTACTGATTCTCCAAGGGGTAACGGCGCAGGTCGCGGCGGAATGGCGGGCGGCGGTCGAGATGCCAGCGGTTGCTCCAGCAGCGTAGTTAATCTGGCGATGAGCGGTGTGTCGTCGCGCGATCCCTCTGCCCCCGACTTCGCAATCTGTTCCAGGATGCGACGAATGGCATCAACCATCTGCAGCAAGACTGTGGTCGCTTCCGGGTTAAGCTTCGCCTTCCCGTCCCGCAACTTACTCAATAGGTTTTCGCCGACATGCGCCAGGGATTCCAGTTTGGTGAATCCCAGAAACGCGGACGCGCCTTTGAGATTGTGGATGTTGCGGAAAACGCTCGCGAGCCGCTCGCGATTGGTGGGATCCTCTTCGAGTTGCACAAGTTCGCGATCCAGCACGTCAAGTTTCTCATTACTTTCCACGAGAAACTCGCGAACGATTTCATCGCTCATGCGTGTGGGACCTCGTAGGTCAAAGGCGGGAGCAACTGTCGGCTCAAGGGCGGCTCAAGGGAGGCCAAGAGTCACGCGTCTCTGGAAGGAGAGCAATTTGCCTGCCAGCTCGAAAGCTGCGGCTGGCGACGCGTTCACGGGAAGATTAAGGAATGCTTAGCGTTTTGTTTTTTTAAATCACAAAGTGTGGAAAGAGGAGGGCGTGTGCGTGGAGGAACGGAGTGAGCGAGGCGAGATGGGGCGCAGCATGCCGCGCCCCATACAAGACACGGAGCACAGGCAGGAGTGCCTGTGCTACGAACGACTCGCGCGGCGTGCTGCGGTGTTTCAGTTCGGGTTCCAGTTTTGGGAAAATCCCGAACGGAATTTTCCGGGTCAGCAGTTATGTGGTTGAGGTTGGCGATGATCGTCGCGAGAGGTTAGCGGCTGGAAACCATCATCTCGTGGTCGTGGTCGTCGATGTGGACGTGCACTCGTTCTTGCGGGGGCTGCTCGATCTTTTGCGCAGCCTTTTCAATGTGAAAACGAAAGTACGCGTACATCAGGTACATCGCCGGGGCCATGAAGAGCGATGAAATCCATCCCGTGGTGCGACTGGACGCGGTGATCAAGGCAGCTAGCGCGGCGCCGAGAAGGTAGTACGGGAATGACCATCCGTGACATTCGCGCCAAACGGCCAAGAAGTTTTTCTGCTCAACCAGGGCGATCACTCCGGAGACCAATCCGGTATCGCACACGAAGAAAATAATCGCGGCCGGAACGACCAAGAGGACGAGGGAATTGGGCGCAAACTTCTGGGTTATGGCGTGAGAGCCGAACCACGCGGCGCCGGCGCTGGCGGAGAGCGTCGCTACGTTGAAGGCCACCTGAACGGGCCGCGGACTCTTCTTCGCACCCCAAACGCACTGCACTAACGCAGCGGCGGAGGCCAGGACGACGGTCTCGGAAAAACTAAACGCGGCAACACCAATCAGGATGAATACGAAACTGCCGGAGATGGTTCCGGTGACGCCGGGGAGCTTGACTTTCCAAGTGGCGGCCAGCGATCCGAGCAGCAGGAAGGTAATGAAGCGGGCGGGATCGTCGGAGTTCCATTGTAGGAGTGCGACGGCGAGTAATGCGAAGCCAAGCATGGTTACGCAGGCGATGTAGGCTTTAGCGAACGTGTTCATGGGTCTTCTCCTTTCTTTGTTTCGCTAACCTACTAATTCGAATCCCCGCCGTCACCGTCGGTGAGGGCCTGGGTGGCGGAGTTACCCCAGATAACGCTGTTGCCCCAGATGACGCTGAAGCCCGCGTCGGCGGAGTTACCCCAGATTACGGAGTTGCCCCAGATGACGGAGAGTCCGGAGAGAGGGTCGGTGCCGGATAAAACGGAGTTGCCCCAGACGACGGCATTGCCCCAAATGACGGAGTTGCCCCAGATGACGGAGGCGGCGCTAACCGTAAGAGTGATATTGCCGTTGGCGGGATTGATGGTTACGGTTGGAGATTCCGCAACGCCGACGGTGGCCGGGGCTAGCGCGGTGTTGGCCAGTGCGGCGGTAACGTCCAGTTCACCCGCGCCGACGGCGAAAATATCGTGCTGCTCGTTGTAGGCGAGGCCCGTGAAGGCCGCGATGGCACGCGCGTAGTGTTGATAGCCCTTGTAGGCGGAAAGCATCAGGCGGGCTTTGATTTGGTCGGGGGTAAGCGCGGGATTCTGCTGCAGCATCAGGGCGACCGCACCACTTACCACCGGGGTGGCCATGCTGGTGCCGCTTAAAGTCATGTAGGATGGTTGGCCCACCGCGCTGCTGCAGGTGCCTGACGAGTTGCAGGGATATACGTCAAATTGCGGATAGCTCGTAGCCAAGGTGCTGCCCGGGGCGAGCAGCGAAGTAATGTTGTTGCCCGGTGCGACGAGGTCGGGCTTGACGATATGGTCGATGAGCGTGGGACCTTTGGAGCTGTAGCTGGCGATCTGTTCGTTGGCCTCAGTGTAAGGAGCAACGACGCTGGTGGCTCCGACGGTGATGACGTAGGGGTCGTTTCCCGGCACGCCAATCGTACCGTAGCCATTCTCGCTGTAGGTATCGTCGCGACCGGAATTTCCCGCCGCGGCGACCACCACGATGCCAGCGTTCCATGCGGCTTCGACAGCTTGGTCGAGAGGATCGATGGTGTAGGACTCGTAAACCGCGCGACCCAAAGAGAGATTGATTACGCGGATGTTGTAGGTGTTCTTTAGTTGAATGGCTTGCTGAATCGCGGCGATGACCACGCTGTCCGTGCTGCTGCCGTTTTGATCCAAGACGCGCAGATTCACAATCTGCACGTTGGGTGCGATGCCCTGATATTCCGTGGGATAACCGCTCGTGCCGGCTGCGGAACTCGCTCCGTTGCCGCCCAGGATGCCGGCGACGTGCGTGCCGTGGCCATATTCGTCCGAAGTGTTGGAATCTCCCGGCACAAAGCTTTGGCTATAAACGATGCGCGAGCTTTGTTGATTGTAGGTATTGAGATCGGGATGGCTGTACACGCCGCTGTCGATTACCGCAACGCCGACGCCGGTGCCGTCCCAGCCAGCGCTGAACGCGACGTTATCGTTGACCGCGAAATTGTAATGGTCCATGGTGCGGCGGATTTGGCGGTCTGGGGAGATGTAGGCGATGTTGGGGTTCTGCGCGATCTGAGAGAGGGCGCCGGCGGGGACGGAGTAGACTGCGGCTTTCACTACGTTCAGGTCCGCGATATGGGAGCCGCCCTGATTCGTGACTACCTGGTGATTCTCGTCCGTGGGGCCGTCGAGATATTGCACGATCACTTTTACGGTTGAGGTGGGGTCAAGGTTCTGCAAGTCTTGCGAGAGTTTCTGTTGCGGCAGCAGAAGAGCGGTGGCGGGGTAGTTGGAGGCCGCGTCTGGGCTGGCGCGCTGCGTGTCATCGCGGCTGATAGCCACGATGTTGGCATCTTTGGCGATTTCGTCTAATGCGCTGGCGGGGACGGCGTAGGATTCTGTGGTCTTCGCGGCGGTGCCGTCGGGATTGATCGGGGAGCCCTTTAACTCTCCGCCGAGGCTTTGGATTTTTTGGTGTTGTTCGGCGGTCGGCGGGGCCTTGAAGTGAATCAGGACGTTTACGGAGGAGGACGGGTCGACGGTCTTCAGGCTCTGGGAAATTTTCTCGCTGCTGGCCAGCAAGGGAGCTGCGGCGAACAGGGCGCAGAACAGCAGCACCACGAAACGCGTGCCCCAGCCCGCTCCGCGCAAAGTGCGCTGCGGGTTGGCCGTCGAGATTTCCGAGCTATGGTCGATCACCGATGTTCTCCTGAAGCTGCCCTGCTGCGGTTCTGGGGCGCGAACGGCAAAAAGAGAGCCACACCCCGGTACAAAAGATTCCGACGCAAGGGAGATTGCAACCACCCTGCCAAGTCCCGGGAATCCCGTAAATGCATAAGAAATATTGGTTTAGCCAGATAAGGCCATCCTGTCCGGGTGGACAAGTTGTCCCATGAACCCGGCCGAGGGGGCAGGATTAGAGGGTAAGTCGCGCGGTTTATGACGATTGCGAGGAAACGTCAAGTTGTCAACGAGGGGTCAACTTCATGCGAGGGGAACGCGGACGCACTACGGCTCATGTATTTACTAGAAAACTAAAGAGATAATGGGAACTAGCAGGCGGCTAGAGCCGCGGAGGAATGCTCCTTCGCGGAATAGATCTTCAGTTTGCGGCTGAGGGTGCGGCGCGAAATCCCGAGAGACTCTGCAGCCTTCCCTTGCTGGCCGCCGGTGCGATCCAGGGCTTGCAGAATCATGCGGCGTTCTACTTCTTCGAGCGTCGAGCCTTCGAGCGCGCCTTCCGCCGCTGCGATACGCAGCGAGTCAGTAACAAAACCTTCGGGAAGATCGCGGACCTGAATGCAACCGTCGGAAGCAAAAATTGCGGCGCGAATCACCACGTTGCGCAGCTCGCGCACATTTCCGCTCCAGGAGTGGGACAGAAGCGCTGCTCCCGCTTCAGGAGAAAAACGCAACGAACATCCGTGTTGAGCCAGAAAAAACTCCGCGAGCGGAAGAATGTCCTCCGGGCGTTCGCGCAGCGGCGGAACGTGCACTTTGACTTCACACAGGCGGTGAAACAAATCCGCGCGAAAGCGGCCTAGTCCGATGGCTTCTTCCAGGTCTTGATTGGTGGCCGTGATGATGCGCACTTTGACGGAGGTTTTCTTCGTGCCGCCGAGCTTGTAGTATGGAGCGCCGTCGAGCACGCGCAAAAGTTTTACTTGCATGCGGGCGTCGAGCTCGCCGACTTCGTCGAGAAATAATGTGCCCTCGTCCGCTAATTCGAAAAGGCCCTTTTTCGCGACGTCTGCGCCGCTGAACGCGCCCTTTTCATATCCAAACAGTTCGCTTTCGACCAGGTGTTCCGGCAGCGCGCCACAATTCACGTCTACCCAGGGCATGCTGCAACGCAAAGAGTATTGATGAATGGCTTTGGAGACGATTTCCTTGCCAACGCCGCTTTCCCCGGTAACCAGCACCGCGGCGCCGCTTTGCGCGATGCGCGGGATGCGCTCCATGAGCTGCCGCATGGCAGCGCTACGAATGACCGCTGGAGTTCCGAGAAACTGCAGGGCCTCAGGACTTTCGCTCTTGCCGTTCATGGAAGAGACAATAGGTTGCGGGGTGCCAGAGGGTCCATAGTACCAACAGGCTGGGTACCTAGAACCTTCGTACTTATAGTAAAGTACTTAAAATCAGCAATATACGACCCCGACTGCCGGGCGTCTGCAGTCGCCATTTGAGACAATCTGGCACATTCCAAGCGACTCATTGTCCAGCGCCGCAGTTGTCACTGTCCTCTTTAGGCCGGTCTTCCACGCTAAGTCATTGATCCAACGCACGATCGGCGCCGCCAACCACCTCCTGCGTCGTGGCAAGCCGCTTGCACTCTACCTTGGCAAAGGTGGCTTGCTCGATGAAACCGCTTTCTACGCCTGCGCGCGCATTCTTAGCCATCACGATTGTCTGTGGATTTGTTGTGCTTGCGCTGGGGTTCTACCACGCTGCGTGGCCGGACCTGGGGCCGTTCTTCTGCTACTTCGTGCTCGCAATGCTGGCCTCCGGCATGAAGATCAAGTTGCCGGGTGTGACCGGCACGATGTCGGTAATCTTCCTATTCATCCTGATTGGTATTCATGAATTGAGCATCGCCGAAACGCTGGTGATCAGCCTGGCGGGAACGCTGGTGCAGTGTTACTGGAAAACCCGCACGCGGCCCAAGGCGATTCAGGTGTTGTTCAACGTCGCGAGCATGTCCACCGCGGTCGGCGTGGCTGCCTATGCGTACCGCGAAAGCGCCGGCATCTTGCGCAACAGCCCTCCGCTAATGTTGATCTTGGCGGCGACGGTGTTTTTTGTTCTGAATACCGCGCCGGTCTCCTGCGTAATTGCACTGACCGAAGGCAAGTCGCTGCGGAAGATCTGGTCGGAGTGTTACTTCTGGTCGTTCCCGTATTACCTGGCAGGCGCCGCCATCGCCGCATTGACCAGCCTGGTGCAGCACTATGCCGGATGGCAAAGCTCGCTGCTGGTGATGCCGGTCATCTACTCAATCTTCCGCTCGTACAGCGTGTATCTGGGCCTTCTGGACGGCGAAAAAAAGCACGTGGAGGAAGTGGCTGCGCTGCACATGCGAACCATCGAAGCGCTGGCACTGGCTATCGAAGCCAAAGATCAAATGACGCACTCGCATCTGCAGCGCGTGCGCGTCTATGCCGTGGAAATCGGCCGTGAACTCGGTCTCGACGAGAGCGAACTGAACGCGCTGCGCGCGGCGGCCGTGCTACATGACATCGGCAAGTTGGCCGTACCCGAGCACATTCTCTCCAAGCCCGGAAGACTCACCGTGGAAGAATTTGAAAAAATGAAGATTCACCCCATCGTCGGTGGGGAAATTCTGGAACAAGTACAGTTTCCGTATCCGGTGGTGCCCATCGTCAAAGCCCACCACGAGAAATGGGACGGCACAGGCTATCCACAAGGATTGCGCGGCGAAGAAATACCCATTGGCGCGCGGATTCTTTCGGCGGTGGATTGCCTGGACGCGGTGGCTTCCGATCGCAAATATCGCAAAGCCTTGGCGCTCGATGAAGCCATGGCCGTGGTAGCCGCCGGGGCTGGAACGCAGTACGATCCGCACATCGTCGACATTCTGCGCCGGCGCTACGTTGAACTCGAGCGGATGGCGACCGCGCAAACCGCGGAACGCGCCAAACTTTCCGTGGACCTGAAGATCGCCAACGGCAAAGCTCCGGCGTCCGGCCTGGAACGCAGCATCCCGCTGCCGCGAGCCGGAAATGGGACCTCCGTGGATTTCCTGGCCTCGATCGCGGCGGCGCGTCAGGAAGTGCAAATGCTCTTCGAGTTGAGCCATGATTTAGGCAACTCGCTCAGTCTCGACGAGACGCTCTCTGTGTTGGCCGTGCGCTTAAAACACCTCATCGCCTACGACTCCATCGCCATCTATGCTTCGACCAACGACGAACTTTTGCCGCAATATGTCGGCGGCAACAACTTTCGCGCGCTTTCTTCGTTGCGCATTCCGGTCGGCAGCGGCATCTCCGGCTGGGTGGCGGAAAATCGCAAATGCATTGTGAATGGAGACCCTTCTCTCGAGCCGGGCTACGTGAGCGACTCGAGCGTCGCGGGGGCTTTGCGTTCCGCATTGTCGATTCCGCTCGAAGGCACGGAGGGAGTGGTTGGCGTACTGACGCTGTATCGCACGGAATTGGATGCATTCTCCCGCGATCAACTGCGCATCCTCATGGCCATCAGCTCGAAGCTAGCCTTGACGATGCAAAACGCCCTCAAGTATCGTGTGGCGGAAGATTCCGCCACCACCGACTATCTCACCGCGTTGCCCAATGCCCGCTCGCTCTTCCTGCACCTTGATAGCGAGCTGGCGCGCGCCAAACGCAGCAACACCGCCCTCACAGTGTTCGTTTGCGACCTCGACGGCTTCAAACAGGTGAACGATCGCTTTGGCCACCTGGAAGGCAATCGCGTGCTGCGGCTCTTCGCCGACAAACTCAAGGAGACCTGTCGTGAGTACGACTACGTGGCGCGCATGGGCGGCGACGAGTTTGTGCTGGTGATGCCTGGACTCTCCTTGGAGGCCATCGCCAAGAAAGAAGCGCAATTGGGTTTGCTGGCGGCCGCCGCGGGACGGGAAGTTTGCGGCCACGATGTCGTGTCCCTTAGCGTTGGCGAGGCTTTTTATCCGGACGATGCCGTGGACGCCGAGCAACTTTTGGTCGAGGCGGACCGCCGCATGTACTCGAAGAAGCAGAAACATCGTAACGAGTTGCGCACGACTAACCCGCTGCTCAACCTGCATATCCAATCTCTCGCCGTACACTAATCGGAGAAAACAGGTTGCCTACCGATGTGGATTCGCGCGCTTCCAAAGCATTTTCTGAGATTAGCGCTCACTATCATGCTGGGCGGATTGCTGGGCGCAACGCTGGTGCGGCTTGCGCCCGGTTTCGGCGTTGATGAGCGAGAGCTTGACACTCGCCTGAACACGCAAAGTATCGAACTCCTCCGACAGTCTCACGCCTCACAGCGAAATATCCTTGGCTACTATCGGGGGTACCTCGCGGGGCTGTTCCGTGGAGATTTGGGCGTTTCGACCTCGCTGGATCGGCCGGTCGCGGAACTTTTTGCGGAGCGCCTTCCGGTGACGTTGCATAGCGTGGGAATTGGGGTTGCCGCGGGATGGCTTCTGGGATTTCTTCTGGCGTTACCAGCGGCTCTCTTTCGCTGGAAAGCTTATGAAATATTTACAGCGGGCCTGAGCGGACTGTTTCTGTCTCTACCCGCGGCGATTCTCGGATTGGGACTTGTGTACGCCGGTGGACCGGCATCCCTGGCTATTGCGCTGGTGGTGTTCCCCCGGGTGTTGCAATACGCGCGGAACATTCTGGTACAGTCTGCCGCACTTCCTCACGTGCTCGCGGCGCACGCTAGAGGATTACACCGTACGCGTGTTCTGCTTTGGCATGTGCTGCCCAACGCGGCGCCATTGTTGTTCGCGCTGGCCGGAATTTCCGTGAGCATGGCGTTCGGCGCCGCCATTCCAATTGAGGCCATCTGCGACTATCCGGGCATCGGGCAACTCACCTGGCAGGCGGCGTTGAGCAGAGACTTGCCGGTGCTGGTCAACGTTACGTTGCTCATTACGGTGATCACGCTCGCCGCGAATTCGCTATCGGACCTGGCGAGTAGCGCGTTTGTGAGGCAGCGCATATGAGCCGCATTCGCCTGGTCGCAATCGTTTTTCTGGCGCTTACATTTTCCGCGGTCTTGTTCGCTGATTTTGTAGCTCCCGCACCTTATGCGAAGCAATTTCGCGAAGTTCCCAATGCCGCGCCGTCACTGAAACACTTGCTGGGCACCGATGATCTGGGGCGAGATTCTTTTTCGCGCCTGTTATATGGCAGCCGCGTTTCTTTGCTGCTGGCGCCCGCTGCCGCGTTGCTCTCCACGTTGATTGCGGCATTCGTGGGAGGATCCGCCGGTTATCTCGGGGGATGGTTCGAACGCGTGGCCTTAGCGGCGACCGATCTTTCGCTGTCGTTGCCGTGGTTGTTTCTGCTCCTTACCGTGCGCGCGTTGCTGCCGTTGAATGTTGCTCCTGTCACATCCGTAGTCGTCACCTTCGCGCTGCTCGGCGTGCTGGGTTGGTCGTCCTCTGGCCGAGTAATTTGTTCCGGCGCGCGAGCCATCCGGGAATCTGATTTTGTGCTGCAAGCGAAGGCGCTCGGTTGCGCTCCACACCGCTTGATCCTGCGACAGGTGTTGCCCAATCTCCAGCCCGTGCTTTCCGCGCAGTTCTGGACTTCAATTCCAATTTTTATTATTGCGGAAGCCAATCTCGGCATTCTGGGCCTGGGCGTCGCGGAACCCCTGCCGTCGTGGGGAAATCTGCTGCGGGGTCTTGAAAACTGGCCGGAAGTAAAAGCTAGCCCGTGGAAGCTGGCGCCAATTGTTGCACTCATCGCGGTGGTGAGTTGCTTTCAATTGATTTTCCAGAAACGGGAGAATCTCGCGTCATGAGCCGTCGCATGCAAATCGTTCTGGCATCGTTCTGTTTTTGCTGGCTCTTCGTTTCGACGGCAGCCGCGCAATCGGGCGGCGAACTGCGTTTCAGCATCCAGTCCGAGCCAAAAACATTTGATCCGATGCTGGCGGACGATGATTCCTCCGAGACCATCCGCTACTTGACGGGCGGATTTTTGATCCGGCTAAATCGCCAGACGCAAACTCTGGAGCCGGAGCTGGCCACCTCCTGGAAGGTTTCGAATGGAGGGCAAACTATCTCCTTCGAACTGCGCAGGAACGTAGTCTTCTCTGACGGCACGCCATTCTCCGCGGACGACGTGGCCTACACCATGCGTACCCTGATGGATCCAAATCTTCATTCACCCACCGCGGATCCTTTTCGTTCCGTCGAGGGGCAGGTAAAAATTGACGTCAAGAGCCCGACCGCGATCGTGTTGCAGTTTCCCGGACCGGTGGCCAATCTCGAAGAACTATTCGATAGCGTGGCGATCGTTTCCGCAAAGTCGCCGCACCGCGATGTTGCCGGCCTTGGACCTTTTGTCGTCGCCGAACACAAGGCTGGCTCTTCCATCGTGTTGCGTCGCAATCCCAACTATTGGAAACGCGACGCCGCTGGCAAGCCGCTGCCGTATCTCGATGCCGTGCATCTGGACATTCAGCAAAACCGCGACCTGGAAATGCTACGCTTCCGCCGCGGCGAGATTCAGCTGATCAACACCATCGCGCCGGATGCCTTCGATCGCCTCGCTGCGGACATGCGCTCGGCCGCACACGACGCTGGCCCTTCTTTTGACACCGAACAGATGTGGTTCAATCAGGTGGCTTCGGCGCCCATTCCCGACTACAAGAAGGCCTGGTTTCGTTCGCAGAATTTCCGCCGCGCCGTTTCACAGGCGATCAACCGCGCGGACATGTGCCGTATTGCCTTCGCCGGGCACGCGCAACCCGCGGCGGGAATGATCTCGCCGGCGAATCATTTCTGGTTCAACGCGAAACTGCGTCCCGAAGAAACGGATGTCCCCGGCGCGTTGAAACGGCTGGCGGACGACGGTTTTCACCTGGATAAAGATGTGCTGCGCGATCGCGATGGGCACGCCGTGGAATTTTCCATCATCACGAACGCCGGGAATAAAGTGCGCGAGCGTCTTGCGGTGATGATGCAGGACGACCTGGCGAGGATCGGCATTCGCTTGAATGTCGTGACGCTGGATTTTCCATCCCTAATTGATCGCATCAGCCACAGCTTCAATTACGAAGCTTGTTTGCTGGGGCTGGTTAACGTGGACCTCGATCCCAGCACGCAGATGAATGTGTGGCTCAGCTCCGCCAGCAATCACCAGTGGAACCCCGAAGAAAAAACGCCCGCCACGCCATGGGAAGTGGAGATCGACCGCTTGATGCACGCACAAGCTTCCACCACCGACAATAAACAGCGCAAGGAATATTTCGATCGCGTGCAGGAAATCGTTGCCGACCAGGCGCCGTTCATCTATCTCGTAAATAAAAATGCGCTCTCGGCGGTGTCTCCTACGGTCCGCAATGCCGCGCCCGTGGTGCTGCGTCCACAGACCTACTGGAATATCGACAGCCTGTATTTAGCTGCGCCCGATCCTAGTGGACGCCACGGTGAGTAGCGGCGAAAACATTCTTTCGGCAAATATTTCCGTGGACTACCCCGGGAAGAAAGGTGTCTTGCGTGACGTAGCGCTGGACATCGCGCAAGGTGAGATTCTCGGGCTGGTCGGCGAAAGCGGCTCAGGCAAGAGTACTTTGTCGCTCGCGATTCTCGGGCTTCTCAACTTGAAGGGTGGCACCGCGCGCGGCAACATGGCATTTCTTGGGCGCGAGTTGACAACGCTCTCCGAACGCGAGATGCGCAGTATTCGCGGCCGTCAATTATCCCTGGTGCTGCAAAGCCCCCATTCGTCGCTGAACCCCGCACTCAAGATCGGGACGCAACTCACGGAAGCCTGGAAAGCTCACGCGCAGGGCAGCCGGGTGCAATGCCGGCGAGACATTCTGAGCGCGCTGCAAATGGTCAGCCTGCTGGATGGCGAGTCGTTGCTGAACCGCCGGCCTTCTGAACTCAGCGTCGGCCAAGCGCAACGCGTGCTAATCGCCTTGGCCATTTTGCACCGGCCGGTGCTCTTGATTGCCGACGAACCCACAAGCGCTCTGGACATGATCACGCAGTCCGAAATATTGCGACTCTTCGCCCGTTTGAATCGCGAACTGCGCATGTCCATTCTGTTTATCTCACATGACCTGCTGGCCGTCGCGTCACTCTGCCACCGCATCGCGATTCTGAAGGATGGCGAAGTCGTGGAGTGCGGAAGCACAGAGATGATCTTCAATCATCCCGAACACTCGTACACGCGCCAACTGATCGCGGCTCTGCCCGCCGCTCCCGCGCGCCTGGAAGAGGTTGTGGTTTACTCGCGCTGACCTTTCCCAGCACTGCTTAGGGCGCTCTTTTCTATAGACATTTCGTTTTCTCCTGTAAAAGAAATCCTGCTGCGATGCACTCGTCGGCAGTTCCGGAGTCTTCGGTCAATAGAAGGAAGGTAAAAAATAGGCAAGCGAAATGTGTACGCGCAAGGCTCTGATTCTATAAAGGTTATGCACCGTAATGGCATGCGCGGGTGCTCTATGCTGAAGCCTCGTTGAGCTTCCGTGCTCCTGCGCCATCGGCAGAAGCGCCCATTACTATGCCGTGCGTTTTCTGTGGAAGTAAGGAAAGGGCCTAGCCAAATGAGGAGACTGGGAATCGTGCGCGACCTTCGCTACTCCTGCCACTCCCCACTCTAAAAAAACAAGTTTAGCTATTACACAACTCTGCGATAGACTCCTGCGCGCACTGCTTAGTCCCTGATAACGTAAAGTGTAAGCAACGTCTCAAATTCCTGATCGGGAGGGTTTCGATGGCCGAACCAGCTCTGCGCCCACTGTCGCTTGGGGAAATTCTCGACCGTACCTTTTCGCTCTACCGCCGCCATTTCGTGCTCTTCGTCGGAATCACCGCAATTCCGCACCTATTAATCCTGGGAATGAATCTGTGGCAAACCATTTTCATGAAAATGCCAGAGCTCACCACCAAAGGTCCTCTGGGAATGCCGGTGCACAGGCCTGCAGCACCCACCGGAGTCATGGCGCTGGGCCTCGTGTGGGGAATCGTTGCGGTGGTGGTCTACCTAATCGCGTATCTTTTTTCGCAAGGCGGAACGATCTACGCGGTATCGGAGCTTTATCTCGGACGCAACACCACGGTGGAAAGTTCGCTGCGCCGCGTCTGGGGCCAGTTAGCCAGTCTCTTCGGCGTCATCATCCTGAACGGTTTGGTGGTGGGCGTCGGTATTCTTTTCCTGGTCATACCGGGGATATATCTGGCCTGCCGCCTGATCACTTGCGTTCCGGCCGCGCTGCTGGAAGATTTGGGCGCGCGCGAATCTCTTGAACGCAGTTTCTTTCTCACCAAAGATAATGCCGGCCGGGCTTTTCTGATTTACCTGCTCTATTTTTTTCTTACCTACGCCGCCGCGCTTTTGATCGGCGGGCCGCTGGGCGTGGCCATCGCCTTGCACGGCAAAGATCCCAACACGCTTCGAATCCTGACCGCGCTGCTGCAGGTATCCAGCTTTCTGATTGGCATCGTGGTCGGACCCATCCTGTTGATCGCCACGTCCCTTTTTTATTACGATTTGCGAGTGCGCAAAGAAGCCTTCGACTTGCAGTTAATGATGAATCCTTCGGGAAACATTGCCGGCCCTTCGCGACTTCCGTCGATCATTTCCTGAGCAGCGTGAGGCGCGTCATCTTCACAGCCCTGGGGTGTTCATGAAGCGGTTTGTGTTTGCCACGCTGTTGCTGCTGTGCGCGCAGTGGAACGTTGCGGCGTCCGCGCAATCACAAACAATCCAGTCTGAGCCAGACGGCACGTTGGGCAATGCTTATGACCCCCAGCATTTCGCGGCGGAATTGCAGCGTCTTTCCCGGCTGCTGGACAAACATCCTTCCCTGCAAAGGATCGTCGCCGTGCGCGAGGCGCTGCCCGCGCAATGGTTCGTCACGACTCCCGAAAGCACCTACGGCATTTCCAGCTCCGAGCTGCGCGAGAAGCTCGCCGCAGGGAACAGCGAAGACGCCCAAGCCTGGCTCGAAAATATGTCCGAAGAAATCGCCAGCTATGCGGACGGATCCGCACCGCCCGGCGATCCTGCGACCGAGCTGCACAAAATCCTCGCCGAAAACCAATTTGCGGGAGTCCGCCCGCCCACCGCGTGGGAACTTTTTAAACAACGGCTTGCCGACTGGCTGCAAAAGCTTTTGTCCCGTTTGTTCGCCGGCCTCAGCCGTTATCCGCTGAGTGGCGAAATTCTTTTCTGGCTGGTGGTGATTGGCGCGGCCAGTCTGATTGCCTTCGCTATATTTCGTTTCTTCATCAGTCGCGATCGCCTGGAATCCATGGTGCGCGGGCCGGAAGTGCTGGCCTCGCGCACCTGGCAGGAATGGCTGCGCCTGGCCCGCGCCGCCGCAAACCGTGGCGATTTTCGCGAAGCGGTTCACGCAGCATATTGGGCGGGAATCGTACGTCTCGAAGAGACGGGCATTTTCGCCAGAGACCGCAGCAAGACTCCACGGGAATATTTGCGCCTGGCCAGCGCGCCGTCCACCGCGAATCGGCAATATCGCGAACCGCTTTCCACGCTCACCGCCATCCTTGAAAAAACGTGGTACGCAAATCGCGGAGCCAATGCGGAAGACTTTCAAGACACGCTTCGCCAACTGGAGGCTCTCGGATGCCAGTTGGAGTAGCGTCTTCGGACAAAAAATTATTAACCTTCGGTGGCGGTCTGTTGATACTGATGTTGATCGTCAGCATCGCGCTCGCGCCGCCGGCTGAGCTGAACCAATCCAAAGTTCCGTCCAGCTATTCCGCGCAGTCCGCCGGAGCGCAAGCTGCTTACCGCCTGCTTTCCGCGCTGCACTATCCCGTGCGCCGGTGGCAAAGCCCGCCAACGGAATTGAGCGCCGGCAACACCAATACTCTATTAATCCTGGCCGAGCCCCGCCAACCGCCCAGCGCGAACGAACGCAAGGCGCTCGAGAATTTCGTAAGGAATGGCGGCCACGTATTGTTCACAGGCGGCGACATTCAAAGCTATTTCCCCAGCGCAAACATGTTGCAGGAGTACGCCACTCCTTCGTGGCAAACCTTCACTCCGAATCTTCCCTCCATCTACACGCGCGGCGTGCCAAAAATCACGTTGCAGCCGCAGGCCTACTGGGGGAAATTGCAATCGCGGCAGTTGGCGCTATATGGCGACAAAGATTCTCCGGTGGTGGTCAGCTGGATTCTCGGCGACGGCCACATCAGCTGGTGGGCCGGCTCCACTCCGCTGAGCAACGCCGGTATCTCCGCGGAAAGCAATTTGCAGTTTTTTCTGGATGCCGCTTCCAACTGGAATAGCGACGAACCGTACCAAATTTACTGGGACGAATACTTTCACGGCGAGCGCAGCTCGCTCTGGAGTTACGTGGAAAAAACGTCTCTCGCCTGGGGCGCGCTGCAGATCGCTATTCTCGTGGCCGCCGTGCTGTTCACTTTCGCGCGCCGCAGCGGACCAATTTTTATCCCCGTGGAAGTGTCCCGGCTCTCGCCGCTGGAATTTGTGGACACGCTCGGCGGACTTTACGAGCGGGCCGGTGCCGGCTCGGCTGCCGTGTCTGTTTCCTTGCAGCGATTGCGCACCTTGCTTACGCGCCAGCTGGCGCTGTCTTCCTCCACGTCCGCCGTAGCGCTGGCCGCGGCCGCGGAGCAGCGCCTCGGATGGCGCGACAAGAACCTCCGCGATACTCTGGTTTCGGCCGAGGCCGCCACCCGCCAGGAAAAAGTCACTTCCCGTACCGCGCTTGAACTGGTAAGAAGTCTGGAATTATTTTCTGCCCGGCTGGACATGCGCTCTAAACTCATCATGGAGAAAAAATAATCGTGGAACATCTTCCCGCTCTAGCCACCCTGGTCCGCAGCGGCCTTTCCAAAATCATCGTTGGCCAACAGGAAGTGATCGATCAACTGGTCGTGGTCTTGGTCTGCAGCGGACACGGGCTGATCGAAGGTGTACCGGGATTGGCAAAAACGCTGATCGTAAAATCCCTGGCTCGCCTGTGCGGGCTGGACTTTCAGCGCGTGCAGTGCACCGCCGACCTGATGCCCGCGGACGTCACGGGAACTAATATTTTTAATCTGAGCAGCAGCACCTTCAGCCTGCACCGCGGCCCGATCTTCACGGACCTGTTGCTGGTGGACGAAATCAATCGCACCTCGCCGCGCACCCAGGCCGCGCTACTGGAATCCATGGAAGAGCGACAGGTGACCATCGACGGGACAACTTATCCGCTCTCTGGAAGTTTCTCCGTGCTAGCCACGCAAAATCCCGTGGAGTTTGAGGGCACCTATCCATTGCCGGAAGCTCAGCTTGATCGTTTTCTGTTGAAAATTCTGATCACCTATCCCTCCGCCGCCGAAGAGGTGCAAATCCTCACCCAGTATGAACAGGGCTTCGACCCGCACCATTTGGAAAAAATTGCGCTGGATCCCATTCCCGCCGGACTCCTCGCGGCCGCCCGCCAGGAGATCGAAAAGGTCCGCGTCGAGCCCGCGCTGTATTCCTATCTGGTGGCGTTGGTGCGCCGGACGCGCGACTGGCCGGCCATCGCTCTGGGCGGCAGTTCGCGTGCTATCGTGGCGCTCTTTTTTGTGGCACGCGCATTCGCTGCGATGGATGGCCGCGATTTCCTTTTGCCAGACGACGTCAAAGCTGCCGCGCTTCCGGTGCTGCGGCATCGTCTCCTGCTGAAGCCGGAGGCCGATCTTGAAGGTTTGACGCCCGATCAGGTAATCGCGCAGGTTATTTCCGCGGTAGAGGTACCGAAGTAAGTCGCAGTTCCGCGCGAAGGCAAAATCCGAAAGTAGTGAAGCGATGAAATAACGCCGTGCGGCAATGAGTTGCAGGGCAACGCGGAAAGTCTGTTGCGCTTGGAGAGTATGGCCGACGTACACGATTTGCGAACTAGAGGCCGCGAATGAGTTCGCCGCGTCCGCTTGTACCTTTGCCGGTGGAAGCGCGCGCGCGGTCCAACGGCAGGCTGCCCTTCAGTTTTGGCATGCGTTTTTTTGTGGTGTTGTTGCTTGGCTTTCTTTGGTTGGTGCCCGCGTGGTGGGCTCCGCGGCTGATCGCGGCGATGATTTTTTGGGATGCTATTGCGCTCGCGGCGGTCGCAATCGATTTTCTGGCTTTGCCGAAACCCTCGCAACTATTCGTGCAGCGCAGTTGGGAACACGCTCCCGCATTGGCCACCGCATCGCAAATCACACTCGTGATTCGCAACTTCGCGAACTCCGCGGTGCGCTGCGTGGTAGTGGATGAAACGCCTGCGTCGCTGCGCGAGGCGCCGCCGAATCTGTCGATGGTGGTTCCCGGTAATGCGCAAACCAGCCAGCGCTATCCCATTCAGCCGCGGCTGCGCGGAGACGTCCGCATCGGGCGAGTTTTCCTCCGCTACCAGAGTTATCTCGGTTTCGTCGAGCGCTGGGCCGTCGCGGAAATTCCGCAAATCGCCAGAGTTCTTCCGGACCTGGAGCAGGCACGGCAACAAGTGCTGCACCTGATCCGCAGCCGGCAGATTGAAATGGAAAAACGCCGGCGCCGGCAACGCGGGCACGGCCGCGAATTTGAAAGTCTTCGCGAATATCGCATGGGCGACGAACTGCGCGATATTTGCTGGACCGCTACCGCGCGCCGTCATCAACTGACCACCCGCATCTTTGAAATTGAACGCAGCCAGGCGGTGTGGATTGTCTTGGATGCCGGCCGGCTGACCCGCGCAGAAATTCGCCAGCCGGATAGCGATTTACGTTTGGCCAAACTGGATTACGCCGTGAACGCCGCGCTGTCTCTGGCCCAAGTGGCCGGGCAATGCGGCGATCGCGTGGGTCTACTGGCCTATGGCCGCGCGATTCAACAGAACATCGGCATCGGCCGCGGAGCGCAACATCAGCGCAATATCGTGGATTCGCTCGCGATGGTGCGCGGCGAAGCTTCAGAAGCCAATCACGCGCTGGCCGCGCGAGTGCTGCTTACTGAACAGTCTCGGCGCAGCCTGGTGGTTTGGATTACCGACTTTGCGGAAACGCCCACCACTCCGGAAGTGATCGAATACGCCATGCAGATGACCAAACGCCATCTAGTGATTTTCACCGCGGTGAGCCAGCCGGACCTGGCGGCGCTGGCGGCGGCCACTCCGGAGAACACCGAAGAAATGTATCGCCACGCCGCCGCGCTGGAAATTACCTCACGCCGCGAGCTATTGATGCGCGGTCTACGGCAACGCGGAGTATTCGCATTTGAACTGGTACCGGGTTTGCTGGCGTCTTCGGTGGTGAATCAGTATCTGGATATCAAGGAGCGAAACTTGTTGTAGCCGTGGTGGCTGGAGCCGCCGGCATGGCCACTGTAGCCGCTGATTTTCCAGCAACGGTCTTCCCGGAACCCGCGCTCTTGTACATTCCCGACAAATATCCCGCAAAAGCTAAGAACAAAACCGCAGCCAGCCCGAACTTCATCGCTACCGGCACGTGCGTGGGCGAAAAAAATCCTTCGAGCAGTCCCGCCACGACCAACATCGGAATGGTGCCCAGGAGCAAGCGCGATGCCCGGCTGCCGGCTTGCGCCAGCGAAGCTTTGCGCGGCAGCATTCCCGGAAAAAGCAGGCCGCGCGCAATTTCCAGGCCCGCGCCACCTGAAATAAAGATTGCCGGCAATTCCAGGACGCCGTGCGGGGCCACAAAGCTCCACAATTGCACGGCCATGCCGGCTTTCCAGGTGGCCGCGCCGATGACCCCGATCAGCAAGCCGTTGAAGGCCATCATCCAGATGGTTCCGAGCCCGCCGGTGATGCCCATGGCAAACGCCGAAAAGCACACGGACAAATTGTTGGTCATGATTCCGGACGAGGCTAATGGCTTTATCGCCACAATCGATTCGGTCCACATCTTGTGCTGCTCGATCGTTTCCATCATCGCCGGGCCGACAACCCGATAGGCAAACGCCGGATCGCGCCAGGTCACCGCCCAAGCTACGATTCCCGCCACCATAAAAATCGCGAAGGCCAGCATGGTTTGCGGTAGCGTTTCGCGAAACACTTGCGGATAGGTGTCGCGGTAAAAACCGAGCAGCCCGCTGACTTTGCGTCCCTGCCCCAGATAGATTATGTTGTGCGCGCGGCCAAGTAGTTCGTTGAGATACGCGGCCAGTTGGCGCGTGGCTACATCTTCGCGAACGGTTGCCAGGTCGGAAGCAGTTTGACGATACAATAGCCCGAGTTCTTGCAATTCACTGTGGCTGAGTCCGCCCAAACCTCGGCTGGAGCGTTGCACCAATTGTTCCAGCCGGCTCCACAGCGGCCTGCGTTTTTCCAGCCAACGATTGGATACCATGCCCTTGAACCCGCCCGAAGCCCGCATGCCCTTCGGCTCCGCCGCCGATCAGCTTACCATCCAAACTCCGGAACAGACCGAAGTTGATTTCGCAGTTGCGGGAATCGGCAGCCGCTTCCTGGCGGTGGCGTACGATACGTTGATACAAATATTGGTGGGACTCGTAGTGGGGATCGCCGGACTTTTTATTACCGCAGCGGCCGCCCCAGTGGCCCGCGCGGGCCGGATATGGGTGGGAGCCATCTTCGTGATTTTTTATTTTCTTCTGTATTTTGGTTACTATCCTTTTTTCGAAATTATGTGGAACGGGCAAACGCCTGGAAAACGCAAAGAAAATATTCGCGTAATAAAGGATTCCGGGCGGCCCCTGACTCCGGCGGAATCGATCGGGCGAAATTTGATGCGCATAGTGGACATAATGCCGGTGCTTTACGGCGTGGGCATTCTGTGCGCGTTTCTGAACAAGAACAATAAACGTTTGGGAGACTTGGTCGTTGGTTCGCTGGTGGTGCGCGAAAGATCTCTGCAGGAAATGCAGCCTGCGTGGCAATCGGATTTCGGCGCAGCCGTAGGCGGGCCGGCTTTTCTGGCGGCTGGCGGCGGATTAGCTCCCGAGGATTATGCGCTGATCGATTCGTTTTTGAGCCGGCGTTCGTCGCTGGATTACAACGTGCGGATTCGCATTGCGGAAGGCGTACTGCAGCGGCTCCGGCCCAAGCTGAATATTGCGCCGGACAATTCCCTTTCTACGGAAAAGATTCTGGAGACTCTGGCGCACGGTCGGCGGGCCACCGGGAATTTTTCGTGAGCGCGGCCAGTAGCGTCGAGCCGCCACTAAAACTCCAATAAAGTGATGTAAATGCTGAAGGTTGGTAGGGGCGGTGGGGATCGAAATTGCATCCCAATTCAACAAGTCCTGAATCGTCAATGGCGTAGCGCCGCTGCCCTGCTTCCAACTGGTGTCAAATGGTGTCATCGGTAGAGTGGCAGTTCTTGCCAGGAAAAGCAGACGATAGAAGAACGACACGAAACTGCCCACGAGCAAATACACGATGGCGTTCGCAACCACTGACATCAGGAAGCCAAAAATTTCCCTACCAAGCTCTGGACCGCCACCTGTGTCGGATGCCATTAAGAAACCAAAGGCGGGCCATAGGGTGACCAAGAGCCAATCTGGCATTAGTCGTCGGCCCGCTCGATGATTGCCTGCATTCCCTCCGCTGTGATGGCCTCACCCTTCGCCACCGTGGAGTGCAAACATACGGTGGTTGCGTCCAATTGGGCCAGTTATTCAGGCACATCGTGGCCGTGCTGCCGTGGTACGGTGCTTGAGCAAATGCTGTTGGGTCCTTGCAGTTATCGCTGCATTTGATCTTCCCGCTCTTGCACCTTTTCTGGATGCATGACCGTAGCTTCGGGTCTGTGATCCCATTGAGATTGCTGCACGCCTCGTCTCCTGCTTGCTGAAGCAACTGTTGCAGGTTTGCCTGATGGGGAGCTTGGCTCGGATTGTTGGGCCCGCCACCGCCGATAGAGACGCATGGGTGATCCGTACAGGTCTTATCAATTTTGAAGCGGCCCAAGGGATCGACGCTCATTATCGGATTGTTGCCGACGTACACATACAGATTCGGCCCTTCTTTTTCGGGACCTAGGGGATCCTCGCTAAGGAACCTGCCGGTGGTCGGATCGAAATAACGTGCCCTCATGTAGTAGAGCGTTGTCTCGGCGTCGAACTCGCGAGCTGTGAACTGGAAGGGATTTGTCAGCGAGCCGCTGGAATTGGTGGTGTTGCCAAAGGAATCGTAAGTGTAGGTTTGCGCCAACGCTCCCGCCGAATTGCTGAGCGAAGTAACGGTCCCAAGCCCGTCCGTTTCGTAGTAGCTTGTGGTCGCGCTACGCAGCATGGCAACTGGCTCGTCGAGACTGTCGGTCTGTGCGTACCGGGCGACCACCGCGCCGCTGCTATTTGTTTCCTCGGCCAGATTGCCAAGATCATACGCGTAAATGGATGTGCCCGAAGTTGAGGATTTATAGATTCTTCTGCCGAAGGCGTCGTATTTGAGGCTTTACATGTTTCTGGAGACTAGAACCAAATCCTCGGCATTTTCCGTATCCCGTAAGTAGATATGCCCAAAGTTCTTCGGTTCGAAAATCAGAACGCCGGGGCCGTGTTCTGTCATATGCCAGTCTGCAGTCGGGATGCCAACCAACTCGACGACAACAAGCTCGATCTCTCCCGGTTCGCCGTGGAACAGTACGCGGTCACCCTTCCGTATTTCTTCGCCGGATTGGTATTTCATGGACGTCCTCCTCCGGAAGGCTGACTGATAGGTACTGTGCCCTTGGGTGGTTTTCCACCCCCAAAGCCCCCTCGTAAATTGCGTCGTACGCGTAGTTCGAAGTCACTCCGGCCTGATAATCGGTCTTCGACGTTCGATTACCGGCAGAATCGAGTCCGTAGCTCGCCCCGTCAATGGTGATTGTGTCGAAGTTAGAATGCCTGACGCGCCCTTAGTTCTTACTACTTGGATTCAGACCCAAACTGCCCCGGCTTGCCGTGGGCGGCATATTTCTTTGCTTCGTCTATCATGTCGCTGCCAGTATCTTCGCCATCCCAACCATCGGCGCTACAGACCACCTTATGATTGGTCTTCACGAATTTTTGTTCCTTCAAATCTATTCGCCACGCCTCAACGGCGGTTGCGAGTGCCACATTCCCATATTTCCTGAGGATCATTCCTACTACCACGTCAGTGGGAGCCTGCGCGTCGAAGCAGCGAAATTCAAAGTGCTTCCCGCCAGCGAATGTTTTCTCACCTGTTATTTGGATCGTGTCCGATATCACGCCGCAACGCGTGGCAGCTTTCGCACGAACTATGAAAACAACCTGAGCCTTGTCCCAATGCCGCGAAACAAGATCGAACTGCTGCGTTTTGTCCAGTCGTAAGCTAAAATCTGAGAACTCCGACTGAACGCCAGGCTCGCAGGTACTTTTTCCGACATATTGTTTAAAGTCCTGAGCACTTGCGCTCTTCGCCGCTAGCAAGAGCACAGCAAGCAAGATTGTACTCCCGAGTCTGTTCACATTTTCCTCCGAGTTTAATGTCCGTGCGGGTGGATGGGATACGGCTGGAAACCCTGCCCGCCGCCGGCTCCTCCAAAATATTGAATGTGGTAGTAAAATCCGTCAGCCGGATTGGTGCTGTTAAACTCTGGTTGAGCATAGCTCCCCCAAGTTCTCACCGGTGGGTCTTTTTGCGGGAACGACGATTTGAAACACTTGTCAAAGAGGGACAGGGAAAGTCCAGGATTCGTGTTGTGACCGATGTCAACTGCCGTTCCCCAGAAGTGCGGATCGCCTTTTGCGATGCCGTTCTTATCAATGGTCGGATTATGTCCACTGGTCCCGCACGTCACCGTGATGTCGAGCCCCGTGCACTTTTCAAACAGGCCGAGCGAATCCTTTAGTCCAGGGTTAAGACGTCCGCAGTCGCCATTTTGACATTTCCAGAGCCCCAAAGGATCTTGCCAAAGAATTGGATTTTCACCAGCATAAGAATAAAAACTCGTAAAATCGTATCGCATTGGATCTTCGCTTAAGAACCTGCCTGAACTTGGGTCGTAGTATCTGGCACGGTAGAAATAGAGGCTCGTTTCGCTATCCACTTCCCGAGCCGTGTACTGGAACGGATTCACCAATGACCCGCTAGACGTGCTTAGCTTTCCGAAAGAATCGAATGTGTAAGTCTGCACGAGCGAACCGCCGCTGTTCGCCAACGAAGTGACTGTTCCCAAGCCGTCCACATTGTAGAAGCTTGTTGCCCCGCTTCGGAGTATCGCCAACAACTCATCAATGTTCTCAGTCTGAGCATACCGGGCGACCACACCGCCGGAGGCGTTAGTCTCTTCGATCAGGTTGTTGGCGTCGTAAAGTCCCACGTGTAATTCGTCGTTCCTGTCGAGTCTGTCTTGCTCGTTTCGTTCCCATTCGAATCGTAGGTAAACGATGCGTTGGAATTGGCCGTCATTTCGTTCGAAGAGTTGGTCGTGTAGGAGGCAACCCCGAGCGAACTCGTCCTGTTGCCGACTGCGTCGTAGGCGTAGCTTTCCGTCGTGGTCGCGCCTTGCGTCGCGGAGAGAAGCTGATAGGTGTTGTCATACCCGTAGCTGGTGGCCACTGCGGTCCTCTGGTCCGTCTTGGCGGTTCGGTTGCCAGCATTGTCTACAGTGTACGTCGCGCCGTCGATGGTACTGCCGGAGAGTTGATGCAGAACGCTCTGCAGGTGTGAAAGCGCGTCGTAGGCATAGGTGGTGTTAACGGCGTTTGGACGCGTCAGGCTGGTGCGGCGGCTCAGAGCATCATAGGCGAACCCGAAATTGCCGGTGCCGTAGGCCGTCGGCGGCGTCAGCGTCTGCAAACGGTTTAGTGTGTCGTAGGCATAGGTGGTCGCGCCGCTCTCCGGGTCCGTGAAGCCGGTGCGATTGGACGCGGCGTCGTAGCTATAGGCGTTCGTGAAACTTCGCCCCGTGAGAAACGCGTAGTTGGTTGTGGTGTTCGTCAGCCGCCCCATATTGTCAAACGTGAACGCGTACGTGCCAGTCGGGTCAACGACCTGCGTCAGACGCGAATCGTTGTCGTAGCTATAATTCAACATAGTGGTATAACTAGTGGGCGCGGATCGAGAAGTATGCGGCGAAGTACTTCACTGGTGTCAAAAACTCCAATAAAGTGTTGTAAATGCTGAAGGTTGGTAGGGGCGGTGGGGATCGAACCCACGACCTTCGGCTGCATTCATTTCATTTCAGAGGAGTTCTCTCCGAACCCACCCTAAGAAGTACCGAATAAACAGGCTCAATCGGTACCCGCGCCCCTGTTTGGGAATCAGAGCCGTTTCAAGAGCCTCTCTCCATTCTACGACCCGGTTAGGACGAATGGTTGCAAAAAGCCTCCCATATTCCGCTCTCGTTCTCCCTCTACCTGTACTCTACGCCATCAAAGCCTTTGCCAGTCCTTCGAGTCGGCGGAGGAATAGCGCGTTCCCGCTGGGCCTATCGCGACGGACCCTCCGGGGCGGACGCATCATCCGGCAGCCCGAGACGAACTCGGCAGATTTCTCCAAGTTTCTCGATCTCTGCCGTCAACAGTGCCGACGGTCTTGATTCGAGTTTGCTAAGGACCGTGTTATCGCCAAGCCAGAACGGAAACACCAGATCTTTGTCGCCGTTTAGCCGAGCCATGAGGATGTCATGCAGCGAAACATCCACCAGATACGGGGCCAGCCGCTCGAAGTCGTCCACCGAGACAGCACTCAGCGGTGATACCGTGCGCGTGAAGTCAGTCCCTCGAATAAGCTCTTGGAATTGAAAGTTCAAGTAAGCACTCGAATTAAACGCAGATCCGATGTCGTCTCTGGTAAGCAATACAGGAATGACATTCTCAATTTTCGCCAAATCAATTCCAGAAAGCTGGTCGTGCGCGTTCCGTCCGAATAGCTTATCAATTGCGTCAGCAAGCTGTCGGACGCCTTTTCTTGCCGCTACCGTCCCCACGAATTTTTTCTTCAGTTCGGCATCCAACACGCTTGCATCACCGCCATACTTACCATTTGCTGTGAAAGTGCTGCCCTTGTACTCAATCAGAATGGCCGATGTCCCCGACAGGACGATCCCGTCACAAACCTCGAGATCTTTCTTCGAATACCGAGGGTTGGGAAAGAACTTGTTAACCTCGCCGTCGACGGATGAGCCAATGAGCCAAGAAGCGTAGCGCTCAAAAACTTCACCCCAAAAGGCATGAAATTGATCTCGTTTCTTGGGTTCAACCTGTCCGTTAACACTCCAAAAAACTCCGCTCTCCATCTTATCCGCAAGCATAGAAAGGTCGAGGGGCCGGTATAGACCGCCGTCATCGAATAGGGGCTTGTTTCTCAGAATCGTGAATTCGTTTCGGTGAGGATTCTTGGTGCGAACCTCGGCGGAGAAGTTAGCAGCATCTGCAGACATATACGCGAAAAAGTTGTTCAGGTCCTCGGACCTGATAGAGGCACACTTTCTAAAGTAATCGCGACCGACGGCGTAGTCAGTTAGATTCAATGAAGCCTTAATTTCTTCCAAATTGAGGAAGCGCGAAAAACAGCCAAACAGAAGTGCGTAGAAAGTCTCGAGATCGAGCTGCGTGGCCTCGCGAAACAGCTTTCGAATGTCAAAATGGTTCTTCGTACCATGCAATTGATCGGCAAATCGCGTGCTCATCGCAAGCGATCTTGCCATCTTCCTGTGGTAGGTCGACGGCCCGTTCGTCTCCATATCAGGAAGGATCGAAGAGATACGCCGTGCAAGCTCCTCGCTGGCTATAGACCGTTTCACCGGTAGCGACGCGAGGAGTTCACTTCCCATTAGCAAGAGAATCCCTGCTTCCTTAGCCTCTGGCAGGGTCACGGGACTTTGGTGGGTAACTTCGCAATGTCGAAGCGCCTCTTGCGCGACAAACAAAAGTTGGTGACGGTGGAATACCGGTCTGCCCGTCGCGAGCAATGCGTTTGCCAGTGGAGGATGAAAAAACGTGCGCACCAATCGCGCATGAGACTTTTCGTCGTATCCCTCAACCCATTGCGTCAGCACCATGTTTAGGCCGCTACATACTCTCAACAGTGCGCTGCTCGAGAAGTGTTTGAGTCGCTCTATGAACTCCACTTCCGTCGCGGGTTTTCCCGTAACCTCTCTGTAGATGATGTAGACCTGAGGAATGTTCGGCGACATCGTCGCTATTCTAGCCGTTTTCGGAATCGACCGCTCGCCAAGCACGGGAGCATCGCTGAGACTGTCTAGGCAGTTCTAAGATGCAGCGCGATAGAGTCGTGCCTGTTGTGGACTCAACACAATTTCGTGGGATTTATATTCAGTTATTCCTCCACCAGCAATGCGCTCTGCAAGAAGTCGAGCGGACAGGACCCCAGTCGATCTGTTGATGGTGAGCAGATTGAGGGACATGAAAGGACGCTTGTCGGTTGTTTTCACCTTTCCCACGCTGCTACCACAACCGATTACCGGAATGCCTGCGGGAGTTGGGTCCAGCCTTGGTATGTGCTTGTGACCGTGGAGCACCGCAGCGCACTGTCTTTGCTCCACAAACCCGACAAAGTCCGTCGCATCCTCGAGTTCGTCAGTCGTATCGAAAGCGCTGCCCAAAACGCGCTCATAGAAGGGGCGAGCGTACCAGTCAGGAACTTTGACGGGAATCGGATGATGGTGCAGTGCCGCAATCACTATGTAGTCGTGTTGGCCGCGGCACCTAGAATCTAGAGCTGTGCCCATATCTAGTAGTTGCCTTTCCCCAATGAAACCACGAGCAAGCCTGCCGCCTCGCACAGAGTCAAAGCAAGCAACGCCAAGTCGAAGATCATCGAACCATCGCACCGAACCGGATTGATTCTCGATTTGCATCGCCTGTCGCAGATTCTCAGACAAATAGCCATCGTTTCTGACGTCATGGTTTCCCAGAAGTAGAATTGGAGATTCAGTACCTAATCTCGCGAGCAAACCCACAAAAGCTCGTACGCGATCCAAATTGTCCTCGGTCGGGGAGTCCATCAGGTCACCGCTAACAAGCGGAATCACCCGTCGACCGTTCTCATCCAGATCGTCAACAACACCAGACAGAATGGCCTCGATTCTTGGAAGGCGCATCGAAGCCTCCCGAGAACCAAGATGAATGTCGCTAAGATGGACAATCGTCACACGCGATGCTGATGCTGAAGAGACTTGAGGAAATTCTCGGTAGTATTGCGTCTTCAGCAATTCCAAATCGACTCCGATGGTCGTGCTCAAGTGTGAGAAAATCCAATGCGCCTGACGCTGGACAATCGCAGTTGAATCGCTCGAAAGAGGCAAGAAAGCTGAGTCTGTTTTCGTCCAAAACAAAACTCCAGGCCATTCTGTTGATGCAGCAAGTGCTGTCCGAAAAGCAGGAAAGACATCCGTAAGCGAGAACACCCGATCGGGAGGATCTTCCATCTGGAGAACGAGACCAGGATCTTCTGGCCTAATGAATATCAATTCCTGCAGAAACTTCTTCGAACACATCAATCGATCTACGGGGGAATTGGTTCCGGAAGGAACCAATAGTGCCGTCCAGGGCCTATCTCCCAGGAATCGGCGCAAATCGGCTAGAACTTTAGGGGAAGGCTTTCCTTCAGGTCGGATGAGTAGCTCAGTCCTGCGCAGGACATCATCAAATCTTTGCCGCCCCCCAGGAGAAGAATAGAAGCGCTCTCTGAGGCCCGAGACAAAATATCGGAGCGCTTCGCGCTCTTCCCATTCGTTCTCGAGCTTGGGTATCGGCATCCGCTCGTCGAGCACGTGCGCGAGCCAATTCGCAATCCGCAGATCAAACCGTAAACCCATGGTTATGGTGTTATTGGAAGGCTGACCTAGACTACAACATTGGCGAAGATACAGCGTCAAGAATTTTGTTCTTTTTTGCGCTCCCACGCACCGTTTTCGCGGCGTGCCGTAGTCTTGCCGTCATTCATGCGGAAAAATTTCAGGTCGCAATCTTCCCTCCCCCCTCTTCCCATCGTTCATAGCAAGGACTATCTGTTAGGAACCCGCTGAACAACCTCGCGAAGATGTTGATCGGGGTCAAAAGAACGTCCGAGCCGTGCTACATACGAAGGCTTTAATGTGCCTTCTTCGAGACACGAGCGACCAACTCGTCCAATCTAGAAAGCAAAAGCTTTAGGATGGGAGACTCGTTCGACTTTTTGTAGCCGAGGACCAGCTCGACAGTCGGCGTGTCTCCCTTGAGAGGACGGCTCGTTACAGACCGAATGAGAAAGTTCTGGGCGTACGCAGGTAACAGCCCTACGCCGCCCGTCGACGCTATTAAGGACACTCCCATGACGACGTGCTCCGTCTCGTGAGCTGGCGTGATATTGATTCCGGACCGCTTCAAGTAATCGTCGATGACCGCACGCAGCACAGGAGCCGTGTGCGACACGCCCACGAACGTCTCGCCCACTAGATCCCCAGGACTGATGGTTTTGCGCGCAGCGAGACGGTGGTCACTCGGCAAGACCACCACCAAGGGCTCCTTGACGAGAGGACGGAACGCCAACTCTGGCACGCCTTGTTCGCGTCGAAGAAAAGCTGCATCGACGTTTCCCTTCAAAATGGCTTTGGCGAGCTGGGGCGAGTATTGACTCGATATCATCACGTCGATGTTAGGCAGTTCGTCGCGCAAGATCCGCAAGGCTTCGGGCATCCACGTCAATTCGTGTCCGGTCAGAAAGCCCATCGAGAAGCATGGCTTGGCTGGATGAGCGACCCGGCGAGCAGCTTCGGTTGCCGCTTCAACCTGCGATAGCACCGAACGGGCGTGTTCGAGAAAGGCTCGACCTGCGGGTGTCAGTTCGATACCGCGAGCGCGGCGCGTCAGGAGTTGGGCGCCCACCTCGTCCTCAAGATCTCGAATCTGCCGGCTCAACGAAGGTTGTGACGTGTGCAGCCTTTGCTCTGCTGCCACCGTCACACTTCCCGCCTCGGCGACCGCGACGAAGTAGCGGAGATGTCGTAATTCCATTCTCACTCCCATGCTTGTAGAGCATTGCTCCCAGCTTAACAAAGTATGCTTCAGACGCGCTACCAACGGCTAGCATCGCCATCTAACGGGGTGATCTGAGTTATCCCAGAGCGGCTTGGTGGACGTCTCAGTCATGCCCAGTCTGCATGGGTCTAGATCAACGGAGGTAGAGTGATGAGTTCCCCAGTTGTTTTGATTACCGGCGCGCTGACCGGCATCGGTCGCGCTGCCGCAGTAATCTTTGCGCAAGAAGGAGCACGTGTGGTTGTGTCCGGTCGTCGAGATAAACAAGGACAAGAGCTAGTTGCAGAGCTACAAGCGCTCGGAGCCGAGGCCATTTTTGTCCGTACGGATGTCCGCAAGGACGAGGACGTGCGCGATCTTGTGGACCAAGCCGTCAAGCGTTTCGGACGCCTGGATATTGCAGTCAACAATGCCGGGACGGAAGGCTTGCGCGGTCTCGTAACCGAACAGACCGCGGAGAGCTACGCGGCTACATTTGATACCAACGTACTCGGTGTGCTGTTGAGCATGAAGCACGAACTGCGGGTGATGCTGCCACAGGAGAGCGGAAGCATCGTCAATATCTCGTCGACCTATGGAAGTGTCGGCGCTGCTGGGGCGTCCGTTTATGTAGCCAGCAAACATGCAGTGGAGGGGCTGACAAAATCCGCTGCACTGGAAGTCGCGGGGACCGGAGTTCGGGTAAACGTAATCGCTGTGGGCACTACGGATACGGGCATGCTCACACGCTTCACCAACACAGATGAGAATAAGGCGGCGCTCGTCTTGACTGTACCCCTCAAGCGTCTGGCAACACCGGAGGAGATCGCTCACGTGATCGCCTTTGTTGCTTCGGCAAACGCGTCGTACATGACTGGCTCCTCTATCCCGGTGGATGGAGGAAAGCTGGCTCACTAATTCCAGGGCCGCCTCGAATGCGCGAAGTGGAGCGATCATCAACACGTAATACATATCAAGTGGAGGAAGGTGTCGAATGGCTGACGTGGTGAAGAAACACAGCATCTCTTCTGAGCTAGCACAGAAAATGGTGGATGCAGCAGTGGCAAAAGCCAGAGAAATTGGCGTTAGCGAGAACGTAGCGATTCTCGATGATGGCGGCAATCTCAAGGCCTTCAGCCGGATGGATGGGGCCCCGATCCCGACCATCGAGATGGCGCAGAACAAGGCGTATACAGCTTTGTTCGGCGTCTCCACGCAGGAGTTTTTCAACTTTATCCAAGGCGACCCGTCGCTTTTGGCCGGCATCCCCACGCTTGCGCGTATGGCGGCGTGGGGTGGAGGGTTTCCTATTAAGGTGGGCGGAGAAATCGTCGGGGCGATCGGGCTGAGCGGGGCGCCCACGGTGCAGAACGACATCGATTGCGCAAGAGCAGCCCTAGCGCTCGTATCCGATGCAGTGCCTGGTGAACTGAAAAGATAATCCGAGTCGGCGGATATATGGCTGGAAGGAACCGCCTTGTAGGATTGGCAGCCAAACCGATCATCGATCATTACGTAGGAGGACTAGACAGTGAGCACTTATGCGGCGACGACGGTTCCCACCCAGTTCGTTGAGGCGAACGGCATTCGTTTCGCGTATTGCCGCACAGTTGCTTGAGGAAACCGACTTGCGACTCAGCGAGATCGCGTCGCGCGTCGGTTATCGATCGGAGTTATCGTTTAGCCGCGCTTTCAAGCTAGCTCGTGGAGTCTCGCCAATTCAGTACCGCCGCGCAACGCCGACTCGTTCGTGACGGTCACAGACATGAGAAATGCGATCAGTCCAGCCACCGATGGGGATAGGCAGTGCCCCAATCGCGGCGGACTTGGGTACGAATGTGCGTAGCTCTCCGCGACACGCTGGACAGGACACACGTCGATGCCTTGTTTGCCAGCGTTTGTGCAACAATCGTGCACCAAGATTCTTTCGAGTCCGGCTCCTCGAACGCCCCAGCGAGTTTCATTATGCCTTTGGCTGCGCCAGTGTCGCCTGCCCCACGTGATAAGCAAGGTGCGCGGTTCTTCCGAGCAGAGCCGTGAATCGATTCCGATGCGGCTCCCTCTTGAAATCCTCTTCCGACACCGCAGTATGCCGCTGCGCCCAATCCGAGGCCGAGAACTTCAAAAAACCGTCCCACAGCTTCTGATTGATTTCTTGCCACGCGGCTTTAAGCGATTGTCCCGAGACCGTCAGCTGTACGGACTTGTCCGGGTTCGAGATGAACATGCCGTCGAATTCGGGATGAAGTCTTTCTCCAATCCCGAGCAGTGGTAAGAGTCCATCGTTCACCGCCGCAAGATGGCCCCAGAGATAAATCAGACGGTTTTTTCCTGGAGCAACTTCTTTCTCAAGTTGTTCTGGCGACAGAGCGCCGAACAGCTTGTCCGCACGTTCTACGTTTGACTTCCATCCGCGGAGTGCCGAATCTACGAACGACATTTCTGTGGTCATTATTTTTACCTGCTTTCTATTTAGACGAATCACGCGATTCGGTAGCCCCGGCGGCGATTCGGGCGCCGCACGGTCGCCGAATCCATAGATCTTCTCCGATGGCCCTGCGGTAGTTGGCCGGGTTACCCTCTGCAAGATCGATTCGAGCGAGTGGCATGATAGGTTTCCTTTGCGTTACTGAATTGTGGACAGTGCATCAGCCTTCGCCCCGTCGAAACTCAAGTCATCGGTGGTTAGGGGGCCCCCGTTCTGCTGCTCGTCATAGTGATGCTCGTACACTACCCGCGACCCGCTCCATTTCCGGAGGGCCCGCCAAGTTACAGTACAAGTCCTGCCGGACACCCCGACCAAGTCGAGCGTCCACGCGGAATGCGTCTCGCTTGCTATATCTCCAGGAATTGCAATCTGTCGGATGGATATCAAAAGGCCACCGATTTCGGCCATTACGTGAAGCGGTACTAGGAAATTGAAGAGAAGTGAGCGCACTCTCTCCTTTCCACGGATCGGTTCTTCCACGGTTTCGCTGCTTACCTCGATATCGTCGGCGTAAAAGGCGTCGAAGATCTCAAGGTACTCTTCGAAGCCTTCGCTGATGTTAGCCTGGACGATGGCCGCATTTAGGGTGCGTTCTCGGGTCCGCGAACTTATAAATGGATCAAGATCGATGTGATCGGCAGCGACGAAGCTCTGTTCCTTTGTCATTGAAGTTCCTCGATGTAGCAATCTGGATCGAAACGCATACTGCCGGTGTCTTGGCTCAGTCCTCAGTGAGCCGCACGTTCTAGCCGACCTGAAGCGCACGAAACCGTCTCGCACAATCAACCCTTCCTCGTCGCTTCGATGCTCGGAGAGGCCGATCGGTGTCAGTTATTTTGTGTTACCTCGCGATACAAAAAGATGCAACCAATTGTGATGTTGAGCATCACATATGGCGTAGGAGAAGGTATGTCGGTGAAAAGCGTCCAATTTACGGTTGCCGCGCACATCATGGCTGCCCTAGGCTACTTCCACGGCGAGGAGATTTCCTCGGCGACCCTGGCCGACAGTGTGAACGCCGACCCCACCTTCGTTCGAAAGTCGCTCTCCAAGCTCTCGAAAGCGGGCTTGGTCGTGACAAAACGCGGAAAGAGCGGAGCGAGCGTGCTTGCGCGTCCTCCGCGACAGATCACGCTGTTGGACATATACCGTGCCAGTATGGCGCCACCGGCGTTTGCGATTCACTCGTATCCGGTGGAGAAGAGGTGTCCGGTCAGCCGCAACCTCAAAGAATGCATGTCTGGAGTTCTTTCTCAAGCTCAGTACAGCTTCGAGAGGTCGCTCGCGAAAATAACCCTGGCCAATCTGGTTGGTCAGATCCGGGAAAAGGCGCATTGACTGTTTTTGATTTTAATTGTGCATATAAAAAGAACAATATATCAGGAGAACTAAGGGAATGATGACGACCAATGGAGGTAGAGCTATGAGTTCACCGGTTGTTAGGAGTAGAAACGTATTCAAAAGAAAGTCACTGCGCTTCGCCGCCGCTTTCCTGTCAGCGCTGGCCGGCCTTGTCGCCGTTCCGAACGCAGCTCTGGCTGCCCCACACCAGCATCATGATCAGGTGCCGGGCTTCTACCGGGTGAAAGTCGGCGACCTCGAAGTGACGGCCCTATACGATGGCACCGGCGTATTCGATCCGCATTGGCTGAACGGAACGAAGGCTACGATGGATGGTGTTGTCAAGGCACTGCAGGAAGATCCGCACATGTTGGATGTTGTTGATGGCGGCTTCCTCGTTAACACTGGCAAGCAGCGAATCCTCGTGGATGCGGGTGCCGGCACCTGGTGGGGTGGGGGAGCACTCGGGCGCTTGGAGGGCAGCCTCCGCAGCGCAGGCTACACGCCGGAAGAAGTCGACATCGTTTTGCTCACGCATCTCCATTCCGATCACGTCGGCGGCCTGACCACTCAGGACGGAAAGCGCGTCTTTCCCAATGCCGATGTTTACGTCGCGAAGGCCGAAAGCGACTTTTGGTTGTCGCCGGAAATCGCTGCTAAGGCGCCGAAGGATGCGCAACCTTTCTTCCAGAGTGCGCAAGCCATCGCAGCGCCGTACATCAAGGCCGGTAAGTGGCACACGTTCAGTGGCTCCGAGCCAATCGTCGACGGCATGCAAATCGTCCCGCTGCATGGTCACACCCCGGGACATACCGGTTATGAATTTTCGTCAAAGGGACAAAAAATTCTGTTTTGGGGCGACATCATCCATGCACAGCGAGTCCAACTGCAACATCCCGAGGTCACCGTGGTATTCGACATCGACCCGGCTGCGGCTGCGGCGACGCGGAATCAATTGCTGTCTAAGCTCGCGCGCGAGGATGTTTTGATCGCGGCGCCGCATACGTCATTGTTTCCTGCCCTGGGTCGCTTGCGCAAGGACGGTAGTGGGTATAGCTGGGTGCCGGTTGTATTTACCGATCGATGGGATGAGAAGCAGTAATGCTGCGGAGTACAGTGATGATCAGTCTCTTATTTCTGATTTCGCATCCATCTGCATTTGCGGGTGGTCGGCACGGTTTTTCAATCAAGGTGTTCACCTCCCCCGACGATCAGTTTTGGGCTAACTCCGTGATTATCGAGGGAGAACATGAAGTGATGCTGGTCGACGCGCAGCTGACAAAAAACAACGCTGAAAAAGTACTACAGGAAATCAACGAGACTAAAAAGCCGCTGTCTATTATTTACATTACGCACGAGCATGCCGATCATTTTCTCGGCCTGGAGGTCTTTAAGGAGGCATACCCTGGGGTGAAGATTATTGCGAACTCTGCAGTAGTGGACCGAATCAACCAGGTCTACCAAGAGAAAATAGAGAAATGGCAAAAGATCTTCGGCTCAGGCGCAACCTCTCGCGTTGTTACGATCAGCAAATTCGACGGCAACTTTGTTGAATTTGAGGGCTCACAAATAGAGGTCCTTAAACACATCCGAGGCGACACCGATGAAAACACGATGCTTTGGATTCCTGGACAGAGAATTCTCATTGCCGGCGATGTCTTGTTCAATAACATGCACGTTTACACCGCAGAAACGGACAGTAAAGCTAGAGGGAAATGGTTGAACTCATTAAATAAAATCAGAGAATTAAAACCTGCGGTTGTTATTCCTGGACATAGCAAGGTTGGAGCTCCCCTTGACGCGAGTACCGCCGTAGATTTTACGGAAAACTATTTATTAGTTTTTGAGAAAGAACTCAAAACAGCCAAAGATTCGGACAGCTTTATCAACACCATGAAGGAAAGATTCCCATCCGCCGACCTCCTCTTGGCACTCGAACGGGGCGCGAAGGCTAATGTCAAACCTTGACGAACAGTCGGATCAATCACCGCGAGCTGGATGCCAATGAAGAAATACAAGGTCGCTGTTCTGGACGATTACCAAAATGCGGCGCTTGAGAGCGCCGATTGGTCGCTGCTCCGTGATCGAGCGGAGATCACCGTATTTCAGGACCACCTCGCCGATCCGGACGCAGTGATTGAGCGGTTGCTGCCTTTTGATGTTGTTTGTGTTATGCGCGAGCGGACCCCGCTGCCCCGCAACGTCATTGAGCGCCTTCCCAATCTCAAGCTCATTGCCTCGACGGGATCTGGAAACGCGTCGATCGATGTCGCCGCCGCGGGCGATCATGGGATCGCAGTGGCTCACACGGGGTACAGGTCGGACCCGACGATCGAATTGACCTGGGCACTGATCTTGGCCTCCGCGCGAAATGTCGTGACGGAGAGCAATTCAGTCCGCTCCGGCGGCTGGCAGCAAACCGTGGGCACCGATCTCGGTGGAAAAACTCTGGGCGTTCTGGGGCTTGGGCGGATTGGATCACAGGTCGCACGCATCGGGAGCGCTTTTGGAATGAATCTGATTGCTTGGAGCCAGAACCTGACGCCCGAGGCCGCCAAAGCCGTGGGCGCAATCCTGGTTTCCAAGGACCAACTGTTCGAGCGGGCGGACATCCTGACGATCCATTTGGTGTTGAGCAGCCGTACGCGCGGCCTAGTGGGAGCCGCGGAGCTGGAGAGAATGAAGCCAAAAGCCTGGTTGATCAACGCGTCGCGCGGGCCGATCGTCGACGAGCAAGCTTTGATCAGCGTGTTGAAGAACAAGCAAATCGGCGGCGCGGCGATCGACGCATTCGACGTTGAGCCGCTGCCTCCGTCTCACCCTTTCCGGACGCTGGACAACTTGCTGGCAACGCCGCATATCGGATACGTGTCGCATGGTCTTTACAAGACGTTCTACGAGGATGCCGTCTCGAATATTCGGAAGTGGCTCGACACGCATTAGTACAAATGTGTCGGAGCCCGGAAAGTTCGTTAGAACTCGGCAAATACAGGGAAAAACAATGCCTAAAAAGCTCGAAGGCAAGATCGCGGTCGTCACCGGCGGAACAGAAGGAATTGGGCTAGCTACGGCAAAACTTTTCGTCAAAGAGGGTGCCTATGTCTTCATCACGGGCCGCCGCCAGAAGGAACTTGACGAGGCCGTGAAGGCAATCGGTACCGACGTTTCTGGAGTTCAGGGAGACGTTGCCAAATTGGCCGACCTTGATCGTCTTTATGAGACCGTGGCTAAGGTGAAGGGGCGAATCGATATTGTTTTCGCCAACGCCGGCGTTGGCGAATTTGTTCCCTTTGGGGCTGTCACCGAAGAGCATTTCGACAAACTATTCAACATCAATGTGAGGGGAACGCTGTTCACGGTGCAAAAGGCCTTACCTCTACTAAATGATGGTGGCTCTATCATTCTCAACGGCTCCGTCGCGAGTGTTAAGGGTACTGCCGCCTTCGGCGTCTACGCCGCGAGTAAGGCTGCAATCCGCTCTTTCGTGCGAACCTGGACTACAGATCTGAAGGACCGTCGTATCCGCTCAAACGTTGTTAGTCCGGGTCCGATCAATACGCCGCTGGTGAGTCGGCAATCTACAGACGTGATTGCGCGGATTGTGTCCACCATCCCGATGGGACGCATGGGGGAACCCGAGGAAGTTGCTAAGGTGGCGTTGTTTCTGGCTTCGGATGACTCCAGTTTCGTCACGGGTATCGAACTGTTCGTTGACGGCGGCAGAGCCCAGATCTGACCGAGAGGGCGGAGACAAAACACAAACGGTAAGTTTTGAAAACAGGAGCAACGCGACCTGACAATTTCGCAACAACCCAGCGAATGAAGCTCTGATCTTAGAGCCAAGTCGCAGGCCGTTGCTTTGGAAAAGGAGTAAAGATATGCGATCCGAAAAGGCCATAATAACTTCAAGACGGGAGTTCCTATCGAATGCCCTCGGAATTGCTCTCGTAACGGGCTCGACTTGGCCAATCCGAGCTGACCAAGCCCGTTCGATGCACGGACAATCCGACGGCACTACCTCCAACTCCGGGCGTACAACTCAGAATATTCCCCTGAAGTGGGACGTGTTCCTGGCGCCCAGCATACCCGCTATCACGAGCGATTTGGCTCCAGGCGAAAAACAGCGGCCGTGGCCGCCGATTTCGTCAACCCTCATTTCCGGGGAGCGCGACGCTGTCCTGGTCGACACCCCTATTACGGTCGAGCAGGCGCGCGCCCTGGCAAATTGGGTTGCGGCGCGCGGCAAAAATCTGACGACGATCTACGCCACCCATGGCCATGGCGATCATTTCTTTGGCACCAGTACAGTTCTGGAGCGATTTCCACGTGCCCGTTTCGTCGCCCGGCCGGATGTGATTAAGATTATGCGCCAGCAAGCATCGCCAGAGTCTCTCGCTACGTTTTGGAATCCGCGTTTTCCCGATCAGATTTCCAGCCATCTTGCAATTGCCGAAGAGCTGGCCGGAAACGTCATTAACCTGGAAGGCCATGATTTAGTCAGTGTGCCACTCGGATTCACCGATACTGCGAACACGACCTGCCTTCATGTTCCGTCCATCGGTTTGATCGTAGCGGGTGATGCCGCCTACAACGGCGATCACCTACATCTGTCAGAGTCGCCCGATCAGCAGAAGCGCCAAGAGTGGATCGCTGCTCTCGATAAAATGGAGTCGCTTAAGCCACGCGCCGTGATCGCCGGACATAAGCGCGTCGGGAACGATGATAGCCCCAGGATCATTGGAGAAACGCGGCAGTATATACGCGATTTCGAGCGCCTCGCGATGCAGACGACGACCGCGCAGGAACTATATGACCAAATGCTCAAGCTCTACCCTGATTGGATCAATCGAGGTGCGCTCTGGAGTTCAGTCCGTGCCATAAAAACTTAATCATTCTGTTGGCGCCTACGGGGCGGTTCCAACGCAAGTCTAAGAAAGCTGCACGTGGGAAAGCGCTCTGCGAAACCCGGAGTGAACACGCAGCCAAGCGCCGATCGAGCTTTCCATCGTAACCAGCGTGCTCGGCGTGTAGGCCGGGTCCGCGTCTCGTCGCCATTCCGAATAAACATCTTCAGTTTGGGCACAGTTTTCTCCTTGTGCCCTACCGCGTGGGCCCTGCCATAGCCCGGACCACCTCAGACGTAATCCACGGGGTACTACACGACTCGCATTATGCTGTTAATTTTTAGCGTTGGACACACAACCCGGTTTCCTGTATAAATGGAAAAGAAACACCCACCGCCAAGCAGTCCCCAACCGGGGCCTGAAAATCAATCAAGAGGTTCGTCATGAGAGCTGCATCGGGAAAGAAGCGCATTCGTGCGCCTAAACCCATTCCGTTGGAAGCCGAACTCGCTACTGCTTTAGCAGTGGCGGAACGGTGGGAGAAGTCCTTCGCTGCTGCGGATGCCGAGGTGGAGATCTTAGAACATCGCATCCAGGCAGCGGTTGCGATGCTCCTTGATTTCCGGCAGTAGCGCACGACGGAGCGGCAACAACCGCATTAGTGGTCCGGTGAGCCGCTCCCATCTATCCACCGCCAGAAAAGAAGGATGTATGACTAAGAAGGAGTTTTTAGCACGCTGGCAGCAGCTTAAAGATCTGGATAAACGCGCCCGGGAGACCCAAGGCGGACTGATCATCCAGTCATTCAAGAACGATGAGCAGATCCTACGCTACACCAAGGAGCGCATGTTCCTGCACTTTGAGCTGAACCGAATAGCGGACGCTCACCACATTCGCGGCCTGCATCGCAATCTTGCGACCCTGAAAGCGGAGTTGGCTTGCGCCAAAGACCGCATCAAGGAGTTGGAAGGGGACAACACGGTTGAGATTGCTGTACTCACCGATGACCTCACCAAAGCCCAGGAAACATTAGCGCAGTTGCAGAGCAAGCAGTAAGCACGACGGAGCGGCAATAACCGCATTTTCGCCCGAGGCGACGGGGAAACCCGAGTAGTCCGGTGAGCCGCTCCCATTCTTCCACCGCCAGAAAAGAGTCGTCATGGAAAAGATGTGTTGCGAGGAGTGCGTGCGTTTGCACGCGGAGAACGCCAAGCTGCGGGATGAGTTGGAAGCGGCGGAGTGGGACATCACCGTTGAAATCCACAACCTGCGCGTTGAGCGCGATACGTTGGAGCGTGTCCTCCGGTGGAAGACCGGGGAGACGATCACCGACTGGTACAAGTTCGTAGACGAAAACAATTAGTGTTGCGGAGCGGCAACAACCGCATCTCCAGCTGAGCTGGCAGGCCGCATGGCCTGAGTTGTCCGGTGAGCCGCTCCTATACTCTGGCTCAGAACGAAACGCTCAACTGGAGGCGCGGTCGCGGCATCGAGCCGCCTGATGAGTTCTGAAATTGAAAGTCGATCCGAAATCGATTTCGAGGGAGATATGAGGTTTACGAAGTTCATTGAATATAGGCGTCATGCTTGGGTCCCGTGGGTGAATCTCTTCGCCGGGACAGCCCACAACCCAGGCGGCGCTCAGTGTCCCGGCGGACAATCACGATACAAAGTTTTGCCGGGCGGAGATTTGAGGTACTAACATGACCGAACCGCTTAACATTCAAAATCGCTTGGAAGAATTAAGACGCGAAAGCGGACTCATTTGTCCAAATTGCCGAACCGTCCTTTATAGATTCGTCGATCTGCGCCCAGACCTGACTGCGGCGGAGTTCGTGGCTCTTAATATTCAACTCGGCAAGGGGCCGCACTGCTTGCACGCACGCGTGTGGGGTAAGCTGACACATTTTCCTAACGTCGCGTTGGACAGCTTCCCGGACGAGTACCGCGACGACATTTTGTATGGGGAGTTGCCATGAGCTTCAAAGATATCGCCACTCCCTACGCTCGTATGGGTTTCCCCGTCTTCCCACTCATCCCCAAAGAGAAAGTGCCGCCAGCTTCTATGGGCAAATGGCAAGACCGCGCTACTACAGACGAAGCTCAAATCCTGGGTTGGGACGCTGAGAATCCCGACTACAATTTCGGATTGGTAGCGAAGAACGACGGATTCCTCGTCCTCGAATTTGACATTCAGGGCGGCATGAAAATGGCCGCGCAAGAGATGGGGCAGGAAGTCCCCAAGACCCGCGCCCACGTATCGGGTAAGCAGCGCGGGCATTTTATTTTTCTCCAAACGGATCGCAGTCGCGCATTAGGAAATCGCAGCGCGAACTTGCCGGAAGGTGGAGAATGGTTCAGCTTCCGCCAGCACAACCGTTACGTCGTCGGGCCGGGCAGCATTCATCCAAACGGCAAACCCTACACAGTTGCGGTTGGCCGCGACATCGAACCCATTGCCGTTCCCGATTGGGTTTGCGAATTTGTGGATAGGCATACAACACCGTTCGGCGTGGCGCGGCCCGATAATCGCGTTCCGGTCAAAGATGACTTTGACTTCGACGACTTGATGAGCCATTACGGAATTTGCGTCCTTGGTGTCAGGGACAACTGGCACATCACCGAAGTCTGTCCCGTTGCCGGGTACCGTCACGAGCATAGTGTGTTCACGGGGTTCTATTTCGACGGCGAGTACCTCGGTTGGAAATGTTTTGCGCAGGGCTGCGAAGGCTCGCGGATGAGCGTCGGCTCCGTACTTCACCATCTCAATCAGAGTCACGATCCCTATCCCAAACGCATTTGGCCGGAGCGCGACATTGACCTAGATGTAGATTGGATTGATGCGCTCGAAGAAGAGATCGTGGTAGAAGCGCAGTCGGGAGAAGAAACGACGCTGGCCGTAGCGCCGGAAGAAACTCACACCTTCGCGGAACTTGAAGAAATCGTGCAAGAGCAGAGCGGGATTAAGTATCCCGAATTGCGTTTTCCCTACGATGCGCTCCCGCCTGGAAAACTGAAAGACCTTGTAGACCACGCCTGCCAAGGCGGATTATCTCCCGGCCTCGTTTGCCCGGCGATCCTAACTCTTGCCTCCTCAATTCCCGCCTACGACATTATGGAAAGTGCGCGGATCAATGCTTACACCTGTCTGCTGGCGATGGTTGGGGCGGGAAAGGACACGGCGATTGACCGCTCCATCGCGATGCTGGGATTAAAGGCCGGACGCCAGTTCACCGCCTACACGCCCAGTGGTGAACGCTCACTCTCTAACCTACTTGGCGATAAGCCGGAGAAGCGCGGAAGCGATAAGCGCATTCCCGGACTGCGCAAACATTGCATTGTGACGTACGAAGTCGAAGACACGATGGCAAAGAGCCGGGGCGAAACTTCCTCTTTGCTACAGGCTCTCCAATGGATGTACGACCATAACGACAAGGTATTCAGCGACTCGCGCAGCAACTCCATTCAGACGATGGATTGCCGCACTTCATGGTTGACCGCGCTTCCGGTTGGCGAGGGCGAGATTGACGAGGAAACGTTCCGTCGAGTGTTCGGTGAGCAGACTGCCCACGGTATTGTTTCACGCTTCTGGTTTGGCTTTGCGGAGGAGAGATTTGACCGTCGCAAGTCGCGTCACTGGCAGCCGCCAGCGGCGCACTCCACTTCTTCCGCCATTGAGGCCTTCGGCATCGAAGTCACGCAAGAGGAAGCGCATTCTCTTCTCGCGCAGCTGACACGCTCCCGCGTCGAAGGATTTGCACCTGGCGTGGAGCATCTGTACGAGAATTGGAATCCGGGTAAGGACTGGTCCGGTCGCGACACGTATCACGTGCTCAAAATCGCGGTGCTCGTCGCGCTCGTCAATGGTCACGAAAAGATAGAACTTTCCGACTGGAATTTTGCCGTGGCATTTATGGAGTGGCAAGGACGAATCCGCAACACCTTTGCGACAGGTAGGGCACGCAAGGTTGACCCCGGACAATTCAATGAGACGATTATCCGCGAGATGGAGAAGCGCACGGCCAAGATGAAGAAGGCTGGCACAAGCGACAAGAAGCGCAGTCTCATCGTGGAAGAAAAGGGCCAGAAACTTTATTTTGTCAGGTGGAAGGCTATGGTGCGCGACGGGCGTTGGCTCAAGTATGGGATGGATGTGGAGAAGATGGTTGACGCGCTGGTGCGCATGGGGGCGCTAGCATACTTGGCGGATACCGACGGCGAGAAAGAAATCATCAACAAGCGGTGGGTGCGATTGGTTTAGCGGTAAGGCGAATTTGCGCCTTTACGCCAGCCTTTCCCGCGCCTTACTTTGCGAAAATCCCCGAAGGAGAGCATTGTAATTTAGTAAGGCGTGGTCGCCTTACCGTTTTCGCCTTACTAAACGCCCATGCAACAAGAATGCTTCGCTGGAATCTAAGTTGTTTATATATGAGGGGTTTATTTTTCTTTTTAGAATAACTCTCACACGGGAGTAAGGCGGTAAGGCGGGTAAGGCGTAAAACAATCAACTGCTAACTGAATCTCACCTGAGTTCCCGGTACGCTATATTGGGGCCTTACCGCCTTACTCTGTGCTGCTCGAAAATCTTGCGTCTGTATTGGGCATCCATACCGCCTTTTTGATCTCACAAGTTAATCTTCGTCTGCCGACTCGACCTGTTTAGAAGGAATCTCACAAGTCAAACCCAGTTTTCAGCACGATTACACCCGCCGACGATCCTAAGGCCTCAGAATCCCTTCGACTGCTGGAGAGCGGGTCCTCAAGTGTGGGCACGGGGCGCGTCGCGCCATGTAAGATTTCCGCGCACCTGAACCCTCGACACGTACCACCTCTGCTAAAATCGAGGGCCACGGAACCCGTAGCTCCAAGAGGCTTGCTTCACAGCGTCGTCCTCCACCGCGACCAAGAGGAGATGCGAGCGCCCCGACGCGGCTACGCCCCTCAGCCGTACCGCGACCCTGAGCACAGCCAGTAGAATCCATGCATGATCATCACAGACAATTCCGGCAAGCCGACTGGGTACCTCACTACCCTCACGTCCGACAAGGAAGTTGTCTCCATCAACGCGACCGAGTACGTCACGACCATCACGACCCGCGATAGGAAGACGGGCCGGGTGGAGACGCAGACCTTCTACGGAAAGAACCCGCTGGTGAACCGCTGATGTGTAACTGGGTGCTACTCCCTGACAAAGAGAACCCGACCGAGCGCCGTTGTCCCGAAGAGGGGGAGCCGTACTGCGAGGAGCATTTGGCCGCACTCTACGATACGGGGAAAGAGCTTGAGAAATTGATCTCGCAGCAAGCGCCCCTTTAGCCTCAACTCTCTCCAATCGTACCTGCCAATGGTCGGTGTCGGCGAAGATGCTGGCCGTACCAGGAGGTACGAACATGACAAACCTCGGTGAACTTCATACATACGAGCAGATAGCGGCGATGACTGCGGTGGGGTCGGCTGTAAGCCAGCCGCGATCTAGCGGCAAGTCAGACCCGTTTAGCGTTACGCGGGATGGCAACTTCGTCGGTCAAGACGGCTTCATTGTTCCTAAGAACTTTGGCGAGTTTTACGCGAAGTATCCCAACTATGTCCGCCGCTGGGCAATTAAGCGTCTCGGGAGGGTGGGATATACCGATGCCGTTCGCGATCTTGAACAGGATATGCTGCTTTTCTTGTTCTCTTTACCGAAGACATCCAAGTTTCGCGAACCGAGTGAAGAGCACCCCCACGGCTGCACGGACGTGATCCAGTGTTTCAATCCCTTGCGTCAGTATGGCGCAAGCGAACGCCGCTGGCGCTGCTGGCTGAATCTGTGCCTCAGTAATCGCGCCTCTACGATCTATCAGCGCCAAAAGAAAGACGCGCTGATCCGAAAGAACAACATAGCGTTTGACGCTGCAAGTGATTCGGCAGGTGTGAGCGTTGACGATGAATACATCCACCGTCATTCGGAAATTTTACAGCGCAAGAGCGCAGAACAATCTTCCGCAGTAGAGAAGCGTCTCCTCGCGAACCAATTCGTAGACTTTGTGTTGGAAAAGGAGCCGCGTCTTTATAGCACCCTGCTCGCCATCTCTGAGACAGGAACACTCCGCGACGCCCAGGAACTTTTGCAAGTGGACGAAAGTACCCTCTCCCGCAACCGAAGGCGCATCGCGCAGTTGAAGGACGCTCTCCTAGACGGTGGGCCAATTTCAAAACAGCGCAGGCCTTACAAGAAACGCGCCGAGGCTCACGCACACACCACTCCTGCATCCATTTGCCAGTACGGCGGTCACCGCGGAGCGGAGATCGGAACAACTAAGGCGTGAACAGACTGACGAATGCGCCGAGCGCGGACCAGAATCGGCATGTTCGGAAGTTGAGTTCCATCACTTGCCTTCCACCAATTGAGATTTTCTCTTGCCTCACCGTGGAAGGAATCTCCGGTGAAGACTCTTGAAATGATTGACCCTTGTGGTACCCGGAAATTGCGAAATATCTGGAGTCCCTGACGGCGAGCGGCTTCGTTGGGCATTACGTTGACGGCCCGCAGCGTTGGGGCTGGAGCCGTTATAAACCCGAACATTGCCTGCAAAGAGTCGCCTTGTGCCTTCTTGTGCGCAAGTGCCGCTTCTATCAAAAGACAGGGTCCGGGCCAAGCCTTCGTAATTCCAATCATTGCGGATGTCATGCTACCGTCAGGGCAGAGTTCATCCCGAATTGCTTCGATGGCTTCGAATGAAATCTCGCCAGTTGCCAACGGTTTGACCATTGGAGAGTAGTAGGCGAACTCGCCAGCTAAGACATCCACGAGGGACTCCTCAGGACTCTTGTATTCATGTAGCGTGTGCGTCCGTTTGAAAGCGAACCGACGCTGGTCGGTGAGTATCAAGAGATGGCCGAGTTCGTGCCATTTCGTGAAGTAAACCCTACTGGCCTTCGGGCCGCGACAATCAATGATTGAGACGTAGGGCAAATCAAATCGACCGCGATTCACGAGCTTCAAAGTGATTCCAAAGACTTCATGGGTCAGCTCATCAGGGAGCGTGGCAAAAACCAATTCCCCCCTATTCACGTATTCCTCTACGACTTGCTGCAAATCGGCATCAGACCGAATTTCTACAAAAATCGTACCGAGTTTATTTGCTACGAGCGACAGCAGTTCGGAGGGCTTTGAGCAGTTCTCTAGGTCAACGAGGAATTTTTCTACTTTGCGGTGACAGAGAGCAACGATGTCTCCGACCGGGTTCACGGTCAGGCGAATCCCTAAATCCGAGGCGAGCACGTGAATCGAAGTGCTCTCGTTGAGTTTTACTCCTGACCGAGTCATCCGAACACCTTCTTTATTGCCCTATAGAGTTCAATCCAATCCTTGATCTCGAAAGACTTAGTGGTCTTGTTGCTGCGACGTGCAATCACCGAGCGATGCGCTTCCAACAATTCCACAGTGTCTGCGTAAGACAGTTTCAACTGCTCCGCAGCGGACGCGAGCGCTTGCGGAATCACTGTCGGCTCCCTATGTGAGACCGGAAGTGGCTCATCTCCCCGCAACAAATAATCAATCGAAGCACCGAGCGCGTTCGCGATTTTCAGCACATATTCCGAACTCGGGTTTCTCTTGTTATTTTCTATGTCGCTTAGGAAGCCCTTACTTACGCCACTCTTTGTCGCCAGTTGGTCCTGCGTCCACTTCTTGGTCTCCCGTATCTCCCTAACGCGGTCTCCGACCGTCGGCATTCCGCTCCCCCCCTCAGACTTGGTGATTCTAACGAGCCGAGCCGATGCTGTAAAGGCGATTCCGCATCGACTTGACGAGGCAACCGTAGTTCGCTATGCTGCATCTAAGTTCGACAGTAGTGGAAGTCCGCGAGGAGGCCAGAAGTGGCGACACCAAAACTAGGATTTTTGGATGGTAAGAATCAGCAGATTGACGATTTGTTGCGACTCGTCTGCGAGGAACTCCAAATAAGTCCAACGGCCCATGAGCAGGCCGTTGCCCGATACACCGCTGTGTGTGACTGGCTCGAAGCTGACGGCAGCGTCGTAGCCGTATTCAATCCCACCATCTATCCCCAAGGGTCAATGAAGATTGGGACCACGGTAAAGCCGTTCCGTTGGGACGAATATGACTTGGATTTTGTGTGTGAGTTCCGGCTGGCGGTGAACAGCATCCAATCTCCTTCGCATTTGCTGGGCCTTCTTGAATCGCGTCTGCGTGGGCATAAAGTCTATGCGTCAATCTTGGAGGTCAAAAATCGCTGCGTGAGGCTGAACTACGCCAAGGAATTTCACATGGACATTCTTCCGGCCTGCCCCGACGTGAGCGCGGGCGGTTCATGTCTATTTGTGCCGGACCGGAAGTCGGAGACCTGGAAGCATTCGAATCCGAAAGGTTACGCCGATTGGTTCGAATCACGCTGCGGTTTGGGTTTGCAGCTGTTAATGGAATCCAGAAGATTAATGGCAAAAGCCGAACCAATTCCTGCGCAAGAAGCTGCGGAAGAAAAAGCGATTCTCAAACGAGTGGTACAACTTTTGAAGCGTTGGCGAGACATCCACTATCAACGCAATCCAAAACTCGCCCCTATTTCGATGGTGCTCACAACTCTGGCCGCGCACGCCTATAGCGGCCAACACACGGTGAGCGAAGCGATGACTGCGGTGCTTGAGAATTTTGTTTCACTAATTGCCCACAGCAAACCGCGTGTTTATGTTCTCAATCCAGCCAATCCTAAAGAGGATCTCAGTGAGCGTTGGGACGACCCCGTTCTCTATCGGGCATTTGTTGACGGAATCAGTGACCTACAAAAGCGATGGAGCAACGCACTCGCCACGGCTGGAATCCAGAACGTTTCGCGTCAACTGGAACACGTTTTCGGGGAGCCAGTGACGGCGGCGATCAGAAAGCAGGCAAGGACATTGCAGGATTTGCGTGAGAAATCGTCCTTGCGAGTTGCCACAGTCGGATTGTTAACCTCAGCGCCTGCTGTTGGAATTCCTGTGAGGCCAAACACGTTCCATGGAAAAGGGTAAGAGGCTTCTCCGTCAGCGCACGCCGAGTTTCGACCAGCAAATCTACAGGATGGGTGTTTTGTGGCCGAGGTTTGTTTTAGATAAGGCGAGGCGACAAGTTGAAGCAGTTTGGAAGGGATTTTTGCAACCATCGCCGTTGAGCCAGAATTATCTCGTCACCCTTCGTTACCGCCCCGGCTGGAATCCAGAGACACGAGTCGTATCGCCGGAACTCAAAATTCGAGAGGGTTTGGAAGACCTGCCACACATCAACCCGGACGGGAGCCTGTGTCTTCATGTCATGGGAGATTGGCAATCGTGGATGTATGTCGCCGATTACATCATCCCGTGGGTCAGCACTTGGCTGTACTTCTATGAAGTCTGGTACGCAACAGGCAATTGGTTTGGGGGCGGGACACATCCTGACAAACCAGAGCATAGGAGCGACTGAGCATAGTGACAGCAGACGTAACAAGACGGGTGCTCTGCATTGATGGCGGTGGCATCAAAGGAGTATTCCCCGCTTCGTTTCTTTCCACGATTGAGCAATCGCTTGGCACACGAGTAGCAGATTACTTTGATCTGATCGTTGGCACGTCAACGGGCGGAATAATTGCTCTGGGCCTCGGACTTGGTTTGAGCGCGAGCGACCTGCTGCGCTTCTACCAAGAACGCGGCCCTGCCATCTTCAACGGTAACGGGCAAATGGGCTGGATTCGTCAGTTGTTCCGCGCCAAATACAATCCTCAGGCATTGCAACAAGCTCTGTCTGCGGCATTCGGCTCCCGACGATTGGGAGATAGTCGTAAGCGTCTTGTTATTCCCTCCTTCAACGTTGAGACTGGCGAGGTTCACGTTTGGAAGACAGCGCATCATCCCCGTTTGGAACGAGATTACGCCCACTCGGCTGTGGAAGTTGCTCTTTCGACGGGTGCCGCGCCCACCTACTTTCCAACCTACAAAGCACAATCTGGCACGCCACTGATTGATGGTGGTGTCTGGGCGAACAACCCGGTTGCGATTGCGACGGTTGAGGCGATTGGTGTGCTCGGCTGGCAAGCGTCTGAACTGCGAATTTTGAGTTTGGGCTGCACAACCCAGCCCTTCGACATTGACTGGGGGCGGAAGCACTCCTTGGGAAAATTGGCTTGTGCGACGAAGATCACAGACCTATTCATGACGGCGCAGTCCGTCTCCGCAACCGGGATGACGCAACATCTGCTCCCCGACCGTAACAATCTGGTGAGAATCAGTCCCACAGTCGGCAAGACCCGCTTTGAACTCGACCGAGTGAGCGAAATTCCGTCACTCCGAGGTATCGGTGATTGCGAGGCACGAAAGGCCCTTCCGCAACTTCGCCCTATGTTTTTCAATGCCCCCGTGCAGGAGGATTTCGTTCCGTGCCGCCCGGTGAGTGAACAGAAGGAGGCAAGATGAATGTATTCTGTCCGCGTTGTGGTGTTATAGAACGAACGGTTGCGCAGCAGATCGGAGGCAAGATCACGTTTGGTCTGGCCGCCGCCGCGCTTGGCACACGGGCCGCAAAGAATCCTCTGGTCGGCGCCTTTTGTGTGGTGGCCGGATTGATGCTTGGGCACTACTTAGACCAAGAGGTCAGCAAGCGGTGCCCGCAGTGCGGTGTGGCCCTCAGGGTCACGGGGTTGCTACCATGAACGAGCAATTCCTTACACCTGAAAGTTGCCTGTGTTAGAAAAAGCCATGACCTAATGCTTTCTGTCCTCTGGCTTTGCCGGGAGTCGCGTGATGTTTTCTGCCACAGATGTCGCCAATTTTCTGGCCTGCCATCACCTGCTGACCCTTGACCGCGCCGGAGCAGCAGGCCAAATCGAAAAGCCATATTTTCAAGACCCTGGTATCGAGGTTCTCCGCGAACTCGGCGCTCGGCACGAACAGGCTTACCTCCGCCATCTTACTGTTGACCAAGGCCTTGATGTCACAAAGATTCCCACGGACATTTCATGGGCAGAAGCTGCTGCTCAGACTGTTGATGCGCTTCGCCGTGGTGCCAGCATTGTCTATCAAGCGACCTTTCAGAATGGGACTTGGCACGGGCGGTCTGATTTTCTCATTCGCGTTCCCAAACCCAGCTCGCTCGGCGCGTGGTCGTATGAACCTCTGGAAACGAAGCTGGCGCTGTCAACAAAGGCTGGAGCACTCATCCAGCTCTGCTTCTATGCAGACCTTCTGTTACAGATTCAAGGAGTTCAACCCGACTCGGTGCACGCGGTCTTAGGTGGCAGGACGGAGGCTGAGAAGTTTCCTCTAGAGCAGTACATCGCGTATTTCCGAAAGGTCAAGCGAGATTTCGAGACAGCATACAACCAACCGCCGAATAGCTATCCCGAACCCGTCGAACATTGTGACGTCTGCTCGTGGTTCCCACTCTGCGACAAGCGCCGCCATACGGACGATCACCTGTCACTGGTGCCTGGCACCACACGAAACCAGCGCAAGGTCTTGTCTACTAATGGCGTCACGACGGTCGCCAGTTTGGCGGCACTTGATTTGGGACCCAAGGCGAAGCTCGAAGGCATCGGAAGTACCGCCCTTGCGCGGATTCACAACCAGGCACAATTGCAGGTCACGGGGCGAAGGCAAGGCCATCTCGTTTACGATTTGCTTGAGCCGAAAGAACCCAATACAGGCCTGGCCGCCCTGCCTGCGCCGTCGGCTGGCGATATCTTTCTCGACTTAGAGGGAGATCCCTTCGCATTCCAGACGGGCCTTGAATACCTGATTGGGATTCTCACCGCCCCTGAACAGGCGGACAAAGAACCCTCGTATCAATCGGTGTGGTCGTTCGACCGGACAGATGAAAAGGAAGCATTCCGCAAGTTCATTGCGCATGTCATGGAAAGGTGGCAAGAGCATCCGGGGATGCATGTCTACCATTACGCTGCCTACGAGCCGACGCAGATCAAGCGCATGGCCGGGCAGCACGGAATCTGCATCGATGAAGTTGACCAGCTGCTTAGGGCGCGTGTTTTCGTCGATCTCTACAGGGTCGTCAGGCAAGGCATTCGAGCATCGATCGAGAGCTACTCTATCAAGAAGATTGAACAGCTTTACGATTTCAAACGAGCCGTCCCCGCGAGAGACTCGGTTTTGGCAATTCAGACTCTTGCCGGGGCGCTCGCGTTGGGAAACCCGCGAGACGTTCCTGCAAATATTCTTCAGTCCATCGAATCCTACAATCGAGACGACTGCCTTTCCGCGTGGCAGCTTCGCGCATGGCTTGAAGACCGGAGACGCGAGCTAGAGGCAAAGACGGGTAAGGCATTACCGCGACCGACATTTCAGCCAGAGGAAAAAGAGGAGCTTTCGGCACAAATCCAGCAGGTCCGCGCCGTCATGGACCGTCTTACATCTGGGTTGCCAGCCGAAGAAGCAGAGTGGAGTTCGAACCACCGAGCCACGTGGCTGATTTCCCAAATGCTCGAATACCATCGCCGTGAAGACAAATCCGCCTGGTGGGAATATTTCCGGCAGTGCGACCTGACCGAAGACGAGTTGGTGGAAGACAAGAATGCCGTGGGAGGTCTCAGGTATGTTGGACCAGTCGGGCAGGTCAAGAAATCAATCGTTCACCGATATAGTTTCCCTGCCCAAGACCATTCGATTGACCGGGCCTTGCAGATCCATGACCCAAAAACACGCGCCAGTGCGGGCACGGTTGTTGATCTAGACGACCTCAATGGAACCATCGACATTAAAAGGGGCATGACTTCGCAGGTTCCACACCCCACAGCACTCGTTCCGCAGAATGTTCTTGGCGCAGACGCACAGCGTGACAGTCTCATCCGCTTGGGTTTGTGGGTCGCCGAGAACGGAGTTTCCGGCTCCGGCCCTTTTCAGGCGGCCCGCGACCTCCTGTTGCGACAGCCTCCTCGAATATCGCTCGCCAACTTGGAAAACATGTTTGACCGACACGGGAAAATGACGGAAACAGCCCGGCGAGAGACAAACTCGCTCTGCGCTCAACCGTCAGTGCTCCCCGTACAAGGACCGCCTGGATCGGGGAAGAGCTACACCGGGGCCAGAATGATTGCGGAACTGGTGCGACGCGGCCACCGAATCGGAATTACAGCTGTCAGTCACAAAGTCATCAGCAATCTGTTGCAATACGCTTGCTCTGCCGCCAGGGCGGACAAGATACAGCTAAACGCTGTGCAGAAGGCGAATGATACGGATGGCTGTCCGGACCGGATGGTGAAACAAGTGGACAACAACGAAGAGATTTTGGATGCGATTCGGTCAAGGACTGCAAATGTTGTGGCGGGGACACCCTGGCTTTGGGCACGAAGCGATATGGCTAACTCGGTCGGGGTGCTCTTCGTGGATGAAGCTGGGCAAATGTCGCTTGCTGATGTGCTCGCAATTTCTCAAGCCGCAAAGAGTGCGGTCCTACTGGGCGACCCGCAACAACTAGACCAGCCTCAGCGGGGAGTTCATCCGCCTGGCGTGGATATGTCGGCCTTAGCGCATATGCTCGACGGGCGAGCGACCATTGAACCCGAGAAGGGGCTATTCCTTAAGGAGACTTGGCGTTTGCATCCTGACGTATGCGCTTTCACTTCCGAGCTTTTTTATGACAGCCGACTCACGGCTCGGCCTGAGAATCGCAATCAACGACTGAACAGTACTGCACCTCTTGACGGCACGGGACTGCGGTACATCCCCGTCCAACACAATGGAAATCAAAGTGAATCCCTGGAAGAGGTAGCCAAGATCAAGGAGCTTGTGAATAGTCTGCTCGCCAGTGGAGCAACTTGGGCAGACAAAACAGGGGAGCAGGCCCCGATAACGCTGAAAGATATTCTGGTCGTTGCTCCTTACAACGCGCAAGTTTCCGCCCTGGTTAAAGCCCTTCCAGCTGGTGCTCGTGTGGGTACAGTCGATAAATTTCAGGGACAGCAAGCTGCCGTCGTCTTTTACTCGATGACGACTTCGACTCCCGAAGACGCTCCCCGAGGTATGGAGTTCCTTTACAGTTTGAATCGGCTGAATGTCGCTGTCTCCCGAGCACAGTGTGTCGCTGTAGTCGTTGCGAGTCCCGCACTGTTTCAGGTGGAATGCAAGACTCCCCGGCAAATCCAGCTTGCCAATGCGCTATGCCGCTATCTTGAATTGGCCCACTAGGGATCAACGCATGACGGTCTTTTAAGCAATCGACAGCAGTTCCGCTTAGACTCATAACCGCTGGAATTATTTGTCACTCCGTCAACGTATTGCTCGCATACAACACAGAGTTGAGGTTTAATTAGCGTGATTTCCATGAGCGTGGGAACCAGCCGACCGCCTCGGGTAACCGCAGAGCTATAGGTGTTCGGCAGACCTCATGGAGGAGGTCTGGTTTGAATACCTTGACGCACGCTCTACTGGGACTCTCCCCTTATATCCTTGCCCTTGCCGTATTCATAGTGAGCCTTTGGCTTGTGCGCTTAGTTTGGATGACCGTGCAAGCGTTTCGACTGCGTCACTCACGGAGAAAGATTCTTAGTTTCCTCAAAGGGATTCAGGTAGCGACCGCTGAAGAACGAGCAGATGGTCTTCGGTTGGAACGGATTGAAGCGATGAGAGGGAAGGTCCGCCAGTCCGGGCTGGAAGTTCAGGAATGGTGGGGTACCGTGGAAGGCAGTCTCCAATGCTATGTGCGAAATGATGGCAAGGAAAGGTGGTACGGCGCAAATGTTGCGCGGGAGCTATTCCCGTACGAGGAGATTTTTGCTGGCTATGACGAGGCATCGCATCAAGCGGTCCCAGGACTCTTGACCGCTCTGGGACTTCTGGGCACCTTTGTCGCACTCTTGCTCGGTTTGGCCCACTTGGAATACACCGAAAAGGCAGTAACTGGCTTGAAGGAGTTGATCAACGCACTTTCGGGGAAGTTTTTTACTTCCGTTCTGGCCCTTGCTGCCAGCGTACTGTTTGTAATCGTAGAAAGATTCATCTGTGAGGCCTCGCTTGAAAAGCTCTACAGACAACTCTGTCACCACTTCGACCAGATTTTCCCGCGAATTCGACCAGAGAAACTTCTGATTGATATCCAGAAGTACTCCAGTCATCAGGCGACGTCTCTCGCAAACATTAGCAGCGACCTCGTGGGACAATTTACAGGTGCCTTTCGCACTCAAATCGTGCCCAGCTTGACTGACGGTCTAGCGCAACAGCTAACGGCCCAATTGCTTCCTGCTGTGCAAAAGATGGAAGGTGCTTTAGAGAGACTTGAATCTCAAAAACAAGATAGCGTCGTCGGCGAAATCCGAAATCTCGTGAAGACCTTGGAGACGTCTATCACGGGAGCCCTAAAGGACATGGGACAACAGTTCCATGAGCAACTGACAGGATCGGCCCAGAACGAGTTCACTACGGTTCAGAATACTTTGGCGAGTACTTCTCAGATGCTCGGGCAAATGAACTCGCAGTTTGAGCTTACCCGGAGCGCCCTGTCGGAATTGGTGCAAGCGGCCAACGTCTCTTCGAACAACCAAGCACGTACGAGCCAGGAGCAAACACAAGCCCTTCAGGAACTGATGCGGGGGTTGATTGACGAACTGGGTCGCAATGCTAGTTCGAATTTGCAAAATATCGCTGGAGCATTAACAACAGTAGTTTCAGACCTTACTCGCAAAGTTGAAGGTGTTTCAGAGTCGATGGTTCGGACAGTAGGCAATATGGCAGCGCAGTCACAGGCGACTGCCGATTCACTAGTGTCAAAAACGGGCGAGTGGACTGAGGCAACCACGCAACGCCTCCAAAGTCTGCTGGATTCGGTCCAAGCTAGGAGCGAGGAGTTTTCTGCTGCCGGGAGATCGTTGCTTGAAGCAAAGCTCGTACTGTCGGAAGTTCTGAACAAGAACGCAGATGCACTACGTTCAATGGAAGCAGCAGCTAGACAGGTAGAGGGTTACACAACGGCTTTGACCGTTGTTGGAAGAAATGCCGATGATATCCTGCATCGCCAAACCGAAGCTGTAGTACATAGCCGCAAGGTTGTTGAAGATCTAAAAGAAACCGGAGCGCAGAATCAGAGCATCCTCGAGCAATACCGTCGCGTCCTTGAGGAGGCGAAGACCATATTTGGCGGTCTCGACCAGCAAGTCGAAAAGGTCTTGAACACTGTCAATGCGGGAATGCGGGATTACGTGCAAACTGTCGAGAACAACTTTGGTGTGATCGTCAAGCATTCAAATGATTTCTTACCTGAGATATCGCGTACCTTACAAACTCAGACACAGCAACTCGAGCGGCAATTAGACGAGTTGACCAGTGTCTTTGATCGCGCGTTGAAGGGTCGTCAGCCAGGAGGAAACGCATGAAGCGCCGCGAAAGACCCGATCATCTGTCTAGCTCGTTTACGGACCTAATGACTTCACTGGTCGTGATTTTTATTCTCTTATTTCTTGCATTTGTTCACGAGCAAGTCGGAAAGCAAGAAATCGTCAAAGATCATCTCCTGGCCGAACTTCAAAAGCGTTTGAAGGACGCAAACTTGGAGAAAGGAAATATCCGCAAAGAAGGCGACGCCGTCGTCATAATCGTCCCAGAAGGACTCATGAATTTTGAAACAGGACATTCCGAACTTAAACCGGGCGGCAAGGCGTTTCTAGAGACCTACTTTCCTCCTATCGCTAAACTTCTGGTCACCGAGTTCTACGGGGATATCGACTCTCTGATCGTGGAGGGCTATACCGACAAACAAAGAATACCAGGAATGACCGAGGAGCAAGGGGAAGCACGAAACCTTCAATTGAGCCAGGAACGCTCAATGAAAGTGGTGGAGGAGGCTTTGCACGATTTGGAGGGACCGGGCCAAACTAGGGAGAGAGAATTCTTTTTGGACCGACTTTCCGCAAGCGGACGTGGAGAGCAAGAGGCAAAACACAGAGTCGGGCCGGCCAACAATCCAGAATTAAGACGAGTAATATTCCGTATCCGCGTGCGTTCCACAGCCTTGGAAGAGGCGGCGAAAGAGATTAAGGCTGACTTACATCAATGAAGACAATTGAAGCTCTCGGGGAACTAGCTGCCACCGTCGGTTACCTGCGGTCGCAAACGTTGGCGCGTAACCTCGACCCTGCCCAAGAACTTAGGCGGTTGGGACTAGCCTGCGAATCCATGAAAGCAGGAACCAATCTCGATAAAGAGCCGAATTTGGTCGAAGTCGAGAAGCTCGCGGAGCAGTGCCGTAAATTGGACTACAAACTAGACGGTTTTAGTCGTCGTGAACTAAGGCTGCTGTCCTGGCACAACGGCCTATTGACGAATGTTTTGTTCCGCCAGAATCTGCTCGGAAGTGTTCAGAATGGGGAAGTCCGGCCAAATCTTTCTGTGCTTGCAAAAATATACTTTGGCGCCTGGGGAGAGCATGAAGACCCTCGTCCATTTGAGAGCTTGCTACAGAGCGTAGCCGAAATACAACCAACCTACTCCGCAACCCTTGAGCTTTACAAGAAACACTCAGCGCACATTTTCAGCCATCATGCGGACACTTTTCTCGCGAATGAGATTTTTTCGTCGGGAGCAGCCGTGAGCGATGTCCTGAAACAGTGGGATGTCCCAGCCAAGAGCCACTTAGCAAGTTCTGTTATTCAGGAATGCTTGAATCGCTCCTTGGTACTTGTCGAAGAGGGCAGGAGCGAAGACTTGGCCGCTATATTAGGCACTCTTCAACTGCCAGCGATACGCCTTGAGATGCTCCGAAAGGCAATAGAACGCTTAATACTTTGCAGGCACGCAGACCGCAACGAAGAATTCCGGCGAACTCTAGAAATGTTTGTAATAGATCATCCTGACCTTGGAGACCCACGGTACCAGAGCAAAGCGCCGCACTGGACGGGAATAGATCGTAGGGCCGAGCAAACGTTTAGGGGATGGCGCAACAAGGTTGATTTGGTGTTCTTCTTTAACTCTGTGATGAACGATCAAGCCGATAAGCATGGGCGGAAAGCATTTTGGCTACGGTATGTGAATCAGGCACATGAATCCTTTGTTGCGCTCTGTCCAACGGATGCTTATCGCCTGCGGACGTCCCTTTGGCGTGAAAAGATACAGTACCGCAAGATTATCGACGACCAGGGGGTAAGTTGTTTCGTCATGCGGTTTCGCGGCAATAGCGCGGATATTGTGATAGCTGAGTTCAGCAAAGTCGGCAGTGCTCGTATTTTCCACCACAAGTCTTTTGTTCAGAAAATCGGCGATATGAATCGACAACAGTTCTGGCTGAAAGATCTTCGCAACGACGAAGGGGCTGATGAGACATTCAGGCACATGCCGGGATGGCAGAGTCGGGTGCGCAATTCCCTCGCAAGGTACGGTATTCGTCCAATATGACGCTCACCGTTGCGCAACTTGGACCTGTAAGTCTTCTCGCAACAAGCAATGGGTTGCTAGTTGCGAGCTCCAATGCTGCCGACCTAAGCACAAGGGCTTCTTGGCCGGAAATCGCCATCAAACATCCGCAAGGCCTCCAGACAGCCCTTGACATCGAGCAGAGTCTTGAACTTGGTTACGCCAGGGCTACACAAGAAGGAATCCTTGTTCCATATGAGTCTTTCGCTGAAATAAGGCGCTCTGGAATATCTCTGACGACGCGTTGGGTAGAGTGGTGCCCGTTCCTATTGAAAATTGAGCGATTAAACGACATTGGCAGGAGCAATTTTCTCTATAAATACTCGTTCGTCATGGATGGTCAACCCATTTCATTCACGAGAACAGGTTACTTCGGGATGAGAGCGGGTTCAAAGTCAATCTATCAACTTGACGATCAGACTTATGCCCTCGTTAGCGAGATGGACCGATTCAATCAATTGCCTATTGAACAGAAGACGCGATCCGAGAGTTGGCTCGTCTTCAGCAAAGTTAAAGAATGCGCAACAGATGTGGGCGCAAGTCTAGACAAATACCTCCAATCCAACGACGTCATTGTTCCCAAATCGCTGCAACTGAGCATTCATGAATGGCCGGACGGCAGCATCAGCTTCGCGCCTCAAGTGAGCGGAATCGCGGGAGACGGGCTTAAGCGAGCTTTCTTCCACAGTCCCACAGTGGAGAATTTCTATACTGTTGATGGTCCACACAATTCGCGGCTGCGCGTCGTATTTGACGAGAGGCAAACCGAAGTCCTCGAACGCATGAAAGGCGTACATCGCGCCTACGGCAAGCTCAAACAGCGGCTGTTGGACGAGCCCGAAATCGTGTTCGAGGGCTTGATGGACTCAGTTGAGGTTAGATACGGCCGACGTGTCGAGGGCATCGGCCCTCTGGAATCGGTGAATATTCCTGGTGCCCCGCGCGAAAAGAGCTTTCTGGCATTCGGGCCCGGCGAGTTAGCGCCAAGTACCGGAGACGCTTCAAGTGTCAATTTGCACCCAGACGAATCGAGCTCCATCTATCCTGACCTCCCGTCCTCGTCGCGACGAAAGGATTTCATCGCCGAAGCTAAATACGCGATAGCATCCGGTCAAGCGGGGTTCGTGTTTGACGGTCGGGAAGTTAGAGTAGATGCGGAACTCAAGCAACTGGTGACAGCCGAAGGGTTGGGGACGGACGATGCCGGGGAGAAAGCAGCGGCGGGCAAAGCCGACAAGAAATATCTCTTACCCTATCGGGATGAAGAAGACTTAAAGACGTGGGACCTGGAAGATGCAGAGCAAGCGAAGCAGCCAATAAGCGATGCGATGCCGCTCATGAGTCCAAAGTGCTTAAGCCCCTCCGTTCATCTAAAAATACACCAAGAGGAAGGTATACGTTGGCTCCAAACTTGCCATCGGCTCAGACCTCAGCGGCGCGGTAGTCTCTTAGCGGATGACATGGGTCTCGGGAAGACGCTTCAGGTACTGACCTACCTGGCTTGGTGCATCGAACATGACAAGGATTTGCAGTTGGGCAACCTGTAGTGCTCCCCGCTAAAACTAGACGCTTCAGTTGGGTAAGATCAGGGCCTCCAAGACAGGAGGCAACATGGGCAGAAAACCACGCGTAGATCGTTCCCCGGAAGAGAAATGGCAGGTGGTGCAG